>ERZ1370068.5185-contig-4218_pt1 | contig 74210 bp, 114 predicted proteins | sample MGYA00561227_ERZ1370068 | MGnify/ENA primary metagenome ERZ1370068 (study PRJEB38410, sample SAMEA6850437) | metagenome | study: Metagenomic assessment of the ecological functions of the soil: analysis of the soil microbiota associated with the... | reverse complement strand
ATTGTACTTTGATTCCGATTTACGTATTGCTAGATCGAACGGATCTTCAGTATCACTTCGGTTTCCCGTTCAGAACGAGGCTCGAAGGAGACCACGCCCGACATGAAGCCGTTTGACATGGTGCGCCACGCGATCCGGCGGCCAGGAATTTGAAGCACGATTTGAAAGATCCCTTGTTTGTCCTCGCCGTTCGGATGCCAGACGTAAGAAAAATGCGTGTCATCAATTCTTCGCACCTCCCGAAGTGCTGTGATGAATCTCGGCAGGTCCTCAATGCGCGACCACTGTTCATACACACGGGCGATGGGCGCCTTCACAACAACGAACTGTTGAGCGGCGTTCATCGCAGGCTGTCCGGACGGCGGGCGATCCATTGCCTCGCGTCGAGTTCTCAGACAGAGAACCGTGCATATTGATCCCTCGAAAAAGCCCGGTTCCATCCGTCCGTGAAGTTAAACAGAGCCATGTTGAGCACGAGCATCGGGTCGTGAGCGCCGCGAAGAACGCCGGAAAATCCTCCAGCGGGCCCCGCTTGGAATTGCTTTGAATTTGTTTGGTTTTCATTTCTGATAATTTTGTTGTTGCCAAACCTAGCCGGCCTCGGGCTGCGCCACGACGACGCAGTCGGAGGATTTTTCGATGCTCCTCAAGCGGGAGCCGATAACACCTCTTTCGAGGGAAGGAAACAAAGGTGGCGCAGCCGCGTCAGAGACGTTAGACTTTTCCCCATGCGCACGAGCGCTCCAACTCAGCCGCTCCAGACCGGGCCAATCCTCAATTTCACGAATCCGAAATCCGAAATCAGCAGATGCCCTATTCTGCAGCCGGGGCTGATGAAAGCGCCGCAAAAGCACCCTGTTCAAATTATCCCACGATGTGATTCTTTCTCTGGATCGCGTCGGGAAAGATCCTTTGCATCAACCACGCGCGGCGTTGAACTGAGCGGCTATTCAGAATCGGAATTGCGCGGGGCGAACATGTTTGAGCTCCTGCTCCTTCCCGAGGACCGGGAGCTTGCTCGTGAAATGCTCGCAGGATGTGCTGAAGGGCGAAACGCGGGAATATCAAGTCCGCTGGAGAACGAAGGATGACGCCATTGTGCATTTCGATGGCGCATCGGTTCCACGCGTCTTTCGGAGAACGGCGAATTTTTGTCCACCGCTTTGCACGCTTGCGGGATGTGACCGAGCGCAAATGCAGCGGAAGAAAGACTGCGCAAGAGCGAAGAGAAGTATCGAGACCTGATCGAGATTTCACCCGACGCAATCTACGTCGTTGATGCCGACAGGGCATCTGTCGTTTGAGGGAACCGCGCGGGCGCTGAGCTGGCTGGAATTCCTCGGGATCAGTTGGTCGGCACGCCGGTCACCGACACCTATCTGCCGGAAGAGCGCCACCTTTTTCGAGAGCGACTCGAGAAATTAAGAGCGGGAAGCCACCATACGATTCGAAAGGAAAATTTGTTCGCAAAAACGGCGAGATTGTTCCGGTGGAAGTATCCCGTGTCGGCGATACGCGGCGGATATTTCCAGGCGATTCTGCGCGATATCAGCAAGCGCAAACAAGGTGAAGCTTTGCTCGCGGGAGAGAAACAACTCCTGGAGATGGTCGCGACCGGAGTCCCGCTGAAGGAGATCCTAAATGCATTGTGTTTGATTATCCAAGAGCAGCGAAGCGGCACGCTCGCTTCTGTTTTGTTGCTGAATCCCGACGGTGTTCATCTGGATTCGATTGCGGGACCGAGTCTCCCCAGCGAGTGGATCCAGCAGATGGAAAAGCTACCAATCGGGCCGTGTGCCGGCTCTTGCGGCACTGCAGCATACCGGGGCTCACGAGTCATCGTCGCGGACATCGCGACTGACCCGCTGTGGGACGTGCCGGAGCATCGCGCTTCAGCACTGAAGCACGGCTTGCAAGCCTCCTGGTCGAATCCAGTACTCTCTTCGAAAGGAAAAGTCCTGGGAACCTTCTGTATCTACTATCGCGAAACGCGAAGACCAAATTCGGACGACATCGGGCTGCTTGAGTTAGCGACGCACGTTGTACGAGTTGCGATTGAACGCGATCGTGCTGAGGAAGCGTTGCGCGCCTCGGAGCGAAGTCGCCCGCGGTCAGGTCGAGGCACTAACCTATAGCCTGGATGTTCTCGCGACTGCACCGGCGCCCGGACAAGTTCCTCGGACAAATGTTGAGCACAATCGGTCGCATGCTTGAAGCGCAAAGCGTGATCCTTTGGTTGCTCGACGAATCCGAACGATTCGCTCGTTTTACGTGCATGGGCCGAGGGCACAAATTTCGCCAAGGCTGATCCGGAGCATCCATTCATCAAGAATCCTTCCTCATGGAAGGAAGACCCCGGACTTCAGTGAGCTGTTTTTTCAGGAGTGCCCGTTGCTTGCGAAGATGTGGAAAATGATCCGTACACCTCCACCGAGCTTCGCGAGTATTTGAAATCGAAGGAACAAAGAAGTTCCTGAGGATTCCAACCTTGGTGGGCGGTCGGGTGAAAGGTTTCATCGGGATTCGTCACGGCGACCGGCCTCCCTATCGACCCGAAGAGATCGAATTGGCGCAAGCACTCACGCACCAGGCAATGCTGGCGATTCAACTAAATGAATTTGCCGAGCAAAGCCGGAAGGCAGCCGTTTTAGAAGAACGAAATAGATTGGCGCGAGACATTCACGATACGCTCGCACAGGGTTTCACTGGTGTGATCGTGCAATTGGAAGCGCTGGAGGACGCCATCGCATGTTGCCGTCGCAAGGAAGCGAACCAACATTTGCAGCGCGCGCCGGCGAATTGGCGCGGCAGAGTTTGAATGAAGCGCGGCGATCGGTCCACGCGCTGCGACCGCAAGCTTTGCAGCGAGGGAATTTTGGGAGGCGCTAAAAGGAATCGTTAAGAACACAACTGCTGGAACTGCGCTTCACACCACTTTCAATCTTCGTGGCAAACTGCGAAATCTCCCGCAGTACTGGCAGGAGAATTTGCTGCACATCGGACAGGAAGCCTTGACCAACTCGCTCAAGTACGCGCACCCGCGCAATTTTGAAACGCGGTTGATCTTCAATACAAAAGAACTGCGTCTGGAACTTCGCGATGACGGCGACGGATTCAAAGTCAACGCACAACATGATGGTTTTGGTTTGGCCGGAATGCGCGAGCGCGTCGAACAAATGGGCGGGAACCTGACGATCAGCAGCACGCGCGGAAAAGGCACCAAGATCGCCGTTAGAGTTGCCCTATAATCTCGAGTCAGTGCTGTGAAAGCCAAAGAAGCCTGATCGGAAAGTCAGGGCAGAGCCGAAAAGCCGCGTATCGCGGTGCTGATCGCGGATGATCACAGCGTTGTGCGCGAAGGTTTGGTGTCGCTGATTCGGCACAAGCCGGACATGCTGGTTGTCGCCGAAGCTAGCAACGGGCGGGAAGCAGTCGATCTTTGGAAACAGCACCATCCCGATGTGACGCTGCTCGACTTGCGAATGCCCGAGCTCGACGGCGTAAGCGCCATCAAGGAAATCCGAGCCGGCAATGAACACGCGCGGATCATTGTGCTGACAACCTTTGACGGTGACGAAGATATCTACCGCGCCATTCAAGCCGGCGCGAAAGGTTATCTGCTCAAGGATGTGCCTCGAGAAGCGTTAATGGATTGCATCCGCAGAGTGCACGCCGGCGAGACTTGTGTTCCCATGGATCTCGCTGCCAAGCTGGCAGAGCGGGTCAGCGGCGAAACGTTGAGCGCCCGTGAAATCGACGTGCTCAAGCTGATGGCCAAAGGGAAAAGCAACAAGGAAATTGGCTCGGCGCTGTTTATTAGTGAAGGCACAGTGAAGTCGCACGTAAAAGCCATCTTCGCCAAGATGAACGTCGTCAGCCGCACCGAAGCCGTGGCTACCGCCACGAGACGTGGCATGATTCAGCTGTAGGCGCGTTTAGCGGTTGTAGGGCGTCTGTGTCAGTCGCCGAAAGCTTTCGGCGATTCGCAGAATGGAGCCGGCGGGGCCGGGCGACATAGACGGGAAGGCCGCAGGCCGAGTGACCGGGAGCGAGCGAGTCAAACGCCCTACAATATCTCCTTGCTCGGTCCTGAGTCGTATATCGCCTATCTCGAAAGAGGGAGTTCGGTTCACCTCGCGAGTGGTAATCAAAAATCCTGCGTATGCGAAATAGCGGTTATCTGATCAGAGCCGATTTTCACATCGTGAAAACGAATACTCTTCGGACGGGCGGTGAGGTCCGCTCTTACGCTCAACTTCAACGACAGATCCACGACGCCTTGCGGGTCAGGCATCCAGAGTGGGTTAAGCCCAACGGCGATTGTCCGACGTGCGAATCTTATGAATCGCGCCTTGCTGAGTTGCTTGGACTCTCTTCGCCGAAATGGGATCGACCGGTCGCCTGATTAACTACCAAAAAGATTATGAGTGTGTCCACAATGAAACACGCCTCATGGCGTCGTCATGCGCTGCCCTTACGGGAGGCGATTCCACTCTGGTTCGCGATTTCCAGCCCCTTAATTGGAGTAATGATCGGACTCCTCGGCGCCTGGTTCGTCACCTGGTTGACGACCTAGACAACCAGCAAGACGTGATCGAACAGGCATGAACAAGGTAATCGAAGCAGACTTTCTTCCGCGGCGAACCAACGCTGATTTTCCTGGTCGCGTTCAATCGGCGGTTCGGGAATGAAAGAAAAAAGGCGCATCCTGATTGTCGATAACGACCTGACACAACGCACCTTGTGAAAGTTCTTCTCGAAAGGACTGGCCACTATCTGGTGCTCGAAGAAAACGACGCTACCAAGGCTCATCAGAGCGCTCGGAATTTTCGGCCAGATCTAATCTTGCTTGATGTCGTGATGCCAGAGACGGATGGAGGCGAAGTAGCAGCGCGAATCGAGGCCGACCCTGAATTGCACAACACGCCAATCGTATTTCTTACGGCGCTTGTGACCCGAGCCGAGGCAAAGAGTGGTCTCCATATCCAAGGGCATCCATTTCTTGCAAAGCCCGTCAGCATTCCTGAGTTGATCAACGCGATTGAACAACATCTTCCCGTGTCGCGTAGCGTCTCATGTTTCTCTCTAAGGAGAGACCGCTGAGCAACCCTTAGGTAGCACCATAAAATCCTACGGACGCGCAATGGCAATGGCTGGCGCCGGTTACGATGTTTAAGCATGAAAACAACAAAATTACTCAGCTTAATAATCACCGGTCTTGTTGCTCTTAGTCAGCCGATATGGGCTGGCGGCGGCGGCGGCGGTGGTGGTGGCTGGTGGCGGCGGTGGTCACTTCGGTGGTGGGGGCTTTCGTGGCGGTGGCTTTGGCGGTGCTGGCGGCTTCGTGGCGGCGTTTGGCTGCCAGCCCATTGGAGGCGGAGCCGTGAGCCGCTGTGGTGGCGTTGGCTTTGGCAGTCCCCGTTCTGGCGGCGTTTCGCGCAGCCCCGTCCAGGTTCGGAGGCACTCATTTTGCCGGTAGAAGTGTCGGCAGACCAACCGGTGCATTCCGATACTACAACGGAGGCAGCCGCACGTCTGCTGCTCGGACATACCAATTCAGCGGACGGGGAAACCAATCGATGAAATCGAATGCCGGCAGGAACGCAACCGTTGCTCGCCAGCAGAATCGCCCGGCATCACCGGCAAGGCAAAACATGAGGACCTCGAACGCGCAGTCGTCGGCGGCGGTCCGGAGGGCTATGGCAAATCACCGGGTGTTTGCGCGCCATGATGGCAACTGGCACCATGATTGGGACAAGCATCGCGCCCACTTTGATCACGGTCACGTGTTTGTTTTTACCAACGGCTTCTGGTGGGGACTTTACCCATGGGATTACTATCCTTACGGCGCTTACGGCTCCTATCCCTCGGATTACTACGGCTATCCCTACGGCAACGATGACTATCCATACGACAGCTATGACTATAACACCCAGGACCCATATAGCTACTACAGTGGCTACGCTGCCCCAGCTCAAAGTGACAACGCAGTTGTCAGCTCTGTCCAGTCGCAGCTGGCAAAACTTGGATGCTACCGCCGGCGCGGTCGACGGAGTTGCTGGAGACGAAACCCAGGCCGCTCTCGCCCGTTATCAACAGGACAATGACTTGAGCGTAACGGGGACAGTTACGGCAGCGACGCTTCAATCGCTCGGCTTAGCAGGACAATGAGGTAACGAGAATAGCGTTTCGGGACCATGAAATTGCCTACATCAAGAAGAACCTGTCTGGCCTCGGACAAATCGAAAAGCCACGAAGCCAGCGGCTACGGTTTTGATGCCGATCAAATGAAATTTCGAATCAGAACCAAAGTTAGAAAGCATGAGAACCAGTGACAGCGTCTGACGCAGCTAAGGCCGTGGTGCGCCGCAATACCGAAGAGGTCCAAGGCAAAGGAAGGTTCGATATTTTCGAAGAGCTGCTTCGCGGACGACTTCGTCGATCACACACCTCAGCCAAACATGACGCCCGACAAAGCCGGTGTGCGTAAGCTCTACGGCTATATTCGCGACGCATTCCCCGACTTTCACCCAAAGATCCATTGGCAACTTGCCGATGGCGACCGCGTGATCACGTACAAGACATACTACGGAACACATGAAGGAGATTTCCTCGGCATCGCTCCAACTCACCGCAAAATTCACTTCGAGACTGTCGACGTGATGCGCGTCCGCGACGGCAAGATCACCGACCACTGGGGTGTGGGAAATCTTTTCTCGCTGATGCAGCAGCTCGGAGTCTTAAACCTCTGATGCGAATTAGCGAAACAAAAATGAAAGGAACAAATGAGTAATACAAAACAAAACGGAAAAGTTGCATTCATTACTGGCGGCAATCGCGGTCTCGGTTTGGAGACTGCTCGCGAGCTCGGTAAGCAAGGCATCGTCGTTGTTCTCGGATCACGTGATTCGAAAAAGGCGCAGCCGCAGCCGCGGAACTTCGCGACGAAGGAATTACCGCAGAAAGCCTGGGCTTTGATGTTAACAAATCGCAAGATCATCAGAAGGCTTACGATTACTTCGAGAAAAAGTACGGCCGGCTGGATATTCTGGTTAACAACGCGGGCGTTTTGAAGGAGGGCCAAATTTCGGCAACTGGCTCAGGGCCAAACCCCGTCACCGCGGTGTCGCCTGAAATGTTGCGCGAAACTTTTGAAACGAATTTCTTTGCGTCCGTTGCGCTGACGCAAAAACTGTTGCCACTCATACGCAAATCGCCGGCCGGTCGAATTGTGAATGTTTCCAGTATCCTGAGTTCTCTCACCCTTCATTCCGATCCGAACTCGCCGATTTACCCGTTCAAGACTTTCGCTTACGACGCGTCGAAGGCTGCGCTGAACTCCTTCACGATCCATCTCGCCTACGAGTTGCGCGACAGCAAAATCAAAGTGAACTCCGCGCATCCCGGCTGGGTAAAGACTGAGATGGGCGGCCCAAACGCGACGATGGAAGTTAGCGAGGGCGGAAAGACGAGCGCGCAACTCGCCACACTTGCCGACGATGGCCCGAGCGGCGGGTTCTTCCATCTTGGCCAACCACTTCCCTGGTGAAACAGTATGCCCTTTGTTCGTCACCTGAATCCGATGACGCGGATTGGGCGTGGCCGCCAACGTGATCGAACGCGCGTTCCGACTGCCTGTGTATCGCCAATCGCTTCGACCGAACCCAAGCAAGTTAACGGCAGATCGTAGGGTCTTGCACATGCGTGACGAATGAGAGGGATAAACCCATGACTGCTCCAGTGGTGCGATTGAGATACGCATGAATGAAGCTGTAAAGGCGATTTCTTCTCGCCGGTCGCTGATGAGGCTAAAGAAAAACGTTACTCGGACTGGGAAGGAATGAACCGCTTTTTTGCCGAGCTGAAGCGACGTCACGTCTACAGGGTCGCAATTGCTTACGGAGTTGTCGCGTGGCTCTTGATCCAGGTTGCCACGCAGGTCTTTCCATTCTTTGAGCTTTCGAATTTTGTCGTCAGGGTCGTCGTGGCTGCTAGCGTCCTCGGTTTTCCAGTTGCGCTGATCATTGCCTGGGCTTTTGAGATGACGCCCGAAGGCCTCAAGCGCGCCGACGATGTTGCGCCTGACGACTATATCCCCGGTGGAGCACACGGAAGTTTGCGGCGCTGGTTGTGAGCGTGGCGATCTTGGCAGCGGGTGTGCCGCTAGTTCACGTTCTCCGGAAGAAGCCAGCCTTCCTCCGCAGGTCAGCGCGCGCTTCAACGCTCGCTCAAAAGTCGATCGCAGTCCTGCCGCTGCTTAACGAAAGCGGTGATCCAGGTGACGAGTATTTTTCGGATGGGCTATCGGAAGAATTGATTGCCGCCCTGGCTCAAATCAAAGGACTCAAGGTAATCGGCCGCAGCTCTTCGTTCCGGTTTAAGGACAAGAGAGAGGACAGCAAGATCATTGGTGAGAAGCTGGGCGTGAGCACGCTGCTGGAAGGCACGGTGCGCAAACAGGGCGACCAGGTGCGGATCGTTGCCGAACTGGTTAACGCCGCAGACGGAACCGAGCTGTGGTCGCGGACCTTCGATCGTGAACTAAAGGACATCTTTGCGGTCCAGGCCGAAATTGCGGAGGCTGTTGCTACGTCACTGGAGCTGACAGTTGCTCGGGACAGCAAGACAAGTCCGCGAAGAACGCTGCGACCAAAAGTGTGGAAGCACACAATGCCTATCTCCAGGGCCACTTTTACTTCGAGCGTCGGCAATCTCGAAGACTATCGCAAGGCGGTCGGCTTCTTCGATCAAGCGACCCGTCTCGATCCTGACTATGCGCTGGCTTATGCGGAGCGTTCGGAAGCCTGGGCTTGGATCGGCGATCTAAGCAGCGAGAAGCAGAAGGAGGCTTGGACAGCCGCAGGCAAGTGATGCCGAGAAGGCCGTCGCCAGTCGATCCGGATCTCGCGGAAGCGCACGCGGCGCTCGGGATGGGTTCGCTTCTTTATCGAATGGAAATTTGCCGAGGGTCTGGCCGAACTCAGGCGCGCGCAGCAGCTCTCGCCGTGGAACCCGACGGCCAACGATCTGCTGGCGCGAGTGGTGGTTTATCTTGGTCAATTTCGAAGAGGCTGAGAAGCTGGCCCGACAGGCGATTGAACTCGACCCGCTCGCTTATCAAGCCCGGAACCAGCCTGGCCCGCGTTCTTTTTGCCGAGGGAAAACTCGACGAGGCCGAAGCTGCAGCGCGCAAGGCGGCGGAACTGCAGCCGACCGCGGCGGGCAACCATCGGTGGCAGGTATTCGTGGCGATCCAGCGCGGCGATGGCGAAGCGGCCCTGCGCGAAGCTCAACTCGAGCCTAACGAAGGCTACCAGACGTTTCGAACTCGCGCTCGCGCACTATGCGCGCGGGGAGCGCCCGTGCGGCAGACGAAGCCCTTGCCGAGCTGATCGCCAAGGACAGAGACTTCATGGCGTATCAGATCGCTCGAGGTCTATGCCTGGCGAGGCGAAACGGACAAGGCTTTCGAGTGGTTACAAGTCTCACTGGATAATCATGACACCGGCACGCTGAGCCTTTTGATCGACCCGTTAGTGCGCGGTTTGCGCCATGACGCCCGCTACAAGAGCTTGCTCACGAAAATAGGTCTCCCAGTTGCGGTTATGAAGGTTAGAGAGCACTTCACCACCCGGTCTACTCATGAGCACTTCCGATTCCCCTTAGAAATAACAAACAACGAAAGGCTAATTCCATGAACAACAGAAACATTCTCAGGCAAAGTTGCGCTCGTAACCGGAGGAACATCCGGTATCGGTAAGACCACCGCGATCGAATTCGCTCGCGCTGGCGCAAAGGTCGTTCTCACCGGTCGCCGTGAAAAAGAAGGGCGCGCAGGTCGTCGCTGAAATTAAGAAACTCGGCGGTGAGCGCGGCGTTCGTTCGCGCCGACGTCGCGAAAGATGCGGACGTGAAAGCAGATGGTCGACTTTACCGTCGCCACGTTCTGGCCGCCTCGACATCGCTTTTAACAACGCCGGCGTTGAGTGGATAGGCCCATTGGATCAGGCCACCGAGGCCGAATACCGCCGCATCTTCGACATCAACGTTTGGGGCGTTCTGAATTCGATGCGTCACGAAATCCCTGTCATGCTAAAAAGCGGCGGTGGGGCAATCGTCAATACCTCCAGCGTGGCCGGGCACGTTGGCATGGGTCAGGTCAGCATCTACACCGCGTCCAAGCATGCGGTCGAAGGCTTGACCAAGGCTCTCGCGCTGGAGTTCGCCAAACAAAATATCCGTATTAACGCAGTGGCCCCCGCCGGTGTCGCAACCGAGATGGTCGATCGCTTTGCCGGAAAAGAAGGCGAGATGCGCGATTACCTCACGTCTCTTCATCCGGTCGGGCGCATTGGCGCCAGCGAAGAAATCGCCGCGGCGGTTCTCTATCTCTGTTCCGACGACGCGAAATTTACCACCGGCACTTCCCTCGTGGTGGATGGAGGAACGCTGGCCCAATAAAGAACTGAGCGCCACTGCAAATGAAACCTAACGCGAAACACGCGGGCAAGCTTGAAGGAAAAGTTGCGCTGATTACCGGCGGCAATAGCGGCATTGGCCTTGCCACGGCGAAACAGTTTGTTAATGAAGGCGCCTACGTCTTCATCACAGGGCGCCGTGAAGCGCCGGAGTTGGCGGCGGCGAAAAAACAGATCGGTAAAAATGTGCACCGCGATCCAGGGCGACGTATCGAATCTCGACGATCTCGATCGCTTATTCGCTCAAATCAGAAAGAGAAAGGCAAGATCGACATCGTGTTCGCCAATGCCGGGGTCGCGAGATACGCGCCGCTCGGGGCAATCACTGAAGATTTCTTCGATTCGATCTTCGATATAAACGTTAAAGGCGTCCTGTTCACGGTTCAGAAATCGCTTCCGCTTCTGCGCGATGGCGGATCGATCATCCTGAATGCGTCGATCGTCGCCAGCAAAGGTTGTCGTCGAACAGCGTTTACAGCGCCACGAAAGCTGCCGTGCGTTCATTCGCGCGGACATGGACAACGGACCTGAAAGATCGCCGCATTCGCGTGAATGCAATCAGTCCAGGCCCCATCGACACACCGGGCCTAAGCGAGTTGCTGGCTTCTTCTGAAACTGGCGAACAACGAAAGAAAATGATTTCAACCACGGTCCCGCTCGGCCGATTCGGCAAGACCCGAAGAAATCGCGAAGGCTGTCGTGTTTCTGGCATCGGACGACGCCAGCTACATCACCGGCATTGAACTGTTCTGTCGATGGCGGCTTCGCGCAAGTGTAGTTGCTCGTAGCCGTCGGGGCACGGGATTGACAATTGTTCGTCGATCAGCCTGAACACTTCAGGTATTATGCCAGACCGACGGTCACCCAAAGGCAGGATTAAATCTTACGCTCGGCGTGGCAGACCCGCACGGTCAACGCGAGTGAATGGAAGCCCAACGATTGGTACACTACGAAGGCCTACAACTCACCTAACTGGGATGCTCTTAAGGACGCATTGCTAGAGAGCAGAATTCCTCGACTTGTGATCATTGAGTACGGTTTCGTCGGTTCCCACGCGTACATTGATGATGTCAGGAATGGCGGCTGAGATTGTATATCGATCGAGCGCCCCGCGCCAGGGCACAGGTAAATGATTTACGTGATGCGAGTCTTTTCTCTTTACCACTCGTTTTTCGCGGGCGACTTCTTCAGGTGTCATTCGGCGGATATAACCGTTATCACGGCGGGAGTCAGCCAGGCGTGTCCGAATACCAAGCCTCCAGTGAGACTGGAACGATCGTGCACGATCTCGCGGCAACGTTTGTCGCCAAGAACCATGACATCCTCCTCGGCATCGAATCCAGTTGATGCTTTGACTTATGCTGTATCAAAAATGGTCAGACCTTCCCGCTAACCGAGTATTGTTCAGGGACCCCTCGATACGTCCCGGTTTCGACGGCGGCTCGCGGCGCGCTGCGGTGTTGCGTCTGCCAATGTGCACGCCTACGTCATCAGGGAACATGGTGACAGCCAGGTTCCCGTATTATCATCGGCTCGCGTGGCGAGGCTTCCCTCTCGATGAGTTTGCGACCAGATAGGGCAGCCCGTGCGAAGAGAGCACCTTCGGAATCGCAAGCGACACGCGCACGGCCAGTGTGTCGACATCATAGACGCGAAGGGCGCTTACTACCACGGAATCAGGGCTGCACTGGTTCCGAATCATTCGCGCCATCTTGCGCGATGAAGATGCAATGATGACGGTTTCAAGTCTGGTACCCCAATCGATGGAATTAGGTGAAGTCTCTCTGTCTCTACCAAGCATCGTCAATCATGGATCGCGTGTTATCGGTAGCGCTCAATAGCTCGAACTACCGCAAGCGCTGGAAGCGTCTGCTGAAGTTGTCCGCAAAGACAGATAGCCACTCTCGTTCAAACGGCGCCGATCCGCGGATTCAGTGGAAATGAGTCCGCCGAGGGGCGGATTTTGCTGCACTGGCCAAATCAACGCGAGCCACTGGTGAAGCGCGTAACGCCGTGAACGGACAGTGGCCCGCGGAGTCCCTGCTCCGTCCCGATTCGGGGAAGAGTCGAATCTCACGAATCCGCGTCACGCATAGCAACTCCTGACTTCAATCATGGGGGCGTCGCGCACAAGGCTCATGAACTCTGCAGCGGGGACGCAGTGAAAACTATCCTGGCGGCTGGTCGGGGCTGAGTTCCCTTTGGCACGAGCTTTCGGCCGGCTTTTTGCCTCAGCAATTATCGCTTCATGCGTTCAGAAGCACCTTCGCGTCATGCTCATTATCACGAAATATAATGACCGCGCACCTCAGTGCTGTTGGCGCAAGCGCTTTGCCGTTGCCTTCTGCGTCCGAGCGCGTCGGTTCCAAAACTCTTCGCGAATCGCCGACCCGAAGCGAGCAAACTTACCTGCGAAGAGGCAAGTGGTCGCACAATCGCTAAAGCTTGCAGACAATCTCAGAAAAGCCGGTTGGAGTTGCCAATTGCGCGGTGATTCCCCGCCGGTGCGCGATGCGCGATTGAATTCACGACCGACGACTCCATCGGTTCAAAAGCGTCAGCGCGCGATTTCGAAGCGTCTACCCGGTCCGGATTTTTGCGCTACTATCCACGCTGACCGTCTCGTTGCACTGGCAGCCGCGGGGCACGCTGGACGATCATGCTAGATCCGGTGCTGACTGGCTGAGTCGGCATTGAAAAAGCATCACGCTTCCGTTGAAGCGTTTCGTTGATCCCTCCAGTCGGTTGACGTCTGTTGCGGTTAGCACGCGCCACGTTTTTGGATTTGCGCGAAAGAGAGCGGAGCTACCTTCACGGGAGTTGATCCCGTGCGAACTGCGTTGTTTTCCGATGACTGGGTCGCCTTTGGCATCGGCGCGTTTATACGAGTTCGCTGATGCAGAGGCACGCTGATTCGAGGCGCGCGCGTTCCGCGATCTCGCCTGGGCAGCGAGATGGCAAAACCAGCCATCCCAGTCGGGGTTTTTAACGCTGAAGGATAAGCCCGCGTCCATCCTGGTTCGTAACCCGCGCACAATCGCAATCAGCGTGAAAGATTGGGAAATCGTTGCTGGCAATCTCAGCAAAGCCGGGGTGGTAGTGAGTCAGTTACAATATGCGTCTCCTTAGGAAAGATCGCGATTATCTCGTAACCTAGCCTTATGCCTCTTCTCTCGATGCTGGATCTCGCGTTTGTCCCAGAAGGCGGAACGCCGGCGGACGCATTGAGGAACACGCGCGATCTGGCGCAACATGCGGAGAAGTGGGGGTATCGCCGCTTCTGGCTGGCGGAGCATCACAACATCGTCGGCATTGCGAGCGCGGCGACAGCAGTGGTCATCGGGTATGTCGCGGCGAACACGCGAACAATTCGCGTTGGCGCTGGCGGAATCATGCTGCCGAATCACTCGCCGCTGGTGATCGCGGAGCAATTCGGCACTCTCGAAACGCTTTATCCGGGAAGGATCGATCTCGGCCTCGGTCGCGCCCCGGGAACAGATCAACGCACCTTGTTGGCGCTGCGCAGAACTCCAGATAGCGCTGAGAGCTTCCCCGACGACGTGTTGGAATTGCAGCAGTTTTTTGAACCGGCGAAACAGGGTCAGCCGGTGAAGGCGGTGCCGGGTGCTGGGCTCGATGTGCCACTTTGGATTTTGGGTTCAAGTTTATTCGGCGCGCAGCTCGCCGCGATTCTGGGACTGCCTTATGCATTCGCTTCGCATTTTGCGCCTGCCGCGTTGATGCCAGCGCTGCAGGAATATCGCAGCCGCTTCAAGCCATCGAAACAACTTGGTCAGTCTTATGCGGCGGCAGGAGTGAATGTATTTGCCGCGGAAACCGATGCTGAAGCGCGCCGGCTTTTTACCTCAGCGCAGCAACAATTCACTAGAATGGTGCGCGGAACGCGCGGAAACTTCCGCCGCCGATCGACGACATCGAGACTTACTGGACACCGGCGGAGAAGGAACAGGCTTCCGCCATGCTCAAGTATAGTTTCGTAGGTTCGCTGGACACGGTTCGGTCGGGTTTGCAGCAGTTCGTCGACGAAACAGGCGTCGAAGAGTTAATCGTCGCGTCGGCTATCTACGATCACCCGGCGCGGCTTCGCTCTTATGAGATTCTCGCGCAGCTCGTCGAGATGCTCAATCTCCTGAGTCTTCCTCCCCTCCTTGCGCTAATCGGGATGTTTGTTTAAAACGAAGTAGTGTCATTTTTCTTACCTGCCTTTCATTTGGAGTAACTAACTCTCAACGCCATTCGATTATTTGCACGTCGAAGGATCGCGAGGTCGTTCACGGTTTCGGATTCAGCAATTCCGGCAAGTGATATTGCAGCAGATCCCCGATACGTCCGATGCTGATGTCCGCTGGCGGATAGCTGGCGAGGATTTTCGGATCGGTGGCGTAGTGACCTTGCCTGACGAAAATAGTGGTCACACGCGAGCCCCAGAATTTTTTCACGGCGGCCAGGATACGCAATTTGTCGTCCACCAGCACGTAATGTTCGGCTGGGTAGCGTTGCTCGACGTCGTCGAGTTCCTGCTCCTTGTGCACGTAAATCACCACACGCCCGGAGACCGCATTGGCCAGTCCTGAGCGACTGATCTTGAGCGGTTGGAAAACGACGTCGCCGTCCGAGAGAATGACCGCAGGACCCCATTGCTGGACGTGCTCAATCACCTTGAGCGCATCGGGGAAAAGACGCTCGGCGAAAGGATAATTGATCAGAAAATCAGACACGCACAGCAGATTGCTGGGCGCGCGGATGTTTGGCCCGATACCTTTGCAAAGCGCCGAGGTAATCCGCATAGCCCAGTTCGGTCCGCAGTTGCTCGAAAATCCGCCAATATTCCTGCGCTCCCTCCGCGCCGATTTCGCTGGCGAGGTGGCGTTGCAGATCTGCTGCCACTCTGTCGTTATCCAGCAGCGTGTTGTCTACGTCGAACAAGAAGATGACGCGAGTAGGAGAATCATCGCCTTCGTTCATTTTTCGGTAGGGCCAAGCGCTGTGCCTTTAATCGCCGAAATGCCTCGCTGTGTGCTACGTCCAAAATGCAACATCTGCGGGCAAGAAGCCCGCTATAACGGTACAGCCGTCATGGCTGTGTTATCCTAGCCCATCGCTCGCCCGATTCAGAAGCCCCATTGACGCTTCGTCTAATTCGAGCTTGGTCGCGCCGATCAGCTCGCTTCAACTGCGCCAGGCTTGTCGCGCTGGCGATCGGCGCGGTGACCGTTCGCCGCGCCATCAGCCACGCGAGCGCGACCTGCGCAGGCGTTGCATGAAGTCGCTTCGCCACCTGATCCAGCGCGTCGAGAATCCTGAAGCCGCGCTCGTTCAGATATTTTTTCACGAAATCGCCTCGCGCCTTGTTCGCAACGTCGGCTGCAGACCTGTATTTGCCTGTGAGAAATCCGCTCGCCAGCGAGAAATAGCTAAGGACTCCCAAACCGTTTTCGATGCATACCGGTTCGAGTGTTTCCTCATGCTCCGCGCGATCGTAGAGATTATATTCCATCTGGAGGCATTCATACCTTGGCAATCCCTGCCTTCTACTCAGTGTCAGCGCGTGAGAGTCGTTCGGCGCTGTAATTGGATGCGCCGATGGCGCGCACCTTCCCCTGCTCCATCAACTGCGCGTAAGCTTCGCAGCGTCTCATTAGAGCGGTGTGTCTGGATCGTCACGATGCGATTGATAAAGATCGATGTAATCCGTTTGCAGCCGCCTCAACGAATCTTCGACCGCGCGCAGGATATAAGCCTTCGACAAGCCTTTCATCTGCGGCCCCATCTCCAGCCCAACTTTTGTGGCAATGATGACTTTGTCGCGTCTGCCACCCTGCTTGAGCCACTTGCCGATGATAGTTTCCGATTCACCACCACGATTGCCCGGCGCGAATCTGGAATAAGCGTCAGCCGTGTCGATGAGATTAAATCCGGCGGCGACGAAAGCATCGAGCAACCTGAAGGACGTTCGCTCATCCACCGTCCAGCCGAAGACGTTCCCGCCGAACGCCAGCGGCGCGACCTCCAACCCTGAGTTACCCAAGCTCCGTCTTCTCATTTTTGCGGGGCCGCGATGTCCGAATCGCGCGAGTATCCTCATTAAAACGCCGGCGAACCTGGGTTTGGATGGATTTTCCCATGCGAAGGCACGCGCTGCGACAAAAGCTGCTCTACCCTGAAGGAGGGATGCGCTGTTAGCTCGTTCTCGGCGACCCAAACTCTCGCGAAAGTGGCAATATCGCGCGCAGATGATGTCTGCTATGTTCAGCAATGAAAGCAACCCTCTCCAAAGACGGCCGAAGTATGGCCACATCGAATCCTGGAAAAGCAGAGCTTCTTCACAGACGCGAAGCTCCACTCGAAACGCGGACCGACCTCACTCGCGAAGCGACGAAGGATATCTCAGGCGCGATGAACGCCATCCTTGCAGATGTGTTCGCCCTGTACCTGAAAACGAAAAATTTTCACTGGCATATGAGCGGGCATCACTTCCGCGATTATCACCTGCTTCTCGATGAACACGCCGAGCAACTCTTCGCCATGACCGACGCCATCGCGGAACGCGTTCGGAAGATCGGCGGACTCACGCTGCATTCGATCGGAGAGATCGCGCGTACTCAGCGAGTGCTGGATAACGATGCTGAATACGTCGAGCCGTTGGACATGCTCGCCGAGCTGGCGGACGACAACAAAACGTTCGCCGCGCGCCTCCGCGAAGCGCACAACGTGTGCGACGAACATCGTGACGTCGCGACGGCAAGTTTCATCGAAGTTTGGATCGATGAAACCGAGCGTCGCACGTGGTTCCTGTTCGAAGCCACGCGCCGGAGGAACTAAAGTTTAAGGATTACTCCGCGCTGACGGGATTGTCGCGGGACCAAAGGACGAATACCGGTAGCGGCTGCTTTCATCTGGTCCGGCCACTTCTCCTGGTAACGAAAAAGATGAGCGTTAGAAGAATATGACCTTAGTGATCCTCGGAGGTGGCACCGGATCAACAGTCGCTGCCTGGACATTCGCGGCGGCGGGACAGCGCGTCGCCGTTGATTGAACGTAGATACATCGGCGGATCGTGTCCGAACATTGCATGCTTGCCGAGCAAGAACATCATTCATAGCGCCAAGATCGCGTCTTACGTTCGAAGAAGTGAAGAGTTCGGCATTCCCAAGAGAATTCACCGTCAACATGCACGCTGTTCGCGAACGCAAACGCAGCATGGTCTCGGGGTGGAATGCTGTGTATCTGGATAATTACAAAAAGAGCGGAGCGGAATTCATCCTGGGCTCCGGGCGCTTCATCGGCCCTGGAACTCTGGAGGTCACACTCCCGGATGGAGCAACGCGTCAACTGCGAGGAACGAACGTCATCATCAGCACAGGTACGCGCGCAGTGCTCGACGAGACTCCTGGCCTTGTTGATGCGCAACCTCTCACACACGTCGAAGCACTGGAACTGGATGATTTACCCGAACATCTGACTCGTGATTGGCGGAGGCTATGTAGGATTAGAGCTGTCTCAGGCGATGCGCCGATTCGGAAGCAAGGTCAGTTTAATAGATCGCAACGATCGGCTGATACATCGCGAAGACGACGATGTCACGGAAGCTCTTCAACAACTTTTTTGAAGACGAGGGCATCGATCTCGTTCTGAACGCAAGAATCAAAAGCGTTTCGGGCAAATCAGGCCAGTCTGTGAAGATTGTTATCGAACGAGACGGAAAGCAGATCCATTTAGAGGGCAGTCATCTGCTCGGTTGCAACGGGCCGCGCTCCGAACACTGGAGGAATCGGACTGGAGCTAACTGGTGTCGAAACTACGGCTACTGGATATATCAAAGTGAATGAGCGGCTGGAGACCACGGCGCCTGGCGTTTGGGCGATCGGCGAGGTCGCAGGTAGTCCGCAGTTCACGCACGTCAGTCACGACGATTTTCGGGTGGTCCATTCCAACCTCACCGGCGGCAACCGCGTAACGACGGGAAGACTCGTTCCGTTTTGTCTGTTTACCGATCCGGAGTTTGCGCGCGTGGGCCTGAGTGAGAACGAAGCGAGAGCACTGCGGCGTTGCCTTATCGTGTGTTCAAGATCCCGATGGCAGCAGTGATGCGCGCAAGCACGATTATCTGAGACACGAGGATTTCTGAAAGCGCTGCGTTGAGGCCGACGGGGATCGCATTCTTGGATTCACCGGTTTTGGTGTCGGCGCGGGTGAAATCTTGTCCTCGGTGCAGATCGCCATGCTCGCAGGACTGCCGTATACTGCCTTGCGCGACGCGATCCTGACTCACCCGACACTTGGCGAAGGCCTTAACCCATTGTTCTCGTCGGCGCCTTCGGCAAAAGAGCTGCGATCATAATCGTGAACCACAGATTTTTTGGAGGATCAGCATTCGGATGTTTCAACACCGCCCAGTGGAGCGGTCGCACGCATATGAATGCAAAAGGCAAATGAAAGGACTAAAATGAATAACGGAAAACTAAACGGAAAAGTTGCAGTAGTAACGGGAGCGTCGAAGGGAATCGGCGCAGGGATTGCGAAAGAGTTCGCGGCGGAGGGCGCCGCCGTGATCGTGAATTACGCGTCTTCGAAGCAACGGACGCAGATCAAGCGTGGTCGATGAAATTACGCAAGCGCGGCGGAAAAGCTGTCGCGGTCCAAGGCAGCGTCGCCAAGAAGGCAGACGTCGAGAGACTGTTCGCTGAAGCGGAGAAAGCTTTCGGGAAGATCGACATCGTGGTCAACAACGCCGGCGTTTACGAGTTCGTCCCGCTGGAAGAAGTCACCGAGCAGCAATTCCACCGAATGTTTGATACAAACGTTCTCGGAATGCTTCTCGCCACTCAGGAAGCGCTCAAGCATTTCAACGCCGACGGCGGCAGCATCATCAACATCGGTTCGCTCGCCAGTTCCCTGACTCCACCGACTGCGGTTGTTTACAACGCCACGAAGGGCGCAGTCGATGCGATCACGCGAACACTGGCGAAGGAACTCGGCCCACGCAAAATCCGCGTGAACGCAATCAACCCCGGGATGGTGATTACAGAGGGCGTAGTTAGCCGGCGGATTTCATGAAAGCGATATGCGAAACATGTTTGAATCGATGACCCCGCTGGGTCGAGTCGGTGAGACGGACGATATCGCGCCTGCTGCGGTATTCTTCGCTTCAGACGATTCAAAATGGGTCACCGGCGAAACGCTGATTATCGCAGGTGGCCTCCGCTAGTTGATGAGCAACAAATTATGCCTCACGAAACGCGCACTGGCAGAAGTCGACGGAATTAAATTGTATGATTTGACGGCCGACCACGGAGAAATCGTGGAGATCGAAGCGAGAGAGGCTTGAGAAAGGAATAGAATGAAAATTGGATTTATTGGTCTCGGCATCATGGGGAGTCGTATGGCGGCGAATCTGCAGAAGCAGGGCTATTCATTGGTCGTGTTCAATCGCACTCGCGCCAAAGCAGAGCCGCTACTGGGTCCCTGCGGAACATTTTCAGATTCCCCGGCAAAACTCGCCGAACAAGTGGACGTGCTGTTCACAATGCTGGCCCATCCGGACGCGGTCGAACAAGCAGCTCTGGGCGCGAACGGATTTTTGGATCATCTCAAGCCAAACGCGCTCTGGATCGATTGCAGTTCGGTGAATCCATCGTTCTCGAAAAAGATGGCCGCCGAAGCAGCGCGCCGAGAAGTTCATTTTGTCGACGCGCCGGTGACCGGCTCCGCTCCCACTGCTGCGGAAGCGAAGCTCATTTTTGGGTGGGAGCTGATCCGGACTGACTTGGAAAGAATTCGTCCGTTACTGCTCTGCATGGGCAACAAAATTGTTCATACCGGCGGACACGGCACTGGGACCTCCAGTGAAAATGGTGGTCAATCTGTTACTGGGCAATGCCATGGCCGCATTCGCCGAAGGCATGGCATTGGGCGAAGGGCTCGGAATCTCGCGCAAAGCATTGTTCGATTCATTGCTCGACACTCCTGCGGTCGCGCCATTTCTAAAATCAAAACGAGCCAAGATCGAGAGCGGCAAACTACGAGGCCGAGTTCCCGCTGCGCTGGATGCAAAAGGATATGCATCTCGCGTCAGTGAGCGCGTACGAATCAGGTGTGGCCATGCCGGTCACGAATGTAGCCAAAGAGATCTATCGACTCGCGATGCGCGACGGTCACGACACGGAGGATTTCTCGGCCGTTTACGAATTCACGATGGGTGGGAATAGAAAAGAGCGGAGGGAATAACTCCACATATGATAAAGACAATCTCCTATCTCGGTCTCGGGACCATGGGCAGCGGCATGGCGTCGAACCTTCTCAAAGCCGGCTACAAACTTACCGTCTGGAATCGGAACGCTGAAAAATGCGAGCCGTTCGCCAGGAAAGGGCGCGCGCGTAGCCGATACTCCAGCGGACGCCGTCCGCGACGTCGATCTGGTCATATATGTTTGAGTAACGACCAGGCCGTCGAGGAAGTTGTCTTTGGCGCGAAAGGAATTCTCAGCGGAATCAAAGAAGGCCAGATCGCGATGGACATGAGCACGGTTCTGCCCGCGACGAGTTTGCGAGAACAGGAAGCTTACGCAAAGCGCGGTGTGGACTTTCTCGATGCGCCTGTCTTTGGCAGCAAACAAGAATCCGGCGAATGCCAAGCTTTGGATTATGGCCGCGGGCAACAAGGCCATTTTCGAAAAAGTGAAACCGGTCCTGGAGCATTTGGGGCAAACCGTTCACTACTTTGGCAAGAACGGAAACGCCGCGGCCATGAAGCTGGTGGGAAACCTCATCGTTGCGTTGGAAATGGAAGCGCTCGCGGAAGGTCTGGTTCTCGCGCAAAAGGCCGGCCTTGATCTGAATACCGTCATGGAAGTCGTGAAAGTTGCCGACTTCCGCTCACCGCTGCTCGTGAGCAATGGTCAGAATATTTTGAAACGCGATTTTTCTACCAGCTTCGCGCTCAAGCTCATGCTCAAGGACGCGGACCTCATTGAAAAATTTGCTAAAAGTCTGCAGTCACCCATTCCGGCGCTGCGCGTTGTGGAAAAGAATCTCGCAGTCGGCTGTTGCGCTCGGCTTCGGAACAGAAAACGCCTCCGCCTTGATCAAGGCGCTCGAAAAAGAAGCGGGCGTCGAAGTCAAGGCAGGCTCCGCCCGCTAACTAATGTCCGCCGTCTCACAAGACTGCTTATAGCAGCCTATTTGTAGCGGTCCGCCGCGTCGGACGCCTTCGAAGGTTCTCTCAAAAGAGGGAGTTGGTATCAGTTCATGCGGGTTAGGAAAGAATCCCACCATCGCAAAATGGCTGCGCATCGCGTCGAGCAGCAACGTGAAGCATGAAAATATCAACCAACATTTCAGCAGACTAACTCTTGTGGCGATTGCTTGCACACTACCCCGCACGGAGAGAAGCCGTCTAAAATCGAATGAAAACAAGCAGTCATTTTCGATCGGTCTGATTCTGGGAATGATCTCCTTGTCCCACGAGAGCGCAGCAAAGCTCCTCCGAGGCGCCACCGCGGTCTCTGTCTTTGAAAAGGAACTTCGAGTTGGGAGGGTGGCGCAATAGCGGGAGAGGATATGGTAAAGCAACGATGTCCGTGTAGCAGTAGAGGCGGCGTCTGGGCATGCGGTGTCTCCAATCGAGCCGCGACGCCGCACGTTGCTGGCTCGTTTCTTTTCCGCGCTCGGGCCGGGTCTCATCACAGGTGCTGCGGATGACGATCCCTCGGGCATCGCGACTTACTCTGCCGCTGGCGCACTACTCGGCACGACCCAGCTTTGGATTGCGTTAGTCACCTGGCCACTCATGGCCGCGGTGCAGATGACTTGCGCCCGGGTTGCGATGGCAACCGGCAAAGGACTCGCCGGCGCGCTTCGCAAGAAACTTCCGAGGTCTGTCGTGATGGCCGCTGCCTTCGCGCTTTTCATCGCCAACACCTTCAATATCGCTGCAGATCTGGCCGGTATGGCTGACGCAGCCGAAATGATGTCAGGCATCAACTCGCATTACTTTGTTGTCATATTCGGGATCGGACTGACGGCCGGCCCGATTTTGTTTCACTATGAGCCGATCGCCATCGCGTTGAAATGGCTGACGCTGTCGCTCTGCGCTTATATCGTTACGGCGTTCATTGTTCGTCCGGATTGGTCGGCGGTGGCCCACGCTACGTTTGTCCCATCGCTGCCCACCACGCGAGAGGGATGGGCAATGCTGGTTGGTGTGCTGGGGACAACAATCAGCCCATACCTGTTTTTCTGGCAGGCATCACAGGAAGTCGAGGAGGCGAAGTCAGCGGCACGCAAGCGCGCGCCGACGGTTGCTATGCGAGCACGCGTCTTGACCCGGGGATTGGACATCGGCGTCGGCACGTTCTTTTCCAATGTCGGGATGTAGCTTCATAATCCTGACTACCGCGCTGACGCTGCACCGAAACGGCATCACTCACATCCAAACTTCCGAAGGCGCCGCGGAGGCGTTGCGTCCTTTGGCCGGCAATCTTGCCGCGTTGCTTTTCACTCTTGGGATCATCGGTGTCGGCTTTCTCGCTGTCCCTATCATGTCGGCTTCGGCGGCTTATGCGGCTGCCGAGATTTTCGGCTGGCGCGTTGGGATAAACAAGCGTTTCAAGACCGCGCGGGCTTTTTACGCCATCATCATCTTGTCCACGCTGGTCGGAATCGCGATCGACTTTGCGAACGTCAACGCGATCAAAGCCCTTTTCGGGCCGCTGTGCTCAACGGCCTGCTCGCACCGTTTTTGCTGGTTGCCGTTCTTATCGTGGCGACCGACCGCAAGCTCATGCGCAACCACCCAGCTCCGTTAGTCACGACAGTGCTGGTTGCCATTACAACCTGCGCGATGATCGGTGCAGCGCTCAGGCATGTTTCTGCTTTGACCTGCCTCGCCCAACGAAACGGTATCGAATTTCTAACGTCGGTGGTGAGGTCGACGCGCTACGCCGACGGGATGCTGCAGCGCGGCGTCCCTTGCCCAACACTAGTTCGGAGCGCACGCGGGATCACAGCCTGCCAGGCTGGTCAGCTGGCAGGCAGCTTGCCTGCCGAATACGCTTTCCTGCCAGACTAGCAGCCCGGCTGCCGAGTCAGGTGCGGTTGTCTGAGATCCACTTCGCCTCGCGCTTGCGGCGCAGATGGCATCTCCCAAAAGAGGGAATGGCAATGAGCCAATAGGAGTCAGGAATTAATCCTTCGCATGCGCAGTGGCAGAGCTCGGCACTGGGATGATAGCGTTGGCCAGTTAAGTAAAAAGCTTCAAGCCATGTGGATCATTCGTTTAGCTCTTAGACGGCCTTACACGTTCGTAGTGGCGGCGTTGCTACTACTCTTAGTCACGCCGTTTGTCCTGATGCGGACACCGACCGACGTCTTGCCGGAGATTAATATTCCAGTGGTCAGCATCATCTGGAACTTCACCGGTCTGAGCGCCAAGGACATTGAACAGCGCATGGTTTACACCGAAGAGCGCGTGCTCACGACCACGGTCAATGATATCCAGCACATCGAATCGACCTCCTATGACGGCATCGGCATTATCAAAGTATATTTTCAGCCGACCGTAACGATTTCAACAGCCGTCGCCCAAATCACCGCCATTTCACAAACGATCTTGCGACAGCTGCCACCCGGAACGACGCCGCCTCTTATCATTCAGTACAGCGCATCCGACGTCCCCGTTCTTCAGTATGGTGTCGGCGGCGACGGCATTTCCGAACAACAAGCAGCCGACATTGCGCTCAACCAGTTGCGTGTCGGATTGATTACCGTCCCGGGGATCGCGATTCCTTATCCTTACGGCGGCAAACAACGGCTCGTCTCGATTGATCTCGATCTTAGAAAGCTTCAGGAAAAAATCTGACGCAGAGCGACGTCACGAGCGCGGTCAACGCGCAGGCACTGGTCTTCCCCAGCGGCACAGTCAAACTCGGCCCGAAACAATATCAGGTCGACGTTAACACCTTTCCGCTGCGGATCGATTCGCTGAACGAGCTGCCGATCAAAACCATCGATGGCGCAACTATTCGAGTTAGGGACGTGGCCCAGGTGCGTGACGGCTACGATCCTCAAACGAATATCGTCAGGCAGGATGGCGTTCGCAGCGTGCTGATGGTCCTTCTGAAAAATGGCAGCGCTTCTACGCTCAGCGTGGTGGCCGGAGCAAAACAGGCGATGGCTAACGTCCTGAAGACGGTCAACAGCGCCGTGCGTGTGAAAGAATTTTCCGATCAATCAGTCTTTGTCCGCGCCGCGATCAGCGGCGTCGTCAGAGAAGGAGTGATCGCCGGAGCGTTGACCGCTCTAATGATTCTTCTTTTCTCGGTTCGTGGAGAAGCACCATCGTCGTCGCGATCTCGATTCCCCTTTCGGTTCTTGCCTCGCTCGCGGTGCTAAGCGCCTTGGGAGAAACAATCAACCTGATGACACTTGGCGGGCTTGCGCTGGCCGTAGGGATTCTGGTCGATGACGCCACGGTCACCATCGAGAACATCGAGCGCCACATGGGCCTCGGAGAAAAACTGGAGGACGCAATTCTCAAGGGCGCAGGCGAAATCGCGCTACCGGCTTTGGTCTCCACTTTTTGTATCTGCATTGTTTTTATCCCGATGTTCTTTCTTTCCGGAGTCGCCCATTATCTGTTTGTGCCGTTCGCGGAGGCAGTCGTCTTTGCCGTCATCGCATCGTATGTCTTATCCCGCACCCTGGTTCCGACATTAGTAATGTGGTTCGAACGCCATAACCAGAAGTCGGAGAAAGATGGACATGTTACTTTCTGGGTGCGGCCGTTCGTTGCCTTCCAGCACGCTTTTGAACGCGGCTTTGATCGATTCCGCTCCTCCTATCGAGGCTTGTTAGGCACAATCCTCAACCACCGTGGGGTTTTCGCCGTGGCCTTTCTCGCCTTCTGCGCCGGCTCCTGGGGTCTTGTACCATTTCTCGGCCAGGACTTCTTTCCGTCAGTGGACGCGGGCACATTTCGGTTGCATGTGCGCGCCGCTACGGGAACGCGTGTTGAAGAAACGGCCAACCTTGTCGACCAGGTGGAAGCCACGATAAGACGCCAGATCCCGGCGAACGAACTTCAGGGGATTGTCGACAACATCGGCCTACCCGTATCGGGCATAAATCTCTCTTACAGCGATAGCGGCGTCAGCGGGCCCGCCGATGCGGACATCACGGTCGCTTTGCAGAAGAACCACGGGCCTACGGCAGGCTACATAAGGCAGCTGCGGCTTAGCCTTCACCAGCAGTTTCCTGGCGTTATCTTCTATTTCCTGCCGGCCGACATTACCACGCAGACGATCAACTTCGGGTTACCTGCGCCTTTGGATATTCAGGTTACAGGCCGCGACCTGGCGGCCGATCAAAAGGTGGCTGCTGACCTGGCTGAGAAGATTCGTCGTGTTCGCGGGGCCGTTGACGTTCGGATTCAGCAGCCGGATGACTTACAACGGCTCCAGTTCTCCGTCGACCGCACCAAAGCGTCCGGCATCGGTCTGACCGAGCAACAGGTAGCTTCTTCGGTCCTGCTCAGTCTAAGCGGCAGCGGCCAGGTCCAGCCGAGCTACTGGCTCGACATAACCACCGGCGTTCAGTATCTCGTCAATATCCGTGCTCCAGAGTACCGACTGGAGTCGCTTGCGGCGCTTCAATCGGTGCCGATAAGCGCTTCGACGCCAGGCACAGCCAACGGCCAGATCTTGTCGAACCTCGCATCAGTTTCGCGCATCACCAGCCAGCCGATTTACTCGCACTACAACATCATCCCGGTTGTCGACATTTACGGTGGAGTTGCCAACCGCGACCTGGGTGGCGTCTTAAGCGATATTAAACCGATCATTGCGCAGGCGGAAAAAACTTTGCCGCGCGGTGTTTCGATTATCATCCGGGGTCAGGCCCTGACCATGAGCACGAGCTTCTTCGGTTTGGCGATCGGGTTGATGATGTCGATAGCGCTCATCTACTTGCTGCTCGTCGTTAATTTTCAGAGCTGGCTCGATCCATTTATTATTTTAACCGCGCTTACTGGAGCGCTCGCTGGCGTGATTTGGGGACTGCATATCACAAGCACAACGCTAAGCGTACCGGCAATGATGGGCGCGATCATGTGCATGGGTGTCGCCACTGCGAATTCCGTGCTCGTCGTGACCTTTGCGCGACAGCGCCTGGCCGAAGGGATGGATCCGGTGCGTGCGGCCTGGGAAGCCGGGCAGCACTCGTTTGCGTCCGGTCTTGATGACTGCTCTGGCAATGATTATCGGCATGCTACCAATGGCACTCGGTCTCGGTGAAGGCGGTGAGCAGAACGCGCCGCTTGGCCGCGGTGTCATTGGCGGTCTGATGATCGCGACTTTTGCCACATTACTGTTTGTGCCGGTGGTGTTCAGCCTTCTGCACCGCTCTTCTGCCCACACCGTCGAATTTAAAACCCGAAGAAACGAGTTCGTCGCAAGGTTTGGCTGCGCCGACTCCTGCGACTTAGCCATCATTGTATCCTATGACTACAACAACACTTGGTAACATTAACTCGGAAAACAAACAGGTAACCGGAAGGCCAGTTCCACCTGAGGAAGCTTCTTTTACCGGCCAACGCGGATTTCGTCGTATTGCTATAGTTGGCGCCGCGGTTTTGCTGGCTGCGCTGGTGGTGGGTTTCGTGCCGCGATTATCACTGCGTGAACGAGCCGCCTCGGATACGAATCAGTTGGCAATACCAACCGTATCGGTAGTTTCGCCAACTACTGCTGCGCCTCCCGATGGACTTATGCTTCCAGCTGAGGTCAGACCGTGGCAGGAAGCGAGTATCTTTTCGCGGGTTAACGGGTACTCAAAAGCTGGCTCGTAGACATCGGAGCACACGTTGAGCAAGACCAATTGCTGGCTGAGATCGACACACCTGATCTTGACCATCAGCTTGAGCAGGCCCGTTCCCAGGCCACGCTCGCGCAAGGAAGCTCCCAATTGGCCAAAATCACGAACGACAAATGGCAGAAGTTATGGCACGAAGGCGTCGTCTCCGAGCTCGACGCCGACAACACAGCTACCAACCAGGCGACGACCAAGGCTAATGCAGATGCCTTCGCCGCCAACGTTCGGGTTCTCGAACAGATGGTGGCATTTAAACGCGTGACCGCACCGTTTCCAGGCGTCATCACTGCGCGCAATACGAACGTCGGCGACCTGATTACGGCGAACAACACGAACATGGAAATGTTCCATATCCAGCAAACCAACCCGCTGCGTATTTATTTCCGCGTCCCGCAAGCGAACGCTCCCGATATTCGCGTCGGGCAATCGATCGATGTCGTCTTTTCAGATCTTGGAGGCAAGACGTTGCCGGCGAAAGTTGCGACAACCTCGGAATCGATCACGCCGAATTCCCGGACGCTGCTGGTCGAACTTCACATGGACAACCCGAACAATGAGATTCAGCCGGGCAGCTATGCGCAGGTGCGTCTGACTTCGGGTTCGTTAGGGCAAGTCGTTACTTTGCCGAACAATACGCTGTTGTTCCGCGCGCAGGGGTTACAAGTCGGAGTCGTGAAACCCGATAACAGCGTTGAACTCCACGACATCAAAGTCGGTCGCGATTTCGGCACCACGATCGAAATCGTCCAAGGCCTTACTCCGTCCGATAAAGTCATAGTCAACCCATCCGACTCCCTCACTACCCGGAGCAATAGTCCACGTCGCGTCATCAGCAGCGCCCGGCCAAAGCCCTGCACCATCTCCATCGAAAGTGGCCAAAAAATAGCGGCTTCGCGCATAAAGCCATGTGAGCCGCTGGTCAGACCGTCGTCGGCGACAGCTGCACAGGTCTTTTGGTTTGCGACAGTTGGCTGCTCTTAAGCCGCTTCTGAGCACGACGGTAAGTGCAGCGGATGTGATTGGCTTTTGACATTCGGGGCTGTTTACCGCCCACATCACTCGCCGTTCAGCGAAGTCGGGCCGCTCCTGGCCGTGCCAATAGAGTCAGAATAACCTCCTGCCAGTGCGATTCCTTTATGGCAGAGCGTAAATTGAGAGGAGGAAAAAGAAGTGCTTTTCGCGTCGGCGGTGATATGAATTTGCCTGCGTAGCCACATCGGAGGCACGTTATGTGGATTGTTCGCCTAGCTCTCCGTCGACCCTACACGTTTGTCGTGGCGGCGCTGCTGCTGCTCTTGATGACGCCTTTTGTCTTAACCAAGACGCCAACCGATATTTTTCCCGCTATCAATATCCCGGTGGTCAGCGTGATTTGGAGTTACACCGGACTGCCGGCTGACCAGATCGCGCAACGGCTAGTTTACAGTGAGGAACGCGCGCTCACGACCACGGTCGACAATATCGAGCACATCGAGTCGACCTCTTATGACAGCTTTGGCGTAATCAAAGTCTTTCTTTCAACAGGGCACGAACCCTTCGACCGCGGTGGCCCAATTGACCGCCGTTTCCCAAACCATTTTGAGACAGCTGCCGCCGGGAACCACTCCGCCGCTGATCATCCAATACAGCGCGTCCACGGTTTCTATTCTTCAGTTCGGAATCAGCAGCCCCAAACTTTCCGAGCAGCAGGTCTTCGACATCGCTCTTAAACCAGATTCGCGTCGGACTCATTAGCGTGCCTGGAGTCAGCCATTCCATATCCGTTTGGCGGGAAGCAAGAGGTGGTTTCGGTCGATCTCGACCTCAAGGCGTTGGAGGCAAACAACCTTGTCGAATCGGACGTCGTCACTGCCATCAGCAATGGCTCTCTGACCTATCCAAGCGGCACGGCCAAGATCGGCGGAAAAGAAGTGCCGATTGATCTCAACGTCAATCCGCCGCGGATCGATCTGTTGAACGATCTGCCGATCAAAATGGTGGGCGGCACTGTGATTCATATAAGCGACGTGGCACAGGTGCGTGATGGCTATTTCCCGCAGGAAAACATCGTTCGACAGGATGGCGTCCGCAGCACCCTGCTTCAAGATCTTTCAAGAATGGCAGCCGCTTCAACGCTCTCGGTTGCGGCAGGCGTGAAGGCGGCCATGGCCAACATTCTCAAGACCGTGACCAGCGATATCCAGGTGAAGCAATTCGCCGATCAATCCGTTTTCGTGAAGGCGGCGGTCAGCGGCGTCGTTAGGGAAGGTGTGATTGCAGCTGCTTTGACCGCGCTGATGATTTTGCTCTTTCTCGGTTCATGGAGAAGCACACTTATCATTGCGGTATCCATTCCGCTTTCGGTGTTGTCGTCTCTGGCAATCCTGAGCCTGCTCGGTCAGACGATCAACATCATGACGCTCGGCGGTCTGGCCCTCGCAGTCGGCATCCTGGTGGATGATGCCACGGTGACAATCGAAAACGTCGAGCGCCATCTGGCATCAGGTGAAAAATTGGAAGATGGAATTCTGAAAGGCGCGGGTGAAATCGCGTTGCCGGCAATGGTTTCCACTTTCTGCATCTGCATTGTCTTCGTCCCGATGTTTTCTCTGTCCGGGGTGGCGCGCTATCTCTTTGTGCCTTTGGCCGAAGCCGTGATGTTCGCCGTGATCTCTTCTTATGTGCTTTCGCGCACGCTTGGTGCCAACGATGATTATGTGGTTCGAGCGGCGTCGGACCACGAACGAGCCGCCGGAACGCACGTCCCGTTTTGGGTCCGACCGCTGGTGGCACTTCAGCATGGTTTTGAAAAAGCGTTCGATCGCTTTAGGGCAGCTTATGCGAACTTGTTAGGCACAGTGCTGGAACACAGAGCGGCTTTCGCCGTTGGATTTCTCGTCCTTTTGCGTTGCATCATGGCTGCTCGTTCCCTTCCTCGGGCCAAAATTTCTTTCCCTCGGTGGATGCCGGGACGTTTCGATTGCACGTGCGCGCTCCTACCGGCACGCGGATCGAGCAAACCGCCAAGCTGGTTGACGAAGTAGAAGCCGCCATTCGTCGTCAAATTCCCGCGAACGAAATTGAGGGTATCCTCGACAACATTGGACTTCCGGTTTCGGGCATCAACTTGAGCTACAACGACAGTGGAATATTCAGGGCCGGCCGACGCCGACATTCTGGTTTCACTGAAACCCAATCATAAGCCGACAGCGAATTACGTTCGCAACCTGCGTCTGAGTCTGAACCGCGAATTTCCCGGTACAACCTTTTACTTCCTGCCGGCCGACATCGTCAGCCAAACGCTTAACTTCGGACTTCCAGCGCCGCTGGACATTCAAGTTGTCGGACGAAATGAAACCGTCGACCAGCAGGTGGCCAATTCCATAGCTCAAAAAATCCGTCAGGTTCGCGGGGCCGTTGATGTGAGGGTTCAACAGCCTAACGACTTGCAGCGATTCGAGTTCAACGTCGATCGAACAAAGGCGATGGAGCTTGGGCTAAGCGAGAGAGATGTGGCCGGTTCAGTCCTGCTCGCGTTGAGTGGCAGCAGCCAGGTGACGCCGACCTACTGGCTTGATTACACCACCGGCGTTCAATATCTCGTCAATGTCAGGGTCCCGGAACGTCAGACGACTACGCTTTCCGAGCTAAAGTCGATGCCACTTAGTGCCTCTAAACCTGGAACTGGCAACGGTCAGATCCTCGATAACGTAACTGACGTAACACGGATCACGCAGCCAACCCATCTACACGCACTATAACGTTATCCCGGTAGTCGATGTTTACGGCGGAGTTGGAGGCAGAGATCTCGGTGGAGTGCTAAGTGACATTAGGCCTATCGTTGCGCAGGCCCAGAAGACCGCGCCGCAAGGCGTCAGCATTGTTCTGCGCGGACAAGCATCGACGATGAGTTCCAGCTTTCTCGGATTGGGCATCGGAATGTTAGTGGCGATTGCGCTGATCTATTTACTGCTCGTGGTCAATTTCCAAAGCTGGCTCGACCCATTCATTATTTTAACGGCATTGACCGGTGCGCTCGCGGGCGTGATTTGGGGGCTGCATGTTACGAGCACGACTTTAAGCGTTCCAGCGATGATGGGCGCGATCATGTGTCTCGGCGTCGCCACTGCTGAATTCTGTTCTGGTCGTCACCTTTGCGCGCACTCACCTTCAGGAAGGAATGGATTCGGTGAAAGCAGCGTGGGAAGCCGGCACCGGCCGCCTGCGTCCAGTGATCATGACAGCGACGGCGATGATCATCGGAATGTTACCAATGGCGCTTGGTCTTGGTGAAGGTGGCGAGCAGAACGCGCCGCTCGGCCGCGCGGTAATCGGAGGTCTCATGCTCGCCACCGTCGCCACGCTACTTTTTGTGCCTGTGGTATTCAGCCTGTTGCACCGCCAAGCAGCCGGCACTGCCAAGGCAGAACCGAAAGAAAATGTTCCATCAACGGTCCTTGAGGAGGCCGTTTCCGCAACCTAAACACATCCCTCTATACATGAGCACAACTACTCCTACCGACAGCGTTGGCTCCGACGAACATAAAGCAGGACCCGATCCGGGCTCGCCGAAGACATCGCTTTATCCTGATGTCGGGCGGAGCATTGCTTCCTGATCGCATTGGTCGGTGGCTTTGTTCCGCAGTTCCGGCAGCGGCAAACAGCTGCGGCTGATACTAAGGAGTTGGCGATCCCGACCGTGGCAGTGGTTTCACCAACCGCTACCACGCCTCGACAGTGGGCTTAACTTACCAGCTGAAGTCAAACCGTGGCAGGAAGCATCTATCTTCGCGCGAGTGAATGGATACCTAAAAGACTGGCTCGTGGATATCGGCGCGCACGTCCAGAAAGACCAGTTGCTCGCCGAGATCGACACACCTGATCTTGATCAGCAGCTCGCGCAAGCCCAGCTCGCAGGCTGTGCTAGCGAAAAGAAATTTGGAACAGGCCAAAAGCACGAACACGAAATGGCAGGAGTTATACAAACGAAGGGTGTCGTCTCCCAACTCGATGCCGAGAACACCGCCACCTCGCAGGGCACGAACCAAGGCCAATACCGAAGCGTTTGCCGCCAATCTTCGTTTCCTCGAACAGGAAGTCGCCTTCAAACGTGTGACCGCGCCCTTCGCTGGTATCATCACGGTCCGTAACGTGAACGTCGGCGACCTGATTACCGCGAACAATACGAGCTTCGAGATGTTTCACATCCAACAAACAGATCCTCTGCGCGTTTATTTCCGTATCCCGCAGGAGGACGCAGCGAACATCGCGGTGGGACAAACCTTCAACGTTCAGGTCGGCGCGGAAAGCGCAAAGACGTATCCCGGAAAAGTGATTTCCACGTCGGGAGCCGTCTCCCCGGATTCCCGAACGATGCTTGTCGAGTTACAGGTGGAAAACTCGAAGAACGAGATTCTGCCTGGCAGCTACGCCACCGTCCGTGTGCCAGAGGTTGCTTTAGGAAAGCTGGTTACTTTACCTGATAACACACTCATATTTCGCAGCAAAAGTGTGAAAGTTGGCGTCGTGGACGCCAAGGGCGTTGTGCAGCTCCGTGACGTCAAGGTCGGACGGGACTTCGGCGTTCAGTCAGAAATCCTGAGCGGCGTCTCTGAATCTGACAAGGTAATCGTCAATCCCTCGGACTCCCTTACAACCGGAACAACCGTCCGCCTCGCCGCGACCACTCCTACAGCTTCGCCCAGTCCTGAAGCGCCGAAGAAATGATATTCGCATCCTTGGTTCGTAACGGGAGGAGGTTCCTTGGCAAAAAATTTCAAAGACCTGTCTGAACAGGAAATCCTCGCGCTGGCAATTTCGTTGGAGGAAACCGATGCGCGCATCTACGCAGATTTCGCTGCGGGATTGAAAGCCGATTACCCGGCAACCGCCCAAATCTTTGAGGAAATGGAGGCGGAAGAGGATGAGCATCGCCGCAAACTGATCGAAGAATACCGTCGCCGTTTTGGAGAACACATCCCGCTTGATCCGTCGAGAAGACGTGAAGGGGTTCGTGCACCGAAAACCGGTGTGGATGATCCGGCCGCTGGGAATCAAAACGGTTCGGCGCCAGGCGGAGATAATGGAGACAGAGACCCGGCGTTTCTACGAGCGCGCTGCTAGTAAAGTCAGCGACGCGTCAACGCGAAAGCTACTGGGAGACCTGGCGGAGGCGGAGCGAAAGCATGTGACCTTAGCCGAGAATCTCCAACAGGAATACCTGACTCCGGAAGTTGAGGCTCAGGAAGAGAAAGCCCATCGCCGATTGTTCGTTTTGCAAATCGTGCAGCCCGGGCTGGCGGGACTAATGGATGGTTCGGTCTCAACCCTTGCGCCGGTTTTTGCGGCAGCGTTCGCGACCCACAGCAGCCACGCCGCATTCGTGGTCGGTCTCGCCGCCAGCGTTGGAGCGGGAATTTCAATGGCGTTCGCTGAGGCGGCTTCTGATGACGGCAGCCTGACCGGCCGCGGCAAACCTCTGCTGCGTGGAATCGTCTGCGGATTGATGACTACGGCAGGAGGAATCGGTCACACGTTGCCATATTTGATTCCAGAATTTCGAACTGCTACGGCCATTGCCGTTGTGATCGTGGCAATTGAACTCTTGGTCATCAGCTGGATCCGAAAGCGGTATATGGATACGCCATTTCTCCGCGCCGCATTTCAAGTGATCGTCGGAGGAGTGTTGGTGTTTCTGGTTGGGATCTGGATCGGAAGCTCTTGATCCTCTTAACGGAACATCCGGCTATCCCAACCGCGTGCCGTCTGCGGCGAGGGGTTGATCGAGTTTTTCGTAATCCGCAGCAGTGTCGATGTCGATCTCCCCGGCGGGAAAATCAAAAGGATGCGACATCCTGTGGCCGCGCGAGAATGATTCCCTTGGCTCCGCTATCTCCTTTGAGTCGCAACAGATCTGGAAAACAAGATCGATCAAAGAGAGCGGGAATCCCGAGGTCGTCGGCGTAGGCGGACGCGACGATCGGTTTCCCACTTGTTAGGCGCAATTGGATGAGCTGCGCGAGGACGGCAGCAGTTACGAACGGTTGATCGCACGTGAGCAGAACCACGGCATCAAGATCGGGAGCGAGATTCATCGCATGTCGGATACCGACAACGATTGAGGATCCCAACCCGCTTGACCAATCTGGGTTCATCGCAATCGTAACCGTAAACCCGCGTCAGCTCCGATGTGACTTGTGCCGAATCCTCGCCGGTAACGACCACGACTGGCGCGCAGCCGGCCTCGATCGCAGCTGCTACAATGCGCTTGATGAATGTTTCGCCTTGAAAGAGCGCGAACTGCTTCGGTTTTCCGAAGCGAGTCGAACCTCCAGCAGCAAGGACGACAGCGGCCACGCTCATCAAATCACTACGCCGCCTCTCCGCTTGCGGCCGTTGTGATTGTATGAGTATCACTCCTGCGTTCACGCAGGAAACCGCCCATCCGATTGGACAATACCGCCGCCACCTCGGAGACAATCGCGAGCGCGATTTCCTCCGGCGCTTCGCTGCCGATGTCGAGTCCGGCCGGCGCGAACAAGTTTCTCACGCTCGCGCGTCAAAATCGAGCGGTCGATACTCGCTGAGTCGTGCCAGCAACTCCGCATGACGTTTTCTTGGGCCGAGCAATCCGACATATCGAAGTTGCAGCGGAAGCCGATCGAGTGCGAGAAGATCACGGCCGAAATTATGATTCATTACAAGCGCTGCGGTCTGCGCGTCCGCTCGAAAATGCTCCGTCGAGTGTCGGAAGGATGCGCGAAATGCTCGACGACCCACCCGAGATTTCCAGCGAACTGAGTAAGCGGTTCGATCTCTGGCCCGACACCGAAAAGTAACAAGCGAACAGGAAGCGGCAGCGTCTCGACAAAAACGCCGCGGCGTTCGCGTCATGAAGAATGTCGGCGGGCAACAACTCGGAGCCGAGCGGCTTCGCCTTCAAAACAGGTGCGTATTCGGCAAAGCTGTCTGTTGCTGAGTCGACCGCCCAATTTCGGTGATGAGATTGCCGCTCTGCGTTCAGCGGCGGAAGCGGTTCGATAAGGATCTTCAAGCGACCATCACATCCGTAAAGGCGTCGTGTATCAAACGACAGCAGGACCGGCGACCCAGTCGGCAATGACGTCTTGCCCGTAGCGACCGATCTCTTCCTCCAAACAACCGCCGCTCAGAACACGCCAAGGTTTCGCCATTCCGGCTCGACCAAAAGGCGAGCGCCCGGCTTGCGATAAGTAGAACCTTCCGTTTGAACCAACGTCGCCAGAGCCCACGGCTGCGAAGGATTTTCTGCGACGCGTTTGATGATTTGCTGCAGTGCTTTCATTCGTTAGGTCAAAATTGACGACGTCAGCAGGTCCTCGATTTTTATCGGCAGTTCGCGCACGCGCACGCCTGTGGCGTGATAGGTCGCCGCCGTAATCGCAGCCGCGATACCGGCTGAGTCCTATCTCGCCAATGCCGCGCGCGCCTACGGCGTTGAGCTCTAAATCAGGATAATCGAGGAAGTGCACCTCGAGCTGTGGCACGTCGGCGTTCACGGCCACGATGTAGTCGGCCAGGTTGCTGTTTATCGGTGCGCCGTTTTGCGGGTCGTAGGTTGTGTGCTCCAACAGTCGCCATGCCGATTCCCATCACTACCGCGCCTTCGATTTGATTGCGGCCAGCCAGTGGATTGATGATGCGGCCGCCGTCGATCACGGTAACGACGCGATTCACGCGCAGCCGTGCGATCTCAGGTTGCCATGTTACTTCGACAAAGTGACAACCGTACGAGTGCATGGAGAACTTCGGCTTCGCTTTGCTGCCGAAAATCCCTTCCGATCTGCCGCTGCCCGTGACGAGACGAAGGTCGGCGCGTTTGAGTAGGTCCGCGAACGGAACGCCTCCGCCAGGTCCATCGGCTTTGACAAAGACTCGTCCGCCTTTGAACGCCAGATCGTCCGGCTTGCGATTTTCGAAGGGCGAACCCGGCGTCGTAGTCGCGGCGTTCAACAGCGATGTGATTGCGTTGTCAGCCGCGGCAAAAACGGCAGGAACCACCGATGCGGTCGCCCACGAACCACCGGAGACCGGGCCGTGCGGAAGCGCTGTATCGCCGAGCACCACTTCCACTTTCTCGACTGGCACACCGGTCTTGTCCGAGGTAAGCAGGGCGAGAACTGTGTAGGTGCCGGTGCCGATATCCTGCGCGCCGCAGGCCACGCGGGCGGTGCCATCATCGCGCAGTTCCACGTTTGCCGCGGCGGCAATCTCGCGTCGCGATCCATGCCGCCCCAGCCACTCCCCAGCCAAGCGTTAATCCGTCGCGTTTCATCGAACCGACCTCAGGATTTCGCTTCGACCAGCCGAACTTTTCCGCACCAAGCTGGAGGCACTCGACGATAATGCCGCGATGAAAATGGAATGCCTTCGCCCTCATCAATCTTCGGCTCGTTCAGAATGCGGAGCTGAACGGGATCGATCTTGAGCTGGTCGGCCAGCTCGTTCATGGCCGACTCAGTCGCATAGAGTCCGGGCACGGCGCCCGGGCCGCGCATGTCCGGACGGTGTGCCGATGTTGCGCCGCGCGCGTCCGAAATGCACCCGCAGGTTTGGCATGCTGTAATGGAACGACGTCGCTTCACCGCAATTCTCGTGATAGTCGTCGAGCATTGACCTGTCGTAGACGTAATCGTGCTCGGAGCGAGACGAGCTTGCCTTCAGGTGTGGCGCCGAGCCGCACACGCTGCTGCGTGTGCGCGCGATGACCGGCCGCCTGGAACGTCATCTTGCGGCTAAGCACGAGCTTGACCGGCTTGCCTAACTGACGCGCCGCCGCCACCGCCAGCGGACAATGCGTCCATGGCCAGAGTTTGCTGCCGAAACCCGAGCCGACGAACTTGGTGATGACGCGCACGTTCTCGTTCGGCAAACCGAACATTTGCGCGAGCACGCTCGCGCATATTGAAGATGCCTTGCGACTCCTCGTAAATGGTCAGGTTGATCGCCGTCCCACATCGCGGTTGTTCCCTGCAGCTCGATGGGAACGTGCGTCTCGGCCGGCGTGACGTAAGTCTGGTCGAGCTTGACCGGCGCGCTGGCGAAGGCCGCCGCCGCATTGCCGCGCTCGCTTTGCACGCGCTTCTCCGGCCCGTAGCTGGTCTCGACGACTGTCTGGATCATTGTCGGCTGTGAGCTTGTATTCGACGTTCGGCTTCTCTTTCGCATAGCTGACGACGACCGCGTCCGCGGCGGCTTTGGCGCTCTCGAAAGTGTCCGCGACGGCGAGCGCGACGTATTGGCCATAATAGCGAACGACATCGTCCTCGAACGGCCGGCCGCCGTTCGATGCAGATGCCGTTCATGCCCTGTCCCGGAGCTCGAACGGAAAATCTTTCCGATGTTTTTGACGATGAAGAATCGCGCGCACGCCGGGCATCTTTTCTGCCGCCGCCGTGTCGAGCTTGGTGATTTTGCCATTGGCGATCGTGGCCTCGACCGGCACGCGCATACAACAATCCGGGAAAGTGGAAGTCGGAGGCGTAATGCGCGGTGCCGCTGACCTTCAACGGGCCATCGATGCGCGGAGTATCGCGACCGATCGGTGACGCTGCTGGAATTTCTTGTGCAGCCGGCATGTTCGTCTACTCGTTAGGCTTTTCTGCGACACGCTCCGTTATTCGCGGCAACGCTTTCATCGTTAGGCCAAAATCGAAGATGTGAGCAGATCCTCGATCCTGATTGGCAGTTCGCGCACGCGCACGCCTGTGGCGTGATAGGTAGCAGCTGCGATCGCAGCCGCGACGCCGGCCAGCCCTGATCTCTCCGATTCCGCGAGCGCCCAGCGGGTTCACGTCTGTGTCGGGATAATCGAGGAAATGCACTTCCATGAGTGGCGCGTCGGCATTTACGGACATGAGATAGTCAGCGAGGTTCGAATTGATCGGCGCACCGTTTTGCGGGTCGTAGATCGTGTGCTCCAGAAGCGCCATGCCAACTCCCATCACAACTGCGCCTTCGATTTGGTTGCGCCCCGCCAGCGGATTAATAATGCGCCCGCCGTCAATGACTGTGACGACGCGGCTCGACGCGCAAGCCGAGCGATCGCAGGCTGCCAGGTGACTTCGACAAAGTGACAGCCGAACGGATGCATCGAGACCTTTGGCTTCTTCGTCACTCGACGTGTCCCATCAGATTTACCGCTGCCTGTGACCAAGGCGCATGTTCGCGCGGCGAAGCAAGTCTGCAAACGAATACGCCCTAGCAGGACCGTCGGCCTTGGCGAAACACACGTCCGGCTTCGAAAGCGAGATCGTCCGGCTTGCGGTTTTCGAATGCCTACGCCGGGTCCGTGGTAGTGGCAACCGTCAGCAGTGAAGTGATCGCGTTGTCAGCCGCGGCAAAAACAGCGGGAACCATCGACCCCGTGACCAATGATCCGCCTGAGATCGGTCCTGGCGGAAGCGATGTATCGCCCAGCACGACTTCGACTTTTGTTAAGCGGCACACCGGTCTTGTCCGCGACAAGCTGGCGCGAGGATCGTGTTAAGTGCCGGTGCCGATGTCCTGTGTGCCGGACGCAACACGAGCGCTGCCCATCATCGCGAAGCTCCACACTAACCTGCGCCGGGATATCGGCCCGCGATCCAGGCGGCGACCGGCCATGCCCCATCCCAGAATCAAGCCGTCGCGTTTCATCGAGCCGACCTCGGCATTTCGATTTGCCCAGCCGAACCTTTCTCCGCCGAGCTGGAGACATTCCAGATAATGCCGCGACGAAAACGGCAACGCCTTTACCCCTCGTCGATCTTCGGTTCGTTCAGATCGCGCAGACGCACGCGGATCGATCTTGAGCTGATCGGCCAGTTCATTCATCGCCGACTCGGTCGCGAACAGGCCGGGCACGGCGCCGGGGCCGCGCATCGGCGTCGGCGAGCCGATATTCCGGCTGGGCGAGGCCCCAGTGTACACTCGAAGATTTGGGCACGCTGTAGTAAGTGCGGCGTGGCCTCACCACAGTTTTCGTGATAACGCGTCGAGCATTGCGCGGTCGTTGACGATAGTCGTGCATGAGCGACACGAGCTTTCCTTCAGTCGGTGGCGCCGAGGCGCACGCGTTGCTGAGTGCGAGGGCGATGACCGACTGATCTGGAACATCATTCTTGCGGCTGATGCACGAGCTTGACCGGTTTGCCAAGTTGCCGCGCCGCTGCTGACCGCCAGCGCACAATGCGTCCATGGCCAGAGCTTGCTGCCGAAGCCTGAGCCGACGAATTTCGTGATCACGCGCACGTTTTCCTTCGGCGACCCGAACATCTGCGCGAGAACGCTGCGAAGATTGAAGATGCCTTGCGACTCTTCATAGATCGTCAGCATCTGGACAGTCCACATCGCCGATCGTCCCCTGCAGTTCGATCGGAGTTGTGCGTTTCAGCCGGCGTGACAAAGGTCTGGTCGAGCTTCACCGGGGCACTCGCAAAGGCGCTTGTCAGGGATCGCCGCGTTCGCTCTGCAAGCGCTTGAGGCGCGACCACGTGTGGTCTCAATCGACGTCGGGCTCGCTATCCGGTTGGAGATCAGAGATTGACGTTGGGTTTCTCCGTCGTGTAAATCGCGCGCACGCGCGTCAGCGGCAGCTTTGGCGCTCTCGAATGTGACTCGGCTACTGCCAGCCGCGATGTATTGGCCGTAGTAGCGAATCACGTCATCCTCCAACGGGGGACGGTCGTCTCATCAAGTGATGCCGTTGGACCTGCTCGGCCTGCAGCACCAGAGCGGAAAATTCTTCCCGATGTTTTTGCGATGGAAGATTGCGCGCACGCCTGGCATTTTCTGCCTGCGCTCGTATCAGAGCTTTTGCAGCTTGCCGTTGGCGATCGTCGCATTCGACCGGAACGGCATACAACAAGCCAGGAAAGGTTAAAGTCCGACGCATACATCGCGGTGCCGCTGACCTTGGAATGGACCATCGATGCGCGGCGTTTGTCGACCGATCGGCGATGTAGTTGCGGTTTCGGTTATCGTTGGCATTTACCAACATTCGTTAGGCAGTTTGCGTCACCAGTTTGCAGAGCGTGCATCCAGACAGCGTTTCGCCAGCTCCACTTTGAATCCGTTTTGGCTTTGCGGTTTCGCGTCGCGCAGCGCCGCCTCCGCCGCTTTTGAAAAACAGCTTGGGTCGCTGACTGCCCGGTTAGTTCTGCTTCCGCTTCCGGGCGATCGCCACGGCTTCGTGCCTACGCCACCTAGCGCTACGCGAGCGCGCGTGATCTTTCCGCCATCGCGCCGTGATGACGACTGCAGCGGACGCGAGCGCGAATTCGAATGAAGCGCGGTCACGCAGAGTTTCAAATAAAGCGAACGATTACCGGGCGAGGGCGGCGGAAGGGTGACGTGGGTGATCAGGTCGCCGGGTTCCAAAACCGTCTCACGGTTCGGCGTGTTTCCGGGGAGTAGGTGAAAATCGCCGATCGGAACGCTGCGTTCGCCCTTCGGTCCGCGGATGTGAATGGTCGCTTCGAGCGCGGCCATCGCCACGTTCATGTCGGAAGGATTACTCGCGATGCAACGTTCGCTTGTGCCGAGAATGGCGAGGCTGCGATTTGCTCCGTAATCGCCGCGCAACCCGAGCCAGGCTCGCGCTTGTTACATGGCATGGCTGTGTCGCGGAAATACATGCAGCGAGTTCGTTGCAGCAGATTGCCGGCGGTCGTCGCCATGTTGCGAAGCACGGCTGACGCGCCGCTCAGAAGCGCTTCGAGAGGACGCGTAATTTTTGCGAACGATCGGATGATAGGCCGAGGTCCGGAATTGCGGACCATTGCGCCGATGCTTCAGGCCGCCGTCGGGCAGGCGCTTCTATCTTGTCGAACGGCAGATGAGTTTATATCGACCAGTTTCCGCGGCGTCTCGACGTTCAGCTTCATGTAAGTCGACCAGGTTCGTTCCGCCGGCGATAGAAGCGAATCTCAGCGCCCTGCTGAGCAGTCGTCGCCTTCGCGCGCCGCAGCGATCAGCTTGCCCGGGATCGTCCGCGCGCGCGAGTTCGAACGTCTTTCATCCCGTGCTCCCTCCGCCCGGCGTTTTGTCGCGACACTCTGAATTGCCGCGACAATGTTTTGATACGCGCCGCAGCGGCAGATGTTGCCGCTCATCAACTCCTTCACCTCGGCGTCTTCAGGCCGCAACCGGCTCCGTCAGCAACGCGACCGCCGACATGATCTGGCCGCATGTGCAATAACCGCATTGATAGGCGTCGTGAGCAACAAACGCTTCCTGTATCGGATGCAGGTTTCCCGGTTGCCCAACAGCCTTCACATCGTCGTGATCTCGTCGCCTTGATACATGGCCGCGAGGCACAAGACATGAATTCATCCGTCGGCCATTGACGTGCACACGTGCACGCTCCGCACTGGCCGTGATCGCATCCCTTTTCGAGCCGGTCAGATGCAAAGTGCTCACGGAGACAATCGAGCAGCGTCAGTGCGCGGATCGATTTGCCAGATCATATTTCTTGCCATTCACGCGCAGGGTGACGGGAATCGCGCCCTCTACTGCGAGGCATTGTTTCTTTCGTTTCCGGTGTCGCAGCCGATTCGGCGCCGAGCGTTCCCGAGCACAGGACCCGCTGAAGCCACCAAGCTCGCCATTCCTAAACGAGAGAAATCTTCGCCGCGTCGATTTTCCAAACTGCTGAGCCGGCTTTGCGGCGTTTCTGCTTTGGTTGGCTTTGGTCGGGCATGGAAATCTCCTTACGCGCTCAATCCGCATCACAATAATAATCGCGTCTATGATCGCTCTCGGCCTTGCGCAGCAGCTATCGCGCATCCGGAAAGATTTATCACTGCTACTTCCGAGTGGCCGCGCGCTACCTCTTTCGAGGGATGAAGTGGCGTGCTCTCTTTCATTGGGATACAGTCAGCGCGCCCAGCGATGGAGTGAATGACATGATTTGGGACAACCGCAGGCGGCTCGCGCCGACCAAACGAGAGTGTGCAGCCATCCCGCACGGGGGATGAGAAAATCCTGCGGTTGCGCAGTAGCGGCCAGCGATCGGCCAGCCATACGGTGGAGACATGAAAATCCCGCGGTTTGATTACGAGGGCCGGCCAAACGCGCCTCGGCCCCGCCGCTGGGAAAAGTGTCCGCACCCGAAATGGACTCCGGGTCTCTCACATCGACCACCCATTCATTCGCGATTCAGCGAGCTCAACGCGAAGAAGAATTTTCGCCATCGTTGCGCGGCCGAATGTTGATCTTGGCGGCAAAGTTATCCGGCGCATTCTAATTTTCGACAATCACCCCGATAGCCTGCGACTGGTTCTAAACTCCGGCGTAGATGCAGACAGCGATGACACTTCGCGGCGGGAAAGGCGGACGTCGAGAATTTGTGGGTTTATTCTGATCGCAATGCTCATAGCAGCGGTGCTTTGGACCTTGTGTTGGTAGCAGGGCGCGGTAGTGACCCCGAAGGAGGCAGTTAGCTACAACTGCTCCGCTTTGGCTGACCATCGACAAACACGGCGCCGGCGGTTTGATCTAACAGAAAGATAACAAAGCAAACGAACATTCTCCGAGGCGTTCGGGCGTTCTACCTACAAAGAGGGGAGCCGACATCACCTCATAGGTGGCACCACAAAAATCACACCAATGCCCTTTTGCGGCAGACGCGACCCGCGTTGCTAGTCTCCCCATGAAACAAAATAAAAATGGAGGTGCAGTTATGAAAAAGAGTTTGTTCGGATGTATTCTTATGGTCCTCATAGGAGGATCCTTTGCTTCGTCGGTAATAGCTGATGATACGTTGGTGAGATTCAAGGGAGCTATCGGTGATCTTCCTGTAGCGAACGTGGCGGGTACTCCCAACCCTGACGGCAGCTTCCCTGACGTGATTCGGAACATTGTCCGCGGCGTCGACCCTGCCGGTCAAATCTGGGTGATCTCCGATTTCAGAGCGGACGTGAAGGTCGACGGGCGTATCAGCGTCGACGGCCGAGGCCTGCTGCTGGGCGGAGGCAATACCATTGGCACGAACGGCAACGCCAGCGTCTTCGCGACGCTGATTTGTGAAGCCACGCCGCCCTTCACCCAATTCAGTACGAACATTACGGGTGTCCCGCTGGCGGCCAACGGCGACTTCCGGATTGACGATGTGCTGATGCCGGCGCCACCGGCCGAGTGCGGCAGCCCCGTGCTCCTTATCCGTGTGTCGCCCAGCGGAGCTTGGTTTGCTGCGGGCATCCCGAAGCTCGATTAGCCACCGATGCAAATTCGTACAGTTCCGATTACAAAGGAGGATTTATATGTTTGTTAAACGATTGGTATTCGTGTTCCTGCTTCTTGCAGCGCTTTCCAGCTCTCGTTGGTACTGCTGTGGCTCAGTCCGAGCCACAGCAGTTCGTCGTCGTCTACGTGGAGTTCAAACCCGCGAACGCGAGGGCCGGAGGCGATGTGCTCCAACAACTGGAGGCGCGCGCCGAGGACAGTGCCGGTGTTATCCGCTTCGATGTGCTGCAGCAGATCGATCGCCCGAACTTCTTCGCTCTGTTCGAGGTCTGGAGCAACGCGCAGACCTTCGAGGACTTCCAGAACTCGTCCGAGACCCAGGCCATCCTGACCCAGCTAACGCCTCTGTTGGAGGCTCCGCTGGATCAACGGCCCGGTAATCTGCTCACGGGCACCGTGAATCCTCGCAGTCGGCACGCGCAGGCGCGTCAGATCTTTGTGATCACGCACGTGGACGTCGACCCCCAGTTCGTCCCCCAAGCCCAACCGCTGCTTAATACGTTCGTGGCCGACAGCCTGAACGATCCCGGCGTCCAGACGTTCGCCCTGCTCAGCCAAACGCCGACCGCGAACCACTTTCAGCTCGTCGAGACCTTCGAAGACCTGGAGGCATTCGACGACCACGTGAGCGCGCAGCATACGGTGGACTTTCGGACGGCTACAGCGCCGTTCTTGGGTGCGCCGTACGATGAGCGGCTTTATCAGTTCGTGAGCCGGTGAGGGGTACATTTGGCGCGGATATTTGGAGTGATCACAACTGGACCCTAGCACGCCGCAATTCAAGTCGCGCAGGTAGGCGAGTTTTGAGGGGAGAAGTCGTCGGTGGCACTAAGCTGCCGACGACTCGCCGTCTTTAGCCAGAACAGCGGCATCTATTGAGCAGTCAGTGAATCGTGCTATCGCTAACGAGGGGGCGACCGCAATATCAGCTTCTAATAAGAGCTGGCGCGCAGCCTGCACCGCGTTCTTAACTGAAACGCGTTTTGATTGCTTTGGTGTCTATCGATCTCCCTGTCCTTCGACCAGGCTTTTGAAGTTGTGCAGGTATTTGTCGACCCGACTTGAGACGGCTCCGCCGAAGCTCGAGGTCAGCTTCAGAGTCACGCACGTGCTCTGGTCGGAAAGCGCCGCAAAAGAGACGACCCCCGCGGCGAAATGATCAGGCGCGTGGTGATCGGCAAGAGCACGCCAGGCGAGTCTCCGCTCCGGAACGCACAGCATTAGCTCAAGTGTCGTGTCATATTGCTTTCCGTTGAAACCAAGCGACGCGACAAAATGGTTAGCGTCCAATTTTCGCACGCGCTTGATCGCAGTGATGAACTTTGGGTAATCCTCAAACGCCAGCCAGCGTTTGTAGACATTGGCGATTGGCGCTTTGACCACGATTGATACCCCTGCGGCGTCGATCATCCGCAGCCTGCTCCCCTTCTTTGGCATTGGTTCGTTAGACGTTGGACCGCTCGTAATCATTTTGGGAAACGTGCGGCTCCGGCCGTCGGTGAAATTGAAGGTCGACATGTTAAATGCGAGCGCCTGCTCGTGCCGACACGCGCGCGTGCGATAGAGATTGGCCAGCCTGCTCCTGAAATTGTTTTCACGTTGTTTGGCTTTCACTGTGATTTCGTATGTCTCCTATCCTAAGGGGCCCTGCGGCCTGTCACCACGTTGCAGTCGCGGGATTTTGGAGTGCCTCTTTTGAGGGAAACGAAACAAACTGACAACATCAATCAGTGATCATATGTTTGGCGGAAAGTCATGCATTCCGCGGCCAACAGGCTGGCTGATTTCGCGGGGCGCGATCGCGTGAATTCGGCCACTGAAACTCAGACCCCCGCTGCCAAGGCTGCGGCGCCTCGGCACTCGTCTGGGCGAATCATTTTTCGGTATGGCCTGGCGCTGGGTTCTGTCGCGGCAGCAACTGCCCTCGGATTTTTAGCCGACCGCCGCGATCTTCACGAGTCGGTCTTTACGCTTTTCGTTCTGGCCGTCGCCCTAACGAGTTGGTTTGCCGGAGTCTGGCCGGCAGTCGTCGCATTTGGATTTGGAGCACTCGCTTTTAATTATTATTTCACGGGACCGCTCATACGGCATCTCGTTCACGCGGGAGGATTTCGCATACTTGTCTGTATTCGCGCTTCTCTCCGGGCTACTGATTTGGTTCGGCATCGTGCGGCGTCGGGCGGAGGCAGATCTTCGCCAATCGCGCGATGAATTGGAGATCAAAGTCGCCGAGCGGACGGCGGAACTCCGAAAAACTAACGAACAGTTGCAGCAGGAAGTAGCCGAGCGCAGGCGAGCCGAAGAGATTCTGCGGGAGCGCGCCAGCCTGCTCGATCTCACGCACGACACGGTTTTTGTGCGCGACATGAACGACGTGATCACTTACTGGAATCGAGGTGCCGAAGAGCTGTACGGTTGGACAAGTCAGGAGGCGGTCGGTCAGGTATCGCACCAACTCATGCGCACGATCTTTCCAGAACCGCTCGATGAGATTAATACAAACCTGCTTCGCACGGGTCGCTGGGAAGGCGAACTCATCCACGCGATGCGCGACGGCACCCGGGTGGTGGCGGCAAGCCGCTGGTCGTTGCAGTGGGACGAGCGAGGCAATCCCACTGCGATTCTGGAGACAAACAACAATATCACCGAGCGTAAGCAAGCCGAGGAAGCTCTTCGCCGATCGCGCGACGAGTTGGAAATCAAAGTGAAAGAGCGGACTGGCGAGTTAAGAAAATGAATGCCGACTTGCAGTCCGTTAACAAGGAATTGGAGGCGTTTGCCTACTCCGTGTCGCACGATCTGCGCGCGCCGGTTCGGCATATTGCCGGATTCACCGAGCTCTTGCAGAAACATTCTGATGCCGTCCTCGACGACAAAAGCCGGCACCACATCAGGATGATTCTGGACGCCGCCAACCGGATGGGCAGCCTGGTGGACGATCTTCTGGCCTTCTCGCGGATCGGCCGCGCTCAACCGCAAAAGACAACCATCCATCTGGAGCAGCTCGTGAAAGGACGCGATTGGCGAAATTGCCCCGGACACGCAGGGCCGGAACATTATTTGGCGCATTGGGACTTTGCCCATTTGCTATGGCGATCCCTCCCTGCTCCGGCTGGTGTTCAGTAATCTAGTTTCCAACGCGGTGAAATTCACTCGAACCCGTCCTCAGGCCGAGATAGAAATCGATTCGTTGAACCACACACCGGACGAGGTGGTCGTATTTGTTAAAGACAACGGAGTTGGTTTTGACATGAAGTATAAGGATAAGTTGTTTGGTGTTTTCCAACGCCTCCATTCGCAAGAGGCGTTCGAAGGCACTGGTATCGGTCTGGCCACAGTCCAGCGAATTGTCCAAGGCCATGGCGGTCGAGTGTGGGCGGAAGCCTCAGTCAATACTGGCGCCACGTTTTATGTTGTGCTGCCCAAAGCTGGAAAGGTAAATGCATGAGTGACCGCTTTGTTGAAAAGCTCACGCCCATTGTAGCGATGGTGCTATGGGCACGTGCTTCTGAGTTCGATTTTCCGAGAAGACCGGCCACAGGATGGCTCCAGGATGTAGCAAGCCGCGAGATAGTGAGGGCAGATCCTTAAACGAAACGATATTGACTAAAACAAGGAGGCTTTATGAATCTGCCAGCACAGAGAACTCCGCTCATCGCGGCGCTCGAACAACTCGGCCCACACGACCATTTCTGCTCGATATACGAGAACCGTGAAGAACATTACGGGGTTGCCATTCCCTTCATGCAGATCGGGCTGGATCGCGGCGAAAAATGCATTTACATCGCCGACGACGGCATGGTCGGCGACGTTCGCCAAGCCATGCAGTCGGAAGGAATTGACGTGGAGCGTGCGACCGCATCCAAAGCCCTTGTTCTGGCAACCAAAGAGCAAGCGTATTTGAGGCATGGATCTTTTAATCCCGATTGGATGTTTACCTTCTGGAAGGAAGCCACGCAGTCGGCCATGAGCGAAGGTTTTTCTGCGCTCCGCGCCACCGGCGAGACAGAATGGGTTGTAAGGGGGGCCCGTGGACTTGAACGCTGGATGGAATACGAAAGCAGGTTGACTCACGCGGTCTCGGAAAATAATTGCTCCGCGCTTTGCCAGTACAATCGACACCTTTTCCCACCGGAACTCATTCTCGACGTCATCCGCACGCATCCCGTGGTGGTCTATCGTGGCACGGTCTGCCGAAATCTGTACTATGTGCCGCCTGACGAATTTCTGGGGACTAACCAGACAGAGCGTGAGGTGGAGAGGCTGTTGACGAATATTCAGGAACGCGAGGATGTAGAGAACGCGCTCCGAGACCAACTCACCGAGCGCAAAAGAGGCGAGGAAGCTCTTCGCCGATCTCGCGACGAGTTGGACATGAAAGTAAAGGAGCGGACCGCCGAGTTGAGGAAAATAAATGACGACTTGCAGTCCGTTAATAAAGAATTGGAGACATTCGCCTACTCCGTTTCTCACGACCTGCGCGCGCCCCTTCGACACATCGCGGGATTCACCGAGTTGTTGCTAAAAGACGCTGAGCCCGTTCTCGACGACAAAAGCCGGCGCCACATCACCAGGATTTTGCAATCAACCAATCGGATGGATAGCCTGGTGGACGATCTTCTGGCTTTCTCGCGGATCGGCCGCGCTGAACCGCAAAAGACAACCATCAATCTCGAGCAGCTCGTGAAAGACGCGATCCGCGAAATTGCCCCAGACACGCAGGGCCGCAAAATTATCTGGCGGATCGGGACTTTGCCGATTTGCTACGGCGATCCTTCTCTACTCCAGCTGGTGTTCAGTAATCTCGTTTCGAACGCGGTGAAATTCACTCGAACGCGCCCGCAGGCCGAGATAGAAATCGATTCGTTAAACCACAGACCGAATGAGGTGGTCGTATTTGTTAGAGACAACGGAGTCGGCTTCGATATGACCTATAAGGACAGGTTGTTTGGTGTTTTCCAGCGCCTTCATTCGCAGGACGCGTTCGAAGGCACCGGAATTGGGCTCGCCACCGTGCAGCGAATTGTCCACCGCCATGGAGGTCGAGTCTGGGCAGAAGGCTCCGTTGATAACGGCGCGACCTTTTCGTTGCACTGCCGGAGCCCGGAAAGGTCAAAGGATGAATGGTCTAAAACGTATATTGTTAGTCGAAGACGATCCCAAGGATGTGGAGCTTACCCTCACCGGCCTGGCCGAGCATAACCTCGCTAATGAAGTAGTGATCGCGCGCGACGGCGAAGAGGCGCTCGATTACTTGTATCGCCGGGGCAATCACCAGACGCGCCCCAACGGTAATCCCGCGGTGATTCTGCTCGACTTGAAACTACCGAAGCTCAATGGGTTCGAGGTGCTCGAGCAGGTTCGAGCTGATGAAAACCTGAAAATGATTCCGGTCGTGGTCCTTACCTCTTCCCACGAAGAGCGCGACCTGGTGAAAAGCTACAAGTTAGGGGTGAACGGCTTTGTCGTTAAGCCGGTTGATTTCCACCAATTCGTCAACGCCGTGAAGGAGCTGGGCGTGTTTTGGGCGGTGATCAACGAGCCTCCGCCCGGCAGCGTCAAAAAAGGTAAGAGATGAATTTTCCGCTCCGAGTTCTGCACCTTGAAGATGACGCCAGGGACACAGAACTCGTCCAAGCCACTCTCGAAGGGGAAGGAATACAAAGCGAGCTGACGAGAGTCGAAAGGGAGCAGGATTTTCTCGCTGCGCTCAAGCGGGAGAGCTTAGATCTCATTCTCGCCGATTACACACTGCCGTCCTTTGACGGATTATCGGCGCTGAGAATCGCGCAGCAGCACTCGCCCGACGTGCCATTCATATTTGTTTCCGGAACGCTCGGCGAAGACGTCGCCATCGAAGCGCTCAAGACCGGTGCCACCGATTACGTCTTGAAAACGCGACTGGCCAGGTTGGGACCTGCGGTCACTCGCGCACTAGGTGAAGCTCGGGAAAAGGCAGAACGCGCTCGCGCGGAGACGGCACTCCGGCGCAGCGAAGCGTTCCTAGCTGAGGGACAAAGAATCAGCCACACCGGAAGCTGGAGCTGGAAGGTTTCCAGCGGAGAGGTGTCCTGGTCAGAGGAACATTTCCGGATTTTTGGCTACGACCCTCAGAAGACCCAGCCCTCTTACCAATTATTCCTGGAAACAGTTCATCCGGAAGATCGATCAACCGTTGAACAGAATCTCGACAGAGCAATTCGCGAAAAGAGCGGCTTTGACATGGAATTTCGAATCGCTCTTGCGGACGGATCTATTAAGCACGTCCAGGGGGTGGGACGACCCGTGCGTCGGCGAGTCTGGGGAGGTCGATCATTACACGGGGACCACGGTAGATATTAGCGAGCGCAAGCGAGGAGAGGCGTTGTTCGCGGGTGAAAAGCGTTTGCTCGAGGCGATCGCGACCGGCGTTCCGCTGGAGGAGATCCTGAATGCCCTGTGTCTGATTATTGAGGAGCACCGTCCCAATACGCTTGCTTCGATTTTGCTGCTTCGCTCCGATGGTCGTTCATCTGGATTCCGTGGCGGGCCCGAGTCTTCCCAAAGGATGGAGGCAGGAGATGGAAAAGCTGCCTATCGGACCGTGCGCCGGCTCTTGCGGAACGGCCGCGTATCGCGGATCAGCGGTCATAGTTTCCGATATTGCGACTGATCCGCTTTGGGAAGTGCCGGAGCATCGCACAGCGGCATTAAGCCACGGATTGCGAGCTTCCTGGTCGAATCCAATTTTGTCGTCAGAAGGAAAAGTCCTGGGAACCCTTTGCATATACAGTCGAGAGACGCGAGCTCCGGAGGCGCAGGATCTCGGCCTTATGGAGAAGGCGACTTACCTGGCACGGGTTGCGATTGAACGCGATCGCGCGGAGGCGGCGGTGCGCACAAGCCAACAGAAATATCGCGATCTCATCAACGCTTCCCCAGACGCCGTCTGCGTTATCGATGCCGATTCCAGACTTGTGTTGGTGAACCCAGCAGGCACCAAGCTGATGGGACGTCCGGAACATGAACTAATCGGGCGTTCAATCGCAGACAGCTACATCGAAGAGGAACGCCACCTGTTGGAACAACGCATCGAGAAACTAAAGGCGGAAGGAGCTTTGCGGTTCGAGCGAAAATTCGTGCGCGCAAATGGCGAGGTGATTCCGGTGGAAGTTTCCTTTATCGACGCTGCGTGGCCGATATTACCAGGCGATCATCAGAGACATCAGTAACCGTAAGCGGCGCGAAGCGCTGTTGGCTGGAGAGAACAGAGTGCTTGAGATGGTCGCCAAAGGCAATTCGTTAGGCGACATACTCGATCACTTATGTCGACTGGTGGAAGAACTGTCACCGGGAGTGCTGGCTTCCATTTTGCTAATGGATCCGAATGGCAGGCAATTGCGGCACGGCGCGGCACCGAATCTTCCGAAAGCTTACAACGACACAATCGACGGACTCGTCATTGGTAATTCCGCAGGTTCATGCGGCACGGCGGCTTACCGGGCCGAACAGGTGATTGTGTCCGACATCGCGAACGATCCTTTGTGGGCTGATTTTCGCGAACTGGCTTTGGCGCACTTCGCTCCGCGCGTGTTGGTCTACGCCGATCTTTTCATCCGAAGGCAATGTGATTGGAACATTTGCCATGTACTATCGCGAGCCCCGTAGCCCGAGTCCGCGTGAGCAAGACGCAATTAGACACATTACTTATCTCGCGGGCGTCGCCATCCAGCGGAAGCTGGCGGAAGCGGCCCGACGCGAGAGCGAAGCCTATCTCGCGGAAGCGCAGCGGCTCAGCCACACTGGAAGTTGGGCATGGGCGCCGGCGACGGGCGAAATCAGGTATTGGTCGGAAGAAAGTTATCGTCTACTCGGTTTCGATCCGCATGCGGGACCGCCGCGATTCGAAAAATTCTTTGAGCGCCTTCATTCGGAAGACCAGGTCCGAGTCAGGCAACTATTCGAAAGCGCAATTCGGGAAAAACGGATTTCGAAACCGACTACCGAATTGTTCATCCGGGCGGTGCGATCAGGCATATCCACGCGGTCGGTCATCCGGTGAGCGATGAGAGCGGGAATCTGGTGGAGTTCGTCGGCACGGTTATCGATATCACCGAGAGCAAACGCTCCGAAGAGGCGTTGCGTGCTTCCGAGCAGGTAGCGCGCGGACAAGTGGAAGCGCTGGCGCAAAGTTTGGATGTCTTGGCAACGGCGCCAAAGCCGGAAAAATTCATTGGGCAAATGTTGAATACCATTGGCCGCCTCTTTGAACGCGCAAAGCGTGAGTTTGTGGTTGTTCGACGAATCGACGGACTCGCCCGTTTTGCGGTCAATGGTAGACGGCGGAAGATTGGTCGCGCCTGATCCGGAGCATCCATTTATGAAGGACCCGTCGTTTTGGAAACAGAACGCTGTAATCCAGGAACTCCTTTTCACGGCAGGTCCGGTGGTTTGCGAAGACTTGGAGACTGATCCGCGCATCAAAGCCGAATGGCGCGATTATTTGAAGCGAAAAGGCGCAAAAAGATTTCTCGCGGTCCCGCTTTTGGTAGGTGGACAGGTGAGAGGTTTTGTCGGAATCCGACATCCCGATCGAGCAGCTTATCGGCCTGAGGACATTGAATTGACCCAGGCCCTCGCCCATCAAGTCATGCTTGCCATTCAACTGAACGAGTTTGCCGAGCAAGGTCAGCGAGCTGCGGTCTTCGAAGAACGAAATCGCATGGCGCGCGACATCCACGACACGCTCGCGCAAGGTTTCACCGGTGTGATTGTGCAATTAGAAGCAGCCGAGGATGCGATTTCCTACGGCTGTCGCAAGGAAGCTGACGATCATTTACACCGCGCTGCTGAATTAGCTCGGCGGAGCCTAAGCGAAGCGCGCCGATCCGTGCACGCATTGCGTCCTCAAGCTTTGGAGGAACACAATTTTTGGGACGCGCTCAAAGGTGCTATTAAGAACACAACCGCCGGGACGGCGCTTCACACAACTTTTGCCGCGCAAGGCAAACTACCGGACCTTCCGGAGCCCTGGCAGGAAAATCTTCTTCATATCGGACAGGAAGCGTTGACCAACACGCTCAAGTATGCCCACGCTCGCAAGTTCGAAACGCGAATAAGCTACAAGGCCAAAGAACTTCGTCTGGAACTGCGTGACGACGGCGATGGATTCAAAGTCAAAGATCGGCATGACGGCGTGGGTCTCGCCGGAATGCGCGAGCGGGTCGAGCAAATGGGCGGCGAATTGGAAATCACCAGCTCACGTGGTAAAGGGACGAAGATCACTGTGGTATTGCTTGGTAACGGAGAGTCGACGTCATGACATTAAAAAGAAAACAGCGGCCAAGTCTAACAAGCGTGCAAAGAAGCCAAACTCTGCTGCGAAGAAAACGCCGAAAGTTAAAGACACAAAAAACCTCGTATCAAGGTTCTCATCGCTGATGATCACAGCGTTGTCCGCGAAGGCTTGGTTTCACTCATCACCCGGAAAGCAGACATGATCGTAATCGCCGAGGCGGGCAATGGACGCGAAGCGGCCGACCTTTGGAAGCAACATCGCCCTGATGTGACACTGCTGGACTTACGAATGCCCGAGCTCGATGGCGTTGGCGCGATCAAGGAGATTCGGGCCAGTGACGAGAACGCGCGCATCATCGTGCTGACAACGTTTGACGGCGATGAAGATATCTACCGTGCCATTCAAGCGGGTGCGAAAGGCTATTTGCTAAAGGACGTTCCTCGCGAAGCGCTGATGGATTGCATCCGCCGGGTGCACGCCGGCGAAACTTGTGTTCCGGTGCATCTCGCGGCCAAGCTGGCGGAGCGTGTCAGCGGCGAAACGTTGAGCGGACGTGAGATCGACGTACTCAAACTGATGGCTCAAGGAAAGAGCAACAAAGAGATCGGCTCCGCCCTTTTTATCAGTGAAGGCACTGTGAAGTCGCATGTGAAGGCAATCTTCGCCAAGATGAATGTCATCGAGTCGGACAGAAGCTGTTGCGAGCGCCACGCGCCGTGGCCTGATTCAGCTGTAGGCACAGTTCATCGATTGTAGGGCGTCTGCCGCGGCGGACGCTGTTCTATCTCGAAAGAGGGAGTGCGATCCACCTCGCGAGTGGTAGTCAAAATTCCTGCGTACGCGAAATAGCGATAGTCGGATCAGAGCCGATTTTTCACATCGTGAAAACGAATACTCTTCCGACGGGCGGCGAGATCCGTTCTTACGTTGAACTTCAGCGACAGATACACGACGCCTTGCGCGTCGAGCATCCAGAATGGGTTAAGCCCAATGGTGATTGTCCGACGTGCGAATCTTATGAATCGCGCCTGGCTGAGTCGCTTGGACTTTCTTCGGCGAAACAGGATCGACAGGTCGCATAATCAATCTAACAGCAAACCAACGAAAAATTGTGATTACCACCACACAAAGACACATGCGCTGGCATTTGGCGAAGACGCGATCCGCTGCCCTTACGGGAGGCGATTTCACTCTGGTTCGCGATTTCCAGCCCATTGATTGGAGTAATGGTCGGACTCCTCGGTGCCTGGTTCGTCACATGGTTGACGACCCAGGCAACCAGCCAGGACGTGATCGAAAGGGTATGAACAAAGTAATCGAAGCAGACTTTCTTCCGCGGGGAACCAACGCTGATTTTTCCTGGTCCCATTCAATCGGCGGTTCGGAAAGGAAAGAAAGAAGGCGCATCCTGATTGTCGATAACGACCTTAACACAACGCACCTTGTGAAAGTTCTTCTCGAAAGGACTGGCCACTATCTGGTGCTCGAAGAAAACGACGCTACCAGGGCTCATCAGGACGCTCGGAATTTTCGGCCAGATCTAATCTTGCTTGATGTCGTGATGCCAGAGACGGATGGAGGCGAAGTAGCAGCGCAAATCGAGGCCGATCCCGAATTGCACAACACGCCAATCGTATTTCTTACAGCGCTTGTGACCCGAGCCGAGGCAAAGAGTGGTCTCCAGTATCCAAGGGCATCCATTTCTTGCAAAGCCCGTCAGCATTCCTGAGTTGATCAACGCGATTGAACAGCATCTTCCCGTGCGCGTAGCGTCTCACGTTTCTCTCTAAGGGGAGACCACGGAGCAACCCTTAGGTAGCACCATAAAATCCTACGGACGCGCAATGGCTACCAGCTAGCCCCGGGCCGAACTTGGAGACATGAAAGCAAAACAAATCATTACTTTAATAGTTGGCATCACATCCGTGGCCCTTAGCCCCATAGCATGGGCAGGCCACGGTGGCGGTGGTGGTGCTTTGTGCGGCGGCGGCCACGGCGGTGGCGGTTTCCACGGAGGAGGTTTCGGTGGTGGTTTCCGGCGGTGGCGTTGGTGCTGGCGGTTTTCGTGGCGGCGGTTTGGCTGCCCAACCCGCTGGAGGCGGAGCCGTGAGCCGCGGTGGTGGCGTTGGCTTTGGCAGTCCCCGTGTTGGCGGCGGATTTCGCGCAGCCCCGTCCAGGTTTGGGGGCACTCATTTTGCCGGTAGAAGTCGTCGGCGGACCAACCGGTGCATTCCAATACTACAACGGAGGCAGCCGCACGTCTGCTGCTCGGACATACCAATTCAGCGGACGGGAAACCAATCGATGAAATCGAATGCCGGCAGGAACGCAACCGTTGCTCGCCAGCAGAATCGCCCGGCATCAGTCGGCGGGAACGCAACCGTTGCTCGCCAGCAGAATCGCCCGGACATCACCGGCAAGGCAAAACATGAGGACCTCGAACGCGCAGTCGTCGGCGGCGGTCCGGAGGGCTATGGCAAATCACCGGGTGTTTGCGCGCCATGATGGCAACTGGCACCATGATTGGGACAGGCATCACGCCCACTTTGATCACGGCCACGTGTTTGTTTTTACCGACGGCTTCTGGTGGGGACTTTACCCGTGGGATTACTATCCTTACGGCGCTTACGGCTCCTATCCCTCGGATTACTACGGCTATCCCTACGGCAACGATGACTATCCGTACGACAGCTATGACTATAACACTCAGGACCCATATAGCTACTACAGTGGCTACGCTGCCCCAGCTCAAAGTGGCAACGCCGTTGTCAGCTCAGTCCAGTCGCAGCTGGCAAAACTTGGGGCATTACCGCCGGCGCGGTCGACGGAGTTGCTGGAGACGAAACCCAGGCCGCTCTCGCCCGTTATCAACAGGACAATGACTTGAGCGTAACGGGGACAGTTACGGCGGCGACGCTTCAATCGCTCGGCTTAGCAGGACAATGAGGTAACGAGAGATAGCGTTTCGGGACCATGAAATTGCCTACATCCAAGGAAGAAGCTCTGGACTCGGCCAATCGCAAAGCCACAGAGGCTAGCGGCGCATTTTCAAAAACTTCGATGATCAGAAAGGGAAATCATGAAGCAATTAGCTATTAACCCAGGTAAACCAGATAGCACGGCCGAGTTGGCAGAACCGGGTAGAGCAGTCGGGGAGACCATCATGGCCAACCAAGAAACGAAAACGCCTCGGGTGATGGGTGTCGGCCACGTCGCACTCAACGCGCGGGACCCGGCGGCTCTCGCCGAATTTTATCGGGAGGTGCTCGGCTTTCAGGTGGTCCCGACAGAGACGTCCGACCTTGGCGAGAACGTATTCCTCAGCAGCCATCCGGCCGAGGTTTCGGTCGACTTGGCGCTCTTCGTAACCCCGCCTTCCAGCACACGGCCTTCGAGGTCCGTTCGCTGGCGGACCTCCGCGCCTTCCATCAGCGGGTCCTTGATCGGAGCGTGCCAGTGAAGCTGGCCCTCAATCATGGCGTTTCACTCTCGTTCTACTTCGACGACCCGGAGGGGCACCTGATCGAGGTCTACTGGCCCACGGGGATCGACTGTCTCGCGCGCCACGGGGATCCCATCGATCTGACGCTCCCAGAAGAAGCACTCCGACGGGACGTGCGGGAGGTGGCAGCGCGGTAGTACGAGCTGGAAGAAGAACGACTCTAAGAAACTCAATAGGGACAAACAGAATGGCAAAGCTTCTTCATATTCAAACGTCTCCCGACGTGGCAGCCGCTCGGCATCGCAGGCAGTGGCGGAGCATTTTATCGATTCCTATCGCAACGCGCATCGCGGCGATACCAGTAGAAACGCTCAATGTCTGGCAGGCCCAGCTCCCCGAATTCGACGGCGCAACCATTGACGCGAAATACGCGATCGCGCACGGTCAGCCGCACTCGCCCGAACAAGTCCACGCCTGGAAAGCTGTGGCCCGCGTCGCAGACCATTTCAAGTCAGCCGACAAATATATTGTGTCGCTGCCGATGTGGAACTTCGGCATTCCCTATAAGCTAAAACACTACATCGACCTGTTGGTGCAGCCGTGGGCTGACGTTCGGCTTCACGCCAGGAGAAGGTTACAAGGGACTGGTTACCGGCAAACCGCTCGTGGCAATCTATGCGCGCGGCGGCGCATACGGTCCCGGTTCGGGCGCAGAAACCGCCGACCAACAGAGCACTTATCTCAAACAAATCCTGGGCTTCATCGGGTTCACTGACATCCGGGAAATTTTTGTCGAGCCGACGCTCCGCAATCCAGATGCCAGGGAAGAAGCCCTCACCGCTGCCAATCGCAAAGCGGTGGAACTAGCTGCGCATTTTTGATGCGGACCAAGTGAAAATTTCGAAACCGAAACCAAAGTTAGAAAAGCATGAGAACCGTGACAGCGTCTGACGCAGCTAAGGCCGTGGTGCGCCGCAATACCGAAGAGGTCCAAGGCAAAGGAAGGTTCGACATTTTTGAAGAGCTGTTCGCGGACGACTTCGTCGACCACACACCTCAGCCAAACATGACGCCCGACAAAGCCGGCGTGCGTAAGCTCTACGGCTATATTCGCGACGCATTCCCCGACTTTCACCCAAAGATCCATTGGCAACTCGCCGATGGCGACCGCGTGATCACTTACAAGACATACTACGGAACACATGAAGGAGATTTCTCTCGGCATCGCTCCAACTCACCGCAAAATTCACTTCGAGACTGTCGACGTGATGCGCGTCCGCGACGGCAAGATCACCGACCACTGGGGTGTGGGGAATCTTTTCTCGCTGATGCAGCAGCTCGGAGTCTTAAACCTCTGATGCGAGTTAGCGAAACAAAAATGAAAGGAACAAATGAGTAACACAAAATCAAAACGGAAAAGTTGCATTCATTACTGGCGGCAATCGCGGTCTCGGTTTGGAGACTGCTCGCGAGCTCGGTAAGCAGGGCATCGTCGTTGTTCTCGGATCACGTGATTCGAAAAAGGCGCAGCCGCAGCCGCGGAACTTCGCGACGAAGGAATTACCGCAGAAAGCCTGGGCTTTGATGTTAACAAATCGCAAGATCATCAGAAGGCTTACGATTACTTCGAGAAAAATCACGGCCGGCTGGATATTCTGGTTAACAACGCGGGCGTTTTGAAGGAGGGCCAAATTTCGGCAACTGGCTCAGGGCCAAACCCCGTCACCGCGGTGTCGCCTGAAATGTTGCGCGAAACTTTTGAAACGAATTTCTTTGCGTCCGTTGCGCTGACGCAAAAACTGTTGCCACTCATACGCAAATCGCCGGCCGGTCGAATTGTGAATGTTTCCAGCATCCTGAGTTCTCTCACCCTTCATTCCGATCCGAACTCGCCGATTTACCCGTTCAAGACTTTCGCTTACGACGCGTCGAAGGCTGCGCTGAACTCCTTCACGATCCATCTCGCCTACGAGTTGCGCGACAGCAAAATCAAAGTGAACTCCGCGCATCCCGGCTGGGTAAAGACTGAGATGGGCGGCCCAAACGCGACGATGGAAGTTAGCGAGGGCGGAAAGACGAGCGCGCAACTCGCCACACTTGCCGACGATGGCCCGAGCGGCGGGTTCTTCCATCTTGGCCAACCACTTCCCTGGTGAAACAGTATGCCCTTTGTTCGTCACCTGAATCCGATGACGCGGATTGGGCGTGGCCGCCAACGTGATCGAACGCGCGTTCCGACTGCCTGTGTATGCGTCAACCGCTTCGACCGAAACCCAAGCAAGTTAACGGCAGATCGTAGGGTTCTAGCACATGCGTGACGAGATAGAGGAGATAAACCCATGACTGCTCCAGTGGTGGCGATTGAGATACGCATGAATGAAAGTTGTGAAAGGCGATTTTCTCTCGCCGGTTCGCTGATGAGGCTAAAGGAAAACGTTACTCGGATTGGGAAGGAATGAACCGCTTTTTCGCCGAGCTGAAGCGGCGTCACGTCTACAGGGTCGCAATTGCTTACGGAGTTGTCGCGTGGCTCTTGATCCAGGTTGCCACGCAGGTCTTTCCATTCTTTGAGCTTTCGAATTTTGTCGTCAGGGTCGTCGTGGCTGCTAGCTGTCCTCGGTTTTCCAGTTGCGCTGATCATTGCCTGGGCTTTTGAGATGACGCCCGAAGGCCTCAAGCGCGCCGACGATGTTGCGCCTGACGACTATATCCCCGGTGGAGCACGCGGAAGTTCGCGGCGCTGGTTGTGAGCGTCGGCGATCTTGGCAGCGGGTGTGCCGCTGTTTCACATTCTCCGGCAGAAGCCAGCCTGTCTCCGCGGGTCAGCTGCCGCTTCAGCGCCCTCTCAAAAGTCGATCGCAGTTCTGCCACTGCTTAACGAAAGCGGTGATCCGGGTGACGAGTATTTTTCGGATGGACTGTCGGAAGAATTGATTGCCGCCCTGGCTCAAGTCAAAGGACTCAAGGTAATCGGCCGCAGCTCTTCGTTCCGTTTTAAGGATAAGAAGAGGACAGCAAGATCAATTGGCGAGAAGCTGGGCGTGAGCACGCTGCTGGAGGGCACGGTGCGCAAACAGGGCGACCAGGTGCGGATCGTCGCTGAACTGGTTAATGCCGCAGACGGAACCGAACTGTGGTCGCGGACCTTTGATCGTGAACTAAAAGACATCTTTGCGGTCCAGGCCGAAATTGCGGAGGCTGTTGCTACGTCACTGGAGCTAACAGTGCTCGGCACGCAAGACAAACCCGCGAAGAACGCGGCGACCAAAAGTGTAGAAGCACACAACGCCTATCTCCAGGGCCACTTTTACTTCGAGCGCGGTAATCTCGAAGACTATCGCAAGGCAGTCGGCTTCTTCGAGCAAGCGACCCGTCTTGATCCTGACTATGCGCTGGCTTATGCGGAGCGTTCGGAAGCCTGGGCTTGGATCGGCGATTTAAGCAGCGAGAAACAGAAGGAGGCTTGGACAGCAGCAGGAAGTGATGCCGAGAAGGCCGTCGCAATCGACCCGGGTCTCGCAGAAGCGCACGCGGCCCTGGGATGGGTTCGCTTCTTTATCGAATGGAGATTTGCCGAGGGTCTGGCCGAACTCAGGCGCGCGCAGCAGCTCTCGCCGTGGAACCCGACCGCCAACGATCTGATGGCGCGAGTGGTGGTTTATCTTGGTCAATTTCAAGAGGCCGAGAAGCTGGCCCGACAGGCAGTTGAACTCGACCCGCTTGCTTATCAAGCTCGGACCAGCCTGGCCCGCATTCTCTTTACCGAGGGAAAACTCGACGAGGCCGAAGCTTCAGCGCGCAAGGCGGCGGAACTGCAACCGGCCGCGGCGGGCAACCATCGGTGGCAGGTATTCGTGGCGATCCAGCGCGGCGATGGCGAGGCGGCCCTGCGCGAAGCTCAACTCGAGCCTAACGAAGGCTACAGACGTTTCGAACTCGCGCTCGCGCACTATGCGCGCGGGGAGCGCCGTGCGGCAGACGAAGCCCTTGCCGAACTGATCGCCAAGGACAGAGACTTCTTGGCGTATCAAATCGCTGAGGTCTACGCGTGGCGAGGCGAAACGGATAAGGCGTTCGAGTGGTTACAAGTCTCCCTGGATAATCATGACACCGGGACCCTGAGCACTTTCATCAACCCCTTTATGCGCGGTTTGCGGCATGACGCACGTTACAAGAGCCTGCTCGACGAAAATAGGTCTCCCGAGTGCGGCTTATAAGAGTTAGAGCAGCACTTCACCCATCGGTCTACTCATGAACACTTCCGATTCCCTCTAGAAATAACAAACAACGAAAGGCTAATTCCATGAACAACAAAACATTCTCAGGCAAAGTTGCGCTCGTAACCGGAGGAACATCCGGTATCGGCAAAACCACCGCGATCGAATTCGCTCGTGCTGGTGCCAAGGTCGTTCTGACCGGTCGCCGTGAAAAAGAAGGCGCACAGGTCGTCGCTGAAATTAAGAAACTCGGCGGTGAGGCGGCGTTCGTCCGCGCCGACGTGGCGAAAGATGCGGACGTGAAACGGATGGTCGATTTTACGGTCGACAAATTCGGCCGGCTCGACATCGCCTTTAACAACGCCGGCGTGGAGTGGATAGGGCCGCTGGATCAGGCCACCGAAGCCGAATATCGCCGCATCTTCGACATCAACGTCTGGGGCGTCTTGAATTCGATGCGTCACGAAATTCCCTGTCATGCTGAAGAACGGCGGCGGCGCGATCGTCAATACCTCCAGCGTTGCCGGGTCACGTTGGTCATCGGGCAGGTCAGCATCTACACCGCGTCCAAGCACGCGGTCGAAGGGCTGACCAAAGCTCGTCGCGCTCGAGTTCGCCAAACAAAACATCCGCATCAATGCCATCGCTCCGGGTGCTGATCGCCACCGAGATGTGTGGATCGGTTTGCCGGAGAGCGAATGCGCGATGCCAGGTTCGCTTCGATCACTTCCCTGTCGGCGCGAATTGGCGCCAGCGAAGAGATCGCCGCAGCTGTTCTCTATCTCTGTTCCGACAACGCGAAATTCACAACCGGCACGTCGCTGGTGGTGGATGGAGGCTTCTATCGCACAATAAGCAATGAACGCCGAATAAATGAAACGTAACGCGAAACACGCGGGTAAACTCGAAGGAAAAGATTGCGCTGATTACTGGCGGCAATAGCGCATTGGCCTTTGCATCGTGCTGGACGCGGATCTCTGATCGTGACGGGGCTAAGAAGTTTTCAGAGCAGCAACCGCCAGTGCGTTCGAACGGGCAGCCATCGTGACCGGCGAGCTTCGCAGGCGCTCGACGCGGGACTGTGTAGAGAAGCGTTTACGTCGAGCGCGGTTACAACGCGTGGTGGCAGTGCCGGAAGATCACTAAGTCGGGCGCAATCAGCGGGTCGCTTCCCCATGCCAGGTCGCGTCTGGTCGACAGGCAATATCTGCCGAGCCGGCGACTGCCGCTAGGCGGATGTCGTCTGCGACGGCGTTGTCGCGCTTCAAGTCGATCGACGTCACTGGTCAACAACGCCGGCATCTTCTTCACCAAGCCGTTCACGGACTACACGGCCGAGGACTTCAAGTCGCTCGTCTCGACGAACGTCGAGGGCTTCCTGTACGTCACCCAACTCTCCATCAAGCAGATGCTCGCGCAGAAGACCGGCGGGACATCGTCACGATCACGGCGGCCCTGGCTCGCAACCCGATCCGCGGCGTCACGGCGGCGGTGCCGATGATCACCGAAGCGGTCTTGAAACCTATCGCTACGTCAGCGGATCGGGAACGATGTTCCGCGACATCCACGAGCTCGAGCCCGGATGCTTTATCTCCTCTGGCAGGACGGACGAGGTTTCCGTCCAGCCCCTACTGGGACCTTCCTACGACTCTCCCGACGCATCGGGATCGACCGAGCCGCCAGTACGCCCAGCGCGCCGCGGCCGTCCTCGACCGCAGGCGACGCGACGACATCTGCTGGCGGGAGGGGCTGCACGGGTGTCCTGACTCTCAGGCGCGGGTCGCGACTCGAGCCTGATCCACGGCGATGGCGGTCCGCCATGTGGCGGCCTCCCGCGAGAACCTGGTCGATCGGTCTGAGGAACAGCCCGGCTCGACCAGGGTCTGAGCCGCCGGCGCGTGGCGCGCCTGCAACCGGCACGCAGCGCGTCAACAGGCGCATCAGCGCCGCCGAGTACGCCCTCCTGGCCTCCCTACGAGGGCGAGTCGCAGTCAACGACGCGAGCCGCTCCACCATCCAGACAGCGTCGTAGCGCTTCTCTCCTGCTCGTGCGCGAGGCGGCGGGGAGACGATCGACGCGCGTTGCTCATGGGCGAGGGGCCGACCGGCAGCACGGCAATCGGACGGCGCTGAAGCTGCGTCGCGCCCAGGCGCCTCCAGAAGGTCGCGCCCACGGGCTGCCATCCTCTGGGTGCGTCGCGCAGCGGGGTCGCGCCGGCTGGAGCTGCTGCAGGGAAATCCTCCGGGACGACCCGGGGCACTTCGCGCTGACGTCGAAGCCTGTTCCGCCCACCACGACGTGGTCCGACCTTCTCGGGATCGCGAGCGACGATCCGATCATGGCGGGCCGCCGCCGGTGCGTGGAGGGCCCGCGGGACGGGCGGCGATGGCGCGCGCTTCTGCTACCACTACCAGAAGACCGAGGACTCGTCGCGTCGCGTTCCAGCGTGTTCGGAAAGATGCTCACGGCGTCCGGCGTCGCGGCGCGGATGCCCTTCGGCGCGCGCAGCCGCTGCGGGATCTGTTTGTTTGCCGGGTTCCGCTGTCGATGAGAGACGTCCGCTTCCGGGCGCGCCAAAACCGCTGCTCGTCCGCGTCTCGCGCACCTTCCTTCCCAGCGAGGTCGTGGATTGGCCGAAGATGTCCTTCGGGCTAGCCTCCCATCGCCGAATGGTTCAGGAAGGGGGCGAGCTCGAGCCGTTTCTCCGGCTGCTCCTTCGCACGAGGACGCGTTCCGCGTCCGTTCCTGCGCCGCGAGTCGCTGACGCGGATGATCTCCGAGAACGAGCGGAGAGTGGGCGAAATCGCGGCGAGGGCGCCCTCTGGGCGGCGCGGTGAACCTCGAGCTGTGGGGGCGGATCCACCTGCACGGACTCGGCGCGGCCGGCGGTCCTCGGCGAGGCGCCGCGCGACGACCGCCTCCCCTCGAGCTGAGGCCGGCTTGTCGGCGTGCGCTTCCGAGCGCTCGCTGCGCCCGATTTCGAGCCGACAGGGGCGGGGCGCCCCATCCACCCCCAGGAGGCCGACGGGGACTCCGTCCCAAAAAATGGTCCATCCCCGCCAAATCGCCGTACAGTGTCGCGGTTTACGACCGGGGAAGTGGTGTGCAGCGCTCATCTCGCCGGCCTCCATGTCCTGCACGCCAGGCCCGTTTCGAGAGCGGTGAAGAGTTTCCGCGTTCCATTCAGGAGGATTCTCGAATGATCCGGATGTCGCCAACCAGCGTGGCTCAGGCATCGGCCGTCGAGCGCCGATGGGGTTACGGAGGCTTCTGGCCCTCGTTGTTCTCTCCATGACGCAGTTCACGCGTATGGATCTGACCCCCGGCGACAACAACCCATGCGACGAGCCGGGAGAGGCGCCCGACATCATCGTCGGAGACCTTCCCGACGTCACGCAGCTATGGAGCGGTCGGGAACATCTCGCGCTGTCGCCGTGGGGACGACCTCCTGCAACGTCGGGAACGTGCTGGGCGAACTGGATCTCGGCCACCAACCAGCACCCGATCATCGGTGAGACCCTGTACCGTCTGAAGAACGGCCGGTTCGAGCAACTCGGCCAGAGCTGGCTCAAGCACGGGTTCACCGCGCTCAGCGGGAACGTGTGCTCGAACAGCTGCATCGGCATCCGACGGAACGCACCTCGGCGTGAACTGCTCCGGATCCGTACGAGCTCGGGCCTGCAACGGGCGACAGCCGGAACCGCATGGGCCGAAGTACGAGGTCAACCCGTACTCCGGCGTGTTACCCCGTACCCGCCGACCAACGGAAGCCAGACCGGACGCGATCTACAAGCGCCTCCAGGTCCACAACGGGATCGATGGAACGCTGAACGCCGGAGCGCAGTACTGGGTCGAGGGCCAGTACGTCCTCGGACGACTCCGCGGCGAAGAACCGAGAAGCAACGGCTCCTCCTATCGTCCGGCGACGGTTCGTTCAACACGACCAATCGGCGGTGGACCCTTTCGGCTGACCGGCACGACGCAGCGCAGCAGTCCCGCGATCGAGGGCGTGGCCAGTCGCGCGACCCACCGTCGTCCTCACGAACGCGGGCGTGATCGGGGAAGGCGGACGCATCATCCTCGGCACAGGTGACGAGCCTCGGCGAGGAACCTCTGGCCTACGAGTACGCCTTCTACAACATGAACTCCGGACGCGGCATCGAGAGTTTCAGCGTTCCGATTCCCTTCGGAGCCAACATCAGCAACGACGGGTTCCACGACGTCGACTACCACAGCGGCGAGCCCTTCGTCGGCACCGACTGGACTTCCGAGCGATCTGCACCCAGATGCCGTGACCTGGGCGTGCCAGACCTACGCGCAGAACCAGAACGCGAATGCCCTCCGATGGGGGCAGCTCTACAGCACTTCCGCTTCGATGCCCGACGTCCCGCCGACCACCAACACTGGTGACGGCCGGGGCGTTGCAACCAGGCGGCCCCGGCGACCTTCACGATCTCGGCGATGACCCCGAGGCTCTGCAACAGCGACGGCACCGCGCCAGCCCGGCGAGACCTGCGCGATCTGCCCCGCCGATTGCGCGGCGCAGGGGATCGGAGGATCGGATGCTGCGGGAACGGTTCGTGCGGGGCGGGTGGGAACCCGTGCCGCTGCCCGCCGACTGCGGCACCCAGCAGCCGAATGAGTTCTCGTGCGGGAACAACATCGACTGACGACTGCGACGGTACGCGATCGACTGTGCCGACGTGGGCTGCTGCACTGACGCCTTGCTTGTGCGCCGGCGTCGATCACGACCGGCTTAGCGATACCTATCCATGCGACTGCGACGACTCGAATCCCTGCGGTCTGGGCCGCGCCGGGCGGTGCGCGAGGCGCCTGTCCGTTGCCTGCCGTTCAGGGCGATCGTGCGCCTCGACTGGTCGCGCCTTGCAGGCTCGCCCGGGGCCAGAAAGCACGGTCACCTACGAGCGTTCTGCGCTCTGGCAGTTCGCGCGACTTCATGAACTCGGCCGCGTGCGCTTGCGCTGCCCGAATCCGTCGGTTCCCAGTGCCGCGGATGCCGCCGATCCCGGGCCGGGGCGGTCCTGCTACTATCACGCGCGCGCACGGAACGGCTGTCCGCAGGGGATCAGGCTCTCGGCTACGACTCCGGACAACCGTGCCGTCCCGAGCGGGACCTGCCCCTGACGTCGAACTGATCCTTCATTCCGGCGGCCGCGGCGCGCCTCGGAAGCGCCTGCGCGGCCGTTTTCGCTCACGCAGGCGCTCGCCCTCGCCATCCCACCCCCATGTCAGCGGCGATTGCTCTCTGCCCCCGGGTCTGGTATGATTCGCGCTTTCCTTCCGGGCCGTCGGGCCCGTTCGCATGGGCGCCCGGCTCAGCTGGGAGAGCGCCGCGTTCGCAGCGCGGAGGTCGGGGGTTCGAATCCCTTCAGCGTCCCACCAGGCTCGACTCGGCAGCGCGGCTGACCTCCTGCTTTGGTCCGAAACGCGATCCTCCGGACGCGTATGATCAGATGACCGCACACGGTGCGCGCCGGCTGCCAGGGGTCGTCCCCGACGCGTTCACGGACGTTCGCTCTACGAACGTCCTGGGCATCCTCGGCTCCCTCGCCGTCGTCAGAAGCTGATCACGTCGCTCGTCCCGGCCGACCAGTACCGGAAGGCGAACCTCTCCTCTCGGCATCATCGCGCTGCTGTCCTGCTCGCGTCGTCCAGCCCCGCTTCCTGACGGCGCGGCTGCGAGTTCCACTTCGAGCGATCGCCATCGCGGTAGCGGCACGCGCAACTACATGCACCAGGTGGCGCCGCTGCTCTGAAGAGCAGCGCGCGATCATGGCCGCGCGTGCTATCTGACGATCGGCGTCATCCAGTGGGTCCTCGGGCGGCGCTCTATCTGGTGCTCGCCGTCCCCTCGATCATCCTGATGTTCGCGCAGCCCCGGCTGACCGCGACCCTGAATTCCCTCGAGGCCGACCGCCGGTATCGCCGTCTCGCGCTCGCCGACGTGCACGAGCAAAGGTCGCGCCCGGTGGGGTTCCTGCTCCCTTCTTCTCGCTGCCCCGATCTCCCGCGCCGCCGCGATCCTGCTCGCGCGCAGGGGTTCGCCATCGGGTCCGTCGTCGTGTTCTTCCGACGCGGCGCGCGCGGCGAGCCCGGCTCCCGGAGAGAGGATCCCGGCAGCTTCTCCGCCCCATCCGCGGCGCGCTCGGCGAGTGCGGATGGACGCTTCATCACATTACTGCAGCTTGTTCCAGCTGGCTTCTCGCGGCCTCCGATCGCTACCTGATCGAGTGCGATCGCTTCTGGTCGTCCGCCGAGGTCGGGGCTCTACGCGGCGAACGCTACGGCGCGGTCCCGCGCGCTTCCGTTCCTGACCCTCAACGCGTGGCTCGAGTTGCTCGTGCGATCCCGCCTCTACGCGAGGGCCGCCCGCGCCGGGGACTGGCGGACGGTGCGGACGATCGTGATCCTGGCGCGCCGGGATGTGCCGCGGCCCTGTCGTTCGCGGGCGTCCTCGTGTTCATGCTGGTGGGCGGAGCGCCTCGCCCCCTCTGCCATCCTCGGCCCCTACTGGCAAAGGCATGCCGCTGGCGCTCGTCCTCGTCGCCGGGTACGCGCTCTACGTCGCGTCGCGAACGCCTTCTACGATGCGTGTTCATCGCGGCGAAGCGGACCGACCTGCTGCTCAGGGCGACCATCACGCCGCTGCCATCGTCAGCATCGGCCACCGAACCCACCGTTCTCGTTCCCCGGATGAATGAACATCTTCGGCGCGCCCGGTCTCGACGCTCGCGTCGCCTGCGGCGTCTCCCTGCGCAGGGGATGTCCGTGGCGGAGGCATCTTGCCGGTGATCAGGCGCCTCGCGCGGCGGAGCAGGCGTCCACCTAGCTTCCGGCCGCACACTTCGCCCGCGTTGGGGGCGGACACGACTCGGTGGCTCACCCGCGACTGCGAGCGCCCGACCTGGCGGCCATCTCCACGGCTTGGCTGCGGTCGAAATTGGCCGAATGACTCGAGCCGGGAGCCGGACGTCCGAAATCCCGGGGTGGACCGCTCGTCGACCGGCGAGGGGACCGAGCTGCGCACGCCGCTTCGCCGGACGAGCCGCACGAACGGCTCCATCGTCAGGCGGCTGGCTCGAGAGCGAGGCCGAGCTGCGCCCCGGGCTGCAGCTCCCGAGAAGGCGGTGACCTCACGCTCGGAAAGGTCGCGGACTCCCTGCGTCCACGACCGACGCGATCCGCTCGGCGGCGCTCGCGCGAAGCCGCCTTGCGCTTCCGCCCTCCATTCGATCCGCGGAACGTGAACGAGCACGTAGGCGTTCAGGAAGTCGCGCCGGCGCGCCAGCCCCGAGACTTCCGGACAAGCCAGCGTCGGGCGCGGCCGGCGCGGCCGGCGCGCGATTCACCGGCGAACTCGTCGTCGACGATCACCGGCGTAGACCCCTCGCACTCCGGCGTAGCAGGCGTGGATCTCGCGCCACGACCACTGCGGCGCTGGACGCCGGGGGACGAAGAACCCCGGGAGGCTCGATTCCTTCCGCAATGCGGGGACGAGCGCTTCCGCGATCGTGTGAGACGAACACGGTGTTCGATGGGGCGGCCGGCGCACGCGTCGGACGCGCGTCACGGTCGCTCAGAGAGTCCCTGCTGCGACCGCCTGCGGCTCGCCGTGGACCGCTGCCCGATCCGAAGAGGATCCAGACCGGACTGCGGTGGCGCGCCGCCCCGCGCGAAGAGCGACACAAAGCTCGGCCGACCCGCTTGTTCTTTCCGTACGCCGTCTGGGACAGGAGCGCGCCAGCGCAGGGGCGCACCGGCGGCCATGGCTGACCGAGAGACCATCATCGTGCTCGCAAAGACGAACTTCGCGCGCCAGCGGGTGCTCCCGCGTTACGCCGCGGCCTCGATGGTCGCCTCGGTCGCCCGCGCCGGATCGTGGACGAAGGCCCCTCGGACGCGACAGATCGAGGCCTGACGATCGCCAGCGGCTGGCCCTCCGGTAGACCTCGTCAGCTCTCCGGCGAAGGAGATCGCGCCCGATGCGGCACTCGACGCCGCACCGTCGGAGGAACGCCGACGGGGGCGCAGTGCGGCAGATGGCGATGACCACACGCCGGGAAACAGCTGGCGGAACAGACGCAGCTCCGTGCCTGCTTGACCGGTCGCTCCAGTCCGCCGCCGATGGTGGGCATTGCATCTGTCGCGCGCGAGGTCTCGCTCAGATCCTCCGCGGCAGGGCGAACGGTGACTACCGATGGACCGAGGTCGTCGGCAGCATGTTCATGGCCGATGTCCAGTTCGGCCGCCGCTCGGCAGCGTGCTCTGCAGGAACCCTCGCCAGTGGGCGTGGGGAGAGTCTGGAACGGCTCGGTCGGCCCCCGGTCGGGGATCCGTTCAGGTCCGAGATGTGGGCTCCGGATCGCGATCAGGCTTCAGCGTCCGGCCCTGGAACTCGAGGTGCACGACGGCGTGGTCGAAGAGGCATTCGACGCCCTGGATCCGTGTCGACGAGGCCGCTGACCACGATCCTGCCTGGCCGGCACTTCCGTTCCGTCGCGCAGCCGAAGCCGCCGCGCGCCTCGGTGTGCAGCGCGAACCGCGCCGTCTGCGCGAGACCATCCGGCCCGCCTCGATCCAGGATCTCTTCGGCGCGTCCGTATGGCGCGAGATCGCCGCGTCGATCATGTGGATCCCCACGTCAGAACGGGATGCCGCCCCGGCGGCGGCAGGAGTTCGCGCCGTGGCTCGTTCCCGGCAGACACTGCGCGCGCGCAGGCCGTGGCCGATGCGCACCGAGCGCAGCGGTCCGGAAAATCACCCTCTCGCGGAGAAGGCGCCGGAGGAGGCTCACGGTTCCCGTGCGAGCGCCGCTGGAGTCCGATCGAGATCTGCCCGAGCCCGGGAACCTCGCGCAGATGTCCTGACTCGGCGACCGAGCGCGCGAACGGCTTCTCGACGTAGCGAGCGAAGCTCGTCCGCTTCGCCAGGAGCGTCATAGTAGGGGCCGCGAACGCCGTAGGGAGCCGCGGAAGAACGATGTCGGTGAAGGCGGAAGATCACGACGGGCGACGCCGAGCATGGGGGATCAGGGCCGCCACCGTGTAGGAGCCGGCCACGGTGCGCGCCCTCCGTTCGTTCACGTCGGCGATCCATGCGATTGCGAGCGATCCGGCAGGGAACAGGAGCGTTGGGACGATGCAGATCCCGCCACGATCTGTCCCGCGCCGACGATGCCGATCGAGAGAGGAGGTCCGGGCGGGTTCGCACGCACGGCGCGTAGTACACCGAGCGATCCGCTCGAGATTCCGCGCCTGGAATCGCACCATCTTTTTGGGGGTCGACTCGAGGTCCGAACCGCGGTATCTTCAACGCCTCGTTTTGAAGCTTGCGCAGTGAGTCTAGGAGGGGATTTGTGGAAGGAGTCTTTCAACCGATCGCGAGCAAAGGTCGCTGCCCGGTCTGCGCGTCCCTACGCTGGGGACCGCGATCGAGCGGCGTCAGAACATTCGCACCGGCTTCTTCGTTGGTACGGGATTGTCCGGATTCGTTCTGGGCCTCGTGAGCACTGGGCCTCACGGCCTCCTTCTCGACCTGGGGCGAGATCCCGTTTCGAGGGCGTGGTCCCTCGTGGTGTATCTCACCGGGGCCTGCCTGGTCGTGGGGGCCGGGAGCGAAGCCGCCGCAGCCTTGTATCGGCGCTACCGCCGCAGTCGGGGGCTGAGCCTCCTCGCCAGCTCTTCGGGAGCATCGGCACCTTGACGCCGCGCGCCGCGGGCGACCTGCGATCGCGTCTCGGATAGCCGGCGTCGGCGTGGCGCATCGACGCCCGTGCCGGGATCGGTCGTGAGCACGCGCTCGAGCCGCGCGCGCGGCTTCGGGCGTCCCGTCGGCGACGACGACCATCCCGGCGTGGAGCGAGTAGCCGATCCCGACGCCGCCGCCGTGGTGGAACGAGACCCACGACGCGCCGGCGACGGCGTTGAGCAGCGCGTTCAGGATCGGCCAGTCGGCGATCGCGTCCGAGCCGTCGCGCATCGCCTTCGGTCTCGCGGTTCGGCGAGGCGACCGAGCCGCTGTCGAGATGGTCGCGGCCGATCACGATCGGCGCCGTGACCTCGCCGCGCGCGCACGAGCTCGTTGAACGCGAGGCCCAGCCTGGCGCGCTCGCCGTAGCCGAGCCAGCAGATGCGCGCCGGCAGGCCCTGGAACGCGACCCGCTCGCGCGCGAGCCGGATCCAGCGCGCGCAGCGGCGGCGTCCTCGGGAAACGTCTCGAGAACGTCGCGCGGTCGGTCGCGGTCGAGGTCCTCGAGGCTCGCCCGAGAGGACCGCCCAGCGGAACGGGCCCTTGCCCTCGCAGAAGAGCGGACGGATGTACTCGGGCACGAATCCGGGAATGTCGAACGCGTCGTCGACGCCGGCGGCCTTGCGCCTGCGCGCGGATGTTGTTGCCGTAGTCGAAGACGACCGCGCCGCGCTGCCGCAGGGTCGAGCATGGCGCGCACGTGGATCGCCATCGAGCGCATCGACATCGCGACGTAGCGCTCGGGATCGTCCGGCGCGCATGCGCAAGCGCCGCGTCGAGCGTGAAGCCGCCGGGAACGTAGCCGTGCAGCGCGTCGTGGGCGGACGTCTGATCGGTCACGACGTCGGGATGGATCCCGCGCCGCACCAGCTCCGGGAGGACCTCGGAAGCGTTCGCGCAGAGCGCGAGCGAGCAGCGGCGCTCGCTCCGTTCGCGCTCGAGAGCGCGCGCGAGCGCGTCGTCGAGTCCTGCCGCCTCGCTCGTCGCGAGTAGCGCGTCCGGATCCGCCGCGCGATCCGCTCGGGTCCACCTCGACGACTGAGCGCGACGCCGCCGTTCATCGTGACGGCGAGCGGCTGCGCGCCGCCCATGCCGCCGAGCCCGGCGGTGACGACCAGCCGCCCCGCGAGCGAGCCGCCGAAGCGCTGCGCGCGCCAGCGTCGGCGAAGGTCTCGTAGGTGCCCTGCAGGATCCCCTGCGTGCCGATGTAGATCCACGAGCCCGCCGTCATCTGGCCGTACATCGTCAGGCCCTGCGCGCTCGAGCTCGCGGAAGCTCGTCCCAGGTCGCCCACGCGCGGCACGAGGTTCGCGTTCGCGATCAGCACGCGCGGGCGCGTCGTCGTGCGTGCGGAAGACGCCGACCGGCTTGCCCGACTGCACGAGCAGCGTCTCGTCGTCCTCGAGCGTCGCGCAGCGAGCGCGACGATCGCGTCGAAGCACGCCCAGTTGCGCGCCGCCTTGCCCGAGCCGCCGTAGACGATCAGGTCGTCGGGGTGCTCGGCGACCTCGGGGTCGAGGTTGTTCATGAGCATACGGAGGGCCGCCTCCTGGATCCATCCCTTGCAGGAGAGGGTGGTGCCGCGCGGCGCGCGGATCGATGCGGGTCGTGCTCGCGCGAGTCTCCTCGAACGGCGCTCAATCGTAAGGGGATTGTACCGCGCTGCCGAACCGCGAGGTTCGCCGCGGCTGTCATGAGGCGATCGGTCCCGCGACGCTCTCGGCGGCGCGCAGGATCTCCCCGAGTCGATGAGCGCGGACGATCGCTCGATGTCGCTCGCGAGGACGCGGTCGCGTCGAGAGGTGCGGCACCTGCCGGCCGGATCGCGCCCGGTGCGGCGGCGACCGCCACGCGCGCGGGACGGAGCGGGCGAGGAAGTCGAGGGCCTGGGCCGCGGCGAGCAGCTCGATCGCGAGCGACGCGCCGCGCGTTGGCCACGGCGGCGGCGGCCTTGCGCGCGCGCGATCGACCCCATCGAGACGTGGTCCTCCTTGTTCGGCGGAGGTGGGGATGGAGTCGACGCTGGCGGGATGAGCGAAGCCCTTGTTCTCCGGACACGAGCGCGGCCGCAGTGACCTGGGCCAGCATGAAGCCCGAGTTCAGGCCGACCTGCTCGGCCAGGAACGCGGGAAGCTCGCTCAGGTACGGATTGACCAGGCGGTCGATCCGCCGCTCGCAGATCGACGCGAGCGACGTGATCGCGATCGCGAGGTAGTCGAGCGCCGCCGAGACCGGCTGGCCGTGGAAGTTCCCCCGGAGACGACGCCGCCTCGCCGACTCCGCGCGTCCGCGTGCGTCGAAGACCGAGCGGATTGTCCGGTCCCGGCGTTCAGCTCGATCTCGAGCGACCGAGCGCGCGTGCGCGAGCGCGTCGCGCGCCGCGCCGTGGACCATGCGGCGCGCAGCGCAGCGCGTACGGAGTCCTGCACGCGTCCGCACTCTTCGGTGCGACTCCATGATCTCGCTCTGCGCGGAGAAGCCGCCGCAGGTTGTCGGCGCACCGCCGCTGGCCGGCGATACGGGCGCGACCTCGTGGATCCGACGGTCCATCGGCTTCGCGCTTCCCCTGGAGCGCTTCGATCGTCATCGCGCGCGGCGAGGTCGGCGTGGCGCGCCGATGCTCTCGGCGTCGAGCAGCGCGAGCGATCCGATCGCCGTCATGAGCCTGCGTCCCGTTGACGAGCGACAGACCCTCTCCTTCGCGCCGAGCGCGCACGCGCGCGATGCGCGCCGCGCGCAGCGCGCGCCAGCACGCCTTCCTCGAGCGCCCGCGCGATCAGACATCTCCTTCGCCGATGAGCGCGAGCGCGAGGTGGGCGAGGGGCGCGAGATCGCCGCTTGCGCCGACCGATCCCTGCGTTGGGATGCGCGGCACGAGGTCCGCGCGCGGAGCATGCGCGATCAGCGTCCTCGACGATCGGCGGCCGGACGCCGGACAGACCCCTTGGCGAGGACGTTGGCGCGCAGGAGCATCATCGCCCGCGTCGTCGTCCCCGGCGAGCGGGACTCCGACGCCGCAGGCGTGGCTGCGCACGAGATTCAGCTGAAGCGCCGGCGAGATCGTCCGGAGGCGATCCGCACGTCGGCAGATGGCCGAAGCCCGTATTGACGCCGTACGCCGTCTCTCCGCGCGCGATGAGCCGCTCTACGACGGCGCGCGAACGCGCCATTCGGAGCAGCGCACTCAGGCGTCAGACGCACCGCCGCGCCGCGCCCGCGCCACGGCCTCGACGTCCTCCAGTCGGAGCGATTCACCCGTCGATGAGGATCGTGGTCATGAGGGGCGCGGCGATGCTAGCCGTACAGGCGCGGGCGCGTGCTGGAGCTCCCGTATTGGCATGAACAGCCTCGCAATCGTCGGCGGCCAATGGGGCGACGAAGGCAGAGGGCAAGATCGTCGATCTGCTCGCCGACGGCTTCGACATCGTCGCGCGCTGGCAGAAGGGTGGTCCCAACGCCGGGCATACCGTCCGCAGCGACGGGCGCACGATCTCCTCCACCAGGTCCCGACGGGCTCGCTGCGCGAGCAGGTGATCGGCGTGCTCGGCAACGGGATGGTCATCGATCCCGAGGGCCTGCTCCGCGAGGTCGCCAACCTCGAGAACGCCGGTGTCCTGGTTCGCGGGCGCCTCCTCGTCAGCAACCGCGCCCACGTCATCCTTCCTGCGCACCGACAGGTCGACGGGCTCGCCGAGGAAGGGGCGAAGCGAGCGCGATCGGCACGACGCGGCGGGGCATCGGCCCGCGTACGCCGCCAAGGCGGCGCGCATCGGGGCTGCGCATCATCGACCTTCAGGACGAGGAGACGATCCAGAAGCGCGCGTCTCGGGCCTACCTCGATGCAGGGGTCGAAGCGCGGCTTCGAGACGCGGGGCTGGAGGTCGAGCAATACGTAACC
>ERZ1370068.2886-contig-2015_pt1 | contig 74235 bp, 108 predicted proteins | sample MGYA00561227_ERZ1370068 | MGnify/ENA primary metagenome ERZ1370068 (study PRJEB38410, sample SAMEA6850437) | metagenome | study: Metagenomic assessment of the ecological functions of the soil: analysis of the soil microbiota associated with the... | reverse complement strand
ACGCATGCCACGTCGAGGAGATAGGTGATGTTGAACCCGATATCGAGCGCGTCGCCCTTGTAATCAACTTCGAGTTCTTCCTCGGCTTCTTCCTGTTCGCTGTTCGTGCAGATGATTCTCAGCTGATCATTGCCGAGCACCACGCGCACACGCCGCGAAATTTCTCGTTCGACAGGATCGCGGCCCGCTGCAGCGCCTGCAGCAACTCGATGCGCGACAATCTGATCTGCTTGGAGTGTCCCGTCGGGATGACGCCGGCTGTAGTCCGGAAATTGCTGTCGACCACTTTTGCTCACTAACTCTGATATTGGCAAAGCGGAAGCGCACCTGGTTGGCCAGCAGATCGATCGTCAACTCCGAATCGCTGTCCTCGAGCGATTTGCCCAGCTCCAGCACCGTCTTTGCGAGAGCAGGGATCGCCTCCTGGCGCGCGTAGCTTTCCAGGCACCAGCCAGGTGCTCGCGCACGACAGCAGCGGCGATGCCCGTCGGTCGCGACGGCGGTCTGCAGCGACCCGTTGTCCACGACCAGGCAACATCCCGTTGAGGTAGTAGCGCGGATGTCCTGCTGCGGCCGTCGCGAATTCCGCCATGCTTTTGAGCAGGCCGCGGAAACCCTTCTGCGGCAAGCTGCTGCGATCGCGCCCGTGGTTGCTTTTCCTGCGCGAGACTGACGCGCGGATAGTCCGCCGGCGGTAGGGTCTGCAGTTGAAACGCGAGCGCACTCGCCGCGCACTGTCATGCGAGTCAGCGCGTTGTTTCCGCTGCCGTCATCGTGCGTCGTCCGGGCAGCGCAGCACGGTCTCTGCAGCTTGCGCGCCGCGACCGTAATGGCCTGAGTCCCCAGTTTGCCCGGCGAGTTCGCTGTGCGCGGTGATCTGCATCTCGAGGTCGGTGGCCAGTGGCGTAGAGGCTGGCCGTCTTTTGCTCGAGCAGAACATTGGACAGGATCGGCAGCGTGTGCGCGGCGCTCGACGATGCCGCTGACAGCTGCAGCTGGCAACGAGCTTCAATAACGCGTCGTCTGGGTCATTTGTTATTAGTTGCATTATTTAATACTACGATAATAGCTAACAGGAGTCGCATGCGATTACGGTACTAACGGATTCCCAACAACCCGACCCATCTCTGAGCAGCGTTACGGTCCGCGCGCTCGATACGCGGGAAAACGGATGTGCAGCGTTGTGCAGGGTGATTGGGGATGAAAACACGGGTCGGCGGACTGCTGCAGTTAATCAACAAGTTATAGACCGATCTCCGACGCTGATTCATACCCGCTTGACCACTCAGTTTCGAAGCACGCTGGAGCAGGAAATTGACGTCGTGACTGATGCCCGGAACCGACTCGCGCAACTTGGCGATCTGCCGGCAGGCGTGCAACAGCCGTGGTGTGATCGCGGCCGCCGAAATTGCTCGCCGATTTCCGGCAGCGATAGCTGCGTCAGCTCTTCGCGAGCGCCATCGCGACCTGCGCGCGGCCGCGCGACGTTGCGCGCGAGCGCTTCTTCGAATGCATGTCCGAGATGCTGGATCTTGTAGTAGTCGGCGACCGTCTTCTGGATGTTCTCGACCGAGATCTGGCGGTTCTGCACGGCGAGGAGGTCGCGCAGCGCTCCGTGGCGAGCGCCAGCGACAGTTCGCCGTCCGTGAAAGTGGGATAGCGCCAGCACTCGCTTGCAGCGCGCCTTCCAGCTCGCGTACGTTCGAGCGGATGTGCTTGGCGATGAAGAACGCGACGTCCTCGTCGAGCGTCGATCGCTCGGCCTCGGCCTTCTTCAAGCAGGATCGCCACGCGCATCTCGAGCTCCGGCGGTTCGATGCGCGACCGTCAGGCCCCAGCCGAAGCGCGAGATCAGGCGCTCTTCCATGCCGGCGATTTCCTTCGGGTAGGTGTCGCAGGTGATGACGACCTGCTTGTGCGCCTCGATCAAGCGTATTGAAAGCATAGAAGAACTCTTCCTGCGTGCGGTTCTTGCCGTTGAAGAACTGTATATCGTCGATCAGCAGCAGATCGAGCGAGTGGTAGTAGCGCTTGAATTCGTCGAAGGCCTTGTGCTGGTAGGCGCGCACCACGTCCGGAGACGTACTGTCTCGGCGTGGATGTAGCGGATCTTGCGTTCGGGTTGCTCGTCGAGCGATGTGATTGCCGATTGCCTGGATCAGGTGCGTCTTGCCGAGGCCGACGCCGCCGTAGACGAACAGCGGGTTGTAGGAGGTCCGGGTGCTCGGCGACCTGCATCCCGCCGGCGCGCGCAAGCTGATTCGCCTTGCCGGAGACGAAGTCGGAGGCGAAGGTGAACCCCGGGTTCAGGCCGTGCTTGCTTGCCGCGCCTGGTCGCGGCAGGCGCCGGATCGGGGGCTTTCGGGATGCGCGACAATCGGGTTAGATCGGTCAGCGGCATCGGCAACGGCAAACACCAGCCGGAGCGGCCTGCCCGCCGGTTCCAGCCGCCATCTCGGCAATCCGGGCGCGCATAGCGCTCCTTGACCCACTGCAGGACGAAGCGGCTGGGCGCGACCAAGCCGCAGGCCGCTCGCTCGGCGTCCTCGAGGCGAACGGCGGATCCAGGTGTTGAACTGCTGGGGCGTGAGCTGCGCTGGAATGAGTCCAGGCAACTTTGCCAGAATGCGGGGCTCGACATATTCGGGATACGGGGGACACGCCAGAAAAAGATCGGGCACCGCAAGGAACCCATCACGCAACCGTATTGTATCGCGTTCGGCCAGCAGTTCACAGTAATCCACAGCGCCGCCATGCTGCAGGATTAGGCTTGACAGAGTCCATGGCGCAAAACGCTCTAATGTAAGGCTTTTTCTTCGAAGGCAGATCATGAAACGCACTTATCAGCCATCGGTGGTTCGCCGCAAGCGCACCCACGGCTTTCCGCAGCAGGATGAAGACCGGCGGGCGGCCGCAGGGTGTTGCGAGCTCGACGCGCCAGCGGCCGCGCCCGGCTCGCGGTATAGTTCGTCGGCACGTGCGCACCCGCGATCGGCGTGGCGAACCGCCGCCAGCGACTCTCGGGCCGCGGCTCGCCAGGTCTGTTCCGCGAGGGACGCCGGCTGGAAGCGGCGCATCGTGCAGGTGCTTGCCGTGCCGGCGGTGCGGCATCGGGCGGGTCGGTTATGTCATCGGCAAGCAGCAACTCGCCCGCGCCGTGGACCGAAACTATGTCCGCCGGATCCTCCGCGAGACGTGTGCGCCGCCATCGGCCGGACATAGGTCGATTCGACATTGTCGTGCGGCTGCGGGCCCGTTGCCCGCGAAACGTTCTGCCCGGGTTGGCGCTGGAAGCGGCGCAACTTGCTCGACGCTCTGGTCGCCCCTGAAACATCAATGAAAGCTTTGTTGCTCTCGATGCTGCGCGGGTATCAATATGCCATCAGCCCTTGTTCGGGGCGAATTGCCGCTTTTATCCCAGTTGCTCCGGACTACGCGCGAGAAGCGCTCGAACGTCACGGCGCGCTCAAGGGGTCGCTGGCTGGCGCTGCGTCGCGTGGCGCGTTGTCATCCGTATCATCCCGGCGGTTTCGATCCCGTCCCCTGATCAATCGTCGCCACCCGGACCTTTGCGTTCATGGATACCCAACGTCTCATCCTGTTCGTCATCTTCTCCTTCTCCGCGCTTTCTCTGGGAGGCGTGGCGAGCGCGATCGCGCCACCCGTCCTGCAACGACGAGTCGCCGTAGCCGGCACCGAGAGCAGGGATCGACGCCGCCGGTGCCGAGCAGCGCGACCAGCACCCGCCGTTCCCGGTTCGAGCCCCGCCGCCGTCCCGACGGGAGAAAGATCGTCATCAAGACCGACCTCTTCGTCGCGAACGTCGACACGGTCGGCGGTGTACTGACCCAACTCGCACTCAACGCGCATCGCGACACGCACGACGAAAGCAAGCCGTACGTGCTGCTCCAGCAGAATGCTGACCGCACGTTTATCGCCCAGTCCGGATTGCTCGGGGAGGGCATGCCGAACCACCGCACGGTGTGGCAGGCGCTTGCCCGGTCCGCGCGAACTCGCGCCGGGGATGGACACGCTCGAACTCAAGTTGCAAGCGCACGACGGCGAGCGGCGACAAAGGTGGTGCAGAACGCTGACGTTCCATCGCGGCAGTTACGTGATCGACGTCGCGTACCAGATCATCGAACGCCGGCGCGGCGCCGATTGCGCCGTTCGCATACTTCCAGTTAACGCGCGACACCAAGACACCGGATCGTGCAGAGCTCGATGGCGCCGGCCGCCTACACCGGGCCCGTCATCTACAACGAGACGGACAAGTTCAAGAAAGTCGACCACGGCGAACTGGACAAGCTGGCCGCGGACCCGGCGCGCAAGCTGCCCTACACGAAGAACACGGACAACGGCTGGGTGGGGATGATCGAGCATTACTTTCTCGCCGCATGGCTGCCGGCGGACGGCCCTCGTACGCTCGCGCGAGTTCTACGCCAAGAAGCTCGACAACGGTTATATGCCGATGGCGTGATCCTGCAGGCCGCCCCGATCGCACCGGGCGCCACCGGAGAGATCAAGGTTCCGCTCTACGTCGGACCGCAGGAACAGGACACGCTCGCGAAACTCGCAACCGGTCTCGATCTCGTTGTCGACTACGGCATTTTCACGATCCTCGCGGCGCCGCTCTTCTGGCTTGTTGAAGTGGCTCTACGGAATCGTCCACAACTGGGGCTGGGCGATCGTTGCTGCTGACCATCATCATCAAGACCGCGTTCTATCCGCTCAACCACGCGAGTGCACGGTCGATGGCGAAGATGAAGGTCATCGCGCCAAAGATGAAGGCGCTGCAGGAGCAGTACGGCAGCGACAAGCAACAGCTGCCAGATCAAGATGATGGAGATGTACAAGACCGAGAAGATCAATCCGCTCGGCGGCTGCCTGCCGATCGTGGTGCAGATCCCGGTGTTCATCGCGCTCTACTGGGTGCTGCTCTCGGCGGTGGAGCTGCGCCACGCGCCGTGGATCTGGTGGATTCACGATCTGTCGGCGCCGGACCCGTATTTCGTCCTGCCGGTCATCTACGCGATCACGGCGTACCTGCAGGTCAGGCTGTCGCCCACGCCGATCCAGGATCCGGTGCAGGCGAAGGTGATGCAGATCATGCCGATCGCGTTTTCGGTCGATGTTCATCTTCTTCCCGTCGGGCCTGGTGCTGTACTGGCTGGTCAACAATTCGCTGCAGATCTTCCAGCAATGGCACATGAACCGGGTCCTGAACGCGCAGGCGGCGGCGCGCCGCAGCCAAGCGCCGTTGAGCGTTGGGCGGGGCCTGCGCCGACGACAAGGCGCACCATGGCGCTCGAGACTGACGTCATTGCGGCGGTTGCGACGCCGCCCGGCCGAGGCGGTATCGGTGTCGTGCGCGTGTCAGGGCCCGACCTGTCGCGCGTCGTCGACGGCATCGTTGGCCGGGTGCTCCACCCGCGCGTTGCGACGCTGGCGCGTTTTCTCGACGCACGCGGCGACGTGCTGGATGAGGGCCTCGCGCTACTGGTTCCCCGCACCGGCGTCGTATACGGGGCAGGCGGTGCTCGAGCTTCACGGTCACGGCGGACCTGCCGTACTGGGACTGATCCTGAGGCGCTGCCTCGGAGTTGGGCGCGCGGCTTGCCCTTCCCGGCGAATTCACCAAGCGCGCATTCCTTAACGACAAGCTGGATCTGGCACAGGCCGAGGGCGTCGCGGATCTCATCGATGCCGCGACCGGGGCCGCGGCGCGTGCGGCGGCACGCAGTCTCTCGGGTGCCTTCTCGCAGGGAAGTCTGACGCCATTGTCGCGAGCTTGGTCGAAATGCGCATGGTCACCGAAGCTTCGCTCGACTTTCCCGAGGAAGACATCGACTTCATCCGCGCGGCGGATGCGCAAGGAGATTAGGCGCACTGCGTGAACGGGTCGCCTCGCTCACCACGCGCTCGCGCCAGGGGCGCGCTCCTGCGCCGACGGGCTGCACGTGGTACTCGTCGGCGCGCCGAATGTCGGCAAATCGAGCCTGCTCAATCAACTCGTCGGCGACGACGTTGCGATCGTGGACGCCCCACGCCGGCACGACGCGCGATGCGATCCGCAGCACCGTCGAGATCCACGGCATTCCGCTACACATCATCGATACAGCCGGCCTGCGCGATGACCCTCGACGAAGTCGAGAAGATCGGGATCGAGCGCACGAGGACGGCGATTGCCATGGCCGATCTCGCAATCATCGTGACCGACGCGCGGGACCTCGAGACCTGCTCCGGCAGTGCTCGTGGCGGAGCTGCCGGCGGCGTTGGCGCGCATCGTCGTGCGGAACAAGATCGACCTCGCAGTGGCTCCGCCGAAAAGAGCGATCGACAGCGCAGGGCAAACGATTTGGCTCTCGGCAAAACCGGGGCCGGAATCGATCTACTGGGAGACGCGATACTCGACGTCGCGGGCGCGCACGAAGATATGGAAGGCACGTTCCTCGCCCGCGAGCGTCATCTGCAGGCGCTCGGCGCGGCAGGCGAGCACCCTCGCTGCGGCTGCGGGCATCCTCGCGCAGCGATGCCACCGCTCGAACTGTTCGCCGAAGAGTTGCGCGAAGCCCAGCATGCGCTGTCGGAGATAACCGGCGAGTTCACCGCAGACGATTTGCTCGGTAGAAATCTTCAGCCGGTTCTGACCATCGGCAAATAGAGTCGCGGCGGGACGTCCCTCAATCGTCGTCGCAGTCGAGGCTTCGTCTCGCGGACGGCAGTTTGATGGCCGGCCGTCGTCACCTCGCGGCTATTGCGTGGTCTTCGGCACCCGCGTCGTCGCGGTCTTGGGTGCCGGGGTAGCCGGCGTGGACGCAACCTTCTTCAGGGGCGTTTTCTTCGTCTTCTTGCCGTTGTCTTCGCGTTGGTCGGGGATTTCTTCGCTACCGGCGACGGCACGGCTGCGTGACTACCGCCAGATCCCGCCGTCGCGGTCGGCGGCCCAGTTGGCGCAGTCGGCGCAGCGGCAGCGGGCTCCGCCGTCGTGGCGACTGCTACGGGGTCGTCGATCCTGGCGGGAATCCGGTGCCGTAGGCGCTGCGGGAGCCTGTGTCGCATGCGGCGCTTCGCGAGGCTGCTGCGAAAAGAGTTCGGTGCGGTAGACATAAACACCGACGGCTGCCACCACTGCTGCTGATAGCACTCCCGCCATTGGCCAGCGAAACCGCCGAGGCTGCTCGGTTGCCCGTGGCTTCGGGAGCGGATCTCCGGAGACGCAAGATCCACATCCCCATCCACCGTGGAAGGTTGAGGCGCAGCAACGACGGCGTCCGAACTAGCGCGCCACCATCGTCCCATTGTCGCGAAAAGCGCCCCGAGTTGGCTGCGTCGCGGGCACGGCCGCGATGCGGACATCGGTTGGCGCTGCCGATCCGCTAGTGGCTTCCGTGGCGACCACTTTCGGCGCAGATTCCGTCGGCGGTTCCGCTACCGGATCTGCGATGCCGCAGTTGTAGCAGCGCCTCGCACCGCGGTCATTGATCGCATCACATTGCCGGCACGGTTTCAGATGCAGCGGCGAACCGCAGTCGTTGCAGAACTTGGCACCAGCTGGTGTTGACGTGGGCGCAGAAGATGCACTGCGCAGGAATCGTGGCTAAGCGCGCGAGACGCCAAGCCGCTCGCGCCAGGCCGCTCACTCAGGGAAGGTGGCTGCCTTCACCAGGAGAACCGCGAAGCGAGCCGCATACGGAGGGGCGGGGCTTGGGCGAGTCTCTCCAGCGGCATGCCCTTCTAGATACGGGCCGCCGTTGCCTGCGTTCGCAACGCGTTCGAGTACAGCAGTCTCTCAAGCCTTGGCTTCAACCCATCGAGGTATTCTGCACGTCGGCATCCTTCGGCTTGTCCGAACCGACGAACCCGCGAATCAGCTGCAACGTCGCGCGAACGATGAGCGCGGTATTTTCACAGCGAAAATAGGCGAAGCGCCATTCACCGCCGACATGAAGCTCAGGATGCAGGACGGGCGTACCGTTCTTCGAGGAAGCATCGATAGCTAGGTCGCGTAAACCCGGAAGATTTCGCCCTAAATTCTGCCGCAGGGTTGCCCGGGCCTCCCGCCGTCAATGAAAAGGCGAAGCGAAAGATCTTCCGAGATTTCGGCGGACCGGGGGAGGCGTCGTTCTCGTGTTTGATCGAGGACCGAAGGGGGCAGGTGAACCCTGGACTGTACGGCGGCACAGAAAGCGTCAAGTGCGATCGAAAGCAAGCCATGATCGGCTGCCAGCGAGGTTTCGAACTCCCCGCCCAACGCGCCGGACTTCAGAATTTTCGTCCGGTGCCCCTCCACGCCGCAACGCGTGCAGCCTGGGCGACTTGCGCGTCCGAGAAATGGCGGATGGCCATGACCTCCGAGTCCACGTGGGACACACGTCGAAACGAGCATGATCGGTCAAAGTCGACCGGCTGTGCGCGGCGAGTTCTCTCCGGTGAAATCGGCAGATCGAGGGCGCGGGTCGTCCGCGATCTCTCGGTACATGGGTACGGCGTTCACCGGGCGGCTCCTCGCCGTAGTGGAGATAACGGTCCCGACGCGGCGCCCAGCACGGGCAAAAAGGTCGGATGCTTAGGAAACGCCCAGGCTTGCTGCGTCAAACCGACGAACTCACCGGGCCCAGAATCCAAGCGGAGCCGGTGACCTTCCCCAGTCCTTTGGCAGGTCCAAAACAAATTAGACGCCTCCAGGCCGCGCAGCGCGACAGTCATTTGAGCCGCGCCCGGGCGCCGGCTTGCGGGGACGGATCTGAACACCCAACTGGCTTCGGTACAACGAGACGAACTTTTCTGGCTTTTTGCGCACGCGCTTCCTCTGCTCCTGAAACGAGCCGCCGAAATGGCGCTCTAATCCCCTCCCCGGCGATCGCTATGCGTGTCCGTGATCTTGGCAAGCGGCACCCCGCTTTTCTCTGCAAGGGGTGCGCGCTTGGTCCGCTCAACATGACTGGCGATCAACACGCGTTCTTCAGGATTTGTCGGCGGGTTTCGCGCCGCTCTCGGCGACGTGGCCGCAACGGGCGCTGGAAAGTTGCCTGCGTGGCTCTTGCCGGTGGACGCTTCCACGCGCCGCGATGGCACGCCCAGGAGTTTCTCGGCCCGCCCGCTGTTCGCGGTCGGCCCAACCGCGGGCCAGGAGCGCCAACGAGTCGGCAAAATCCGCGAAAATCGGCGATGGGGCAGGTCGTCGTGCTGCACGCCAGCAGTGCCTCCGCGCCGGCGTTCTCGGCCCATTGCTCGCCGTCGCGCGCCGAGACGTAACAGTTCGTCCACCGACTGGCTCTTGCGAATCTGATCAGCCCCGGGTACTTGTCCGACATGCGCAGGCCGAGAGACTCGTGGTCCGGGTGGCGTCGTGATTGTCGAGAGGTTTGGTTTGCGTCCCATGCACTGGCGTGGTCGTGGTGTTCGCGAGGTCGAAGCGGGCTGCGGGATCTCTCTGGCCTCAGCGCTCGCGACGTTCCACCGAAGAGCCCGAAGACGCCGCTGCAGCGCGGAGCGCAGCAATCCGAGACATACCCGCTCGCGATGCATCGGGAAAGTAGCAGTTTTGGGTCGCGTTGCCAACCGAGCGAGCGACCGTTGGGGCTCATTTGTCGTTGCGGCGCCGAGAACCGTTCCGCCGGTTGCCAATAACAGAGGTCGCGCGCTGATGCTTGCGATCAAACGCATCGATCCGTCGGCACGATGTTGGTAGTTCTCACGAGCGCCAGCGTGACATGCATCCGAATCTGCACGCGCGCTCTGGTCGCCGGCCGGCGCGCTCGTGATCGGCCTCGCGGCCGCCCCTTGTCGAGCAGTGCGCTGGGCGCGTGCCGTTGCCCTGGATGATCGGACCGTTGCTGGCGGTCGCAGCGGCGCATGTGCGGTGTTCATGTCACCGGACCGCGCGGGGTCGGCAGGCAGGGCAGCAATGGATCATCGGCAGTGCACTGGGACTCTACTACACCCTCTGCGGTGGTCGAGCACCTCGCGCGCGGTTGCTAACTGGCTGCTCAGCCGGTCGGCGCGTTCTTTGCCATCGGGCTCGGCTACGTTTGCGGCTATGTACTTTCGCCGCTTGCAGGTACCGATCGCGACAACGGCGTTGTTCTCGAGCGTCCCGTTGGGGCGGCGCCGCGGAAATGACGATCCTGGGCGAGCGAGTTTTGGAGCGCGCGTCGATGCGGGTTGCTGGCGGCCCAATCCGCTGCGCATTCTGATTGTGGTCGTCAGCATTCCGTCGATTTACGCCGCCCTGCGACTACATGGTGCCGACCCGTTCGTGGCGGGCGACACCGAAGTTCACTGGCCGGTGCTGGCGCCACTGCTCGCAGCGACGGCGGTCGGGGGCTTCGTGATGCAGAAACTCAAGGCGCCGAACGCCTTCGTGCTGGGGGCGCTGGCCGCTTGCGATCCCACTGACGGCGTTCGCGTTCACCGCGTCGGCCGTTCCAAGATGGTTGATCAACGTCGCGCAATTGCTGCTCGGTTGCGCGCTCGGGTCGCGGTTCAATCGCAGTTTCTGACGCGCGCGCCACGTTTTGTCGGTGCCGTCGCCTTGACCGTGGTCCTGGCGATGATCCTTTCCGCGCTGTTTGCCATCGGGCTCGCCCGCATGACCGGTCTTCACCCGGCGACGCTCGTGCTCGCGACGGCGCCGGGGGCGTGGCCGAGATGGCCGTTACCGCCAAGGTTCTGGACCTGGGCGTGCCGCTGGTCACATCCTTCCACGTGACGCGAATCGTGTTGTTGCTGCTCTGCACCGGCCCGCTGTTCGGATGGTTGGGGCGACGCCGAAAGCGGTAGCGCATCGTGTAGCTTACTCGCGCGGCCCAGTGGCCTGACCGATTCGGGTGCGAGGTTGCGAAGACTTTCGGGCGTGGTAAAATCGCACCCCCATCAATCAGCGACGCGTCTCGCGAATTGTCTTCGCGATTCTGCCTGGCGCGATCCCTTCTCACGTATGAATCATCCTGATCCAACGCCCGCACTCGCCGCCGCCGTTGGGGCGCCAGCCTACGTGCGGCATCCGCGCCTGCTCGCGTGGGTGCGTGAGATTGCGGCGAAGACGCGCTCCCGATCGCATCGAATGGTGCGACGGCTCGCAAGCCGAATACGATCGGCTATGTGATCAGATGGTCGCGGGCGGCACGCTGCGCAAGCTCAACCCCGCGAAGCGTCCGAACAGTTATCTCGCGCTGTCCGATCCCTCCGATGTCGCGCGGGTCGAGGACCGCACGTTCATCTGCAGCGAGCGGAGGACGACGCGGGCCCGACCAACAACTGGGTCGCGCCCGCCGACCATGCGGCGAGACGCTGCGCTGGGTTGTTCGATGGCTGCATGCGGGGCCGCACGCTCTACGTCGTGCCGTTCTCGATGGGGCCGCTGGGCAGTCCGATCGCGCACATCGGCGTCGAGCTGACCGACAGTCCGTACGTCGTCGTCAGCATGCGCATCATGACGCGCATGGGGCCGCGACGTGTTCGACGTGCTCGGCGCGGACGGCGCGTTCGTGCCGTGCGTGCATTCGGTCGGCGCGCCGCTTGCGACCGGCGCAGCGCGACGTGCCGTGGCCGTGCAACGCCGAGCACAAGTACATCGTGCACTTTCCCGAGACGCGCGAGATCTGGAGCTACGGCTCCGGTTACGGCGGCAATGCGCTGCTCGGCAAGAAATGCTTCGCGCTGCGCATCGCGTCGGTGATGGGGCGCGACGAAGGGCTGGCTCGCCGAGCACATGCTGATTCTCGGCGTGACGTCGCCCGCCGGCGAGAAGACGCTACGTCGCCGCCGCGTTCCCGAGCGCGTGCGGCAAGACCAATTTCGCGATGCTGATTCCGCCGCGCGGCGCTCGAGGGCTGGAAGGTGACGACGATCGGCGACGACATCGCCTGGATCAAGCCGGCGGCCGACGGACAGCTTCCATGCGATCAATCCCGAGGCCGGCTATTTCGGCGTCGCGCCGGGCACGTCGTACGAGTCGAATCCCAACGCGATGGAGACGCTGGAGCGCGAACGTGATCTTCACCAACGTCGCGCTGACCGACGACGGCGACGTGTGGTGGGAAGGCATGACACGCGAAGCCGCCGGCGCATCTCACCGACTGGCAGGGACAATCCTGGACGCCGGGGCTGTGGGCGCAAGGCCGCGCATCCGAATGCGCGCTTTACCGTCGTCGGCGACTGCAATGCCCGTCGCTCGACCCCGAGTGGGACAACCCCGCGGGCGTGCCGATTTCGGCATTCATCTTCGGCGCCCGGCGCAGCGATACCGTGCCGCTCGTTGTCGAAGCGACGAGTTGGGAAGATGGGCGTCTACAAAGCGGCGACGATGGGGTCGGAAACGACCGCGGCTGCCGCAGGCAAAGTCGGCGAAGTCGCGTCGCGATCCGTTCGCCGATGCTGCCGTTCTGCGGCTATCACGTCGGCGACTATTTCGCGCACTGGCTCGCGATGGGCAAGAACAGTCGCGCATCCGCCGCGCATCTTTCAGCGTCAACTGGTTCCGCACACGTGACGACGGCAAATTCGCATGGCCCGGCTTCGGCCAGAACATGCGCGTGCTGAAGTGGATCGTCGAACGTTGCCTTGGACGCGGGCACGCCGTTGCGGCGCCGCTCGGTCTGCAGCCGGACTATGCCGATCTCGACTGGCGTGGCCTCGACTTCACGCGCGAGCGTTTCGAGGCAGGTAATGTGCCTCGATCGCGCGCGGTGGGAGAGTGGAATTGCAGGCCCACGATCAATTGTTCGCCCGGCTGGGGACCAAGCAACCCGAGGCACTCGGCGCGGCAGCGCCGTGACTTACAGGGCCGGCTGCGCTGACCAGCGCGATACCAGTGCGGTAGTACGGACGGGGCGCGGTGACGCGCCCTTGTCATTCTGGCTGTGCGGCCAGCAGCGCGTCGACTTCCGCGCGTGTCGGTGCACCCAGGCGTCCTCCGAGATGTGCGCATTTCAACGCGGCGGCGGCATTGGCAAAGCGCGCCGCCGCGGCGACCGTCTTGCCCTCGCCGATCGCGAGCGCAAAAGCGCCGTGAAACACGTCGCCTGCGGCAAGCGTGTCGATCGCGTTCACACAGCGGAGCGAGGGCTCGGTGCTCCCTGATCACCCTCGAGCCACAGAAAGCCGTCGGCGCCGACGGTTACGCCGATTCACGCCGTGCGTCATCGCCTGCACGCGGCGCAATCCGTTGCCTACGTCGCTGACCCCACTCGCAAGCGCGAGTCCCGCAGTCGAGAAGACGGCGAAATCGCAGCGGCCCGCACAGATCGCGCAATGCGTCGGACTGGTCCGGACGTCGCCGTCGAATACCGCGGGAACGTTGGCGCGCGCGCGGCGTCGAGCCATCGCGCTGCTCCTTCCGGCCAGCGCACGTCGGCGAGTACGGCGGAGAATTTGCGGATCGATTGCACGGGCAGCCACGATGGATCCGGGTCCAGCGCAGGGTCGTTGTAGATGCAGATGAGACGTTCGCCGTGGCAGTCGACCAGGATCGTTGCAATGGGCGATTGGCGGCGGTCGACGCGGCGAACCATCGTCACGTCGACGCGCTCGGCCGCGAGTTGCGCAAGGATTCGCGTGCCTGCCGCGTCATTGCCGACCCTGCCGCAATAGAAGACCTGCGCGCCGAGTCGGCTCGCCGCGACGCTTGCGTTTGCTGCCATGCCGCCACCGGACTCCACGCAGGCGGTGGCCAGGACCTTGATTGGCGTCGCCGGAATTTCCGGAACGCTGAAGATCGTATCGAGCGCGCTGTAGTCAACGCAAAGTAATGCGGTCATGAGGAAGCGTCCCTTGCGCCCTCGTCACGGTCCGGGGCTATGCTGGTATTGGTGTCGCAAGCGTTTGCAGTACGCTGATTGCGGTAAGGCCTTGCGGTAAACGTTTGCAGGGCTGGCTGCTTGGCCGTATTGTCGGCTGGGCGCGCACTCGGCGCAAGCCGGAATTGACATGGACACGAGCGAACCACCACCCTCGAGGAAGCGACGTCGCCACGCGAAAGTCAGCCTTGCCCCGACGCTGCGCGGACGTCGCTCGGGCCGCGTCGGTCTCGACCGCATCGGTGTCGCGCGTCGCTGTCACGTCCCGACCTGGTCAGCGAAGAGGTGCGCGGCCGGGTGAGGGCGGCGGTTCAAACCCTGGCCTATGTACCCAACGCGGCGGCGCAGGCGCTCTCCGGCCGCCCCGAACGATTGGTCGGTGCAGTGGTGACGACGCTGGGCGATCCCCAACCACGCGTAGCCTGGAAGCGTTGAGTCTTGAGCTCGCGACGGCACGGGGCGGCCCTGCTAACGGCGGTTGCGGGTGATGGGGAGGCGGCGTTGCCGCGTGCACGCGCGGGCTCGCTGGCACGCGGCGCCGAGGCGATTGTCTTTGGTGGCGGCGCAACCCCGGTCGACCCGGGCCGGAACCGACCATGGGCGAGCCTCGACGAGCCGGTGTCCCGCTCGGTCCCTGACGGATCGGGCTTCGACTATGCCGGCGCGCTGGCACTTGTTGCGCGGTACCTCAAGCGACTCGGCCACGTCGGATTGGCTTGCTGGGCGTGGGAGGCGAGCACCGGAGCGATGCGGTTCGTCACGCACTGGCCGACACCGGCATCCAAATTGTTGAGGATGCCTTTGCCGGCAAGGCCCGGATGGGCGACGGTCTTGGCGACGTGTTCGATCGGTGGCGGACCCTGGCTGCGCCGCCCACGGCTGTCGTCTGTGGGAGCGATAGGGTCGCCGTTGCGGTCCTGCAGGAATGCAAGCGGCAGGACATCGCGGTGCCCGGGCAATTATCGGTCGTCGGGTACGGCGATACCGAGCTCTCGCGGCAAGTACGCCCGGCGCTGTCCACGGTTCGGGTGCCCGCAGGCGAGGCAGGTACAACCTTGGCCCGCAGCCTGCTCGCGCAGTTGGACGCCCGCTTTGAGCCATCGCCGGAACTCCACCCCAAACTTGTCGTGCGCGAGTCAACCGGGACACGCGCCTGACGCTACGGCGGTTCCACGTGGAACACCAGCGCTTGGTTTCACGTGGAACCCCATGGGCCGGTCCGTTCGCGTCCGAGGCGTACTGGCCGGGTCTATCGGGAATGCTCGCTTTGCAGTATCATTGGTGGTCCGGCACCACTCGCATTTTCCCTTTAAAAACATGCTGTTCCCAACGCGGTTCGAGGTCATAGTCGTCGGTGGCGGCCACGCAGGCACGGAGGCTGCGCTCGCGGCGGCGCGCATGGGCCGACGCACCCTGCTGCTTACCCACAGCATCGAAACGCTGGGGCAAATGTCGTGCAATCCGTCGATCGGCGGTATCGGCAAGGGACACCTCGTCAAGGAGGTCGACGCACTGGGCGGCGCCATGGCGTTGGCGACGGACGAAGCCGGCATCCAGTTTCGCATCCTCAATTCCAGCAAGGGCCCGGCAGTACGCGCGACCCGGGCGCAGGCCGATCGGCTGTTGTACAAGCAGGCCATTCGGTCGCGCCTCGAAAACCAACCCAACCTGACGCTGTTCCAGCAGGCTGTCGACGATCTCACCCTCATCGGCGATCGGGTCAAGCGGCGTGGTGACCCAGCTCGGAACGCGGTTCGAAGCCGATGCCGTCGTGCTGACCACCGGTACCTTCCTATCCGGACTGATCCACGTCGGCCTCGAGCACTACGAGGCGGGCCGGGCCGGTGATCCGCCCGCGAAAACGCTCGCGGCAAAGTTGCGTGAACTCAAGCTGCCCGTCGGCAGGCTGAAGACGGGCACGCCGCCGCGACTCGACGGACGCACGATCGCCTTCGACCGCCTGCTGCAGCAACCGGGCGACGATCCCGCGCCTGTGTTCTCGTTCATGGGCGACGCCGCGATGCATCCGCGGCAACTGCCGTGCTGGATCACCCATACCAACGAGCGCACCCACGAGATCATCCGCGCCGGGCTCGACCGGTCGCCGATGTTCACCGGGGTCATCGAAGGCGTGGGTCCGCGATACTGCCCCTCGATCGAGGACAAGGTCGACCGCGTTTCGCGCAGCGCACGAGCCACCAGATCTTCCTCGAGCCGGAAGGGCTTGACGACGCACGAGATCTATCCGAACGGCATCTCGACCTCGCTGCCGTTCGACGTACAGCTGGCACTCGTGCGGACGATCGAAGGTTGCGAGCAGGCGCACATCCTGCGGCCCGGGCTATGCCATCGAATACGACTATTTCGATCCGCGCGCGCTGAAGGCCACGCTCGAAACCAAAGCCGATACGTGGCCTCTTCTTCGCCGGGCAGATCAACGGCACCACCGGGTACGAGGAGGCGGCTGCGCAGGGGCTGCTTGCGGGCATCAACGCCGGGCGCTTGGCGCGCGGACGAAGACGGCTGGTCGCCGCGGCGCGATCAAGGCTTACCTCGGCGTGCTGGTGGACGACCTCGTCACACGCGGAGTCACGCGAGCCCTACCGGATGTTCACCAGCCGCGCCGAGTACCGCCTGCAGCTGCGCGAGGACAACGCCGACCTGCGCCTGACCGAGGCCGGCCGGCGCGCTGGGCATTGTCGACGACCGCCGCTGGGACGCATTCTGCCGCAAGCGCGATGCGGTTGGGCGCGAACTCGAACGGCTGAAATCCACGTGGCTCAGCCCGAACCGCGTCTCGCGCCTGAGTGCCGAGAGCGTCCTGGGCCAGGCGCTGGAGCGCGACAGCACGCTCGCGGAAATCCTGCGGCGTCCGGGCGTGACGTACGCGAGCCTGCTGACCTTGCCGGGGCAGGTGAGCCCGTCGGCGATCCGAGCGTCGCCGAACAGGTCGAGGTCGCGACCAAGTACGCGGGCTACATCGACCGGCAGAATGAGCAGATCGCACGGCACGCCGCCCAGGAGAGCCTGCGCTTGCCCAGCGACATCGACTATCGCTCGGTCCGCGGGCTCTCCAACGAAGTCCAGCAGAAACTGAATCAGCATCGGCCGGAAACGCTTGGGCATGCGGCGCGCATTTCGGGGTGACGCCCGCCGCGGTCGCCCTGCTTCTGGTGCACCTCAAGCGTGGCTTCAGCGCAGTTGCCGACCGAAAGCCGGCAACGCTGCTGCATGACCGATGCGTTGCGCGCGGGCATCGACGACCTTGGTCTCGCCATTGATAGTCCTGGCGCAGGGAAGCTGTTCGCCTACGTCGCAGCTGCTCGAGAAATGGAACCGCACGCACAATCTCACCGCGATCCGCGATCGAGCCCAGATGATCACGCATCACCTGCTCCGATTCCGCTCGCCGTGCTGCCGCATTTGCCCGTAGCATGCCGGCTTGCGTTTGGCGGACGTCGGCAGCGGCGGCGGCCTGCCCGGCATTCCGCTGGCGATCGCACGGCCCGATTGGCTCGTGACCTTGATCGACAGCAACCACAAAGAAGACTGCATTTCTGAACCAGGTCGTAATCGAGTTGATGCTTGCCCAACGTCGAGGTGGTCACCTCACGCGTCGAGGATGTCGCGCCGGCGAAGCCGTTCGATGTCGTGATGTCGCGCGCCTATTCGTCGCTGGAGACGTTCGTCAGCGCAGTCCAGGGCTGCTCGCGCCCGAGGGTCGCTGGGTCGCGATGAAGGGCGCCATCCCGCATGAGGAGCGTGGCGGCGTTGCCACGGGAAGTCGCCGTCGAGGAACGCCCGCAGTGACGGTGCCCGGCATCGATGGCGAGCGGCATCTCGTCATCATGAAAACCGCCCATCCATGACCAAGATCATCGCCGTCGCCAACCAGAAAGGAGGCGTCGGCAAAACGACGACGAGCGTGAATCTCGCAGCCAGCCTGGTCGCGATGAAGCGCCGTGTGCTGCTGGTCGACCTCGACCCGCAGAGGCAACGCAACGATGGGCGGCCGGCGTCGATAAGCGTGCGCTCACTCACCGTATATCAAGTGCTGCTTGGCGAGAAGAAGATCGCTGACGTCCGACTCGCGTCGCCTTCCGGCGGCTTCGACCTGGTGCCGTCCAACCGCGAGCTGGCCGGCGCCGAGGTCGAGCTGGTCGATCTGCCCGAGCGCGAAATGCGCCTTAAGGACGCGTTGTCGGAAGCGCTCTCGCAAATGCGCACGGCGATATCCGAAATCGTCGGCGACTACGATTTCATTCTGCTCGATTGCCCGCCGTCGCTGTCAGCTTGCTGACGCTCAACGCGCTGTGTCGCGGCCGACAGCGGTGCTGATTCCGATGCAATGCGAGTACTACGCGCTCGAGGGACTTTCCGACCTGGTGCAAACGATCAAGCAAGGTGCGCGCGCATCTCAATCCGCGGCTCGAGATCGAGGGGCTGCTGCGCACCATGTACGACCCGCGCAACACGCTCGCGCTGCAGCGTATCCGCGCAGCTGCAGAAGCACTTCGGCGACAAGGTTTACCGCGACCGTCATCCCGCGCAATGTCCGTCTCGCAGAAGCGCCGAGCTTCGGCGTTCCCGCGCTGCATCTCGACACAGTCGTCAAGGGCGCGCAAGCCTATCTGGCGCTCGCCGGCGAAATGCTTCGCAGCGGGACGAGCAGCGCTCGGCGAGGCGCGCATAGGAACGATGCATGGCTAAGCTCGAGAGGGTCTGGGTCGCGGTCTCGATGCGCTGCTGTCGGGCGTGAGGACAGCGCGCGGCGGTGAATCGCTGCAATCGATCGCCCTGGATCGACCATCGTGCCGGGCAAGTATCAGCCGCGCACGCGCATGGACGAAGCGTCGCTTGTCGAGCTGGCGGCAGTCGATCAAAGCCCAGGGCATCATGCAGCCGATCCTGGTGCGGCCGATCGACGGCGGCGCGCTTCGAGATCATCGCCGGCGAACGCCGCTGGCGCGCCGCGCAGCTCGCCGGGCCTCGAAGAACATTCCGGCGCTGGTGCGCGAGCGTGCCGGATCAGGCGGCGCTCGCGCATGTCGCTGATCGAGAACATTCAGCGCGAAGACCTCAATCCGCTCGAAGAGGCGCACGGCATTGCAGCGCCTGATCGACGAGTTCAAGCTGACGCACGACGCCGCCGGCAGCGACCGTTGGCCGCTCGCGCAGCGCGTGACGCAATCTGCTGCGGTTGACCCAACTCGCGCAACCGGTGCAGGCGCTGCTGCTTGCGGACAAGCTCGACATGGGACATGCGCGAGCGCTGTTGTCCTGCCCGCTGCGAGCCAGGTGTCCGCTGCGTGGCCGCATCGTCGCGCAAGACTTGTCGGTACGCGATACCGAGCGCATGGTGCATACGCTGCTGGCGCCGTCCTCGCGCCAGCGCGAAACCGTCCCGCCGCAAACAGGCCGATTGGCGACGTGGCACGCCTGGAACGGGACCTGGCTGACATTCTCGGTGCGAACGTGCGTATCGAATCGACGCGCAAGGGTGCGGGCGCGCGTGGTGATCGGCTATTCGAGCCTGGAACAGCTCGACGGTATCCTCGGCCGGCTGCGCAAGGGGCCGTCGTCGTCAGGAGTATGTACTATTGTTCGCCCTGAATCGAACGACCGATTTCAGCGGGCCGGAAAAACGGCGCCACGAGGCGCCGCTTTGTCGAGCGCGAATTTCAGCCAAGCTGCTTGAGCATCGTGTCCGCATCGGACACTTCGAATTTGCCGGGGCCTTCGATATTGAGCGTCTTCACGACGCCGTCCTCGATGAGCGCCGAGAAACGCTGGCAACGCACGCCCATAGCCGCGTGCGACGAGGTCGAACTCGAGGCCCAGCGCCTTGGTGTAGGCGGCGCTGCCGTCGCCCATCATGCGCACCTTGCCGCCGGCCTTCTGATCCTTCGCCCACGCGCCCATCACGAACGCATCGTTGACCGACATGCACACGATGTCGTCGACACCCTTGGCCTTGAGCTTGTCGTAGTTCGCGACGTAGCTCGGCACGTGCTTGGCGGAGCATGTCGGCGTGAATGCACCCGGCAGGTCCGAACAGCACGACCTTCTTGCCGCGCGTCAAGATCGTCGATCTTGAATTCGTTGGGGCCGATCTTGCATTCGGCGGATTCGACTTCGATGTACTCGCTCAGACTGCCGGCAGGAAGCCGGTCGCCAACCTTGATCGTCATGGTATTCTCCTCGTTACCGGCACGCGCCGCCGTGGCGCGTCGCGATGGACCGTTGATTGTAGCGGAAATCCGACGTGCCGTGCTGCGACAGCGCGGATCGTCGCACGGTCTTGTCGTCGGCGACGTGAAGGCGTAACGTCTGCAGTCCGCTGCTGGCGGATCCAGTCAGGAGTGCACTATGGCGCAGGCAAAAAACCGCCCGCGAACGCCGGCTGAGCTTGCTCATCGCGACGCGCAAGGGCTCGTGGCAAATGCACACCGATGCAGCGCGGCGTACCTGGCGCCTCGCTGGGACCGCAGTTCCTCGGGCACATCGTCCACCACTGCGTGGCCGATCCGCGCGACGGCAAGACGATGCTCGCCGCTGCGCGCACCGGGCATCTTGGTCCGACGATCTTCCGCTCGACAGGATCGCGGGCGCACGTGGCATGAGGCCAAACAGCCGCCCGCGTTTCGACGAGGGCAGTGGCCGCGTCGTCGATCACACGTTCTGGCTGACGCCGGGCCACGCTTCCGCAACCCGGTGTCATGGTACGCCGGCACTTCGCCGCAGGGACTGTTCCGCTCCGACGACGGCGGCGCCACCTGGCGCGGCGTCGACGGCTTCAACGAGCATCCGCAGCGCAAGGCTTGGTGCGGCGACGACAAGGACGGCACGCCCGACGGTCCGAAGCTGCATTCGGTTCTGATCGATCCGCGCGACGCCAGCGCATATGTACATCGGCATGTCGAGTGGCGGTGTGTTCGAGTCGACCGACGGCGGCTGCCGACTGGCGACCGCTCAACCGCGGCGTGCGCGCGGATTTTCTGCCCGATCCCGATCCCGAGTACGGACACGATCCGCACTGCGTGCGATTGCATCCGCTGCTGCCCGGATCGGCTCTACCAGCAGAATCACACGCGGCATCTATCGCCTCGACCGGCCGGCCGAGCGCTGGCAGTGACCTCGGCGCGACGATGCCGAAGAGCGTCAGGCGCGATCGGCTTTCCCGATGGTCCTCCATCCGCAGCGACCCGGATACGCTGTGGGTATTCCCGATGGATGGCAGCAGTGTCTGGCCGCGCGTCTCCCCGACCGGCAAGCCCGCGGTCTATCGTTCGGTCAACGGCGGCAAGTCCTGGCAGCGTACAGGCGACCGGTTGCCGACGGCGCAGGCGTTGGCTACACGGTGAAGCGCCAGGCGATGGCGGCGGATGACGCGGCCGACCCAGTGGGCGTCTACTTCGGCGACCACCAGCGGCGAAGTGTGGGGCGAGTCGCGACGAAGGCCGCACCTGGAAATGCATCGCCGCGCACTCTGCCGTCAGCGTCTACGCTGAGTCGAAGCAGCGTGCAACAGTTCGAGTGCGCGTGCTCATACCCAGGCCCGCTACGCAGCTACACTGCGTGACGCGGCGGTGGTCGCGCGCGAGCAGGGGCACGCTCGATGAGTTGCTCGCCGACCTGGATCGGCGCTATCCGGGTTTGCGCTTTCGCGTCATCGACGAGCAGGGCGACATCCGTCGCCACATCAAATTCTTCGTCAACGGCGCGTCCGCGACGAATCTGCAACCGAGCCTTGCTGTCGCGACGCCGACGAGGTGATGATCGTGTGTGCGTTGTCGGGCGGATGAGAGGCTCTCGCACGAACGCAAGTTCCGCATGCACATTCGTTGACGCGTCGCCGCAAAAACCTCTATAATCCATAAGTTTGCTGCGTATTGGTGTTGACCGCTCGTACGCGACCGATCCCCCGGATTCCAATCCGCCGCGTCGCCGTCTGGCAGGCGCATGGCGACGCTAGCGGTGGCCGTGATCGCAGGAGCTTGGACGGGGTGGCAAGGGGCGTTGTCTGCGGTCTTGGGCGGGGTTGTCAACATCGCGGCTGGCGTGGTCTTCGCGGTGCTCGATTGCACTGAACCCGACCGCAACCGCGACCGGGACCGTGCGTACGATGCTGCGGGCCGAGGCGGCGAAAGATCACCGGTCATTGTGCTGCAGTTGTGGCTGGTGCTGACGATGTACAAAGATGTCGTCCACGCAGCCTTCTTTGCGGCTTTCGTGGTCACCGTGCTGGTGTCTCAGGCGGCGATCTTGGTTAAAGACTGATCGATCGGGCGGGAATCGGCGATGGCTGCAGGAACATCAACTCGACGCAACGACCTACATCCAGCATCACCTGACGTTCCTCGCCGAACCGGTCACGGAGTCGGGCGGGTTCTGGACCATCCACTACGACACCGTCATCACGTCGGTCATCCTCGGCGTGCTGGTGCTCGGTTTCCTCTGGCTCGTCACTCGCAAGGCGACCTCAGGGGTGCCTTCGAAGACGCAGGCGTTCGTGGAGCTGTCGGTCGAGTTCGTCAACGACCAGGTCAAGAGCCTGTTCCACCACGATTACAAGTTCGTCGCGCCGGTCGCGCTGACGGTCTTCGTCTGGGTGCTGTTCATGAACGCGATGGACTTCCTGCCCGTCGACATCATGGCCTGGATCTATCCAGCACGTCTTCCATCAGCACGGTGGCGCACCGTACCGACGGCGGACGTCAACACGACCTTCGCGCTCGTCGCTTTCCGGTGTTCGGCTGCTGATGATCTATCTACAGCATCAACGATCAAGGGCCTCGGCGGCTGGATCCACGAGCTGTTCTGCCTCGCCGCTTCGGCGTCAACCCGCTGCTCTGGCCGCGCGCAATTTCCTGTTCAATCTGCATCGAGTACATTTCCAAGCCGCTGTCGCACTCGCTGCGGCTGTTCGGCAACATGTACGCGGGCGAAATCATCTTTCCTGCTGCTCTGGACTGTGGGCGGCGACCGGCGCTCGTCGGCACGGTCTTCGGCGTCGATGCTTGGCACTGGGCTGGGCGATCTTCCACATCCTGATCGTCGCTGCTGCAGGCCTACATTTTCATGATGCTGACCGTCGTCTACATCGCGATGGCGCACGAACACCACTAACCGTCACTGTCAACTTCCAGTTCAGAAAGGAAAACACAATGGAGAAGCTGCAACTGCTCGCGCATGGTTCAGGCCTACACCGGCATCGGCATCGGCCTCATGATCGGCCTCGGCGCGCGCGGGCGCTTGCGTCGGCGTCGGGCATCATGTGCAGCGCGCTTCCTCGAGGCTGCGCGCGCGCCAGCCGGAGATGATCCCGGCCGCTGCAGGCCAAGGTGTTCCTGCTGCTCGGCCTGATCGACGCGTCGTTCATCATCGGCGTGGGCCTGGCGATGTTGTTCGCCTTCGGCAATCCGCTGATTCCCGCCGGCCTCAAGTGACGCAGATGTCCAAGAGCAAGACGCGTGGCGTCGCAGCGATTGGAAACAGCTGCGTCATCCCCGCGAAGGCGGGGATCCGGGCCAGGATGATCGACGACGTGAGAAGGGCAAATTGGGCCGCGGCCAGCGCCGGGGCGACGACCCTCTGCGTAAGGGCACAGTCATGAACATCAATTTGACGCTGCTGATGCAGGCCGATCGCATTCGCCGTCTTCATCTGGCTTCTGCGCGAAAGTACGTCTGGCCGCCGCTCATGCGTGCCATCGAAAATCGCCAGAAGCAGATCGCGGACGGGCTGGCCGCGGGCGAGGAGGGACGCCAGAGCCGTCCAGGCCGAGAAGCGGATCGCCGAGATGCTGACCGAGGCCAAGACGCCGTGCGTCCGATATCGTCGCGCAAGGCGAGAAACTCAAGAGCGACGACGGTCGAGCAGGCAGAAGGGCGCAGCCAAGGCCGAGGGCTGACCGCATCATCGCCGCGGCGAAAGCCGAGATCGAGCAGAGAGGTGCTACCGCGCCAAGGAATCGTTGCGCGACCAGGTCGCCGCGTCTCGCCGTCGCCGGGCGCGTCGAAAGATACTCAAGCGCGAGGTCGATCGCCAAGGCGCACGCCGAACTGCTTGCCGGAGTCTGCAGAAGCAGCTCTGAGCGACCGACCATGGCGGAACTCGATCACCGTTGCCCGGCTCCGTACGCTCGAAGCGGCATTCGCGCTGCGCGAGTGAGCAGAATGCTCTTCCGGTCTGGGCCGAGATGCTCAGGCTGGCGAGCGCCGTGCGTCACGGATGCGAAGGTGCGCCAGGCGCTCGATAACCCGAGGCTGTCGGCCGGCGACAAGGAGTCGCTGTTCCTCTCGCTCTTGCGGCGACAAGCTCAACGCGGAGGGACGCAAGTTTCGTCCGAGTGCTGGTCGAAGCCGACCGGATCGGCCTGTTGCCGCAGATCCGCCAGATTGTTCGACGCACTGAAGGACGACGCGGATGGCGTCGCGCGGGCGCAGCATCATCGAGCGCGTTCCCGATCGACGACAGCGAGCTCGCGGCGCTCAAGGCGGCGCTGGAGAAGCGCTTCGGCAAGAAGATCGAGACGACGGTCGACATCGACCCGGAACTGATCGGCGGCGCGACCATCGTCGGTCGGCGACACCGTGATCGATCGGCTCGGTGCAGGGCGAACTGCAGGCGATGGCCACACCATTTGCGAACCTGAAGTCGAAACCTGACGCCACGCCGGCGGCGACAACCGCCGGCAAGAGCGCGAGGAAAAATCATGCAGTTGAATCCATCCGAAATCAGCGAGCTGATCAAGAGCAAGATCCAGAACCTCGACACCGGCGCCGGAAGTGCGCACGCAGGGTACGGTCGTTACCGTGACCGACGGCATCTGCCGCATCCACGGTCTGTCGGACGCGATGCAGGGCGAGATGCTCGAGTTCCCGAGCAACACCTTCGGCCTGGCGCTCAACCTCGAGCGCGATTCGGTCGGCGCGGTGATCCTGGGCGACTACGAGCACATCTCCGAAGGCGACACGGTCAAGTGCACCGGCCGCATTCTCGAAGTGCCGGTCGGCCCGAGCTGATCGGCCGCGTGGTCAATGCGCTGGGCCAGCCGATCGACGGCAAGGGCCCGGTCAACGCCAAGTGAGCCGACGTGATCGAGAAGGTCGCGCCCGGCGTGATCTGCGCGCAAGATCGGTGGCGCAGCCGGTGCAGACCGGGCTCAAGGCGATCGACGCGATGGTGCCGATCGGTCGCGGCCAGCGCGAGCTGATCATCGGCGACCGGCAGACCGGCAAGACCGCGGTCGCGATCGACACGATCATCAACCAGAAGGGCAAGGACCTGATCTGCATCTACGTCGCGATCGGCCAGAAGGCCTCGTCGATCATGAACGTGGTGCAAGCAAGCTCGAAGAGCACGGCGCGCTGGCGTACACGATCGTCGTCGCCGCGTCGGCATCGGAGTCGGCGGCGATGCAGTACATCGCGCCGTATTCCGGCTGCACCATGGGCGAATACTTCCGCGACCGCGGCGCAGGACGCGCTGATCATTTACGACGACCTGACCAAGCAGGCGTGGGCCTACCGCCAGATCTCGCTGCTGCTGCGCCGCCCGCCGGGCCGCGAGGCCTATCCCGGCGACGTGTTCTACCTGCACTCGCGGTTGCTCGAGCGCGCGGCGCGCGTCAACGAGGAATACGTCGAGAAGTTCACCAAGGGCGCAGTCAAAGGCAAGACCGGCTCGCTGACCGCGCTGCCGGTCATCGAAACGCAGGCCGGCGACGTGACGGCGTTCGTGCCGACCAACGTGATCTCGATTACCGACGGCCAGATCTTCCTGGAAACCGACCTGTTCAACGCCGGCATCCGGCCGGCGATCAACGCCGGCATCTCGGTGTCGCGCGTCGGTGGCGCGGCGCAGACGAAGGTCATCAAGAAGCTTGGCGGCGGCGTGCGGCTGGCGCTGGCGCAGTACCGCGAACTCGCGGCGTTCGCGCAGTTCGCCTCCGACCTCGACGAGGCGACCCGCAAGCAGCTCGATCGCGGCCGTCTGGTCACCGAACTGATGAAGCAGCCGCAATACGCGCCGCTGTCGGTTGCGGAGCAGGCGTTGACGCTGTTCGCGGTGAACCAGCGGCTACTTCGACGACGTGCCGGTGGAAGAAGGCGCTGGCTTGCGAGTCGGCGCTGCGCAGCCTACGTCAAGAGCAGGTACAACACGCTCTTCGACAAGCATCGAATCGACAGCAAGGATCTCGACGCCGATGGCGAGAAGCGCAGCTCGCCGCGGCGATCGAGGACTTCAAGAAGAACGGCGCGTACTAGGACACCGCGATGGCCGGCTCGAAGAAATCCGCACTCAAGATCAAGAGCGTGCAGAGCACGCGCAAGATCACGCAAGGCGATGGAGATGGTCGCAGCCTCCAAGATGAAGAGGGCGCAGGACCGGATGCGCGCGCCGCGCGGCCGTACGTCCGGCCGCATGCTTGCGATCGCTCGCCACTGCGCGCAGCGCGAATACGGAATACCGCCATCCGTTTCTTGCTGAAGCGCCCGCAGGTCAAGAGCGTCGGACTGATCGTGGTCACTTCCGACAAGGGACTCTGCGGCGGTCTCAACACCAACGCGCTGCGTCTCGTGCCTTGAGCAAGCATCAAGGGCGTGGCAAGCGCAAGGGCATCGCGCGTCGACGTCACGCGCGATCGGCGGCAAGGGCTTCGGTTTCATGCAGCGGCTGAAGGCAGACATCGTGTCGCAGGTCGATCAATCTGGGCGACCGGCCGTCACCTGGACAAGGTGATCGGGCCTGTGAAAGATGCAGCTCGATCTGTACCTCGATGGCAAGATCGACGAGCTGCACATCGTGTCGCGACGCGCTTCGAGAACACGATGAAGCAGACGCCGGTCGCACGATGCAGGTCGCTGCCGATCAGCGCGACCTCGGGGCGAAGCATCCGGACAAACGCGCGTATCCATGGGACTACATCTACGAGCCCGATGCGAAGTCGGTGCTCGACGAGCTGCTGGCGCGGTTACATAGAGGCGTTCGTCTATCAGGCGGTCAACGACAACATCGCGTCGCGAACAGAGCGCGCGCATGGTCGCGATGAAGGCCGCGTCGGACAACGCCGGCGACCATCATCGACGAGCTGCAGCTGATCTACAACAAGAATCGCGCAGGCCGGCGATCACGAAGGAACTCTCGGAGATCGTCGGCGGCGCCGCGGCGGTGTGAGTCCAGCGCCGCGAACGATCTTCGAATTTGGATCTGAGGTACACGGTCATGAACTCAAGGAACGATAGTCCAGTGCATCGGCGCGGTGATCGACGTCGAGTTCCCGCGCGAAGCGCTGCCGCAAGCATCTACGATGCGCTGACGCTTGCGACAGACAGCGAGCTCTGACGCTCGAAGTCGCAGCAGCAGCTCGGCGACGGCGTCGTGCGCACGATCTGCCTCGGCTCGCCGGACGGTCTGCAGCGCGGCATGAAGGTGATCAACACCGGCGCGCGGTATCTCGGTGCCGGTCGGGCCGGCGACGCTCGGGCGCATCATGGACGTGCTCGGTCGGCCGATCGACGAGCAGGGGCCCGGTCGGGAGCCGATGAAGCCGATGCCGATTCACCGCGACGCGCCGACGTTCGAGGAGCTCGTCGCCGTCGACCGAGCTGCTCGAGACCGGCATCAAGGTCATCGACCTCGATCTGCCCGTTCGCCAAGGGCGGCAAGGTCGGGCTGTTCGGCGGCGCGGGCGTCGGCAAGACCGTGAACATGCTCGAGCTGATCAACAACATCGCCGACGCAGCACGCGGGCCTCTCGGTGTTCGCGGGCGTCGGCGAGCGCACGCGCGAAGGCAACGACTTCTATCACGAGATGCGCGACGCCGGCGTCGTCAATGCATGGACAACCTGACGGAGTCAAGGTGGCGATGGTCTACGGCCAGATGAACGAGCCGCCGGGCAACCGGCTGCGCGTCGCGCTGACCGGCCTCACGATGGCCGAGTACTTCCGCGACGAGGGCCGTGACATGCTGCTCTTCATCGACAACATCTACCGGTATCACGCTCGCGGGCACCGAGGTATCGGCGCTGCTCGGCCGCATGCCGTCCGCGGTCGGGCTACCAGCCGACGCTCGCCGAGGAAATGGGCGGGCTGCAGGAGCGCATCACGTCGACCAAGACCGGCTCGATCACGTCGATCCAGGCCGTCTACGTGCCTGCGGACGACCTGACCGATCCGTCGCCGGCGACCACATTCGGCCACCTCGACGCGACCGTCGTGCTGTCGCGCGACATCGCCTCGCTCGGCATCTATCCGCCGGTCGATCCGCTCGACTCGACGTCGCGCCAGCTCGACCCGAACGTCGATCGGCGAGGAGCACTACACGGTCGACGCGCGCGCGTGCAGGCAGACGCTGCAGCGCTACAAGGAGCTGCGCGACATCATCGCGATTCTCGGCATGGACGAGCTGTCGCCGGAGGACAAGCTGGCCGTCGCGCGCGCGCGCAAGATCCAGCGCTTCCTGTCGCAGCCGTTCCACGTCGCGGAAGTCGTTCACCGGCTCGCCGGGCAAGTATCGTGCCGCTCAAGGACACGATCCGCGGCTTCAAGGCGATCGTCGACGGCGAGTACGATCACCTGCCCGAGCAGGCGTTCTACATGATCGGCGCGATCGAAGAGGCCGATCGAGAAGGCGAAGACGCTGCAATAGCGCACTGGCCGAACACGATCCACGATGCGATACGTCGTCAGCGCCGAAGAGTCGATCTACTCGGGCGAGGCGGAATTCGTCGTGCTGCCCGGTGTGCATGGGCGAGCTCGGCATCTATCCCGAGCACACGCCGCTGATCACGCAGATCAAGCGCCGGCGCGGTGCGCATCAAGGTGCCGGGGCAGGCCGAAGAAGAAGTCGTGTTCGTGCAAGGCGGCTTTCTCGAAGTGCAGCCCGATCATCGTCGACGGTGCTGTCGGACACCGCCGTGCGCGCGCGCGACCTCGACGAGGCGCAAGGTGCTCGAGGCCCAGAAGGCCGCGGAAGAGGCGCTGCGCGCGCGCACCGGAGCACCAGGACATCGCCATGGCCGAAGCCGAGCTCGCGGTGCTCAACGAGCAGCTGAAAGCGATCGCGAAGTTGCGGCCAGGGCGACGCTGACCTGCCGGACGCCCGCATCCCGCGCCGGCGCCGGTCCGACGCGGGCTGCGTCAACGCGCTTACTTCAATATCAGCTGGCGCATCTGTTCCGCACCGAGGAACGTGCGCAGCTTGCCTCGGCTCACCATGCCTTCGCCCTGCTTCGGTCAGGTCACCCGCAATCTGCTCGGTGATTGCATCCGAGCGCTCGTTGAGCCCGTCCAGCGCGGCCATGTTCTTGTAGACCGTGACGAGGTAGAGATCGGGGTCGTGCGGTGACTGTGGCGTCGCCGCGTAGACAGGTAGTCGACGATGATGCCGGCCTTCTTGTATCCCTCCATCAGCTGCTTGTACGGGCCGGCGAGGTACTTCATGTACTCTTCGAACATGCCGGGCTCGGTGCGTATCGACGACACGATCAGCACGGGTCCTTCGGTGTATGGGCGGTCGGCCGAGTTCGCGGCGTTGATTCCAACAAGAATCAGCGCGAGCGCTGCCAGAGCACAGCGCAGTGGCTTTGTCGAAAGCATGACGTGATCTCCTGTACGAATCGGCGGCTTTTGCCGCTTTGGGCTGAATGTATGCGTCAGCAAGCGAACCGTGGCGGTCGATGCGTCAGGACGGGCGATTGCCGCGATGAGCATCGATGCGCAGCCTGCAGGGATGGAGCGTGTCCGCCCGAGTCGTCGATCTGATGGGGCCAGTCGTGCTGGTCACCGCTCCGCATTGCTTGCGGCCTGCGCGAAGTGTGGGCCGCCTGCAGCGACCACCGAGGCGGAGAGATCCGCGATCAAGGCCGTCAGCGCCGCGTGGAAGAGCGCGTACAACTCCGGCGATGCCGCCGCGGTCTCTGCGCTCTACACCGAGCGACGCGGTTCTCAGCGCGCCGGGTGAGCCGCCGGTCGGTGGGCCACGCCGCCATCAGCGCGTATTTCGTCGGAAGGTCGCGGAGTTCTCAGCCGCGGGCGTGACGGTCGAAGACGCGCCGCTCGGCGACGTCGTCGCGTCGGGCGACCTCGCCTGGCAGTGGCAGACGTACCGAGGTCGTCGACAAGTCCGGCGCGGTCGTGGACCAGGGGAAGCTGGTTACGCTGTTTCAGCGCAGAAGACGGCAAGTGGCTGATCGCGGGCGACACTTGAATTCAGGTGCTGCGTCCGCGGCCGCAGCAGAACAGAATCCGTGACCTGACGTGTCGCCCGACAGGCCCGAAATCCCGGGCCGCCCGGTTCGGCCAGCGATCGTTTGCTACTTGGGCTCGAGCCTCTGAACCGTGAGCTCGCGCAGCGTGCCCGAGCCGCCTGCCGAGCCGCAGCGATCGCCGGATCTTCCCGTGATCAGCATCGCCGAGCGTCGGCTCCTGAGCGCATCCGAGCGCCGGTTCTCGTCGAAGATCAGCTATGTAGATCCCGTGACCGCGACGCCGCTCGGGTCAGGATCCAGTCGCGGTGAGCCGGCCCGTCGTGCTGCGCGGAGCTGGCGTGTGCCGGTCTCTGTCCACTACTTCACATCTGTCGACTTGCGGGCTCGGTCCGGTACTGTCACGGCACGGTCGTCGGATCAGCTGCGCTCAGGTGCGGTACATGATCGGTCACGGCCGGGATAGCCGATAGCGCAGGGCGATCCGGCGAGCGCGCGGATGAGCAGTTGGCGAAGCCTGCCGCGTGCGCGTGGATCTGCCGCGCTGGTCGAGAGCCGTGACCTGTACGTTTGAGCAGGCCAGACGCTGCTCGTGAACGGCGGCCATTGGATGCTGCTGGAGCCATCGGCGGGCCGGCCGATCGGCTGATCTGACGGCACCACCGTCAGCGCGCGTTCGGCTACAATGCGCGGCATGCCACTTTCGGTCGTGATCCTGGCTGCAGGCCAGGGCAAGCGCATGAATTCGACTTGCCGAAAGTCCTGCAGCCGCTCGCCGGCCGGCCCCTGCTCAGCGCACGTGCTCGATACCGCGCGGCGAACTCGAACGCCGACGCAACTTACGTCGTCTACGGGCACGGCGGCGAGCGGGTGCGCGATGCGATTCGAGCGATCCAGCGTGCGGTGGGTCCTGCAGGCGGAGCAGCACGGCACCGGTCACGCGGTCGCGCAGGCCATGCCGCAGATCGACGACGACGCACGACGTGCTCGTCCTGTACGGCGACGTGCCGCTCGTACAGCCGCGAGACGCTGGCGACCGCTGATCGCGCCGGCGAGCGGGCTCGAAGTCGATCGACTGCTCAGCGTCATGCTCGACGGACCCCACCGGCTACGGGCCGCATCGTGCGCGACGGTGCCGGCAACTGTGGCGCGCATCGTCGAGCACAACGACGCGAACGCGAAGGAACGCGCGATCCGCGAGGTGAACACCGGTCTGATGTGCGTGCCAGCCTCACCGGCTGCGTGGGTGGCTCGCCGCGCTCAGGAACGACAACGCGCAGCGGCGAGTACTACCTGACCGACGTCGTCGTGATGGCCGTCAAGGCCGGTCTCAAGGTCGACGCCGTCGTCGTCGCCGAGCGATGACCGCAGATGCTCGGAGTCAACGACCAGCTGCAGCTCGCCGGCCGTCGAAGCCGCGTACCGGCAGACGGCGCGCCGAGCGAGCTCATGCGAGCCGGCGCAACGCTCGTGGATCCGGCCCGCTTCGACGCGCGCGACCGGTTACGTATCGGGCGCGATGTCTTCATCGACGTCAACGTAGTGCTCGAAGGCAACGTGACGCTGGGCGATCGCGTGCGCATCGGACCGAATGTCTGGCATCAGCGAACAGCTCGAGGTCGGTGCGGCGACACGACGCTGTTTGCCGAACAGCGTGATCGATCGACGCGGTGGTCGGTCCGGACTGCAGCATCGGGCCGTTCGCACGCCTGCGACCCGTCGTCGCGCTGTTGCACGACGGCGTGCACATCGGCAATTTCGTCGAGGTCAAGAACAGCCGTGATCGGCGCGCGGCACCAAGGCGAACCACCTGACCTACCTCGGCGACGCGACGGTCGGCGCGAAGACGAACGTCGGCGCCGGCACCGTCACCTGCAACTACGACGGCGTCAACAAGTCGCGCACCGAGATCGGCGACCGCGCGTTCATTGGCTCGGGCACCATGCTCGGTGGCACCCGGTCAAGGTCGGCGATGGTGCAACGATCGGTGCGGGCTCGACGATCACGCGCGACGCTCCTGCCGACAAGCTCACGCTGGAACGCAGCAAGCAGATCACCGATCGACGGCTGGAAGCGACCCCAGAAGAAGACGTGAGGCGCAGCCGCCCGCGGGCTCATCCCGGCAAGGACAGAGGGTGGGCGCGACCTCGGATCAGGCGGGCCGCGCCTGTCAGCTGGTACAGGCATTCGACGTCGGCCGACACTCTGTGAACTTCGCGCCCCGACGCACGCCGCGTCAGGCCTAGAATGACCGCGCCGGTCGCCCAGGCGGCATCGCCCTCAGTGAGATGACCGATCATGTGCGGAATCGTTGGTGCCGTAGCCGAGCGTGACGTCGTCCCGGTCCTGATCGAGGGCTCGCGCCGGCTCGAGTACCGCGGCTACGACTCCGCGCGGCGTCGCCGTGCTGAACGGCACCGGCGACATCAAGCGGCTGCGGACGGTCGGCAAGGTCCGCAAGCTGCAGGACGCGCTCGAGGCCGACCCCACGCACGGCGACCTCGGCATCGCGCACACACGGTGGGCGACGCACGGCGTGCCGAGCGAGCGCAACGCGCACCCGCACATCTCGCAGGACGGCATCGCGATCGTCCACAACGGCATCATCGAGAACCACGACGAGCTGCGCGCAGAGCTCGATCAAGGCCGGCTACGACGTTCACGCTCGGAGACCGATACCGAGGTCATCGCGCACCGCATCCACTTCCACCTGCAGATCACGCGCGACCTGTTCAAGGCGGTGCGCGCCACGGTCGCCGAGCTCGAGGGCGCGTATGCGCTCGCCGTCGATGTCAAGGACGACCGCGACCGCATCGTGCTCGCGCGCGAAGGCTGCCCGGTCGTGATCGGCATCGGCGAGAACGAGAACTTCGTCGCCTCGGACGTCGCCGCGCTGCTGCCCGTGACGCGGCGCTTCGTGTTCCTCGAGGAAGGCGACGTCGCCGAGATCCGGCCTCAGAGTCGCTGCGCATCATCGACAAGCAGGGCAACACGGCGCAGCGGCCCGATGCGCGAGAGCGCAGCTCTCGGCGGATGCGGCCGAGAAGGGCGACTACCCGCACTACATGCTCAAGGAGATCTTCGAGCAGCCGCGCGCCGTCGCGCAGACGCTCGAGGAGCGCGTCGCGGGCGGCAAGCTGCTCGAAGCCGCGTTCGGCCCCGCGGCGACCGCGGTGTTCGCGAGGACCGAGGCCGTGCGCATCGTCGCCTGCGGCACGAGCTTCCACGCCGGCATGGTCGCGAAGTACTTCATCGAGCAGATCTGTCGCATTGCCGTGCTGGGTCGAGATCGCGAGCGAGTACCGCTATCGCAACCCGGTCGTGCCGCAGCAACACGCTGTTCGTCAGCGTGTCGCAGTCCGGCGAGACCGCGGACACGCTGGCGGCGCTGCAGGCTCGCCAAGCAGGCCGGGCTATCTCGTCGCAGCTCGCGATCTGCAACGTGCCCGAGAGCTCGCTGGTGCGCGAATCCGAGCTCGTGATGCTGACGCGCGCGGGTCCCGAGATCGGCGTCGCGTCGACGAAGGCTTTCACGACGCAGCTCGCGGCGCTCGGCATGCTGGTCGTCGCGCTCGCGAAGTTCCACAACGCCGATGCCGAGCGCGAGCGCGGGCTGGTGCACCGGCTGCTCGGCATTCCGGCGCTGATCGAGTCGACGCTGCAGCTCGACGGCGCAGATCCGCGAGCTCGCGCAAGCGCTTCGCCGAGAAGCGGCACGCGCTGTTCCTCGGGCGCGGGCCGATGCACCCGATCGCGATGGAAGGCGCGCTCAAGCTCAAGGAAATCTCGTACATCCACGCCGAGGCGTATCCGGCCGGCGAGCTCAAGCACGGGCCGCTCGCGCTCGTCGACCGCGACATGCCGGTCGTCACCGTCGCGCCGAACAACGACCTGCTCGAGAAGCTCAAGTCGAACCTGCAGGAAGTGCGCGCGCGCGGCGGCGAGCTGTTCGTGTTCGCCGACCCGGAGTCCGGCATCGCGTCCTCGGACGGCGTGACCGTGATCCAGATGCCGCGGCACGTGAGCTACTTCCAGGCGCCGGCGGTCTACACCGTGCCGCTGCAGCTGCTCGCGTATCACTGCGCGATCCTGCGCGGCACCGACGTCGATCAGCCGCGCAACCTCGCGCAAGAGCGTCACCGTCGAATAGACTCGGAACCCGAAGCTCGCCTGCCCTCGACTACGTAGTGGAGGATGGTTGCAGCACGGCCGCGATCTGGGATACTGCGGTGCTCCCGCCCGTGCCGGGCGGGTCGTTCCGGGGTCTCGATCGTCGTTGGGGAGAAGACACATGAAAAGCTTCCTAGTCGCATCCATCGTCGCGGTTCCGATGCTGTCGCTCGTCGGCGCTGCGCTCGCCGACAGCAAGGAAGAAAAAGGCGGCCGCGGAAGCCGCGCTCGCTGCTGTCGAAGATCACGACCGTGTTCGTGAGCGGCAAGGGTACGGACAGCTACGCGAAGAAGCTCAACGACGCCTACGTCGCGGCGCAGGCGGCGGGCTGGAAGTTCGCCGACCTCGAGATCTACGTGGAGGACGGTGACATGGTCGGCGCCCTTCGTCACGTACGTAAAGGACTGACGCCGGGCGCCTCCACGTTGTCGACAGAGCCGCCCGTCGCCGCCGCGTCCGAGCAGCGCAGTCCTGACCCGACGCTCGTCAGCTACACGCACTGGATGTACGGGCTGCACGCGCTGAGCGCGGTCGATCGGTGTGCTCACGTCGGCGTCGATCGTCGGCAAGTTCCTGTTCGGCGTGCCGTCGATCATCGCGGTGATCATGAACTACCTGCGGCGGGCCGATGTGCGCGGTACCTACCTCGACAGCCATTTCGGCTGGCAGCTGCGCACGTTCTGGTTTGCGGCGCTCTGGGTCGTGGTCGTGACGATGCTGTCGCTGCCGCTGTTTCTCGTGCTGATCGGCTTCGGCGCACGCTGATCATCGGTATGATCGTGATCGGGCTCTGGGTCATCTATCGCGTCGCGCGGGGCTGGCTCAAGCTCAAGGAAGGGCTTGCCGATCCGTGCGTGACGGAGGCTCGGACATGAACGTGGTACGCGACAAGGTCGTTTCGATTCACTACACGCCTCAGGACGACAGCGGCGCCGTGCTCGACAGCTCGTCCGGCGGTGATCCGCTCGCCTACCTGCACGGCCAGGGCAACATCGTGCCCGGGCTCGAGAAGGCGCTCGAAGGTCGGCAGGTCGGCGACAAGCTCGACGTGCGCGTCACGCCGGCGGAAGGGTACGGCGTGCGCGACGAAAAGCTCGGTGCAGCAGCGTGCCGCGGCGCGCGTTCGGCAGCATCAAGAAGATCGAGCCCGGCATGCAGTTCCACGCGCAGGACTCGCACGGGCCAGCCGCAGGTCATCACGCGTCAAGCACGTCAAGGGCGACATGGTCACGATCGACGGCAACCATCCGCTCGCGGGCGAGCACCTGAACTTCGCGGTCGAGATCACCGGCATCCGCGAGCCGACGTCAGAGGAAATCGCGCACGGTCACGTGCACGGCCCGGGCGGACATCACCACCACGACTGACGCCGTGCGGGTCTGGTCGCTGCGGCAGGCTGCGCGACGGCGGCGGCGCAACCGGCGGCAGCCTGAACGCGCTTCCGAGCGCCTTGAGCAGCGGCGGATCGCGTCCGTAAACGTCGTTGCGGAACATGACCTGTCCGTCTGGCGGTCGGCTGCGCGGTCCAGTACAGGATCATCACGGGCAGCGGCTTCTGCAGGTTGACCGTCTCGCGTGTCGCCCCGACTTGATCACGTCCTGCATCGTCGTCTGGTTCCAGCGCGCGGAGTCATTCAGCACGCGTTCGGCCAGCTCGAGCGGCCGCTCGACCGGATGCAGCCGGAGCTGAACGCGCGCGCATCCTCCTCGTAAAGCGCCTTGGCCGGCGAGTCGTGCAGGTACACGAGGTAGGGGTTCGGGAACATGATCTTGACGAGCGCCGAGCGCGTTGTCGGGCCCAGGGTCCTGCACCAGCTGGTACGGGATGTTCGCCGCCGCTGTAGCGGTTCCAGTCCACGGCGATACGGCGAGACCTCGCGGCCGCTGCTGTCGATCACACGGATCTTGTTGCGCGTGAGGTAGCCGGGGTCACGCTTGATCGATCGGCAGCTTGTCCTTCGCCAGGATGCCCGGCGGGATCGTCCACGTCGGGTTGAACACGACGTAGCTGATCTCCGACTTGAAGATCGGCGTCTCGCGATACGGCTTTCCGACGACGACGCTTCGAGGTCCAGATCGGCTTGTCGTCGCGGAAATACGAAACGTAGAAACCGGCGACATCGACGAGCACGAACTCGCCCTTGATCTCGTGCCAGCACCCAGCGGCCGCGCTCGAGGTTCAGGCGGATCTGGTCGATGCGCGCCTGACACGGGCACGTTCAGTCGCGGCGAGCGTCGCCGGGCCCGACGTTGCCATCGGTGCCGAGAGCCGTGGCGGGTCTGGAAATGCCGCGACACCGGCTTCGACGTCGCGCGTCGTAGACGCTAGCGGATCCGTGATCGTGATCGCCGGCCGCTCGCGCCGCGAGTCCGCGGTGGCGTCGCGGCTCGACGCGGCCGCGGTCGACGACGAGCGGCGAGGCGTTCGGCGCCGGTGCGCGGCCAGATCCCCGGTGATCGCAACCGCGTCGCGCAGCACCGCCACGCGCTCGATCGCTGACGCCAGGCTTCAGCGTCGGGTCCGGCCGGGATGGTCGGGCCAGCCGCCGGCGGCCGCGATCCGGCGATATTCGCGCAGCCGCTCGCGCCCGAGCTCGTACCACGGCGTGCGTCGGCGCGCATTCTGTCATCGCCTCGCCGATGCGGCCTGACTCGAGCACGTCCGCCGAGCACGCGGATGCCGTCGCCGCTCTTGAGCATCGGGCGCTGGTCGAAGTTCCACTGCGCGCTGATCTTCACCGGGTCGACCTTGCCGGCGTACAGGTGATACATCGCGAGCGCCAGCGCGTCGGTCGCGATGAGATCCAGGTCGCCCTGCTCTCGGATGCGGTCAGCACCTTCGCCGCTGCGCAGCTCGTCGCGGAACGCGGTCAGCGCATCGACGTGATAGTCGTGCGGGTCGAGACCGTCCGAGTCGACGTCGTCGATCGCGGCGATCAGCTCGTTGAGCCGGATCGGGTCGGACCAGGCCGCTGCGGAACTGCCGCTCTTCGTAGACGCGCGCGACGGACTCGCGCAGGACCACCGTGCGCCCTGGATCGCGCCCATCGTCGGCGTAACGCAGCGCGTCGACCTTCTCGCGGATCGCCTCGAGACACGGATCGCGCAGGCGGTTGCGCCTGGCCGAGACGCCAGCGCGGCCTGCAGCAGCGCGCTGCTGACGAGCACGCGGGCGGACGATCCGTATCCTCATGGTGCGATCCCCGCTTCGAGATCGTAGTCGCCGGCCGATGTGATCTCGACCTGGGCCCAGTCGCCGGCCCGGAGCTGCGCCAGGCCTCGTGATCCGCACGACGCCGTCGATCTCGGGTGCATCGGCCGACGAGCGCGCGACTGCTATCCGCTTGCTCGATCGAGTATCGACGAGCACGCGCATGCGCTGTCCGACCTTCTGCGGCGAGCTTCTCGCGGCTCAACTGAGTCGCGAGCCGCGATCATGAACCGGTTCCAGCGCTCCTGCTTGACTTCGTCGGGCACCGGGTCGGGCAACGCGTTCGCCGCGGCGCCCTCGACCGGCGAATACTTGAAGCAGCCGACGCGATCGAGCTGCGCCGCGCGCAGCCAGTCGAGCAGCATCGCGAAGTCCTGCGTCGGTCTCGCCTGGAAAGCCGACGATGAACGTGCTGCGCAGCGTGATGTCGGGGCAGACCTCGCGCCAGCGGCGTACGCGCTCGAGCGTGTTCTCGGCGTGCGCAGGACGGCGCATGAGCTTGAGGACGCGCGGGCTGCCGTGCTGGAACAGGCACGTCGAGGTACGGCAGCACCTTGCCGTCGGCCATCAGCGGAATCACGTCGTCCACGTGCGGGTAAGGGTAGACGTAGTGCAGGCGCACCCAGACGCCGAGCGTGCCCAGTGCGCGCGCGAGGTCGACGAACCGCGTCTTGAGCGGCTTGCCGCCCCAGAAGCTGGTGGCATAGCGCAGGTCCGCGCCGTAGGCGCTCGTGTCCTGCGAGATCACGAGCAGTTCCTTCGACGCCGGCGCTGCACGAGCCGCTCCGCCTCGACCATCACGTCGCCGATCGGGCGGCTCGCGAGGTCGCCACGCATCGACGGAATGATGCAGAAGCTGCAGCGGTGATTGCAGCCTTCCGAGATCTTGAGATAGGCGTAATGCCGCGGCGTCAGCCGGATGCCCTGCGGCGGCACGAGATCGACGAACGGGTCGTGCTGCGGTGGCAGGTGCTCGTGCGACCGCGACGACGACTTCCTCGTACGCATGCGGCCCCGTGACCTTGAGTACGCTCGGGTGACGCTCGGTGATCTTCTCCGGGCTGCGCGCCGAGGCAGCCGGTCACGATCACGCGGCCGTTGCGTCGCCAGCGCCTCGCCGATCGCGTCGAGCGATTCGTGCACGGCGTCGTCGATGAAGCCGCAGGTGTTGACCGACGACGAGGTCCGCAGACTCGTACGTCCCGACGACGTCGTATCCTTCGGACCGCAGCTGCGTCAGGATGCGCTCGGAGTCGACGAGCGCCTTCGGGCAACCGCAGGCTTACGAAGCCGACGCGCGGTGCGGAGCGCGGACACTCGGCCATCCTGTGGCTGACCTCGACGACACGGTCGTTGCGGTGGTAGATCGGCATTCTGCGAGACTTCGGGATGCGGGACTACGGTTCTTCCGGCCCATCGTCGCCGGTGGCCCATCGTCGCCCGGGGTGCTCGATTATAACCTGCGGCCGGTCGCCGTAGGACGAGGTGTCTCCCGGGGCCGGAGGCGACTTCGCCTCTGGCTTGATCCGTGTGGCTGGGCTGATGCGGCTGGGGCGTCTGTGGCGGGGCCCCAGTGTCTCGCCTCCGAAGCGACGTTGCGCACATGTACGTCGTGCTGCGGGAACGGAATCTCGATACCTTCTGAACGCAATGCGTCGTAGACGCGCAGCGAAAGCCTCGTGCGTATTGCGACCCAGCCGCCGAAGTCGTTGGTCCATGCGCGGATACCGAAATCGAGCGAGCTGGCGCCAAACCCGGCAAAAATCACGGACGGCGCGGGGAAACGATGAGATTCCCGGCACGGCCGTCGTGATTTCGGTCACAGCAGCGATCACGCGCCGCGGGTCCGAGCCGTACGCCACACCGACGTTGACGTCGATGCGCCGGTTCATGTCGCTCAGCGTCCAGTTGACCAGCTTCTCCGGACAGCAGCGTGCCGTTCGGCACGACGACATCAGCACCTTCGAACGTCGTCAGCGTCGTCGCGCGCATGCCGATCTCGCGCACGGTGCCCGCCGTGCCCGTGATCTCGACGACATCGCCTGGCTGTATCGGCCGCTCGAACATCAGGATCAGCCCGAGACGAAGTTGTTGACGACGTTCTGCAGACCGAAGCCGATGCCCACGCCCGAGCGCGCCAAAGACGATTGGGAACTGGCCGACTTCGAAGCCGGACGCCGCGAGCGCCACCAACAGTCCCAGCAGGACGAGGCGTAGTAGGTCAGTGTCGCGACGCTGTTCCGCGACCCGCGCGGCAGCGACATCTTGGGCAGCAATTCGTCGCTGAGGATCATGCGCATCGAGCGTGCGACCCAGAAAGCAACATAGATGGCGCCGAAGAACAGCAGCACCGCTGCCGAGGGTCAGCGGAGATCTTGCCGACGCCTGGAACGGATAGGTCAGGACGACGCGCCGTCTGCAGTCACGAGGCCTCCAGATCCGGAAACGCGTTCAGCGGTCGCGATGATCCACAGGACCAGCGCGCGACGACGTTGATGATGTGCCCCGAAGCCTGCAGCAGCGGGCCTGGCGCGCCGTCACGACCTGAACCTGCTTTCGTTGTGCCGTGCGACGCAGCAGCTGCACGATGGCGCTCAGTACGCCCGCGCCCGCGAGGCAGCGCGAGCCCGATGTATCCGCTGTCGAGCGTCGCACCCGCGAGCACTTCGGCGAGCGACACATTGCCGAACAGGTTCAGGATGGCGGACAGCGCGAGCAGGCCGATCGCGACCCACCCCAGGTTTCGTGCCGCCCGGTTGGCACGCGCAAGCTGGCCGGTACCGGGCGCTCGCGGGTGCGCATCAGCATCCACGAAGAGACGCCGAGCGTGAGAAGCGTGACGGTCAGCAGGTGCATGCGGTGCCAGAACGTGTCTCCGACGAACGCGAAACCGAGCCGGTAGAGCACGTAGAGTGCAGCGGCCGCATAGGGCCACGGGCCCGAGCACTTCGAACAACCGCTTCGGCAGCAAGCGCAGCACGGGCACCATCGCGAGCAGCAGCGCCGCTTCCCTGGCACCAGCGGGCCGTCGCGCTCGAAGACCAACGCGCCGAGGCAGCGCGAGGACGAGCCACGAGGAGACCGGGCGCATCAGAGACTCGCCGGATGCTGCCAGCTCCGGGTGCGCCGAGAACCAGCGCCGGCCCTGCCTGCGTAGCCAGACGAGGATCGGCAACAGCAACGACACCGCGGCGCCGATGTGTCGCCACACCAGTGGTCGCTATTGGTCTTCGGTATTCGCGCAGGAACGACCGGTCAACCCCGAGCCCGGCTGAGCCGCCGACACCGGACTGGCTGACGCAGCTTCAGCTCCTGCCACAGCGCCCACAGCGGCGGTTCATCGATCGTGCCAGAGTCGGCGGTCATAATTCGCGACCGCTGACATCGACCGCCTTGAGCCTCGGCGTCGATCGTCGACTGCACCGGCGCTGGCGCGCCGGCCGAGTCCGAGCTGCAGGCTCATCGGTCTGCTGAGCGCGGTCCGCTGCTGTCGAGTGCCGCGAGCGCTTCGTCGACGCGCGTCTCGAGGCGCGAGCGCCGATCAAGGCTGGTTCTCGGGTGCGAGCGTGGCGTTCCAGGATTCGCGCCGCGACTCGACCTGGGTCGCCTCGTCGGCGTACTCGTCGACGAGGCGCTGCTGCTCCGCGACGCCACGGAATCGAGCTGGCGCTCGTAGAAATGCCAGCGGCGCTCGAGAGCCGCGATCTTCAGGGGCTGGCAGCGAGCTCAGGTCCTCTGCGTGCCAGCGCATCGCGCGACCTGGGAAACGTTCGCCGCCAGCGCGCGTCGAGATCCGCGCGCTGCGCCTCGTACATCCTCGTCTGCTGCGCGTGGGCCGCGACGTCGCGGGCGTAGCGCTCGTCGGCATCGGCACGCGCCGGGATGTCGCGTGCCGGGATCGCCAGCGCGGCGGTAGCCGTCGACTTGTCCGCAGCGGGATCCGGACGGCGCCGGCAACAATGCGGCGCGCGTCGCGGAGGCAAACGACGAAGCGAGCAGCGCTGCGACCAGCGCGACGATCGTCAGGCGCGTGTTTGAGCCTTTGCACATGTGACGCGGTCTATCCGTCTGCGGAAGCTGAGCGAATTCTCGCACAGCACACGCGTTCGGCACGCGCGATGCCGCCCTCGGCCGCAGCGGCGAGTCTGGCACAATGCGAAGGCCACAAGAGATCAACGGGCGGCCCGTCATGCGCGATCTCGTTCACTCGTTCCTGCAGTGGTATCTGTCTGCGCTCGAGAGCGGGGGTTACCCGCTGATCGCATTCCTGATGGCACTCGAGAGCTCGATCGATGCCGCTGCCAAGCGAGGTCGTGATTCCGCCGGCCGCGTACGTGGCGCACACGCGCGGCACGATGTCGCTCGCAGGCATCGTCATCGCGGGAACGATCGGCTCGTGGATCGGCGCCACGATCATGTACCACGTGGCGCGCTGGCTGCGGGCGGCCGTTGCTGATGCGCTACGGCCGCTACTTCACGATCACTCCGGACAAGATTGAGCGCGGCCGAAGCGTGGGCCGGCGCGTTTCGGGATGCCGGGCATTTTCGTGTCGCGGCTGCTGCCCGTGATCCGGCACCTGATCGGCATCCCGGCCGGTATCGTGCGCATGCCTTACGGCTGGTTCTCCGTCGCGACGCTCGCGGGGTCGGCGCTGTGGTGCTCGGTGCTGACCTGGGTCGGCGTCACTGCTGGACAGGATCCGCAGCTGCTGAGCGGCAGCCTGCACCGGATCTCGATGTGGGTCGGCGGCCTGATGCTGTTCCTCGGCGTGCTGCTACTACTTCTTCGTGCATCGCTACATGCGGCGCTGACGCCGGAGCTCGATCCCATCATGAACGCTGTCTCGACGGCGAGCGCGCGCGGGCACCGGCATTCCTGCGCAGCCGGATCGATGCGCAGGGACGCGCTGCACGTCGACTGGCGCGCGATCGCGCGCCTCACGCTGCCGTTGATGGCAAACAGCAGCCTGCAGGCCGTCATCAGTCTGACCGACACCTGGTTCGTCGGGCAGATCTCGACGCACGGCCGTCGCGGGCATGGGCTCCGATCTACTGGTTCGCGTTCTTCTTCATCCTGCTCGCCGGCGGTGTCGGGCTCGCGGTGCAGACGCTCGTCGCGCAGGCGGAAGGTAGCGGCCGACGCACGCGCGCCTCGCGCGCGACCTGGATCGCGCTCTGGGGCACGCTGGCGATGTTTCCTTTCTTCGTCGGTCTCGCGTACCTGGGCCGTTACATGCTGATGCCGTTCGGCCTCGGTGCGGAGGTCGAGCAGCAGGCGCTCGCGTTCTGGCAGCCACGGATGTTCGGTGCGCCGCTCGGCGTTGCGCTCTGGGCCGTGCTCGGCTTCTTCAACGGCATTTCCCGAAGCCGCGCGTGACGCTGCTGACCACGGCGTTCGTCGCGATCGTGAACGCGGCGCTGAACGAGCTGTTCATCTTCCGGTTCCACTGGGAGTGGCGGGATCGGCGTGGGCCACCAATGTCAGCATGCTGTGCGGAGTATTGTTCGGTTGCGGGTTGTTCCTGCGCCGCGACCTGCGCGAACGGTACCGATCGCACCTGACGTGGCGGCCCGACGCAGCATCGATTGCGCGGCAGTTCCGGATCGGCCTGCCCATGGGATTTCTCGGCGCGGCCGACGTGTTCGGTCTCTCGGTGTTCCAGGTCATGCAGGTCGGTCTCAGTGACGCCGAGGGCGCGCGCGACGCAGATCGTCAGCATGCTGACCGCGGTGGCGTACCTGCCCGGCGTGGGCATCGCGCTCGCCGGCACGACTCTCGTGGGCCAGGCGATCGGCGCCGGAGACCGCGAGGTGGGCGCGCAGGCTCGGCAACGCCGTGATCTTCGCGAACGTCGCGTTCATGGGTTTGCTCGGCGTCCTGCTCGCGTCGCTCGGGCCGTGGATATTCCGGCGTTCGTCAGCGTCCGATCCGCAGGCCGCGCGCGTCGTGAGCCTCGGCGTCTCGATCCTGTGGATCGCCGCCGGCTACCAGACCTTCGACGGCCTCAACCTCGGCAGCGGGTTCTGCCTGCGCGGCGCCGGCGACGCGACCGTGCCGGCCGGGCTCGCGCTTGCGCTGTCGTGGAGGCTCTTTCTGCCACTCGCCCACACTGCTGTCGTTTCGCACCTGGCCAGGGCTGGACACACGTGCTGCCGCAGTTCGGTTTCGGAACGCGTCGGCGGCTGGACCGCGATGCTGATCTACGTGAGCGCGCTCGGGTCGGCGCTGCTTCCGCGCTGGCGCTCGAAGGCCTGGCAGCGCATCCGGCTCTGAGTGCTGGGACCCCGGCGTCACGCCGGCATTGCACTGCCACCGGACGCTCACCTTCAGCCGTCGGCGCGATCGACGCTCCCGGCCGGCTCTCCGTGCGCGAGCTCTCCCTCCCATTTCGCGACGACGGCCGTTGCGATGCTGTTGCCGACGACGTTGGTCGCCGAGCGGCCCATGTCGAGGAAGTGATCGACGCCCGAGCAGCAGCAGCAGCCCGGCCTCCGGAATGTTGAACTGACGCGAGCGTCGCTGCGATGACCACCAGCGATGCGCGCGGCACGCCGGCCATGCCCTTCGACGTGAGCATCAGGATCGCGACCATCATGACCTGCTGGCCGACCGAGAGCTCGATGCCGTAGACCTGCGCGATGAACATGCACCGCGAACGTGCAGTACATCATCGAGCCGTCGAGGTTGAACGAGTAGCCGAGCGGCAGCACGAAGCTCGCGATGCGGTTGCTGCACGCCGAAGCGCTCGAGCTCCTCGAGCGTCTTCGGATAGGCCGCCTCGGAGCTCGCGGTCGAGAACGCGAGGCAGCACTGCGGCTCGCGCATCCGCGCGCACCAGCCGCAGCACGCGCGGACCGATGATGAGCACGCCGAGCACCGATCAGGACGAGCCCAGAGGATCAAGATGCCGAGGTAGAACTCGCGCCACGAACAGGCCATAGACACGCAGTGATGCCGAGACCTTCCTTCGCCACGATGCTCGCGAGCGCGCCGAACACGGCGAGCGGCGCGAACAGCATCACGTAGCCGGTGACCTTGCAGCATCGACGTGCGAGACGACATCGAGCAGCTCGACCACGGTGCTTCTGCGCGCTCGCCGAGCGCCGCCATGCGCCGATGCCGAAGAACAGCGAGAACACGACGATCTGCAGGATCTCGTTGCGCGCTCATCGCATCGACGACGCTGGTCGGGAATCAGCGTGCGCGATGAAGCTCTTCGAGCGACAGGCCGCTCGGACGTCGACGCCCGAGCGCGGCGTCGGCCGCCGGAATCGGCAGGTGCATCGCCTTGCCAGGCTCGAGCAGTGCCGACCAGCACGAGGCCGAGCGTCAGCGACACGAGCGAGGCGAAGATGAACCAGCCGAGCGCCTTGCCGCCGATGCGGCCGACCGTGCGCGATGTCGCCCATCTTGCGCGATGCCGACCACCAGCGTCGAAAACACCAGCGGCGCGATGATCATCTTGATCAGGCGCAGGAAAGCGCCCGGCAGCAGCGACGTCAGCGCGGAGAACCGCGCGCCGTCTTCGGGGAACGCGCTGTTGCAGACATAACCGGCCGCGATCCCGATCACGAGACCGACCAGGATGAACGTCGTCAAACGGCCTCGAGCGCATCGACCCTTTATCGCGAATCGCGCGTCGCACCAACTCCGCGCGCCACGCATCGAGCCAGCCGAAGCTCGATCGCGTGTCACCGCTCGAGGCGATATTCGGCTGCGACGAACCCCGCATAACCCGCGTTGTCGAGCAGCGTCCAGAGCGGGTGCGAAGTCGATTCGACCCGGTGCCCGGCTCGTGGCGACCCGGTGCGTCCGCGAACTGCACGTGGCGCACGAGCGAAAGATTCTCCGCGAGCTCGCTCAACGGATCGAGCCCATGCATGCGGCGTGGTAGACGTCGAACTGCAGGCCGACCGCGGCCCGCGCAGTCGAAGTGACGCTGCGCGCAGCGTCGAACCGGTCGACCAGGTAACCGGGGACGTCGTGCGGGTTGATCGGCTCGAGCAGCACGCGCGCGATGCCCTCGAGCCGTTCTGCCGCGAGCGCCAGGTTGTCGACGAGTGTCCGGCGCGCCGTTGAATCCTCATCCGCGCTGGCCCAGACCCGCGAGCACGTTGACGTTATGTACTCCGAGCACCTGCGCATATTCCGCCACACGTTCGAGCCCGCCGCGGAACTCGTCGCGCAGTTCCGGCACGCACGCCAACCCGAAGCGGTGGCCGTCAACGCGACCGGCGCGTTGATCACCACGACCTCGACATTGGCCGCGCGTGCGGCGGCCGCGAGGCGTCCGGGCTCGTGCTCGTACGGAAACTGGATCTCCACTGCGTCGAAGCCCGCGGCGCGTGGCGGCGAATCAGCTCTGAGCATCGGTCAGCTCGGCGAACAGCAGCGACAGGTTCGCCGCGAATCTCAGCACGACTATCGGAGGTGCGCGCCGTCGGCGTCCTTTTGCGATCGCCGCGGTCAGGTTGATCAGCTCACCGAGGTCGGCGTTCGAGAAACCGCGCGCGGCCGCGGCGGCGTAGACGCGGGCCGCGGCGGTCAGCGACCGGCGGGGTCGAGCCGCGCTCTGCCGCGAGTTGCGTTGCGAGCGACAGGTCCTTCGCCATCAGCGCGAGGTCGCCGAGCTTGGGCTCGACGCGCGTTGCGCCACATGCGACGACCGAAGATCTGCAGCGGGATCGAGTCCGCATAACCGCCGGTCAGCGCCTCGACGAGCTGCAGCGGATCGAGCGACATCGCTTCCGCGAGGTTCAGCGACTCGGCGATCGCCGTCAGGGAGACCGCGACGATCACCTGGTTGCAGACCTTCGCGGCCTGCCCGTTTCCGGCCGCGCCAAAGTGCGTCACGCGCTGTGCCATCGCGTCGAACAACGCCCGCGCGCGCTCGATGTCGTTCGAATCACCGCCGCAGAAGATCACGAGCTTGCCCGCGGCGGCGCGGTCGGACCGCCCGAGACCGGTGCATCGACCCACGCCGTGCCGCAGAATACGGCAAGACGCGCCGAGAACACGCCCGCGTCGCAACCGGGCCGATCGTCGAGAAGTCGACCAGCATGGCGGGCGGTCGCGCGGCGGCGACGACGCCCTGCGCTGCGAACACGACCTGCTCGACGGCATCCGCGTTCGACAGACACGTGCAGACGGCTCTGCGCGCCATCGCACGCTTCGGCAATCGTCGGTGACGCGACTGCGCCGGCCGCCACGACTTCGGCGAGCTTCGACGCGGTCCTGTTCCAGACGCGCACGGCAAAACCGGCGCCGAGCAGCCGCTTGATCATCGGCGTGCCCATGAGCCCCGACCCGATGCAATGCGACCGGCCCCGTGAGTTGCATGTCGAACCGCTCTGAACCGACCAGAGCGCGTGACTGTTTCACAGCGCCGCGTCAGCGCGCAATCGTGGTCGGACGAAATCCGTCTGCGATCCGGACGATCAGGTGCCGGTCGCCGCGAGCGGTGCGGCCTCGACGCGCGGCTCCGATCGCGTTGCGCGACCGCGTCCTCGACGCGCTCGAGCCAGACGAACGTCGACCTCGCGCCGCACGCTGTCCGGGGATGTCCTCGAGGTCCTTGCGGTTACGCGCCGGCAGCAGCACCGTGCGGATGCCGGCGCGGTGCGCGCGCGATCGACCTTCTCCTTGATGCCGCCGACCGGCAGCACGAGCCCGCGCAGGCTGATCTCGCCGGTCATCGCGACGTCGCTGCGACGCACCTTGCGCTCGGTCATCAGCGACAGCAGCGCCGTGTACAGCGCCACGCCCGCGCTCGGGCCGTCCTTCGGGATCGCGCCCGCCGGCACGTGCACGTGGATGTCGCTCTTCTCGAAGAGCGCCGGGTCGATCGCCGAGCGCGATCCGACTGCGGCCTTGACCAGGCTCAGCGCGCGCCTGCGCGCTCTCCTTCATGACGTCGCCGAGCTGGTCCGGTCAGGATCAGCCGGCCGGCGCCGGGATCGCGCGTCGCCTCGATGAACAGGATGTCGCCGCCGACCGGCGTCCACGCGAGCCCGTGGCCACGCCCGGCACGCTGACGCGCATCGCGACCTCGTTCTCGAAGCGCGGCGCGCCGAGGATCTCGCGACCTCGTCGTCATCGATCGTCACCGACGCTCGCCTTGCCCTCGGCGATCGGCACCGCGACGTTGCGCAGCACGCGCGCCGATCTGCCGCTCGAGGCTGCGGACAGCCGGCCTCGCGCGTGTAGTCGCGTGCGATGCGCAGCAGCGCGTCGTCGGTGATCGTGCACCTGCTCCGGGCTTGAGGCCGTTCGCTTCGAGCTGCCGCTTGACCAGATAGCGTTGTGCGATCTCGACCTTCTCCTCCTCGGTGTAGCCCGTGAGCTCGATGATCTCCATGCGATCGCGCAGCGGCCCGGGATCGTGTCGAGCATGTTCGCGGTCGTGATGAACAGCACCTTCGACAGGTCGAACGGCACGCCGACGTAGTTGTCGCGGAACGTCGAGTTCTGCTCGGGATCGAGCACCTCGAGCAGCGCCGACGCGGGGTCGCCCTGGAAGCCCGCGCCCAGCTTGTCGATCTCGTCGAGCATCAGCACCGGGTTGCGCGTGCCGGCCTTGCGGATCGCCTGGATGATGTTGCCGGGCAGCGCGCCGATGTAGGTGCGCCGGTGTCCGCGGATCTCGGCCTCGTCGTGCACGCCGCCGAGGCTCACGCGCTGGAACTTGAGCCCGAGCGCGCGCGCGATGCTCTGGCCGAGCGACGTCTTGCCGACGCCCGGGGGCCCGACGAAGCACAGGATCGGGCTGCGGCCCTGCGGGTTGAGCTTGCGCACCGCGAGGTACTCGAGGATGCGCCGCTTGACCTTCTCGAGGCCGTAGTGATCGGCATCGAGGATGCTTCGCGAGCCGCTCGATGTCGATCTGCTCGTCGTCGAGCTTCGACCACGGCAGCGCGAGCAGCAGTGTCGAGGTACGTGCGCGCCATCGAGTACTCGCCGCTCGCCTCGCTGATGCGCTCGAGGCGCTTGAGCTCCTTGCGCGCGTGCTCCTCGACGTCGGGCGGCATGCCCGCCTTCGTGATCGCCTCCTCGAGCTCCGCGACTTCCTCGGCGCCCTGGCCCTCGTCGCCGAGCTCCTTGCGGATCTGGCGCAGCTGCTCGCGCAGCAGGATCTCGCGCTGGCGGCCGTCGAGCGCTTCCTTGGTCTGGTTCTCGATCTGGCGCGAGAGCTTGAGCACCTCGACGCGCCGCGTCAGGTGCGTCGCGACTTTCTCGAGGCGGTCCTTGATCTCGAGTCGTCTCCGAGGATCTCCTGCTTCTCGGCCGGCTTGACGTCGAGGAAGCTCGCGATCGTGTCCGCGAGCGTCGACGGCGAGTCGATCGCCTGCACGCTGTTCGCGAGCTCGGCCGGCGCCTGCGGCAGCAGCGAGATCGCCTCGACGGCCTTCTGCTTCAGGTACAGCGTGCGTGCCTCGACTTCGGGATGCATCAGGCCGGTGTCGCTCAGGAACTCGACGCGCGCAACGAGGAACGGAAGCCCGCTGACCTGGTCGAGCACGCGGAAGCGCCGCTCGCCCTGTGCGACGAGATGGTGCGTGCCGTCGGGTGCCGTCAGGTAACGGACCACGGACGCGACCGTACCGACGCGGTACAGGTCGTCGAAGCCTGGGTCCTCGGTCTCGGGCTTCTTCTGCAGCAGGAAGCCGACCTTGGCCTCCGTGCGCACCGCTTCCTGCGCGCCCGGCGACGGTCTTCTCGCGCTTCATCGCGATCGGCAGCACGACGCCCGGGAACGGCACGATGTTGCGGACCGGCAGGATGATCAGCATGTCCTCGGGCAGGCTGGGTCGCGCGGGGCGATCCGCTCGCGGCGTGCAGACACGGGGACCTGTTCGTTGTTGCTCATCGAGTCTCCTTATCGCCTCAGCGACGGTTCAGCAGCAGCCGCAGGCAGCCGTTCACGTGTTCCTGGCCCACGAGCGCCCACGTGCCCGGCGGCAGCTCCAGGCGCCGCTCGAACAGTCCATACGGGATTTCGAGGCTGAGTATCCGCGCGCCACCCTGGCACTGCAGCAGCCGACGCTGTGCCCTGACCACGAGCGTGCCGTCGGCGAAGTCGAGCGAAACGTCCGCCGCGACGACGCCGGGCAGTGCAACCTCGATCAGCAGCCCGTCGCTGCGTTCATACACGTCGACGGGCGGTTCCCACTGCGGTGGCCCCGGACCGTTCGGCCGTGTGAAAAACTGCCGCTGCAGGCGCTCGGCCTCGCTCCAGCAGATTCAGCGCATCGGTCCACATCCACGGCCCTATGTAACGTCTTGACATCAGGAGGTTCCTGGCATGCGCCTCGGGTGGATCCTTGACTTTGGGGCACGCAAACCACAGTCAATGCCCTGACCGGGTCCAGGGAGTAGCGAAGCAGGAATCAACCGACTAGCAACGCGGACACCGTATGCTTGTGCCGTGCCCGCCGCAACTGTCTGATAGCGGTTCAACGCCGCGTTCTACCGCCGCCACTACCGCAATGCGCGGACGCGCGCGGTGTCGCGGGCCGACATGCGGCGTCGCGCCGAGTTCGTGGCGGCCTTCGTTCGACATTCCGAGTGGCCGGTGCGTTCGATCCTCGACGTGGGCTGCGGGCTCGGGCTCATGAAGCGAGCGCTCGCCGAGCAGTTCTCCGCGCGCGATACACCGGGCTCGAGATCAGCCGCTACCTCTGCGATCGCTACTGGCTGGGTGCACGGTTCGGCCGACACGTACGCGCCGGACCGGCCGTTCGACCTCGTGATCTGCTACGACGTGCTGCAGTACCTCGACGACCTACTGCCGTCCGCGCCCTGCGCAACCTGCCGCGGCTCTGCCGCGGTGTGCTGCATTTTGGGGCGCTTGACGCACGGAGGACTGGCGGCTGCACTGCGACCGCCGGCTCACGGACCGCGACGTCCACCTGCGACCCGCCGACTGGTATCGCCGGCGTCTCGCCCGCGGGCTTCGTCAATGCCGGGCCGGCATGTTCGTGCACCGCGGCGCGCAGATCCACCTGTGGAGCTCGAGCGCGCCGCAGCGCTCTCGCCGGTCGCGCTGAAAGCCGGTCCTGTACAATCCGGGGCCCTGCCGAGAAACCGTCCCGGAAGATGCCAGCGTTCCATTGAGATCCAGCGCCGCCGTTCTGCTGATGCTGCTGGCGGGTTGTCACTCGAACCCCGCCTGCGAGAACACCGAGGCCGAGTACCAGACACGCCGTCAACCGGCTCGCGCCTGCAGCTGCCCGGCAACCTGTCGCAGAGCGAGCGCATGCAGCCGCTCGTGATTCCGCCGGTGCCGGCGAACCCGCAGAAGCTCGATCCGGCGCCACGCGTGCCTCGACGAGCCGCCGCCGTATTTCGCGCGCAAGAGCTCGGCTTCGGTTGCCGAGACGGTCGAGGATGCCGTCGAAGGCCTGGGCCGAGGCGTGGAATGGGCGCAAGGTGCCGGCCGTCATGGCGATGTACTCGCCTTCGTTCCAGGCGCCCGGTACGGCGGGGTCCGCCGAGTTTCTCCAGCAGCGCAGCGAGCAGGTCACCACCGGCCGGCTGCCCGCCGCCAAGCTTCCGACGATGTCCAGGTCACCGCGCAGGGCGCCGATCACCGGACGGTCACGTTCGTGCAGCGATTCGACGACGATCGGGTGCACAAGGAGCTCGTCCTGGTCTGCGCGAGGGCGGTAACTGGCGAATCGTGTCGGAGCGCACGCTCGAAGCACTCTGAGCGGGCCGCCCCGACATCCGGCGCCCGCGGTGGAGTCTCGATCGTTTGAAGAGTACGGCATTGCTCGAGCGGCATCACGCCTGCAACCCGGGACGCTGCGTGCAGCGCTGCTCGACCGGCTGACTCGCTCGCTCGGCAAGGACCCGGAGACCGCGACCCAGCGCGACGTCTACAACGCGCTGTCGCTCGCGATGCGCGAGGAGCTTCGCCGCGCGCTGGCTCGCGACTCAGCGCCGCACCGACGCAGGCGGCGGTCAAGCGGGTCTGCTATCTGTCGGTCGAATATCTGCTCGGCCGCTCGCTGATCAACGGGCTCGCAAGCCTCGACGGTGACCTCGTCGCCGAGGCGCGCGCGCGCTCGAAGAGCATGGGCTTCGACCTCGACCGCGTCGCCGAGGAAGAAATCGATCCCGGGCTTGGCAACGGCGGTCTCGGCCGTCTCGCCGCCTGTTACCTCGATTCGCTCGCGACGCTGCAGTTTCCGGCGGTCGCCTACGGCATCCGCTACGACTACGGCATCTTCACGCAGGCGATCGACGAGGACGGATCGCGCAGCGCGAGATCGCGAGCAGCTGGCTGCGGCACCAGCAACCCGTGGGAAATCCCGCGCGACGACGCCAGCTACGTCGTCCGCTTCGGCGGCCGCTGCGTCGCCACGCAGGACGCGCAGGGCAAGGTGCACACACCGCTGGGTCGACACGCAAGACATCTGGGCCGTTGGGTACGACCAACCTGATCCTCGGGCAACCGCAGCCAGACGGTCAATCACCTGCGGCTGTGGTCGGGCCGCGCGATCGCGCCATTCGACGTCGAGGCGTTCAACGCCGGGCGCTACGCCGAGGCCGCCGCCGCGCAGGTCGGACGCCAAGAACGTGTCGCGGATCCTGTACCCGGACGACACGACGCCGCAGGGCAAGGAGCTGCGGCTCCGGCAGCAGTATTTCTTCGTCAGCGCGAGCCTGCAGGACATCCTCGCGCAGCACCTGCGCGAGGGCGCGCGTTCGAGGCGCTGCCCGACGCGATCGCGATCCAGCTCAACGACACGCACCCGGCGCTCGCGATCCCCGAGCTGCTGCGGCTGCTGATCGACGAGCACGAGCTCGAGTGGGAGCAGGCGTGGGACATCACGCGGCGCAGTGTTCTCGTACACGAACCACACGCTGCTGCCCGAAGCGCTCGAGACCTGGCCCGTCGCGTTCTTCGAGCGGCTGCTGCCGCGGCACCTGCAGATCATCTACCTGATCAACCGCGCGCTGCTCGAGGACGTCTCGACGCGCTACCCGCACGACCTCGAGCGCCGCCGGCGCGATGTCGCTGATCGACGAGGCGCACGGCCGGCAGGTGCGGATGGCGCACCTCGCGGTCGTCGGCAGCCACACGGTCAACGGTGTGGCGAGGCTGCACTCGGAGCTGATGACGCGGACGATCTTCCGCGGACTTCGCCGAGCTCTACCCGGACCGGTTCACGAACGTGACCAACGGCATCGCCGTGCGGCGCTGGCTCAAGCAGTCGAACGCCGGGCTGTGCGGCGCTCCTGACCGAGCATCTCGGCTACGCCTGGGAGAACGACCTCGAGGAGCTCGAGCGGCTGCGCGGACGCGGTCGACGACAGCGGCTTCCGCGCAGCGCATCCGCGCCGATCAAGCGCGCGAACAAGGAGCGGCTCGCCGAGGTGATCCTGCGGCGCGTCGGCGTCGACGTCATCGCGTCGACTCGCTGTTCGACGTGCAGGTCAAGCGCATCCACGAGTACAAGCGGCAGCTCCTGAACCTGCTGTACGTGATCGCGCCGCTACAACCGGCTGCGCGACGATCCGCAGCTCGGTCTGCCGTGCCGCGCACCGTCGATGTTCGCCGGCAAGGCGGCGCCGGGCTACGTGCATGGCCAAGGCGATCATCAAGCTGATCAACAACGTCGCGCGCGTCGTCAACGACGATCGCAGCGATCGGCGGGAAGCTGCAGCGTGGTCTTCCTGCCCGACTACGACGTGTCGCTCGCGCAGCGCATCATGCCGGCCGCCGATCTGTCGGAGCAGATCTCGACGGCGCGGCATGGAAGCCTCCGGGCACCGGCAACATGAAGCTCGCGCTGAACGGCGCGCTCACGATCGGCACGCTCGACGGCGCGAACATCGAGATCCGCGAGCAGGTCGGCGCCGAGAACATCTTCATCTTCGGGCTGACGGCGGACGAGGTCGCCGCGGCGACGCTCGCGGCTACGCGCCGAGCGAGATCGTGGCGCGCGAACCCGAGCTGCAAGCGCACGCTCGACATGATCGACAGCGGCTTCTTCAGCCCGGGCAACCTCGCCGACGGGCAAGCCGATCGTCGATCGGCTGCTGTAGCGACGGCGAGCCGTTCTGCGTGCTCGCCGATTTCGCGTGCATACGCCGAGGCGCAGGACGCCGTCGACGCGCTCTACCTGCAACCCGACGAGTGGAGCCGGCGCACGGCCGCGACGAACGCGTTGAATCGATGGGCATGTTCTCGAGCGATCGCAGCGTCGCGCGAGTACGCCGAGCGGATCTGGCACATCAAGCCCGTGCTGTAGGGGCGGTTCAGTCACTCCGCGAGCGGTGCCGAGCTACAGTTCCGAGCTGACTCAGCCCGGACGCAAATCGAGGCGCTCGTCCAGGCTCGTCATCCCGAGCCGCGATCGCTGCTCGGGTATCACGAGTTCACGCGCGTGCCGACGAGGCGCCGCTCGTGCGTCGTGCGCGTGTTCGAGCCCGACGCGGTCGCGGTCACCGTCTGTCGTGGCAGGACGACGACGCAGAGCATGCGGCAGTTCACGCGTGCTGCACGACGCTCGGGCTGTTCGAGGTCGGATCCCGTACCGACGCACCGCTCGAGCCGTACCGCCTGCGGATCCGCTATCGTACGGCGCCGAGGCGCTCAAGTACGACCCGTATTTCTTCGCGCCGCAGCTGTCCGAGTTCGACCTGCACCTGTTCGGCGAAGGCAACCACGACCGGATCTACTACAAGCTTCGGCGCGCACGCCAGCGACGCTCGACGGGCTGCACGGCACGCGATTCGCGGTCTGGGCGCCGAATGCGGAGCGCGTCAGCGTCGTCGGGCTCGTTCAACCTGTGGGACGGCCGCAAGCACGCGATGCAGCTGCGCGACGCGTCCGGGCATCTGGGAGCTTTTCGTGCCCGGGTCTGGTCCGGCACCGCATACAAGTACGAGATCCGCACGCGTGGCGGGTCGGACGATCCTGAAGGCCGATCCATACGGCTTTGCGATGCAGCTGCGGCCGGACAACTGCTCGATCGTCACGCGGCTCGACGGCTACGCCTGGGGCGACGACCGAGTGGATGCACGCGCGCGCCAGTCGACCGACGCGCCGGCGGCCGATCAACATCTACGAGGTGCACCCGGCGTCGTGGCGTCGCGCCTACGAGCATGACGCCGCGTTCCTGAGCTGGCAGGAGCTTGGCGACGAGCTGATCCCTACGTGCGCGACCTCGGCTACACGCACATCGAGCTGATGGGCGATCGCCGAGCATCCGTTCGACGAGCTCGTGGGGCTACCAGGTCGTCGGCTACTACGCGCCGACCGCGCGCTTCGGCTCGCCGCACGACTTCATGCGCTTCGTCGATCGCTGCCACCAGGCCGGACATCGGCGTGATCATCGACTGGGTGCCGGCGCACTTTCCGCGCGACGACGCACGGGCTCGCCGAGTTCGACGGCACCGCGCTCTACGAGCACGCGGACCCGCGCCTCGGCGAGCACCCGGACTGGGGCACGAAGATCTTCAACTACGGCCGGCACGAGGTCCGCAACTTCCTCGTCGCGAACGCGCTGTACTGGCTCGACCACTACCACGTCGACGGCTCTGCGCGTCGACGCGGTCGCCTCGATGCTGTACCTCGACTACAGCCGCAAAGCCGGGCGAGTGGCTGCCGAACCGGCTACGGCGGCCGCGAGAACCTCGACGCGATCGACTTCCTGCGCCAGCTCAACACGTCGATCGGCCGGCTCGTACCCCGGTGCGCGTGACGTTCGCCGAGGAGTCGACCGCGTTCCCGGCGTCACGCAGCCGGCGCACCTCGGCGGCCTGGGCTTTCACTTCAAGTGGAACATGGGCTGGATGAACGACACGCTGCGCTACGCGGCGCTCGACCCGATCCACCGCCGCCACCACCACCAGCTGATCACGTTCTCGTTCGTGTACGCGTGGTCGGAGCGGCTTCGTGCTGCCGATCTCGCACGACGAGGTCGTGCACGGCAAGGGCTCGCTGCTCGACAAGATGCCCGGCGACGAGTGGCAGAAGCGCGCCAACTACCGGCTGGCTCCGCGCGTACATGATCGGCGCATCCCGGCAAGAAGCTGCTGTTCATGGGCCAGGAGTTCGGCCAGTGGCGCGAGTGGCGCGACGAGCACTCGCTCGACTGGCACCTGCCTCGACGACGAGCGGCACCGCGGCGCTGCTGCGAGCTCAACCGCGAGCTGAACCGCCTGTACTGCCGGAGCTGCCGGCGCTGTGCGCGGGCGATCCGCCGATCCCGACGGGTTCGCGTGGATCGATCCGCACAACGCGCGACCAGAGCGTATTCGCATTCCTGCGTCGCGATCCGACGCGACGCGGCATCGCGCCCGGTCGTCTGCGTGTTCAACGCGACGCCGGTGCCGCGCGACGACCTACTGGATCCGGCGTGCCGAGGCGCGGCGCATACCGACGCTGCTCGACACCGACGCGATGTCAAGATTCGGCGGCTCGTCGGTATTCGCGCGCGCAACGACCGGATCGAGGCTAGCGCGCACGCAAGCTCACGGCTTCCCGCACCGCTTGGCGCTCACGCTGCCGCCGCTGGCGGCCGTCTGGTTGCATGCCCGCGCGCTGAGCAGCCCCGTCAGGTTCAGGTCGGTCGCGCAGGACATCGGCGCGCGTGAGCAATCGGCGGTACGTACCGCATCTCGAGCGCCGGTGCACCCGCAGCACGCTCGGCGCCGACTGATCACCGCGCGCGGCATCAATTTCGCCGTGTATCTCGGCGAACGCAGTGCGCGTCGAGTTGTGCCTGTTCGACTGCGAGCGGACGGCGCGAGATCGCGCGCGCTGCCGCTGCCGCAGCGCACCGGCGACATCTGGCACGGCTTCCTGCCCGCTCAGCACGCGTGCGCCGGGACCTGCTGTATGGCTACCGCGGTGCACGGGCCGCTACGCGCCGCGCGACGGGCCAGCGATTCAACCCGGCCAAGCTGCTGATCGACCCGTGCGCGCTCGCGCTGCAGGGCGGACTCCGCTGGCACCCCGCGATCAGAGGCGCGGCCGGCCGGGCGACGATCTGCAGCCCGATCTCAACGACAGTGCGCCATTCGTGCCGAAATCGCGCGGTCGACTCGATACAGCTTCGACTGGGGCCGCGTGCGTCTCGCCGCAGCGTGCCGTGGCGCGACACGATCGCTGTGCGAGCTGCACGTCAAGGGCTACACGCAGCGCCACCCGGCGTGCCGCCGGAGCTCGCGCGGCAAGTACCTCGGTCTCGTGCACTGCCGGTCGCTCGCCGTCACCTGACGCGGCCTCGGCATCACGACCGTCGGAGCTGATGCCGTGCCAGGCTTTCGCGAGCGAGCAGTTCCTGCCTCCGAGCGCGGGCTCGTGAACTACTGGGGCTACAACCCGATCGCATGGTTTGCGCCCGATGCGCGCTACGCGGTCGCCGACCCGGTCGTCGAGTTCAAGACGATGGTGCGCGCCTGCACGCGGCCGGGCTCGAGGTCGTGCTCGACGTCGTGTTCAACCACACGGCCGAAGGCAACCAGCGACGGCCCGACGCTGAGCCTGGCGCGGTTTCGACAACGCGCTACTACCGCACTCGCAGCCCACGACCGCGGCGCCTACAGAACTACACCGGCGTGCGGCAACACCGTCAGCTTCGACGCGACCCGGCCGTGCGCGGGCTCGTTCTCGACTGTCTGCGTTACTGGGTCGGCGAGATGCGCGTCGACGGCTTTCCGTGTTCGACCTCGCCGGCGGTGCGGGCGCGAGCACCAGCGGCTTACAGCAGCCAGCGCGCCGTTCTTTGCGTCGTTGCGCTCGGATCCGTGCTCGCGCACGTCAAGTTCATCGCGGAGCCCTGGGACGTCGGGCCCCGGCGGCTACCAGCTCGGGCACTTCCCGCCGGCTGGTCCGAGTGGAACGATCGCTACCGGCGATGCGGTCCGCGCCTACTGGCGCGGCGATGCGCTCGTTACTCGGCACGTTCGCCGAGCGCCTCGCCGGCTCGAGCGACCTGTTCCGTCACCACGCGCCGCAAGCCCACCGCGAGGCATCAACTTCGTCGCAGCGCACGACGGTTTCACGCTGCACGACACGGTCGCGTACAACGATCGGCAGGCAACGAGGCGAATCTCGAGAACGGCAACGACGGCCACACGCACAACCTGAGCTGGAACCACGGCGTCGAGGGACCGACCGACGACCCGGCCGTGCTGAGCTGCGCGCGCGACAGATGCGCAACATGCTCGCGACGCTGCTGCCTGTCGCAGGGCGTGCCGATGATCGCTGGGCGGCGACGAGTTCGCACGCACGCAGCGCGGCAACAACAACGCCTACTGCCAGGACAACGAGATGAGCTGGGTCGACTGGACGCTGGCCGAGCAGTCACCGCGACCTCGTCGACTTCGTACGCCAACTCTGCGAGCTGCGCCGATCGCGGTTGTGGTTGCGCCGCGATACGTTCCTGAAGGGCAGCAGCCGCGCTGGCGCGCGAAGGACGTGAGCTGGCTGCACCCGATCCGGTCGCGAGATGCAGTCGGCGGATTGGAACGATGCCGGCGCAGCGCTGCATCGGCGTGCGGATCGGGCGCTGCCCCAGCGCGAGGGACAGTCGCGACGGTCTCGGTGATCGTGTTCAACGCCGGTGACGCCGCCGTCGACTTCGCATTGCCGGTTCCTTCGCTCCGCCATGCAGTGGTTGCTGGTCTTCGACACCGGCGATTCCGTGTCGAGCGAGCAGCTCGCTCCGCGGACTCTGCCGGCGTCACGATCGCGGCGCGCAGCTCAGCGCTGCTCGAGCAAGTCCCGCGATGAGTCGCGCGCGGCAAGGATGCTGACCGTGACGCTCGATGAGCTGGTCGATCGCCTCGCGCGCAGTCCGCGGCCTCGGTGAGGCGTATCACGACTATCGCGGCGAGCTGCGGCATTTCAGCCGGGAAACGCGGGCCGCGTTGCTGCAGGCGATGGGTTGCGCGACGTATCGTGCGAGGCCTCGCTCGCGAGCGAGATCCACGGCCGCCGACCTGGTGTACTGAGCGACAGGGCGTGCCGGGGATCACCGTGCTGCGGCCGCGGCGCCGCGGGCGTGCCGATCGTCGTGCCGGCCGACACGTCAGAACCGGCGTCTGCACTGGACCGTGAGTCGCCGACGGCGTGATATTGCGGGGCAGTGTCGCCGGACGAGCTCGCGGCACGAGCGCGAGCGCCGCGAGATCCACGGCCGCTGGCTCACCGACGGCTGCTCGCATTGCCGGAGTTGCCGCCCGGCGATCATCGCCTGAGCCTGTCGATGACCGCGCCCTCTCGTTTACCGACTGGCGCTCATCGTCATGGCGCCCGCACTGCTACGAACCGGCGGTGCTCGAGGCAGGCGGTCGACTCTGGGGCGTCGCCGGTTCAGCTCTCACACGCTGAGGTCGCGCACGAACTGGGGTATCGGCGATTTCGACGACCTGCAGACGCTGCCGTTACACGACAGTGCGCGCGCCGGTGCGGACTTACATCGGGCTCAACCCACCGCACGCGTTAGTTCGCGGGACGAACCCGGCACACTCCGAGTCCATGCACAGCCCGTCGTCGCGCGAGTTTCTGAACGTGCTTTTACATCGCGTGGCGTCGGTGCCAGATACGCCGCATCTCTGCTTCGAGGCGCAGCGCGTCGGTCGCATCACCAGCGGCACGCCACGAGGTCGAGCGCCTGAGGGCGATCGCACGACGTCGATTACGGTGGTGTCGCCGCGCTCAGAGCTGCCCGTTGCTGCGTCTGCTGTTTGCGAAATTCGCGGCAGCACGCTGGACTCGCGTCCGTCGGGGCCGAGGCGTTCCGCTCGCTTCCGGGCGAGCAGGGCGACGCTGTTGCCGGCTGCATGCGATCCACGAGGCGATCGACGAGCACGTGCGTGCGATCGATCCGAACGCGTGGGGTTGGCCTGCGTAGGCCGAAGAGCTGCGCGACCCGCGCCTGCGCGGGCGTACGCAGATTCCGAGCGCCGCCACGCGGCTGAGATCGAGGATTTCACGCGTGGCTGCAGTGGATCGCGGACGAGCAACTCGATTGCGCGCAGCGCCTCGGCGCGCGACCTCGGCATGCGGCTCAGGCTGTACGGCGACTACGCGGTCGGGGTGACCCGCCGGGTCAGAGACGTGGTCGGATCAGCGCGTATATCGCATGGGCGCCGCGGTCGGCGCGCCGTCCCGATGCACCTCGCGCTGAAAGGGGCAGGACTGGGGCATTCTCCGCAGGACCCGGTGGCGCTGTCGAAGGACGCGTATCGTCCGTTCCGGCGAGTTGATCGCAGCGAACATGCGGCACTTTGGCGCGCTCGCATCGATCACGTCGCATGGCTTTGTTCCGCCAGTGGTGGGTCCGCGCGGCTTCAGCGCCACCGACGGCGGCTACGTGCACTACCCGCTCGACGACCTCGACTGTCGGTGCTCGCGCTCGAGAGCCATCGCCAGCGGTGTCTCGTCGTCGGCGAGGATCTCGGGACCGTGCCCGATGAAGTGCGTGTCGCGATGGCGAAGTACGCCGTGTATCACTACAAGGTGCTGCTGTTCGAGAAGGAACACGACGGTCGTTTCCGACGGCCCCGCGATTACAGCAGCGCGCGATCGCTACCGTGACGACGCACGACCTGCCGACGCTGCGTGCCTACTGGGCGGCGAAGACGTCGCGCTCCCGCGATCGGCTGCGGCTCTTTCCGGGACGAGCAGGTCCGCGAGCTGCGTGATCCGCGGAGCGCGACCGCGACTCGGGCTGAACTAGCTCGACGCGCTGCGCGAGTCCGGCTTCGCCGCCCGCACCGGTCGCGGGCGATGCGGACCGTACACCGACGAGCTTGCGGAAGCGGTGCAGGCTACCTGGCGAAGCAGTGCGTGCGTCGCTCGTCGTGCCTGCAGCTCGAGGATCTGATCGGCATGAGCGAGCCGGTCAACGTGCCGGGCACGAGCTGACGAGTACCCGAACTGGCAACGCAGAGGTCACGGTCGCGACGTCGAAGACGCGTTCGGCAGCGAGCCGTGTCGCGCGCGGCGCTCGCCGCGGTCGCGCGCGAACGCGCCGCCGGCTCAGGCTCGGATCATGCGCCAGCGCGGCAGCCCATTTCAGCGCCGGCCCAGCGTGACGTCGGGCGACAGGCGCCAGACACCCTTGTCGTCGACGCAGGCCGGTCGTGCGGCCTTCGCTCAGTCCGAAGCCGCCGTGCGCGACGAGCTTGAACGTGCGGCAACCGTCGTCGCGGCGCGAATCGGCGCCGAGCGGCGTGAGCTTCGTACGAGACACCGGCCTGCGGGTTCGACCAGCGTGACCGTCTGTCCGCTGTTCGATGCAAGCTCGAGCGACGCTGACCGACGCACGAGCGGTCGCGCTCGTCCATGCGGCGGCCGATCTCGGTGGTCGATCACCGCGCCGATCACGGTGCCGAGCACGATCGCGACCGGGCGCTCGTCACCCCTTGCCGACCTGCAGGCCGATCACGCCACCGGCGACGCCACCCAGCACTGCGCCGATTTCGTCACGATCGCAACTGCCGCGGCTCACGCCGTAGTCGCGCGGGTATTCGCGGCCGCTGTCACCCGGCGGTAGTACGGGTCGTGCTTCTTGCGCCAGCCAGTGCGCGGGGCCCAGGGCGGCGGCGTCGCTATCGCACACGCAGGGCGCCAGCATCACGGCCGTGCGCTCAAGCTTCTGCAATGACTCACGAATTTTCATCGCTGCTCTCGTCGGGCCTGGCTCGGGCGGTCGGGCCGCCCGCGATTCGACTGGCAACGCTAACCCTCGGGCGGCGGTTGAATCGCGCCGGGTGCTCGATAGCTGTGACCGGTGTCACGCAAAGGGCGGGGATTAGGTCAAATCGCGTAAGCTTCGAGTCAGCAGCCCGACGGAGAACGACTCATGAGCGAACAGGAATATTCGCGCCGCGTCGTGCTCGCCGCATCCGGCGCCGTGCTGACGGGATTAGCGGCGGGCTCGGTGCGCTCGCGGTCCCTCGCGCGGCGATACGAAGGCGCGCCCCGGCCGCAGCGTCGGCCCCGGTCCGACGCTCGCGCCTCCAGCGCGCTGACTGATCGGCAGCGATCCGACCGTGCGCCGGCTCGGTTTCGGCGCAATGCGCGTCACCGGCGATCGGCATCTGGGGCGAGTCGAACGGATCCTGCCGAGGCGCGCGAGTGTCGAAGCGCGCCGTCGCGCTCGGTGTCGATTTCATCGATACGGCCGATGCGTACTGGACCCGGCACGAGCAGAGAGATCATCGCCGACCGCGCTGCATCCGTATCCGGAGGACTCGTGATCGCCAACGAAGGGCGGCATCATGCGTCCGTCGGTCGACGAGTGGGTCCCGAACGGTCGTCCCGAGCACCTGCGTGCGGCGTGCGAGGCAGGAAGCGCGCTGCGTCTCGAGCGCATCGATCTCTACCAGCTGTCACACGATCGATCCCGACGGTGCCGCTCGAGGAATCGATCCGGCGAAATCGCGCGCCTGCAGAAGGAGGGCAAGATCCGGTATGTCGGCGTCTCGAACTTCGACGCCGACGAGCTGGCGAGGCGCCGTCGCATCGTCGAGGTCGCCTCGGTGCAGAACCGCTACAACGTTGCTGATCGCACGTCGGACGCTGGTCCTCAAGGTCTGCGAACACGACCGCATCGCGCTTCATCCCATGGCGACCGCTTGCGCAGGGCGCCAGCGATGCGGCTGCCGACGGTCCTGTCGCGCGCCTCGCCAAGGTCGCGGCGAGCCGTGGTCTGTCGATGCCGCAGGCCGCGATCGCGTGGACGCTTGCGCGGTCGCCCGGTCATGCTGCCGATCCCCGGTACGTCGAAGGTCGAGCACCTCGAAGAGAACGTCGCGGCCGCCGCGGTCAAGCTGACGGCCCAGGAGATGCGCGAGGTCGGCTGACGTTCGAGCGCGGGCATTGGGGCAATACGGATCGAGATGGGCAGCGCCGGTGCGATGACGAAGCCTGGTCGCGCCAGCGAGTCGCGTATCGCGGACGCCGACGGCGCATGCGCGCTCTTCGTCGGCCGGCGTCCGTGGCAGCCCGTGTGTTGCGTCCGGAGCGTTCCGGGCGGCTTCGCGCAGGCTTCTCGTGATGCGCTTGCCCGCGGGCCGTCGGTTGCCTTCGTGGGCTCGGCCGGTGCCGATCGGCTGATACGTCGGCACGAGGTGCTGCCTGCCGTTGCCGATCAGGTCCGCGCGCCCCATGTTGCGCAGCGCCTCGCGCAGCAGCGGCCAGTTGTTCGCGTCGTGATAGCGCAGGAACGCCTTGTGCAGCCGGCGCACGCTGCAGGCCCTTCGGGATCGTGACCTCTTCGCTCGTGCGCGTGACGCGTGTGCAGCGGGTTCTTGCCCGAGTGATACATCGCGGTCGCGGTCGCCATCGGCGACGGCAGGAACGCCTGCACCTGGTCGGCGCGGAAGCCATTGCTGCTTGAGCCACAGCGCGAGCTCGAGCATGTCCTCGATCGGTCGTGCCGGGATGCGCGGCAATGAAGTACGGGATCAGGTACTGCTCCTTGCCGGCCTCCTTCGAGTACTTGTCGAACAGCTCCTTGAACCGGTCGTACGTGCCGACGCCCGGCTTCATCATCTTCGAGAGCGGTCCTTCGGAGATCGCCTCGGGCGCGATCTTCAGGTACCCGCCGACGTGATGCTGGGCGAGCTCCTTGACGTACTCCGGCGACTCGATCGCGAGGTCGTAGCGCACGCCCGACGCGATCAGCACCTTCCTGATGCCCGGCAGCGCGCGCGCGCGGCGGTACAGCCGGATCAGCGGCGCGTGGTCGGTGTCGAGGTTCGGGCAGATGCCCGGGTACACGCACGACGGCCGGCGGCACGCCGCTTCGATCTCGCGGCGACTTGCACGCGAGGCGGTACATGTTCGCGGTCGGGCCGCCGAGATCCGAGATCACGCCGGTGAAGCCCGGCACCGTGTCGCGGATCGTCTCGATCTCGCGCATGCACCGAATCCTCCGAGCGGCTCTGGATGATGCGTCCCTCGTGCTCGGTGATCGAGCAGAACGTGCAGCCGCCGAAACAGCCGCGCTGGATCGTGACCGAGAACGCGGATCATCTCGTACGCCGGGATCTTCGCCTCGCCGTAGGCCGGATGCGGCACGCGCCGGTAGGGCAGCTCGTAGATCGCCGTCCATCTCCTTGGTCGTGAGCGGGATCGGCGGCGGATTGAGCCACACGTCGACGTCGCCGTGCCGCTGCACGAGCGCGCGCGCGTTGCCGGGGTTCGACTCCATGTGCAGGATCCGCGACGCGTGCGCGTACAGCACCGGGTCCGCCGCCACCTGCTCGTACGACGGCATCCGGATCACGCTGCGCGCTCGCGGTCGGCGTTCGGACGCTGGCGCGTGCAGACGCTGCACGACGTGACGCCGGGTCTCGCGTCGCGGGCTGGCGGCGCGGCGTCGCGCCGGCCGCGTCACCCGGTCGTCGGCTCCATCGCGTACGGGTCGACGGGCGTGATCGACGCGGCCCGGCGTGTCGACGCGTCGTCGAGTCGATCTCGATCCAGTCCGTCCGGCGTGCGCGGCGCACGAACGCCGTGCCGCGCAGGTCGTCGATCTCGCTCGATGCTGCTCGCCGGCCGCGAGCCGATGCGCGATCTCGCCAGATCTGCCGCTCGCGCGTTGCCGTAGACGAGCAGGTCCGCCTTCGCGTCGAGCAGCACCGAGCGGCGGACCTTCTCCGACCAGTAGTCGAAGTGCGCGATCCGCCGCAGCGACGCCTCGATGCCGCCGATCACGATCGGCAGCGTCCTTGTACGCTTCGCGCACGCGCTGCGCATAGACGAGCACGCAGCGGTCGGGTCGGCCGCCCGCGACGCCGTGCGGCGTGTACGCGTCGTCGCTGCGGATCGCGGCGGTCCGCCGTGTAGCGGTTCACCATCGAGTCCATGTTGCCGCCGGTCGATGCCGAAGAACAGGTTCGGCGCGCCGAGCGTCAGAGAATCGCGTCGTCGAGTGCCAATCGGGCTGCGCGATGATGCCGACGCGAAACCCTGCGCCTCGAGCACGCGGCCGACGATCGCCATGCCGAAGCTCGGGTGATCGACGTACGCGTCGCCGGTCACGAGGATCACGTCGCAGCTGTCCCAGCCGAGCTCGTCCATCTCCGCGCGCGACATCGGCAGGAACGGCGCCGGACCGAAGCGGTGGGCCCAGTGCTTGCCGGTGTGAGAACAGCTCGCGCGCGGCTTCGCATGGCGCGCAGTTTGGCTGAGGCCAATATGTCCCGTTGGCCACGTTTTCGACCAGAAATATTGCTGACGATGGATTCTATAGGAATATCCTTTGCGATTCGTGGCCAAGAGCCGTGTGCCACGACGCAACGCCGATCCGTCCCAGAAGCTGCCGATCCTGACCAAGGCGGTCACGCGAGTAACGCGCTGCTGAGCCTGACGCAGCGGCAGGTCGGTACCGCGCTGGGGCTCTCGGGGCCGACGGTGTCGCGGCTCTTCGTCGGCAAGTACGTGCTCGTCGCCCACGCGCGCAAAGGAATGGGAGCCGGCGTACTGCTCGTTCGGCTGTTCCGATCGCTCGACGCGATCTGGGGGTCATGAGGACACGGCGCGCACCCTGGCTTCGCACGTACAACACCGCCCCGCTGCTGCGCCGAATCGACCTGCTGCCGAGCGCGACCAGGCTCGTCCGCGTCGTTGACTACCTGACCACGCCCGCGTCGTTCGAGGCTCCTCCGCTGCGCGGTCGACCTCTCGGCGCGCGGTGGAGGCCCAGCACATCGTCTCGACGATGGCGCTCGTCGACTTACCGTGGCCGAGCAGACCGTGCTCGAGCGCTTGATCGAGGAGTCGAAGCCACCCATTCCCGCCGAAGTCGCGCGGCTCAACCTGCATTGGCTGCTGTTCACGCCGTGCTTCGCTACCCGCCGCCGCCGGGAGGCTCGCGGTTTCGTGGTCCGACCGACCCCCGGCGCGTTCTACGGCGCCGAGCCGTGCGCACGTCCTGCGCAGAGGTGGGCTGATCTGGCGCTGGCGCCACCTGAGCGAGTCGCCGGCGCTGAATTCGATCCCGCCGAAGCCGCAGACCGTCTTTCGCACCGGCATTGCCGGCATCGTCAATCGACCTGCGCCAGCCGCCGTTCGACGAGGACCGCGGGCGTTGGACGCACCGTTCCGACTACACCGCATGCCAGGCTTGCGCGCACTGGCGCGCACAGCGCACGTCGGCGTCATCCGCTACGAGTCGGTCCGCGACTCGCGTCGCGGCGGCTGCGCCGCGGTGCTCGATGCCGGCGCATTCACGAGCAAGGCGCCGCTCGAGCAGCAGACATGGATCCTGACAATCACGCGCGCGCGTGATCTGGCAACGTAGCGACTCGATTGATCGCGCGACGCTCGAGTTCTCGACGGCGGGGTGGGCCTAACCGCGGGCTTCCGACTCGGTTTCTGCCGCCCTGCCACGGACGTCTCCGCGTTCGTCACGCGAGCGTGTGATAGACCTTCTGACGTCCTCGTCCTGCTCGAGCTTGTCGATCAGCTCCATGACCTCGGTCGCCTGGTCCTCCGGCAGCTCGGTCGGCGCCATGCAGATGTACTCGTGCTCGGCGGAGAGCGGCGTGACGCCGCGATCCTCGAGCGCCTTCTGCATCTGGCCGAAGTCCTCGAACAGGCAGCGCGCGACGATCTGCGGCTCGCCCTTCTCGCCCGTGCTTTCGCCCATCTCCTCGAGCCCGTGATCGATCAGGTACAGCTCGAGATCGTCCTGGTCGATGCCCGTCAGGGTTCAGGCCGGAACACGCCCATGCGCTTGAACTGGAACGCGACGCTGCCGGTCGTCGCGAGGTTGCCGCCGTTCTTGGCGAACAGGTTGCGCACGCTCGCGACGGTGCGTGTCGGGTTGTCGGTCGCGCGTCTCGACCAGCACGGCGACGCCGTGCGGCGCATAGCCCTCGTACAGGATCACCTCGAAGTTCGCCGCGTCGCGCCCGAGGCGCGCTTGATCGCGGCCTCGATCTTGTCCTTCGGCATGTTGAGCGCGCGCGCGTTCTGGATCACGCGGCGCAGTGCCGGGTTGCTGCGCCGGGTCGGTGCCGCTCGTCTTGACGGCGATCGTGATGTCCTTGCCGATCCGCGCGAACTGCTTCGCCATGCGGTTCCAGCGCGCGAACATCACGTGCTTCTGACTTCGAAGATTCGACCCATGACCGCTTCTCGCCGGGGGCGCGGAGCCTACCTGAGGCTTGGACGGCAGCGACAGCGGACCGATCCGGGCGAGCGGCCCCTGCGGCGTGGACGGCCGCGCCGGCGGCGGCGACCGATCGTCAAGGGCACCCGTTGAATCCGCGATAGTAACGAGCGATCCGCCGCCGATTGATCAGATGGTGTTGATATTATCGAGACTGAATTCGCGGCGCCGAGAAAGCCGACGGGAAATGAGCGAAACCTCCGGGATCCGTCAGCGGCAATCGACGATGCGCGAGTACCGCTCATCGCAGTCGGCGCAAACGTCCGCGCGGCGAACTCACCAGCGGAGGCTCGCGCCGTTCACCCGGTGCCAGAAGATGCCGTGCGGGTCGCGATCGATCTCTGCGCAGCAGGCGCAGGAAATCGCGCGAAGCGCGGCAGCGCCGCGTACGGTCGCAGGTGGCCGCGGCAGTCGCAGTAGTGGAGCCGCCACTCGCAAGTCGCGGGCTCGAAGCGGAATCGCGCGAATGGAGACTCGCGCAAGGCGTCCATGTTGTGAGAGCGAAAGAGCGGTCGCACAGCTCGTTGAGCCAGACGTCGTCGCCGTCGATGCGGTAGCTGAGGCGCACCTGTCGCGCGAACCGTGGCGGGCAGACCGGATCGCAATAGCGCGAGCAGTGTCGCTCGACGAGCCGGCGCGTGAGATCGCTGAGCGCCATGCCGCAAGCGTAGCCTCTACGGGCGGCAGAAGAGTATGTCTGCTGCAGTGCGTGATGGACGCGCACGAAAATCCCCTGTAAAAGGCTCGCACGCAAGAATCTGGCACCGCAGACGCGAAACCTGAGGCCTCGGTACGAGGCCGGACGAGAAATGCCCGCTGCGTCGCGGTGCAGGCCGGGGATGCCCAGACGGGGGCTGCGGGTAGGCCAAGGATGACCGCAGTGATGAAGGCTGCGAGCGGGTCGCCCTGCTCGCGGCCTTTTCTTTCGGTAGACTGCATTGCGATGGCTCGCCGATCGCCCCCGATCGAATCGCGGGGCCTGGAGTGTTCGGATGAAGTCGATCCTGACGGCCGTGGCGCTCAGTGCCCTCGGCCTCGCGGCCATCTCCGGTTGCACGATCGAGAGCGGCGGCGACGACAAGCGTCTCGCACGAGTTCGGCTCGATTACTTCGGTGCCGGCGGCGATGCTGAACATCATCGATCCGACTCGACGGCGATGCATTCCTTGCGGGAGGCAACGTCTCGATCGCGAGCGAGATCGAGGGCGACCTGATCGCCGCCGGCGGCGCACGTCTCCGTCTGGCGGCAACATCGGCGACGACGTCTACGTCGCGGGTGGCGATGTCAACGTCGATGCGATCGTGAGCGGCAATGTGCGCATCGCGGGCGGGGACATCAACGTCGGCCCGGCGACCGCGATCGGCGGCAACGTTGCGCTGACCGGGCGGTCGCATCGAGTTCGAGGGCGGCACGCAGGGTCACCTGCAGGCGGCCGGCGCGCATGTGCGGATCAACGGCACGGTCGAGGGCGACGTCAGGGTCCATGCGGAGGACCTCACGATCGGTCCTCGGGACGCGCATTTCAGGCACGCTGATCGTTTGCGCGGACCGAACGCGCCCGAAGTGCCCGAAGGCGCCGTGATCGCCGGCGGGGTCGATATCGCGCGTCGTCCGGACATCACGCGTTCGACGGGGCTCGAGACACGGTGCGCGACACGGCGCGCGTCGCCGGCACGATCACTTGGTTTTTCGGCTCGTTCCTCGTCGCTGCATTGTTCGCGCGCTCGCCGTTCCCGGCGCCGCGAGCCGCGCCGGACGGCCCACCTGCTGCGGCGACTGCCGGACCGCTCCGAAGTCGATTCGGGCTTGGGTTCCCGACGCCTCGTCTGCGTGCCGTTCTTCCTCGTGCCGCTCGTGATCACGATCATCGGCATCCCGCTCGCGCTGCTGCTGGATACCGCTGTACCTGCTGCTGCTCTTTTTCAGCCGGGTCACGACTGCGATGTTTCTCGGCCGCCAGGGACTCGCGGCGCGTGCGCGGCACGCAGCCCGTGACCAAGGGCTGGACGCTCGCCGCGTGGCTGGCAGCGCGTCGTCGTGCTGAGCGGCTCGCACGCCGCATTCCGCCTGATCGGCTCCCTGGGTCGCGCTTGGCGCTGGCCGGCGGCGGGATCCCATAGGTGCGTTCGTCTGGCAGGCGTGGAACCGGCGTGACGGCGCGCGCGTGGCGACCTGATCGCGAGTGAGTTGGCCCTTGCACTGGCTCGACGTGCATCCGGGCGCTCCGTGGCCGCCGCCGGTCAGCGCAGTGGCGGCAGCCGCCGCGACGATCAGTGGTACCCGTCGCTCAGCAACGCTGCTGATCATGGCGTCGATACGGCAACCGCTGGGACGCCGAGTCCTCGACGCCGCGCAATCGCTCGCCTCTTCATCGAAGCCGGGCACCCGATCTTCGAAGCCGCTGTCGGAACGCCCTCACGGTCTACGGCGGAAGGGCGATCGCGCAGCTCTCGCCCGATGCCGATCGCGGCGACGATTTCGTTCTGTGAAGCGTCGACCTGCGCACACGCTCTGGCTGCGATCGACCTGTTTTTCGCGTGGGCGCTGAAAGCCCGCTCAGCGTTGCCACCTACATGGGCGATGCGCGAGCGATGTAGCTGCCGCTGATCGGCGGGCAGCGAACCCGGAGCTCTACCACGACTGGCGCGAGATCTTGCAGGCGCTGGAACATGCTCGAGCTCGACACGGCGTGGGCAGGGCTCAACCGCGTGATCGCGTGGGTCGCGGGGCTCGGGCTCTGCTGGTGGCTGGTGCGGCGCTGGCGTGACGGTCGTGGAATAGCGCCCGCTCTGGCTCACGATAAAAAAGCGATAATCGCGCAAGTTTGAGTCGCCGAAGGTCTGCAGATGGCCCGCACCCCTCGACGATGCTCGCGCTCGGCACACCGGCGCCGGATTTCCGTCTGCGGGATTGCGACGGCGTGACCCATGCGCTCGCCGACTTTCGTGAAGCTCGCGCACTGCTCGATCGCCTTCATCTGCGGCCATTGCCCGTTCGTCGCAGCACCTGCGCTGTCGCGTTCTCGCAGTTCGCGCGGGATTTTCAGCCGCGCGGGCTCGCGATCGTCGCGATCAACTCGAACGACGTCATCGCCTGCCCGCAGGACGGCCCGGACGGCATGCGCCACGAGCGCGCACACCGCGGGCTACGTGTTCCCGTACCTGTTCGACGCGGACCAGGGTGTCGCGAAGGCCTATCGCTGCGGCGTGCGCCCGACTTCTTCCCTGTTCGACGAGCACCGCCGGCTGGCGTATCGCGGACAGTTCGACGAGAGCCGCCCGGGAAACGGCAAGCCCGTGACGGGAAGCGATTTGCGGCGCAGCGACCGAGGCGTTGCTCGCGGGCCAGAGACAGCGTGCCGTCGGACCAGTCGCCGAGCGTCGGCTGCAGCATCAAATGGCGCGCGGACAACGCCCGGACTACGCACGCTGCAGGCGCTCGATCGATGCGAGCGAAGCGCTGACGCGATCGGGCTCAGCGACCGGGCATCGAACGCACGATCTCGCCGCGCCATGTCGGCCGCCATGCGGGCGCCGGCTTCGGGCGAGCGCACACGCGACTCGATGGAGATCACGCCGCGCCAGATCAGCTTGCCCGACGCGGGATCGTCGACGAACACGATCATCGAGCCTTCCCCGACCGTTTGCTCGTGCGGCACCACCGAGGTCGGCGGCAATTGTGGAGAATTGCCCGGCATCAGCACTTCGTTCGGCGACGGCGCGCCGACACGACGGTCGTCGGAGACGACATAGGTGCGGTGTCCGGCGACCTGGTAGCTCACGATCATGTCGGCCTTTGCGGCATCGACCTTCGTGTAGCCCTGTGCGCGAGCTCGTCCTCGATCGCGGTCTGGACAGCCTGCTCCAGCCGCTGAACGTCACCGGCGTTCTGCTGGCCCGGCGTCGATACCTCGCCGGCCTTCCAGCCGTACGTGTGTGTCTCGCCGGGAAATTCGCCTCCGGCGCCTCGTACTTGTCGATGCTCGTTCGTCGTCGCACACCCCGCGACCAGCGAGACAAACACAGCCAGCGCCGCGACGACCCTGAATGAGGCTCGATTTACCACGTTGGATACCGATCCCGGGCAACCAGGCAACGATTGTATGTCGAGGCCGGCTCGCGCGCTTGCGATCGGCCACTCCGGCTGCGCCAGAAGACACGTTCGACTGGAACTTCGCCGCGACGCCGCAGTCAATCACCATGGTCACGCGAGGCGTGACCTCTCCTGCACGGACGCGCCGGCCAGGGTTGGTGGTTCCTCGCTGGCCGGCGTGGCCCTGCATTTGCGCTCGGTCTCCGGATGGTCGGAGATACGGACGCATCAGTGACGCCAGAACGGCCACGTGCCGCGTCACGATGGCCCGGTGCGATCCAGCGATGCGGTACTCGTCAACGGCCGATGCGAAATGGAGACCTAGCCCGCCGCACGCGGCTGATCGCTCAGGTAATCGCTGCGTGAACAGCACGATGCGACTGGACGACCTGCGAGGAATGTAGTCGCGGCGTCGCACACCGTACTCCGGGCTGCGTGGACCTGGAATTCCGAGGTCGGTGTCCGAACCGGCATCGCGCTGCTCGCTCGGCCGTATCATGCAACCGGGCAGGCGGAGCAGTCGCTCTACGAAGTAGCGCGTGCCGCCGAAGCGTCCGGCTTTCCTGTACCGGGACAGGTTCGCCAGCGACTCGGCGCAACCGGAGGAAACGTCGGCGCCGAGTGGGCTCGTCCCACGCGAGCGCGCCAGCGACCGCACGCATCGTCCGGCCCAGCACCCGAATCGAAAGCGAAGCGTTGTTGAGCGCGGTGTCGATCATCAACAGCGTCTCGACCTGCTCGCCGCGCGCCTCGAGCTGCCGAGCCATTTCGAGGCGCGGCGATCATGCCTCCCAGTACAGAAGCCTCCGAGCCGGTACGGTCCTTCGGGTTGCACGCGCGTATCGCGCGCCAGGCGCTCGCTGGCCGTGAAGCTCGATGCTCCAGGGCAGCTCATCTCCGTCGAGTCCGTGCGCGCGTGACTGCGTGGAACGGACGTGGTCCGCGCCGAGCGCACGAGCCAGGTCGCGGCAGTAGAACCCGCCGCTGTTCTGCGTGGTCGCCGTGCAGAAAGAACAGCGGTACGCTGCGTGCTTCCCACCTGCAGAGTGCTCAGGGCCCGGCCGAAGTCCGACTCGTCCATCAGCAGCGCGACCAGGCGGTTGATGGTCAGGGGTCCCTCGAGCAGGCGCGAAGGCTGCACTTCGCAGCCGCAGCATTCGTTGATTCGCAGCAGCATGCTCCATGACGAGCAAAGAAGTGCCGCCGAGTTCCATGAAGTCGTCGTCGGGACCGATGTTCGTGGTGTGTGGAGGAGGTTCCTCCCAGATCACACGCAACTGTTCGCCAAGAGGGCCGAACTGGACTCGTGTCGCCTCGAGCGGCGCGAGCGAGGGCTGAACGGACTAGCGCTCGCAGCGCGTTGCGATCGATCTTGCCGCCCGCGCTGAGCGGCAAGTCGTCGATCGACTCGAATCGCGACGGAATCGCATGGCCCGGCAGTTGCTCGCGCAGGTAGTCGCGCAGCGTTCTTTGCACCGGGTCGCGGGTGCAACCGGCACGTAAAACGCGACGAGGCTCGTGTCGCCTCTTTGATCGTCACCAGCGACGACCGCGACGTGCCGCACGAGTCCGCTTTCGTGCAGCGCGTGCTCGATCTCGGCGAGGTTGACGCGATGGCCGGAGACCTTGGACCACCGAGTCTCCGGCGCCCGAGAGGTGCACGAAGCCGCCGCCTGACAGGGCGTGGCCGACGTCGCCCATCCGCCAGGTGCGCACGCGGGCGCCGTCGCGGTGGCTCAGGAATGCGTCGCGCCGGAACCCCTCGCGGGTCCAGTAACCGTCCGCAAGTCCGCGGCTGCTGATCTCGAATTCGCCAACCGCGCCGGGTGCAACCCCGGGAACCCGTTTCATCGACGAGTGACACCTGGACGTCGTCGACGGGGCAGCCCACCGGGACAAGGTTTGACTCGATAGGTGTGTGCGCATCGACGAAGTGCATGCACACAGGGCCGGTTTCGCGTGCTCGAGAGTGCGTTGACGAGCGTGCAGTCGGTAAAGAAATAGTGTGCGATAAAGCTCGACGTCCGGCTCGGTAGACAGGCTCGCCTCCGATTGCGATCAGGCGCAGCGTCGGGCACGATGCGACCGCCCAGATGCGCGGACCAGTGCCGAAACAGCGAAGCGCTCGAGCGGAAGCAAGTGATGCGGTTGTGCCCGAGCCACGCATCCAGGTCGCCCAGGCCGGTCCTGCTTCAGGTTCCGCGGATAGAGCGTTGCGCCGTTCAGCAGGACGACCCAGAGCTGCGCGTTCGCCTGGGCTGCGCCGCCGGAGCCCAGCATCGTGACGCGATCGTCCGCGGCGATGCGCAGCGCATTCGTGTGCCGCATCACCTGGTGCAGCAGCCCGAAATGACCTGTGCACGACGCCTTTGGACGTCCCGTCGAGCCCGATGTGTACAGGATGTAAGCGGGCGTGAGTGCGGCAAGAGCGGCAGCACCAGGTCGTCGGCGTCGCTCCGCGGTGGGGCTCGAGTTGAGCACGGCCTCCGAGTCGACCACGGCACACCCGGCTGGTGCGATAGCAGCCGCGAGCGATCTGTGACGCGCGCTCGTCAACAGCAATCGCGAGGCCCGCACTCCGCCAACGTCTGCGCGAGCCGCGGCGCTGGAAACGACGGGTCGAGGGGCGGTAGATCTTGCCGGCCTTCGCGAGTGCGATCGCGGACGCGATCGACGGCAGCGATCCTGTCCATCAGCACGGCGACCGGCTCGGTTCGCGCAGCGTGCGCAGCGGTCGATGTCCTCACGCGCGGATCCGGTTGGCGATGATGTTCAGCTCTGCCGTACGCCTCACGGGCCCTTGGTGCGTCGACAAGGGCTGGCCTCGCCCAGGTCGCGACGCACCGTTTGCTCGAACCGCCGCGCGATCGGCTGCGAGTAGGTCATCGAGCGTCCATCGCCTCGAAGGCGGCGCCCGACTCGACATAATGGCGTGCGTCGCATCTCGGCACGCGATGCGCCGACGTGCGGGACAGGAAGCTCGATCAAGCGTTCCGCCTCAAAGCGGATCCCCGGGCCCGGGGCGCGCTACTCTAGCTGCGCTTTCCGCCGCCACTTCGCGTGTGACCCGCTTCGGACGGCAGACTAGAGTCGTGGCCGGCAGTCGACGTTTAGAAGCGGCACGGCAGGGAAAACGGGTTCAAATGGCGAGCAGTCGAGTGTCGTCGAGAGCCGGGTGCGCGCCCGGCCGCCACGTTAGAGTCCCCGCATCATCGTCTTCCGCTGCGCTCTGGAGTCGCTGCATCCTCCCGTTGCAAGGCCAATCCGCGAAGGCCCGCACCTCGTCGGCGTGCTGACTGGCGAGGGCGTCGGCCCGGAAGTGATCGCGGGCAGCGCTCGACGTGCTCGACGCTCGTCGGTGAAGTCGGCCGGTGTGCAATTCGAGTTGCGCCGCGGCGGTCCCATCGGACTCGCCGCGCCGGCTCAACGCCGGTGTCGGATCTCACGGACGACGTCACGGGATTCTGCAGAAGGCGTCTTGTGCCGACAGCGGTGCGGTTCTGCTGCGGTCCTGGCGGCGGCCGTTTCGTCTATGACCTGCGCGGACGGTTCGACCTGTATTGCAATAAATTCAGCCTTGCATATGAAC
>ERZ1370068.5009-contig-4052_pt1 | contig 74240 bp, 136 predicted proteins | sample MGYA00561227_ERZ1370068 | MGnify/ENA primary metagenome ERZ1370068 (study PRJEB38410, sample SAMEA6850437) | metagenome | study: Metagenomic assessment of the ecological functions of the soil: analysis of the soil microbiota associated with the... | reverse complement strand
GTTACGCGCCGCCGTACCGCCCGGTTGCTTGGCAGCGGTCGCCTTCGTGGTGCTGCCCAGAACAGCGAAGCCGAGTAGACACCGACCCGGCCTGCTCAGGGAACCGCGTGAAGCTCTTGGTGAGCTTGCCCGTCTTGCCGCCGTTGTCGGTCACGGTCAGGGTCCACGTCAGCGGTCCTGGATCTCGAGAAAGTCCTGGTGAAGGTCGCGAGCGTTGAAATCGTCCCGCCTTGAGCGTTGGTCCACTTGTAGGCGACGATGGTGCCGTCCGGATCGTGTGAGCCGGTGCCGTTGAAGGTGCAGCTGTGCGCCGGCGCGGGCTGGCAGCTGACCGTCCACGCCGCGACCGGCTGCCTGGTTGGACGGGGGCGTGCTGCTCGGGACCACCCAGTTGGTCAGGACTCCCCGCGTACGATCGAAGCGCCGCGTCCCGAGCGTGGCATTCTCGACGAGGAACGCGATTGCCCCCACCCCGCAGAGGCCCTTGTTGGTCCAGGACACGACGCCGGAAGCGTTGGTGGTGCCGGTGACCGGCTTGTTGGTCCAGTAGTCATCGAGGAACCGGCCGCTCACCTGCACGTTTGGCGAGCGGAGCGCCCGTTTCGCTGGTTAGCGTCGCCGTCGCCGTGGTGAGGTTGTACATCTTTCCCGCCCTGGAAGCAGCTCTGCGGAAACGCCGGGTCCTGCACGAACTGCCCAGTCATCACCAGCGAGCTCGACACCAGGCAGTTGGACCCACAAGCGGTGACCGGCGTCAGCTTCATCAGCCGCCGACTCTGGCCGATGTACACCTGGCTCAGGATCTGCCCGGAGCGCGCTCATCGGGCCGCCGTCGCCGACGGTGACCCCGGGGTAGGCCGGCGAGAGGCGCGAAGCGAGGTTTTGGGCCAGGCCGGCGGGACCTGCGGCAATCATCCCGGTGCTGCCCACGGTGAGCGAAATATCCTGCGCCGAGTTGATCGACCCCATGCTGTAGCGCGACAGATGGCCGGTACCGAAGGTGGAGATCATCTGCCAGGTGCCACCATTGGACAGGCGGAACGGATACACCAGGTTCTGGGTGTTGGTGGAGACCAGGAAATGGGCCTGGTCACCCGCATCGTTGATGGCGCTGCCGTTGATCCCGCTCCACTGAACCCTTGGGGCGGGGCCGGCAGCGGCACGACGCTGGCCGGATTACCCAACTGATACCACTTGGTCCAGGTTACCACCTTGCCGCCCGGGCTCGATCGCCGCAGGGCGCTCGTTAGGGTAGCCCTGGGCCGTGAGGTTCACGCATCCCCGTCGCCTGGGACCACATGAAGGGTGCAGCGGCCGTGTCGGGATCGCACCGCCCAATCGTAGGACCACCTGACCATCCGGCCCTGGTCGTCGAAACCTGCGACCTCGGCGCTCGACATGCCGGGGAAGATGCCGAGATCCTGAACCGTGTAGCCGGTGCCGCTCGGGCTCCAGATCGCCGCGCGCGTTGGTGCTGCCGGGGTAGCCCGTAAAGCCGGCGATCAGCGCCCGTGATTGTTGATGAAGAGGGGAAACTGGTAGCTGCTGGGATTGCCCCGGGACTTGAGGCAGCACGATCCGGTTTCCAGCCCGCCACACGACGATTTCTTCCGGCGGCAAGCAGAAGGGGCCGCAGCCGGGATCGGTGACGCGACCTGCCAACCACGTCGCCGGCGTCGTTGAGATCATACCCGGTCGCCGCGGTGGCGACGAAGTCGGGAGCGTACATCGCGGCGACGACACTCGCCGCCGCGAGGGCCGCTGGCGGGGCGGCTTCTTTGGCTGGTTCGAGCGAGTTGTCGCTGCAGCTTATGATCGCCAGGCTGGTGAGGATCGCCGCGGCGAGCCACCGTTCGGATCGGCTTTGCATCGTTCCCTCCTTGATCGTCCTGATGATCTTCCCGATTCGGCGACCCGACTGTGTCTTGATTCGAGCGAGCGATCGCGCGGTCGAGATATTCTGGCAATCGGTGCCGTTCGCCGCGGTGTGGGATGGCCCAACGCTACGCGTCGACGGATGAGATTTTGGTGAGCCCGGTGTGAATCTTCTGCGCGGGATTGGTCTCTGTCCAAGATGTATTCAGTCGCGGGCGGCTCTAACAAATCGCTCCCAAGATGGATCGGACGAGTGGAACGAAGAGTGGCGCGCGGAGGAGGGGCTGCGCCGTCCTGAGGCAGCCGGCTATCACAATACGATGCACTGCGCCTGCTGGTCTTCCTCAGGTCTCGGCGGGAGCTAACCGTAGGTCTCGCCTAACCAGCGCCCCCACCTGACGGCGCTGTATTCTTAAAGCAAGCGAGCCAGTTGTTGACTCCGTACACTCGTCGCCCGCAGATGAAGCACGGGCGTTAGGCGGCCACCAGCTCTCGGAGCTTACTCCATGTTCGAACCTGAACGGGCCCTACGTGTCGCCACAATCCTCACGCTGATGAGTAATCCGCCAGGCGAGCGTCGGAAGCCTAAGGAAAGTGATCTCGCTGGGATATTCGATATCTGGTTTGATGGTGGCGCGGTGAGGCATGATGGCGGGACTCAGTATGTATCGATTCCTGGATGGTTCGACGGCTGTCACGGGGACGGGCCCGAGGTTTTCTGTGCTGATCCAGTTGCACGACGGTACATTTGTGGAGGTGAAGGACAGAGACAGGACAAGCCTCCTGGGTTAGCCCTACTGGACTTTGGCGCGCCGTAGTCCCACCCCTGCCCTGCTTCTGAGAGTATGTTTAGGTACTCATCAAGGGTACCGTCCGCATGGATCCACAACTCAGCGGGTTTGCGCTCGGTTTGCTCTTTTGGCGCCGCCAAAATCGGAGCCATTGGGACCATTGGCTTTGCCATCGCCTGGTGGCGCACTCGGCGCAGGCTGCAGCGTTTGGAGAGTGCACTCCGGACCCGGGCGTGTTGAGGAGCGCCTGGCCAGCCTCGAGCGGAACACGGACTACATCGGCGCCAAGCTCGCTGAACTGGGGGAGGCGCAGACCCAGGTGCTCCGGCAGCTCGGCGGCGGGAGACTCCCAGAACCCGGGCAACTCGACGACGCGGCTCGGACTCCGCCGACGCCCCATTAGAGTCTCTCGGAGCCTGATTACCACACGAAGCGTGACGGCCCCGGCCGTCGTCACTGCAGGTCTCAGTTTCGAGCCGTAAGGATCGCGATGCAACGTCACCTCCTCCTCGTCGCGATTCTGCTTCTCGCCTCCACTGCTCAGACTGCCAACCTCCTGGCGCAACAGAGCCCACCGCGAGGCCGTCCACCCGCCGAACGTCGTCCTCATCACTCATGGACGACCTGGGATACGGTGACCTCGGCAGCTACGGCGGGCCGGATGCGCGTACGCCCAACATCGATCGGCTCGCGCGCGAAGGCGTGCCGCCTGACCAACGCCTACGCCAACGGGGCCGTCTGCACGCCGACGCGCGCGGCCCTCATCAGCGGTCGCTACCAGCAGCGCGTCGGGCTCGAATGGGTACTCGTCGACTCGCGCACCGGATCGGGACCGCGGTCTGCCCGCGACAGGAACGTCGTTACCGGCACTTCTCAAGACGAACGGATATGCGACGGGACTCCTCGGCAAATGGCACCTCGGCTGGAAACCCGAGTTCGGGCCGAACGCCCACGGGTTCGACGAATTCTTCGGGTTCCTGAGCGGCGCCCACGACTACTACACGCGTCCTCCCGGTGGGCCGTCCGATCTTTACGAGAATACGACGCCGGTCGAGCCCACCGGATACCTGACCGATGAGATCACCCGGCGCGCCGTGAGCTTCATCACCCGCCATGCGAGCGGCCCGTTCTTCCTCGAAGTCGCCTACAACGCGGTCCACTGGCCGTTCGAGCCGCCCGATCGGCCTCCCACCGAGGCGGAGCGCAATACGCCACGGCCGCTCCGCCAGATGCCCGACGATTCCGTGCCGGCCACCCGCGCAGGACTACGTGCGGATGCTCGAGCGCGCCGATCAGGGTGTAGGGGAGATCCTCGCAGCGCTCGACCGACTCGGGGTGGCGCGGAACACACTGGTGATTTTCACCAACGACAATGGGGGAGAATGGCTCTCTCGCAACGCGCCGCTGTACCATCGCAAGGCGACATTGTGGGAAGGCGGCATCCGAGTGCCTCTGATCCTGCGCTGGCCCGGGCAGCTCCCAGCGGGCAAGACGTCTGAGCAGGTGGCCATCACCATGGATCTCACTGCGTCGATCCTGGCGGCGACCGGGACGCCACGCTCCCGAGGGCTACCGTCCGGATGGGATCGATATCCTTCCCATCCTTCGCGGGGATGCCCCTTCTCGAGCGCCACTTGTTCTGGCGCATCGCTCGGCCTCAGCGCCAGCAGCGCGCGGTCAGGTCCGGACGCTGGAAGCTGCTGGTCGACGCCGGCCAGTTCCTGCTATTTGATCTCGACGACGGACCCCGGCGAACGGATCGATCTCGCGGCCCGGCAGCCGGAGCGCGTCGTGACGCTCAAGCGCTCGCTGGCCGAGTGGGAGAAGGATGTCGACCAGCGCTAAGCGCGCTCCGTTGCGGCCAAGTAGCGTCAGGCCAATATTGATCGAAGGGTTTTCGCCGGACGACGTCCCTAGCTCTTCCCTCTGGACATCTCGAGACGCTTGTCGCCGACTCGGCTAAGCCCGTCATACGCGGTGGCACCAGCTGAGTGGAGCAGATCGCATGGCTCGAATGATGGAGGCAATGCGGCAGGCAAAAGCGAATGGCGGACCGGCATTCCACGCTGGCACCCGGCCGGATGAGCAACCTGGGTTCTCTCTTCGCACGGTATTCCGGATTCTGGCCACTGCGTGCCTGCTATTATCTGGCGACGCGAACCGCCTGGGTGCTGACGTTTTCCCGACAGCAAGGTCTCCCTCTTCTTTCCGCCGCACGCGGTCCTCGTCGCCATTCTGCTGCTCGTCCCCACCCGGCACTGGTGGGCCTATACGCTGGCCGCCGCTGGCAGTCACTTCTTCGCCACGCAGCAGGCGCATTGGCCGCCTCTTTATGCACTGCAATGCGAGGCATTCGATGCGGTGAAGTACGTTCTGACGGCCGCCGGGGTCCGCGCTGTTCATCAAGTCGCCGTTCCATCGCATCACCCTTCGTGAAGCCATCATCTTTGTCCTTGATTGCGGTGGTCATCGTTCCATTTCGGGACGGCCTTCTGGGGGCCGCCTTCACCGTCTCCAATCACTTTGGAACTCACTACTGGGTCGAGTGGCGCAATCTCGGCATCTCGAATGGAGTGACAGCGATCGTGCTGGTGCCGGTCATCCTGATTGGCGTCCACCAGCTATTCACTAGACGGGTCAGAACCCCACCCAGGCGCATTCTGGAAGCATGCCTCCTTGCCGCGGGCATTCTCGCGGTCGGATGGGTCGCCTTCAACCGGTCCGCCTGCGGGACCGGACACCTCGCCCGCGCTCCTCTATGCACCCGTTCCCCTGCTCATTTGGGCGGCCCTCCGCTTTGGGCCTGGAGGCATGCAGCGCCTCCATGCTGGTCATCACGATCCTGGCGATCTGGGGAACGATGCACGGACGCGGGCCGTTCCTGACCCAAACCCCCGAGGAAAACGCGCTGGCCCTGCAGTTGTTCCTCCTGATGGCGGCCACTCCACTGATGTTGCTCGCGGTCGCTATCGATGACGAAAGACGGTCGAAGGAGGCGTTGCGCGTCAGCGAGGAGCGCATGAGCCTGGCGGCGGAGAGCGCGCAGTTGGCGCTGTGGGATTGGGACGTGGCGAACGACAGGGTCTGGATGACGGAAGAAGGACGAAAGTTCTTCGGCTTCGAGCCGGGCGAACCCCTTCACTACGCCGACCTGGCCGGACGGGTCCATCCCGACGATAGCGCCCGTGCGCGCGACCGCGATCCAGCACGCGCTGGCGACTGGCGGTTCTTATGATGCCGAGTATCGCATCGTCCTGCCCGATGGCTCGGTGCGATGGATCGCCGCCCGCGGCCGCAGCCCAAGCCCTGCCGTAAGTGACGCACCTCCGCGAATACTCGGCGTCTCGATGGACATCACGCGCCAAAAGCAGGCCAGTGATGGAGGCGCAGCTGCAGCGGGAGGAGCTGGCGCATCTTTCCCGCGTAGCTTCCTGAGCGCGCTCTCGGGTTCCCTCGCGCACGAGTTGGGCCAGCCGCTCGGCAGCATTCTCAGCAATGCGCAGGCGGGGCAGCGCTTCATGTCGCAGGACGCGCCCGACCTCGCCGAGGTTCGCGCCATCTTCGCGGACATCGTCGGCGCGAATCGCCGCGCCGTTGAGATCATCGACCGCCTGCGCACCATGCTGCGACGCGGCGAGGTCCTGCTCCAGCCGGTGAGTGTGCAGGAGAGTCTCGACGAACTGCTTCGCATCGCCGGTAGCGATCTCATTGCTCGCGGTGTCTCCGTCTCGAACCTCACCACCGGCGACATCTCCCCGGCCATGACGGATCGCGTGCAACTCCAGCAGGTCCTCCTCAACCTGATCGTGAACGCGTGCGATGCCATGGCATCGAATCGACCGGAAGACCGCACCCTCACGCTCTCGACTTCCATCGCGCAGAACGAGGTGCGCATTGGCGTGCTGGACTGCGGAGTGGGTTTGCCGGACGACGTTGAGACCTTGTTTCAGCCGTTCCACACCACCAAGGCCCACGGCCTGGGCATGGGCCTTTCGATTTGCCGCACACTGGTGACCTCGCACGGCGGGAGGCTGTGGGCGGAGCGCAGGGCCGAGCGCGGCGCGGCATTCTTCGTCGCGCTGCCACTGGCCAAGGAGGACGCATGATCGACGCGGGCACCAACGACATCATCGAGGAGCCCTTCTTGCGAGTCCGCCAGCGTTACGGAGCGTTCCTCGCAATTCATCGACATTCAGCAATCCTCGTGACCACACTAGTTCTCGTGGCCTGTGGCTCGGCTCCCGCACGCGCAGTGACTCTGATCGGCCGACCACGGCAGTGGACTCCGTCGTACAATTCTTGATCGTGGCAGCCGCTTCCGACTTTCACGCCCACCGACCACCAGATCCTGCCCGCTTTCGTGACGTGCGTGTCGGGCACGCCACAGACTGCCAGTGGAGAAGAGCAGTACCGACTGTGCGGCCAGTTCTTACCGGCGCAGGATGAGGGCAAGGCCAAATGGACGCCTTTCGTGACGATCAAGACGTCGGGTTACGAACAGTGGATTGGGGCTCAAGCCGCGGGATTCTGCCAGGACTCGCTCGGTCACCTGGGACCAGGCGGGCGATCTGTCGTCCTCGTTGCAGAGCCGACTCGATTCTCTGCGATAGGTCGCCCGCACGTGAGACGCTGGCGTTAGGCTCGGAACGCACTACGGGAGAATGCCCCTGTGTCGCAGAACGATCCCCCTCTCGCGCTATTTCGCCGGCTTACGAACGGCCTCTACGTAGTCGGGGTGGCTCACGGCAGCGAGCGGGATGCGTTCACTGCCGCCTGGATCACCCAAGTAAGCTTTGATCCCCTTCTGGTTGCCCTCAGTGTAAACCCGGGTCACGCATCCTTTCCTCTTCTCGCCGCAGCGGGCGCCTTTGCCGTTAGTATCCTGGGCCAAGGCCAACTCGAGCTGGCACGTCACTTCGGCACCCAGTCCGGGCGAAGCGCGTCGACAAGCTCGCCAATCAACGATGGCAGCCGGCTGTGGGTGGTGCACCTGTCCTGTCGGACGCCATTGGGTACCTCGAATGTCGGGTTGTCGCCCGCCATGAGGCCGGAGACCACGAGTTGGTGCTTGCTAAGGTGGTCGGCGGGGCTGTGCTTGTTCGGGACGCCTTACCGATGACGTACGCAGAGACAGGCAACCTGGATGGCAGCGAAAGATTCTATCCGCCCTGCTTTTAGTGTTCAGCAGCACGGCCCTTAGGACGCATTCACCATTTCAGGACCACTATACGTATCCACGCTGATGTATAGGGGCCGCAGCAAGATCACAGTGCTTGAGTCAAACAAGGAGGAACCGTGCCGCGATCGATGCTTGGAGCTATGACGGTGTGCCTCATCGCCCTGCCCGCCGTGGTCGGGCCCGCCAAGGCACAGAAGCGCGACAGCACATTGGTGCGGCCTACTACGGTGACAGTGAGGATCACGAACGATCCCGATCCCTGGAACGGGACCTTCAGCGCCTCGGGCGTATCAACCAAGTGCGGCTTGGCCGATTATGGATATCCGCACCGCCAGAATTCCTTCGCCGTCATGTTTCCGGATGATACTGCCACGGGCACCGTTACCTCGGTGAACTTTGACGCCGATACCCTCAAGAGCGGCACGACGGTCCACAGCTTCTACCTCGCGGTCGGGACCCGGATCGGACAGCGTGGGGCGCCACCGCTATACGTCGTTCGGGCCAACCAGCCGCAGTACGGTGAGCCCGGTACGGCGACCCTCACCAAGACAGCGAACGGCTCCGACTCGCTGACGGTCAAAGGCGTTGCCAGCAAGGGCAGGAAGACCGACGTGGAAATGATCCTCGTCTGCCAACCATAGATAGTCCGCAGCAATCCACCGAGGTGGTCGCTGAGTCCACCACAACCCCGGCCGGTCGATGCTGAACTACATCTGGGCAGGCCTGATCATCTCGAGCTTCCTGTCTTCGCCATCGGCTACGATATCCGCGACATCAGCGGGGACAAGTACCGGAACGGGCAGCCGCTCCCCGTGGAGCTCGCCTTCCCCGAGGGCTACGACTCGGCCGCCCGGCGCGTGCCGGTTGAGATCCGGATCGCGCCGGATCAATACGCGAGCTTCTACCAGACCGAGCAGGCTCCGGCGCCGAGCTACCCTGGCTACCTGTTGCAGACGAAGGAGGGAACCCAGCTCCGCTTCGCAGCCGGGTCCAAGCTCCCCGAGCCGCTCGCCACGATCGGGAAAGTCTCCCGTTCACGCGACGAGGAGCTGCAGGGCCTGCTGACGGGATTCGCTCCCCCGGAGGGACTGCCGGCGTCGTGTTCGAGCCGGTCCGCTTCGTGAAATTGAACGCCATCGCCTCCGCGGCAATCGACTTCGCGAAGACGGGGGCGAGCTCGCCCTCAGTCTGGTCGGAGTGCTGTCCCTGTTCCTCGGACTGCTCAAGATCGCCGAGGACTCGGGCATCGTCTTCGCCCTGGTGAAGCTGGTCCGGCCGATTCTGCGACCCTTGCTTCCCGAAGTCCCCGCCGACCATCCCGCGCTGCGGGATGATCGCGCTCAACCTCACCGCCACCCTGTTCGGGCTGGGCAACGCCGCCACACCGTTCGGCATCAAGGCCATGGAGGAGTTGCAGAAGCTCAACCCCTCCAAGGACACCGCCACCAACTCGATGGTCATGCTCATGGCCATCAACACGGCCGGCATCCAGCTCGTCCCGCCGGTCCTGCTACTGGCACTCATGGGCACCCAGATCAACACGCTCATCTTCCCGATCCTGATCACCTCGGTGCTGGGGATGATCGTCGCCATCGTGGCCGCGAGGTTGCTCCGGCAGGCTGCCGGGTTACCGCGCGTCCGATCCCAACCGGAAGGCCTGAGCGCAGCATGGAAACCGCGCGCAACGCCATCAGCCTGCTTTCGTACTTCGTCCTTCCGCTCATCCTGGTCGGCTTTCCGCTCTATGGTCTCTACAAGCGGGTGCCGGTCTACGAGAGCTTCGTCGAGGGCGCCAAGGAGGGATTCCAGGTCGCCGTCCGCATCATCCCATACCTGGTCGCGATCCTCTTCGCCATCGCGATGTTCCGCGCCAGCGGCGCTATGGAAGCCCTGACCCGGGCGCTCGATCCGGTACTGGGCCTGATCGGCTTCCCGGCCGAGTTGCTGCCGATGGCCATCATTCGCTCGCTCTCGGGCTCCGGCTCGGCGGCGCTGGTGGCGGACATGATCAATCAGTACGGGGAGGATCTCGATCTTCGTGAAGATGGCCTCGGTCATGTACGGGTCCAGCGAGACCACCTTCTACGTGATCGCGGTGTATTTCGGGGCGATAAGTATCAGGAAGACACGCCACGCGGTGCCGGCGGGCCTCATCGCGGACGCGGCCGCGATGCTCATCGCGGTGTGGACGGTACGGCTGCTGTTCCAGGGATGATGGAATCGGAGGCGACACTGCATTGTCCGACCTGACCCCAATCGTCGCACCGGACGATTTTCCCGCGAGCACGAAGAGTGTCTATCTCAACACCGCCTCTGTCTGCCTCATGTACAGCGGCGCGGAGCGGGCGGTGGTCGAATGGATGCACGATCTCGCGGAGAACGGGACGATCCATTTCGACGAGGCCGCTGAGGAGCGGGCGTTCGCGACACTGCACGCGTCGGCCGCGCGGCTGTTCAGCTGCCGTCCCGAGGAGATCGCGGTCGGATCGAGCGCGACCGAGCTGCTGGCGTCCCTCGCCTGGGCCGTCGCGCCGACTGCCGGCAGCAACATCGTCAGCACCGGCCTCGAGTTTCCCAGCACGATCTACCCGTGGGCGCGCGTCGCGCGCCACACGGGAGCCGAAGTCAGACTCGCCGACGTCAAGGGCCGATTATCATCGGGCCGACGATCCGATCGGCCTGATCGATCGCCGGACCGCCGTCGTCTGCGTCTCCGATGTGATTTACAGCACCGGCCAGCGACTCGACGTGGCGGGGCTCGCTGAAGCCGCGCACCGGAACGGAGCCCTGCTCATCATCGACGCAACGCAGTCGGCCGGCGGGATCCCGATCGACGTCGGGGCGCTCGGAGTCGACGCGCTGATTACCGCATCCTACAAGTGGCTGTGCGGGCCCTTCGGCGTCGCCGTGATGTATCTCGCGCCCCATCTTCACGAACGCCTCGAGCCGGGGCTCGTCGGATTCCGATCCCATGAGCAGATGTGGGATCTGCGTGCCGATCGACTGAAGCTCCCCCGAACGCCCACCGTTTCGAGTTCAGCACCATGGCCTACGGATGCGCGCCCGGTCTCGCCAGCTCGATCGATTACCTGCTGCGGCTGGACGTCGGGCGGATCTTCTCCAGGAACAAGACGCTCGCCGATCTCCTTATCGAGGGGTTGCGCGAAAGGAACGCCGAAATCCTGTCGCCCACGGACGACGGCGCGCGCTCCTCGATCGTCGCCACCCGGTTCGCCGACATGGACGTGCGGATCCTGGCCGAACGTCTCAACAAAGCCGGGATCGTCGTCTCGGCGCGCAGGGGCGTCCTGAGATTCTCCCCGCATCTTTATAATGACGCGGATGACATCGAGCAGGCACTCACGACGATTGATCGCTGCCTGACCTGAGAGCATGTCGACGTGGCCCCATGACTCACCACGTCGGTCTCTTCGTGGCGTACCCTCGGTGCGCCTGCTGGCATGGCTCGTCCTCCGCCGGTGGAGTGGGCAGCTCTGGCGCGACTCTGCCGGACCCGGTGTTTGCGTCGCCTTGGCGCGAAGTGGGCTGGTCGCTAGTGGCAATGGCCGCCGTGATTGGAGTGGGGCTCCTATACTCGAAGAGCTGGCTCCTCCCCGCGACCAGCCGCCATCGTCCCGCCCCTGGACGCAGTGAATCAGCTCTCATCTATTCACTGGTCGCTCTACTGCTCGTCCTCCGACGCCGCGGGCTGGAGACCGCGTGGTTGCCGACCCGGCGCGTCGGATCGCGCGTGGGAATCGGCCTTGCTCCTCGCATTGCTCGCGCTGCTTCACGCCTTGGTCCGGACTGGGCTGCAGGCCTGGCCAGATCTGGTCGCTCACACGTATCAACCCCGGCACATATCGTACCCGTGCAAGTCCTGCTCGAGGATGTCAGCATCGCGGTGCTGTTTGTGCGTTGTCGGGCAGCACTCGGGCTTCTCCCGACTCTGCTGGTCGTAGCATCGCTCTTCGCTGCCGCTCATCTCCCGCGTCTCCTGGCGAGCGGCGCTGGGGTGAGGGACTTCGTCGCACTGTCGGGGGATGTGGGTGTCGGGGGTGTTGGCGCTGGCCGTGCTGCAAAGATCGCAGGACGTCTGGTGGTTCTGGATGGTGCATTTTGCTTTGATATGACACAGTTCTATCAGGTGCAAGCAGCAGCCTGACACCGTCTACACCTTCCAATTACCCACCATTTCCTATGGCCGAGAACAAGACCCAACGCACCAAAGCCAGCGTCGCTGACTTCCTCGCAGCGATCCCCGATCCCCACCGCCAACGCGACTGCCAAAGCCCTGGCGGCCTTGATCCGAAAGGCCACCTGGTGAGAGCCCGGCGATGTGGGGCTCCAGCATTGCCGGGTATGGGCAGAGTGACCTATGAAGGTCGCAGTGGACGGGCGGTCGATTGGTTTCCGGTCGGCTTTTCCCCGCGGAAGGCAGCCCTCGTCCTCTACCTCATGGGCGGCCTCAAGGCCAATGCGAACCTCCTTGCGGAACTGGGTCCGCACAAGGTCGGCGGCGGGATGTCTCTATCTCCTCGCCTCGAGGCAGGTCGACTCCGAGGTTCGGCGCCTCATCACGCTGAGCCACAAAGGCAATCGCCAGGTGACCAAGCGAGTGACCACCAGGCCGACCGCTCGGAAGCGCGCTGTCTAACCTGGATGCGTTGCGAAGGCGGAGTGTTCAGGCTGGATCTGTTGCGCGTCGTCCTCTGAGAAGCTTGGGCGTTCCGCTGCGGGGCAGCCTGACAGTGAATGTCGCCCCCGTTGAGATTTTCGGCATTGATGGTCCCGCCATGGGCGTCGACGATCCGCTGAGCGATCGTCAGGCCTATCCCGAGGCCATTGCGATTTCGTCGTGACGAATGGTGTGAACAGCGTTCCGATGATTTCCGCCGGCAAACCCGTTCCAGTGTCACACACTGAGACTTCGACGTCGGCGGCCTTGACCGCGCTTCGTATCGTGATGCTGACGCCTCGCCGGCGGCGTCTCGGCCAGCGCGTCCATGGCGTTCCGTACCAGGTTGACGAGTACCTGCTCCAGGAGCACCAGATCGCCGTCGATGACGCAGCGGGTCGAAGACAGATCGAGGGTCGCCTCGATCTGCCGCGCCCGCAGGTCGTGGGCGACGAGGGCGAGGCTCTCATCGATCACGGAGTGGAGGTCGATCGGCTTCCTGTCCAGCTGACGGCTGCGGAGCATTGTCCGATGGCGTTCGATGATCTGCGTGGCGAGGACGGCTTCCGCCTGGATATCGGCCAGGATCTCCGCTGTCGCGTCGGGCACCGCGCGCCTGGCCGTGACCATCATCTGAAGCGCCTCGGCGTTGTGCATGCAATCGCACTGAGCGGTTGCCCGAGCTCATGTCCTATCCCGAAGTGTCAGCGCCGAGATCGTCTCGCGGCGATTGGCGTCGGCGGCGAGAGCCAGGTTCCGCCGGCTGTCGATCTCGGCGCGCTGCCGTCGCGCGACGCTCGTACAGGAGCCGCGCGATCAGGAGCGATTGAAACAGCAGCGCGCCGACCGCGGCCAGAACTGTGCGCTTGTATTCACCCCACAGGCTCGGGGCCGAAACTGCACGACGCTTCCAGGCGGCAACCGACTCTCGGGGATGCGCCACCGCTGCAACTCGCGCCAGTCGAACATCGGTTGACCCGCCGATTGTGGCGGTACTCTGAGACTTGCCGGCGGCTCGCCGTTCAGGATTCGACCGGCCACGTCGCCCGTGCGGCGACCAAGGTCGTCAATGGACAGCATCGTCCCACCGACAATTCCATGGCCCAAGCAGTGCGCTCTGCGCTCCAAACAGGGGGCATTCGCCGTGGCGTGAAGGTCGGCGAGCACTTGCTCGTCCGCGTACGTCCCGCCCTGCGCGTCCGTGCCGAAGGTGATATAGACGATCGCCGAGTGGCTGGAAGGCTCGCGCAGCGGCGCAGGATATCCGGAAGGGACAGCTCGTCGGACCAGATGAACGGTCACGCGATCGCGAAATCGCGCGAACCCGGTCTCGAGCTCCTGGCGCCAGAACCGGCCGATCGGTCCGGACCCGATCACCATGAAGACCTGCTTGGTCTCGGGGAGTACGCTGCAGGATGTCGTCGATGAGCCGAGGAAAATCGTTGACGACCGCGCACCGCACTCTCGTTCTCGCCAAGCGGCGCGCCGCAGAACCATCGCTCGATCCACGGCGACGAACAGGAGCGGCGTCTCGGGGAAAAGCTGCCGCCGATGGCTTGCGCGCGAATACAGCCGCGGGGCCGCCGACCGTCACGATGAGGTCCGGTGGCGGCCGATCGGCGAAACATGGATCGGATGTAGTCGACGACGGCTTGTTCGGGCGCGCCGACAAACCCCGTCGGGCCCACGACGACCTGAACGACGTTCACGGGTCTCCCGGCGCGCTGGTCGAGGCCCACGCGGAACTTGCCGGTGAAATGATCGAGAACCAGGTTCCCGCGGTCGAACGATTGCAGCACCAGGACCTGCTTGACCGGGGACTGAGCTTCGCTCGCCGCCGCACCGATCAGCAGCAAGGGCTCCGAGCAACGCGGCTCTGCCGGAGTCTCGGACGCCGGTTTGAAATCGCTGGGTCGGTCATCTGTTGGAAAACGTATCGCCTGGGTCGAACTCGGCAAGCAGCAACGTGTTGGAGTGGTTGTGGAAACGCCGCGCACGACCCACACTCGGTGGCAGCTGTGTTCGCAGGTGGCAGGAGGCAGCAACGCTGACGTGGCGCGGCCCGGACGCGATGTAGGCACCGGAGGATGTCGATCCGGGCTCCGCTCGTTCGACTTACTGGTATGAGGCTGCTTTCGAGTCGCACTGGCGGCCGGTTCCTCCTACACTTTCGGCATGTTTCGCCGGCGTAAGGGAGCTGTCCTCGATCCGATCACCGTAGGCGAGCGCTACACGCCTCGACCGAGAGCCGGCGCCGGGGCGGGATGGCGGTGGTGTATCTGGCGCGCGACCGCAAGCACGACCGCCCGGTCGCGATCAAGATCTTGCGCCCCGAGATCGTCATTGGCGAAATGCGCCCAGCGCTTCCTGCGCGAGATCCAGATCCTCGCGCGTCTGCAGCACCCCACATCCTCGCCCTGCTCGACTCCGGCGCCACCGATGAGGTTCCGCCTCGGCCGTTCTACGTGATGCCGTATGTGGACGGCGAGACCCTGCGCCAGCGGCTCACTCGCGAGGGTCCGCTCCCCGGTCGCGGAGGCGCGATCCGGCCTGGTGCGTGGAGGCTGGCGAGGCGCTCCACTACGCCCACGGGCAAGGACTGATTCATCGCGACGTGAAGCCGGAGAACTATCCTGCTCTCGCAGGGCCACGCCTTGGTCGCTGACTTCCGGCATCGCGCGTGCCGCGGGCATCGCGGGCGGAAACCAGCTGACGCAGCCCGGGCTGGAGCATGGGGACCCCGGCCTACATGAGTCCCGAGCAGGCCAGCGGCGAACGCGAGGTCGACGCCCGGAGGCGGACCAGTACAGCCTCGCCTGCGTTCTCTACGAGCTGCTGGCGGGTGAGCCGCCCTTCACTGGGCCCAACATGTTCTGCTGTGATATCGCGCCAGATGCGCGATCCGGTGCCGCCGCTGACAACGATTCGCCCCGGAGTGCCGATGCCGGTGCGACGGGCGATCGAGCGCGCGCTATCCAAGGTTCCGGCGGACCGGTTCGCGACGGTGCTGGAGTTCCTGGCCGCGCTGGAGGCGGCGGAGTCTCCAGAGGCTTCCGCGGTCGCGCCGTAAGAAGGCGATCGTGGTGCTGCCGTTCGCCAATCTGAGCCCCGATCCCGACAACGCGTACTTCGCGGACGGCCTGATGGAGGAGGTGATCGCCGACCTCTCCCGGGTCCGGGCGCTCACCGTGATCTCCCGGACCTCGTCGGTCAAGCTCAAGGAAACCGGCTGGGATCTCCGGCGCATCGGGCGCGAGCTCAACGTCCGCTACGCGCTGGAGGGGAGCGTGCGCAGGGAGGGCTCCGCCCTTCGGATCACGGCCCAGCTGATCGACGTCGAGACCGATGTCCACCTCTGGGCCGAGAAATACGCACGGAACGGTGGACGACGTGTTCGATTTGCAGGAGAGGCTCTCGCGCCAGATCGTCGAGGCGCTGCAGATCACGCTGACGCAACCGGAGGATCGCGAGATCGCGGAGCGTCCGATCGCGGATCTCCGCGCGTTCGAGTACTACCAGCGCGCCCGGCAGGAGTACTACCGGTATACCGCCGAAGGAATGGCGGCGGCGCGAGCGCTGGCGGAACACGGGCTCGCCGTGGTGGGCCCCAACGAGGCGCTGTACGGGATGCTGGGCACGGTGTACGCGTGGTCGCCGGTGGTGCTCGCCGGCGACGAGGAGACCACCCTGCGGGAAGCGGAGGCCTGTGCCCGCCGAGCCTTCGAGCTGAACCCCCGCTCGGCGCAGGGTCTATCGATCATGGGTCAGGTCGCCTACCGCCGGGGCAACGCGGGGAGGCCGTTCGGCTGCTGACCCAGGCCTGCGCCGCCGATCCCAACAATCCCGACGCGATGCACCAGCTGGGCGGGGCGTACCTGTTGGGCGGGCGGATCGGCCCCATGCGGAGAGGTGCTGACCCGGTTGGCCGAGCTGGACCCGCTGACGGCTAGCAATCACTGCCTGCTGGGATTGAGCTACTCGCTGGGCGGCGACGCCGCCGGTGCGCTGCCTCGCACCGCCGGGCGGTCGAGCTGGATCCGCGGAGCACGATCTGCCGGGTCTGCTGACGCCGTCGCGCTGGTGGCCGCGGCGGCGCGAGGCCGAGCGGCAGAGCCAGTTCGAGTGGCTGGAACACCAGCCTTCGGACGATCACCTGGCCGCGGTTGCGGTGCGCTTCCGGCGCGGCCTGACCGGCGACCGGGCGGCGGTGCTGTCGCCGCCGAGCGCGGCGGAGCGCGCGATGGCGGAATCGGACGAGTACTGGTCCTACCTGATGGCCGGGGCCTACGCGCTGGTCGGGGAGGCGGAGCAGGCGCTGGCTGGCTGGAGCATGCGGTAACGGTGCGCGGCTGGGTGGACTACGTGTACTTCACCCGACACGACCGGTTTCCTCGAGCGCGTCCGGTCGACGCGGCGCTTCCAGGAGCTGATGGGCTCGGCACGCGAGCGGTATGCGCGGTTCACGGACGCCGGCACCCCGCCGAACTGAGACCGATCTAGTCGGCGAGGCCGATCGATTCTTCCGATGCCCGGCTCTGCTCCGGGTACGCTTAACTGGACTCGTATACTCGACCCCCGAGGTCAAGCCGGCGACAGGGGGCTAACAAGGAAGTTTAGGATGGTCACCATGTCAGAACAGAATAAGGCGATCGTGCGGGCATTCTACGATCTGGCCTTCAATGACCAACGGCCCGCCGAGGCCGCCGCCAAGTTCATTGGCGCGACCTACCGCCAGCATAATCCCGGCGCCGCCGATGGCCCGGAGCCCTTCGTGGCTTTCGTAACCGGCTTCCTCAAGGCCTTTCCCAAGCTGCGCGTCACCTTCAAGCGGATGGTAGCCGAAGGCGAACTCGTTGCTCTCCACAGTCATTTTGTGCGGGAGCCCGGGGACCGGAGGGTTGGCGGTCATGGATATCTTTCGGTTGGAGGGCGGCAAGCTCGTTGAACACTGGGATGTGCTCCAGGGAAGTCCTGGCCTGCGGCGGCCAATCCCAACACGATGTTTTGGAACCGGTGGGAGGTGGACGGCGCACCGCTCCCCGGCCTGAACCCTTCCGGCTCCAGCGTCCCGTAGTGCGTTCTCATATTGGGACCCAATAGGACGAGCATGCCCTGCCCTATTGCGTGAAACCGCCTCCCAGACATTATCGTCGTATTGGTATCCATAGGACGATCCCATGGCGGAGAAGCTCGACGTCAAGCAGGGCACCCTCGCCCTGATGATCCTCAAGACCCTCAGGTGCTGGGCCCGCTGCACGGCTACGGCGTCGCTCGCCGCATCGAGGAGATCGAGCAGCAACCGCCTCTACCCTCAATTACGGCACGCTCTATCCCGCGCTCGCTCAAGCTCGAGCAGGAAGGCTTCGTCACCGCGGACTGGCGCCAGTCCGAGAACAACCGGCGGGCCAAGTACTACGCGCTCACGGCCGCGGGCCGGAAGCAGCTGGCGCGCGAGGCCCGCGACTGGCACCGGACCGCCGATCTGATCGCGGCCTTTCTCGCACCGCGGCCTGAGGTCAAATGAGACAGATCCGCGCCGCTGCTCGCGCGCATCGCCGGGCATCTTCACCCGGCAGCAGCGCCGACGCCGATCTCGCGCGAGGAGCTGCAGTCCCATCTCGAGATGGCGACCGCCGAGAACATCCGCCGCGGCATGCATCCGGACGCAGGCGCGCGCGGCAGGCCACTGCTGGCATCCGGTGGTCTCATGGTCGCCGCCGAGGCGGTCCGCGAGCAGCGCGGGCTGCCGTGGATCGAAAGCATCGCCGCCGACGTCAAGTACGCGCTTCGCGCGCTGCGCCACAGCCCGCGCGTTCACCACGGTCGTCGTGCTGACCCTGGCGCTGGGCATCGGCGCCAACACGGCGATCTTCAGCGTCGTCCGCGGCGTGCTGCTCAAGCCGCTGCCGCACCGCGACGGCGATCGCCTCGATGTACCTGCGGCAATCGGCCGACGGGCCGGGCGGCGAAAACATCAGCTTTTCCAGTGCCCGAGATTCTCGATTTCCGGAACGGCACTCCTGCCCTGGCCGGCATCGCGGAATTCTCCCCTGGACCGTGGCCATCCGAGGCGACGCCGACGCCGTGCGCCTCGACGTGGGGCTCGTGACCGGGAACTACTTCGACGTCATGGGGCTCTCCCCGGTGCTTGGCAGGCTGACCCGGCCGAGTGACGACGGCCCCGGCGTCCCGGCTGTGATGGTGCTGACCCACGACTACTGGATCAAACGCTTCGGCGGAGACTCGAGCGTCATCGGCACGCCAGGTGAGACTGGACGAACAGTCGGCGACGGTGATCGGCGTGCTCCAGCCCGCCCCATTCTTCCCGGGCACGTGGACGCACTGCTCAATATGGTGATCAGCGAGCACCACACGAGTGCGCTGATGGTGCAGGGCCGGACCCACCGTATGACCGAGATGGTCGCCCGGCTCAGACCCGGCGCGACGGTCGCCCAGGCCCGTGCCGAGGTTGCCGCGGTCAGCGCGCGAGTCCACAGTGAGTTCAAGGATGCGTACGATCCGGGGTCGCACTATCGCGTCACGCGTCATCCCCTTCCGAGAAGTGCTGGGCGAGCGGGCACGCCTGACGCTTTGGCTTCTCATGGGAGCCGCCGCGTTCGTCCTGCTCATTTCGGCTGCGAACGTCGCGAACCTGACGCTCATGCGCGGCGTTCGCCGAGAGCACGAGCTCGTGGTGCGCGCTGCGATCGGTGCCGGCGCTGGCCGGCTCCGGCGGTTACTCCTGGCCGAGAATCTTGTGCTGACGCTGGCGGGCGCCGCCGTCGGCGTGGTCATCGCGATCGGCGGCGTGAGCACTGCTCACCTCGCTTGCGGCACGCTACTCGCCCCGCGCCGGCGAGATCCGGCTGGACGGAATGGTGCTTGGCTTCACCCTGGCGCTCTCCGTCATCCTCGCGCTGTTGCTCTCGTTCCTGGCCTCCGCTGCCGAAGGAAGGCACCTTCGCCTCGTGGATCTCCGCGGGCGGCGCGCCGGATGAGCGGCAGCCTGAGGAAGCAGAAGCTTCAGCGCGGCCTGGTGGTCGCACAGATCGCGGTTTCGGTGGTGCTGCTGGCAGGCGCAGGATTGCTCACCCGCACGATGATCCGGCTCTCCAGCGTGGACACCGGCCTCAAGACCGAGGAAGTCCTTTCGATGGAGGTCGGGATACTCTCGCCGACGCAGCTCCTGCGCCGGCGGCGACGCCGATGCGAAGGAGCGCTACGACCGCATGCGGCGCGAGGCCAGAGCCCTGCCCGGTGTCATCGAGGTGGGCGTCGGCAGCACCATGCCGCTTCGGAACAGCCAGAGTCCAATTAGAAATCAAGGCGGAAGGCAAGTCGCTCGCCGTGGGCGAGGCGATGCCCCGCGCGGAGTTTCGCACCGCCGACCCAGACTATTTCCGCGCCGCCGGGATCCCTCTGCTCAAAGGAAGAGAGTTCTCCGCGACCGACCGGGACAGCTCGGGCAGGGTCGTGATCATCAATCAGGCGCTCGCCGCGAAGCTGTTCCCCGGCGAGGACCCGGTCGGACAACGCGTCGCGTGGACCGGCGACGTGCTGCGATTCACTCCATTCAGCGGCGACTGGCGCACCGTCGTCGGCGTCGTCGGCAACACGCAGGACGGAGGGCTGGATGCAGCGCCACAGCCGGTGGCGTTCATGCCCTTTGCCCAGGAGCTGGCCATTGGCGGAGGACTGGTCATACGTGTCGACAGCAACGCGTCCGCACTGGTGACCCCAGCGACTCGCATTGTGCGGGGCATCGCACCGACGGCGCTCATCGAGAACGTGATGACCGTGGCACAGATCAAGGATCAAAGTGTCTCGCCCCGGCGGCTGAATGCCGCACTGGTCTCCTCATTTGGCATCCTGGCGGTGATCATCGCGGCGGTTGGGATCGCGGGCGTCCTGGCGATTCTCGGTGACCTCCCGCACCACCGAGATTGGAATCCGCATGAGCCTCGGGGCCGACTCCCGTCAGGTACAGCAGATGATTCTCAAAGAAGGCGGCGTGCTGGTCGTGATCGGCCTGGTGCTGGGCGTTACGGGGGCCTTCTTCGCGGGCCGCCTCATGCGCGGGCTCTTGTTCGGGGTGGCCCCGCATGACCCGCTCACCCTCATTGGGGTGGCCCTGATGATCACGGGTAGTCGGGATCGGCGCGTGCTGGATTCCCGCCCTGCGAGCGGCGCGCATCGACCCGGCCATCACGATGCGGTCGGCCTGATTCCCGCCAGCCACCGTGCAATCAGGTTAGATTTCCCTGCTCGGCCATGCGTTAGTCATGGCCGTGGCTGATTCCTCACCGGGCAGGACCGATGACTAGCGATGCATCGCAGGACCCCTCGTCGACACTTACGGACCGGGTCAGGGCCCACGTCGCGGAGGCCGGGCGGCGGCTCGACAATCGTGCGCGCGAGGCCAACGCCAAGCACAAGCCTCTCCGGCCGACGCGCTCGACCAAGAAGGCCGCTTCGGTCACGGGCAGTTTGGAGACTGAGCGGGACGTCCAATCACTGCGAACGGTCTACCGCGAAATGCGGGGGCTCTACCGGAACTATCGTCGAAAGGCTGGAACGCCTGCCGTGCCCGAGCTCCGCTCCGCCGTCCACGCCTTCAGGCGCGGCGAGAGTCTGACTTCTCTCGTCACATATCGCCTCCTTCCTGGACGACCGCAAACTCCTGGCCTGGTGGAGTTGCGCGTGACGGACACGGATGAACGCAAAGGCGATTGGCCTGGCGGCGATAGCCGCACTTCTACCACCACACTTCCCGCCCACGCCCAGAGCGACAAGGAAGTGCAGGAGGTGATCCAGGAGTTCGAGAAGGGCGACCCGGGGATGAAGGGCTGGTTCACAGACGCCTACGGGTATGCCGTGTTCCCCTCCGTCGGCAAAGGCGCCGTCGGGGTCGGAGGCGCCCGCGGCAAGGGGCTGGTATACGAGCGCGGCACGCTGATTGGGAAGACCACGCTCGACGGCGGTGACCGTCGGGCTTGCAGCTGGGCGGTCAGGCCTTCCGGGAAGTGATTTTTTCAAGGACAAGACCGCCCTGGACGACTTCACGCGGGGCAACTTCGAGTTCGCGGCCGAGGTCTCGGCGGTGGCCCTCAAGGAGGGTGCGTCGGCAGACCTCGGCTACAACAAGGGTGTCGCAGTCATGACCGCCACCAAGGGTGGCCTCATGTATGAGGCCTCGGTCGGCGGCCAGAAGTTCTCGTTCGAAAAGACCAAGACATAGCCTCCGAACCGCCGAGCCGCCGAGCTACCTAGTTCCAGTTGTCGATCTTCAAGTCATCCGGCGAAGGCCGGCCCTTCCCGGTTTCCACAAAGTCTCTGAGACTCAGGAGAAACACCGCCCACTTCATGCTGCAGTGGGCGGTAAACTCGATCGCTTCCCGCCAATTCCGGTGCCCGAACAGGAGCACCGTCGTGTCGCCGTCCTGAGTCAGTTGGAAGGTCGCATCGGTCCCCACCCATTCCGGCGGTCCTCCCAGGAAACGCCACTGGACTTCCCGATTGGGCTCGAGCTTGGTCATCTCGAAGTCCATCTGCCCGATTTCGTTCCCGTCCTTGTGACGGAAGCGAACATTGATTTTCCCGCCGACCTTCGACGATCCGGTCGTGTCCCGGGTCCACCACCCTGCCACGCCCTGCGCCGTCGCCAGCGCCTCATAGACCTTCGTCGCGGGCGCCTTGATGCCGATTCGATGAATGATGTCTACCACGGTTTCCTCTGCTTGTCTTTGGTTAATGCCTAGCCTTCGACTATTTCCACAAACGCCTTCAACCTCGCTGCCGCCGCGTCCCACTGCGCCGAGACGTGATCGATGTACTCCCGCGCGACCTCGAGGCGTTTGAGATCCAGCGAGAACACATGCTCTCGGCCCTCCCTGCGTGTCTCGCACGAGGCCCACCTTCCCTAGTGCGTGCAGGTGCCGGGTGATCGCCTGGCGGGTCATCCCGCTCCCCTCGCTCAAGCGGGTGATGGAGAGCGGGCCTTCGGTCGACAGGCGTCGCACCAGGCTGAGCCGGGTGGTGTCGCCCAGTGCGGCAAACACCGGGGCGGCCTGGCGCGCGGCTCCGCCTCTGCTAGCCGACATAACTCGCCAGCTTTTTGGACTGGCCGGTCCACCCTGCCTCGTTCATCCGGAACGCTTCAGCGCGTCGCGTGCTGGGGAGACGGTCGAAGCCCGACTCCGTGATCGTCACCGCGGTGCCACCCGCGATCTCTTCCAGCCGGAATTCAACCAGGGTGGTCGGCTCCGCCGCGTAATCGACCTCGGGATTCATCGGGTAGGGATGCCAGCGGTAGGAGAAGTAGCCCTCGGGTTCGACCCGCTGGACCTGCATCTCCAGCGAGATGTGCTCGTATCCCGGGATGGTGAGCCGTCCGAAAACGGTGGCGCCTGCGGTGAAGGGGCGGTCCAGTTTCATGCCGAACCAGGCGCCGAACTCGTTCGCATCGGAGATCGCCCGCCAGACCCGGGAGCGCTTGGCACTTACCTCGAAACGCTTCTCGATCCGGTCGGTGGTCTGGGGTTGGTCGGTGGTGGCGGTCATAAGTCGTTGCTGCTCCTGTCTATCGGTTGCGGTGGCTCGCTAACGTGCAACAGTTACGTTGCCTATTATAAGGCAGACCTTGTAAATGCGCAACTGTTGTGTTGCGCTTCTGGGCGCCCGGCCGGCCTGACTGGCGCCTTCCGCAACGGGCAAGCTCTTGCGAGGATTCTCGGGTCCAACTCAAGTCAGCAGGTTTCGATGAGCCCAAAGAAAAACACGCGGAAGTCCGCCAAGAGCACCACCGCGACCGGCAAGAAGTTCAAGGGATTTACGGACGAGGAACGACTCGCGATGAAGGAGCGCATCCAGGAGCTGAAGGGGGCGGACGGGGAAAGTGCCGTCCTCGCGAAGATCGCCGCGATGCCGGAACCGGATCGCGCGATGGGCAAGCGGCTCCATGCGATCATCAAAGCCAGCGCACCAGCGTCTCGCGCCGAGACTCTGGTACGGGATGCCCGCCTATGCCAGGGACGGCGAGGTCGTCTGCTTCTTCCAAAACGCGCAGAAGTTCAAGACGAGGTATTCGACGCTTGGCTTCAGCGACAAGGCGAACCTCGACGACGGCGCCATGTGGCCGACCGGCTTCGCGCTGAAGGAGTTGACTGGCGCTGAGGAGGCGAGGATCCGTGCGCTCGTGCACAAGGCAACCACCGGCTCCCCTGACCGAGGAACCTGGGAGTCAAGTTCGGCGCTCAAATGAGCCAATTCGGGCGTAATCCGCGCCTCATCAGGTCGAACAGCGGAACAAAGACGTATGGACACCTAACAATGAAGGAATCCCATGACTGCTGTAGCCGTTAACCCGAATCAGGCCCTCTGGGAAAAAGGAGACTTCACCCGGATTGCGGCCAGCATGCGCGAAAGCGGCGAGGCTCTCGTGCAGCGCATCGGCGTCCGCCGCGGAGACGATGTCCTGGACCTTGGCTGCGGCGATGGAACCACCGCCCTGCCTGCCGCCCAAGCGGGTGCATACGTCCTCGGCGTGGATATCGCCCGGAATCTGGTCGAGGCCGGAAACCGGCGGGCCGCGGCGCTCGGCCTGGCCAATTGCAGATTCCAACAGGGCGACGCCACGAACCTCGAGCTGATTCCGGATCGCGCGTTTGACATAGTCGTCAGCATCTTCGGCGCCATGTTCGCTCCCAAACCCTTCGACGTGGCCAGGGAAATGGTTCGCGTGACGCGCCCTGGGGGACGGATCGTCATGGGCAATTGGATTCCGAACGACCCCACGCTCGTCGCCCAGATTCTGCGAATCAGCTCCGCCTATACCCCGCCGCCTCCCGAGGGATTTGTCAGTCCGATGACCTGGGGCGTTGAGAGCCAGGTGGTGGAGCGCTTTGTCGCCGCGGGCATCCCGGCAGAGAAGATCTCGTGCGTTCGCGACACGTTCATCTTCCGCTTCGCCGGATCGCCGGCGCAACTCGTCGATGAGTTCAGGAGATACTACGGGCCGACGATGAATGCCTTCGACGCGGCGGAGAAGAACGGGCGCGCCGCGAGCCTGCAGGCAGAGCTCGAGGAGTTGTTCACCGCTCAGAACACGAGCACGAATGGTACGACGATTCCGGCCACGTTCCTGCGGGTGGAAGTGACCTGCTAACCCCGCCCCTTACCCGATACAGGTCTGATACACATCGGTACAATTGACCCGGCTCATATCCGCTGGTAACATGGCGCGGCAGGATCCAATCGTCCTGCCGCGTCCGATACAAGCAGACGTACCATGCGCCGCCGGGAAGCGGTCAAGCCGCTGACCTGGGAAGGGAGAAACTGGCTATGAGGAGCAACCGCCTGTGGGCGATCGCTGTCGCGACGGCACTCATCAGTGCCTCAGGCGCCGGCGCCATGTCCGCCCAGGACAAGTACAGCGTGAAGGTGCCGGGTGGGCTCGCGTTCTCCGAGTTCAAGGGATACGAAAGCTGGCAGCTGATCTCCGTCAGTCAGGACGGCGGCCTGCTTGCCGCGATCCTCGGCAATCCCGCGATGATCGACGCCTACAAGGCCGGCGTTCCTGGCAACGGCAAGCCGTTCCCCGACGGCTCCAAGATGGCGAAGATCCACTGGAACCCGACCAAGATGTCGGTGTTCCCCAAGCGACGGTGCCGGGTACCCAGCATGACGTCGACTTCATGGTGAAGGACAGCAAGCGGTTCGCGGACAGCGGTGGGTGGGGATGGGCCGTGTTCGTGTACGACACTGTGTCCCATGCGTTCACGCCCGGCACCACGGCTGACAAGCCGCCGCAGGCAAACGACGCCAAGTGCGGCTTCGGGTGCCACACGATCGTGAAAAACCGGGACTACGTCTTCACCGGATTACGGGGCGCGCTGAAGCAGGAACGCCAGCAATCTCAGCGGGACTTGCGGTGGGCAGCCCCGGATTGGTTCAGCGCCACCGCTTCGCGGATCAGAGCCTTGAAGGAAGCCTCATCGACCTTCTCGCCTTCGCGGAAATCGATGGCCCGCCTGGTGTTTCCTTCAAGGCTCGAGTTAAAGAGCTTCCTGGGGTCCTTCAGCTGGGCGCCCTTGGCGAAGGTCAGCTTCACGGCGCTCTTGTAGCTCTCGCCGGTGCAGATCAATCCGTCGTGTGACCAGACCGGCCCACCCCATTTCCACTCCTCCACCACTCCCGGGTCCGCCTCCTTGATCAGACCTCGCAGCCGAGCGAGCGTCTCGCCCTCGCCAGTCGTCCAGCTCTTTATCCTCCCGTCTATGAGTTGAGAGGGAGACCCGCCTGTCGGCTCACCGCTGCCCTTCTTCATATCGTTTCATCCCTTCCTTCGAGTTGTTCTTCCTCGTGCCGATGCCTTCAGGCGTCGCGTCGCCCGCTGCGCCACTTGGCGGCATACGGCAGCACGAACAAGTACAGACCGGTGACCGCGAGCAAGGCAAGCGGGAACAGCGGCACGTAGCTCACCCAGACGAGAGGCTTCTCCTGTTTCAAGGCGACGAACGTGACGATGACGGACACCGTAAAGACAATGGCCAGCCAGCGGTGGGTTTGCCGAACCCAATGGTTCCAGTTCACTGCAGACCTCCTCTCCGGATTGCTGGACGTTGGATGGTCAGCTCGGAATCTCTTTACCGAATTGCCTGGCGTACTCCGCATTCAGCCGCTGCCAGCCGCCGAACTGCATTGTCTCGGGACCGGCGATGCGTCCAATCGGCTGGCCGGCGAGCAGCCGGTCCAGCACATCCAGGCAGATGTGCCAGCCCGCAGCACCCCACGAGATGAAGCGGCGATCGATGTTGTGCCAGAGGGTCAGGCGCGTGCCGCTGCCGAGCGGCTCGAGCTCCCACCGGAGGTCCCCGCCGCCCCAGCTGTACTCGAGCAGCCTCGGCGCCTCGGCCCGCTTCACCGTGGTCTCGGAGACCTGCGGCGTTCCGACCGTCGAGAGCTTCACCGTGGTTCCAGCCGTACCCAGGCTCCCATCGGATTCAAAGGGAGCCCACTCGCGCAGCTGCGCCGGGTCGGTAAGTGCCTGCCAGACTGTTGCCGGCGAGTGGCGCAGTTCTCTGACGAGAATCAGCGTCCATTTCTCTCCCTCCTTCCGGACTTCCGCCCCGCTGGCCGGGCCCGGTGCGTACTGTACGTGATCGGTCATTTCTCCCCTTCCCTTCTTCTTCGTTGACGTTGATTGGTCCATGCGGTCGAGGTGGCGCTCGAGCGCATCGACATGACCGGACCAGAACCGGCGGAACGGAGCCAGCCAGGCATCCAGTTCCTGAAGTGGTTCTGGCTTCAGTCGGTAGAGACGGCGTTGTGCGTCCACCGTGGATTCGACGAAACCGGCCTCGCGCAGGACCCGCAGGTGCTTGGACACGGTCGGCTGCGGCATCCGAAGGCTGACGCTCGATCTCTCCAACCGACTGTTGGGACGAGACCAGGAGGCTCAGAATCGCGCGGCGGTTCGGCTCCGCGATGATTTCGAAGACGGATTCCATGGCCTTAGTATACCGCCAACAGTATATACTTGTCAAGGCATATATAAAACACGAAGGCACGAACGTGCACAGAGGGTCGCCGCTGCTGTAAGCACTCAAACCCGGAAGATCGGCCGACTCGAATCATCGGCTCTCGTGTGCTTCAGTGATGCGGAGGCTATAGCGCTACCGGACTGCTCAGCTTCGGCTGGAGGTAGTGATCACCAGTCTGGATGCGGTATTGAGCGGGTTCAATTCGAAACGCGAACGCACAGCGCACGATTCGTCGTGCCTAGCGTGCTCAGCTATGGCGATCATCCGCAACGTGATCCCACGGACTCGATCGCCTCGTCCGTCACGACGCTTGCCGCCCGTGGAACGGCAGGGTACTTTGTCATACAAAGTAGATGGTCGGCTGACAAGGTGCCGCAGGAGGGTGTGATGACTGACAACAGATCTCGAGGTATAAGGGCCGTGCTGCGGAACGCCGTGACATGGGGTGCCGCCTGGGCCCTCGCCGGGGGTGCGATCGTCACCGCTCTGAGCTTGTTCTACCCCGGCCCGGGGGTCGAGTCCCTGGTGGAACGGCTGGGCATGGCCATCCTCTCCGGGATCTCCTGGGGCGTGCGGTTCGGCATCGCGGGAGCCGTGATCGGAACCGTCTTCTCCAGCGTCATCCGCCTTGCCTATCGGGGCCGACGCCTGGGCGACATCAACCCTTTGCGCTTCGCGCTGCTGGGCGCCGTTGTCGGTGGGGTGGGTGTGCCCCTCTTCCTGCAGACCATGAATGTGCTGTCGGGAGATGGACCGGTGGCGTGGGGGCTGGTCACGGACGACGCCGTGTGGGCATCGGTGTTCGGCGCCGCCGCTGCCGCCGGTTCCATCTTCCTGGCCCGCCGTGCCGACGCAGTTGGCGCCCGGGTCGCCTCTTGACCCGCTCGAGCGGGGACGACCCGGACACCTTGCCAACAGCGGGACAGCGAGAGACCTCGATCTCGCAGCGGAGCGGCAGTTCCTAATTGCTTCGATCCCGCCGGTGCTTTGGTGAGGGTCCGAAGATGATGAAGGTCGGCTCCGCAACGCCCCCGCTCCCCGCGGTGACGAACTCACGGACAAAGCGCCGGTGCCGTCGTACTCCAGCACCGCGAAACCCAGCTCGCTTGCGACGAAGAGGTGGCCGTTCGAGCCGAAGGCCATGCCCTCGGCCTCATTGAGCCCGCCGAGGCCGGCGGAAATGAAGACGCCTTTGAGGGCGCCCGTCTTGCCGTCGTAGCGCTTCACCTCGCTCGTCGCCGCGCTGCTGAGGAACAGGTCCCCGTTAGGGCCGAAGAGCAGGCCGGTCGGGTCCAGGATCTTGCTCTTGTTTTGGGGATGAACTTGTCGACGAACTGGTTGTTCACCGGGTTGTAGCGAAGCACCTCGCCGGGTCCTTCTTCCGGAGTGCTGGCGACATAGAGCAGGCCATCCGATCCAAAGGTCAGCGCTTCCGGGTCGTCGAGCCCGGCCTTGTTGGCAGGATCGACAACGGCCTTGAAGGCGCCGGTGCGGCCGTCGAAACGGAGGATCTGGTTGCCTTGGCCTTCGTCGGTGAGGCCCGAGCTGACGAAGAGGTCGTTGTCTGGTCCGCCGAAGACGATGCCGGCCGGATCCATCAGGCCGTGGCCGACGGCGAAGACATCGATGAACTCGCCGGTCTTCCCGTCGTAACGAAGCACGGCATTGCTGCGACTGCTGACGTACAGGTTGCCGTCGGGACCGAAGGTGATCCCCTCGGGTTCGATCAGGCCGCCGCCGCGGGCGAAGGTGCGCTGGAAGGCGCCGGACTTGCCGTTGTAGGCCAGGACACTGTGGGTGTCGTCGCTGCTGACGTAGAGAGAAACGCCCCCACCATCTCCGTCATTCTCCACCATGCCGGGACGCGTCCCGACGGAAGTCGTCGTGTCGTTGCACCCGACTGCGGGCAACAGCAAACCCAGTACGCCCAGGGCCATGGGAAAGCGCATCGCATCCTCCTCTCTTCCATGCTCATGTGGAGAACTTCACCACGGAGGGGACCGTGATTCCCCGTAACCTGCAATGGAAGGAACAAGCGGTCGGGAGGCTTTGTGACGAGACGCGCTGGCGCAAAGGCCGCCGCGTGACCAGCTTGGGCGCGTGGGCGACCCCTGACCTGGGCAGGAGGCCATACATGAAACGGGAACAAGCTCTAAAAGTCGTGTTGGTGTTGGTGGGATTGTTGTTTACGGCCGGCGCTTTACCCTCTCGTGATCGCTGTCAGGAGCGAACTGGATCCCAACATCGACAACGGCGTGCCAATGATGCTTAGCCTCTACGTCACGCTGGGAGTCTTCTTGCTGTTGGCGGCACGCAATCCATCCGCCTATCGCAGCGTGATCGCTTTCGCTGCGTGGTCGAGTTTCGCTCATGCCGCCGTCATGGCAGTCATGTCCATCCAGCTTCCAACCCAACGAACCGAGCTCTTGATCGCGTCGGCTGCATTCGGCTTGATCGGTGCGCTCCTGATCGCATTCTCACTGGGAAGGCAGCCCGCATCAGCCGAACACGCCGCAGCATGACGCCTTCAATACCATCCGCTCAAGACTATGCCAGCGAGCCGGTGCGCTACCCCCGCTCGTCGTGGTGGATATCGCCGCCGAAGCGGCTGCCGTCACCGAGCAGTACCGGAACCAGGTCCTCAGCCAGGTAAACACCAGTTGTCTACGCCTGGGGGTGCTCGCCGGGGAGTATCCCTGGCACCAGCATCCTCACTCCGATGAGCTGTTTCTCGTGGTGGAGGGCCGGCTGGAGATCGAGCTGGCCGACGGTCGCACGCTGAGCCTCGGACCGTGGCAGAGTGTGGTGGTGCCGGCGGGAACGGTGCACCGTACTCGAGGAGCCGGGCGCACCGTAAACCTGTGCTTCGAAGCATTGGGGCGACGACCGTCTTCGTTGATCCGGCCACCTGAGCCGCGCCAAGAGAATGAGGCTTCCCGTAAAGTGCTCGATCTGGGCCAGGCGCCGTCAAACGCGATTGATCGGAGGGCTGTTGGAGAACAGACCCGTAGACACCTTCCGGTATCGAGAGAGATGACATGAGCGCTCCAGCGACTCCCCAGCGAATCGCAGTGACAATCGATGGACATGCGTGGACCCAGGTGAGCGACCTCAGCCATTCGGCCCGCGACGAGACCCACTTCACCGTCGTGGCGCACCCGGATGGTAGCAGCGAGGTTCTCTTCGGCGATGGCAAACACGGCCGTGTCCCACCTCGAGGCTCGACGATCACCTATCGTCTTGGCGAGGAGGCGGGGGTGGCTCCGTGTCGCTCAGCAGGACGAACGTCGAGCCGACGCCGGATACTTCCGCTTTGGGTGGTGATTCGCGGGTCCACCGGGGGACTTTCGTTTGGCGCTGGGGAGTTTGAGCCCGACGCCAATGCAGCATCTACACTGAAATGGCGTCTCATCGCAGCTGCGCTCGCCGCGGGAATTCTTGGGCTCGCGTGGTGGTGCTACCTACACTATGCCAGGATGGCGGTGGGCTAACCCTGCGCTTTAGACCGCGCCCGACCCTCCGATACCCACTTACCGACCCCTTCCTATGATGCTTTCACGACTACTCGGCGTCTTCCTTCTAGTGTCAACGCTGCCGGCCCGCTCAGCGGCCGGTCAGACACCCCTGCAGCCGCCGCCCATCATACCCTATGGCCTCCCGATCTCCATTTCGGACGCCAAGATCGTAGCCGCCGCCGCCGGTGGCCGAGGCCCGCACTCACAACTGGGCGATGGCGATCGCCATTGTGGATCCCGCGGGTTTCCTGGTCTATTTCGAAAAGATGCAGGACACCCAGAATGCCAGTGTTGAACTCTCACTCGAGAAGCGCGTACCTCGGCGCTGTTCCGGCGGCCTACAAAGGTGTTTCAGGATGCCTTGGCTGCGGGTGGCGACAACCTGCGGGTGCTCGGGCTCACCGGCGTGATCCCCAACGCCGGAGGCATTCCGCTCGTCGTAGGCGGCAAGCTCATCGGGGCCATCGGCGTTTCCGGCGGAAGCGTCGACCAGGATGCTGCAAGTTGCCCAGAGCGGGGTTGCTGCCCTCAAGTAACAGGGCTCCGCCATTCCCAACAGGTGCCGGCTGACGAGCAGGCGGGTGCGTTACCAGGTTGCGGTGTCGGAGACACGCCATGCACAACATCGGTAGCCACGATCGCGTCCACGAGTTGCCTGATGTGCCGTTCCCATCTTCGGGAGCACTGGGTCCACTCGTCCTGGCCGACGAGGACACCCTTGTGGTTACCCTACACTCTACGATGCCAGTCGGGCCGGAAGCGTTTACGGGTTACTCATCGCGACATTCGTTGGATCCGCCTTCAACACATCCCTCGGCGATCCTCCCCATTCCCTGCCCCACGCTCTCCGCATCTGAAGCGCTGAACGGAAGCCGGCAAACTCCGCGGCTCGCGTCACGCTGGCGCCATACTCCAGTGCCTGCCTGGCCCGCTCCAGCCGGATCGCCTGGAGATACTGAAGCGGCGATACGCGCGCGTGCTCGAGGAAGAGCCGCAGCAGGTGTCGCTCTGTGGTGCACCCGGCCTCCGCCAGCGCCGCCATGTTCCAGTCCCGCTCCGGCTCATTGAGAATGGCGTTCTGCACCCGATGCACGGTCGTATGCAGATGTCCGCGGTGCCGGCGAAAGGGTGACTCCTCAGGATCCCGTTCCGAGCGCCTGAGATACACCACCATGTCCTCGGCGACACTCGCCGCCAGGGCTTCCCGCACTCTTCGGCAATGAGGTGCAGGGCGAGATCGATTCCCGCCGTGATGCCGGCACTCGAGGCCAGCGGGCCATCCACCACGAAGACTCGGTTGTCGAGCACCTTGGCCCGTGGCGCCAGCACGCGCAGGGTGTGCAGCAGCTCGTGGTGCGTGGTGCAGCGCCGGTGGCCCAGCAGGCCGGCGCGCGCCGCGAGGAGAGTACCCGAGCAGATCGTCACCAGACGATGTCCCCGGTGCCCTCAAGCAGTGACTCGCCCAGGTGCCGGTTGAGCCAGCGCGCAGTAGTCAGGACCTCTGGAGTCACAAGGCCAAGGTGCTCGCTCGGCTGACCCACCACCACGACCCATGTATTCGGGGCCGAGCTCCTCCGGCAGCGGCTCCAGGCCGGCAATGGCGAGCCCCACCGACGTTTCCTGCACCTCGTTCGGCGCGGCGAAGCGCAACCGGAAGCGCGACGGGAGCCCACTCCTCCCGCGATGCTGATTGGCCAGCCGGAACGCCTCCGCCGCGCCTGCAATATCCAGCAATAAGGAATGCGGCAGGATCACGAACAGGACGTCGATCAGATGGGCGCGTGCGATCATTTGTCCGAAAGTGAGTGATAGTTGTCGGTCCTCGATGCGACGAGGGACCGCGTGATCGGTAGCTTGGGGAAACAACTACAAATTCTCAATTATCAATTTTCGAGTTGCCCATGACTCCCATTCGCTGTCGCCAGCCACCCTCAGGATGGCATTGCTGGCCCTGTCCTGCTCGCCGTTTTCGGCCATGGAACTTTGGGCCCAGGCACCGCGGGACCACGTCGTCTCCCGGCTGGAAAGCACCGTCGATACGGGTATCAAGCCGGGGATGACTCTCTTCGGCTACGCCAACGGTGCCTGGCTCAAGGCGACCGTGCTCCCGCCCGGCAAGAACCGCTGGGCAGTCCGGGACGATATCAATGAACGGACTCGGCGGCAGGTCGAGGCGATCCTCGACGAGGCCCGCACGGCGCCCCCGGCTCGCTGGCCCGCAAGGTGGCTGACTTCCGCTCGGCCTACCTGAACCAGTCAGCCATTGAAGGAAAGGGGTTGCCCCGCTCAAACCGCTGTTCTCCCGGATCGACGGCGTCGGTGACAAGCAGGCACTCACCCGCCTGATCGGCAGCACCATGCACGCCGACGTGGATCCACTCAACCTCGGCGTGTTCACTTCGTCCTCGGTACTCGGACTTTCGGTGGAGCACAGCATTCACGGGGAGAAGACCTATGGCACTTTTCTGGTCCAGGGGGCTCGGCCTCGGTGACCGTGACCAGTACCTGAGCCAGGATTCCAGCGCCGTCACCCAGCGCGGTCGCTACCAGCAGTACATCGCCCGGATGCTGACGCTCGCTGGCTTCGACCACGCTGATCAGCGGGCCACCTCGGTGCTGGCACTCGAAACGGCCATCGCCGAGACCCAGGCCACGCTTAAGGCATCGGCCGTGGACCGTAACGCCGACAATCAATGGTCGCGGGCCGACTTTGCGCGCGAAGCACCGGGCATGGACTGGGGCGTCTTCTTCGAGGCCGCGGGCCTGGGCCAGCAGCAGGCGGTCGTCGCATGGCAGCCCACTGGCCGTGAAGGGTCTCGCGGCGCTGGTTGCCTCCCAACCGCTCGACTCGTGGAAGGACTATCTCCGCTTTCACCTGATCCACGACTACGCCGACGTGTTGCCGCGCGCCTTTGCCGAGGCAGCCGCTGGTATGCGCGGCGACCAGCGCCCGCGCGATCAGCAGGCACTGGCGACCACCCAGTCGGCCATGGCCGATGCCATCGGACAGCTTTACGCCGCGCGTTACTTCTCGGCGGCGCAGAAGACGCGGGTCAACGGCATCATCAAGAACGTTGCTGCGGCGTTCCGCGAAGCACGTAGCGGATGCGGCGTGGTTGTCGCCTACCAGCCGGCTGGTAGCACTGGCCAAGCTCGACCGGCTGTACGTGGGCATCGGATACCCGGATGCGTGGGAAGACTGGAGCGACCTTCGCATCGACTCCACCGACGCTTTTGGCAACGCGCAGCTCATCGCCGACCGCCAGTACCGTCATGCTCTGGCCCGACTCGACAAGCCGTACGACCCGCACGAGTGGGTGCTGCCACCGCAGACCGTGGGCGCCGTCCTGATCTTCCAGCAGAACGCCTACACCTTCGCGGCCGCGCTGCTCCAGCCCCCAAGTACGACTCCACCGCGTCGGATGCCGCGACCTATGGTGCGATCGGCGCCATCATCGGCCACGACATGAGTCACTTCGTGGATGTGCTGGGAGCCGACTACGAGCCCGACGGCCGGATGCGCCGTTGGTGGACGGCCGACGATTCGGCGCGATTCGAGGCAGCCGCCGAGCCGATCGTGCGACAGTTCTCCGCGTACCAGCCGCTCCCCGGGCTTAATGTTGACGGACGGCTCACGAGAACGGAGAATGTAGCAGACCTGGCCGGCCTTACCGCCGCCTTCGAGGCTTATCGCAAGTCACTCGGCGCCAAGGCCGCGGACCGGGATTACGTCCGGCGCTCGGATCGGGAATTCTTCATCGCCTTCGCGCAATCCTTCGGGGCGAAGGTGAATGAGACGGACCCTGCGGGCGCAGCTCTCGAGCGACCACGCGCCTGAGATGTACCGGATGGACGCAGTGCGGAACCTCGATGCGTGGTACGAGGCCTTCGATGTGGTCCCTGGACAGCGGCTGTACCTCGAGCCGGGGCCCGGGTACGGATCTGGTAGCGGCCGGGAGGCGAGCCCATGCGGGTCACAGTCTGCGAGCTGCCACATGAGCCCGCGGCGTTTGCCGCCGCGTGGGCCGGGTTGTGCGACGCATACCAGCGGCGCACGCGTCGCAGCTCGTGCTGCTCCCCGAGTTCGCGATGCTGGAACCGGTCTGGGAGTTTGAGCACTTCGACGCCGCTCGCTGGAATGCCAACGTGACCCTGAACGACATCCAGCTCGGTCGTCTCGCCGAGCTGGGCGTCGAACATGTGGTGGGCACCCGAGCAGTGAGCATGAATGGCCGCCGCTTGAATCAGGGATACCTCTGGTCTCGGGACGCTGGAGCGCAGCCGCTCGGAGCAAGTACTTCCTGCCCGACGAGCCGGGAAATTGGGAGGCGACCTGGTTTCACCGGGGAGATCGGGAGTTTCCTCTGTTTCACGCCGGTCCGGTGTCGTTCGGCGTCAACATCTGTTCCGAGCTGTGGGCGCTCGAGACGTATGGGGCCTACGCCGCGCTCGACGCCCAGCTGGTGTTGGCGCCGCGGGCGACGGCATTGGCGACGACGATGAGGTGGCTGGCCGTGGGCGTGGTTTCGGCCATCCGCTCGGGGGCATTCAGCCTCTCTTCCAATCGAGTCGACCCGACTGGTGCCTGCGGCGGTGGCGGATGGATCATCGATCCGGCCGGGGAGATCCTGGCTCTCACCTCATCCATCGAACCTTTCGCGACGCGGGACATCGACCTGACGAAGGCGGCGAAGGCCAAGCAGAGCTACCCCCGCTACGTGTTTTCGGAATCGTGCAACGGCCCACCGACCTGAGCTCACCCGCCTGACCAGCGCCTGCACCTGCCGGGCGCTACATTCACTGCAGCCAGTCCATCGTTGACTCGAACGCTCGCCGACCAGGTGCAGCGCGGATCGTATCAGGAGCACCCTTAGTCGCAGACCAGAGCAACGCCGGAACGGCTGCCTGGTCGCGTATCTCAGACCCGACGCTCTCGGATTGGCGACCGAGGGGTGAATCAACGTTAGCAGGTGAAGCGCGGGCGTTGGGCGGCGGCTGTCGAAACCGGGAGACCCTCTTGAAGCACCGACTCTTACCACTGATGCTGACCGGACTGTTGGCTCTGGCGGTCGCGTGCGACGATTCCAGCGGCCCCGGCGTGCCCACGACCGACCGCATCCGGGATCTCAATCGAGTCAAGGCACCTCCTGCGCGCTTCTCGTCGATGGCACGCTCTGGTGCTGGGGGCAGGGGTTCGGCGGCGGCTACGACACGGTCCCCGCCCAGCAACCCGTCCCGGATTCGGTAACCGCCTTCGCGCTCGGGCACTCGGTTCGTGGTGCGCTGCAACAGCACGCGGCTCGGATCTATTGCTGGGGGCTCTGGTACCCCGTGGATGGCGCGGAATCCTACGGCCCGGCGCCCAGCTCTGATCACCGATACGCTGCCGCTCGTTCAGCTCGCTGCCTCGATGGGCCACGTCTGTGGCGTGCGCCCCGACAGCAGCCTTGCGTGCTGGGGCAGCACGATTTTCGGGAAGCGGGGGTTTGGCGCGCCGGTGGCGACCGTGGGTACCCTCGATCCCAATCTGGTGCAGGGCACCACCGGCTACCGCCAGGTGGTGACAGGCAACCAGCATAGCTGCGGCCTTCTGACCAGCGGTGGGCGGGTCACCTGTTGGGGCGCGGGGGCGGTGCTGGGGGATACAGCGACTACGATGCAATCCTCCGATACCGCCTGCTTCTTTCCCATCTCGTGCGCCTTGGCGCCGATCCCGGTGACCAGCCTCAACGGGATCGAAGAGTTAGGCGCGGGGTCGGAAGCGACCTGCGCCCGCGGTACCTCGGTCTGGTGCTGGGGCTACCTGGGCACCTACTATGCGCGCCCCACCGCTGTGGTGCTCCCCGAACCCGTGCATCACTTGACCGTGGGAAATGGCTTTGCCTGTGCGCTCAGCGTACTGGGACGCGCCTACTGCTGGGGCGCTGCGGGTCCCGCATTGGGCCGACCCGGGTCTGGCACACGCACCGGCGCCCGTGATGACGAGCCTGCGGTTTCGCCTCCTCGCCGCCGGCAGCGCCCATACCTGTGGAGTCACCGTGGACGACGCAGTCTATTGTTGGGGCGACCCTGTTTGGGGGCCGCTTAGTCCCACCTTCACCACGCCGACGCCGGTTCCCCAACTGATCGCGGGGCCGTGGTAGTTGCAATCACGTCATCGGGCAATTCTGGATTTGCGGCTGCCTGGTCGCGTATCTCAGGCCTGACGCTCCCGGCCTGGCGACGGAGCCGTAATCAAGAGACCGCTTCAGGAGGACCAAGACTATGGAACTCGCGACAGCATCTGATACGACGAAACTGACCGGCATATCGCCCCAATTCCTGGTGGACGACCTCGCTCGCTCGATCGAGTACTACGGTCAGCGCCTCGGCTTTGACCTCGACTTCCAGTACCAGGACTTCTACGCGAGCGTCAGCCGAGACGGCTGTGCGATTCATCTCAAGGCCGCGCCGAAGAACGAGGCCGACCGGGCACATCGCCAGGAGCACGAGCATCTCGACGCCTACATCGCCGTCGGCAACGCCGCCGCCTTGTATGACGAACTGCGATCCCGCGGGGCGTTGATCACGAAGGCGCTGGAGGACGAGGCCGTGGTCGTGCAGGGACTTCTACGTCCAGGATCCCGACGGCTACATCCTCTGCTTCAGCGAGCTGACTGCGTAACCCAACGCGGGCTATAGCGTGACGCAGCGCCGAACCGTCATCGTACACATCGCAGCCAGTGCGGACGGTTTCATCGCGCGCCCGGACGGTGATCTCGACTGGCTGACGTCCCGCCCCGCGCCCGCCGGGTTCTACGGCATGTCCGCCTTCACGAAGACGATTGACACGAAGATCCTTGGCCGGAAGACCTACGAGGCGAGTCTGCGGCTGGGGGCGAAGTTCGACTCGAAGAACCGGACCATCGTTTTCTCCCGCCATGCGCCACCGCCAGATGTCCCGCAAGGCGTGGAGTTCGTGAACGGCGCCATCGGCCCATTCGTGGGCCGTCTTCGAGAGCAGCCGGGCAAGAACATCTGGTTGATGGGCGGCGGCGATCTCATCGCCTCCTTTCTCGACGAGCAGGCGATCGACGAGTTCGTCATCAGTGTGGTGCCGGTGTTCATTGGGGATGGCATTCCACTGATAGCGCGGCGTCACCGTCACGTGCCGTTGGAGTTGCACTCCACCGAGCGCTTCGAGGATGGTCTGGTTCAGTTGCATTACCGTCTAACGCCTTCGGACTCTTCACCTGTAAGACCATGACAGCATCGAGGTGATATTTGGGATTCACCGTCGCCTTTCAGCCCGCTCCGGTTTCGCGATCGTGGCCCGCGGCGACGTCTCGATTCGCTCTCAATGCGGTAGGTGGGCCGGGACGTGCGTCGCAGCCGATGCCCGACGGGCGCATGCCGGAACCCGGCGGCTGGAATCGAATCCTGCTTGAGGTTCGGAGACCTCGAGGCCCATGGTCAAGACCCTGCGCGCAGCGAGGTGCGACCTTTCGCAACACGATCGTCAGCGGAATTGGCGGGAAGCAGATACTGATCGAAGACCCTCGGGGCAACCCGATCGAGCTCTTCGAGCCCAAGGCTTAGCGCCGACATTGGCATCTAGCTCCGCCTTCGGCCCTACGTGCGATCAAGCTCATCCACACCGTGGCATGGGCGTTTTTTGTCACTGCCATCATCGCTATCCCGCTCGCGGCGTGGCATGAGAGGTTTGGCCTGGCGTTGGTCTGTGCGGTGATTGTCGCCGTCGAAGTCCTCGTCCTTGCGGTGAACGGCATGAAGTGCCCACTAACGCCTCTCGCCGCCCGCTACACCGATGACCGCCGCGCACAACTTTGACATCTACCTGCCATTGCTCATCGCCCGCTATAACAAGGAGATCTTCGGAACCTTGTACGTGGCGGGCCTAGCGTTCGGGCTTGTGCTCTGGCTGCACTCATAGCGCCGACTGGTCCGAAGGTCCTGGGCTACAACTAACCTGGTCAGGCATCGCTATGGCTACGATCACGGTCCGCACCGGCGATGCTCCCGACCTCGAGTCATTCCTGGCCCAGCGCATTTACGAGTACAACGCGGCTGCTACCGGGTACCATGACGGGGAGTCGTTCTCTGCCGTCCACCAGAATGAGTCCGGCAGCATCGAAGCCGGTATCTACGGCTTCACGTGGGGAGGGTGCTGCTTCGTCTCGTACTTGTGGGTCGCCGAGGCTTTGCGCCGCCAGGGGATGGGGAGTGAGCTACTCAGAGCGGTCGAGCGTCATGCGCGGGAGAAGCGCTGTCGCCTGGTCCTCTTGTCTTCTCACAGCTTCCAGGCGCCCGTGTTTTACGCTCGCATGGGATACGAGCAGATAGGACGGATCAACGATTATCCCGTCGGCCATGCGGACTATCTTTACGCCAAGCGACTCTAGAAGGCACGAAATCGAGCCCCTCCGTCAGTTCCGAGTCGATTGGGCGGCCCCTCTTCCGTCATTCGGATGTCCAGTGTCATCATCCACCACAGACTTGGAGATCCGACCCATGCGCTACGCCCTTCTCATCCACTACCCGCAGCCTGCCGTCTCCACCCTCAGCGAGGACGAGATCAAGGCTGGCATGGCCGCCTTCCATGCCTACGCCAAGGCGCTCGAGGAGGCCGGCGTGCTCCGCTCCGCCGAAGTCCTTCAGACGATTGCCAAGGCGACCAGCGTGTCACTGCAAGCAGGGTAAGCTGCAGGTGCAGGACGGCCCATTCGCCGACACCAAGGAAGCGTTCGCAGGCATCTTCATGCTCGATGTGCCGGACTTGGACGCCGCGCTCGCCTGGGCCGAGAAGTGCCCGGCGGCTCACTGGGGCACGGTAGAGATCCGCCCTCGGCGGTGCGGTTCGTCGATGGCGGGTGGACCAGCGCGTCGGAACCGGTCCGCGCGTGACCCAGGACGCCGCGGCGCGCGCCGAGGAGCTGGCCCGCACCGCCTACGGCCGGCTCCTCGCCGTCCTGGCTGCCAGGGACGGTGACATCGAGTCGGCAGAGGACTGTCTCGCCGAGGCCTTCGCGCCAGGCGCTGCGCACCTGGCCAGAGACCGGCGTCCCGAACAGCCCCGAGGCCTGGCTCCTCACCGTGGCGCGCAATCGCGGGCACGACCTCCGCCGTTCGGCGGCGCACCGGCTGAACGAGCCACTCGAGAACCTCGAACACGCCGGGCGCGCTGTCGGTGGTGCAGGAGCTCGATCCCGATGCGATCCCGACCGGCGGCTCGCGCTGCTTTTCGTCTGCGCCCACCCTGCCATCGATCCCGCTGCACGGACACCGCTCATGCTCCAGGCAGTGCTCGGTTTCGAAGCCGAGCAGATCGGACGCGCCTTCGCCATCCCGGCGACAGCGATGGCCCAGCGACTGGTGCGCGCCAAGCGCCGCATCCGGGACGCGAAGATCCCGTTCGTCGTGCCCGATCGCGACCAGATGCCGGCGCGCCTCACCCCCGTGCTCGAGGCGATCTACGGCGCCTATGCGATTGACTTCCGCTCGTCGCCGGCACCGTGCCGCGGGATTCGCTCGCGGGCGAGGCGCACTACCTCGCCACTATGCTCGCCGAACTGCTTCCCGAGGAGGCCGAGGCGCTTGGCCTCGTGGCACTCATCTCGCTTTCTCTCGCCCGCCACCCCGCGCGCGGAACGGTCGACGAGTTCGTGCCGCTCGACGAGCAGGACCCTTCGCTCTGGGACGCAGAGCTCATCGCGATCGGGGAGCAATACCTTCGGCGCGCCCGCGCCCTCGACCGGATGGGTCGGTTTCAGATCGAGGCGGCCATCCAGTCGGTCCATTGCGCCCGCGCGACCTCCAGGCGAGACCGACTGGCGCGCACTGCTGACTCTCCATACCGCGCTCCTTCGTTCGCGCCGACACTCGGCGTGCGCGTCGCCCATGCGGCGGCGGTGGGACGGGTCGAGGGTCCAGATGCTGGGCTCGAAGCGCTCGATGCGATCGGGGATGAATCCGCGTCGCGTTTCCAGCCTGCGCTGGGCAACCCGCGCCCACCTGCTGGCCGCTGCGGGACGTGCCGAGGAGGCCGCGCGGGCATACGAGCGCGCCATCTCCTCACGACCAACGGGCCGGTGCGCCGGTACCTCGAGCGGCGATGTGCCGGATTGGCTGGTGAAGCACGGCGGGCAGTAAGTCCCTGAAGGCGCAGCTCAGGGCCGTGATCTGCCCTGGGGACGATTGCCGTCGTGGGCTCCTCCCCTACGCTTCAGGTCGGTTTGGTCCCCCTTTCCATCTTTGGAGACATTTCGATGCGTCGTACTTTGGCTTACCTCCTGGTCGCCTGTTTCGTCGTCGGTTCCCTGCAGGCCCAGACACCTGCAAAGCAAGTCTCCGCGACCACCGCGTCGCCGGCGACGGTGGATAGTTCCTGACCGCTTACCGTGCCGACATGCAGAGCAGCAGGGCCGACATCATGGCCAAAGAACCTGTCGCTCACCGCTGACCAGGCAGCCAAGTTCTGGCCGGTCTTCAATGCCTACCAGAAGGAACAGAACGTCATCATGGACGAGCAGCTCAAGGGCATTCAGCAGTACGTGGCAGGCTACGATCAGCCTGGACGACGCGGCCGCGCTCGCCCTGATGAAGGCCCATCTTGACCGCGATGCCAGGATGAACGCCCTGCGCCAGAAGTGGCTGGGTGAATTCCAGAAGGTCCTGCCTGGGAAGCTGGCCGCGCGCGCGATGCAGATCGACCGGCGGCTGTCCCTGGTTGGCTCAGCTCGAGCTCGCCTCGAGGATTCCCCTGGTTCACTGAGGCGCCTGGCGACTGGGCTACGGATGATCTGTTTGAGCGGATGCGTGCGCCTACTTCGGCAGTCAGGGGTCAGGTCCAGGTGTCAGGGTTCTTCCAGACTACAATGCTTTGCCCTCTGACACCTGATCTCTGACACCTGACACCTCTGCCCCGACCTCTGCGTTTGATCTGCGCTCTTCTGCGGCTGAACATTACCTCAGCATCAGCCTCGACCCCGAAGGTCCCATGGACGTGAGCCCGAGGCACCATGAGCGACTGGCTTTTCAATCTCCCCGTCCTTGTGATGGGAGTTGTCATCCTCGGCGCCATCTACCTCGGCACCGCTGGCATCTACCTGCTGGTCACCAAGCTCGCCGTAGGCGAGCGGCTAAAGGCATTCAAAGCCATCACCCCGGGCATCCTTCCGCCGCTGAGCGTCGTCTTCGCCCTGCTGGTCGCCTTCCTGGCCAACCAGGGTCTGGGGCGAAGCCGACAAGGCGAGCACTTGCGGTCAATCGGGAGGCGAGCGCGCGCTACGCGCCGTGGTTCTTCTTGCTTCCCAGTTTCCCGGTGAGACAGAGACGCACCTGCGTGGGCTCATCCACGACTACATCCAGGACGCCGCGAATCAGGAAGTGGCCTGACATGGCCCGGCACCACGTCACCCTCGACGATCGCCCCACCTAAGCTCGCCGAGGCGTTGCGGCTGGCGCTGTCACCACACCGCAAGGAGCGGGTCAGTTGGACGCCCAGCGCGAGATGGTTGCCGCGCTCCAGAACGCCTTCGATGCCCGCCGCCAGCGCATCGTCATCTGAGTGAATCGTCGATCAATCTGGGTCAAATGGACCGTGCTGCTGATCCAGGCGGACTCACCCTGCTCACGATCGCCATGGTGCACTGCGACAACCGCCTCGCCAACCGCATCGTCCTTGAATCTTCGCGACTGGGCGTCGGGGTCGCCGTCTGGCTGATCGCCGCGAATACCCGGCCCTTCGCCGGTCAGATCTCGGTGCGCCCCACGCTCCTGCTTCCAGGTGATGCCGAGGCGGGCCCGACGGAGCAGGTCCCTGAACCCAGCGTCCGTCGCGGTTGGTGTCTTGGTCTCTTGCAGAGGGAGGGCACATGCGCCGCACGAATCTCAGCCCGATCTTTACGTAGCCGCGTATCTGTGGGGAGAGCCGGCATCTCTCTCCCGCTACCGCACCCCGTCTTGCGCTTGCACCTCCTCCTCAGCACTGGCGACTACGGCGAGATCCTGCTCCTCGGCTTCCTGGCCGGTCTTCTCCTCCTTGGCCTCGGCATGCTTGCCGTTCAGATCATCCGCTATCAGGTCACGGATCTCTACCAGACCACGCTCGCCGTCCGAGTAGTCTTCCTGCCTCCGGGTTCATCCTACTCTACGTGCGGAGTCGGGATCCCTGTTTCTCGTCTTGCTCGCGGTCGTTGGCGTTGGGGCGCTCTGGCGACCAGTATCTGCTATCTCCTCGATCGCAGGGAAGCCAGTAGCTGACGGGCGTGCGGTGTCAGGCGGCGTGATGCGCACTTCGCATCTATGACGTGCCACTGCGAAGCCACCGATCACCACTTCGGGCCCGTCCGAGCCCAGGAGGACCTGGGGCGGCCTCACCGACGGCGTGGGGCTACGGGGCACGGCCCGACGGCCTCTTCTCGCCTGGTGGGCGACTGCCAGGTGCAGGCCGAGACCCTGCTCGACATCGGAGCGGGCGTGGGGATCCTGCATCGACGAGCTGCTGGTCCCGAGGAGTCGGCACCGCAATGCACACGTGGAAGCCAGTCGCGCATTTGTGCAGGCCGCTCAGGATGAGACTGGGAGACGGGGACAGGGACGGGCGGGTGACATTTCTGCACGGGGATTTTCTGACTCTGGCTTCCACGATCCCGGCGGCGGATCTGGTAACGCTTGATCGGGTGCTCTGCTGCTATCACGAGCTCGACCCGTTGTTGCTGACTCTCCGCGGCGCGCAGCCGGCGCTACTGGGCGGCCAGCTTTCCCCGGGATCGCTGGTACGTCCACCTGCATACTCGCTGGGAGAACCGGCGCAGGGCACGCGACGGAGACGCCTGTTCGAACCTTCGTTCACCCGGTTACGCGAATTTACCAGCCGCTGGCTCAGGCCGGGCTGCGTCCGCTCCGCGTCCTCGGCGCCCGGTCTGGGAGACCGTGCTCTGCATCCGGGAGAGCTAGGCGAAGCGGGCCGGATCGACCTGATGGTCCGCAGCGGATGCAGATCGGAACTTCCGCCCGTTCGATCCGTACAAAAGGGTGGCCGCTCACGCCCGAATCCCCTCAAGGAGACCCTATGACCGCCTCACCGAGTCGGTTCTCGGTGCCAGCCCTGGCCGTGATGGCGGGCCTGGCCAGTTTCGTCGCCACCCCACTCGCTGCCCAGGCCGTCAGTAACACGGCCGAGTTCGAGGCCTGGCGCAAGGTCCAGAAGGAAGACATCGACGGACTCAGGAAAAGTTCATGGCGCTGGCCAAGGCAGTACCGGCCGACAAGCTCAGCTGGCGGCCGATGGAGGGAACCCGGTCCTTCCACGACGTGTTCGCCCACGTCGCGCGCCGAGGGGAACACCGAGACGGCGATGTTCGGTGGCAAGCTGCCGGCGGGTTCTCTCGCCGACTTCGACGCCGAGGAAGCTCGGCTCGGCAAGCTCCCGGACGATCAGCTGATCGCGGTGATGGACAAGTCGATGCAGAGCCTGAGCGCCACTCTGGCCGGGCTGTCGCTCGACAAGATGAACACGCCGATCACCTACTACGGCCAGTCCACCCTGCCCCGCGTCGCGACCACCTACACGCTGAACGATCTGCACGAGCACCTGGGCCAGCTGGTGTCGTACGCGCGGATGAACCAGATCGTGCCGCCGTGGAGCAAGAAAACCGGGTGAGGTGGGCGAGCCTATTGCGGATTGGTCTTGGCGCCACCCTGCTGATGGACCTCTGGAACCTGTTCCTGAAGCGCGCCTTCAGCATTCCGTCACTCAACTACTGTCTGCTCGGGCGCTGGGTGAGCCACATCCCGTCGGGCACTCTCAGGCACGCGAGTATTGCCGCCGCCCCGCAAAAGCCCCCACGAATGTACGGTCGGCTGGCTTGCCCACTACAGCATTGGCGTAGTGCTCGCCCTCGTGTTTGTCCTGTTTGTATCCGGTGAATGGATCGCCCGGCCAACAGCCCTCCCCGCCCTGCTCTTCGGCATCGCCACCGTGGTCTTCCCGTTCTTCATCCTGCAGCCTTCGTTAGGGCCAGGCATCGCCTCCTCGCGATCGCCCAATCCGACGCAGGCAAGGCTGAAGAGCCTCGTGACCCATACCGTGTTCGGTGTAGGCCTGTATGCTCTCCGCACTCGGCATGAGCTACCTGCTGCGTGCCGGCCTCTTAGCCGCGGGCCCGTTCGAGCGATCCAGATGCGGAAGACTCACCTCCTCACTGCTGACAATGGTCTGAGCCTGGCGCTGCGTGGCCGGGTCGTGGCACAGGCAACGGGGCCGGACACCGTTGTGGTTCACAGCGGAGGTCTCGAGCTGCGGGCACTGCTCTACCGTCCCGAAGGGCCCGGGCCCTTCCCCGCGGTCCTGTTCAATCATGGGAGCGGTCACGCAGCCGGGAGAGCTCGTCTGGACGCGTGGATCAGCGACACCCCGGAGCTGCTCGGACCACTCTTCGTCAAGCACGGCTATCTCTTCCTCTACCTGTTTCGACGGGGTGACGGACTCTCCCGCGGGCCAGGGCGTCCCCAGCGCCGACCGGATGGACAGCGCCGCCGCGGCTGGGGGCAGGTCGCACGCAACGACCTCCAGCTCCGATTGATGGAAGGCGATGAGCTGAACGATGTCCTCGCTGGACTCGCCTTCCTTCGGGCCCGTCCCGATGTCCAGGCCGGCCGGCTTGCGGTTGTCGGGGTTTCTTCGGCGCATCGCTTACGCTCCTGGTCGCTGAGCGAGATAGCACGCTGCGGGCAGCCGTCGCTTTCGCCATCGGCGGGTACAGCTGGGCGCGCTCTCCGCCCTTACGCGCCCGGCTCCTCGAGGCCGCCGACCGGACGGTGGTGCCGGTGTTTCTTCATTCACGCCGCGAATGACTACACCGTCGCTTCGGCTCAGGCCTTGGGATCAGAGATGAGCGCGACTTGGAAAGCCCAACCGGGTCAAGATCTATCCCGCCGTGGGAAACACCCCGGAGGAAGGTCATGACTTCATTGATTTGGGAGTGCGGACCTGGGAGGCTGACGTGTTCGGCTTCCTGGATGAGCATCTACGCCAGTAGTCTTGTTCCGAACCTGTCCCTGAGGCCACTCCATGAGATCACTCGACTTCGCAACTGTGACGCCACGGGAGATCGCGCCGGGCTACCTCGGCCGCTATCTCCATTCAGACCATATCACCCAAGGCCGAGTGCGACATTGCTCCGGGCGCCGTCGTCCCCGAGCACTCCCATCCGCACGAGCAATGGACCCTGCTGCTCACCGGCTCCCTCGAACTTACGGTCTCCGGCGTCCCGCACGTTTTGCGACCGGGGCAGATGCTCTACATCGCGCCGCATGAGCGCCATTCGGCGCGCGCCCTCAAGGCTTCCGTGGTCCTCGATGTGTTCCATCCGCCGCGGGACGACTACCGTTGAGGCACGCGATCGTATCGGCCGCGGATGAACGCGGATAACAACGCAGAACTGTGCAAATGTTTCCGTGGGATCCCTAAGGACTGACAGACCGTTATTTCTGCGTTAATCTGCGTTTATCTGCGGCCCTGCCGGCTTCAGCGAGTAGAAGGCGGCGGATGTCGCGAGGCAGATCTACAAGAAGTGGCCTGCGGACTGATTCAGCCGCAGAAGAACGCAGATAAACGCAGAACTTCTCCAAGTGTTTGCGGTCAAAGACTGATGGATCCTATTTTCTGCGTGCATCCGCGTTTATCTGCGGCCACTGCCGATCGGTCTGTCAGTGCTCCCTGGTCGGAGGTGGTTCGCGCACGACACGGCCGGTCAGAGCCCCCGCACGCCGGCGAACACCTGGGCACGGTTCACTTCCCCATCAGCTGCTCGCAACCGGCTCAAGTGGAGTTCGGACCGGGCGGTCGCCCTCCTGCATCACATGACGTATCCCCAGGCGCGCCAGGGATTCGAGCGGGTCGCCACGCATCGATCCGCGATGCGCGATGGCGTATTGGGGAGTTGCGATGACCCTGTTCCAGCCGCTCTGGCCTACGCGGCCGCGACCCGAAGCGCTGCAGCGCGGGTGGGACGCGCCGTGGTGAAGGCCAAGACCCTGGCACCGCCGACTGAACGGGAACGGCTCTTCGTCGCCGCGGCGGAGGCTTTCTTTCTCGAACCGGCGGCTACGGACTATTGGCTCCGCATCGCGCGCTGGGAACGGGCGATGGAAAAGGTCTACTCGTCCTTCCCCGACGATCCCGAAGCAGCATCGTTCTACGCCCTGGCGCTCCTGGCCACGGCCCCTCGGATTCGAGTCCTCGCGCGCATGCCGACCAAGCCGCCCAAATTCTGCTCGGTGTCTACGAGAAGAATCCGGACCACCCGGGTGCCATGCACTACCTGGTTCACGCCAACGACGTCCCGGGACGCGAACGGGAATCGCTGGAGATCACAGAGAAGTACGAAACCGCAGCACCCAGCAATCCACACGCGCTCCATATGCCGACGCATATCTACACCCGCCTCGGCGACTGGAACGGCGTAATCCGGGGAACCTGCGGGCAGCAGACGCGGCATTACAATATCCGGCGGGAGACCGGGGGAATTCGTCGTGGGATGAGTTTCCCCACGCGATGGAGTATCTCGTCTATGCCTATCTCCAGGAAGGCGCGGACGACAGAGCCGCCACGCAGTTGAAGAGGCTGCGCGCAACGGCCCGATTGGAACCCACCTTCAAGACCGCTTTTCACCTGTCATCTACCGCAGGCCCGTTACGCCTTGGAGCGACGCGCCTGGAACGAGGCTGTGGCTGCTGGTTCCCCGGGAGCCTGCGAGCCTCGACTGGGATCGTTTCACCTGGCCGGAAGCCATCGTGCGATTCGCGCGCGGCCTGGGCGCGGCGCATCTGGGGAGAGTCAACGGAGCCAGAGCAGAGGTCGAGCGGCTGAACCAACTCGACGAGGCAACCCAGAAGACGGGGAAGACGTGTTTGCGCGGAACATCCGAATGCTCCGGCTCGAGTTGAGCGCACTGGATTGCCCACGCGGAGCGACAGGAGGACTCGAGCGTTGCGCTGATGCGGGAGGCCGCCGAGCTTGAGGTCTCGACCCCGAAGCCCCCGTAACGCCGGCACCCACCCTTCCCGCCCACGAGTTGTTGGGGGACCTTTTGATGGAGCAGAAGCACCCGGCGGAAGCGTTAGCGGCGTACCAACGCTCGATGGAACTTTATCCCAGGCGATTCAATAGCCTGCTGGGCGCCGCTCGGGCAGCTCGCGCTCTTGGTAACAAAGCCCAGGCGCGTACGTTCTACGGCGAACTTCTCGAAGTCGCGGACAGCGGAACTCGGCAGCCGGCCCTGAAGGAGGCCCAGGACTATGTGGCACAACGGCAATGATCGAGCGTGTCTGGAGCTTCTTTCCGCCGGGCCCGGCTCTCCTCCTGATTCTGGCCGCGACACTTGCTCCGGCCCGAAGCCTCATGGCCCAAGGCGAGCGTCAGATCGACGGACATTGGGCCTGTCAAACCATCCAGGCCAACAACACGATGTACGTGAGCCGCAGTATGGGACGACAACGCGTGGCCGGATCAGGTCAGGACGGCCTGGCTTCAGTACCTCATCTCCAAGTACCAGTTCAAGGGCGATCCTTCCTGCAGCGTCGCCTACAAGTCCGGCTCGACCTTCGAAAAGATTCAGGGTGATCAGAAGAGCTACTCCGCTCAGTTGCGGGCCCAGGGTGTCAAGGTCATCGAGACCGGGTGGACTTTCGTTCCCGCGAAGGTCAGCCTGCCCTACTTACTGCTTTGGGGGCGGTGATGGTGCGGAACGGCGGCCAGCAGCAGGGCTACTTCTACATGACCAAGGTGCTGGGAATGCCGCCCAACTCGCATGGACCAGCTCTGGGCGCCGCATGGACCAAGCATGCCGAGGAGTTGCACCCCGGCCTCTACTGGGAGCCGCGGCCTGGTTGCAGCCTGCTCCCGCCGACCCGGCCAAGCAGCAGGCCACGTTCGACGAGTGGGTCAAGCAGTGGACCGACAAGAAGTACGAAATCGTTCGAGACGACTGGACCTACACCGGCCCGGTTGTCGCCACGGCGGCCGATTCGGCAACGGGCTACTACTGCCAGTTCCTCAACGGGCAAGCTCCTCTACATCACCGGCGTGAACCTGCTGGAAGAGCCGGAAGCAATCCTACGACTGGCAGGGCTATCGCGCAGCGTGGCAGAACTACGCCCGCAACACCCTCAAGATCGACCCCGGCGCCTTCCTCGGCGGTTGTGATACGGGGAGAATGCCGGTAGTGCAAGCATGCCAGGGCCGCGCGCGTCGCGGATATAAAGGGCACAAGCGGGGGCGAGGTCCACGAGGTGAACTGGAAGTACACCAAGAGCCAGACGACCGCTCCGGCACCTGCGGCTGCCGCAGCTCCTGCCGCCGCCGCAGCTCCTACGCGCGCATCGCATCCACGCGCCAAGCCTCCCACGACGCAGCCTGCGGCGCCACCTGCTCCGGCGCTGCGCCGTCAAGCCGCAGCAGTTCTACTACCGCCAATGGATCCGGCAGCCGGCAAACGGCCAGGGGGCGATGACCTTCTACCTCACCGACGCGTTCGGCAGCGCTACCCCGCAGGCCACCATCACTCAGAAGTGGCAGCAGCACGTCACCGCCACCTACCACCCGGACGGCTCGGTCCAGGGCTCGGCGCTTTGCAGCCATGTCTCGCCGGATCCGGCGTCACAGAAGGCGGTGATCGGTGCCATCGTCAACGCCGCCAAGGCGAGCAAGGCGCAGGTCGTCAACGACAAGTGGAGCAACTGAGTGCATCGCCCACCAGGGCTCGGCTGATCGCACCGCCGGGCCTGTCGATTTCCCCGATTCCCGGTTCGACGTCTCATTGAAGGCGAGCTCATCCCCGCGGCAATCTCGGCCGGGTCGGGATAGCCAATTTCAACAAGGGCAACACCTTGCCGCTACTCTAGGGAGACGACAGATGAAGGTCCTCATGATGATCAAACATTCTGAAAACGTTCGCTCGGAGCCAATCCCTCAGGCGCTCATGGACGCCATGGGCAAGTTCGTGGAGGACGGCTTCAAGAGCGGTGTGCTCAAGGATACGGCCGGACTCAAGCCCACTGCGGAGGCGTTCCGGATTCGCTTGAGTGGCGGCAAGCTGAAGGTGACCGATGGTCCCTTCACCGAGGCCAAGGAAGTCGTAGGTGGTTACGCAATTGTCGAGGTGAAGTCGCGGGACGAAGCGCTGAAAATCGCGCGCGATTTCATGGAGCTCCACCGGGTGCACTGGCCGACCTTCGAGGGCGAGTCCGAGGTGCGGCCGCTGGAGGATTACTAGCCAGCCTGGCACTCAGGGCCTACGCCGGCCGGCGTCGGTTTGCGCCGGCTGGCACCACCAGCCATGCCCCGGTAGGTTCTCGACTCTCGATCCTACCGATTGCCGCTCCAAGAACTCATTCCGTCCATGACATCAGAGGAGCTCACCGACTTCGCCACCCGCTACACCGCCGCCTGGTGCAGTCACGACCCCGCGCGCGTCGCCGCCTTCTTCGCCGAGCAGGGCTCGCTCACCATCAATCATGGTGCACCGTCGGTTGGGCGAGCGGCCATCACCGCGGCGGCTCAGGGATTCATGAGCGCGTTCCCCGACATGGTCGTCATCATGGACAGCCTCGGAGACCACGGGCGGCACAATCCGATACCATTGGACTCTGACCGGTACCAACACCGGACCGGGAGGCACTGGCCGGCCGGTGCATATCAGCGGCTACGAGGAATGGACCTTCGGGCCCGATCGGCTGATTGGCCGCTCACTGGGCCACTTCGACGAGGCGGAGTACCAGCGTCAGCTGCAGGGAACATGACACCAGCGAGCCGAGGCCGGCAGAATCATCGGCGTTCTGATCATCCTCCAGATGGTGGGCAGCGGCGTCGTGAACTTCGCCCTCCGGAACCCCGCCCCGCACTCGCGTCAAATGGGGCTGGCTGTACTCCTGGGCCTGGTGACCACAGGCAATGCTGGTCGGCGTCGCGGTGACGGCGTTCCCGATTCTTTGGCCACGTTCCCGAGAACGACTGGCTCTTCTGGATCCTTTCGCTGGCCGTGGTGAGCCTGGCGGTCACCGTCGATGGAGAACTATCGCCCTGCTCTCCTCGGTGTCCCCGAGCGATGCGCGGGACTGGGCCCACTACCTGGCCAAGATTTTCGACGGCGTTACGAATCTGGTCTTCTATGCTGCGCTGTACCGGTTCGTGCTGGTCCCGCGGGTCCTCGCGGGCTTCGGTCTGATCGCCGCGCCTCTGATGATCGCGTCGCTAGCGATGCCCCTCTTCGGCCATGATGTGATGTTTCCGCTGCTGGCACCAATGGGACTCAGCCAGCTGATTCTGGCGCTGTGGCTCCTGGCGAAGGGATTTCCGGATCAATGAAGGCGGACTACGGCATCGACGCCCCAACCGTCGTCCGCAATCTCCTCATCGCAGGAACGCTGACGCTCGCTATCGCCATAGGTGCGGCAACCGGTCTCCTCCCGAAGGAGCTCGTGCTGCAGGCAGGCGCGGTCACGATTCGCTTTCCGCTGCTCCGATCGGCGCTGCCCGCGACGGGCGGACTTCTGGGCGGAGCCGCGTGGATGTACTTCGGGCAGCCCGCTTCGGAAAGATCCGCGAGCGGGAGCGGCTACTCGACTTCATTTCCTGGCGCGGCGATGAGAAGGTGCTCGATGTGGGATGTGGCCGCGGCCTGCTTCTGGTCGGCGCAGCCCGCAGGCTGCGGAGCGGCTCATCCACCGGGATCGATATCTGGCAGATGGAAGATCTCTCCGGCAACCATCCCGATGTGCCGCTCCAGAACGCCGAGTTTGAGGGAGTTGGTGAACGGGTCTCGGTCGAGACCGCGGACATGCGAAAGCTGCCCTTTCAAGACGGGACGTTCGACGTGATCGTTTCCCGCGCCGCGATCCACAACCTCTATTCGGCGCCCGATCGTGCGGCGGCGATCCGCGAGATCGCCAGAGTATTGAAACGAGGTGGGCAGGCGGTGATTTCGGACATTCGTCACATGCCGGATTACGAGCGGGAGTTCAGGGCGAGTGGCTGCGAGGATGTCAGGCTGCTGGACTCGAAGGTGGTGTCGGCGCTCTGCGCGCTGGTCACGATGGGCTCGTTGCGGCCCAACACCATGCTCGTTCGGAAGACTGACGGTGCACCGTCTCCTGGCGCGCCATGATCCTGGTTCCGGAGAGGAATCATGGGGATCTCATATCGCGAGGCTCGTGAAGCCGATGTTGGGCAGCTCGCCCGTATCCGCGCCAGAGACTGGGGATCGGAGCAATACTGGCGCGAGCGCATTCTGGGGTACATGAAAGGCACCCTCAACCCGCAGCAGTCTCTGGCCCCGCGCGTTGTCCTCGTCGCCTCACAGGATAACCGAATCGTCGGATTTATCGCGGGCCATCTGACCTGGCGCTACGACTGTGACGGGCGAGGTCGAGTGGATCAACGTGATTCCGGAAGAACGTCGCACCGGAGTAGCCGGCGAGCTGCTCCGCCTGCTGGCCTCATGGTTCGCTCGACAGCAGGCAAAACGGATCTGCGTGGACGTGGATCCGGAGAATGCGCCGGCCCGGGCCTTCTACCGGAAGCACGGAGCTCAGGATCTCAATCCGCACTGGCTGGTCTGGCCCGACATCACACTACTGGTGGTCGGGCCGGAACCAGCTCAGTAGAGCTGGCTCCAGCTCCTTGAGCCCATTTCCGAGCCGTGGCGGAGGCCTGCAGCGCGCGGGTGATGGCGCAGCGCGAGAAGGTCACCGTAGAGTTACCGAAATGAGACTGCTATTGAGAGTCGCGTCTGGGCCATGAGTCCGCCCACGATGTGGCCGCCAGTGCCGGTACTGCTCACCCGCCCTGGACGATGACTGGCCCGTAGAACTCGAATCCGCCCGGCAATATCCAGGTCACCATTCGACCAGGAGGATGCCCTGACCATAGCCGCCAGAGATACGGAGGTTTCCCGGCGCGTAGATGATAGGGAAGTAGCCGAAGCAGACGCCGGTTGGGGTGGCCGGGTCCCCCCAGTTGTCCACTATCGGTGGTCCTGCAGGACAGAGGCGGCGCCGTGTTCACGCGTCGGGCCTATGCCGTTGTGCGTGCCGCTAACCGTCTTGGTTGGCCATGGCTCGCCAAGTGGGCGAAGCTGAGGTCGCCGAACTGGTTGAAGCTCCCGCTGGTGATCGGTCGGATCGGTCAGAATCTGCTGGGCGATCCAGCTGATGCAGGACGCACCGCTGCAGGATCCGGAGGTGCTCACGTTGCCGCTTCGAGTCCCGGATGCCAGGCGCCGATGGCACCTGGTGGCGGACAGAAACCGGCCGGTCAGTCGGGCGGCACCGAATCGTGGCCGCTTATCGTCACTGGATCCGCTGACGCTAATGCCCACGCGGGTGGTGATCGCGGCGGTCATATCAATCGCGGGAATGCGTCAGCCGAACCAGCCTGCCCAGTTGCTGCCTGGCTGATCACCGCCCCGGTCCGACTCAGGTGCCGTCCCTCGGAACGCACCATGAAGGCGGCCTGGTTGATCCGGACGGAGGGTCGGAGTATAGGTGTTGGTACCCCCGACCGTCACCGTGGAGAGCGTGATCTCGGAAGCCGTTCGCCATCGCTGTTGTACGCGCCACTGTTCCACGCCGTCGACCGTGGCGGCGAGTCCCGCTTCCGCCGCTTCGGACGCCTGAGCCCTGGCGACGGTGTTGTCGCCAGTGATGCTGTTCCATCCGTCCCATGTAGAACGAGCCAGCCAGAAGCGCGGCGATGATGACCAGCGCGAACGAGCTATCGGCAGCGCGATGCCGCGCTGGTCCAGATCGAGTCAACCGGGACATTGAGGCACTCCGGAGAGGAGAGGTCATGGCAGGGGAGAGTTGCGGAGCGTGACCCACCGCACCAGGCTGTCCTGCACCGGCTGCACGGTGGCCGACGTCCCGCCGGCCCGCACTGCGCGATCACTCTGGCCGCGCAGCGTGATGCTGAATGCTGCGGACCCGGCGCCAGGGTGCCGGTGACGTTCCCCAGGGAGTCGTAATAGGCAATCGAAAGACCGCCGGTCTGCAGCGGTCCGGCGACCGCCTGGAGCGCCTGGCCCGCGCTCACCGAACGGGCCCCCAGAACAGTCGAGCCCGCTCTGGCTCATCTGGACCGAGCTCCATGATTTCGAAGGTCCGCACCGGCGCCTCAACCAGCACGTCCGACGTTCGGACGCGCTGTCCAGCGTAGTGCCGAGGCGCGATCGCCGCCTCACACCGCCGCAGGTCGCGCACCTGTGTCACTGAGGAGATGGGAAGCGCCCGCCACCGGTCGTCGCTCGAGATGGTCCGGATCCTTCTCGACGAAGAGCAGCAGGCTGTCCTGGCCCGGCCACCGGGAGCCGGGTGCCGTACAGCGGCGATCGGCCCGGATCTTCACCATTCGAGACGAGTGACCTGCGCAGGCAAAGCCCAGCGAACGCATGGCCCGATAGGTCACCGATGTGGGGTTGGCGGCTTGCCAGATCCGTGGCACTCGTCGCATCGCCTCCCAACTCCTCCAGCTCGCTGGCCAGCACCGAGGTGCCAACCCGCACGTTCGCCTGTAGCGTGGCCTGCTCGACTTGGGTAACGGCGAGGCGCTGCTGGTTCGCCGAGCACTCGGATGAGCGCCCTGGCCCAGGATAGCCCACGGACCACAAGCGCGACCGAGCATTTCCACCAGCGTGAATCCACGGCGCATAGGTCAGTCGCAGGGTAGGGTGGTGAACAGGGTGTCGGCGCGTCGTGCCCCGCGACGTCGGATAGCGAACCCATACCCGCACGGTCGCGCGGAAGTGCCGGCGCCGGTGACCGTCCAGGTCTCGGTGACGTTGCCGGGACGGGTGGCGGTTCCGCCGGCCAGCGCGGTGCAGCGCGGGATCGGTCGCATTGCGCCTGGCGCCGGAGCAGCTCCATCCGCTCGCTGGCCACGCGCCGCCGCCCTGGTGGAGCGCTTGCCGGCGCCCAGCATCCGGTAGACCGCGCCGGAGCCTGACGCGAGCGCCAGGATTCCCACCTCGCTCAGGATGATGATCGCGACACAGGACCTCGACTCAGCGTGAATCCGGAGGTATTTCGTGTCATCTGATGACCCTCCCGAATCCGGTGACCATCATGGAGTCCTGCTGGCCGTTGCGGGCGAAGTACACCGTGGTCGCTGCCGAGCTACCCAGGCCGCGGGGATCCACAGTCAGAGCGTTGCCGGGCGTACGACGGACACGGTGACTCGATAGAGAGAGCCCCAGGTCCTCCACGTTGCCCGATGGTATCCGGCTGTTCCGACGCCTGGAGAGTCGGGGAGTCGCGGTAATGACCGCCTGGTTGCCCGAGAAGGTCAGCGTGGTGAACCGGCCCGTCATGAGGGCGGAAGCGCGGGCCTGGTAATAGAGCCCTACCGCATTGGTCCTGGCGCTGCGAACGTCGCTTTGACCTGAGCCCGGTTCAGGCTGGGGTACCCTATGGCGCAGGACAATCCCCATCATCACAATGACGATGACGGCCTCGACCATAGGTAAAGCCCCCTGACCCTCCGGGAGAGTCGAGGCGACGCTTGTCATGGCGGATCCAGTTTCGTCGTTGCTGTCGAGGTGCCATATGCAGCCCTGCCATGGAGCCCGAATCGTGGCGGAAAATTGCAATGCCCGTTCCACCTCGACTGAAATGCGCAAGCAATTGGTAGTCAATGATGTTATGCAGCGCTGCGGCGGATTCTTCTGTGCTTCGAGATGCGTCAGCGTAGGCGACCTGCGAGATCCAGAAACCAGGTGTAAAAGAATTTTGGCGTCTAGAAAGAGCGATTACAGCCGGCAGGGTTATACGTGCAACGTTCTGCCGGACGAAATTGTGCCTCCGTGTGACCTGGAGCGACGAAGTGAAGACCCAATACTACAGCTGCCGCCAGTCTCGACGGATTTATCGCGACAAAGGACGACTCGCTGGAATGGCTCTTCCCACGGGCGAGCTCGAAGCCACAAGCTACCCCACCTTCATCCGCGAGGTCGGCGCCCTCGCCATGGGCTCCTCCACCTATGAGTGGATGCTGCGACACGTCGTGGGCCCCGAGGCCAGGCGGCCGCAGGCGTGGCCCTACAAACAGCCGGCATGGGTGTTCACCTCCCGGACCCTGCCGGCGATCCCGGGTGCAGACATTCGTTTCGTCCGCGGAGACGTCCGCCCAGTCCACGCAGGCCATGGTCGTGGCGGCCGGCTGGCAAGAACGTCTGGATCGTTGGAGGCGGGGAGCTGGCGGGCCAGTTCTATGATCACGGGTCTGCTCGACGAGTTGTTCGTGCAGGTCGGCTCGCGTCACGCTGGGGGCTGGCAAGCCGCTTCTGCCGCGGGCCATCACCAGTCCGCCGCTGCGTCTGATCTCGGTGAGGGCGGTCGGCCCTGGTTTCGCCGGAACTGCATTACGAGGTCCCGCGTGATCCTGGGCCGAGCACATCCGGAGGATCAGGCCTCGCATTAGGCCGCGGATAAACGCGGATGAACGCAGCACTACAAGTGGTTCAATTGGCTGCGATGAACCAACCTAAGAGCTGAGGATTAGTCTTCCGCTCCTGACGAAGAGAACTCATGCATATCCGCGTTCATCCGCGGCTCTTCCCGGGTCGCAGGTCTTCTTACAGTCTCAACCTCGGTCCAATGCTGTTCGAGTCGTTTACCTCGGACCGGACCTGGGCGTCCCATCCACCTGAGTCGTTCTCCATGTTTCTCGGGCCGTATGGACACAAGACCACGCACTACTGGAAGATCGTGTCACCGCTGGCGTCGGTCCTGTTCATCGTCAGCCTTTTCCTCAACTGGCATTCTTACGCCAGGGTGTTGTGGCTGGCCGTCGCCTTTGCCCTCTACCTGACGGCTCACATATCGACGATGGTGTACTTCGTCCCCGAGCAGGCAGGCCTGATCTCCAATGCCGGGTCCTTGTCGCCTGAGGTCCTGAAGGCGCGCGCAATGCGATGGCTCCGGTTGAATAACTTCAGGATCATCACGGGAGTGCTCGGCTTTTTTCTTTATTGTGTGCCCTCCTGGCACCGCGACTTCCATGATCCCAAACATCGGCCCGCGAGGCCAGCAGCGTCGCTTGACCCTCGGGCTCGTGGCACTCGGGATGGCCGTTGTGTCCGCCTTCATTTTGTTTACTACAGCAGCGCCCAAACCGTGGCGGCTCGGCCTCTTCCTGCCGATCTGGCTCGGTGCCCTGGGAGTGTTCCAGGCGCGGACGAAGACCTGAGTCAACCTCGGCGGCGCGCGGTCGGCGCGACCTGGATAGTGGATCAGAACCGATCGCCGATTCAGCCGAGCTGGCTCAGGTGCGACGCCAAGCCAGAGTGGTTCACATTAAGTCTTTCCGTTGCGGCCGCGTTGCTGACGGCGCTTCTGTTCCTGGTGTAGCCTTCGATGATCTCCCTGACTCTCGCGCGAGAAGTCCGTCGCCAGGTAGCTGGACGGGCGTTGAACCTTGGCGGGTGTCTTCTGGTCCTCGGCGGCTGCCGTGCACTTCTTCGCTATCCCGATTCTTCGACGAGTCCTGGAATCCCACCTGACCGCCGAAGCCTATGAGTTCTTCGCCCCACCCTTTTTCCTGAATCACGGCGTCGTGGGCATCCTGTTGCTTCCGCTCGCCTTCAACAGCTTCTACTGCGCCCGGGGTGATTCGGCGCGGCCAACGCTGGGCGTGGCGGATCGCGCTGGCCACTGCCCTCACTATTCTGTCGCTACCGGTGACGCTCTCGCTATCATGGGGACTCGCTACCTGCGCGCCATCCCCTTCCTCGTGGCCGCCCTCGCAATCACGGCCGCCGGCCTGGTGATGACGCTGCCGCTTCTCTGGGTGCGACACGACCTGGAGGATTGGAACCCGAACTCCGGATCGTCGTAATGCGCCGGGTACGATATCGCGTGGCGACCAGTCTCGACGGCTACATCGCCGGGCCGAAAGGCGAGATCGACTGGATCGTCCAGGATCCTACCATGGACTGGGCCTCCGTCTTCGCCGGGTTCGACACCGTGCTGCTCGGCCGCCGCACTTATGAGCTGACGAAGCAACCGGGCGCCCCAGGCTGGCCAGCGGGGTGGCGAATCTACCTGTTCTCGACGACCCTGACACCGGAACAAGACCCGGAGGTGACTCTTATAAGGAAAGACGCGGGCGCAACGGTGGCCGCCCTGCGCGCCGGCGCCGGGCGGGACATCTGGCTCTTTGGAGGCGGCAGCCTGTTTCGAAGCCTCCTCGAAGCAAGGCAAGTGGATATCGTGGAGCTGACGATCATGCCCGTCCTGTTGGGAGCCGGGGTTCCTTTTCTCGAAACCGGTGCCCCCATCACACGGCTCAGGCTTGCGCACTCCGAAACTTCTCCCACGGAATAGTCGTTCTGCGATACGAGGTACCTGACGCGGCTCTTGTCTGACAATCGAACGACGCGCGAGACATGGCTGAGACTGACTCAACAGACCCTTCGAATGGGTACGAGGCCGTTGCGAACGGGTTCATCTCGGGCCGTTTGCGCTCATCTGTCGGTGCTTCGGCCGTTCGTGCATGGACGAAGACGCTCCCCAAGGGCGCCACCGTTCTGGATCTCGGCTGCGGGTCCGGCGTGCCGATCTCCCAGGCCATCGTGGATGAAGGCTTGACCGTCTGCGGCGTCGATGCCTCACCCAGCATGATCGCGGCGTTCCGGGCGCGGTTCCCCGGAGGCCGCTGCCGAGTGCCGGCGGGTCGAAGAGTCCGAGTTCTTCGGTCGTGCCTTCGATGCCGTGGTGGCGTGGGGACTGATGTTTCTCCTCCCAGCCTGTTGTGCAGGCAAAGCTCATCGCCAAGGTGTCGACGGTGCTCAAGACTGGAGGCAGGTTCCTGTTCACCTCTCCTGCCCAGAAGTGCGAGTGGTCCGGACAATCTCACCGGTCCAGACCTCCCAGTCGCTGGGCGCGGAAGCGTATCGGCGCATTCTGGCGGCGAATGGTCTGGTCGTAGAGAATGAGACCGAGGACGAGGGGGACAACCACTACTACTTCGCTACCAAACGGTGGCGGTAGGGCGGACAGGGAGAGCCCATGGCCGATATTCTTCAAGACTTCCCAATCAAGGCCCCGGTAAGCCGCGTCTTCCGGGCAGTCAGCGACCCCGGCGGAGCCTCTGACCAATGGTGGGACGATAAGGTCCGCAGGCGAGCCACGCCTGGGTGCCGAATACAGGCTCTTCTTCGGTCCCGAGTATGACTGGAAGGCGAGAGTGGCCCGCTGTACCCCCGACAAGGAATTCGAGTTCGAGCTGACCCGTGCCGACAACGAGTGGCTGGGGACGAGAGTCGGATTCGAGTTGGAAGGGGATGGGAAAGTCACCCAGGTTCGGTTCCATCACCTGGGGTGGCCGGCGGAGTCCGAGCACTACCGGATATCATGCCATTGCTGGGCGATGTATCTCCGGATTCTGCGGCGGTATCTGGAACATGGGGAGACCTGTGCCGTACGAGCGCCAGGCTCGACGTATAAGTGCCCAGATCGGCTGTCGACAACGCCCTCTACGATCGGCTGGCCGACAGTTGGTGGGACGAAAGCGGTCTCCTGCATTCGCTCACCGCCCTCAATCCCGCCCGGTTCGGTTACATGCGACGGGTGCTCGTTGAGGAGCTGCGGATCCCGCCCCTGGGTCTTCGCGTCCTGGATATCGGTTGTGGCGGTGGACTGCTGGCAGAGGAATTCGCCCGGCTGGGCTGCGTCGGTGACGGGAGTGGACCCTTCAGCGGGAGTCGCTGGCAGCAGCACGGAAGCACGCGATGAGTCAGGGGCTGGCGATCCGGTACCAGTGCGCACGAGGAGAGGCGCTCCCCTTTGCCGATGCAAGCTTCGATGCGGCGTTCTGCTGTGATGTGCTGGAGCACGTGGACGATCTGAGCCGGGTGATCGCCGAGACCGCGCGAGTGCTGCGGCCCAGAGGGACCTACTTCTTCGACACCATCAATCGGACCTTTCTTAGCTGGCTGATCATGATCAAGCTGCTCCAGGAGTGGGGCTGGAGTGCCTTGATGCCGCCTCGGCTGCATGACTGGCACCGGTTCATTCGCCCGGCGGAGCTTGGGCGCGAGCTCACGCGGCAGGGTCTGGTGCCAGGCGGGATGAGCGGGCTTAGGCCTCGTGCGAACGTTTTCCGTCAGTTCCGCGCTCTTCGTCGTCGCAAGCGAGGCTTCATCAGCTATGCGGCAGCATTCCGCGAGATGGATATCGCCGAAAGCCCTGACCTGTCGGTCTCCTATATCGGATTCGCCCGCAAGCCTTAGCCGTACGACCCCTCCCTTCCCCAGTTGACAAGCCGCCGAGTTCCCGGCATTACCGTGTATTCCAACCTACACGAGGTGGGTCATGAACCTGATCGTCAGCGGAACCGGTGCGCTGGGGCTGGAGACTTGTCGGCTACTCGCGGCGCGAGGCGACCCGATCCGTGCGCTGGTTCGCGCCAGCTCGAATCCCGACAAAGACGGTGGAACTCAAGGGCCTGGGCGCCGAGCTGGCAACGGGAGACCTGAAGGACCCCGCTTCCCTGATGGCCGCGTGCAAGGGTGTGAGCGCCGTCATATCGACAGCCACGTCGGTACATTCTCACGAAACCGGCGATTCGATCGACACCGTGGACCGTCAGGGTCAGCTCGCCCTCGTCGAAGCAGCGGAAGCCGCAGGTGTCAAACACTTCGTGCTGGTCTCGTTTCCCCCGGTCGACGTCGAATTCCCGCTGCAGAGCGCCAAGCGTGCCGTCGAGGATCGGCTTCGGCGAAGCCGGATGAGCTACACCATCCTGCAACCCACTTTCTTCACGGAGGTGTGGCTGAGTCCCGCTTTGGGATTCGATCCAGCGAATGGGAAAGCGACCATCTACGGACCGGGCATCAACAAGACCAGTTGGATTTCCTACCGGGATGTGGCCAGGTGCGCAGTCGCGGCCGTGAACAATCCCCGGGCGGCCAACGCGACCATCGAGCTGGGCGGTCCGGACGCCCTGAGTCCGCTCGAGGTGGTGCGAGCGGCGGAGGAGGTCATGGGGAAGCCCGTCGTGGTGCAGCACGTCCCCGAGGAAGTCCTCAGGTCGCAACACGCCGCCGCCACCGATCTACTTCAGAAGTCGTTCGCCGGGTTGATGCTGTACTACGCGGCGGGCGATGTCATCGACATGACTGGAGGCTCGGCGAGCGCTTTCAGTGGAACGGCTCACAGTCGGTTCGGGAGTATCTTCAGGGGTCTGTCGCCGCGGCTACCCCTTAGACCTCGCCTGTTGATGAACCGTCTGCTCCTCTATGTCCTCCTCGCCACCGGGTGCGGGGTCGCCAACTCGGGACGGGTTCCCGAGGTATCGGAATCGGCCTGCCCTCCGAGGCGGCGGGCATCGCGATCCCACCGGTTCGAAGACTTTCGATTCCACGGAGGTGGACCACGATGCCCTGGTCGCCGACGACGTACCGGCGTTTCACTCCCCGGTTCGCGCGGGACATGTCGTGGCGCGGTTCGTGATCGACTCGACCGGCCTGGCCGATCTGCGGACCCTAACGATCGAGGACAGCCCCGACACGGCGCTCGCCCGCGCGGTGCGCCCTACCTGCCCCAGACCCACTTCATTCCCGCGGAACTGCACGGTTGCAAGGTTCGGGTCTGGGCGCGCTGGCCGTTCAGTATTCTGAGTGGCGCCGAGGTGCAGACCTAGATTTGTGAGCAGGTGATCCTTGCCCCCACCGGCTCGGCCCGCACCTTAAGCGGGACCACCACGTCTTGGGATCTTCCTACCTCGGACCATCAGGACTCACCCTCCGGCCGGACCGCTGCGCTGGATTCGAAGGCAAGAAGGAACCGATGACCGCGAAGGAGTCCCCGCCCGCATATCCTCCGCATTCCTCCCTTCCCGGGGTCAAGTCCACGTCATCGGTGCCGGCCCCGTGGGTCTTCTTCTGACCGCGCTGCTTCAGTCCATGGAACGCTTCTCCGTCCATCTCTATGAGAAGCGACCCGAGTACAAGCGGACCCGCATGGTCCAGCTCGCCTCGTACCTGGTGGCGGATTCAGCTCGAGAGCTATCGCAGCGATTACATCGACGGAGAAAACGTCGAGGCGGTCTTCGATCCACCGGAGCTGGAGGAAGGGCTCGCATTCAGGCAATCCATTCCTGCCGACCTGATGTCCCTGCTTCAGAAGTGGGCACGGGGATTCGTTCCGCTCAATGGCATCGAACGCTCCCTCAGCAACCTGATCGACACGCGCGCCTCGCATCCGGTGCAACGGATTGCCGGCGTCATGACGGCCGGACGCCGCGCTGGCGCTGCTGGAGCCGGGGGATACCCTGATCGATTGCACGGGTTCCCGGTCGCTGTTGCGTGATCACCTGGTACCGGGCTCCGGTACGGTGATTGAGGGAGCCAACACCGTCAACATTCGCCTCGAGTACGCGATCGTCGTCACATTCCTGTACGGGCAGGCGTACGACTGCAACGAGTTTTGCAAGTACTACAAGAACGAGGGGAACTCGCAGTACAAGTTCATTCCGGCGGTCGCCCGCACCTGCGACAACAATGGCCTCACCCACGTCACGGGCATCGTCCACATCACCGCCGAGGACTACGCGGCGATGCCCGCACAATTCGATGGCGGGTGGCTCCGCGCCAACTTTCCCAACGGTGGCCGCCTCGATGGACCGGTTCATCGACAAGATCAGGCAGGAAACCAACGGAGAGCTGGTCGGCGACCTCGAGATCATACGAATACCCCTGAACCTGTACCGGGCCCGCAATGCGACGAGCCGGCCGTGGCGCAAGACCGGACCCGGCGACCATCCCTTCACCAGCTCACCGGTGTTCCTGGTCGGGGATGCGGCCATCGGCTCTCCGTACTTTCAGTCGATCTCGCTGGGGTTTGAGTCTGCCATGTACCTGGCCGGCCTGATCGCGCAGCGCGACCCTGTCGCTCAGAGACATGCTGGATCGCTATGAGATGTTCATGTACAAGCAATGGCTTCGGGTCTACATGCGCAGCAAGATGATCAAGCACAACAAGGATCTGCTGGAGTGCATCGACGACAAGTTCGCGCTGCTGGCCCAGCTCCACATCTATTAGCGCTGAGGAGAATTCGCGATGGAAGTTCACCCCGGGGTGTTCGTGTCCAGCACATCGACGGACGCCTGGCGAGCCGACCCTGAGGTCGGCGGCGGCGCCGAGGAGCACGTGCTCTTCGATACGCGAGACATGCGAGCCGGCCTCAGCCGCTTCACGGTGAACGCCGATCCCCATCCGCCGGCCTGGGTGCTGCCCCAGACCGAGGTGATCCTGGTGCTCGAGGGCGGAGTCAAGATCGAGATCGAGGGCGGGCCCACACTCGAGCTGAAACCCGGCGACATGGTGTCCCTGCCCAAGGGCCTGGTCACGCGCTGGCACCTCACCCTCCCATTCAAGGAGATGTGGGTGCTCGCCGGCGCCTAGCTCCCTCCCCTGACGATGGCTCTCGTCGTCTTCCTCCGAGGGATCAACGTCGGGGGACACCGGAGGTTTCGCCCCAGCATCCTCGCAAGAGCACTGAGCAAGTATGATGTGGTGAACGTAGGGGCCGCTGGCACGTTCGTCGTTCGTAAACCAGGCTCACGGACGAGATTCCGTGCCGCATTGGTGAAGAAGCTGCCATTCGAGGCGGAGGTTGCGCTCTGCGATGGCCGCGACCTGATCCGCCTCATCATGGAGAATCCCTTTGGAACGGAGCCTCCACGCCCTGACGTGGTTCGCTTCGTGAGTATCCCTGTCCAAGGCTGGCCGGGTCCGGCCCACCCTTCCAATCACTCTCCCGCGAACGGGGAGTGGCTGGTGCGAATCATCGCCGCCAGCGATCGCTTCGTCTTCGGGAGTCTACCGCCGTCACATGAGGACGATCACGCTATCTGGGCCAGATCGACAAACTGTTTGGTGTGCCGGCAACCACTCGGAACTGGAACAGCATTACCGCCATCGTGCGGGTGTTGAACAATGAAATGAAGAAGGGTTAGAGTTTGCTATCATATCAGAGGAGACAACGCATGATCCGTGACATCAGCCTCACTCGTCTGTCCGCCCGACTCGCGCTGCTGCTGCTACTGGCGGTACCAGCCGCCGCCCAGCAGCTCGCTCCGGAGGAACGCGCCAGGATCGACAGCGCCGCGGTCGCGGTGCTGGCCGGCACCGGTGCGCCGAGTGCTTCGGTGGCCGTCGTGCGAGGCGGGGAGATCGTGTACGAGCAGGCCTACGGCGAGGGACGAATCGGGACGCCGGCGACACCGGCCATGCGATACGCCATCGGGTCGGTGAGCAAGCAGTTCACCGCCACGGCGATTCTGCTGCTGGCGGAAGAGGGCAAACTGTCACTCGATGACAAGGTCGCGCGCTGGTTCCCCAAGCTCACGCGTGCCAACGAGGTGACCATCCGCCAGCTGCTCTCGATGACCTCGGGCTACCAGGACTTCTGGCCGCAGGACTACGTCTTCACGGCGATGCAGGGGCCGACGACGGCGGATGCCATCATGCAGCGCTGGGCGAGTCAGGCCCTCGACTTCGACCCCGGCACTGCCTGGCAGTACAGCAACACCAACTACACGATCGCGGGCGCCATCGTGGAGCGGGTCGCGGGCGGGCCGTTCATGGAGTTCCTGAAGCAACGGATCTTCAACCGGCTGGGCATGAAGTCGGTCGCCGACTTCGACGCCGGCCCGCTCCAGCAAACCGACGCCGGCGCCTACCTCCGCAATGGCATCGGACCGCTCAGGGAGGCTCCGAAGGAAGGCCCCTGCTGGCTCTTCGCTGCGGGACAGCTCGCGATGACCGCCCACGACCTGGCGACCTGGGACCTGAGCGTGATCAAACAGACGATTCTCAAGCCGGCCTCCTATCGGGCGCAGCAGAACATCGACGCTGCTCGCCAATGGAACGTCGACCGGCTATGGGCTGGGCATCAATGTGAGCATGATCGGCGGACGGCGGCGACTGTCGCACGGTGGGGCGGTCTCGGGCTACACCACGACCAACCAGGTCTACCCCGATGATCGCGCGGCGATTGTCGTCTTCACCAATATCTACCCCGGTGGCGCCGGCGCCTCGGGACAAATCGCGTCGCGGATTGCGGCCATAATCTTCTCATCGTCCGACACCGCGGATGTCGCCGCGCGCGAAACGGCGCAAAAGGTGTACGACGGCCTGGCGCAAGGCACGAATCGACCGCGGCCTGTTTACCTCGAATGCGAACGCCTTCTTCACCGACCAGGTACTGGCGGACTATGGCGCGAGCCTGGGTCCGTTGGGGGCGCCGACCGAGTTCACGCCGACCGGCAGCCAACTGCGCGGCGGATTGCGGATCCGCAGCTACCGGATTCGGGCCGGTGCCATGACCATGGATCTCACCATGATGACTCAGCCCGACGGACGGATCGAGCAGTACATCGTGGAGCGGGAGGGATAACTCCCCTGCGATGGGTTTGCTAACGGTGCCGTTCGATCGCCAGCCATCTCTAGCCGGAGATCTCCTCGACCTCCGTCCCCTCCGCGTCGACGACTTCGACGCGCTCTTCCGAGTCGCGTCCGATCCGCTGGTCTGGGAGCAGCACCCCGACAGCGATCGCTATCAGGAGGGCGTTTTCCGTCGCTTCTTCGAGGGAGGCGCTCGGCTCGGGTGGGGCACTCGTGGCCCTGGACCGGGCCGATGGCCGCATCATCGGCTCGTCCCGTTACCACGGCTACGACCCTGAGCGAAGCGTGGTCGAGATCGGCTGGACCTTCCTCGCCCGGGCGTACTGGGGCGGCCGCTACAACGGCGAGATGAAGCGACTGATGCTGGAGCACGCGTTCCGCTCGGTAGACCGGGTGATTTTCATCATTGGACCCGAGAATCGGCGGTCGCAGCGGGCGGTGGAGAAGATTGGAGCCGTACGCAGTGGCAGTACGATGGATCCGCAGGGACGGGAACGGGTGGTCATATGAGCTGACGCCGGCGCTATACGCCTCGACCCTGATCCTAACTACCGGTTGCCCGGCTTGTAGACCCTGCTCCGCATGCGCCTTTGACCTCTTCCAGCGTAAACCACGCCGGCCGGAATTCGCCGCGCGCATACAGCGGGGCCTGATCGAAGTAATGTGGCGACTGGGGATCGCCGCTCGCCCCCATCGTGTGCACCGCGAGCACCCGCAACGTGGGACCAAATTCCACAACGCTGATAGTACGACCCCCCGCTACCCCATAGCGCCGTTTCTGGCCGGGCACCGGACGCGCGGCAAAGGTGAACACTGCGCCGTCCTGGCCGCCAACCCCACGACCGGTAGGCTGGACCGCGCGTCGTCGAATTGCTGGTCGGCGCGCTCATCGACGCGCTGCGGACGATTGATCTCCCCAGGGCACCTGCCACCTGCCCCACTCGCGCTCGAGGCGCGCGACCGCGCACTGTCCAGCGCGGCGAGCTGAGGGACTCCATCCCCTACCGCTTCCTGCCAGCGGTCGAACAGCGTCATCGCGACCGAGGCTGTGTCGCTGCGCCGATTCCACCGCGTCAGGGTGTCGATCGCCGGGATGCCAGTCGGTGCGCTCGCGTGCGCTATCGGCAGCGAAGTCGCGCAGCAACCCGGGGAGCAGCGAATCGGCGCTGATGACGTAGGTGTCGAACGCGGCCCGAACCCAGTCGTCCCAGGTGAACTGCGGCTTAGAATCGAGGATGCGACGCGAAACGAGTCCGCGCCAATTGTCACCCTCCGGCACCATGTACCGCGGGAACCTGGACGAATCGGGATTGCCGCTGCTGGTGAGGAGAAACGGTGTCGTATTGCAGTTCTGCATCCACCCGGTGGGCGGATTGGTGAGTTGGGGCAGGTCCGCGAGTGAGTGATAGCCTCGCCATTCGGTCGCCGGATCGCTGCCATCTACCGGCCGAGACCAGTCGAAGCGCGGATCGCGCACCGGCACGGCCACCGTTATAGAGATAGAAGGTGTTCCCCTCGGCGTCCGCGGGCCATGACGTTGCCAAACAACATGTTGAGCGGGCGCATGGCGTCCTTCAGCTCCTGACACCCGATGTGCGCGCGTCACGGCGAACCATTCCGCGAGCCAGCCGTCGCCATCGAACTTCGCCATCCGCAGCGCCAGGGGCTTGCCGTCGCGCACGCCGACGATCGGCCCATGATGCGTCTTCCGGAAGGTGAACACCCGCCGCTCGATCCCAGCTTCCGTCTTTACCCCGATGCGTATCGGTCCAGAGTGTGGCCTGCCGATATCCTTTGCCATAACGGTGAGGCCGTAAGGGTGAGCGGGATCGTCGAATGCCTCGAGGTAGAGATCTGCCTGATCGGCGGCGTTGTCGGTGCTCACCCAGCCCAGCGACTCATTGTGTCCGACGTACGGGAAGGGAAACCCGAGGCGGGTGTACCCGGTGAAGTTCCATCCCTCGTCGCTCCTGGATATGGGCCCTCATACACCTGGCCGGAACCGAAAACGGCAGATGCGGATTGATGAACAGCATGGCGTGCCCGGTCGCGCTCTTGGTCGGCCCGATCACCCAACCGTTCGAACCGAAATCCTTCGACCGGACTGATGAATCCTCCAGCGCCACCTCGAGGTCGCCGGGCTCGAGTCCCGAGCTCCAGAAGAAGCCATTCTGGTAGTAGTTGTATCGGATGAAGGCGAGCGGATACCACGGTTCGAAGCGGGTAGAGCAGGCGGGGATGCACGTCGGGGTGATCCGCGAGATAGGCGTTCAACCCCCGACGAACGCTTCGAGCAACTTGCGCATCCGTTGCGGCATACGGGCATACTCGGCCTGCGCAAGACGCGGGACCTCGAGCGTGCGGGCAGCGACGGTCGCCGACCAGTCCATCTCGCCCTCCACCTCGGCGCGTCGACCGAGCGACTTGATGTAATTGTCCTCGATCAGCCAGAAGTTGTCCTCCGGCCTGGGCGTAGGCGAAGCCGAAGAGGGTGCTGGCATCCGTCTCACCGAATACGTGGGGATGCCGTAGGTGTCGCGGATAGATGGTCACGCGAGCCGCAAGGTCGTCTCGACGGCGAGCGCCACCCGCCGAGGGGCGAGAAGCAGATCGATAGCGCCGCGACCGCGGCAACACGACCACGCGTCATACGGCCTCCTTTTCAATTCGGGACATCGGAATCTAGCCCGGCCTGCGAGTGGCCCCGGGCAGTTCAGACCGAAACCTTAGACCGGCGGAATCCGGGAAACGTTTGTCACTCTGAGCACGTAAGAGCCTTCCCGCGGACTGGCACCCGCAACCCCTCCGAGCAAAGGAATCCTTCCATGACTCAAGCCCCCAGGTCCCTGCGGACCGTGCGCGTTGCCCTCGGGTGTATGATCATGGCCTGCGCCGGACTGTTTGGAACCGTCGCAGCCGCCCAGGGCCAGAAACCCGAAAGCGCCACCCCGCCGGGTTACACGCTTACTGGAACCGGCGACGTCCACGACTTCGATTACTTCGCGGGCGCCTGGACCACCCACCAGCGCCGCCTGAAGCAGCGCGGCGTCGGCAGCAACGACTGGGAGGAGTTCCCCGCGACGCTCTGCATGGCCCTCTACCTCGGCGGCATGGCGACTGTGGACGAGCTCTACTTCCCCACCAAGGGCTGGTCCGGTCTCACGCTCCGCACCTTCGATCTGGCGAAGCACCAGTGGTCCATCTATTGGGTGAGTAGTGCCAGCGGCAAGCTCGAGCCGCCGGTGGTCGGCGGCTTCGAAGGAAAGCACGGCGCCTTCTATGGCGAGGACCAGGACAACGGCCGTCCGGTCAAGGCCCGTTACACCTGGGACCTGCGCGATCATGACCACGCGCGGTGGGAGCAGGCCTTCTCCTACGACAACAAGTCCTGGGAGACCAACTGGACGGCGGACTTTGTGCGGGCCGACCCGGCGACCACCTGCCAGGGCGGCCGTCCCAGGCATTAGCCTACCTTGGCTCGCGCCTCGCGTAACGCTTCATCGTAGCAGCGCTCGAGCGCTGCGTTGGTCCGGCGACACCCGCGGACCACCTCCTCGGTCCAATCGAGGTAGGCCCGGCGATCCTCGGTACTCCAATTGGCCGGGGATCTGCTGCCACATCCCGAATGTTGGCAATCTTGTCGCCCAGCTTGATCAGCTTGGCGCTTGGCTGATAGCAGGGGGCGTGCTCGACCTGGAGCCGCTTCCGCTCGTCCTTGGGCAACTTCTTGTCGTCCGTCACTTCCATCACCAGGTCACGGACTTCGCGTCCGAACTGATCCTCCAGCTCGCGGTCAGTCGTCCTGGTGTCTTCGACGGTATCGTGCAGGATGGCCGCGATGAGCGTCGGGAGGTCGGTTACTCTTCCCTGGGTGGCGAGCAGATTGGCGACGGCGATCGGGTGATTGATGTAGGGTGAAGCTTGGACACCTTTGCGCCGCTGAAAGCGGTGCTTGTCGGCCGCGAACTCCAGGGCGGCCAGCAGCTTGGCAAGATCCGAGATAACGCCCCCTCTTCGATTCGGTACACCGGTAATGTAGGCATCCCCTGAGACAATCTAGAGGCCGTCCTCCCTTGCGCTCGGCTGTTCCTCCGCCGTCGCCTCGGCTCGTAGAAAGAGAGGGGCGTTCGGGCTCGTCGAGTACCTAAAGGCCGCAGATGAACGCAGATGAACGCAGAACATAGAGCGTGTTGGTTCTTGACCATCCTAAGCACAACGCCTGCACAATATCTGCGTTTATCTGCGTTTTCTGCGGCTGAATCGGCCTAAACCCCTATCGTTCGTCCTCCCTCGCCACGGCTGTTCGTGCTCCCTTGCCACGGCTGGTAGAATAATGCATGCGGAAACACGTCCTGCTCTACGGACTCCTGTGCGGCGTCCTCATCGTGGCGCTCAGGCTCATCGAATACCGCTGGCTGGTCGTGGAGCACTCGCTGGAGATCTATGGCGGACTGGTGGCTGCCCTCTTTGCCGGGCTGGGCATCTGGCTCGGCCTCAAGCTGACCAGGCACAAGCGAGACCGTGCTGGTCAAGGAGGTGCTGGTACCGGCTCCCGCCAGCTTCGTGCGGGATGAGCAGAAGCTCGAGGCGCTCGGCATCACGCCCCGCGAGCTGGAGATCCTGGAGCTGATCGCCCAGGGGCTGAGTAACAAGGAGATCGCCGCCCGGGTGTTCGTCAGCGAAAACACGGTCAAGACCCATTCGAGTCGAGTGTTCGACAAGCTCGGCGCCCGCCGCCGGACCCAGGCGGTACAGCTGGGGAAGGAGCTGCGGCTCATTCCCTGACCCCACTTTCGTATGATTTTCCGCCTTCTTGACCAAAATCATCCTTTTGGGTGACGCGCGGCAACGAGGCTGGCCGCTAGACTGACCCGTCCCCAATCACTGGAGTTGCCATGCGGCGGATCGTCCTGACCTTCGGCCTCATCGCCGGCGCCATCCTTTCGGCGATGATGCTCCTGACCATCCCCTTCCATGATCAGATCGGTTTCGACCGGAGCCTGATCATCGGCTATACCACGATGGTGCTCGCCTTCCTGATGATTTTTGCGGGGTCAAGACCTATCGGGATAACGTCGCGGGCGGAACGGTGAGCTTCGGCAAGGCCCTTCAGGTGGGCTTGTTGATCATGCTGATCGCCTCGGTTTGCTACTGTCGCCACCTGGGAATTCGTCTACCACAATCTCGCTCCCGACTACCTCGACAAGTACGCGGCATACTCCTGGAGAAGCTGAAGCAATCGGGAGCGAGCGCCGAACAGATCGCGGCGAAGGCCCAGGAGATGGCGAAGTTCAAGACGATGTACCAGAATCCCCTGGTGAATATCGCCTTCACCTTGCTCGAGCCCTTGCCGGTTGGCCTCCTGTTCACGCTGGTGGCGGCGGCGGTGCTGAGCCGGAAGCGACGGTCCCCAGGAGGCGGTCGCCTAGTCTTAGGCTTCCGTCTGAGGGCAGGCATCCACAGTCAATCACGAAGAACACCAAGAACACAAAGAGCACAAAAAGAACAAGAGATTGCTTTGTGGTCTTCGTGTACTTTGTGTCCTTTGTGTTTAATACTCGAAACTATCCTTCACTTCCAAGGCCGGCGTAAGCGTCATTATGGATGTCCAGCTTGTTGCTCGTCCCCTACGATACCGCCCGCCGGGGCTGGCGTTGTGGCGCCGGCCCCGAGCATCTGCCTGAACGCCGGCCTCATCGACCGGCTTCACGCGGGAGGCCACCGTGTCGTCGGCACCCAGCTCATCGAGGATGATCCCGCCCCAGTCACCGGCCGAGATCCGGACGGCCTTCGAGCTCATGCGGCGTCTGGCTACCGCGGTTCGCAGTGCTCGCGCCGCCGGGCACTTTCACTCTGATTCTGAGCGGCAACTGCAACGTGGCCGGGTCGGCGCCCTGAGCGGGCTTACTCCGGCGGCGCGATCGGTCTTCTGGTTCGATGCCCACGGCGAGTCCAACACTCCCGATACGACAGGCAGCGGCTTCCTGGACGGGATGGGACTGTCCATCAACCTGGGTTGGTGCTGGCGGGCGTTGGCCGCTTCGGTGCCGAGGGTTCCAGCCCGCCCCGGTCGAAGCCACGTTCCTGCTTGGTGCGCGCGATCTGGATCCGCTCGAAGCGGCCTTGCTGTTCGACTCCCGGGTGAACCTGGTCCCCGTCTCACGTTTGCCCGCCCCTGTCCGCCCTGCTCGACCCGTCCACCGCCACCGGCTTGAATAAGACTATCGGCTATCTCCACCTCGACCCTGACGTCTTTGATCCCGACTCGGTCGGCCATGGCAACGACCATCCGGCACCCGGTGGTCTCTCGGAAGCTCAGCTCCGTAGCGCGAGTCGCCGAAATCCGGGGCCAGGGTGCCCTCGGCGCGCGCGACGATCGCCTCGTACGCCGATCCGGGGCCGACCAGGAAGCTCAGGCGGTGTGCTTGGGGCCCCTGTTCGCGGCAGATCGATTTGCGCTGCCACTTGCACCGGGCGCCTGAGTTCATTTCGCTCTTGTCGGGCTGGGGGTCTTGCTCGTGGCCTGGTGCTGGGGGAGGATTCTCGCGACGGTGCTCCGGCTGCCGATTTGGCCGTTCAGGCCGGAGCAGTCCGCCCGTCACTGTGCCTGCTCAAGCCACTGTATTGCTTTCTTGCCCAACTACCATTGCTTGCACTGGTTCGGAGGGAGCTGAGCCATGGCTATCCCGATGACTGAGGATCCCGTGCCGCCTTCGCCCCCCCTGCGGCTGCCCCTGTCTCTCGTGCTGGGGAGTGACCGCGCCACCCCTCGGACTCGTGGTGTGGATTCTCTTTGCTGGAGCGGCAGCCAACGTGCCGTCTATCTCCAGTCTCCCTGGGTCCGGGCCGGGGTGCGATCTTCCTCGCCGGCGCCATTCCGCTGTTCGGGGTAATCGTTGCCGCGTTCATCGGCCTCTGGCCTGACCCGAACCCCAATCCCGTCGGGCTGGGATTCCCTCTCCCTCGCAGCAGGCCTGTTGGGATGCCTCCTGGCGCTCATCGGTGTGCGATCCGCTGCGAGACATCCTGATGGCGCTATGCAGTTCTGGGCAACACGGTATACACCCGCGAGATGAATCCGTGGAACTCGTTCAGGTAGTTGCTCAGGAACTCCCCGATCGTGTCGTCGGTAACCTCCCCAGTATCGGTGATCAGCCCCGGGGTAAACTGGATGTAGGCTTCCACCGTGTTCATCAGGGGCGAGTTGCAGAAGCAGAGGATACTGCGTAAATGCTGCTGGGCGATGGCAGTACCGATCTTGCCGGGAACGCGCCGATCACGCCCGAGAGGCTTTGGGCAAACGAGTTCTTGCGATACGGCCGGCTCCCCAGTCGATCGCGTTCTTGAGACCGCCGGGAATCGAGCGATTAATAACTCCGGGGTCACGAAGAGTACCGCGTCAACCGCGGCGATCGCCTCCTTGAACTTTCGCGACCGGCGGGAAGTCGGCATCGTAGTCACTAGCTGTAAAGCGGCAGGTCCCCGAAGGGAATCTCCCGCAATTCGAGTTCTGAAGGTGCCAGGCGCTCCAGCGCTGCGGGCGAGCTTGCGGTTGATCGAAGCCTTGGCAAGGCTACCCACCAGGTAGCCGACTCTGAACTGGCTCATGTGCCCCTCCCTCCGTACATTGACTCGTGGATCAACGGTCGGTAGGCAATAGGGCCCTGTGTCGATCTGGGTGCCGGCCCAAACGACGCAGTAGTGGCGGGTCCGGCCAGCCCTGTCGGAGGTCATGTGCCTGCCGACAGATCAACCAGGTTCGCCAATGACCACGACGCCCAGCTCTCCTGACCCAGAAGCCGACCGATACCCCACCTCGCTCCGCCTCGGCATGCTCGCCGGGCCGCTCTACGTTCTAGTCGGCCTGCTGGAAGTCCTGTTTCGAAGCGGGTTTGACATCCGCCGCCACGCGCTCAGCCTGATGAGCAACGGAGGTCTGGGCTGGATCCAGATCGGCAGCTTCATCTGCTCGGGGGTCCCCGGTGATCGTAGGGGCGATCGGTCTCCGCCGTGCCATCTATCCAGGCCGAGGGGGAACGGCGGGATCTGTCCGCATGCTCGCGGTCTACGGCATCGGGCTGATCGGAGCGGGGTATCTTTGTCGCCGATCCGATGGATGGCTTCCCCCGGGCACGCCTCCTGGACCGCCGGCCTCGATGAGCTGGGCATGGACCCCTGCACTTCATGGCTGGCGGGATCGGTTTCTTCGGACTGATTGGGGCGACTCTGGTGTTTGCGTACGTGTTCTTCCGGCTGCGGGAATCGGGGTGGGCGGTTGCGCTGCCACTGCTGACCCGGCCTCTTTCTTCTTCGGGGCCTTCGCCGCCATTGCCTGGGGACGAGACATCCAGCGATTAACCTCGGCTTTACGGCTGCGGTGGTTGCGTGTCCTGGGTATGGCTGACTGCCTTGTTTGCGAAGGTACGATCGGAATTGTCGGAGCCTTGAGGATGCCAGGAGGGGCATGATTTCTGACGCGTGAAACTCGAGCCGGTTGAATCAGCTCCGACCAACGCGACTGCAGCCCGGGAGCTGATTGCCGAGTACCTCCGTTGGAGTCGGGGAGATCGCGCGCGCTCCGCAGTACGGCCTGTCGCTTCGAGATCGACGCGATGGTCGATTCGATATCGGGGAACGCTCGAAGTTTTATCCCTCCGAGCGGCCGCTTCTACCTGGTCATGACAGACGGGGCCTATGTTGGCGTCGGCTGCTTGAAGCGATTGGCGCCAGGGGTCGGCGAAATCCAGCGGATGTATGTCCAGCCTGCATGTGAGGGGAAAGGCGCCGGCCGGCTGCTCGTCGAGCGACTCCCTGCCGACGCCCTCGGACTGGGATACACCAGGGTGCGGCTGGAAAGCCTGAAGGCCCTCACCGCCGCCACACTCGCTCTATCATTCGGTGGGTTCGTGGGACATTGCCCCCTACGACGACGATCAGCATGAGAGGTTATCAGGATCCAGCCACCGCACGGCCGCTTCCTCGACAGCGTATGGTGTTCCATGGAGTACATATTCCCCAATGCGATTTGCTTGATCGGTACTGGTGGGCGCACACTCGACACTGATGGCCGTAGTCATGGTCGTGGAGTCGCGGCGCGGCGTCCGCGCACCGCGGCCCTGCTTGAAGCTCGACGAAATCCCGGCTTTACTCCAGATCACCGACTGGCACCAGGGCGCGAGAAGGCTGAAACGTACGTAA
>ERZ1370068.6620-contig-5593_pt1 | contig 74253 bp, 85 predicted proteins | sample MGYA00561227_ERZ1370068 | MGnify/ENA primary metagenome ERZ1370068 (study PRJEB38410, sample SAMEA6850437) | metagenome | study: Metagenomic assessment of the ecological functions of the soil: analysis of the soil microbiota associated with the... | reverse complement strand
CCTACAGCGCCGGCCGAGACGCAGGGCTGGTTCTGCACCCGCCCGGCTCGGAGCGGATCAGCGTTTCGCACGTCCGCGCCTTGCGCTTAGTCACGATTCTTGAGCCCGGAGACGCGGTGATCCCCGCCGCTGCTCTGGAACGCGGCGAGCGCGCCTTTGTGGACGCGTTCTACGCCGCCGCATCTGACGCGCGCTTCGTCATGCGCGATTGCCGTCGCCCAAAGGATGCGGACGTGGCGGAGATTGCCGCTCGCGCCGTGACTTCGACAGCGCCGAGGAAGCCGGCGAAGTCGTCGCGCTCCGCGGCACAAAGCTGTCCCAATGAGCCGAGAGCGTTCCTCCCGTAGGATTCGCGTCAGGCGGGCGGATAGCCAACGACCTGTTCACGCTGCGTCGACGCGCCCCTGGCGCGCAGAGGCCACGCTGGAAGAGGGTCTTGTCGAGCGCGTCGGCGCTTTCGATGCAGCGACCAGCCGTGCCTCTCGGCTTGACTGCTCCGCCTGCGCCTGCTCGAGCTCCCGCCGGCGGCGACGACGTCGATCATCCGCGGCGTGCGGTTCCGGATCGCGTCCTGGAACCACGCGGAGACGAAGACGTCGAGGTCGTCAGCGTGAAATTCAGAAAACGAACGCACGATCAGGGCAGGGCTGCGAGGTAAGGCGTCTTTGCAGAAGTACGAGACGACGAAGGTGCCATCCGGCTCGCTTGCGCCTGACCGTCTTCAACGTCCGGCCACAACCGTTGCAGCGCGCGATGCCGCGCAGGAGGCGATCGGCCGTGGTGTTCTCCGGGCGGGACGCGCTCGACAGTGCGCGAGGCTTGAACTGCATCGAAAGGGCGCGGAACGAGGCGTCGTGAGCCTTCTCGTTCAGAAAATTGCCGTGACTTGACTCTCGCCTAAGTAGACCCGGTTGGCGAGGATCTGCTTGGGTGGTGGAGTTCGACCACCTGCAGGCGGCGCCCGATCTGCGAATACGGAACGCCGCGCGCCCTGAGCTCGAACGTCCAGCACCTTCGCCTGTTCCGCTTGTCCAGCTTGAGCTTCCCTCCGGCGCTGTTTGTAGCCGACCGGTGCGCGACCCATCCAGACACCGCGCTCGACCGCGCTGCCCCGGGTTCGGCGCCAGTTCGCGCCGAAGCGCTTCCACCGCTCTCTGCGCGCAATCGCGGCCTTGATCGTGAACAGCATTCTCGCGGATCGCCGGTCGCCGTGTGTCCAGCTCCCCTGCGCCGCAGACGAGGCGAGCTCCGATCTCGTCGAGCGCCTCCTCAGAGACTTCCGCGGTCGCGCGGCTGCTCCTCCCGGCTGACGGTCCTGCCAGGCGACGATGATCCCTGCGGCCCGCCACTGCAGACGCGTCGACGGGCTCTCCCAGGAGATCGCGTTCGCGCCAGGGCTTCCGAGCCGAGACGTTCTGCTCGACTATCTCCGCAGAGAGGGGACGCCGGCGGCTTCGGCCCAGGCCTGAATGTCGCGGCGCTGCTCCTCGATCGAGATTGTCCGTTCCTTCGCGCGGCTCTGGCGCAGATAGGGAACGAGTGGGCGGGTGCTGCGGTTCATGGCTCCTCCATCTTCCGGTTCACTTCGACGTTCCGAGGACACGGCGAAGGGGAACCGTCCGAGCTTTGGCGAGGCCGCGCCGGCGGAGCAGGCGAAGCTGCTCTACGAAGCCTTCTGGCGAGACGCTGCGGGAGCCGGCGTCCGGGTCGAGATGGGCAGCTTCGGCGAGCGCATGGCGGTCGAGCCGTCAACGACGGCCTGGTCACGATCGTCCCCAGTACGCTCGCTGCGCAGCCGGGGAGCGAACGCGATCCGGGATCGCCGCTGCTCCGACATGGCTGCGTCGATCCGCTTCTACCGCCTGCTCGGGCTCGACGTGCCCGAGGACCCCGGACGAAGGCCACGTCGACACCTTCCTTCCGAACGGCGTGCGCTTTCATGCTCGACTCGGAAGAGGTCATCCGGAGCTTCCTCCCGGACTGGTCGCGCGCAGAACGGGAACCAGAGTCTCGATCGCACTCGAGTGCGCGAGCCCGGCGGAGGTCGACGAGATCTACGCCGGCGTCACGCCGGCTGGGTTCGAAGGGCGAGAAGGAGCCCTGGGACGCCTACTGGGGCCAGCGCTACGCGCTGCTCGGCGATCCGAACGGTCTGGGTCAACCTCTACGCCGTTTCCAGAGCAGGCCTCCCGCTCGTAACAAGTCCGCGGTCGCGCCATTGGCGGCACGGTCGCCGAGGAGTAGACTCGAAGAGCCGCCGTGTCTGATCATGAACCTCCGTCCTCGCCTGAAGACTCCGGAGTCGACTGGCTGGCCTTCGGCGCCTTCCCCTCAGCAGCACTCCCCGTGGTCCTGTAGGTCCGTGACTGCTCTCATCGGCGCGGTCAGTGGCCTGATCATCGCCCTCGACAGGGTCGGCGTCATCGGAGGCGACAGCGAAACGGCGATCACCTGTGTCACGCACTGGGCGGAAATGCCAAGAGCCTCGTTCGCGCCGGGCCTGCGCGGAAACGGCGACGTGCGCTTCGAGGACGAGACGATGTACGTGACCGCGAAGACGCCCCGCCACGGAGTGCGGGTGCTCGCCGATCAGCAGAACTCGCTTCAGGACGTCGAGCTGAGCGCGCGGGGTCAAATGGGAGAGCGGGGCGGACGACTGCTTCGCCTGGTTTGCCGCCTCGAGGATTGCCGCAACTACTACCCGCTCGGCGTCACCAGCTTCGCGCACAACCAACATCGCCAAGTACCGTGACGGGGCACCTACGCGCCCGCTGACGGGCTCAGGCGCAGAGCCGACGCCATCGACTCCAGGAGAACTGAATCAGGGTGCGTTGCGCCGGCTGGTCGACCCTGACCACGCTGACGCTCGGCGGTCAACGGCGAGACCCTCGCATCGATCGCGGACCGAGAAACGACGGCATGGCCTGCGAGCGGCAACGTCGGTCTCCGGCGTCGGTCTCGACGGAGGATCGTCGCGACCTCCGTGCTTCAACGGTCTCCCCTGCCGACGTCGTCCAGCGCTCGCTCAGGCCTGAGCTCGGGCGGCAGTGGGCGCCCGTGGACGACGACGAGCGTCGTCGTCGGCCGCGTGAGCGCGACGTAGAGCTCGCGCAGCCCCTGGCCCTCGACCGCCTCCTCGACGATCTGCGCGGCTCGACGACGATCACGTGGTCGAACTCCATCCCCTTCGCCTCGCGCGGGGTGAGCACGGCGATGCGCGAGTCGTCGAAGAGCGCGCTCTCGCCCTCGCCGCGCAGCGAGGCGGGCGCGATCACGGCCAGCAGGCCCTTCCTCGCCGGCCAGCGCGCGCCGCCTCCTCGTAAGCGGCGGCGAGCGGCGGGTCGGCCTGACGACGATGCGCGGCCGCTCGGCCCCGACGCGGTAGGCGACCGGCGGCTCGACCTCGGGCGCGATTCGCTCCAGCAGCGGCAGCGCGAGCTCCATGATCTCGCGCGGGACGCGGTAGGCGTGGCGCAGCTCCTCGACCTCCGCGCCTTCGCGCGCCCTCGAGGTACGGCAGCAGCTCGGGCCAGCGGTCGTAGGGCACCGGGCCGGTCGCCTGCGCGATGTCGCCGAGCAGCGTGAACGAGCCGCCGGCGCGGCGCGCGACCATCCGCAGCTGCATCGGCGTCAGGTCCTGCGCCTCGTCCACGATCACGTGCCCGTAGCGGGTCGGCGGCTCGACCAGCGACCGCGCGGGCCTCGTCGAGCAGCGGCAGGTCGGCCTCGCTCCAGCCGCTGCGCGCGCGGCGCAGGAGCCGCCGCTCGCTCTCGTCGAGCAGGCCTTCCGTGGCTGCCCAGTCTCGCGTGAGGCGAGCAGCCGGCGCACGACCTGCTCGGGCTTCGGCGCCGGCCAGGACGGTCGAGGAACTCGCGTCAGCCGCCCGTCCTGCCGCAGCGCCCGCTCGACCTCCTCGAAGTTCCGGAAGGCCTGGCCGCCGAGCCGGACGCCGTAGTCCTCGTAGAAGCGGCGCAGGACGTTCATCCGGAAGCGCTCGCGCGGCGGCGGCGGTCAGGCCGAGCTCCGCGCGCGCCTCGGCGAGCAGCTCGGCGGCCTCGTCCGCCTCGACGCCGACGAAGCGGCCCTCCAGCCGCACGACCAGCTCCTGCGGCTCGCCTGCCGACGCCAGCTCGGCTGCCCGGCGCACGGCCTCGCCCAGGCGCGTGTCCGCCTTCAGTCGCTGCACGTCGGGCGGATCGACGCGGCGTCAGCCTCGACGCCCGGCACGAGCTCCGCGACCGCGCGCTGGTCGACGCTGTCCTCGCCGAGCGTGGGGAGGACGTGCGAGACGTACTCCATGAAGGCGCGGGTTCGGCCCGACCACGAGCACGCGCCGCAGCCGCGCGCGGTGCGCGTAGAGCAGGAACGAGGCGCGGTGCAGCCCGACCGCGGTCTTGCCCGTGCCCGGCCCGCCCTGGATCACGAGCGGCGGCTCGGGGTCGCGGGCGATCAGGTGGTACTGGTCGGCCTGGATCGTGGCGACGATGTCGCGCATGCGCGCGTCGCGGCGCGCTCGAGCTCCTCGAGCAGGAAGTCGTCGACGGCGCGCGGCGTCGGCCGAGCGAGCCGTCGAGCGCCTCGTCGCTGATCCCGGTCAGCGTGCGTCCCTCGGTGCGGAAGCGGCGGCGCAGGGTGACGCCGTGCGGTGCGGCCGGCGTCGCGGTGTAGAACGGGCCGCGCGGCCGGCGCCTGCCAGTTGACGACCAGCGCGCGGCGGGCGTCGTCGTGGATCCAGCGGCGGCCGACGTAGAGCGGGTCGGCCGACTCCTCGGAGTCGATCCGCCCGAAGCAGAGGCCGCGCTCGGCGTCCTCGTAGGTGCGCAGCCGGCTCGGTCGCCCAGTCCTCGATCGCCTGCTGGCGCGACCTCGGTCGCGCCGGCCTCGGCGGCGCAGCAGCAGCGCCTCGCGCATCCGGTCGAGGCACTCGTAGGCCGTGTCGAGGTAGCGCTGCTCGGCCGGGAGATCCGGGATGCGTCACCAAAGCAGCCTAACCATGCGCGTTTGCGTTCTACATATGCGTTTTACCTATACTGACTCGCGATGACCCGCCACGGACGTCATCCACGCTCCCGCAGCCGCCGGCTCGTGCGGCCCGGGCACTGGCACGTCCACGCCCGGGTCGAGCGCTTCGTCGAGCCGTCGCTGCTGCTGCTCCTGCGCGAGGGACCGCTGCACGGCTACGAGCTGCTGGAGCGGATCCCGGAGCTCGGCGTCGAGGGGCGGGTCGACATCGGCAACCTCTACCGGCTGCTGCGCTCGCTGGAGGAGGAGGGGCTGGTCAGCTCCGAGTGGAGTGCCGACCTGCCCGGCCCTGCGAAGCGCACGTACGAGCTCACCGACGAGGGCCGCCGCCTGCTCGACCGCTGGGCCGAGGCGCTGCGGCGAGCGCAGGAGACGATCGGAACATTTCTCGAACGCTACGAAGAGAGGAGGTGAACATGTGCGGACATAGACACCACCGGCACGGCTTCGGCCGTCGCGGGCGCCGCTTTCCCAACCGGGAGGAGTGGATCCAGCGTCTCGAGGAGCGACAGCGCGACCTCGAGCAGGAGATCGCCGACCTCGCAGACGTGATCAAGCATCTGAAGTCGGGCGAGACCCTGCGGGGACGACTCGCGCTCTAGGGCTTTCGGGCCCCGCCTCGCGCGGGGCCTTTCGCCCGTTTTCCAGTTGCTATCCTGGCTTCAGACCACATTTCACCGAGCTTGGCGAAATGGGCGCGTGGCGCCCATTTTTGTGAAGGAGGACACACGCGGATGGCGAGCGTGCACGACAAGGAACGGACACTGGAGCGCGAGATCAGCGGCAAGGTCGAAGAGGCCCTGCCGGGCGTCGAGGTGCTCGCGGTCGAGCTCGACCGGGCCCGAGCGGATGACCGTCTACGTCGACCGCGCCGGCGAGCTCGTCGACATCGCGCTCTGCGAGCAGCGTCACGCGCGTGCTCTCCGACTACCTGCGCGAGTACGGCGTCGACGTCTCCTCGCCCGGGCCCGGAGCGCGCCGCTGCGCAAGCCGGAGCACTTCCAGCGCGCGCTCGGCCGCCAGGTGAAGCTGAAGACCGACGCGCCGCAAGCTGCGCGGCGAGGTCAAGCGCGCCGACGCCGACCGCGTGACCGTCGCCGCCGAAGGCGAGGAATTCGACATCCCGTACGAGGCAGATCGTGCGGGGCAACCTGATCGACGAGAGGAAGGCATGAGCAGGGAGATCATCGAGCTCGTCCACGAGCTCGAGCGAGACAGGGGATCGAAGGCGACACGCTGATCGCGGCGCTCGAGGACGCGCTGCTCGCCGCGTACAAGAAGACGCCGGGCGCGTCGCGCCACGCCGTGGTCGAGCTCGACCGCGCGAGGGCGACTTCCGCGTCTTCTCGATCGAGCTCCCGCCGGACATCGAGGAGCGGCTGCTCGAGGAGGCGCGCGAGCGCGTGCTCACCGAGCTCGAGGCGGCCGAGGCCGAGAACGGCGAGCGCTCGCACGTGCTCGTCACCGACGAGGACCTCGACATCGACTGGTCCGAGGTGCCCGAGGACCAGGTCAAGCGGGCCGACGTCACGCCCGAGAACTTCGGCCGCATCGCCGCGCAGACCGCGAAGCAGGTGATCACGCAGCGGATCCGCGAGGCCGAGCGCCAGATGATGTACGACGAGTACGTCGACCGCGTCGACCGAGGTCGTGACCGGCATCGTCCAGCAGGCGGGCGACCGCAACAACGTGCTCGTCGACCTCGGCAAGGTCGAGGCGCTGCTGCCGCGCTCCGAGCAGGTCGACGGCGAGCGCTACGAGCAGGGCTCGCGCATCAAGGCCGTCATCACCGAGGTCCGTCAGCGGCACGAAGGGCCCGCAGGTGATCCTCTCGCGCCGCGACCCGGAGCTGATCCGGACGCTGTTCGAGCTCGAGGTGCCGGAGATCGCCGACGGCCTCGTCGAGATCCGCGGCGGTCGCGCGCGAGCCGGGCTACCGCTCGAAGATCGCCGTCGAGTCGCACGCCCAGGGCGTCGACCCGGTCGGCGCCTGCGTCGGCCCGCGCGGCTCGCGCGTGCGCATGGTCGTCTCCGAGCTGCGCGGCGAGAAGATCGACATCATCCCGTGGAACCCGGAGCCCGCCCGCTTCGTCGCCAAGGCGCTCTCGCCGGCCCGCGTGCGCGAGGTCTACCTCGACGACGACGCGCAAGGAGGCGACCGTCGTCGTCCCCGACGACCAGCTCGCGCTCGCGATCGGCAAGGAGGGCATGAACGCCCGCCTCGCCGCGCGCCTGACCGGCTGGAAGGTCGACATCAAGTCCGACACCGAGTTCGCGACCGAGGAGGCCGAGGCCGCCTTCGCCGGCGACGGCGACGAGGGCGACACGGAGTTCACCGGCCGCTGCGCCGCGGTGCTCTCGAACGGCAAGCGCTGCCCGAACGCGGCCCTGCCGGGCTCGCGCTACTGCGGCGTCCCCGCCCACCAGGAGCTGGCGAACCGCCCGGAGCGTCGAGGAGGACGCAGCGAGCCGGTCGTCGACCGAGTGCCGAGCCGGAGCTCGAGGCCGCGGCCGAGCTCGCCGAGCCGGAGGCCGAGAGCATCGAGCCCTGACAGCGGTCGAGGAGCCAGTCGTCGGAGAGGCCGAGGAGCTGGAGCCCGAGGCAGCCGTCGCCGAGAGAGTGCGAGCCCGCTGCGTGAGCGCGCCCGATCAGGACGTGCGCCGGCTGCGGCCGCAAGGCCCCGCAGGCGCGAGCTGCTGCGCTTCGTCGCGACGCGACGGCGCGCTGACGCATGCGCCGCAGCGGACCGGGACGCGGCGTCTACACGTGCCGGCGCCTCGCCTGCTTCGAGCGGGCGCGTGGAACGGCGCGCGTTCAACCGCACCCTGCGAGCGACGGTGCGGGTCGATCCAGAGCTCGCACGGCTCTACACTTGAGCGCGAATGGCTGACCGTCCGAACAGGCCGAACCGCCCGATCCGGCCCCGCCAGGGCTGCCGGCGGGCCGCCGCAAGCGCCGTGTCGTGATCGACACCGGTGCCGCGCGCCCGCGCCAGGACGGCCGGCAGCGCGCGCGACCAGCCGGAGCAGAAGCCGAAGGAGAAGACGCCGGTCGCACCGCCGACCGGGCCGGTGACCGTCGAGTCCGGCGTCACGGTCAGCGACCTCTCGCAGGCGCTCGGCGTCCCGGTGCCGAAGCTGATCACGATCCTGATGGGCCTCGGCGCGCCGAAGACGGTCGACCCAGTCGCTCGCCGACGAGGAGGTCGAGCTGATCGCGACCGAGGTCGGGCGCGAGGTCAACATCAAGCACGCCGCCGAGGAGGAGCTCGAGCCGGAGGTCTACGAGGACGACGAGGCCGACCTCGTCGGCGCGCCCGCCGGTCGTGACGATCATGGGCCACGTCGACCACGGCAAGACGACGCTGCTCGACGCGATCCGCAAGACGCGCGGTCGTCGAGACCGAGGCCGGCGGGATCACGCAGCACATCGGCGCCTACCAGGTCGACCACGACGGCCGGAAGATCACCTTCCTCGACACGCCCGGCCACGAGGCCTTCACCGCCATGCGCGCCCGCGGCGCGAAGGTCACCGACATCGCGGTGCTCGTCGTGGCCGCCGACGACGGCGTGATGCCGCAGACGCAGCGGAGTCGATCTCGCACGCGCGCGCGGCCGAGGTGCCGATCGTCGTCGCCGTCAACAAGATCGACCTGCCCGACGCGAACGCCGACCGCGTGCGCACCGAGCTCGCCACCGAGGAGCCTGCAGCCCGAGGAGTGGGGCGGCGACGACGCAGTTCGCGCGAGGTCTCGGCGCAAGCAGGCCGAGGGCCTCGACGACCTGCTCGAGAAGGTGCTGCTGGTCGCCGACGCCGAGCTCGAGCTGACGGCGAACCCGAAGGCCGAGGCCTCCGGCCCGATCATCGAGTCGCGCCTCGACGTCGGCCGCGGCCCGGTCGCGACGATGCTCGTCCACCGCGGCACGCTGCGCGTCGGCGACGCGATCGTCGCCGGCGACGCCTGGGGCAAGGTGCGCGCGCTCTACAACTTCCGCGGCGAGAAGGTCAACGAGGCCGACCCCGGCGACCCGGTCGAGATCCTCGGCTTCGACCATCCGCCGCCCGCGGGCGAGTACGCGCAAGGTGGTCGAGAACGAGCGCGCAGGCGCGCGAGCTTCGCGCAGACGCGCGGCGAGCGCCTGCGCCGCGAGCAGCTCGCCACGCAGCGCGTCGTCGGGCGTCTCGCTCGAGACGCTCTTCGACGCAGCTGCAGGAAGGCGCGGTCCAGTGACCTGAACCTCGTGCTCAAGGGCGACGTCGTCGGCTCCGTCGAGGCGGCGATCTCCGAGCTCGGCAAGATCCAGCACCCCGAGGTGCGCGTGAACGTGATCCACCAGGGCGTCGGCGGGATCACCGAGAACGACATCATGCTCGCCTCCGCCTCGAACGCGATGGTGCGTCGGCTTCAACGTGCGCCCGAACGCCGAGGCGCGCGCAGCTGGCCGACCGCGAGGGCGTCGAGATCCGCACCTACCGCGTCATCTACCAGCTGACCGAGGACATCGAGCAGGCGCTGATCGGGATGCTGCAGCCGGTCCGCACCGAGGAGACGATCGGCGAGGTCGAGGTGCGGCAGCTGTTCCGCGTCTCGCGCCTCGGCACGATCGCCGGCTCGTACGTCACGAACGGCATCGGTGCGCCGCAACGCGAACGTCCGCGTCGTCCGCGACGGCACCGTCGTCTACGAGACGCCGGATCGCGCAGCTGAAGCGCTTCAAGGACGACGTGCGCGAGGTCGAGGAGGGCTTCGAGTGCGGCATCCTGCTCGAGGGCTTCAACGACCTCAAGGAAGGCGACGTGCTCGAGGTCTACGAGACCCGCGAGGTCGAGCGCACCGATCTCGACACCGCGCCGACGGCGCCGACCACCGCCGCCTAGCGCCTTGGGCGCCGGCTGGGTCGGCATCCTCTCCGTCGAGCTGCACTTCCCGGAGAACCGCTCGCTGAAGGGCAAGCGCAAGGAGCTGCTCTCGGTCAAGGCGCAGCTGCAGCGCCGCTTCGGCGCCTCGGTCGCGGAGGTCGACCACCACGAGCTCTGGCAGCGCGCGCGGCTGACGCTCTCGTGCGTGGCGCGCGAGCATCGCGAGGTCGAGGAGCTGCTCGCCGGCGCCGAGCGCTACCTCGCCGGCCAGGCGTTCGAGCTCGGCCTGATCGAGCGCGAGTCGTCACCTTGGACGACTGAGCACCCAGAGCCCTGAGCTCATGATCCGAGGCGAGCACGTAGCGCGGCATCACGTAGACGCCCCAGACGGCCGTGCAGCTCTCGCCGGGACAGAGGAGCCCATGCCGGTCGCGGGCCGGCGGCGGCTGGAAGCGCGCCAGAAAGCGCGGCATGCCGCGGCTTGCTTCAGGTCGAAGAGCGCGACACCCTGGCCGTACCACGAGAAGTAGGCGTAGCGCCCGACGGCTTCGGGTCGTGGACGCTGTCGGCCAGCGGGACGTCGGTGTAGATGCCGCCCGGTTCCAGGCGGGCGGGAAGCCGAACCGTGGAGAGCCGAACCGGCTGCGCAGGGGTTGGCGACGTTCCAGACGACCGGCCGCCCTCGGTCGAGCTCGTGCGTCTCCAGCATGATCTTGCTCGCCGGTGAGCAGCCAGGCCGAGCGCGCGTTGCTCTGCCCGGTCGCGGTGCGGCCGAGGTAACGCGGCTTCGACGGGTCGGAGATGTCGAGGATGACCGTCCTGAGCCGCCAGTACGAGAGGTAGGCGCGCGTCGACGCCGGCGTTCGTGATCACCGAGTGGACGAGGTGCCGGTGGTCGGCTCCGTCCGAGGGCGGGGTCAGCGGCGTGCAGTCGCTGAGGTCACGGCACGCGCTCCAGCCGCCGACCTCCTTCGGCTCAGCGCGGGTGCGTGACGTCGTAGATGTGGAAGCCGAACGACTCGCGCGAGACCGCGAACTCGGCCGCGGCCTCTGCGGTGTACGACCCAGCGCGTGCCCACGCGCGGCGGCGAGCCAGATCTCGTGCGAGCCGCGCGGCTCGGTGCGGACGCGCGCGAGCTCGCGCGGGTGCCGCGGCCTCGTGACGTCGTAGACCGCGAAGCCGCCGAAGCCGTGACCGCGCAGGCCCTGGACGCTCGTCGCCGCCGAGTACGCCGTTGAACCCCGGTGTGCGGACGCGCCTGACGATCGTCTTCTCGGTCCAGGTGCCGGAGGATGCGCGCGAAGCGTGGTAGATGTGCCGAGGGCGCCTCGGATCGGCGAGGTCGTAGACGCGAACGCCCTGGGCGGGACAGTCCGATCGCTCGCCGCATGCGGCTCGAGAGGTAGGCGTAGTGGCGCTCACCGACGACGTCGTCGCTGTAGCCGCCGCTCGGGATGGACGTGCGCGAGCACGTGGAAGACCGCCGGCGTCGGCTTTGTCCCGCTCGCGTTGGTCGACCGCCGCCGTCGCGACGACTGAGACCCAGACCGCGAGGAAGAGCCGCACGAGCCACTGTTAACTACGACGCCGTGCACGGCGCCCGGAGTTGGCCTCGAGCCGCTTGAATACCTCAGATGAGCGACCGCATGCGCAGGGTGAACGAAGCCGTCAGAGAGGTCGTCTCGGAGGCCGTCGGCGAGCTGAGTGACCCGCGGATCGGGTTCGTCACCGTCACCGGCGTCGAGACCTCGCCCGACCTCCGGCATGCGCGTGTCTTCGTCAGCGTGCTCGGGTCGGAGGCGCAAGCGCACGAAGACGCTCGCCGGGCTCGCGGCGGCGCACGGCGTCCTGCAGGCGCGCGCTGGCGCGCGAGCTGCGAATGAAGCGGACTCCGCAGCTGACCTTCGAATACGATCCGACGGTCGAGCGCGGGGTCCGCATGACCCAACTGATCGATGAGCTCGCCCCAGACGCAGACGACGAGTGACCTGCAGGCGGTCGCGGACGCATTCCGCTCGAACGACCGCTTCCTCGCTCGTCACCCACGAGAACCCGGACGGCGACGCGCTCGGCTCGCTGCTCGCGACGAAGCTCGGCGCTCGACCAGCTGGGCAAGGACAGCGTGATGTACCTCTACGGCGATGCGCCGCTGCCGACGGAGTACGCGCTTCATGGAGCTGAGGCGGATCGTGCGCGAGCCGCCCGCGCGATGCGGCCGAGCGCGTGCTCGTCGCGCTCGACTGCGCCAACGAGACGCGCATGGGCCCGACCAGACGCTGCATCGAGGCGGCGCCGCTGACGCTCGACATCGACCACCACCACGACAACTCGCGCTTCGGCGACGTCAACCTCGTCGTCGGCGACGCCTCCTCGACCGGCGAGGTCGCTGCGCGACGTCTTCGCGCGAGCTCGGCGTCGAGCTGACGCCCGAGATCGCGGAGGCGCTCTACATCGCCGTCGTCACCGACACCGGCCGGTTCCAGTACACGAACACGACCCCGAAGGCGCTGCGCCTGGCGGCGGAGCTGGTCGAGGCCGGCGCCGACGTCCACCGCGTCTTCCAGGCGCGTCTACGAGTCGGTCGAGTTCGCGAAGCTGAAGCTGCTCGCCCGCGCGCTCGAGCGGGCGCAGGTGTACGAGGGCGGGCGGCTGGTCGTCTCGTACCTGCTGCGCAGCGACTTCACCGAGCTGAACGTCGCCGAGGCGTACTCGAGGGGATCATCGACTACCTGCGCGCGGTCGAGGGCGCCGAGATGGCGGCGCTGATCCGCGAGCCGCCGCGGCGCGACGGACCGCCGCGGCGCGATCAGCTTGCGCGCCTCGAACGACGAGCTCGACGTCTCCGCGATCGCGCGCAAGTCGGACGGCGGCGGGCACCGGCAGGCCGCCGGGTTCTCCAGCGACGCCTCGGTCGAGGAGATCACCGAGTTCATCCACCGCGAGTTCCGTGCCGCCGCGGGCACTTGAGCCCGAGCGGGCTCTTCCTGATCGACAAGCCGGAGGGGCCTTCGTCGTTCGCGGTCGTCGCGGACGTGCGCCGGCGTACCGGCGCGCGCACCGGCCACGCCGGCACGCTCGACCCGTTCGCGACCGGGCTCTTGCTCGTGCTGTCCGGCGCGGCGACTCAGCTGGCCCCGTGCTTCGTCGGGCTCGACAAGCGCTACCTGACCGACGTCGACCTGACGCGCGCGCGACGCGACACCGGCGACCGCGAGGGCGTCGGTCGATCGGCGAGGCCGAGCCGCCGAGCGACGACGAGCTCGGAGCAGCGGCTCGCGGCCCTCCGCGGCGAGGTCGAGCTGCCGGTCCCGACCGCCTCGGCGGTCAAGATCGGCGGCGAGCGCGCCTACAAGCTGCACCGGCGCAGGGCGTGGCGGTCGAGATGCCCGTCCGGCGCTCGCGCGTGGACGCGCTCGACGTCGTCTCCTATAGGCGACGGCGCTCGCGCGGCCTCGACCTGCGCGTCAGCTCGGGCACGTACGTGCGCGCGATCGCGACGGCGCTCGGCGGCCACTGCACGAACGCTGCGGCGAACCGAGGTCGGCCCGTTCCTGGTCGAGGAGGCCGACCCCGAGCGTCTGCTGTCTCCGGAGGACGGCGCTGGCACGGCTGTGAACGTCGCCCGGCAGGTCGGACGCAGCTCGAGCCGAAGCCCCGCGCGGTCGCGCTCGGGACCTTCGACGGCGTGCACCTGGGCCACCGGCGCGTGCTCGAGGCCGCGCTCGCCGCCGGACGGACGCCGACGGTGGTCACGCTTCGATCCGCACCCGCGCGCGGCGCTCGGCTACGGCGTCGAGCTGCTGGCGCCGCTGGAGCGGCGGCTCGAGCTGCTCGCGGAGGCCGGGATCGAGGAGACGCTCGTCGTCGACTTCGACCTCGAGCTGGCGCAGCTCGCGCCGGAGGCGTTCGCCGAGCGCGTCCTGCGCCCGCTCGGCACCGAGGTGGTGGTCGCCGGCTCGAACTTCCGCTTCGGCCGCGGCCGCGCGGGCGATCTCGCGCTGCTGCGAGCGGCTCGGCTTCGACGCCAGGCCGGTGCCGCTCGTGGACGGTGTCTCCTCGACGCGGATCCGCGACCTGCTGCGCGAGCGGCGAGGTCGACCGGGCGGCGAAGCTGCTCGGGCGTCCGCCGGAGCTCGCCGGCACCGTCGTGGCGGGCGACGCGCGCGGCGGCACGCTCGGCTTCCCGACCGCGAACCTGCGGCCCGAGCCGGGGTGCTCGTGCCCGGCTACGGGATCTACGCGCGGCGCCGCGGACGGCCATCGCGCGGCGATCTCGATCGGCACGAACCCGCACTACGGCGGCGACGAGCGGCGAATCGAGGCCTTCCTGCTCGACTTCGCAGGCGACCTCTACGGCGAGCGCCTGAGCGCTCGAGCTCTGGCAGCGCCTGCGCGACGAGCAGGCGTTCGGGAGCGAGGCGGAGCTGGTGGCGCAGATCGACCGCGACGTCGAGGCGACGCGCCGAGCCGAACGGCCCGTAGCGGCCGCAGGTTCGCGGTGGCGGCCGCATCTGGCCGGGTATGGAGCAACGTGCGCCCACCGAGCGGAGCTGAGCTCGTTCGCTGCCTCGACTGCGGGACCGAGTACCGGCTCCCGCGAGACACGGCCCAGGCCGATCCCCGTCCGGTCTGCGGCAGCGTCGGCTGGATTGCAGCCGACCGCAGTCGGAACGCCGAACGAGCAGAAGTAGCTAAGCGCAAGTTTCGGCAGCCTTTCGCACTCTGCTGTGCATGGAGACGCGCGACACGCCGGCGCTCGTTGCAGTTGCTCGAGTCCGTTCGCTGCCTCGATGTGCTTCAGCATCTACACGAAGCCGGGCGGCGGTGGCACGGCCGCAAGGAACCCGGGCTGTCCGGAGTGTGGCTACCTCGGCTGGTCGCCGGTCAGCGGGCAGGGAGGATCAGCTGCCGCGCCGCTCCGCCGCGGGTCACCCGCCGCGCCGGTCCGCGTGACGACGCTGACGCCGCCGAAGTAGTGGTGCCGGTCCGGCCAGACGCGCGACGAGGTAGCCGGCCGCTTCGAGCGCGCTCGCCACGTCGTCGGGCCAACCCGGCTCGAGGTGGACGACGCCGGCCGCCGGATGCAGCCGGGGCCGCTCGACGGCCTCCTCTGCCGCAAGCCCTTCGTCGAGCGATGCCCGCCAGCACCTGCACGAGCGCGCTGCGCAGTCGCGTGCCGCCCGCGCGGCGCCGCAGGCCAGCACCGGCCCGTCGTCGTCGAGCGCGAGCGTCGGAGACATCATGCTGCTCATCCGCTCGCCGGGTCGAAGCGGCGTCGTGGATCGAGGTCGGCCTCGCCGAGCATGCTGTTCAGGTGCAGGTCGAGGCCCGGCAGCCAGTCGCCCGCGCCGAGCCCGAGGCTCGAGGTGAGCACGCAGGCGTTGCCTTCGCGGTCGACCGTCACGAGGTTGGTCGTGTCGCCGCCTCGGTCGGGCCGGTCCAGCGCGCGCGCGAACGCGAGCGCACGGTCGCCGGGCGATCGCCCGCGAAGCGTGCGGTAGGCGTCTCAGGCACTCCGCGAGCGGGGCGAGGCCTGGCGCGCGTCAGTACTCGCGCTGCCTGCGTAGCCCGACCTCGACCGGCTCCGACCAGGTCGCCTCATACGCCGCGAGGTCGTCCCGCGTCACGAGCCCGCCGCGCTCGTCCATCAGCTCGAGCAGCGCGGCACCGAGCGCACCCGTCGTACGCGCTCTGCGCGGCCCTTCGTCGGCGAGCAGCTCGAGCGCCCGGACGAGCCCCGGCTGGCGCAGCCGGTCGCCCGCCTGCAGCAGCGCGCCGCCCGGCGAGTAGATCGCGCGCGCCGTCGTTCATCGTCATCACCGGCTCGAGCATCGCCAGGCAGGCTGCGTGCGCCGGCGGAAACTCGACGCCGTCGCTGCGCAAGCCGCAGCGCCGGCTCGACGAGGCGGGCCCACGGCAGCCGCCCGTGCTCGGCGTGCAGCGCGCCGAGCCCCGCCGGCAGCCCGGGCACGCCGCACGACGCGATCCCGACCGCGTAGTGCACGAGCTCGGTGCCGAACGGGACCTCCAGCTCGAGCAGCTCGGCTCGCCGTCCCGGCTCGGCGCCGAGGCCCGGCACCGCGACGAAGCAGTCGAGGTTCCGCGTCCGGCCGACGGCGGCGTCGTAGTACATCGCGTGGCCGCCGCCGAGCAAACCCGTCATCACCGTCTCGGCCACGCAGCTGGCCAGGCCCGCGGCGACCGCGGCGTCCGCGGCCGACCCACCGGCCTCCAACACCTCGACTCCGGCCTCGACCGTCGCCGGATGCCCCGCTGCCACCGCCGCCTGCACTGTGGACAAATCGTGACGGTTTCGACCCGCTCCCGTCACCATGCGCGCCGGCCTCGATACGCTCGCAGCGGGAGGAGGATGGTGGCCTCCGCGACGTCAGCGGAGAGCGCGAAAACGGCCTGGTTGCTACCCTTCCCGGCCAGGACCGCCTCTCGGCCGCTCGCGCGTGCTTCCTCGCGGCGGGCTTGGAGAGCGGAGTCGCGTCAGAAGGAGGACGAACTTGACCCTCACGAAGGAAGCGAAACAAGAGATCGTCGGCAAGCACGGCAGCAACGACCAGGACACCGGTTCCGCGGACGTGCAGATCGCGCTCCTCACCGCCCGCATCAACGAGTTGACCGAGCACCTGCGCACGCACCCGAAAGACCACTACTCGCGCCGCGGCCTGCTCAAGCTCGTCGGTCGCCGGCGACGGCTCCTGCAGTACCTGCAGAAGCGCAACCTCGAGGGCTACCGCGCCCTGATCCAGGAGCTCGGCCTCAGGAGGTAGGCCGACCCGGCAACACACGCAACCGCCGGAGGGTGGAAGTTTGAGCGAGCGCCCACCGGACGGGCTGACTCAAACCTCCACTCTCCGCTCAGAAGTGGAGGAACCACATGGCAACAACGACTGAGCCCCGCGTCGCAACGGTGTCCGTCACCGTCGGCGACCAGGAGCTGACGTTCGAGATCCGGCAAGCTCGCCAAGCAGGCCGACGGCGCCGTCGTCGTCCGCACGGGCGAGACGATGGTGCTCGCCGACCGCGACAGGGCGGATGGAGGCCGCGCGAAGGCGCGGACTTCTTCCCGCTCACCGTCGACGTCGAGGAGCGGATGTACGCCGCCGGGAAGATCCCCGGCGGCTTCTTCAAGCGTGAGGGCCGCGCCGACCGAGCGCGCCATCCTGACCGCGCGGATGATCGACCGCCCGATCCGGCCGCTCTGGCCGAAGGGCTACAAGAACGAGGTGCACGTGGTCTGCACGACGCTGTCGGCCGACCTCGTCAACGCCGCACGACATCCTCTGCATCAACGGCGCCTCCGCCGCGCTGATGGTCTCGCCGCTGCCGTTCATGGGCCCGGTCGGGGCCGTCCGCATCGGCCGGGTCGACGGCGAGCTCGTCATCAACCCGACGCTGCCGGACGTTGAGACGAGCAGAGCACGCTCGACCTCGATCGTCGTCGGCACGCAAGGACGCGCTGACGATGGTCGAGGCCGGCGCCGACGAGGTGCCCGAGGACGACGCTGCTCGAGGCGCTTCGAGCTCGCCCACGGCGAGATCGTGAAGATCTGCGAGGCGCAGGAGGACCTGCGCCGCCAGGTCGGCAAGGACGAAGTGGCTCGACCCGGAGCTGACCGAGGAGCTCGAGCGTGAGCACGGCGGCCAGGATCCAGCGAGCGGATCGGCGCCGAGGGCCTGCGCGAGGCGGGCGCCGTCGTCGAGGAGCTCGTCACGGAGCTCGTCCGCCGCATCTCGATGGACTCGACCGAGGAGGACATCCGTCCGCCAGATCCAGGTGCGCTCGAGCCTCGACGCTGATCCTCGAGCGGCAGCGCCTCGAGGCGGTCGAGCACGCCGGTGCGCGAGCAGTTCGAGGACGACCTGACGGCGCTGACCGAGGCCGAGCAGGACTCGAAGGAGCTCAAGTCGGCCAAGCGCAGCCTGCTCTTCGACCGCATCGTCGAGAGCGTCCAGCTGCCGTTCCCGGTCGGGGCGCCCGCCGCGGACGAGGACGCGCCGGTCGCCAAGGACTCGATCACGCGCCAGTTCGTGAAGAAGGCCGCCGAGGCGATCTACAAGGAGCTCGTCCGCCAGAAGATCGCGGTCGACAAGCGCCGTCCGGACGGCCGCGAGCACGGAGGAGATCCGCCCGATCACCTGCGAGGTCGGCGTCGCACCGCGCACGCACGGCTCGGCGCTCTTCACCCGCGGCCAGACGCAGATCCTGTCGCTGCTCACGCTCGGCACCGCCAAGGAGGGCCAGCGGATCGACGACCTCTCGCTCGAGACCGACCGCCGCTACATGCACCACTACAACTTCCCGCCCTACTCGGTCGGGGAGACGGGCTTCATGCGCGGCCCGAAGCGGCGCGACATCGGCCACGGCGCGCTCGCGCAGCGGGCGCTCGAGCCGATGATCCCGTCGCGCGAGGACTTCCCGTACACGATCCGGATCGTCTCCGAGACGCTCGGAGTCGAACGGCTCGTCGTCGATGGGCTCGGTCTGCGGCTCGACGCTCGCGCTGATGGACGCCGGCGTGCCGATCAAGGCGCCGGTCGGCGGCATCGCGATGGGCCTCGTCAAGGAGGGCGACGACTACGTGATCCTGACCGACATCCAGGGCGCCGAGGACCACCTCGGTGACATGGACTTCAAGGTCGCCGGCTCGCGCGACGGCATCACCGCGCTCCAGATGGACATCAAGATCACCGGCGTCACGCAGGAGATCATGCGGAACGCGCTCGAGCAGGCGAAGCAGGCCCGCGAGTTCATCCTCGACCGGATGGCTCGAGGCGATCTCCGGAGAGCCGCGCACGGAGCTCGCCGCAGCACGCGCCGCGGATCTCGACGGTCAAGATCGACCCCGAGCAGATCGGGATGGTGATCGGCAAGGGCGGCGAGACGATCCGCTCGCTCGAGGCCGACTACGAGGTGCAGATCGACATCGAGGAGGACGGCACGATCCTCATCTACGCGACCGACGGCGACGAAGGCCGACGCCGCGATCGCGGCGATCGCAGTCGCTGACGAAGGAGCCGGAGGTCGGGGACACCTACACCGGCAGGGTCGTGAAGACGACCGAGTTCGGCGCCTTCGTCGAGCTGAAGAAGGGCACCGACGGCCTGCTCCACGTCTCGAACGTCGGCCCCGGCCGCGTCGGCCACATCGAGGACGTGATCGCGCGCGGCGACGTGCTCGACGTCGATCGTCCAGGAGGTCGACAAGGACCGCGGCCGGATCGGCCTCAAGCTCGTCGCCAAGCACGAGAACGGCAGCCTCGTCCAGCCGGAGGAGCTGATCGAGCGGGCGAAGGACGCGCCGCCGCGCGAGCGCGAGGAGCGCCCGCCGCGCCGTGACGGCGACCGTGGCCGCGGAGGTCGCGGCGGCGGCCGGGGCCGTGGCGGCGGACGCGACCGCTGAGGTGGAAACGCGAGCAGGAGCGCCTGCCTCGTCGAGGCGAGAGAGCAGGCGCTCCTGATCGCTGCTCTGCGCGGCGTTGCCCTCGCGTCGGCCGGCACCGGCGCTGCCGTCGTCCGTGGGGTCGACCTCGGGCCGGCGTACTCGGCTGGTCGCCTTCGGCGCAGCGATCGTGCTGCTCTCGGTCTACGGCGGCGGCCGCCCGGCGCGGTCGAGGGCGAAGTTCGCGAATCCCGAGCCGGCACCTGAAGCCGCGCGGATGCAGGACGCTGGCCACGGGCTGGCGAGGCCGCGTACCCGAGCACGATCGGCCTGGCGGCCCTGACCGCGATCGCGCTCTGTGCTACAGCCGCCGCTCGCCGCCTTCCTGGCCGGGATCCTCGCCGGGCTCGCCGCGATGCGCGCTGGTGGGCTGTGGCGCGGCTCACCGTGCCTGCGAGCGCAGCGCGGCAGGCGAGGATCCTTGTCGACTACAAGGGCAGTCAGGTGTTCGAGACCCCGCGATGACGCACGACGTGCATCGTCATTCTCGCGGCGCTGCGGCGTCGCGGGTCAGGTGCTGGCCGTGCCTGCTGCTCCTGATCGGGCTCGGCCTGGCTCGTCGGCTGGCGCGGGCCGGGCGACTCCGCTGCGGCGCGCGCTCGAGGGCTACTGAGCTCTGGCTGCGTCGTTCCTCGTCCCGTCGATCGCGACCGGCGGCAGCCTCTTCTTCTCCGAGATCGCGGGCTTCGTCCCGTGCGAGCTCTGCTGGTACCAGCGGATCTGCATGTACCCGCTCTCGATCATCACGCTGCTTCGCGGCGCTCGCGAACGACCGCCGTGTCGCGCGCTACCTCGCTGCCGCTGCCGCTCGTCGGCGCGGGCGTCTCGGTCTACCACCTGCTGGTCGAGAACGGCGTCGTCGAGCAGGCGCAGGGCGTGCCTGATCTCCGCACCGGGCGGCTGCGCGACGAAGTGGATCAACGAGTTCGGCTACGTGACGATCCCGACGCTGGCACTGACCGGCTTCGCACTCTGCTTCGCATTCCTGCTCCTGTCCGCGCTCGCCAGCGCCGTCTCGGCGCTACCGTTGAACGAAGTCGATGACGAGCGGCAAGCAGACGCAACGAAGCGCCAGCGGCAGCAGGCGGTTCCCGCCCGCCGACCCGCAGGCGAGGGCGGCGTCAGGCGTCGCCGCGCGTGCCTCGATCGCGGCGTCCGCTCGGATTGATCGCGGTCGATCGTCGTCGTGGTCGTGGCGGTCGTCGCGCCTCGGCGGTCAACGACTCGACAGGGCGGCGACGACGACCGCGACAATCCTGCCGGACGCGGGCGCGATCACGAAGCAGCTTCGCGGGGATCCCGCAGCACGGGCAACGTGCTCGGCCAGGCGAGCGCGCCCGGCGACGATGGTCGAGTACATCGACCTGCAGTGCCCGATCTGCCGCGCACTTCGAGACCGAACGTGATGCCGTCGGTGATCGACCGCTACGTGCGCGCCGGCAAGCTCAAGGTCGATCGCCCGGCCGGTCGCGATCATCGGCAACGGCGTCGACTCCCAGCGCGGCCGCTCGGCATGATCGCGGCCGAGCTAGCAGAACCGCGCCTTCAACTTCGCGCAGCTGCTCTACTTCAACCAGGGCCCGGAGGACGGCGGCTGGCTCGACGACACGATGGTCGCCTCCGCGGCGACGAGCATCCCGGGCGTGAACGTAGCCGAGCCTGCAGGCAGCGGCGAAGCAGCTCGGCCGTGGCCGACCCAGGCGAAGACCTACGACTCGGCAGCGCCACTCGACGACGGGCTCACGGGCACGCCGACGATCGTGCTCGTCAGGCCGAGCGGCGGCAAGCTCACGGTGGTCGACCCGGGACGCGAGCCTCGACTGACGAGATGAAGGCCGCGATCGACGCGGCGCTCGTCCTCTAGTAACGGTCGAGCTCGACCAGGCGCTCGTCGCTGATCCCGAAGTGGTGCGCGATCTCGTGCAGCACCACGCGGCGGATCTGCCGCTGCAGCAGCTCGGGGTCGTGGCCGTAGAGCCGCTCGAGCGGGCCGCGGTAGATCGAGATCTTGTCCGGCGCCGCGCCGCCGTAGTAGCGCTCGTGCGGCACGTGAGCGGAATGCCCTTCGTAGAGGCCGAGCAGCGGCTCGCCTTCCGGCGGCTCGTCCTCGACGACGATCGCGACGTTCGACATCGCCGTCGCGCAGATCGTCCGGCAGCGTCTCGACCGCCGCCTCCACCGAGTCCTCGAAGTCCACGGCTGACGAGCCTAGCTAGCGGTGCCGCGCGAGTACGATCCGCCCGTGCAGCAGAAGTACGTGCTCACGGAGCTCGACTCGGGCGAGCGCGTGATCTCGGAGCGGCCTCGACGCACGTGCGCTCGGTCGCGATCGGCTTCTGGATCGGCGCCGGCTCGCGCGACGAGACCGACGCGCAAGGCCGGCATCTCGCACTTCATCGAGCACCTGCTCTTCAAGGGCACGCGCGCGCTACAGCGCGCAGCGAGATCGCGGAGATCTTCGACGGCCTCGGCGGCGAGCTGAACGCGGCCACCTCGCGCGAGCACACCGTCGTCTACGCGCGCGTGCCCGACGACCAGCTCGAGACCGCGCTCGACGTGATGGGCGAGATGGTCTTCGCGCCGGCGCTTCGCCGAGCTCGACGCCGAGCGCGAGGTCGTGCTCGAGGAGATCGCGATGTACGAGGACACGCCGCAGGAGCTCGTGCACGACCTGATCTCCGAGGCCGTCTTCGGCACGCACCCGCTCGGCCGGCCGGTGATCGGCACCGCCGAGGTGATCTCGTCGCGTCACGCGGCGCGCGATCTCCGGCCTACCACCGGCTCGATGTACGTGCCCGGCAACGTCGTCGTCGCCGCGGCCGGGAACATCGAGCACGACGAGCTGCGTCGAGCTCGCTGCAGCGGCGCGCGAGCGCGCGGCGAGCGGCCGCCGCGCGGCAAGGCGCCGCAGGTGCGGCCGCCGCTCGTGAAGCCGCCGCCGCCCGAGCCTGCGCTTCCAGCGCAAGGACACCGAGCAGTACCACGTCTGCGTCGCCGCGCCCGGGATCGCGCGCTCCGACCGGCGCCGCTTCGCCGCCTCGCTGCTCGACGGCGATCCTCGGCGGCTCGGCCTCGTCGCGGCTCTTCCAGGAGATCCGCGAGAAGCGCGGGCATGGCCTACGCGGTCTACAGCTTCGCGTCGCAGTACACCGACACCGGCCAGATCGGCATCTACGTCGGCACGCGCGAGGACAACCTCGCGGCGCTGCCTCGAGATCGCGAGCGAGCAGATCGCCGACATCGCCGGCGGGCAACGTGCGCGCCGAGCGAGCTCGAGCGCGCGAAGGAGAACCTGAAGGGCCGGATCCTGCTCTCGATGGAGTCGACGTCGAACCGGATGAGCCGGCTCGGCAAGTCGCTGATCACCGACACCGAGCTGCTCTCGATCGAGCGGATCATGGCCGAGATCGACGCGGTCGAGCCGGACGCGCTCGCCGAGCTCGCCGGCGATGCTGCTCGCGCCGGAGAAGCTGTCGGCCGCCGGGATCGGACCGACGGAGGAGCGCTTCCTGCGAGGCGGTCGAGCACGTGAACCCCGGCGCTCGCCGCGCGCGGCGTGAAGGTCGTCCTCTTCGGCCGCGGCGGCAAGGTCGGCGCGGTGCTCGCGCCGGCGCTCGAAGCGCGCGGGGCACGAGCTGGTGCGAGCTCGGTCGAGGCCGAGGCGATGGTCGACTTCACGGCTCCGGACGCCGTCGAGGCGAACGTCCGCGCGGCGCTCGAGGCAGGGCGTGCCGTGCGTGGTCGGGACGAGCGGCTGGGACCCGGCGGCCGCTCGGGCGAGCAGGCGGCGCGAGCGCGGCGTCGCGCTGCTTCGTCGCGCCGAACTTCGCGATCGGCGCGGTCGCTGATGATGCGGCTCGCGGCCGAGGCGGCGCGCCACCTCGCCGCGGGCCGAGATCGTCGAGCTGCACGGCGAGGCGCAAGAAGGACGCGCCGTCCGGGACGGCGAAGCGCGACCGCCGAGGCTGCTGCGGCGGCGAGGTGCCGATCCACTCCGTGCGGCTGCCGGGCCTCGTCGCGCACCAGGAGGTGCTCTTCGGCGGCGACGGGCAGCTGCTGACGATCCGCCACGACGCGTATCTCGCGCGAGGCCTACGTGCCCGGGCGTGCTGCTCGCGCTCGAGCGGCTGCCGTCGCCTGCCGCCGGGCCTGACGGTGGGCCTCGACGCGCTGCTCGACTGAGTCGCGCCGAGAAGGCGCACCTTCGTCACACCTGCGTCACACACGCGCGACGCCTGGATCGGTAGCGTCCCTACCAGGGGTCACCGGTGGACCCCTTGGGGTGGTTAGGGGGCTTCGGGCAGGCGATCGGGGTTGCGCGGCGTAGAATGGCTTCGTGCTCGGCGAGGTCCTGACCGCGACCGTGACGCCCGTTCGACGCCGACGGCGCGCGTCGACCTACGACCGCTACCGCGAGCTCTGCGCGATTCCTCGTCGACAACGGCTCCGACGGGGTCGTCGTCAACGGCACGACCGGCGAGGCCTCGACGCTCTCCGAGGACGAGCGGATCGACGCTGATCCGCAGGCCGCGCGTCGAGGCGATCGGCGACCGTGCGACCGTCGTCGCGGGCACGGGCACGAACTCGACCGCGCCACTCGATCGCACCTGACCGAGCAGGCGCACGAGGCCGGCGCTCACGCCGTGCTCGTCGTCACGCCGTACTACAACAAGCCGCCGCAGCGCGGGATCGTCGAGCACTTCAAGGCGGTCGCCGCCGCCACCGACCGGCCGGTGGTCGCCTACAACATCCCGGGCCGCGTCGTGATCAACATCGAGCCGGAGACGATGACCGAGCTCGCGGAGATCCCCAACGTGACGCGCGGTCAAGCAGTCGAACGCCGACCTCGACCAGGCGCGCGCACATCGTCGAGCTCGGCCTCGACCTCTACGCGGGCGACGACAACCTCGTCCTGCCCGTTCGTCGAGCTCGGCGGCCGTCGGCGGCGTCTGCGTCCACACGCACGTCGTCGGCCCGCAGGTCAAGGAGATGATCCGCGCTTGCCCGCGAGGGCGACGTCGAGCGCGGCGCCGGCAGATCGACGAGGAGCTTGCAGCCGCTCTACGAGCTGATCGGCGTCGTCACCGGCCCGATCCAGATCAAGGCCGCGCTGAACCTGCTCGGCCACGGACGTCGGCGGCGCTGCGGCTGCCGCTCGTCGAGGCGAGCGGAGGACGAAGGTCGCGCAGATCCGCGCCTGCCTCGAGCGCCTGCGGCTGCTCGAGCCGGCCGCGTCAGCCTAGAGCTCCAGCGCGCCGCGAGCTCCGGACACGGCCTCCGCGCAGCTCGTCCGCGACCGTCGGGCGCGCTGCGAGCGCGAGCCCGATCGCGTCGAGCGACGAGTCGAGCGCGGCGGCGACGTGGCGCTGGAGCAGCGCTGGGGCGTCCGCAGGACGAAGAACCCGGTCAGCGCGCTGTTCTCGCGCCGAAGCGGCAGCGCCACGTACGCGCCTCGCCGCCGAGCTCCGTCGCTGCGCGCGATCAGGAGCTCGTCGCGCGACTCCGCCTCGCGGACCAGCCAGCTCATCAGCGCGTGCTCGTTGCGGGCCCTCGCCGCGCGCGAGCTCGATCGTCCCGCCGAGACCGTCCTCCTGCCACGAGACCAGCGCGTCCCAGTCGCTTCGGGTCGTCCGGACTCGAGCACCCGCGCTCGAGCCCGGCGAAGACCACGTGCTCGCGTCGTCCGAGTCGAGAGCGCTCCGCGAGGGCGCGGCGCAAGCCGGTTCGACCGCAGCCGCACCCAGGCCTGGAGCGACGAGGCCGGTTGCGCGGTGCCGAGCGCCCGAGCGCCGACGAGCCAGCGGCTGGTCCGAGCCCGATCCCGACGAGCGCTGCGATCGAGGCCGCGCGAGGCGCGACCAGCTCCGGCCGCTCCTTGAAGGTCGTGCAGCCCCGGCAGCGTCGGCACTGCGGTACGGGGCCGAGGCGCCGCGAGATCTGCTCCCTCCTTCCGGACGTCAGCGCCGAGAACGGGTTCATCGCCTCGCTGCACGCGCGATGAACGCCTTCGCGACGGCCGGGTGGAACTGCGTCCCGATGTTGCGCTCGATCTCGGCGCAGCGCCTCTTCCGTGCTCAGGCCGGGCCGGTACGGGCCGGTCGCTGGTCATCGCGTCGAAGCTGTCGGCGACGACCAGAAAGTGCGCGGCCAGCGGCTGGTCGTCCGCCGGGATCCCGTAGTAGCCGCGCCCGTCGTAGCGCTCGCGGTGGATACTCGACGCGCCCGCGCCTCGGCGGCCGAGAGCTCGAAGCGGCGCAGCAGGCGAGCCGAGAGCCGCGGCGCCCGCCAGACCGTCGTCCCACTGGTCCGGCGTCAGCTTGCCGGCCTTGGCTGAGGACGGCGGCGTCGACGGCGACCTTGCCGAGGTCGTGCAGGCGCGCCGCCCAGCGCAGGCGGTCGATGTCGGAGTACGGAGAGCCTGAGCGCGCGCGCGAGCGCGTCCGACGTAGCCGGCGACGCGGATCGAGTGGCGGTAGGTGTAGGGGTCGCGCTCGTCGACGATGTTCGCGAAGGTCTCGAGCGCGTGGAGGGTCTCCTGGCGCGAGCGCCGGACGCGCGCGTGCGCCTGGTTGACGGCCAGCGCCACCGGGCACGACCGCGAGCACGTTCCAGGGTGGTGCGAGCGCGAAGAGCGCGAGGATCGCGCCGAGCCCAGCCTCGGCGGCGGCCGCGGCGAAGTCGGGCTGCAGCACCTCGACGCCGCCGACGACCTGCGAGCAGCCCGCGCGAGACGAGCAGGTAGGCGAGCGCGAGCGCGATCAACGGCACGAGGTCGTCAGGCAGCGCGAGGTGCCCGGTGTGGCCGCCGCCGAGCGCGAACGCGTAGCCGGCGGCGAGCGACGGCCAGCGCGAAGGCCGAGGCCTGGAAGGCCGCCGTGCCGCCATCGGCCGCGCACCAGCCGGCGCGATCAGCGCGGCCGTGCCCGGCGACGAGCGCGCCGCGCCACGGCCCGAGCACGATCACCGCCGCGAGGTCGACCCCCGAGGCGACGCGGAAGACGCCGCGGCCCGAGCGGCTCGCGGATGCGCGCGTTCTCGGGCTCCTCGAGCAGCTCCGCGGCCAGCGCGGCCGCGCCGAACAGCGCCAGCGCCGTCAGCGGGCGGCTCGGCAGCAGCGATCGCTCCGGCCACGGTGCACGGCGCATGGCCGACGACGGTCGCGGTATGCGAGCACGGGAAGCCGCACGTAGCGTGTATCGGCGTTCTGCGCGGAACCCGGCTTAGCCCAGCCGACGCCTACACTGCGGCGATGCCCGGAAGCACCAGGATCATCCCGCTCGGCGGCCTCGGCGAGGTCGGCAAGAACATGACCGTGTATCGAGGCCGACGGCGAGCGCGATCGTCGTCGACGCCGGGCTTGCGTTCCCGCGCGACGAGCACCTCGGCGTCGACCTCGATCCTGCCCGACTTCGCGTACCTGGCCGACCGCGACAGGCCGCGTGCGCGCGGTCGTGCTCACGCACGGGCACGAGGACCACGTCGGCGCGCTGCCGTACCTGCTGCGCGAGGTCGCGCGTCCAGGAGGTCTGGGCGACCCGGCTGACGCTCGGGCTCGATCAAGTCGAAGCTCGACGAGCACGGCCTGCTGCGCGCCGCCGAGCTGCGCGAGGCCGATCCGGAGGGCGCGCCGGTCGAGCTCGGGCCGTTCCGGCGTCGAGTTCGTCCGCGTCGCGCACTCGATCCCGGACTCGGTCGCGGTCGCGCTCGAGACGCCGCGGCGGCCGGATCCTCCACACCGGCGACTACAAGCTCGACCACACGCCGGTCGACGGCCTGCAGCACCGACGTCGGCCGGCTCGCCGAGCTCGGCAACCGCGGCGTCGACCTGCTGCTCGGCGACTCGACGAACGCCGAGCGCCCGGGCGTCACCGGCTCGGAGCGCGCTCGTCGGCGAGGCCTTCCGCCAGATCATCCCGCTGCGCACGGGCCGGATCCTCGTCGCCTCGTTCGCCTCGAACGTCCACCGCATGCAGCAGGCGATCGACGTGGCGGTCGACGTCGGCCGCAAGGTCTGCGTCGTCGGCCGCTCGATGCGCAAGAACGTGAACATCGCGCGCAACCTCGGCTACATGGACGTGCCCGACGACGTGCTCATCCGGCCGAACGAGCTCGACGGAGCTACCGCCCGGCGAGCGCTGATCCTCTGCACCGGCAGCCAGGGCGAGCCGCTGTCGGCGCTGACGCGCGATCGCGTACGGCGACCATCCGGCGCGTCAGCGTCGAGCGCGGCGACACGGTGATCATCTCCGCGAAGCCGGTGCCCGGGAACGAGCTGCGCGTCCACGACGCGATCAACCAGCTCGCGCAGAGCGGCGCCGAGGTGCTGCACCAGGAGATCGCGCCGGTGCACGTCTCCGGCCACGGCCACGCCGAGGAGCTGCGGACGATGCTCGGGCTCGTGCGGCCGAAGGCGGTGATGCCGGTGCACGGCGAGTTCCGGATGCTGGCTGCGCACGCGCGGCTCGCGCAGCGAGGGCGGGATCCCGACGACCGCGATCGTGCTCGCCGAGAACGGCTCCGTCGTCGAGCTCGACGACGACGGGCGCGTACGCTGACCGGGCGAGATCGAGGCCGGCGTCACGCTTCGTCGACGGCCTCGGCGTCGGCGACGTGCAGGACGTCGCGCTGCGCGACCGGCGCCACCTCTCCGAGGACGGCGTCGCTGATCGTGGTCGCGACGCTCGGCGGCCGAACGGCGTCGGTCGCGAGCCGGCCGGAGCTGATCGCGCGCGGCTTCGCCGGAGCCGGACGAGCCGCTGCTCGAGGAGATGCGCGACGAGGCCGCAGCAGCGTGCTCGACGAGCTGGTCAAGGACAACGTGACCGAGATCAAGCTGCTGCAGGAGCACCTGCACGACGGGCTCGGGCAGCTGATCTACGACCGCACGCGAGCGGCGGCCGATGATCCTTCCCGTGGTGGTCGAGGTATGAGCATCGCTCCGCGCCGAGCCGGGCTGGGCCGACGTGCTGATCGACAACGCGGCCGAGCCGGACACCGCCGACCGGCTGATCCGGCAGCTGAACGCGGCCTCGGCCGCCTCGCTCGCCTTCTGCCGGCTGCTGGAGCGCTGGGGCCGCGGCGACGCCGCTCCTTCCACGCCGGGCGGGCGGCAGGCGGCGCTGCGGCGCGCGGCCGACCGCGCGGAGACCGCGCTCGCCGGGCTCGAGCGGCCGCTCGGGCGCTACCTGCTCGAGCTCGAGCCCGAGCGCGCCGAGGGTCGCTCGCTGGTACGGCGCGCCGGGCGCGGCCGAGCTGATCGAGTGGCAGCCGGTGCTGCACCGCGCCGGCGTGCGCTGCTCGTCGGTACGCGCGTCGCGCAGGCATACCTCGAGCTGGCGGTCTTCCTGCGTGCTCTGGCGGGCCTCGACGACGCGGCCGCGGATCCGCTCGCGCGCCCGACCGCTCGTCGCTCTGGGCCGGCCTGTTCGACCTGCGCGAGAACCTGCTCGGCCGGGCCGTGGACGACCTGCGCGCGCTTGCCGCCTGAGCCGGAGGCGTCGCTGCGATGCCGACCTCAGACGCGCGGGTTTCCGCGTGTCCGTCTGAAATGACCGGTCGACGCGCTGGGGTCGGCGTTGGCTGACCGTCGTCGGGTCCGTCAACCTCGATCTGGTCGCGCGAGCGAGCGCTGCCGCGGGTGGGGAGACGCTCGACCGACGCGACCTTCGCCCGCTATCCCGGGCGGCAAGGGCGCGAACCAGGCGGTCGCCGCCGCCCGCCTCGGGGCGCGCGTGCGGTTCGTCGGCGCGGTCGGCGAGGACGCCTTCGCCGACGAGGCGCTCGCCGGGATGCGCGAGGCCGGGCGTCGACTTCCAGCTCGGGCTGCGGCGACGCGACCGGCGTGGCGCTGATCCTCGTCGACGCCGACGGGCGAGAACGAGATCGTGGTCGCTCCCGGGCGCGAACGCCGCACGGTCGGCCGCGGCTCGAGGCCGGCGGCAACGCGTGCTGTGCCAGCTCGAGGTCGCCGGACGAGACGTCGTCTCGGCCGCGGAGGGCGCCGACCGTTCTTCGCTCAATGCGGCGCCGGCGCGGGCGCGTGCCCGGCCGAAGTGCGTGCGCGCTGCCGAACTCGTGGTCGTCAACCGCTACGAGCTCGAGGCTCGCTCGCCGGAGACGCCGAGTCTGCTGCGCGCTGACGCTGGGCGCGGAAGGCGCGGTCCTGATCGAGGACGGGCAGGAGGTCGCCCGCGCCGCGCTGCCGCGCGGTCGAGGCGGTCGACGGCACGGCCGCCGGCGACGCGTTCACCGCGTGCCTCGTCGTCTCGCTGCTCGAGGAGCCGCGACCGCGCGAGGAGGCGCTGCGCCGCGCCTGCGCGGCCGGCGCGATCGCGCGCCTCGCGCGCTGGCGCGCAGCCGTCGCTGCCGACCGCGGACGGAGGTCGACGCGATACTGCGCGCATGAGCGACGCCGATCATCCTCGACTGCGATCCCGGCCACGACGACGCGATCGCGCTGCTGCTCGCGCTCGGCAGTCGCCGGAGCTCGAGCTGCGCGGCGTCACGACCGTCGCCGGCAACCAGACGCTCGAGAAGACGACCGCCAACGCGATCCGCGTGCTCGAGCTCGCCGGCCGCGCGCGACGATCCCGGTCGCCGCCGGGCGCGGCGCGCCGCTCGTGCGCGAGCCGCGACGTCGCCGCCGACGTCCACGGCGAGACCGGCCTCGACGGCCCCGACTTACCGCCGCCGCAGGCGCGACGCCGTCGCCGCAGCACGCGGTCGACTTCCTCGCCGAGCCGATGCGCGACGGCGCGCCGACGCTCGTCGCCGACCGGCCCGCTGACGAACGTCGCGCTCCTGCTCGCGCTCGCACCCGGACGCCGCGGCCGGAGCGGATCGTGCTGATGGGCGGCGCGATCGCCGAGGGCAACGTCACGCCCGCGGCCGAGTTCAACATCTGGGCCGACCCGGAGGCCGCGCAGCGCGTCTTCGCGAGCGGGCATCGACGTGACGATGGTCGGGCTCGACGTCACTCACAAGGCGCTCGTCACGCTGCACACGCCGACGCAGCTGCGCGGAGCGGGCCGCATCGGCGAGGTCGTGGCCGAGCTGCTCGAGCTTCTACGGCGGCTTCCACCGCGCGGTCTACGGGCTTCGACGGCTCGCCGATCCACGACGCGGTCGCGGTTGCCCACGTGATCGACCCGACGCTGCTGGACGACGCAGCGCCTGAACGTCCGCGATCGACATCGAGTCACGAGCTCTGCCGGGGCCGCACGGTCGTCGACGTCTGGCAGCCGCACCGGCCTCGAGCCGACCGCCAACGTCGCCGTCGGGATCGACGCCTGAGGGCTTCGTCGACCTGCTCCAACAGCGGCGCTCGCCCGGCTAGGCTAAGCGGCCGTGATTGCCGACATCGTCACATTGCTGATCCCGGTCTACATCCTGGTCGGGCTGCTTGCTCCTGCTGGTCGCCCTGAACGTGCTCGCGCGCGTGCAGGGCGGCCGCTACGTGCGCCCGCATGGCGATGGCGCTGATGAAGGTGCCGCTCCTCAAGCGCTGGCTGCAGAAGGCGTCGAAGGCCAACCTCGAGCGCAAGAACCCGGAGCTCGCGAGCGCGATCGCGAAGCTCGAGCGCAGCGGCGTCCAGCACGACCCGCAGAAGGCGCAGGCGGCGCATGTCGCGCCTGAGCGCTGCTGGAGCGCCGCGCCTGGATCGATGCCGCCGGCGAAGAGGGCAGCGATCCCCGAGCCGATGAACCGCCAGCAGCGCCGCCAGGCGCAGAAGCTCAAGAAGCGCCGGTAGCAAAGGGAAGCGCCGCGGCGCGGTCGAAGCAGCAGCGACGATGGCGCGCCGTCGCAAAGCGCACCCTCAGGCCGCGCGTGCCCTCGCGCGTGAAGCGCCGCAAGCGAGGGGCGAAGAAGGCCGAGGGGGCACCAGCATCCCGAGCTGGTCGGGCTCGGCCTGCTCGCGCTGGGCGTGTTCCTCGGCTTCGTCGTCTGGGCGGACTGGAACGGCGGCTACGTCGGCGCTCTGGATCGGGGAGGGCCTCGACGCGGCTGATCGGGAGCGCGACGCTCGGGCTGCCGGCGGCGCTCGCGATCGTGGGCGCGCTGATGGTCACCCGCAGCGACCTCGTCGACGTGCAGCCCGTTCCGTGACCGGGCTGCTTCGTGCTCGCGTGCGGCCTGATGATCACGCTCGGCAAGGACGAGGGCGGCTACGTGGGCACGCTGCTCGGCGGCGGGCCTCGCGCTGGCGATCGGTTCCACCGGCGTCGCGATCGCGGGCATCCTGACGCTGCTCGCGGGCGCCCTGCTCGTGACCGGCGCCTCGGCGGGCGCCATGCTCCGCTCCTCGGGCCGGGCCGTGCACCGCGCAGCACGCAGGACGATCCCGCCGCGCCGGCCTCGAGCCGCGACTGCAGGTGCTGGAGGGCGCTGTCCCGCTCGCCCCGCTCGCGCCGCCGGCCCCGCGCGTACCGCCGGTCGACGTCGTGAACGAGTTTCCCGAGCTGGTCTCCGAGCGCCCGCCCGGCGTTCCCGCAGGAGGATCGGAGCCCGACCAGGAGAGCCTCTTCGACGTCACGGTCGAGGCCGCAGGCCGAGTACCGCCTGCCGGACCGCGACGCTCCTGCGCCGTTCTCGCTCCGGGCGCCGGCCCTGACGCCGACCACTCCGCCCGCGTCGCCGAGGCGCTCGTCCAGACGCTCGCGCAACTTCGGCGTCGAGGCGACCGTCGATCGGCCAGATCTCGGGCCCGCGCGTGACGCGCTACGAGCTCCAGCTCGCGCCCGGGCACGAAGGTGTCGAAGGTCGCCGGCGCTGAAGGACGACCTCTCCTACGCGCTCGCGACGACGGAGATCCGCATCCTCGCGCCGATCCCCGGCAAGCAGGCGGTCGGCGTCGAGGTCCCGAACACTGAGCGCCGAACCTCGTCACGCTCGGCGACATCTACGACGACCTGCCGCCGACCGCGAGCCCGCTCGTCGGTCTGGCTCGGCAAGGACATCTCCGGCAACGCCGTCTGGACCGACCTCGCGCGCATGCCGCACATCCTGATCGCCGGCACGACCGGCTCGGGCAAGTCGGGCTGCATCAACACGATCCTCACCTCGATCCTGCTGCGCTCGACGCCCGACGAGGTGCGGATGATCCTCGATCGACCCGAAGCGGATCGAGCTCAGCTACTACGAGTCGATCCCGCACCTGCTGACGCCGGTCGTCTCGAGCCCGAAGGAGGCGGCCGCGGTCCTCGCGCAACGTCGTCGCCGAGATGGAGCGCCGCTACGAGCGCCTCGTCGGCCGTGCGCGCCCGCAACCTGCCCGAGGCGAACCGCGCCTTCGCGCCCGCGCGGCGAGCAGCCGCTGCCGTACCTGCTCGTCGTGATCGACGAGCTCGCCGACCTGATGATGATCTCGCCGCAGGAGGTGGAGGACGCCGTCATCCGCCTCGCGCAGAAGTCGCGCGCGGTCGGGATCCACCTCGTGCTCGCCACGCAGCGGCCGTCGGTGGACGTGATCACCGGGATGATCAAGGCGAACGTGCCCAGCCGGATCGCCTTCGCCGTCTCGAGCCAGACCGACTCGCGCGTGATCCTCGACCAGGCGCGGCGCCGAGAGCCTGCTCGGCCAGGGCGACATGCTCTTCAAGCCGCTCGGCACGTCGCGCCTGCAGCGCGTCCAGGGCGCGTACGTGAGCGAGGAGGAGATCGCGCTCGATCGTCGAGCAGTGCCGCGCCCAGCGCGAGCAGGAGCTCGACGAGTCGCTGCTGGAGGCGCCCGGAGGCCGGACGCGACGAGGGCGCGGACGACGGACGGGGAGTTCGACCCGGACGAGGATCCGCTGCTCGACACGCGCGATCGAGGTCGTCGTCCAGACGCAGACCGCCTCGGTCTCACTGCTCCAGCGGCGCCTGCGCGGTCGGCTACACGCGTGCCGGCCGCCTGATCGACATGCTCGAGCGCCGGGGCATCATCTCGGGCTACGAAGGCTCGAAGCCTCGGCGGGTGCTGGTTGACGCGTCGTCGCTGCCGCAGCTGAGCGACGTGGCTCCAGGACTCGATACCCGCCAATACCGGCCGTTCGGCCTATGCAATCGGCCTAACTTCGGGTTAGCATCGCTCGTCTTTCAATCTGGTTACGGATTCCAGATTTCTAAATCAGGGAGGGCAAGTGAGGGTTTCACGTCGTATTTCCATCGTTGCCGCGCTGGTTGTGGTGACGGTGCTGGCTGGGCTCGCCGCGCTGGTCGGTAGCAGCTCGAGCCAGGCATCCCCGCAGGCGGCCAAGGCCACGTACCTGGCCACGCTCGTCAGCGACATCGGCAAGTTCAACGACCGTTCCTTCAACCAGTCGCAGAAGGAAGGGGCTGACACGCGCGCACGCGAAGCTGGGCGTGAAGATCAAGGCGCTGCAGTCGAACTCGACCTCGGACTACATCCCGAACCTGACGCAGGCCGTCAGGTCAAAGTCGAACATCATCATCGCGGCCGGCTTCCTGCTCGCCGACTCGACGAACACGGTCGCGAAGAAGTACCCGAAGCTCCACTTCGCGATCACCGACTACTCGGCCAGGGACGCGCCGTTCAGCGGGCGCAAGAACGTCATGGGCCTGACCTACGCGGCCAACGAGTCCGGCTGCCTGGTCGGCGTGCTCGCCGCCAAGATGGCTGCGAAGGCCGGCAAGAAGGTCATCGGCGCTGTCGGCGGTGTGAAGATCCCGCCGGTCGACATCTGGATCGCCGGGTACAAGTTCTGCGCCCAGAAGGCGGTTCCGGGGACGCAGGTCACTGATCGACTACTCGCAGGACTTCGTCGCGGCCGACAAGTGCAAGACGATCGCCGAGAACCATGATCGCCCAGAACGCGCAAGGTCCTCTTCCAGGTTGCCGGTGGCTGCGGCCTCGGCACCCTGAAGCGCCGCGGCCGCCCACATCTGGGGCATCGGCGTCGACAAGGACCAGTACAAGGACGCGGGCCGCGTGCTCACGTCCGGGGTCAAGCGCGTCGACAACGGGCGTCTTCCAGGCAATCGACAAGGCGAAGAACGGTGGGTTCAAGCGCGGCGGCAACGCTGCTCTTCAACCTCAAGAACGGCGGCATGAGCGTCGGCAAGATCAACCCGACCGTGCCGAAGGCGTACATCAAGCTGATGAACACGCTACAAGACGAACATCATCAAGCACAAGCTCAAGGTCCCGGCCAAGCTCTAGAGCGACCTCGAGCCGGTACGACCTGACAGGCGGGCCCACGGGCCCGCCCGTTTCTTGTTAGAACACCGTCGTGGTGCGGATCGCAATCCTCTGTCTGTGTGGCACCGTGGCGCTTCTCGCCGCCGGTTGCGGCGGGGGCGGGAACAAGGCTTCGTCGACGCAGTCCTCGACGCCGGCCGCATCGGACAAGCTGATCGCGCTCATCAGCGACATCGGCAAAGTTCAACGACCGCTCGTTCAACCAGTCGCAGACAGAAGGCCTCGACAAGGCCCAGAACGAAGCTCGGCGTGAAGACCCTGCCGCTGCAGTCGAACTCGACCTCGGACTACATCCCGAACCTCACGACGGCGGTGCGCAGAACGGGCCGCCCTGATCATCTCGGCGGGCTTCCTGCTCGCCGACGCGACAGAGCACCGTCGCCGCAGGAATTCCCGAACCTGCACTTCGCGATCACGGACTACGACGTCGACCGGAACACCGTTCAACGGCCGCAAGAACGTCGAGGGCTCGACCTACGCCGCCAACGAGTCGGGCTGCCTCGTCGGCTACCTGGCGGCCGAGATGGCGAAGAAGCATGGGCGGCAAGCAGGTGATCGGCGCGGTCGGCGGGGTGAAGATCCCGCCGGTCGACATCTGGATCGCCGGCTACCAGTACTGCGCCGAAGCTGTTCAACCCGAAGATCAAGGTGCTGATCGGCTACTCGCGGGACTTCGTCGCGTCCGACAAGTGCAAGACCGTGGCCGAGAACCAGATCTGCACAGGGCGCCCAGGTGCTCTTCCAGGTCGCGGGCGGCTGCGGGCTCGGGACGCTGAAGGCCGCCGACGCCGCCGGAATCTGGGGCATCGGCGTCGACAAGGACCAGTACAACGACGCCAAGCGCGTGCTCACCTCCGGCGTGAAGCGCGTCGACAACGGCGTCTTCCAGCGTCGTCCAAGCAGGTCACCGAGGGCAAGTTCAGGGGCGGCAGCAACCTGCTCTTCAACCTCGAAGAACGGCGGCATGGGCGTCGGCAAGATCAACCCGGCGGTGCCCAAGGCGTTCATCGACAAGATGAACGAGCTCAAGCAGCGAAGATCATCGACGGCGACGTCAAGGTCCCCGCCACCCTGTAGCACCCGTCCGCCGTACCTCCATAGAATCACCCGCGGTGGAAGCCTCGCACGGTCCTCGAGATGCGGGGTGTCACGAAGCGGTTCCCCGGCGTCGTCGCGAACGACCACGTCGACCTCGACTCCTGCGCAGGGCGAGGTGCACGCGCTGCTCGGCGAGAACGGCGCGGGCAAGTCGACGCTGATGAACATCCTCTACGGGCTCTACCAGCCCGGACGCGGGCGAGATCCTGCTGAACGGCAAGACGGTCGTCGTTCAACTCCGCCGAAGGACGCGATCGACGCGCGGGATCGGGATGGTGCACCAGCACTTCATGCTGATCCCGGTGATGACGGTCGCCGAGAACATCGTGCTCGGCAGTCGAGCCGACGCAGGGGCGGCGTGCTGCTCGACGAGCGGCGAGGCCGCGAGCGCGTGCGCGAGCTCTCGGCGCAGTACGGCCTCGCCGTCGACCCGACGGCGCAGGTCGAGGACATCAGCGTCGGCCAGCAGCAGCGCGTCGAGATCCTGAAGGCGCTCTACCGCGGCGCCGACATCCTGATCCTCGACGAGCCGACCGCCGTGCTGACGCCGCAGGAGGCCGACGGAGCTGTTCGCGATCATCAAGAGCGCTGCAGGCGGAGCGGCACGTCGATCATCTTCATCAGCCACAAGCTGAACGAGGTGCTCGAGATCGCCGACCGGATCACGGTCCTGCGCCGCGGCAAGAAGATCGAGACGGTGCCGCGCGAGGGCGCGACCGAGGACGGTCTCGCGCGAGCTGATGGTCGGGCGCGAGGTGCTGCTGCGCGTGGACGAAGCGCCGCCGCAGCCGGGCGACGTGCTGCTCGAGGTGCGGGACCTGCACGTCAACGACGACCGCGGGCTGCCGAGACGGTGCGCGGCGTCTCGTTCGACCGTGCGCGCCGGCGAGATCGTCGGGATCGCCGGGCGTCGACGGCAACGGCCAGAGCGAGCTGATCGAGCGCGATCACCGGCCTGCGCGCACCCGGAGAGCGGCGAGGTCGCCGTTGCCGGTCACGTGGTCTCGCAGCCGAGCGCGCGCGGCGATGCTCGACGCCGGCGTCGGCCACATCCCGGAGGACCGGCAGCGCCGCGGGCTCGTGCTCGAGTTCTCGATCGCCGAGAACATCGCGCTGCACGACTACAGCGACGCCGCCGGCGTCGCGCTGCGGCTGGCTCTTCCCGAGGCGCCTGGTCGAGCGCGCGCGCGCGCTGATCAGGGAGTTCGACGTCCGCGGCGGCGGCCCGCGACACGCGCGCGGCGGCGCTCTCGGGCGGCAACCAGCAGAAGGTCGTCGCCGCGCGGGAGATCGCGCGCGACCCGAAGGTGCTCGATCGCCGCCCAGCCGACCCGCGGCCTCGACGTCGGCGCGATCGAGTACCTGCACCGGCGGCTCGTCGAGGAGCGCGACGAGGGCCGCGCGATCCTGCTGATCTCGCTCGAGCTCGACGAGAGTGCTCTCGCTCTCCGACCGCATCCTCGTCATGTACGAGGGCGAGATCGTCGGCGAGCACGAGCCCGGCGTGACCGAGGAGGAGATCGGCCTCGAGATGCTCGGCGGCCGCCGCAAGGAGACAGCCGCGTGAGCGAGCCGCAGGCGCCGCTCGACGGCCGCTCGTCGCGGCTTGCGCTCTGGCAGCAGCGCGGCGGCGGAATCATCGTCCCGGTGCTGACGGCGATCGCTGGCGTTCCTGATCGGCGGCCTGCTGGTGCTGGCGACGGGCCACAACCCGATCACGGCCTACTGGGACATCATCAACGGCGCCGGCCTGAACTGGCTCGCTCCACCCGACGAACACCGACGTCGCCAACACCGCCGCCTACAACTTCAGCCAAACGCTGCTGCAGACGACGCCGCTGATCCTGACGGGCCTCGCCGTCGCGTTCGCCTTCCGCTGCGGGATGTTCAACATCGGCGGCAACGGCCAGTACCTGGTCGGCCTCTACGTCGCCAACTGGATCGGCATCTCCTTCGTCAACATGACGAGGCCGCCGCACATCCTGCTCGCGGTCGTCGGCGCGGCTGCCGCGGGCGCGATCTGGGCCGGGATCGCCGGCTTCCTGAAGGCGACCACCGGCGCCCACGAGGTGATCACGACGATCATGCTCAACTGGATCGCGCTACTGGATCGGGAGTTACATCTTCCAGCAGGGCGGTCCGCTCCAGGCGCGGCGAACAAGCCGCTCGACATCCCGATCTCCGGCGACGTCGCCCAGAGCGCGAAGCTGCCGGTCTTCTGGGGCGACGCCGACCTCCAGGGCGCTGCACATCGGCTTCTTCGTCGCGATCGGCGCGCTGGTCGTCTTCTGGCTGATCCTCAACCGCACGACGCTCGGCTACGAGGTGCAGCGCGGTCGGCTACAACCCGGACGCGGCTGCGCTACGGCGGGATCAAGGTGCGCACGAACTATGTCCGCGCGATGGCGATCTCGGGCGCGTTCGCCGGGCCTCGCCGGCGGCGCTCGACATGCTCGGCTACCTCTACCACTTCGGCACCACCGACGTCCAGGTCTCGTCGATCGGCTTCCTCGGGATCGCGGTCGCGCTGCTCGGCCGGAACACCGCGCTCGGCGTCGGCCTGGCCGCGCTCTTGTTCGGCGGCCTGCTCTACTGGCACCACGCACGGGCTCCAGTCGGGCGACGATCGACCCGAGCCTCGCCGGCCACCTGACGGAGATGATCCAGGGGCTGGTCGTGCTGTTCGTCGGCGCCGACGTGCTGATCCTCGGCGGTCTGGAACTCGCCGCAGGAAGCTGAAGCGTCAGACAGCGGACTCCTGACCGGGCGCCGCGAGCCGGAGGCGAGCCTCGCCGTGAGCACCTACGTCGGAACTGTCCGCCGCAGCGCGCGCGGCTCGTCGAGCCGACGTCCGTCGGCACGGTCGGCCTGACGCTGGGCGTGCTCGCCTTCGTGCTCGCGATCCCGCCGATCGCGGCGCGCTCACCGCTCTGGCCGGTCGCTCGTCGGGATCGTCGCGATCGCCTGTTCGGGATCGTCGCCGCCAGCCGCGGCGCGCCACCGGGTCGGCTTCGGCGCAATCGCCTCGGGGGTGCTCGGCACCGCGCCTCGCGCGTGCTGGCGACCCAATCGAGCACGGCGCACCTGAACGAGGTCTTCACGGCCAGCCTGATCGCCTCGATGCTCGTCTTCGCCACGCCGCTCACCTTCGGCGCGATCGGCGGGATGTTCTCCGAGCGCTCGCGGCGTCGTGAACATCGGCCTCGAGGGGATGATGCTGATGGGCGCCTTCTGGGGCATCTGGGGCGCCGACAAGACCGGCAGCTGGGTCTGGGGCGTCCTGATCGCGATGGCCTCCGGCGGCGCTGCTCGCGCTCGTCCACGCGTTCTTCGCAATCCACCTGCGCGCCGACCAGATCGTGGGCGGGGTGGCGGTGAACTTCCTCGCGCTCGGGATCACCGGCTACTTCTTCGTCCAGCTCTACCACGGCGAGAACGTCCCGGCCGGGGTCTCGCCAGATCCCGGACGTGCGATCCTCGGCGAAGGACTCGAGCCACGCTTCTTCGGGCCGACTCGATCGGCGACCTCAACCTGATGATCTGGATGCGCGATCCTGCTCGTGCCGCTCTCGTACGTCGTGCTCTTCAAGACGCCGATCGGCCTGCGCATCCGCGCCTGCGGCGAGCATCCGCGCGCGGCCGACACGGTCGGGATCAACGTCTACGCGGTCCGCTACGGCGCGGTCGTCCTCTCCGGGATCCTCGCGGCGATGGGCGGCGCGCTACCTGACCGTCGGCTACGGCGGCGGCACGTTCAACGAGAACATGACCGCCGGGCCGCGGCTTCATCGCGCTCGCGGCGATGATCTTCGGCAACTGGCGGCCGTTCGGCGCCTTCTGCGGCCGCGCTGCTGTTCGGCTTCTCGACCGCGCTCGCGTTCCGTCTGCCGGTGTACTCCGACTCAACGCCGCGACGCTCTTCCAGGCGCTTGCCGTACGTCCTCGACCGCTGATCGCCGTCGCCGGCGTGATCGGCCGGACTGATCCCGCCTGCTGCAGATGGCAAGCCTTACAAGAAGCAGTAGCGCGCGGGGCCGAGAACGACGCGGCGCGCGGCTCGCTCGGTGCTGGCGCTGCTCGGCCTCGCCCTCCCGGTGCGGCCTTCGTGGCCGCCCGGAAGCTGCGAGGGCGTGACGATCGTCCGAGGCGACCGGCGCGACCTGCGCGTCGGCCGTGCTCGGCGGCTGCTGGCGATGCTGGCTGCGCCCGGCGCGAGCTGCGGAACATCGAGCGCACGATCGGCCGTGCTCGGCGCGCAGGGACGGCGCACGGGTCGGCCGGCTGCTGGGCCTGATCTCGCTTGCCATCGGGCTCAGCGGCCGGAATCGCGCTCGGCCGTGCGCCGTGCTCAACGTGATCGGCTGATTCCGGTCCACGGGATCGGGCCTACAATCGCCGTCTCCACGATGTTCGAGATCGGCAACAGCCTGCGCGAGGCGCGCGTCCGCCAGCAGCTCGAGCTCGGCCAGGTCGAGCTGGCGACCAAGATCCGCGCCCGCTACCTGCGCGCGCTCGAGGAGGAGAGCTTCGATGCGCTCCCGGCCGCAGACGTACGTCAAGGGCTTCCTGCGCACCTACGCCGACTACCTCGGCCTCGACGGGCAGCTCTACGTCGACGAGTTCAACTCGCGCTTCGGCGACCGACGGGGACGAGCCGCGCGAGCCGGTCGTTCCGCGACGGACTCGACTGTTCACAGGCACGCACCGACGGCTTCGAGCGGCGCTGGCATCGCCTTCGCGCTGACCGGCGATCGCGCGCGCTGGTCGCGTTCTTCATCGCCGCGCTGAAGTTCAGCAGCCACGACAACGAACCGGATGCCGAACCTCGGCACGACCACGACGTCGCAGTCCGCAGAGGTGCTGCCGGCCGCCACGACCACGCGGCAGCGCAGACGCAAGCCCGTCGTCCGGTCCGCTTGTACGTGCGCGCGGCCAGCGGCAACTGCTGGATGGACGTGCGCAACTGGCTCGGCGAGCGGCAAGACCCGCTTCGCCGGCACGGTCGAGTCAGGGCCAGTCCCATGCCGCTTCGTCAGCACGCCAGCTCTGGATCAACTTCGGCAGCCCGGGAACCTGGCGGTCGCCGGTCAACGGCCAGCGCGTGACGTGCCGGCGGCCAGGCTCGTACGTCTTTACCACGCACGGCTGTCACGTCGCGCGGCCAGCTGAGCCGCCCGCGCGGCGTTCGTCGTCGTCACCGGCAGCGAGCTCGTCCGCGGCGACCGGACGCGACCGCGAACGGCCCGTTCCTCGCCGCGCGAGCTGCTGCGGCTCGGCCTCGAGCCGGCGCGGATCGCGATCGTCGGCGACGACCCGGCCGAGCTCGAGGCGGCGCTGCGCGAGGGCTCGAGGCCGAGCTCTGCTGCGTCTCCGGGCGGCCTCGGGCCGACGCACGACGACCGCACGGTCGAGCTCGTCGCGCGCGCCGCCGGCCGCGAGCTCGTCGTGCGACGAGGCGCTGGCAGGCCGAGATCGAGGCGATCTCGCGCGCGATCGCCGAGCGGCTGCGGCGGCCGTACGCCGACTTCGCAGCAGGGCGTGCGCAAGCAGGCGACCGCTGCCCGAGGGCGCGCTCGTGGTCGGGCTCGCCGGCACGGCGCCGGCACTCGCGCTCGTGCCGAGCGCGAGCGGTCGTCGTCGTCCTGCCGGGCCGCCGCGCGAGCTGCGGCGGCTCTGGCCGCGCGCGCTCGAGATCGGAGCCGGTGCGCAGCGGTGCTCGCGCGCGCGTGCACGCCGAGCGGCGCGTGCTGCGCTTCTACGGCGCGAGCGAGTCGGCGGTCGCGCAGGCGCTCGAGGAGGCCGGGGCGACGGCGACGGCGTCGACGGCGACGATCTGCGCGCGCGACTTCGAGATCCACGTCGACCTGTTCGTCGAGCCGGGCGCGGCGGAGCGCGCGCGACGAGCTCGTGCGCGGGCTCGCGCGAGCGGCTCGGGCAGTACCTGTTCGCCGAGGACGAGCGGCCGGTCGAGGAGATCGTGCTCGATGCTCTGCCGCGAGCGCGGGCTGACGCTCGCGACCGCCGAGTCGTGCACGGGCGGGCTCGTCGCGCGCGCGGCTGACGTCGGTGCCCGGGTCGAGCGACGTCTTCCTCGGCGCGGTCGTGGCGTACGCGAACGAGGTGAAGGCGCGCGAGCTCGGCGTTCCGGCGGAGGCTGCTCGAGCGGCACGGCGCCGTCTCGGCCGAGGCGGCCGCGGCGATGGCGCGCGGGGTGCGCGAGCGGCTCGGCGCCGACGTGGCCGTCGCGGTGACCGGGCGTCGCCGGCCCGGGCGGCGGGACGCCGGAGAAGCCGGTCGGGCTCGTCTACCTGCACGCGGAGACGCCCGGAGCGAGCGCTGCGCGATCGAGCTCGACCTGCCCGGCGACCGCGAGACGATCCGCGCGCGCGCGACCGTCGCGGCGCTCCACCTCGTGCGCACGCTTCTGACACAGAGTCGTGACGAGACACGGCGTGACGGCTGCTGCTAGCGTCGAGGGCGATGAACGACTCCGGCTCTTCTGCGCGCTCCGGCTCCCCGGCGAGACGCGTCGACGGGCTCGGTCGGCTGGCAGCGCGAGCGCGCTGGCGACGTGCCGCGCGTCGGCCTGTCCGCGCGAGCAACCTGCACGTCACGCTCGCGTTCCTCGGGCATCGGCCCGCGCGGCGAGCTCGATGCCGATCGTCGGCGCGCTGCGCGAGGCCGCCGCGGCTGCGGCCGGCCGGAGCTCGGCCGTCCGCGGCTACCGCGAGACGCGCAGCGTCGGCATGCTCGTCCTCGACGACGACGAGCGGCCGCGCGGCTGCGCTCGCCGACGATCTGCACGGAGCGGCTCGAGGCGGCTCGGCGTCTACGAGCGCGAGGCGCGCGACGTGGCTGCCGCACGTCACCGTGCGTGCGCTTCCGCGAGCGGCCGCGGCTGCAGCCGCCGCTTCCGGCGCTGGAAGCCGTTCGTGCCGTCCGACGCTGCTGTTTACCTGTCACGGCTGCGCCCCGGTGGGGCGCAGTACGAAGTCCTCGAATCGGTGGCAGCTGGGAGGTAGATGAAGGTGGATCGCGAGCAGGCTCTCGACACCGCGCTCGGCCAGATCGAGCGGCAGTTCGGCAAGGGCTCGGTCATGAAGATGAGCGACCGCGCCGCAGGTCGTCGGTCGGCGCCGTCTCGACCGGCTCGCTCTCGCTCGACCTCGCGCTCGGGATCGGCGGGCTGCCGCGCGGCCGCATCGTCGAGATCTTCGGCCCGGAGTCGTCGGGCAAGACGACGCTCGTCTACCACGTGATCGCCGAGGCGCAGCGCCGCGGCGGCATCTGCGCCTTCATCGACGCCGAGCACGCGATGGACCCGACGTACGCGAAGCGGATCGGCGTCAACATCGACGACCTGCTCGTCTCGCAGCCCGACACGGGCGAGCAGGCGCTCGAGATCGCCGAGCTGCTGATCCGCTCCGGCGCGCTCGACGTCGTCGCGATCGACTCGGTCGCGGCGCTGACGCCGAAGGCCGAGATCGAGGGCGAGATGGGCGACTCGCACGTCGGCCTCCAGGCGCGGCTGATGAGCCAGGCGCTGCGCAAGCTCGCCGGCACGCTCAACCGCACCGACACGATCTGCCTCTTCACGAACCAGCTGCGCGAGAAGATCGGCGTCATGTTCGGCAACCCGGAGACGACCCCGGGCGGCCGGGCGCTGAAGTTCTACTCGTCGGTGCGGCCTCGACATCCGCCGGATCGAGACGCTCAAGGACGGCGTCGAGGCGATCGGCAACCGCGTGCGCGTGAAGGTCGTGAAGAACAAGGTCGCGCCGCCGTTCAAGCAGGCCGAGTTCGACATCATCTACGGCACCGGGCATCTCCTGGGAGGGCACGGTCCTCGACGTCGGCGCTCGAGCGGAAGGTCGTCCAGAAGTCGGGCTCGTACTTCAGCTTCGAGCGACGAGCGGCTCGGCCAGGGCCGGCAGAACGCGACCGCGTTCCTGCGCGAGCACCCGGACGTGACGCAGCAGATGCTGCCGCGGCTCCAGGCGCTCGTCGGGCCCGGACCAGGTCGTCTCGGCGCGCCTGCTGCCCGAGTCGGCGCGCCGGAGCCGAACGGCAAGCCCGCGCCCGAGGAGGCGGAGGAGAGCCGAGGCCGCGCCCGAGGCAGAGGCAGAAGCAGGTCGCCTCCAAGACCTAGGTGGAGCCGATGCCCGCGCACCGAGGCGCTCGCAGTCGCCACCGACGCGCGCTGGCGAGGCGCGAGCACTCGCAACGGAGTCTGCGCGAGCGGCTGCAGCGCGCGGGCGTCGACCGCCGAGACGCGGAGGCCGTGGTCGAGGAACTCCGGCGACGCGAGGCTCGTCGACGACGCGCGCTTCGCCGGAACGAGCGCGCGGGCGTTGGCTGAGCGGGGTGAAGGGCGACGCGGCGATCCGCTTCTGACCTCGAAGCGGCGCAGGCGTCCGGCACCGCCGAGATCGAGGCGGCGCTGGGCGACCTCCGAGCCCGAACGCGAGCGGGCCGAGCGCCATCGTCGCGCGCCGCGGGCGACGCCCGGCGACCGCCCGGCTGCTGGCCGGACGGGGCTTCGACGAGGAGCTCGTGGCGGCACGTCGTTGCGGCAGAGGCGTGAGCGAGCGTTAGGATACGAGATGCTTCATCCGACGTTTTGCCTGCATCTAACGCGTTTCCGAATCGGATCGAATGACCTTCCTACGAGACCACCACGAGCGCGAGAGGAGGCGATCTGACGGCGCCGACGTCTGACGCTGAACTGCCAGGCGAGGGCGCGCGCGCCCTGCACGCCCGATTCTGAGCACGTTCCCGGTGCAAGCGGTGCCGGATGAGCACCGCGTACTGGCGCGGACAACGGTTCCCGGCCGAGGCCCCCGGCCCGGCCCGACAGTGGGAGCGTGCATGGTCGTCGTCATCGGGATCGTGATCGGCCTCGCGGTCGGAGCCGGCCTTGCCTTCCTGTCGCTCTACGCCTTCGCCGGCTCACGGCTGGCGCGCTGCGCGCCGAACGCGCCAGCTGCTCGTCAGCGAGGCAAGCGCGTGACGTACGCCGCGAGGCGACGCTTGCGCGAGAGGCGCAGATCGAGGCGCGTGAGGACGTCGGTCCGGCTGCGCGCCGAGATCGAGCAGGAGGTCGCCGCAGCGGCGCACGGAGACTCTGAAGATCGAGGAGCGCGTTCTCGGCGAAGGAGGAGGACATCGACCAGAAGCTGACCGAGCTCACGCGCCGCGAGCAGGGCGTCGCCGACCGAGAGGTGCACACCGAAGCAGCTCCAGGAAGAGCTCAAGGAGACGCGCGACGTCGCAGCGTCGCGGAGCTCGAGCGGATCTCGGGCATGACCGTCAACGAGGCGAAGGCGCATCCTGCTCGAGCGCTCGGAGGAGCTCGTCCGCCACGAGCTCGCCCGCCAGCGTGCGGCAGGCTCGAGGAGGAGGCGCGCGCCGAGGCGAAGCGCCGCGCCCGCAACCTCGTCGCCGACGCGCTCCAGCGGGTCGCCGCGAGCCACGCCGCCGAGACGACCGTCTCGCTGATCGAGCTCCCGTCCGACGACATGAAGGGCCGGATCATCGGCCGCGAGGGCCGCAACATCCGCGCGCTCGAGCACCTGACCGGCGTCGACGTCATCATCGACGACACGCCGCAGGCGGTCGTGCTCTCGTCGTTCGACGGCATCCGGCGCGAGGTCGCGCAAGCTGACGCTCGCGAAGCTGATCGAGGACGGGCGCATCCACCCGGCGCGGATCGAGGAGATGTACTACCAGTCGAAGGCCGGAGATCGAGGACACGATCCGGCAGGCCGGCGAGCAGGCCGTCTTCGAGGCCAACTGCGGCGAGTTCCACGAGGAGCTCGTCAAGATCCTCGGCCGGCTGCGCTTCCGCACGAGCTACGGGCAGAACGTGCTCAAGCACACGCTCGAGGTCGTGCACCTGGCGGGGATCATGGCCGCCGAGCTGCGAGGCGAGCGTCAAGACGGCGCAAGCGCGCGCGCGCTGCTCCACGACCTCGGCAAGGCGCTGACGCACGAGGTCGAGGGCTCGCACGCGCTCATCTCGGCGCAGTACGCGCGCCGCTACGGCGAGTCGCCGCGCGGTCGTGCACGCGATCGAGGCGCACCACTACGAGGTCGAGCCGCAGACGGTCGAGGCGGTGCTGCTGATCGCCGCCGACGCGATCTCCGCCTCGCGCCCGGGCGCGCGCGGCGAGAGCCTCGAGCACTACATCAAGCGGCTCGAGGCGCTCGAGGAGCTCGCGCCGCCCAGCACGACGGCGTCGAGAAGGTCTACGCGCTGCAGGCCGGCCGCGAGATCCGCGGTGATCGTCAAGCCGCAAGGAGGTCGACGACGACGGCGGCCGTGCTGCTCTCGCACGAGATCGCCCGCGAGATCGAGGACCAGCTCGAGTACCCCGGCCAGATCAAGGTGACCGTGATCCGCGAGTCGCGCGCTATCGGGTTCGCGAAGTAGTCCGGACTGGCGAGGAGCGGGGCGGGCAGCGCCCCGCTCGCCGCTCGCTCACTTGATCTTCAGCACCGCGTACAGCGCCGGCGCAGAGCCGCCGAAGAGGCACGCACGAGTACCGTGTAGAGCTGGCCGCTCGCTGCGCGTTCGACGGACGGCCAGGTTGCAGACGTACTGCCCGTCGCCCTCGCGCACGACGCCGCTCGTGTCGGCGCTCGACGCGCTGTCGGGGACGACGTAGCTCGGAGTCGCCGGGGTCGACGCTCGGTCGAAGTCGCCGGCCCGGGCGAGATCGCGGGCTGCAGGCCGCTCGGGAACCCGTCGCAGCCGACCGCGATCTTCACGGGACGACCGGCCGCGCTGCACGACGTTGTACGCGCCCGCCTGCAGCGGCGGGATGACACTCGCGCCGTAGACGTGCACCGCCGGCGACGTGGCGGGTCAGAGACGCCGCCGTCCTTGTCCTGCGCCTTCGCGGACGACCGTGTACGTCCCGCACGCCGAGAACGACGTCGTGAACGGGCTTGCCCGAACGGGCCGAAGCCCGACCCGGTGTCGAACGACCACGCTGAAGCCGGCCGCCTGGTCGACGGCGGACGGGTCGGTCGCAGAGCCCGGTGAAGTTCACCGGCCTGGCCCACCAGCGCGTTCAACGGGCTCGCGCCCAGCGAGGCGATCGTCGGCGCGAGGTTCCGACGTTCACCGTTGCCTGCGCCACGTCGGAGGCGCCCGCCATCGTCGGTCACGCGCACCTTCACAGTCGGGACTGGACGGCCCGTCGGCGCCGAAGAACGAGACCGACTGGCCCGGGGTCTCGAACGAGCCGTTGCCGTCGAGATCCCATGCGTACGTGAGCGGGTCGCCTTCCGGGTCGGCTCCCGCTCGCGGTCAGCGTCACCGACGAGCCCTCGTCCACGGCGTACGGCTCCACCGCGCCGCGCCGACGGGGCGTCGTTCAGGAGCGCGCACGACCGGACGGGTCGTGGTCGGAGGCCTGGTCGAAGAACTCCGCGTTCACGTGCACCGGGTCGAAGACGAACGAGCCGTCGCAGAACAGCGGCCCGCTGAACATGATGTGGTCGAGCACCTGGGCGTTGCCCTCGAACTCGTAGCTGTAGCGCTCGTTCAGCGGCAGGGTGTCTCGATCAGGTCGCGGTCAGGCCCGCGTCCTCGAGGATCTGCACCGGTCGGCGAGAACTGGAAGTCGTTCAGGTCGCCGAGGACGACGACGTTCGCGCTCGGGTCGGCCGGCGAGATGTCGCCGACGAAGTCCGCGCACGAGCGTCGCCTGCTGGTGCCGCTGCGTCTCGGTCGAGCTCGGTCGGCGGCTGGAAGCGGCCGCAGCAGCGGGTCGTCGCCGCCCTTCGAGTTGAAGTGGTTCGACGATCACGAACAGCTGGTGGCCGTGGTACGTGAACTCGGCCGCCAGCGGCTTGCGGCTGGCGTTCCACGCCGGCGTCGCCCGGCGTCGATTCGGCCGGGGCTGTACTGAGAGCTGTGTCGACGCTCCGGAGCCGACGACCGCGCGTTCGGCGTCGTCGAGTCGCCGCCCGGCCGGTCGACGAACGCGAGGCCGCGGTCGGTGCGGAAGAGGATCACCGACGCGGATGTTCCCGCCCGGCTGCGCCGCCGTCCTGGTTGTCGACCGGGTCGATCTGCCGCCAGTCGTAGGTCGGCCCGCCCGCCGCCGAGATCGCGTCGACGAGCCGCGTCGAGCGTCTGCGATCGCGTCGACGACCGGTGTTCCCGGTGGCCCGTCGACGCCGTTGTTGTCCTGCACCTCCTCGACCGGCCGAGCAGGTCGGGCGCGCGAGGTTGTTGACGATCAGGTTCGCCGAGCGCGTCGAACTTCGACTGCGGGCTCGGTCCCGGCGAGGTTCTCGACGTTGAAGGTCGCGATCGCGAGCTCGCCCGCGGCGACGGGCGCCGTCGCCTCGCGCGTGACGCCGTTGTGCGCTGACGACCGGCTGCGAGCGTGACCTCGAGGAACGAGTTGCCGAAGTTGTAGTCCATGATCCCGACGATCGCGCCGTGGTAGTGGTCGCCGACCACGTTCGCAGGCTGGACCGGCGAGTCAGGTCGTCGAGCGATCGACGCGCTCCGGGTTGCCGTCGCCCGGGCTGAGCAGGAGGCCGCCGCGGTAGGTGCGGACGGAGGCGTTCGCGCCGTCGTCGCCGACGACGGAGGTCTCGCCGAAGTCGGTCGCCGTCGGGCTCGACCGCGACCGCGTCGTTCAGCTGGACGCGCATGCCCTCGAGGCTCTCGCAGAAGTCGAGGCCGTCCTCGGCCGGGTCGAAGACGCTGCCGCGTCTCGACGCTACGCCGGTCGCGTCGTCCTCGATCACCGTGTCCGGCGGCACGCGCCCGCCGTTGCCGATCACGACGTGGCGCCGGCAGCGCGTTACCGGTGGAGAGCACCGAGATCGCTGGGCGAGGTCGAGCTCGGTCGTCGTCAGGTTGCCGTGCGTGGCGCCGCCGGGGCGGAACTCCTGCACGCGACCGGTCGCTGCTCACCTGCGTTGCCGACGGTCGCCGCGGCAGACGGCACGGAGCTCGTGAAGACGAAGATGCCCTCCGAGGTCGCGTCGTCGGCGTCGGGATTCGGATCCTGCATCCAGAAGCCGTTCGACGTCCGGGCCGTCACGATCCCGAGCACCCGCACGGTCTGGCCGGCATAGGGCGAGAGGTGGTGTCGCGCCCTGGACGGTGTGGATCGCCAGCGCCGGCATGCATCGTCGCGAAGCTGAAGGCGTAGTCCGCGTCCATCGTTGTCCGGCGGGTCGGTGGTGTCCGGTCGGCGACGTTCGCCGCGAACGATCGTGACGTCGCACGACTCGCCCTCGGCGAAGTCGGTGTCCGGATCGAGCGTGAAGCGTCGTCAGGCCGCCCGAAGACCGCCTGGCCGTGTCGGTGCCGCTCGACGTGCAGGAGATCGCGAACCACGAGCCGGAGACGTTCACGGGCTCGTTGAAGGTGACCGTGATGTTCGCGTCTGCAGCGCACGCCGCCCGCGCCATTCGACGGCGAGGTCGAGGCCACCGCAGGCGCGGTGTCCGTCGGGCAGAGGATGGATGGTCGAGACGGTGTTGTCGGGGAGACGGCGCGCCGGCCGTGAAGTCGTTGCCGTTGTTGTCACGTGTCCACGCAGCCAGTCGGCGTTTCGCAGCGCCGAGGTCGTGTTCGAGAGCGTCGGCGCGGGCGAGCCCCTCGAAGAAGTTCGCGCCGTCGTAGCCGACGAGGTCGACGATCCGACGCGAGCTGCGCCGCGCTGCACGGCGCAGAGCCGCCGTTGCACGTAAGCCCGGTCGAGTTGTTGACGAGGACGACCTTGCCGCCAGTGGCCGACATGTTCACGGTGCCGACCTCGTCGGGAGTCTGGCGAGCGCGGCTCCGGTCGTGCCGCCGGCCTGCGCGACGCGAGGACGTGCTCGGCCTGGGATGCAGCACGCGCCGTGAAGCGTCCCGTCACCGGGTTGGAGCCGAAGTTCCACCAGCGTCGCCGGAGTCGCGCTGGCGTACTGGCCGACCAGCCGATTGATCAGCCAGCGATCGACATCGCCGACGGTTGAACAGCGGGTCGACGAAGTCAGCTCCTGTGCACGGCGCGCCGGTGTTGCCGCCGCCGCCGTAGACCTGCCAGCTGACGACGATGTTGCCCGCGGGAGCTCCCGGCCGGTCCCGCCAGCGCCAACATCGTCACCTACGCGACCACGCACGCAGCCGCAAGCCTTCGGCCTACGCCTCGCATTCGACGCCTCCTCAGCAGAGATCTCCCTGACGACAGGGCTCTACGCGCCACTGCCGCGTCTTCGGTGTCTACAGATTCGGCGCTGGTGACGAAGTTGTTACGACTGCGCTGGCGCGGCGAGCGCTTCTCCTGACGCTCCGCGAGGCTGCGTGCTCAGAGGTCGGACGAAGCTAGCGCTACGTCGACGAAGCTGAACGCCATGTCGAGGACTTCGCCAAGCGCGAGCAGGCGCTCGGGAGCTGACCCGTCCCAGCGCGGCGACCAGATCGTCGCCGCCTTACGGCCGCGATCGCCGAGCCGATCAAGGGCTGCAGGCGCCGCCGGAGCTTGCGCCGCAGGCGGCGCGCCTGCGAGCCTCGTGCGGCAGCAACACGACGTGCTGAAAGCGTCCTCGCCGACGCAGGTCGCAACCGGGGACGTCACACGCTTGGCGGCGTCTGTCGGTCGAAACCAGCAGCTGAACCGTCAGGCGGGCGAGATCGCGAACAGGCTTCCACGCCGGGTGCCCCGCACGAGCTCGGGCTGAGGCGAGGCTAGGCCTGCCGCCGTGCGCAGCTACCACGTCACGACGTTCGGCTGCCAGATGAACGCCCACGACTCCGAGCGGATCAAGGGCATGCTCGAGGAGCTCGGGCTCGGCGAGGCGCGCGTCGCAGGACGAGGCGGACGTGCTCGTCTTCAACACCTGCACGATCCGCGAGAAGCCCGACACAGCGCTTCGCCGCGCACCTCGGCGACGCGCGCGCGCTGAAGCGAGCGCGACCCGGAGACGGTGATCGCCGTCGGCGGCTGCTACGCCGAGGCGCAGCGCGAGCGGCTCTTCTCGCTCTACCCGTACGTCGACGTCGCGTTCGGGCCGGGCTCGATCCCGCACCTCGGCGACGTGGCTCGGCGCGGGCGGCGAGGGCGTCGCGCGCGGCGCGTTCGGCATCGCCGAGGAGCGCGCTTCGCCGGCCGACCTGCCGCTCCACCGCGAGCGGCCGCTTCCAGGCCTGGGTGCAGATCTCGATGGGCTGCAACTCGGTCTGCTCGTACTGCATCGTGCCGTCGGTGCGCGGCCGCGAGGTCAGTCGCGCCGGCCGGGCGAGATCCTGGCCGAGGTCGAGCGCGCTCGCGCGCGAGGGCGTCAGCGCGAGGTGACGCTGCTCGGCCAGAACGTGCAACTCCTACGGGCCGCGACGTCGGCAGCGCACGGTTCGCGCGAGCTGCTGCGCGCCGTGCGACGCGGTCGACGGGATCGAGCGGATCCGCTTCACGAGCCCGCACCCGAAGGACTTCCGCGCGCCGGTGATCGCGGCGATGGCCGAGTGCGCCGCCGTCTGCGAGCACGCGCACCTGCCGCTGCAGTCGGGCTCGACGCGCGTGCTCAAGGCGATGCGGCGCACCTACTCGCGCGAGCGCTACCTGCGGCTCGTCGGCGAGCTGCGCGCGGCGATCCCCGACCTCGCGCTGACGACCGACCTGATCGTCGGCTTCCCGGGCGAGACCGAGGCGGACTTCGGGAGACGCTCGAGCGTCGTCGAGGAGGTCGGCTACGACGGCGCCTTCACGTTCGTCTACTCGCCGCGCGCGCGGCACCGAGGCCGCCGTCGATGCCGGACCAGGTGCCGGAGGAGCTCAAGCGCGAGCGGATCGAGCGGCTGGTCGAGGTCGTTCAGCGCGTCGCCGCGAGCAGCGCAACCGCGAGCGCGTCGGCGCGCGTCGAGGAGGTGCTCGTCGAGGGGCCGAGCCGCACCGACGCCGACGCTCCGCCGCGGCCGCACACGCCGCAACACGACGGTCAACTTCTGCCGGCACGGCCGCAGCCGGAGAGCTCGTTCCGGTGCGGATCGAGGAGCGCGACCTCGACGACGCTCGAGAGCGTCGCAGCTCGCCGCCGTTGCCAGCGTAGTCCAGCGACCTCGCTCTGGGACGGCCGCTTCAACGTCCGCGAGCTCGGCGGGCATGCCGACCGCGGACGGCGGCGAGACTCGCTTCGGCTCGGTCGTGCGGGCCGACAGCGTCAGTCAGCTGAGCGAGGCCGGGCTGGCGCGCGCTCGTCGACAGCACTGGGATCCGCACGGTGATCGATCTCGCGCGGCGACCACGAGCGCGGAGGACGACCCGCCTCGCCGAGCTGCCGGTCGACGTCGTGCACGTGCCGTTCATGGAGGCGAAGCGAGGCGGAGTGGGAGGAGATCGCGGAGCGAGATCGAGGCCGCTGCCGCAGCGGCGGCGCGTCGACGTAGCGCACGTCTACCGCAGCGACGTCGTACCTGATCTTCCTCGAGCGCTTCCGGGACAACGTCGCCGCCGCCGTGCGGGCGGTCGCGCGCGCGCCGAGGGTGGCGTCGTCATCCCACTGTGTCGGCGGCAAGGACCGGACGGGCCTGCTGGCCGCGTTCCTGCTCCACCTCGCGGGCGTGCGCCGACGGAGAGATCGCCGCCGACTACGCGCTCAGCGAAGAGCGCCTGCTGCCACGCCACGAAGGCCTGGTTCGCGGCGGCCGAGGACGGAGGAGGAGCTCGAGCGCCTGCGCCGGATCGCCCAGACACCGGCGAGCGCTCGATGGAGGGCGTCTTCGCCGGAGCTCGGGCGGCGCTACGGCGGCGTACGAGGCGTGACCTGCGCGACGCCGGCGTGCGCGCAGCCGGTGAGCTCGAGGCTCGCCCGCGCTCGGCTCCGTGGCTGCACGTCCTCGCGATCTTCGGGCCGACTGCCTCGGGCAAGAGCGCCGTCGCCCAGGAGGTCGCCCGCCTGATCCCGGCCGAGCTCTGTCTCCGCCGATGCGATGCAGGTCTACCGCGGGCTGCCGCATCCTGACCAGCCAGTCGACGCCCGGCTCGGTCGGGTACCTCGGCCTCGACGAGGAGGGCTCGGTCGCGCGACTACTGGCGCCTGTGCCCACGCCGACGGTGGACGAGATCCTCGCCGCCGGCCGGACGCCGATCGTCGTCGGCGGCACCGGGCTCTACCTGCGCGCGGCCCTCGCCGAGCTCGAGCTGCCGCCGCCACCCGCGCCCGGGAGCCCGCGAGCGACTGGAGAGCCTCTACGACGAGCTCGGGCCGGAGGCGGCGCTGCAAGCTGCTCGCCGGAGCGCGATCCGGCCGCCAGCGGCCGCCGTGCACGCGAACGAGCCGCCGGCGGGTCGTACGCGCCCTGGAGCTGGCCGAGGCTGGGTCGCAGTCCTGCGCCCGGGCGGACCGGCTCTGGAGCGGCGAGACGCGGCACCCGACGCTGATCGTCGGCCTCGACGTTCCCGCCGACGAGCCTCGGCGCGGCGCATCGATGCAGCGCACCGAGGCGATGTTCGAGCGCGGCGTGGAGGAGGAGGTGCGCGCGTGCGCTCGCCGGGCCCGATCTCGCCGACCGCGCGCACGATCCACGGCCTGCGCCGACGTCGCCGAGCTCCCGCGCGACGGGCGGTCGCGCGTCGCGACCCGGACGCGCCGCTATGCCGCCTACCAGCGGAAGTGGATGCGGCGGATCCCCAGGACTCGTGCCTGCCTCGACGGCACGCCGCCCGCCGCGCCGAGGTCGCGCAGGAGATCGTCACCCAGCTTGGTAGCGTGGCCGGGTGAAGCTCTCGAAGTGGCATGGCCTCGGCAACGACTACCTGCTCGTCGAGCGGGCTGCGCTTGCCGCGTCCCGCTGACGCCCGAGCGGGTGCAGCGGCTCTGCGACTACCACTTCGGCGTCGGCTCGGACGGGATCCTCGAGGTCGTCTCGGCGGACAGCGACACGCGCCGGAGGTCGTGATCTGGAACCCGGACGGCTCGGTCCGCGGAGCTCTCGAGGAACGGCACGCGGATCGCCGCGCGTTGGCTCTGCGCGCGCGAGGCGGCGCCGACGAGCGTGCAGCATCGCTCGTCGGCCCGCAGCGTGGTCGGCGCGACGATGCGCGAGCGAGCGACGAGGTCGAGCATGGAGATGGGCGCCGTCGAGGTCGCGCGAGCCGGAGACGATCGACGTCGGCGGCGAGCCGGTCGAGCTGACGCCGGTCTCGGTCGGCAATCCGCACGCGGTCATCCGGCGCGATCGGACACGCGCCGAGCTTGCTGCGGCTCGGCCCGCTGGTCGAGAACCACGAGCGCTTTCCCGAGCGCACCAACGTCCAGCTCGTCCGGGTCGACGGGCGAGCACGACATCGCGGTCGGCGTCTGGGAGCGCGGGGCGGGGAGACGCTCTCCTCGGGCACGAGCGCGGTCGCCGCCGGCGCGGCGCTGCGTCGCCAACGGCTGGTGCGAGAGCCCGGTGACGGTGCACCTCGCGGGTGGCGACCTGCTCGGTCGAGCTGCGTGACGGCGACGCGCGACGCTGACCGGCCCGGCGGAGGAGATCTGCATCGTCGAGCTCGCCGAGGAGTTCCCGCTGTGAGGTTCGCGCGCAGCGGCTGCGACGCGCGTGCCGCCGTACCTGTTCGCCGAGCTCGAGCGGAAGATCGCCCAGAAGCGGCGCGAGGGCGTCGACGTGATCAGCCTCGGGATCGGCGACCCGGACCTGCCGACGCCGCAGGTGGTGGTCGACGCGCTGGCCGAGGCCGCCGCGACCCGCGCACGCACCAGTACCCGACCAACCACGGCTCGGACGAGCTTCGCGAGGCGGCGCCGGCTTCTACCGCGAGCGCTTCGGCGTCGAGCTCGACCCGAGCCTCGAGATCGTGCCGCGCGCTCGGCGGCAAGGAGGCGGTCGGCCACATCGCCATGGCGCTGCTCGACCCGGGCGACATCGTGCCTCTCGCCGGATCCGGGCTATCCGCCGTACACGTCCGGCCCGCTGTTCGCCGGCGCCGAGGTGTACTACCTGCCGCTGGAGGCCGAGCACGGTTTCCTGCCCGACCTCGACGCGATCCCGGCCGACGTGCTCGCGCGCGCGAACCTGCCTCTTCCTCGACTACCCGAACAACCCGACCGGCGCAGTCGTCGCGCCCGGCTACTTCGAGCGCGCGGTCGAGCTCGCGCGCGCGCGAACGACCTGGTCGTCGTCCACGACAACGCCTATTCCGAGCTCTGCTTCGACGGCTACGCGCGCCGAGCTTCCTCGAGACGCCGGGGCGAAGGAGGTCGGCGTCGAGGTCTTCTCGCTCTCGAAGGGCTGGAACATGACCGGCTGGCGCGCCGGCCTGGTCGCGGGCAACGCCGGAGGTGGTCGAGCGCTACCGGCAGCTGAAGACCAACCTCGACTCGGGCATGTTCGAGGCGGTCCAGCATGCCGACCGCGGTCGCGCTGACCGACGCGCGCGAGCTTCCCGCGCGAGATGTCGGCGGTCTACGAGCGGCGTCGCGACCTGCTGGCGCGAGGCGCTGGCCGCGATCGGCCTCGAGGTCGACCCGCCGCAGGCGACGCCGTACTTCTGGGTGCGCGTGCCCGATGGCCACGACTCCGGCCTCGTTCACGGAGCTGGTGCTCGAGCAGGCGGGTGTGGTGATCTCGCCGGGCCCGTCGTTCGGCCCGAGCGGCGAGGGCTTCGTCCGGCTCTCGCTCACCGTTCCCGACAGCCGGCTCGACGAGGCGGCACGGCGAATCCGAGTCCCTCGCTGCGGGCGCGGCATAATCACAGCGTGACGAACCGTCAGCCCGATCCTGCGCCGGGCGCGGAGCCGCGAGCGCGGGTTCGTGCTCGCGCGTCGCCCAGGGTGTCGACCCGTGTCCTCGGCGAGCTCCGCGAGCTGGCGCGTACCGCGCGGCGTCGAGCCGGTCGGCCGAGCTCGTCCAGCACCGCGCGCGGCCCGACCCGCGCACCTACGTCGGCAAGGGCAAGCTCGAGGAGCTGAAGCAGGCGTTCGCGCGACGCCGGCGCCGAGTCGCTGATCGTCGACGACGAGCTCGACGCCGGCGCAGCAGCGGCGCGCTCGAGGACGCGCTCGCAGGCGCGCGTCGTCGACCGCACGCAGCTGATCCTCGACATCTTCGCCCAGCACGCCGTCAGCGCCGAGGGCAAGCTCCAGGTCGAGCTGGCGCAGCTCGAGTACAACCTGCCGCGCATGCGCGGCATGTGGCAGCACCTCGAGCGGCTCGGCGGCGGCGTCGGGACGCGCGGCCCGGGCGAGATCGCAGCTCGAGACCGACCGCCGGCTGGCGCGCCGCCGCGTCTCGCTGCTCAAGCGCCGGCTGCAGCGAGCTCGGCAAGCAGCGCGACGACGCGGCGCAAGGCGCGGCGCGCGCTCGGAGACGCCCGACGATCGCGCTCGCCGGCTACACGAACGTCGGCAAGTCGACGCTCCTGAACGCGCTCACCGGCGCCGGACGTCTCGGTCGACGACCGCCTGTTCGAGACGCTCGACCCGACGACGCGCGGCTTCGAGCACGACGGCCGGCGCTACCTCGTCACCGACACGGTCGGCTTCATCCGCCGGCTGCCGCACCAGCTCGTCGAGGGTTTCGCCGCCACGCTCGAGGAGACGCTCGTCGCCGACCTCGTCCTGCACGTCGCCGACGCCTCGCGCGCCGACGAGCGAGCTCGACGAGCATGCTCGACGCGGTCGACGTCGGTGCTCGGACGAGATCGGCGCGGGCGAGCTGCCGCTCGAGCTCGTGCTGAACAAGGTCGACGCGCGTCGACCCGCTGCGGCCGCCGGCGGCTCGCGAACCGCTTCCCGGACGCGCTGCAGGTCTCGGCGCGGACGGGCGAGGGCCTCGACGAGCTGCGCGCAGCGCATCGCGGAGCGCTTCGGCGACCGCTTCGAGGCCGTGCGGCTGCTCGTGCCGTACGACGAGGGCGCGCAAGCTCGCCGAGCTGTACGCGCTCGGCGCGCCGATCGACGAGCGAGTCGACCGGCCGCGAGGGCGTGCTCGTGCGCGCTCGGCTGCCGCGGCGCGAGCTGCGCCGCTTCGCGCCGTTCCTGGTCGCCGAGCGCCGCCAGGCGACGCGTCCGAGCCGCGTGATCGAGCTCCCGATCCAGCGGCTGCGCGCCGGACGCGAGTCGCTGCCCGAGCGCGCGTACGCGGGCGACGCCGGCCTCGACCTCGCCGCCTGCGAGCGCGCACGAGCTCGGACCCGGGGAGCGGGCGCTCGTCGGCACCGGCGCTCGCCGTCGCGATCCCCGAGGGCTACGCGGGCTTCGTGCAGCCGCGCTCGGGCCTCGCCGCGCGGCACGGGATCACGATCGTGAACACGCCCGGGCCTGATCGACGCCGGGCTACCGCGGCGAGCTGCAGGTCGATCCTGCTCAACACCGACCCGCGCGAGGCGTTCGTGGTCGAGCCGGGGATGCGGATCGCCCAGCTCGTCGTGCTCGCCGGTGCCCGAGCGTCGAGCTCGTCGAGGTCGACGAGCTGCCCGCGAGCGAGCGCGGCGTCCGCGGCTTCGGCTCGTCGCGGGCCGCGTGATGGCGACCGAGCCGCGCATCCGCGTCTCGGCGCATCCTGCGCTGGCAGGCGACCGCGATCCTGCTCTGCCGGCACGAGAAGCGCGGGCAAGGAGTACTGGCTGCTGCCCGGCGGCGGCGTCGACTCGGGCGAGAGCCTCGTCGACGCGCTGCGCCGCGAGCTCGCCGAGGAGGTCGGCGATCGACGACGGCCGTGCCGGTCGAGGGCCCGGTCGCGATCGTCGACTCGATCGCGCCGGTCCGCAGCTTCGCCGCGAAGCACGTCGTGCACATCATCTTCGCCGGCGACCTGACCGGGCGGTCGCTCGAGCAGGTCACCTCGCACGACGCCGCCGTGCGCGGCCACCGGCTCTTCGGCGCCGAGCGAGCTGGACGAGATCGTCCTGCACCCGCCGATCCAGCGCTTCCTCGCAGCGCTGGACGCCCGGCGATCCCGCGGTGTACCTCGGCGCGCTCTGGGTCGCCTTAGAACGCGCGCCGCCTCGCGAGTCGCGCGCGCTCGGCTGAGACCGCGTGCGCCTCGCCCTCGAGCTCGTCCGGGAGCGGCTCCGAGCTCGGGCGGTCGCCGCCCAGTCGGTGCGCGAGCGCCTGGGCGAGCAGCCAGTCGGCGAGCCACGGGTTGCGCGGCAGCAGCGGGCCGTGCAGGTACGTGCCGACACGCGGCCGGCGCGGCAGCCCTCGTAGCCGCTGGCGCCGTCGTTGCCGAAGCCGGCGAGCACGCGGCCGAGCGGCTCGGCGCCGTCGTCGAGCATCGTGCGGCCGGCGTGGTTCTCGAAGCCGGCCAGCGTGCGCGGCCCGCCGGGCTCGAGCTCGCACTCGAGCAGGACGTCGCCGATCATCCGGCGCTCGCCGGCGACGGTGTGCAGCGGCAGCAGCCCGCGCCCGGCAGCTCGTCGCCGCTCGCGGTCGCGGTAGAAGCGGCCGAGGAGCTGGTAGCCGCCGCAGACCGCGAGCGCAGCGGCGCCGCCGCGCGACCGCCTCGCGCAGCGCGGGCCCCTGCGCGGCGAGCGTCGGGCGCGATCAGCTCCTGCTCGCGATCCTGGCCGCCGCCGACGTAGAAGAGGTCGTGCTCGCCGGGACGCACCGCGTCGCCGGCCCGAGTCGGCCGCACCTCGAGCTCGTGCCCGCGCCAGCGGCGCGCTGCGTCAGCACGGCGATGTTCGCCGCGGTCGGCGTAGATGTTCAGGTAGTCCGGGTAGAGGTGGCCGACGACGAGCTTCACGCCGCGCTCCTCCCAGTAGTGCCGCACGTGGCCGCGGCGCGCGACGATGTCGCGCAGCGCGAGCATCGCCGTGTAGGTCGGCAGCGACGGTCAGCTCGCCGCCCGGCCGGCGTCAGCTCGAGCCCGCGGTCGAGCGCGCGCCTCGAGCGTCGGGCACGACCTCGATCGCGTCGCCGGCAAGCCCGCCGTACTTGAAGCGCAGCGCGAGCTCGGCCGCGCGCGTCGCCCGTCGCGATCGAGCCGCTCGAGCCCGTCGAGCAGCGGCTCGAAGTCGACGTCCCAGATCCACGAGACGTCGCGGCCGTCGGCGATCTCGTCGTTCAGCGCGACGAGCAGCGAGCGCGGGGCGCGCCGCCGGCGACGAGCGTGCGCACGACCTCGTTCGCGCCGGCCGGGTTCTTGATCAGCAGCATGAGCAGCGACCGCTCGCCGAGCTGCGATCCGCTCGAAGCGGCCGAACGCCGCGCGAGAAGCCGCTCGCAGACCCGCCACGATCTCGTCCGAGCGAGGCGCCGAGCGCGCGCGAGCCAGCGCGGCCGCCGCGAGCGCGTTGTAGACGTTGTAGAGCCCGGGCAGCCGCAGCTCGACCCGCGCGCGAGCCCTCCGGCGTCGTCGAGCCGGAACGAGACGCTCGTCGAGCCCGTGCAGCTCGATCTCGCGCGCGAGCGACGTCGAGCGGCGGCCGCGCGTGGCCGCAGGCCGGGCAGCGGTAGTCGCCGAGGTGGCCGACGTAGGCCGCGGCGTACGCGTACGGCGTGCCGCAGCGCACGCAGCACTTCGAGTCGGCCGCGTGCTGGAGCGCCGGCCGCGGCGTGGCGCGGATCGTCGACGCCGAAGACCACGCGAGCCGGCCGTTCCGTGGCGAGCTCGCCGAGCTGCGGGTCGTCGCCGTTGACCACGAGCAGCGCGCTCCGCCGGGAGACCGCGGCGACCGTCGCGCGCCAGCGCTCGGCCACGAGCTCGAGCTCGCCGTAGCGGTCGAGCTGGTCGCGAAACAGGTTGCCCGAGAGCAGACGCGCGCGGCCGCAGACCGCCGCGCGACCTCGGGCAGCGCCGCCTCGTCGACCTCGAACAGCCCGAGCTCGGCGTCGCGGGCGGCGACGAGCGCCGAGGCGACGCCGGAGACGAGGTTCGCGCCGGCCGCGTTGTGCGCGAGCCGGCACGCGACGGCTCGAGGATCCGCGCGGCCATCGCGGCGGTCGTCGTCTTGCCGTTCGTCGCCGAGACGAGCGCCGAGCCCCGCGGCAGCCGCGCGGCGAGCCGGTCGACCGCGGTCCGGATCGAGCTTCCAGAGCAGCTTGCCGGGCAGCGTGGTGCCGCCGCCGGTGCCGGCCAGGCGCGAGAGAGCCCGCAGCGGCGCGGGCGAGGCCGATCTCGAGAGCGAGCGGAGCGCGCACGCCGCCACGCTACCGCGCCGAGCCTCGGCGTCACCCGTTCGAGGAACTTTCGGCGGCCTCACCCTGCCGGGGATGTAGCGAGGCACCCGCGAAGCCTAGGTTGCGCCCGGATTTCGCGGCGGCGAGCAGCAGTCCCGTCGCGGATTGGAATGAGCATGCGGCCCGCGCGAGGGCGCGGAAAGGAGACACGGAAGGTGAGGAACGGCGGAATTCGCAACGAGACGCGATCGAGCGCGCTGTGGGGCACGGGCAACCGTGGCGGCGAGTCTCGATCCAGCGCTCTCTGGGGCAAGGGCGGCGAGGGGGCGGTCACCGCGCTTGCGGCGATGCTCGTCCTCAGCGTCCCCCTCTGCAGCGAGCGCACCGAAGCACGGACGGCTGGCGGTCAAGGTCACCCTCGAAGAAGACCTGGGTCTCGCCCGGCCTCGTCAAGAGTGCCAAGCAGCATCCGAACACAGTACGTGCGGGTGATCATCCAGAGCACCAACGGCAGCATCTCGCCCGCGCTCTCGGCGTTCACGCACGTCAACCAGTTCGCCGACGACGACCGCGGTGGCCTGACCCGGCGCCTCAGCCTGGTCGACGGCGTCGCGGCAACCGCGTACGACTTCGTGACGTCGCCCGGCTGGCGAAGCTGCCGAACCTGATGGTGACACCTGACGTCCAGGTGCGTCAGCAGCTACAGCTCGAACCAGCTCTGGCCCTACGAGACCGGTGTCTCGAGGCATTGGAGCGGGCCTGGACGCCCGAAGGCGGGGCTCAGTGCCCGCGATCGCGATCGTCGACTCCGGTGTCGAGACCGCCTCGGAAGGACTTCGGCAACCGTGTTGTCGCGAACGTCAAGTTCTCGACGCTGCCGAACGACTCGCCGGGCGACGGCCGCGGCCACGGCACCTTCGTGGCCGGGCATCGCTGCAGGCGGGGCCGACGACTACACCGGAGCGACGCCGCAGGCGCCGATCGTCTCGCTCGACGTCATGGACGACAACGGCGTCGCGCGACGAGCGACGTCATCGCGGCGGCCCAGTGGATCCTGGCGAACAAGGCCAAGTACAACATCCGCGTCGCCAACTTCTCGCTCCACTCGTCGAGCACGGCGAGCAGCTTCTTCCAGGACCCGCTCGATCGAGGCGGTGGAGAAGCTCTGGTTCAACGGCGTGGTCGTGGTCGCGGCGGCCGGCAACTACGGCGACCCGGACAAGCCCAGCGGCGTGCTCGTACGCGCCGGGCAACGATCCGTTCGTGATCACCGTCGGCGCGGTCGACATCGGCGGCACGATAGAGCGACGCACGACGACGTCAACGCTCCGTGGTCGGCCTACGGGCGCACGCTCGGACGGCTTCATGAAGCCCGAGCTGGCGGCTCCCGGCCGGTACATGGTCGGCCCGGTGCCCGACGGCTCGACGCTCGCGGTCGAGCGCGCGGACAAGGTCGTCGCGCACCGGCTACATCCAGCTGTCGGGCACGTCCTTCGCGGCACCGGTGGTCTCCGGCGCAGCGGCGCAGATCCTCGGCCAAGCACCCCGAGTTCACGCCCGACCAGGTCAAAGGGCGCACTGATGGCGTCGACGAAGGACGTCGACGGCGCGGCCCAGCGGCTCGGTCGGAGTCGGTGAGCTCCAGATGAGCCGCGGGCGGCGACGGTCCTGAACCCGCCGAACCCGAACAAGGCGCTCGACCAGTGGGTGACGAAGACAGCTCACGGGCGAGACGTCCTTCCGACGCAGTCAGCTGGCTCGACGTCGCCAAGTCGAACGTCTCCGTGGGACTCGGTCTCGTGGGACTCGGTCTCCTGGGCGGACGCGGCCTGGAACGTGGTCTCCTGGGCAGACGTCTCCTGGGCGGACGTCTCCTGGGCGGACGTCTCCTGGGCAGACGTCTCCTGGGCCGACGTCTCCTGGGCGGACACCGTACGAGGATGCCGCCGAGGGCGACACGACCGGCGACCCCGACGGGTACGAGCTGCACTCCGGAGCAGGCGGCCGGCGATCATGGCCGACCCGGAGACCGCTCCCGACCGAGCGCTCTCTCCGCCGCGCGGCCGTCGCGAGGATCCGGCGGCCACCGACGCGACGGCACGGCCCGAGCCGGCTAGGCGACGACGGGGCATACACGTGAGGCGAGGGGCCGGGAGCAATCCCGGCCTCTCCTCGTTCGGGGGATATTCGAGGCCGTACCGAAAAGGGGGATGTGACCCCCGTCCGCGGGGCGTAGCTTCCGGAAGTGGTGAACCGGCAGGTCTGCTGGCTTCACCACGTAGCAATGGCTTCGTGTTCCTGCGGCGCCGCGCGAGTGCGCGGAGATTAGGAGACGGTGAGCGGCCCGATGACCAGCGTTCGAGCCCAGCCAGACCCGAATCGGGGAGAGCGGCGTGAGCGCAGGTCCCGAGCCCGATCGCTCCACGACGTCGAGACGACGTCGGCTCCGGCACGCCGAAGCTCGCGACGAAGGCGGCGGTCTACTTCTTCGTCGTTGCCGCGTCGCGACGGCCGTCGTCGCTGCCGCTGCCTCGCGCGCTGACGCCCGACACGCCAGGTGATGGACGACGTTCGTCATCCTCGGCACGATCGCCGCCGTCGCGCAGCTGTTCGTCGTGCGCACGCCCGCGGAACCAGTCGTACCACACCACCATCGTCTTCCTGATCCCGGCTGCGATGTTGCTCCCGCCGGAGCTCGTCGTGCTGATCGGCGATCGCGATGCACATTCCGGAGTGGCTGAAGAGTCGCAGCGCCTGGTACATCCAGATCTTCAACATCTGCAACTGGACGCTGGCGATGCTGGCGGCCTACGCGAGCCTTCCACGGGATCCTCGGGCTCGGCTCAGTAGCGACGTCGACTACGCCATCGCCGGCTTCGCCGCCGCCGCTGCGATCGTCGATCGTCAACCACGTCGCTGATGGCGCCGATGCTGCACCTCGCGCGCGGCCACTCGATGCGCGAGTCGGGGCTCTTCTCGTTCCCGAGCCTCTCGACCGACCTCGTGCTCGCGATGCTCGGCGTCGCCGATCGGCGGCCTTCTGGCGCTCGAACCCGTGGCTGATCCCGTTCGCGGTCGCGCCGCTCGTCGCTGATCCACCGCTCGCTCGCGGTGCCGCAGCTCCAGGAGGAGGCGCGCGTCGACCCGAAGACCGGCCTCTTCAACGCGCGCCACTTCGCCGTCGCGCTGAACGAGGAGCTCGCGCGCGCGCAGCGCTTCGAGCGGCCGCTGTCGCTGATCATGGCCGACCTCGACCTCCTGCGCGACATCAACAACACGCTACGGCCACCTCGCCGGCGACGCCGTCCTGCAGGGCATCGCCGAGGTCTTCCGCGCGCAGCTGCGCCACTACGACGTGCCGGCCGCGCTTCGGCGGCGAGGAGTTCGCGATCCTGCTTCCCGAGACGCCGCCGGAGCAGGCCTTCGAGATCGCCGAGCGGATCCGCCGCACGGTCGCCGCAGCGCACGTTCGACGTCGAGACCTCGAGCGAGCCGATCCGCGCGACCGTCTCGATCGGCGTCGCCGGCTTCCCGCGCGACGGAGCCGACGCGAACGAGCTGATCCACCAGGCCGACCTCGCGGTCTACCGCGCGCAAGCTCCAGGGCCGCAACCGCGTGCTCGACGCGAGCTCGGAGCCGCTGCTCGCTGCCCGAGCAGCGCGCAGCGGCTCGCTCGTCGCTGTCCCGGAGGACGGCGATCACGTCGTCGCCGCTCCCGCCGGCCGCTCGAGCGCGAGCCGCGGCACGAGCGGCGCCACTCCGCGACCGCACGCGCTGCACGGGCCGCGCTTCTTCTCGCTCTCGCCGCGCGCCTGCGCGCGCTTCGTCGGCGCTCGTCAGCGCCGTCGGGGTCGCGGCCGGCGTCGCTCGGCGCTCATCTTCGGCACGAGCGACGGACTCGATCGGCCTCGCTCGCGATCGTCGCGCTCGTCGGCGGCGGGCCAGGCGCTCGCGCTCGAGGTGGACGACGGCTCGATCTCGGTCAGCGCCGTCGGCGCGCTCGCCGGCGCGGCGCTCTTCGGCCCGCGTGCCGCGCTTGCGCTCGCGATCACGACGGCTGCGGTCGAGTGGAGCGCGCGGCGCGACGCCGCTCCACCACGTGCTCTTCAACGTCGGCACGCTGTCGCTCGCCTCGCTCGCCGCCGCCAGCGTCTTCACGCGGGCTTCGGCGGCGACCTCGGCCGGATCGTCTACGTCGCCGCGGGCATCGCTGCGCGGGCGCCGTCACTTCGTCGTCAACATGGGCCTGTCTCAGCTGCGCCGTCGGCGATCGAGGGCCACGAGCGCTGGTGGGCGCGTCTTCCACGAGCGCTTCGCGTGGCTCGCGCCGCACTACCTCGTCTACGGCTTCATCGGCGGCGTGATCTGCGGTCGGCTACGACGCCGCCGGCGCTCTGGGCGCTCGCCGTCTTCGCGGTGCCGCTGCTCCTGATGCGCAAGACGCAGGAGGCCTACCTGCGCGCACACGCAGCGAGTCGGCGCAGAAGCTGCGCGCAGGCGGCCGAGACGATCCAGACGCAGAACGTGTCGCTCGAGCACGCGAACAAGCTGCTCAGGGAGCGCTCGACCGCGCGCGATGGAGAGCCTCTCGGCGACCGTCGACGCGCGCGGACTCGTACACCGCCGGCCACTCGCGCCGCGTGCAGCAGCTCGCGCTCGCGATCGGCGCGCGAGCTCGGCCTCTCGCAGGCCGAGCTCGACCTCCTCGGCCACGCGGCGCTCTTCCACGACATCGGCAAGCTCGCGATCCCGGACGCGATCCTGCTCAAGCCGGCGAGCCTGACCGGGCAGGAGTGGGCGCTCATGCAGCGCCACGCCGACGAGGGCGCGCGCATCATCGACCGCCTCGGCTTCCTCGAGCGACGCGGTGCCGGCGATCCAGCCACCACCACGAGCGCTTCGACGGCACCGGCTATCCGGACCGCCTCGAGGGCGAGGAGATCCCGCTCGGCGCGCGGATCATCCACGTCGCCGACGCGCTCGACTCGATGCTCACGACCCGCATCTACCGGGCCGCCCGGCCCGCCGACGGAGGCGCTCGACGAGCTCCGTCGCGCACGCGGGCAGCGCAGTTCTGCCCGCGCTGCGTCGCCGCCCTCGAGCGGATCCTGCCGCTCGAGGCTCGACGCGACGACGCGCCGAGTCGTCGCGCCGCCGGTCGCGCGCACGACGCTCTGCAGGCGCGCAAACTGCTCAGCCCGCACTTGCGGATTCGGCGCAATTGCTCTATCCATTGTTGATGCGATGGCTCGCCGGCCCCAGTACCGCGCGCTCGCGCGGATCGACCGGCAGGCGCTCGCCGGCCTTCCAGGCCGGCATCCGCAAGCGCTACTCCGGACGAGCAGATCCTCGACGAGCTCAGCGGCGTCAGCGCCGAGCGGCTCGGCCGCTCGCCGACGATGCGCGAGTTCGCGGCCGACCCGGAGACGACACGTCCACCCGCAGACGGTGATCGAGCACTTCGGCAGCTGGAACGCGGCCAAGCGCGCGGCCGGGCTCGTGCCGCGCCGGTTCGCGACCCGCGAGGAGCTGCTCGAGCTCCTGCGCGAGCTGGGCGAGGAGCTCGGCCGCATCGCCGACCGCGCGCGACATCGACGAGCACCGCGGCCGGATGCCGTCGAAGTCGCTCTACTGGCACACGTTCGGCTCGCTCACGAACGCGCTGCGCGAGGCCGGGTTCGACGTGCCGGTGGGGAGGAGCAGCTCGAGCGCGCGCGTGGAGCAGGGCGTCGAGCTCGCGCGCGCGCTCGGAGCGGCTGCCGAAGTTCGCCGACTGGGCCGAGGCGCGGCGCCAGGACGACGACGCTGCTCACCGAGTGGCAGGTCTACCGCATGTTCGAGGCGCCGCGGGGCGCGTGGTCGACCTTCCAGTTCCTGATCGGCGAGCGTCTGTCGCGGCAGGGCACGGCCGTGGGCAGCGACGGACGGCTCGACAGCCAGAGGCGCGGCGAGCGCGGCGAGCCGCTGGAGGCAGAACGCGCCTTCGTGCGGTGCGCGCGACCGGCCGGGAGCGAGCTCTCCTCGAAGTTGCGGTCGGGCTTGAAGCGCTCGCGCGCCGAGCTCGCGCCCTCCTGCGATCACGAGCGAGCGTGCCCTCGCCGACCTCGCGCTTGCGCAGCTTGAGGTCGAGGAAGCTCTCGACCACCTCGAGCGCTGCCTTCGTCGATGCGAAGAAGAGCTCCTCGCGGCCGGTCCCGATCCAGAGAGGCCGACCCACGCCGCGGGCGAGGAAGACCGCGTCCCGGGCAGCGCTCGTCCGAGCCAGGCCGTCGCCATCGAGCCGCGGCAGCTCCTCCGAGCGCCTTCGCGATGCGCCGCCGGACGCCTCGCGCGAGCGCGAAGATCGCCTCGGAGTCGACGGTCATCTGAGGCTCGCGCGCGCTCGAAGCCGTGCTCGAGCCATCAGCTCGTCGTCGTTGAAGATGATCCCGTTGTGGACACCGACGACCGAGCCGTGGCGGATCGGATGGTTGTTCGCCTCGATCCGCGGGATGACCCTTGGTGTAGTCGCGCACGTGGACCAGCACCTCGCGTCGCGCTCGCCGGGAGCACGACCTGGTCGAGCAGGGCGCTGGCGCCGGAGCGCTGCTTGTGGATCGCGATCTCGCCGGCCGGGGTGACGGTAGGCGTAGCCGACCGCGTCGGCGCCGCGCTCCGCGATTCCGGCGAGCAGCGCCTGCGCCGCCAGCGTCCGCTCGACGCGGCTGGACGCGCTCAGGCTGTATCCGGCGATTCCGCACATTCTCAGGCTGACCCCTTCAAGACATCGGCGACCAGACTTTCGGTCGCCACTGAGTGTGACGATGAGGCTCGGCTGAGAGTTAGGCATCCTTCCTCGTCTCGGTTCGCCAGCGCGAGACCGAGATCCCTCGTGCGGGTAGAGCCGTCCCTCAAGTGGGGGACGGTGTCCTCCGATAGCCAGGCGCTATGGAGCAGCGGCCGCTCCCGAAGCCGCTCCCCGAGACCGAAGCCACAGAGCCTCGGCTCGAGGTGGTTCCGGCCGAGCCGGAGGTGACGAGGTCGAGGAGGTCGAGGAGGACCGAGCCTCAGACCGCCGACCCGCTCAAGCTCTACGTCCGGCAGATCGGCGACGGGCCCCTGCTCGACGCCGCGCACGAGGAGCGCGAGCTCGCCCGCCTGCAAGGACGAGGGCGACGAGGCCGCGAAGCGCAAGCTGATCGAGTCGAACCTCCGCCTCGTGATGTCGATCACGCGCAACTACACGAAGGCCGGCGTGCCGCTGCTCGACCTGATCCAGGAGGGCAACCTCGGCCTGATCCGCGCGGTCGAGAAGTTCGACTACACGCTCGGCTTCAAGCTCTCGACCTACGCGACCTGGTGGATCCGCCAGGCGATCACCCGCGCGCTCGGCCGACCAGGGCCGGACGATTCGCCTTCCGGTCCACGTGGCCGAGCAGGTGCGCCGCGTGATGCGCTCGCGCCGCGTAGCTCGCCCAGAAGCTGAACCGCGAGCCGCTCGCTGCCCGAGATCGCCAAGGAGAGCGGCTTCCCGGTCGAGCGCGTGCGAACGCTGCTGGAGCTCATCGAGGATCCCGGTCAGCCTCGAGACGCCCGGTCGGCGACGGCGAGAGCCTCGTACGGCGACCTGATCGAGGACACGAAGACCCGAGCGGCCCGACACGGCCACGGCTGAGCATCTCCGCTCGGCCGAGCTCGCGAAGCGCTCTGGAGCGGCTCGGCTCCGCGCATGCGCCACGTGCTCTCGCGCCGCTTCGGCCTCGACGGCCAGCCGCCGCAGACGCTCGAAGAGGTCGGCGCCGATCTCGGCATCACACGCGAGCGTGTGCGACAGCTGGAGTCTCGGGCTCTGCGCGAGCTTCGCTCCGTCGCTCCCGCGCTCCAGCTCTACCTGCACGGCGAATAGGCCGGATAGCCTCTCGGGTGAGGCCCCGCTTCGTCGACTGTCACTCGCACGTCGTTCCTTCCGGCGACGACGGTGCGGAGCCACGGTCGACGAGGGCTCGAGCTCTGCGACCTGGCCGAGCGCGCGGGAACCGCGATCCTCTTCGCCACGCCGCACGTCTGGCCGGACTCGTCACGCTCACGAACGAGCGCGAACAGCGGGTTCAGGCGCGCGTTCGAGCGGCTGCGCGCCGGGCGTCGCTCGAGCTGCGCCTGGGCTTCGAGCTGACGCCGGCGCCGCCGCTGCTCGCGAGAGGATCCGGCGCGGTACGTGCTCGAAGGAACGGAGCACGTGCTCGTCGAGGTGCCGTTCTCCGGGCCCCGCAGACGAGCTGCTCGCGCTCGCCGCGCACATCGGAGGACGCCGGCCTCGTGCCGCTGATCGCCCATCCCGAGCGCACCGCGGCGGTGCGGGCTCGGCCGGAGCTCGCGCACGAGCTGGCGGAGCGGTGGCCGCTGCAGGTCAACGCCACCAGCATCGTCGGTCGCCACGGTGAGGAGGCGGAGAGGTGAGCTCGCCTGGCGGCTCGTCGAGGCCGGCGACGTCGCCGCGATCGCGCTCGGACGGCCACCGGCTGACGCGGCCGGCGACGATCGACGAGGCCTACGAGCTCGTCAGTGCCAGGGTGGGGGAGGAGGCGGCGCTACCGCTCTTCGACGGGTCCGCGCTGGGGCTCAGCGCGCGACCGACTCCATCTCGCGCAGCTGCGCGAGACGCTTGAGCGCTTCCGTCTCGATCTGACGGACGCGCTCGCGCGGTCAGCCCGAGTCGGCGGCCGATCTCCTCGAGCGTCTTCGGCTCCGGCGTCGTGCGAGCCCGTAGCGCAGGACGAGCACCTGCCGCTCGCGGTCCGCCGAGGCGCCGCGAGCGCCTCCGCGAGCGCCTGGCAGCGCAGCGAGACCTCGACCTGCTCGTCGGGGAGCGGCCCGTCGCCGGCGACGAAGTCGCCGAAGACCGCGTCCTCGGTCTCGCCGACGGGCTGGTCGAGGCTCGTCGACGCGCGCGCGCGGCGGCCTGCACCTCGCGCGCCTGCTGCGATCGGCAGGTTCGCCTCCTCGGCGATCTCCTCGAGCGTCGGCTCGCGGCCGAGCTGCGTCCAGAGCGTGCGCTCGGCGCGGTTCATCTTCTGCATCCGCTCGACGATGTGGACCGGCATCCGGATCGTGCGCGCCTTGTCGGCGAGCGCGCGCGCGACGGCCTGGCGGATCCACCAGGTCGCGTAGGTCGAGAACTTGTAGCCGCGGCGCCAGTCGAACTTCTCGACGGCGCGGATCAGCCCGAGCGTGCCCTCCTGGATCAGGTCGAGGAACGGCAGCCCCTGGTTGCGGTAGTTCTTCGCGATCGAGACGACGAGGCGCAGGTTCGACTGGATCATCCGTCTGCTTCGCCTGCGGATCGCCGCGCTCGATCGCGCTTGGCGAGCTCGACCTCCTGCGCGGCGGTCAGCAGCGGGTGGCGGCCGGCGTCGCGCAGGAAGAGCTGCAGCGCGTCCGTGGTCGTCTCCTGGACGATCGGCTGCGCGGCGGTGGCGGAGGCGGCTGGCTGCTGTTCGCGGTGCTCGGTCGCCAAAACCTCGATGCCGCGCTGCTCGAGCTCTCCGGTAGACCGCGTCCGTCTCGAGCGGGTCCAGCCTCAGAGGCTCGAGAACCTCGACGAGATCCGCGTACCGAAGCGACCCATGTCTGCTCGGCCGATTCGAACAGCTCGTGCAACTCGGGGGTCGCCAGGACGTTGTCGATTTCAACGGTAGTCATCCTGACTGAGACAGTCCTGCCACAAACAGGCGCCTGTGAAACCCCCTCCTGGACGAGAAGTTGCTGCCGCGCGCCACCTTTAGCCTCATCGCACGGGCGTTGCGAGCGGTGGCGCGTTCTGGCCGATGCACGATAACGGGCGGAAGCGTGCACGGGCGGGGCAACGTAGGGCTGCGCGCTGCGGTAGAGCCCTACTCAGGGAGAATCCGCCGGACAGTTGGGATCATCGCGCAGCCAGAGTGGAGCACGCATAAACAGCAACGAGAGAGACGCCGCCAACGCGCACTCTCGCTTCACGTCTGGCTGGCGTTGCCGGCAAGAAGCACCACCCAGCTCTCGACGGGCGCGGACTGCATCTTCCCGGACCGTCAAGCAACGTCCAGGGCCTGCTACGAGCGGCCGGGGCTGCGAACACGGGCGAGAAGGCCGCGGCGGCGGCGATCGCCACGCCGTAATGCAGGCGCGAGGCCGGATGGAGTGACACCGGCGCGAGGCAAAGAAACCGCGCCGTCCGGCAGAGAGCCTTGCACGCGCGGGAGTCAATCTTCCAAGCGAGCAGCACGCGGTCGAAGCTCGAGGGCGGCAAGGATTCGCAGCCGACAGCTTAGAGCGCTCCTACCGGTGGCGCATCTTTCGGGTTCCGGCTCTCACCTGCAGGGTAGGCTCGAGCTTCTCAGCCCGCTCAGTGCATACGGGCGGCTCCAAGACGTTCCGCAACGCCTAGCGTTCCCCTGTCCGCATTCCTTGTCCTGTCAAGGGGTAACTTCGCGACGAGACACGTCGGTCGAGGCCGAATCCCGGCTCCGTTCGGTGGGAAGCTTCTCACGCTCGTGGTCCGCCATGACCCGCAAGGGGCACAATCCGTGAAGATCAGTGCAACGGCCTGAGCGCTGGTCTAAGCACGGTCGGCGGCTTAAGGTGCGCTTTGGCTCTTGCGACTTGTCGGTCACTCGTGGTGAGGGTACTCCGTGCATCCGTTGTGACGGCATGCGCCTCAAACTCGTCCGTGCAAGGGAACACTTCGACCACCTGAAACGCGAACTGCTCGCCTTCGATGGACGAAAACCGTATGAAGGAGTCCCCGAGGTCAGCGACGCAGATGGCATGGAGGCGGTGGATACGTGCTGTTGTCCGGGAGCAGACCGGATCCGTACTCGGTCCACGATCATCGGGAGACGTCGTTCACAACTTCTGCGTTCCGCTCCTCGATTACCTCGCTTGCGAGTTGGTCATCAAGAACGGCGGCACCGTCACCGGAAGATGCAACGCCAGTTTTCCGGATCTACGACGACCGCATGGACAGATTCGTCAAGGGGAGCGAACGCCCAGAATCGGAGGCATGAGTAGTAGGGCGGCGACCCTCATCGAGACGTTGCAGCCTCTACTACGGACCGAAACGCCCAGCTGAACACCCGCTCGCCGTCCTGGGAATACCTCCTCGAACGGGGACAAGCATCGCAGGCCCCTCCAGGAGTCGCACACTTCTGGACTTCGCCGACAGCCTCCGCCAAGAGGTTGAGGCGATTGGCGGTCCGATCCACAGCGAGTCGTGGAGATCCACCGCGGGCCGATAGAAGACGGCGATAAGTGGTCGCCCGTCTTCGATTTCGTTCCTACTGGCGCCACTCCGCCGCATCAAATGACAGTGCATGCCCACCCGACCTCGTATGTACTGATCGAAAACCGATGGCGGCCCCGGCGATTGGGAGGCATCCTCCACAGCTTCATCGAGGGGTGATGTAGTCCGGCGACTCTCGAACCACTTCTTCTAGTACGCAGCCGAACAACCGCGCGGGCGTAACGCTGCTACTTCCCGCCTGTTTCTTCCTAGGAAGGGAGCCGAACGCCTGCAGTCGCTTATCGACCTGAGGGCGGCTTGGCCGCTGCTTCGGCGAAATCGGCCCCTTAGTGAAACCTACGAGACGCAACGCGCGGCGCTATCGCTCATTCTGGCCATGTCCTCGACGACCCCCGGCCGCCCCCGTGAGTAGGGAGCTACCCCACTCGCCTCGTCCCCGCCGCGTCGGGATCGCTGCCGGAAGCGAGACGCACCAGTACGGTGGATTGGCTCCCTGACGAATCCGACGATGATCGCTGCGACGGAGGAACGGGTGGCGCGGCCACGCCGATGACGTTCGGAGGTTTCCCCGGCGTGACCAGAGCATGACTCGCAGCAGGCACGAAGCCGACCCCGTCGTCCCTTCCTATGCGAAATGCGCGCGCTCTCCCGTGCGCTCGGGCAGTGAGGAGGGGGTGAATCAGATGCTGAAGGTTTTCACCTTCGTGCAGGTCGCCGCCGACTCGCTGCGCACCGCGCGACGAGGGCAGACGATGGCCGAATACGGCGTAGTTCTGGCCGTCATCACGCTCACCGTGATCGGGCGATCACGCTCCTTCCGACAACGTCCGCAACGCGATCGAGAGCGTCGCCGGCATCGTTCCCGGCTAGGGGCAGACCCCCGCCGCCAGGGTGACGTCCTACCAGTAGTAGGGCGAAGCCCTGGCGGGTGACCCTGTCACTGCCTGGCGAAACTTTCTAGCGAGCTTCGTCGAGACGCCTCAAGCGGGGGCCCGGCAGGGCCGAAGACGCCTGGGCGCTTCCTACGGTGTGTGCGCAAGGGCTGGGTGCAGGGTCAGTAGTCGGCGGCGCCTGCTTGGCCCTCTCATTGACTCAATCGCCACAAAGGTGGAAAGCTGTTGATCGGCAGGCGTTTGGCCCGGGCGCGATTCGTGCTCGGTCAATCATGGAGGACCTGTGAACCGGGAGCCAATCGTTGCGCAAGCGGTCGCGCTGTTGGGCCTTTCGATTGACGGGAGCACGTGGAGAACGTCAACGAGGTCGCCGGGGTGCCGTTCGCGCGGATCGTGGCGCCGACGGAACTCGTCGGCACGCGATCGGGTCCCTTCTAGCGAAGGAGATTCAGCATGAAGAGGTTCTTGGTGTTGATCCTGGCTGTTGCAGTGATCGAGGCGTCGCAGCCGCGACCCAGGCTCGCAGCGGCGGCGCGAAGGGAGGAAGAACCGGCGGTCAGCGTCGAACTCACGTACACGAAGTGGTTCAACCCCGGCTTCCCGAACATGGTCGGCGTCGTTGGTGGAGACATCGTCGGTAAGTTCGGCGGGGCGGTCCTCCAGGCAACCCCGGATGCCACCGGTCGCTTGTTCAGCTCACGGCGGTCTACATCGTCATCGCCGCTGATCCGGCCAAATCCCTGACGGCGCACGTCGAGGGGGTGCAAGACAACCAGACCCACACGGCCGTCCTAGACGGCCGCGTCGTCGACGGGTATCTGAAGCGCGCTCACGTGCACGCTGAGTACGCGGTGATCAGCTGCTCACAGGCGCCCAACGGTACGTGCTTCCAGGGCACTATCAGCGTCACGCGCTCGAAGGACTCTGAGGGCTAGCGCCCTTCTTGGGCTTGAACGACTCCGGTCGGGCGACCGCGTGGTGCGTCGCCCGACCGAGTTCGTCAGGCGGGCTCGTTCAGGCGCTGCGCCGCGGCGTCGGTTTGATCTGGTTGGGACTACGTCCTGCCGACGACCAGCACGCGTCTGCGCCAGCCCCGCATCTCGGCGCAACGACGAAGCGCTGAACGACTGGAAGGTGCTACCGTCCGGGCTTATGAGCGTCTGGCCCGGGGAGCAAGCCGAGAGACTCCAAGCCTGGTACCTGCTGACGCGCCCTGCGTCAGGACGTCTTCGGCTGGTGTGCCTCGACTTTCTAATCTGCCTCGCCACGGGCTCAGCCTCTCGCGATCGCCATCTTCATGTCGTGAGATACCGCCTCCGCCTCTCCGTCACCGTCGCCGCTGCGGTCGGCATCGCGGTCTCGTCGCGGCCGGAGCGACGCTGCCGTGCCACGCGCGCCGAACGTCACCAGCACGTCGTCGAGTCTGTCCAACGACACAAGCCCGACGTTCGGGTTCACCGCCGCCAAAGCGTTCGACCCGGCCGGCAACACATGTCTTCTTCGTTCACGTGGACGTCGATCGCGAGCCGCCCGCGCCGACACGATCGAGAGTGGCCTGGCGAATCGATGACTCCGAAGCAGCGACCTTGTCTTCCTCCACAGCAGGCGCAGGGTGACCTTCGGCTGCAAGCCTGACGGGGCCTTCGACGTGCACAAGCCCGGCGGCGTACTTCCAGCTTGGCGCTGGCGACTACACGTTCGCGGTGCGCGCGACGGACAGAGAGGGCAACACCGGCACAGCGGCCGCCTATGGCTGGACGGTCAAGGACTTCTGCCACCGCGCCGGGAGATCGTCAAGTAGCTCCGGCGAAGTGCCGGCGCCACAAGAAGCCCAGATCGCAGAGCCGGCCGCCAGATGCGGACACTCGACCACGTGCAGGTGCTCATCGCGACTGCCCGAAAAGGAGCGAAGTCGGTGCTGCACCACATCGTCTACACCGCGGCGGGACGCACTACACGAACAAGCGCTTCAAGAACGGCCAGTACTACCCGTACAGGATCTGAGCTGCACCACGCCGGGAACCAGTCCCGGGGGTCGACGTCGTCGTCCCGCCAGTATCCTCCTCCGCTCCCCACGCGATGGGAGCGTCGTTCACGGGCCGGCTGGGGACTCGTCTGGGCCGCGGTCCGAAGGCGACCTTCTACAACGTCCAGCTGTATCGCCACGGACGGAAGACTCACCAGGTGCTGAGTGCCGCCAGCTCCACGTGGCCCCGTCAGCTTGTCCTACTGGGCCACCGCTGCCAGACGCGGTGGCGTGCCCGCCCCAGCCGGCTCAGCCTGATGCGGAGGCCAAGACGTGCATCCGCCAACAGGCCAATTTACCCCCGTTCGCTGACAGACGGAATACGGAGTAATACACGCGGTGTCGGAACGAGTACATT
>ERZ1370068.8810-contig-7635_pt1 | contig 74255 bp, 133 predicted proteins | sample MGYA00561227_ERZ1370068 | MGnify/ENA primary metagenome ERZ1370068 (study PRJEB38410, sample SAMEA6850437) | metagenome | study: Metagenomic assessment of the ecological functions of the soil: analysis of the soil microbiota associated with the... | reverse complement strand
CATTACGTATTAGCCTCCCATTCACAAGCACATTACGACAGATAACAGGAAGCAAAATGATCTGGTTACGGCCTACACAGCGAGCGCCTCGGCCCCCTTCCCCTCATCAACCATTTCATCGAGCGCATGGGACTGGAGGACGCGCTGGCGCGGCACGTCCCCTCCGATCAACGCTGCACCGATCCCTCACGCCCGCGCGCTCGGCGTGCTGCTGCGCTCGATCATCGTCGAGCGCGAGCCGATCTACCGCCAGCAGGAGACCGTCAACGGCTTTGCCAGCCGGCATGTTCGGCGATCGCCGCCGAGGAGATGGCACACCTCAGCGATGATCGGCTCGGCCGCGCCCTCGACCGGCTATTCGATGCCGACCGCGCCGCGCTGCATCACCGAGGTGGTGCTGGCCGTCGGCCAGCGCTTCGGCTTGAAGTTTGACGAGTTTCACAACGACGGCACGACGATCAGCTTCTGCGGCCGCCTACCGCGGCGCCTGCGGCCGCAAGATCCGCGGCCGCACCGCCCCGGCCATCACCTTTGGCCACTCAAGGCCCACCGCCCCGATCTCAAGCAGCTGCTGTTCGTCCTCACTATGGCCGCCGACGGCAGCGTCCCCGTCGCGTTTCGCTGCAGCCGATGGCAACACCAGTGACCTCGCGCACCCACATCGAGACCTGGAACACGCTGCGCGCCGTGGCCGGGCGCGGCAGACTTCCTCTACGTCGCCGACTCAAAGCTGTGCTCGCGCGAGAACATGGACCATATCGATCGCGCCGGGCGGGCGCTTCGTCACCGTGCTGCCACGCAGTCGCTCGGAGGACGACGCAGTTCCGCAAGTGGATCCAGACCCGCACCCCCGAGTGGACCTGCGTTTGGGACCGGCCTCAATCTGCGCTATGCCGACGGGCCGCGCGATCGCTGGTTCGTCTATTCGCGCGTCACTGCCGTCGGCGGAAGGCTGGACCGTCGTCTGGGTCTGGAGCACGCTGCTCACCCTGCGCCAAGAGGCGCGGCGACAGCGAACGTGGCCGCGGCCAACGAAGAGCTCGCAGCAATCTGCGCGAGCGGCTCGCCGGGCCCAGCGACCAGGCTGCGGCGAGCAGCCGAGATCGATCTGCAGATCGAGACAGATCCTCGGAAGCACCACGTCGCTCGCTACATGAAGGTCGCGCGCACCGTGCGCGAGGACCATAGTCTACAAGCAATCGCGGCCGGGCCGCCCAGGCCCGGACGGCCTATCGCAAGATCACCAAGCGGCGCTTCGACATCGAATGGACGATCGACCAGCAGGCCATCGCCTACGACCACAAGAGCGACGGCATGTATCCGTTGATCACTAACGATCGCAGCCTCGTCACCGGCCCAGGTGCTCGAGGCCCACAAAGGGCCAACCCATGATCGAGAAGCGCTTCGAGCAGATCAAGTCCGTGCACGAGATCGCACCCGTGTTCCTGAAGAACGAAGGGCGCATCGAGGCGCTGTTCACCCTGTACTTCCTCGCGCTGCTCGTGCAGGCGCATCATCGAGCGCGAGCTGCGCCGTGCCATGAAGCGCGACAACATCGCCGAGCTGCCGCTCTATCCCGAGCAGCGCCAGCTGCACGCGTCCCACCACCGAACACAGTCCTGCGTCTGTTCAGCCTTGCCGAGCGGCACCAACTCCTGCAGGACGGCAAGATCGTGCAGGTCTTCGACGTCCAGCTCACCGACCTGCAACACCTCGTACTCAAGCTGCTGGGCGTCCTCGCTGTGACGCCTTTCGGCTACCCCAGCCAAATTCACCCCAAATTACGCCCTCGACCTGCGGAAAGTAGGTCGTGTGTCCGCCGCGTGGCGGCCAAGCTCGATCAAGCGGGTTTTGTCCGGATGCAACGAAAGCGCAAACTCCTCTAACCTCGCGCGCAGTGCGTCCCAGAAACGTCGGGCGTCGGTCTCGTGCTCGAAACCGACAACAAAGTCATCGGCGTACCTCACGATGATCACGTCGCCCTGGGCCTCGCGCCGTCGCCAGCGGTCGGCCCACAGATCGAACACGTAGTGCATGTAGATGTTGGCGAGCAGGGGCGAAATGACCGAACCCTGTCCCGTCCCCATCTCACTAACCGTGACGACCCCGTCCTCCAGGACACCCGCCTTCAGCCATTTGCGGATCAGGCGGATGATGCGCTTGTCACCGATGCGGTGCTCCACGAAACGGACCAGCCACTCTTTGCTGACCGAGATCGAAGAAAGCGGCCAAATCGGCGTCAAAGATGAAGTTCACTCGTCTGGTCGAGATCCCGACTACCAACGCATCCAGCGCATCGTGCGGTCCACGCTTTGGTCGGAACCCGTAGCTGATGCCGAGGAACTCCTCCTCGTAGATGCAGTTCAGCACGGCAACGGTCGCTTTCTGGACGATCTTGTCCTCGAGCGCCGCGACCGCCAGCGGGCGCTGTTTCCCATCGGCCTTTGGTATGTACGCCCGGCGCGATGGCAGTGCCCGGTACGCTCCCCGTTGGACCCGTGAGTGCAGATCAGTGAGTTTTAGGTCAAGGTCTGCTTCGTAGGTCTCCCACGCCAGCCCGTCCACTCCGGGTGCGGCATCGCGTTTGAGTGCGAAGAACGCCTCCCGGAACAGGTCCACGCTGAGGTGATGGAAAAGCGCGGTGAACTTCTCTTCCCTCCTTTGCCTTGCGGCTTGCCGTACGCGGTCGAGCGCCTGTGTCACGCGCTCCCGGCCCTGTGTCCGGTGCGTGCTTTGCTCGCTCGCGTTCCTCTTGGTCCCCGCCCTTGGCTCCACCGGCTCCGCTGCATCGGCGACAGATGTCGCGTCCGCTTTGTTCGTCGGCTTCGCCGCTACTATGGCGGAGTGTGACTTCTCACGGTCGTGCATCATCGGCTACGGCTCCTCACCTTCCCGACACGGACCAGAGCAACACGCCATTCACTCGGGTTGTTGGTCGACCGTGAGATCTCCCGGGTCCCGCACAAGAAGCGTACGCATATGCCAGGGTCTACGACCACGCCGGGTCTTCGGAGCACTCGCAATTACCGCGCCCCTCCGTTTCGCCTTCCGCAAAGAGAACTGCGTCAGCACCCGAAATGATGCCTCTTCCGCGGCTCGATGGCTGGCCTACGCGCTCCCCTGTCAACGCTTCGCCGAGACCCTCGCGGGTAACTGCGCATGACTCGGGGTCGATGTGGTTTGCTACACCTTCATCGTGGTGGACTTTCACCTCCTACTTCTTGCCGGCGCTAATCGGCGCACTCTCCTCATGGCACACTTTCTCGCTCGCTGCGCTGCGGCGATCACTGTCCGGTTACCAGGGTTACTTTTGTCGTGCTAGTGACGCGCCTGGCAGGCGGACGGAGCCGACTGTCGTGCCGCCAAAGGGTTATCCTCTCGCTCGCGAGCCCCTGGCAAGTGACACGGCGGAGGACCCTGTTTCCGGGATCCTGCTTCAATCTGTCGAAGGCGGTGGGGCGGCTACCGCCCCATTGCAGTTTTTCGTTGGGCGCGGGGCACCGTGGGGCGGCTGTTCACGCTATTCGTATCGTCTTGGTCCCTTCTTCTCGCGGCTTCACGGTTTCCACCCGCGCGGGCAGACAAGCGTGTGGCACTCGTGATCGGCAGCTCCGCCTACTGAAGCCATGCTGGGGACCTAACGAGATCCAAGAAATGATGCAGCCGATCTATGTCGGCCACTCTGAAGAAGTTTGGCTTTCAAGTCATTGCCGGGTTCGATCCGTCGACAAGGCGAGCTTCTCGATCGGAACATCCGCGACTTTGCCAATAGCCTCCTCGAAGGTGCTGACGCCGGTCTGTTCTTCTATGCGGGACATGGTCTTCAGGTCGCAGGGGCGGAGAATTACCTCGGTGCCGATCGACGCCGAACTCACGACTGCGGCGTCACTAGAGTTCGAGATGATCTCGCCTCGATGTCGTGCATCGGATCATGGAGCAAGCCGCGCCAACCAACATTCTCTTCTCGACGCTTGCCGCAACAACCCCCTGGCCTGAATCTGCACGCGCGCTCGGCACGCGTTCCACCGAGATAGGACGCGGGCTCGCGGCAGTCGGGTCCGGAAGCGGCACCCTCATCAGCTTTCAACCCAGCCGGGCAACGTCGCGCTCGACGGAAACGGGTCGAACTCACCGTTCGCGGAGGCGCTCGTCAAAGCAAATCTCCACATCCAGCGATGATCTGAGCGCGCTTCTGATCGAAGTGCGCAACAATGTAATGAACGCTACGCAACGCAAGCAGGTGCCGTGGGAGCATTCGGCGCTGACCAAACGTTTCACTACTTCGATGCCGTGAGACACGCGCCCGTTGTGACCGCGGTGCCAACCCCGGCATGGCGACCGAGCGAGGCGGCCGAAGCCTGATAGGACCAAGGACACAAAGAACATCGCCGCGCTCGAGTTATTCTTGGGTCGATACAAGGATACCTACTATGCCGATCTGGCACGCCTCCGTGTCTGCAGAACTGAAGAGAGAGCAAGCTGCGGTGGCGACGACGACATCGCTGCAGCCGACCGAAAACGCGCTGCTGAGGGAGGAAGTGAGGCGAAAAGGCGGCTCGGGCACAACGTGATGTTGAAGAGGGCGATCGCTACTACTTTGGTCGTGGCGTTCCCCGGGACTACGTCAAGGCGCGTGAGGGCTTCGAAAATGGCGGCGGCAGCCGGACATGCCGGCGCTATGAACGGCCTCGGTTTGATCTACGAAACCGGCACTCGGCGTTTATCGAGACTACGCCAAGGCGCGGCAGTGGTACGAAAAGCTGTCGCTGGCGGAAACCCGTACGGAATGATCAATCTTGGACGGCTCTACCGGGATGCTGGGGCGCGCCGCAGGACTCATGGTAGGGCGCGTGGCTTGTATGAAAAAGCGATTGCTTCGGGCAACACCAACGCAATGGTTAGTTCAGGGTTGGCTCTATAACAACGGTTGGGGTGTAACGCGAGATTATGCCAAAGCCCGCGAACTCTACGAAAAGGCTGCGCCCTGGGGAGGGCAACGGCATGAACAATCTCGGTGCATTGTAGCTGAACACGGGCAGGGAGTATCGGAAGGATCAAGGCAAGGCGCGCAGAATGGTTCGGCGAAGGCAGCGGCGGCTGGTGATGGTTTCGGGATGAACAACCTGGGACGTTACTACCAGAATGGTTGGGGCGTGCCGCTGGACTATCGGCAAGGCTCGTGAGTGGTTCGAGAAGGCAGCGGTCGCCGAGAACAGGTTTGGTAAGGCCAATCTAGCCAAGCTGATCGACGAAGCGAAGGGTGGTGCAGCCGACTTTCCGCGCGCTGCCGTTGCTGCTAGATGCTGCGCGTTCGGGCAATGGTGAGACGATAGAAGCCCTGCAAGGGGACATGAAAAAGTGGGAGTAGCAGCACGCGCTCTGAACTGAAGGCGAATTGTCCCGCCTGGGACATCACAAGGGGCCCAATCAGTGATGCATGGGACGGCGCCGCGCATACGGCTGTCGGAAGGTACCCTCGGCCAAGGAGGCTAATCTGACCAACGCGATAGCTGCACGAAAGGTGAAGCGGCGAGCGCGTGCAAGAAATTGCTGCGTTGCATGAGTCCGTTGGTGGCATCGAAGTGACAGTCGCCGAGAATCTACGAGCGCTATTCCGTTGCAGGGGTAGAGCGGCAGCGCTCCTGTGATTACCGGCTGGTTCGCACACGCATCCTCCACGTCAACCGCTGGTGGGGCTTCAGGATCGGCCGATGGTACGTGTTCTGCCGAGATCGAGCCCCTCCACATCACCCTGCACTATCCACCACGGAGCACTGATAATGAAAACCATCTCGATTGTTCCGGCCTCGTCATAGTCGCACTGATCGCCACTAGAACGGACGGTTCAAAACCTCCACTGCGACATACACCGAGCCCGCGCCCAGAGTTTCTAGCGCGCCTCCTGCTGGCCGACACCGCACGAAAAATACCTTCACTGTCTGCAATGGGCGGCCCAGCAAAGCATCTTCACAGACGGCGGTCTCCGGTGGTGCTCTCTGTCGCTACCCGAATAGGAGCAAAGCAAATGAGACGGACCATTCTCGCCGCGGCACTACTGATGACGACCAGCGCCAACCGGCTATCAGCCGCGTAGAACCAATAAAGCTCGGTGATGCGCCTCGGTTTCATTGTGCCTCCGGGTGGGGTTCCTGTTCTCGTCCGGAGGAGCGAAGACAGGCGGCGCTCTCAGTCAGCGCGCGCGTCCTCCGCGCCGTTGCGAACGGCCCGAGAATGATGCGAGAACAAAGAGGAGGAGTGCTGGGCCCAAGAGATAAATAACAGCGGTCTTACGGACAGCGCAGAACCATGCAAAGCGGTTCGATCTCCGCACCCCTGTTTCGTAGACACGCCGGAAAACAGACTGGCCTTCCGTTCGAGGGCATAGAAATTGGCAGCTGCAAACACGCCGCCCATAAAAACTAGAAGTTGGCTTACGGTCGCGACAATGGCAGGTGGCAAGTGGTGGGGACCAGTCCGGAGAATTGAAGGACGGCCACTGTCAACGAGCGGTAAAGAAGTAGCGCGTCTGATACCCACGAGCGCCAGCCAAAAGGATCTCGTCGATGATCCTAATGGTGCGCCATCGTTCCGGTATTCGGTGAGCATCTGCTTTCCCTTGTTTCGTCGGTTGCGTGTCCTATGAGCCTGTCAGCGCCAATCCTAACACCGCGTCATGTGCAGTTGGCTCCCTGGCGTGTGGCGCGGTGATGATGGTGATGCTGACGATCGAGGCGGCAGTGACCATAAAGGCGATCACGAAGGCCGACGCTGCGCAGTGCTCGACACATCACGCCGCCTTCTTGGTGCCGGCACCAGTGGGTGTCCATGATCTTCGCCGCCGCCGGATACGACGACGTTCCAATTGCTTCGAGGGACAACTTGCCCCGGTAGGCGGCGACCGCACGGGCCTAGGGCTGCCGGCTCTGCCGCCACAGCCCCACACAGAGGGCGGCAATGATGGCGCCCAGGGCGACGAGGAACCACCACTTCCCGCCGAACACCTGGTCGAGGGCGACCACTACCGGGTAGCCCACAATGGACACAAGGATCAGCGTGGCGGCGAAGACCCAGTAACTGCGCGTCATGTGATAGCGACCAGCAGCGACATGGCGATAGCTGTTTCGTAGTTGATCATCGCCCTAGCCCCCTCCCACGCCGAGCTTTGCCCACGTAGTCCGCCCGCACGATCAGAACGCAGCACACCTTTAGCTGCGCGCCCTGGACGCTATCACCTTCCAACATAAGCCTTTGGTGTGTTCCATCAGATCGGAGCTGCAAGAGTGTTTTGAAAGCAACGCACGCCTACCTGACGCCACCAAAGGGGCGCAGGCGGCCCCGAGATCGCCTATATGGTCGAAGGTCCGATGCCGTAGGGCATGGTGCTGGGGGATTGACGTGAACTGGTCGCGTGGGTTGCTGCGATTGTGGATCGCCTTCACAATACTCTGCGTCGGTGGGGCGGCTGTCGCTCTGTACATTGAATACCCGCGTAATGACGCCGATCCCGCCCAATCTACGGCCGCGCCAAGCATGGGTGATTGGGTAATTGTAAATCCGACGTTCAAGTCTGAAGACCCGAAACTCAAGAGAGGAGCGTCGAGACTTCTGGAAAACGACCGTGCCCCTGTCGTCATGTTGGCGATAGGTGTGCCAGCAGGCTTCTTTGCTGCGGGTTTGACCCTCCTGTGGATCGGACGGGGCTTCCGTCGATGACGCAGCGCAAATACACGATTGCCGAACTTGACCAGATGCGACGCGCTTTGTCGATGTTGCTCGCCGACTTGGGCGCTGAGGGTATAGAACGATATCAGGTCTGGCTGCTCATCGAGGTCCGCTTGCAGACCTGCCTCCTCAATGGCACAGAACCTGAAGAACTTGAGGCAGAGGTAAGAGCACGCTGAGGAGTAGAACTGGGTACTGGGCCCGGATCATTGCCGGGTATTGCGGGGGACGGACTATGCGACTTCACTCTAGCTTTTGCGTTGATATGGATCATTCGCTTATCCCGCTTCCGGCTGGGCCCAGTCAGCGCCGGTCAGCGATACCGTGCTTAGAGCCGCGTATTGTCTTGGCGTGCTTAGTGAAGCCATTAGCTCAGTGAAGCGTGTACCTGGTGACGTAGCGAGCAGCGAGACTGCCAAAGCGGACGATTTCCTTCGATGAGGTGAGCAAAGCCTCTCGAGCAAAAGCGGCTGCGATATTACCAGTATCTTGCCGTCCAGGTGATATTCGGAGAGATGCAAACGTCAATCTTCGCAATTGGCGAGAAAGGTAAGGCCGACGTCCGGCAGAAAACTCAGAGTTCAGCGGCGGCCTCCTCAGTGGTAACGAAGTGCCGAACGTCGTGCGGAGACGCGGCCTATGCGAAGAGCCTCTCGGATCGGAGCCTCTCGGAGTGTGCGCTCCAGTGCGTGGCTAAGCAGGATCAGGTACACGCAAACATCCTGAAGTGCGACGACGCGGCCCCGATCGAGCTCCTTTCTAAAGCCTTAACTCGTTTCCCAGCTCGGCGTCTAGCTCGGGCTTGCGCGAGAGGCACAGCCTCGTCAGGGCAGAAGAACCGGCGCATCGGAAGGTCGAAGTATCGGGGCGACGTCCGGGTTTTTTGTTACCGCCACCAGAGGAACGCGGTGGGAAGCTTAATAGGGCCAGGGCATATGTCGCCAGCTCGTCGCCGTCGTGCAGCAATCCCCAAAACCGAAGATCTGGCTTCTGCTCCCTGGAGGATGTTGCGGCGTATATCGATCACATCCAAACCTTTCGCATACCAGGTGGTTATCTTCTCAAGACTGGTTTCGCGCCCCGCGTTCATGCGTTTGGTGGCGAGCACGATGAGGATGAGCGCCACAACGGCAACGAGGAGGAGAACCAGCGTGCGTTCGGCAGAAGAGCGGCCCCGTCCTTGGTGGCTGCAACGGAGGCCAGGGCGAGGTTCCCAGCCGTCGCCCACTTACAGCGACCTCCCACCAGTTGCGACTTGCCTGCCGCAACCAGAGCACGCGCATTGGCGCGCCAGTCATCAAGTTCCTTGTCGATGTCTTCCTTGCTCATCCCCGCGTTCCCCGTTGTCATCGCGCCCGCATCAGACCCGCTCCAATACAGCGATCTCGCGCTCCAAAATAGCCACTTGCTTGCGCAGCTCGCGTGCGATGCCCTGGCGCAATCCTGGCGGCACACAGGGGCCGAGATTGATCATGCATCGACGGGGTTAGCTGCTAGCGCCTGCTCGCTTTCTGATGCGCAGCGGCACGTCCGGTGCGCCTTTGCGGGGCACGCCCTTGCGCCGCAACAGGCTGCGCGCGCGATAGAGGTCATGCAGGATGTCGCGCATGACTTCCAACGCCTTCTCCGCAGAGCGGGTATCGTTCCCCGAGGCCCGTAGCCGCTCGATAAAAACGTGCTGGCCCGCCAGCCGCCGCTCGGCATCGTTGACTTGGCTGCTATTGCGGCTGAATTCCTCGTCGTGCCTGGTCATCACTCGCCCCCTCAGTCCCCAAGCACCACCTTTCGCAACCTAGAACGGCAATTCAAACAAGGTCTCCCAGTTATCGTCGGCAACGATTATCCCCCGCGGCTGGCGGACGCCTCGTTCATTGACGCCCCGTTCATTGCTCCCCCACTCGCGACCTGTTTCGCGCGCTGTGCTGCCTCCACTTTAGCGTGCGCAGTGTCAGCGAGTTCGCTGCCTTCATGGTCGAGTACGGTTATTTGGCCACGTCTCACGTGGAAGTAATAGTGAGGGCATAACAAGCCGCCCACTGTGTCTCCGATATGACGGATGATGAGCGCCTATAACGGCGCGTCGCGGCACCTGATCCAGTGCCCGCTTAATATCCCAACGTGCGGTGTGGTACGGGAGTTCCGGGAAATGTCTAATCGCACAAAGCCGCTTGGAAGCGCATCAGACCTTAGCCCATGTGTTATGCGAGTAGGGGATCATCAGCGACAGTCGACCAAGTGTTAAGTAACCTTCCTTACCGACAGTCGAGAGGTAACACGGCCAGAATAGGCCTCGACTACTGCTCAGCAGGATCGGATCAACCTGCAGGCGGTGTGCGTTGGCATGCAAGCTTAGCGATGCCGCGTAGGACTTGGTACAGGCTGCCTTGCAAGGAGCAATCTGCTTATCGTCGAAGCGCGCCAGCGCGTTGCGATGCAGAAGGCGCTCGTCTCCAACCTGGAGCGCGAGGAACGAGGCACTCGCAGTGCTCTCGCGCGGCTACGTCGGTCCAAGGTGATGCTGCAGCTGCTTGAGGACGATCGCGAGGTCATCCTGGAGAAGGTGCGGAGGTCCCCGTTGCCTGCCCTACGTCATATCCGAGGTTGCTCAATCCTGAAATTCTAAATTCAAAAATTCGACTGCCAGCTCTCATCAGCATGATGATCATCCGCTTTCGGGGTTTCGCCTGAGTGTTTTGCGGTCCGAGCAACTGGCATTTGTTCAAATCCGGGAATATCCGAAAGGAGTAATCAGATGCGCATACGAACAATTGCCGCCGCCTTGGTGGTCGCTGCGCCTCTTCTTGTCCTTGAAAGTCCATCAGCCGCAGCCTGTTGGGAGGGTAGGGGTTATGGCTATGCGCGCTGCTGGTTATGCAGCCCTCGCGTTATGGGTACATGAGCTACGGCTACTCTTCCCCTGCCTACTACGGTGGCTACGGTGGCTACTCGGTGGCTATGGAATAGCCCGCGGTATCGCACGCCGTAACATCAGACGTGCGGCCTACGGCGGCATTGGCTACCGTGGTGGCGTAGGCGTCCGCAGAGGCCTAGGCGTTGGCGTAGGCCGCGTTGGACGCTTCAGATAGCTCTTACCACCAGAACTTCTTAGGCGGCGCCGGGTCCTCTTTGGGGACTTCTACAGGCGCCGCATGTTGGCTGACTGGAGCGTGAACTGACGCCGGGTAGCTCTCTGAGAAGAGCCGCACCTAGTCACCGTTTTCACGACTTGGAAGCGGACAAACGCGAAACGGCCCATCAGCGTCACCTCCTGCGGTCTACGGCCGTTCCTGTTCGCCTTCCTTCTTGGCTAGCAGTTGCTGGCGCCGGATCGGGCTGACCACACCCCGGCCGCCGCACTGGTCGCAAGGTTTGGTCCGAAAAGGCAGCCGGCTTGCGAACCGTGCCCTTGCCTTCGCAGAACGGACAATCATGGAACTCGTTGTGAACATTGCTTGGCATGCCGCCCAGGCCTTAGTCGCTAGCTCAGACTTGATCGCGGCCTGCGCTCTCCGTTGGGGGTGAGCGCGGTGGTGGTGCCAGCGCCGAAGCCCAGGCCCCCAGCAATGGAGCGCCCAGCCGGCGACAGGATGTCCCGCGCGCGGCGCGCCATCTCGCCCAGCGGCTGGCGGATCGCGCCGGCCGGTCTTCCGGTCGCCCCGCCCGTCATCGGCAGGCCCTCGATGGCGGCGCGCTGGTTGATCGGCTAGAGAACTGTGGATACCACGACAGCACAGCGCTCGGCGGCAGCGTCGGCGCGTACATTTGCGCGCGCCGTTCGGGTGATACACGTCCGACAGCCGCGCGCGCGGCTGGATGCCAAGGCGGGCGATCAGGGTCGGATTTTGGACAATTAAGATCGGGTTCGCGCGCCTTGCCTCAAGAGCTTAGGCTGAGCTTGGCCGCCAGCGTTCGGGCTTCAGCACTAGATTTGGGGGTGGGGCTAAGTTTACACCACAATCTGTATGGCGATGCCCTTGATCTTCCGTTAGTTTCATGGAACAAAAAGGCAACGGAGGGATCTGGCACGATGAGCTATCAGCGACCCACCACCATCACCTGCGCCCGCTGCCGCAAGGTCGTGAGCGTCGGCCCGATGGGCCGGGTGCCGACCTATTGCTCCCCGTCCTGCCGGACGGTGGCGTGCCAGAGCAAAGGGCGCCGACCGACCACCGGCCGAGGAGAAGCAACGTGCATTGATATGGGGCATTCTCCAGGATGCCGGCGTGATCCCCGCCGACAAGCCGCTGCCGATGCGCAAATCGGAGGATGCGGCATGACCTGCAAGGCACTCACCACGGTTCTGGCGCTAATCGCGCTGCCCATGCCGGCGAGCGGGACAGAGCACAATCTATGCCACCGATGGCAACGCTCGTTGGCCGCCACCACCGCGACGGTCGGGTCATTAGCCGCGCCACTGGCAACACCGTCATTATGCATGACGGCGTGTCCGGTCAGGTGTTCGGCGACGGACCCAAGTGGGGGAAATGGCGAAGACCAGCGCCAGATCAGTGAGGGAGAACAAAAACCGCCCGATCAGCCAAAACATCGGGCGGTCGCAGTGATCGAAGAGAGACCATGCCCCTGCCCCAACGTTATCACCACGTCCCGAGCGCGCAAGGCGCATTGAGCGTGAGCGAGTGGCGGGAACGAGCATATGCCGAGTGGCAAGCATACGCGGAGTGGCAACGACGGTGGCAAGCATACGCGGAGTGGCAACGACAATGGCAGAGTGGGCGCCCTGTGGCAAGCTTACGCCCAGTTGCAGCAAAGGGTTGCTCGCCACACCACTGTCAGCATGCAATGACGACAGCGCCACCAAGGTCGAGACACCGACACCTACCCGCAAAAGCGAGACCGCAAGCCAACACTTCGGTCCGACATTGAAGATGTAAAGCGGGCGGGCCTCCCAATCCGTAGCGTCCAACGCACGGCCGAGGGGTATTTCATCCACATCGGCGAGCCCATCATCAATACTGCCAACGACAACGATAACAACGACGACGGTGTGTCGTCGGACCCTGAGTGGCATTGATATGGCCGACATCCGACTGCCATACGTCAATAGTTTCCGCGATCCGCGTAATGGACGGATGCGCCACCAATTCCGTCGCAAAGGCGTCAGGAAGACGTTACTACGGGCAAGCCTGGCGACGCCGATTTCATGGCGCACTATGCCGAGTTGCTTACGCCACAGCGAAGACGCCATCGCGCGACGTTGGCGCGTCGCGCACCAAACCGGGCACGCTCGATGCAGTAGTCGTCGCGTATCTCGGGAGCCATGCCTTCAAGGTTTTGTCGCCGACGACGCAGGTGCGGCGCAGACGCATCCTCGACGACTTTCGTGCTTGCGTGACGCCGGGGGCGGCAACCGCTATGGCAAGAATGCGCTGCGCACGATGGCACGCCGCAACATCACCGACGCGCTCGCAGGCAAGCCGGTGGCTACGCAACGCGATTGGCTCAAGGCCATTTGGGGCCTAGTCACCTTCGCTATAGATGAGCGGATGATCGCGAACGATCCGACCGTTGACATCAAGACGACACGGCCGGCAAAGTCGGCTGGATATATGACATGGGGCGACGAACAAATCGCCCAATACCGCGCGCGCCATCCCATTGGCAGCATGGCGCGGCTCGCGCTCGAGATTAATGTTGAACATCGCTGCGCGGCGCACCGACGCTCACCAGATCGGGCGACAACACCTGCGGCAACGGCTACTTATCGTGGCGGCCGAGCAAAACTCGGCAGAGCACGGGCAAGCTATTGACTATCAGGTTGATGCCCGAGTTGCAGGCCGCACTGGACGCGCTACCGTCAAGCGATGCGCTGCCCTTTCTACTCCACCGACTACGGACGGCCATTTGCATCGGCTGCCGCGTTCGGTAACAAATTCGCGGATTGGTGCCGGGCCGCCAATCTCAAGCCCGGTACGGTGCGATGACGGACGGGTACGAAGCTTTCGCGCGCACGGACTTAGAAAGGCTGCATGCAAGCAACTCGCACATGCGGGATGCACCGCACCAGAGATCATGGCGATTTCCGGCCATAGCTCATTTGGCCGAAGTGCAGCGCTACATCGAGGCCGTCGAGCAAGAACGACTGGCCGAGGCGGCGATGGCCAAGCGATCAAAAGCAGTACGGCTAGTGACTAACGCGATTTGGAAAGGGTGACTAACGGTGTTGAAATCGTCGAAGAAAATGGCAGGGATGGCGCTCCCTTACGGGAGTCGAACCCGTCTTTTCAGATTGAAAATCTGACGTCCTAACTGATAGACGAAGGGAGCGGAGCCGTGGTCAAAGCCCCTACGGTTCGGCAACGGCGCTATATGGCGCGGAACCAGCCGGGCTCCAAGACGCCGCTGCGCCGAAACCGACCTGCTGAATGCGGGCTCTTTGGCCAAAAAAAGCGTGCACCTGGAGAACGCGGCGACGACCGGCGCGATCGCGCCCAAAGGGAGCCCGCGTGCGGTCCTGGCAGCGCCGATGCTGGGAGGAGCCAGTCCCGCCGGCAGCTTCTTAGCAAGGAAAATCAAATACTTACTTCGGAACAACGACGCCACCTCGCACGAACCGAGCGCTTGCTCGCTCGCAAGGCGCCAAGCGCATTCCGACCGGGGGCCGGCGCCCCATAGGGCTTCGCCGCATCACGGCAGGCACATCTGGCAAAGGCTCAGTGCCGGTCGTCCTCGTCCTTGCGTCGCTCCTGCGGCTTGCGGTCTGCCGGAGTGGGCCTGGCCCGCGCAACCGGATCAATAATGACCGGCTTGCCCACCGTCGGTGGCTCTTTGGTGGGGTTGCTCCTGGCAATGGCACGCCGAACGGCCTTGGCGCCCGTGCTCGATCTGTGGGGCGGTTTCTTTCCTTGCTTGGCGCTCATGGATGGAGCGGAGGACCTTGCTGCTGTGGTCGAATTCAACGTGCGTAAATGGCAACGCGTTCCCCGGCTTCGGCGGCCGGGATCGCCTGCTCGACCTTCTGCGCTGCCATTGCGGCTCGGCGTCCCAAGCCCGCCAGCGCCGCTTGGGGCGCGCATCAGTGGATGCGGGCCTTGGACCCCGTCGCCTGGCCGCGTTGGCGCCAGAGCGCCGTTCCCTTCGGCAAACGCAATCCATCGGCGCTTGCCGCCACTAACCCAGCGCCTAACATTTCTCGGCACATTCTGATTGGCACCACTACAAAGCCCGATCGCGAACGCCCATGTCAGCGCCCAACGACGTTCGCCATCCCCGAGTGGCGGCTCACCGGTGATTGGTGGGACCTCTGCAATTGCGCCATCGGCTGTCCGTGCAATTTTGGTTCCAACCCGACCTACGGGTTCTGTGAGGGCGTCCTCACCTGGCTCATCCGTGACGGCACCTATGGCGACCTCAAATTTGCCAGGACCTGGCCGTGGTCTTGGTCATGCATTGGGAAGGTAACGTCTTCGAGAAGAACCGGGAGTTTGGCTTCTTGATCGACGACCGCGCCAACCCTGATGAGCGCCTCGCGCTTGAGAAGATTTTCACGGGGCATGCCGGCGGCGCCTTTCGGCATGGCGCGATCTGACGCTCAGGCTCGACGGCGTGGCCTTCGTGCCGATGACCGTCACCCACGATGCCGAAAACTGGAAAGTCGAAGTACCCGGCATGGTGGATGGACTCGGCGGTCCGTTCCGCAAATACATGGTCCCCGACGGGGATACCTGTCGCATCTACAATGCCCCGCGACCCGAGGTGGTGCCGGGCTTTCTCACGGTTAGCCAGGCCAAGCGCAACATCGTCACCGGTGCCTTTGGACGCAACTTCGACTGGTCGGAGCGCTCTTCCAAGCACATCGCCTTCGACCTGCGCGGCCCGAAGACGTTCAGCTGGCGCCAACCCCTCAAGGTCCTGTGACTTCAGAGCTGGGCACCGCCACGCTCCGGCAACGCGAGCGCATCCTTGTGCTGGCACTTCTGCTGATGGTGGCCGGCTTAGCCTGGGCGCTCACCATCCTGCAAGCCATGCAGATGGACGCGATGGAAGCGGCGATGTGGCGGGACATGAACACGTGTCCATGAACGGTATGGAGCCAGCATGGACGCCGCTCGATGCTCTCCTCTTGGTGTTGATGTGGTCGTCGATGATGGCGGCCATGATGGTGCCGGGTGCCAACCCGATGGTCACAGCCTTTGCCACCATCAATCGTCGCCGGCGCGAACGCAGTGCGCCCTATGTGTCAACGCCCGTGTTTCTTCTGGGCTACCTGCTCGCCTGGGTGGGATTTTCGCTGGTGGCCACGGGCCTCCAGTGGTTACTCCAAACGATCGGGCTCATCACCACCATGATGCAGTCGGCCTCCCTCTACTGGTCGGCCGTGCTCTTCTTGGCCGCTGGACTTTATCAATTCAGCCCGCTCAAGGAGCGATGTCTCACCTGTTGCCGCTCGACCGAGGGTTTCATCCTCAGCGAATGGCGTGACGGTAATCTCGGCGCCGTGGTCATGGGTCTGCGCCACGGGCTGTTCTGCATGGGTTGCTGTGCCGGCCTGATGCTATTGCTCTTTGCGATCGCCATCATGGACTTGCGCTGGGTGGCCGCCTTGACGGACGCTTGGTAACCGCCGAAAAACTTCTTCCGGCCCCGGCTGTCTGGCGGGTCGCAATCGGCGATTGGCCTGCTGGCCGCCGGCTTAGCTTGCATCATTCTAGCGTGGAGGGGTGGTCCGTGCGAGCGAGCCGGCGATCAGATTTGCCACCAGATTGCCATCGTCATCCGCAGCGATCTGGAGCCATGGCAGAAGCTTAACGTTGCAGCCTTCTTGGCCAGCGGCGCATCGCCGCTGCCTATCCCACCTCGATCGGAGCGCCATACGAAGATGCGTCCGGCACGCCCTATCAACCCCTGATCGGTGAACCGATCCTCATCTACGGCGCCGATCGCCCAGCCCTCACGCGAGCCCTCGATCGGGCGATTGCGCGCAACGTGAAGGCGGCGGTCTATACCGAGGAGATGTTCCGCAACGACGCACGATGCCGCCAACAGAGCTGCCGTCAAGGCGCCGTCCGATCTCAAGCTGGTCGGCTTGGCATTTCGCGCCGAGCGCAAGCTCGTCGACAAGGTCCGTCGACGGCCTCAAGTTTCACGCTTGAGGCAACCGCCCAGATCTTTCACGCAAAAAGGCGATCCATCAAGTTCCCGTCCGGCGCGGCTCGGCGGCGGGCCTCGGCGGACGGCTGCGAAGCGGCGGCCATCGCCTCATCGACCCTTTCAGCCAAACAAATTGCACGTTGGCGCGGACCTCCTCCAGGATCTCCTCGAAATCCCTTGCGATTGCGCGCCGGCAGCATCACCCGCGAAATGCCGGCGCGGGCCGCCGCCACGACCTTCTCCTTGATGCCGCCGACCGCGTAGCACAAGGCCCCTAAGACTGATCTCGCCCGTCATGGCGGTGTCGCTGCGCACGGTCCTGATCCAGTCATCAACGAGACGAGCGCCATGAACATGGCGACGCCGGCGCTCGGGCCATCCTTGGGAATGGCACCCGCCGGGACGTGCACGGTGGATGTCATCTTACTCGAAGCGCGACGCATCAATGCCGAAATCAGCGGCGCGATTCTTTACGATGCTGAGCGCCGCCTGCGTGCTCTCGCGCATGACTTCGCCCGAGCTGACCGGTAGGGATCAACCTGCCACTCCCGGGGCGCGCGTAGCCCTCGATGAACAGGATGTCGCCGCCGACCGGCGTCCAGGCAAGGCCGGTGGCGACGCCGGGACGCTCGTGCGCGCATCGCCAGCTCGCTCTCGAACTGGGGAGGACCGAGCACGGTGGCCGAGACTGTCGACATCGGTACGGATAGGTCCGCTTTGACCTTCGGCGATGCGCAGCGGCAGCATGGCGCAGGGCCTTGCCGAGCTCCCGGTTCGAGGTTGCGCACGCCCGGCTTCGCGCGTGTAGTGCTGAATGATCGCGCCTAGAGGCCGCGTCGGTGATTTCGGCCTGTTGCCCGGCATCGAGGCCGTTGGCCTCAAGCTGGCGGCGGACGAGATAGCGACGCGCAATCTCAACTTTTTCACTGGCGGTATACCCCGACAGCGTGATGACCTCCATGCGGTCACGCAATGGGCCCGGGATGGTGTCAGGAGGTTGGCGGTGGTGATGAAAACAACGCGGCTGAGGTCGAACGGCACGGCCAGGTAGATTGATCGTGGAAGGTGCCGTTCTGTTGCAGGATCCAACACTTCCAGCAGCGCCGCCCCGGGTCGCCCTGAATTCCGGTCCCGAGCTTGTCGATCTCGTCGAGCATCATCACGCAATTGCGGCGTACCCGCCTTGCGGATGGCCTGATGATATTGCCGGGTAAAGCCCCAATATAGGGTGCGCCTGTGTCCGCAGATCTCGGCCTCGTCGTGCACGCCGCCGAGGCTGACGCGCTACGAACCTACGGCCACATCGCACGCGCAACGGATTGCCCGAGCGATGTCTTGCCCACGCCCGGCGGCCCGACCAGGCATAGAGATCCGGAGCCTTGCCTTGTGGCGCCAGCTTACGGACGGCAAAGGTACTCGACGATGCGGCGTTTGATTTTGCCCAAACCGCAGTGAGTCCTCATCGAGGATCCGCCGCGCCTCACGGCGATGTCGATCGGCTGCTCTTCGGGCAGCTGCCACGGTAGTTCGACGAGCCAGTCCAGATAGCTGCGCACCATGCCGTGCTCGGCCGACGCTTCCGGCATGCGTTCGAGCCGCCGCAATTCGCTTGCGGGCCTGCTCCTCGACGTCCTTGGGCATTCTGGCTTTGCCGATCGCCTCGCTCAATTCGGCAATCTCGGCCTTGCCCTCCTCGCCTTCCCCCAATTGCCGGCGGATCGCCGCCAATTGTTCACGCAGCAGTACTTCCCGTTGCCGCTCGTCGAGGCGCGGCCTTGGTCTGGCGCCCGATTTCCTGCGAAAGCCGCAATACTTCGATGCGCTGCGCGAGCAGGCGCGACACTTTATCCATCCGCGCCGTGACATCGATGGTTTCGGAGAATCTCCTGCTTGTCCTCGGGTTTCACGTCCATGTAGGCGGCGGCAAGTCCGCCAACTGCGCCGGCGTCGTGATCGACTGCACTGCAGCCAGCAATTCGGCCAGGGACCTGCGGCAGAAGCTGCAGCGCCTCCAGCGTTGCCGCTGCAAATTGAGGAAGCGCGCCTCGATTTCGGCACTGCGCGAGGGACGGCTCGGGAATGCGGGCAACCTTGGCCACCAGGAACGGCCAGCCCTCCAGAAAATCCATGATCTGGAAGCGCTGGTCACCCTGGCAGATGGCAGGTGGTGGTTGCCGTCAGGGGCGGTAACGTAGCGCACCAGATTGGCAACGGTGCCGACGCGGTATAGGTCCTGGTTGCGGATCCTCTTGGGCCTGGTCGCGCTGCATCAAAATGCCGACCTGACGCTGCTCGCGTACCGCTTGCTGGGCAGCGGCGATCGAGCCGGGTCGGCCCACACTGATCGGCAGAACCATCCCCGGAAACAGCACGGTATTGCGGACCGGAACGATCATCAGGGCGTCCGATGGCAAACCCGCCGCCGCACCCGACGCATCCTTTGCTTCTAGCTCGGCCACGGGTTTACTCCGCCTTCCGCAGCGTGATCACCAGCAAGCCATTGCTGGTTGAACGGTGAACGTCGATAATGCCGGCCGGCAGGCAAACGGATACGGCGCTCTGAAGAGGTGGCCCTGGGGCAGTTCCAGCCGATGGATGACGGCGGTGCGCCATTCAGCGAGGCAGCCGCGGGTTCCGCCAATGACCAACTCGTTGCCTTCGATGACCGCCTCGACCTGCTCGGGAATGACGCCCGGGAGCGCCACGAGCACCAGCGTCTTCCCGGCGTCTCCAGAATATCAACCGCCGGTGGCTCCCAAGCCGGCCCGACGTGAGTTACCCGCCGGGGCGAAATACCTCCCGATGCATGCGCTCGGCCCGCGCCAGCATGTCGAGATGCGTGGGACACCACATCCAACCGCTAGGAAACCTCTTCCATCGTCTCACCTCTGGCGCTGCGCCCTAACTGCAGCGGGGCTCCGCCCACACGGCACTCTGGCCAACACGGTCGAGATGCTACCCCTATCACGACTCCGTGACGTGGCGAGCGCCCCCGCCATTTTACAAGGATAGCGTGGCGCATTCTGGCGGGGGGGCGAGGCGGTCAAGCTACCGCTCTTTTTTGCCGCCCTCCCCACATGCGGGGAGAGGTCTCGCGCTGCCGCCAAGGGCGCTTCGCCGCTAGGAAGCTTGCCGCGCAAGCTGAAGGGGTTCGCTGCTGCACGTCAAGCCGCGCGATACGCCGAGCTCGTCTCCACAGTGTCGAGCTGCAAATCCGAGACCGCCGATCCGCGCCGCCTGCTGGGTGGCGATCCGGCTTGCACACCGCTGCCCTTTGCAGGTCTGTGGGAAGCGGGTAAGATATCGCTTGGGACCCTCGAGAATCAGCGTCATCCGCCGCCTATGCAGCTTCAACGCAAACAGTTTGGATCGCCGCGAGCGCCCCAACCCCCAACCCCGGCGCAGCATCCGCACGCCTCGGATCGCCCGCCGCAGCCTCCGTCGCCGCCGGGCTTGGCGCCGTTGCCGCCTTCGTCAGCGCCGGCACGGCCTCACCGGCACAAGCCTCGGCGCTGACATTTCAGCAGTGGGTCGAGCGATTTCGGCCACGCGCCCGCGCTCGCGGCGTCTCGGGAGGGCGACCTATCACCGGGTTATGGGCCACATCAAGCCCGACACGTACGGTCTACGCGCTTGCAGCGCGCACCAGCCGGAATTCCGAGAGCCGATGTGGCAGTACGTCAATCGTCGCGTCTCCGACTGGCGCATCATCACCGGCAAAAGGAACGGGCGCGTGAGCATGCTGCTACTGATTGAGCGCATCGAGACGAGTACGGCGTCGACCGTTACCTGATGCTCGGCGCTGCTGGGGCATCGGTCGGCATTCCGGCGACGTGGTGGTCAACCCGCAAGCACATGCGGCCGGTGCTCCCCGCGCTTGCCGCCTTGGCCTGGGGCGAGCCGCGCCGGCGCGCCTACTGGGAACTAGGGTTGCTCATGCGCCTCCTCATTATCGATCGCGGCTGGGCTCACGAGACAGGAGATGCTCGGCTCCTGGGCCGGCGCCATGGGGCACACCCAGTGGATGCCGGAGGTTTGGCTCAACATGGGCGTCGACGCCGACGGCGATGGCCAAGCATTTCGCCGTTCGGATCGCCGGCGGATGCGCTTTGCGGAACGGCGCAGTACCTCCTCCAAGCGTGGTCGCTATCGGCAAAACGAAGGCTGGGGTTACGAGGTGCGCCTTTCCGCCAACGCAAGCCGGGCGGCACGCGGACCATCGCGGCCGTGGCAGACGCTGGGCGTCAGCCGCGCGAACGGCCGCCCGTTTCCGCGCCCCGGCGAGCGGGCCAGCGGTTTGGCAGCCGATCGCCGCCGGGCCGTCCTTTCTCATCACCGCGGAATTTCCGCGCCGTGCGATCCTGCAACCCGGCGGACAGCTGCGCGTTGGCCACCGTCCATCTTGCCGACCGCATTCGCGGCGAGGGCCCGTTCGTCCAGCAATTTCCGAGCGGCGAGCGCATCCCACCCTGCCGAAGCGCAAGAGCTGCAGCGCCTGCTGACGGCGCGGGGCTTCGACACAGGCGGGGCCGACGGTCGCATCGGGCCCGAGACGCTAGCCGCCGTGCGAACCATTCGAGTCAAGGTCGGCATCAAACCCGCCGACGGTTATGCGGGACTTGAAGTTCTGGCGCGACTGCGCCAGAGTCCATGAGCGGGAGCGCTGCAATGCTCATCATAGATGCGCAGGTCCACCTTTGGCGCCGGGGCACGCCGACCCCGCTACACCGCCCCACACCCCTATCTGGTCGAGGAAGCGATCCGCGAGCATGGACGAGGCAGGCATCGACGGCGCCATCCTGCATCCTCCCGTTAGCTGGGACCCACGAGGCCAACGAGCAGGCCGTCGAGGCGGTCCTGGCCGTATCAGAAACGCTTTGCCATCCTTGGCTATCCTGTGCTCGACAACCCGCAGCGTCGTGTCGAAATCGCGACCTGGAAACAGCGCCCGGGGATGCTGGGCTTGCGACTCTATTTTAATCAGCCGCACAACCGCTCCTGGCCCACGGACGGTAACCCTGGACTGGCTGTGGCCAGCCGCCGAGCAGGCGCAATTGCCCATTGCGTTGCTGGCGGGCGATTGGCTGCCGCAGCTGGGCGAAATCGCGCAGCACGACATTCGGGCTTGAAGTTGATCGTCGATCATATGGGCGCGCTCAGGGCGCCAAAGGCGACGCGGCGTTTCCACAGATGCGGGAACTGACCGCACTGGCCAAACTTCCAAATGTCGCCGTCAAACTGACGGGCGGCCCCTTCTACGCCGACGATGCCTATCCCTTCAAAGGCCTGCACCGTCACTACCGCGCCATGTACGACGCCTTTGGTCCTCACCGGCTGTTTTGGGGCACGGACATCACCAAGATGCCCTGCTCCTGGCGGCAGTGCGTCAGGCCACCTGCTGGAGATCGATTGGATCCCCGAAGCCGACAAGAAACTCATCATGGGCGAGGCCATCTGTAGCTGGCTCGGATGGAAACGCTGACGGCGAGGGCCGGACCGTGTAAGGTCAGGGTGCCGAGAGCCGATGCTGCTGGCGGGTGGGATTTGCACCATGCGCACTGAAAGCCCAGGGCTCGTCATGACCGAGACGCAGTCCGCCGCCGTCCACGCGTTGCTCAGATCCATTATTGCGCGCCCTCGAGCTGCTCGCATTCATCGCGCGCCATCTGCATCCGCCCGACATCCAGCAACCTCATGGCGAGCATCGGGGCGCCCGAGGAGGCCCTGAGATCCGCAACGGCGGGGCAACCGGCGTGGCCCGAGACTCTGTTGGGTATTGCAGGGGCGCTCGAGGCCGACGAGCGCGGCGGCCCCTGCAGGCCTTCGCCGGTCTTCGTGCTGCGCTTGGCGATGGTGGCGGCGATATGCGCGCGACCTACCGCGCCCTGCGCCTGTTGCCGAAGGGGCTCGAAGCGCTTTATCCGCTGGCCGGCATCCTGCCGCCGGTGAACCAGTTCTTTCTCGATCCATCGTTGCGTTCGGATCAGGCTTTGCAACAGCTTTTGTTGCGAGCGCCGAACCCGCAACGACGACCGGGGTGATGCACGTTGGCGGCGATGAACGGGGTGGAGTTCTGGCTCTACGTGCCGGAGCACTATGAGGCCCGATCGCCCCTGGCCGCTGGTGGCGGCGCTGCACGGCGGCAGCGGCACCGGGCGCCAGTTTCTCTGGAGCTGGCTGCGCGGATGCGCGCAGCCGCGGCGCCATCTTGGCGGCGCCGACGTCCGCGCAGAACCACCTGGGCGTTGATGGGGCCCGATCCGGACACCCCAAACCTCCTGGGCATGTTGGACTTCATCCGGGCGAGGTGGAACGTGGATCCAATGCGCCTCCTTCTCACAGGGATGAGCGATGGTGGGACATTCGCCTACCGTCTCGGGTCTCGCAGCCCACTCCCCGTTCACCCACCTTGCACCGGTGTCTGCCGCCTTCCACCCGCTGCTGGCGCAGATGGCCGATCCAGAGCGATTGCGCGGGCTGCCGATCCATATCATTCATGGGGCACTCGACTGGATGTTTCCCGTCGAGTTGGCGCACCAGGCCCAGCACGCCCTGGCGAGCGCGGGCGCGGCCGTAACCTTGCGCGAGGTCGATGACCTCAGCCATGCCTATCCGCGCGAACTCAACGGCGCCATGCTGAGCTGGCTTGCGGCAACCGCCACGCCCGCGCCATCGACACCATGACAGTCGGGCACGGCGCCGGTGCCGGCTTTGCACCGCTTGTGGGGTTGTAGCACCCGCAAGATCACGCCTTGGCCTCGCCCCCGCTTGTGCTTTCAGCCGAGCGCGCCCGTCAAGGCGCGGCACCTCGTGGGCTGCCCGCCAGGCTTGGCGCCGCATGACCCAAGTTCAGCGCCAGCGGGCGGCATCGGAACAGAGGCTTGCGGGCGCCGTTTAACGGCCGAGCGCCGCGTCGACACAAACCAGCCCGAAGATCGAAAGCGATGCACGAGTTCGCAACGGCGGAGGTCGAGACCGGTGAAAGCGGCGATCTTCACCTGTGCGGGTGGTACGGGGCCGCCGCTCTTGCTGCTGCACGGCTTTCCACAGACGCACCTGATGTGGCGGCAGGTCGCCCCATTGCTGGCACGCAACTTCTCGGTGGTCTGTGCCGATCTGCGCGGCTACGGCCGCAGCGGCTGCCCTGCCACGACAGGCGACCATGCGCCGTACGCCAAAGAGAGCAATGGCGCGCGATATGATCGCGCTGATGGAGAAGCTCGGGTTTCGACGCTTCTCAGTGTGCGGCCACGATCGCGGCGGGCGCGTTGCCTATCGCATGGCTCTCGACCACCCCGGACGCGTCGACCGGCTTGCCGTCCTGGACATCCTGCCGATCGAGGCGGCATGGCACCATGCCGATGCGCGCTTCGCTTTGGCCTATTGGCCGTGGTCGCTGCTGGCTCAGCCGCAACCCCTTCCCGAACAGATCTTGTGTCTTGCTGCGGAGGCCATCATCGACAATGCACTGGGCCAGTGGGGTTCCTCCGCCGGTGCCTTTCCCGCGAAGGTGCGGGCGGCGTACGCGATGCGCGTTGCAGCAGCCCGATCATGCCCACGCCATCTGCGAGGACTATCGTGCCGCCGCAACGCTCGATCGCGCGCATGACGAGGCGGATCGCGCCTGTCGTCGTCGCATACGCTGCCCGACCCTGGTGCTGTGGAGTCTTCGAGGTCCCCTGCGACGCGTGGTATCAGGAACAAGGGGGGCCGCTTGCGCTTTGGCGTGCTTGGGCCGACGACGTTGAGAGCCGACCGCTGGAGGAGGCCATTTCTTTCCGGAAAGTGCGCCGCTGGCAACGGCCGAGGCACTCAGCGACTTTTTCCGCAGTGTGCCGGCAGCAAGCGCGCCACTGACGGGCGTTAATTTGTGAGCTTTGAGGATCAGGACCAATGCGTGGCGTCATTCATCACCTCCGATCTCAACCGTGCGTGATCCGGATCAGGTGTTTAGCTTCTATGACACGGTGCTCTCGGCCCTGGGCTACCGGCTCGAACGAAAGGGCGCACGCGGCTACGATTGGAACCTGGAATCCGAACTGGGTGTGCATTCGATCGGCATCGTCAAGGCGAGCGCACAGGGTGCGCAGCGCCAGCATGAGCGCTATATTCTCCCGGCCCTGCATCATGTTGCATGGGCCGTCGACAGCCGCGCGGAGGTCGACCGCATGCACGAGACCGTGCGCGCCATCGGGGCCACGATCCTGGATCCCCGGCCGATTACCCTCCAGTACAACAACGGCCGGGGTTACTATGCCGTGTTTTTCTCCGACCCCGATGGCTTGAAATTGGAGTGCGTTTACACGCCGCCGCTGCGCTAACTCGCGGCTCAGGCCGGCCGGCCCCGGGGCTCTGATCCGCCACGGCGCGGGAAAGCCGCCTCGCGCCGGCCGAAGCGGGTGCCGGCGCCGGCAAAGGAACGCGCGCCCCGTTCGGGCGTTGCAGGTGCAGCGCAACCGCGCGCTTTTTCGCAAACACCCCGCAAACGAGACCAGGTGTGCCATGATAGCAACCGTCCGATTGAGAGTGCTGGCGGCGTTGGCGGCCGTCGCGCTTCTCGGCTTGCCTTTTGAGGGATCGCACGCACAACAAGCCGTCGCCAGTCCCGACGTAAGCAAGGGCAGCTTCCTCCTCACCATCTTTCTCCGTCATGACCAATCCAAGACACTCGAACAGATCAACCAACACCTGCAGGCGAGTGGCTACTTCAAGAGTTCCCACCGGAAGGAATCGAAGTGGTCTCCTGGTACGTGATGATGGGTGTCGGCCAGGTGGTTACGCTGCGCGTGCCCCTGAGCGCCTGCGGGAAGTCAACCGCGCCATCGAAGAAAGCGCCTGGGGTGGCTTCAGAACCGAGTTCTATCCCACCTACGACTTCAAGGCGATCGCGGCGCAGCAGCGGAATTGAGCGCCGAGAGGTGGGTCCGACAGTTGCGGTTCGCCGGCATTGCCGCCGGTAGCGCGCGGCGAACGTGGATAAGCGCAGCAGGTGAATGCCTCGCTCGAGTGATCCGCATGAGGCAGCGATGTTTTGCGTACTCTTTCGAAGTTCATCCGAAGCCCGATCGCTGGGATGCCTATCTCGGATATGCCAAATCGCTCAAACCCGAGCTCGAAAGGATCGATGGTTTTATCGAAAACATGCGCTACCGCAGTCTGACGCGTGAGGGATGGTTGCTGTCGCTCTCAAGCTGGCGCGATGAGAGTCGCTGGTGCGCTGGCGCACGCAGGGTGAGCATCATCAGGTGCAAAGGATGGGGCGCTCCGAGGTATTCCTCGACTATCACCTGCGCGTGGGTCAGCTGACCAGGACAGCCACCCGCCGGCGGGCCACGTGCTGCGGGAGGAGCGACTGACGAGACCGCAGTCGGTGCCGGCACCACCGTGATCCTGATCGATGCCAAACGACCGCAAGCGGCCGCAGCGGCACGAGCCGCCTCGGACGAAGTCGCTCGCTGGTTGGGATTAGTGCCTGCGGCTTCCGGCCTCGTCGCCTGGGACGTTGTTCGACGCCGTACTGACGCCTGGCGATGCAATTTTGCTGATGTCATGGCGCGAGCAGGCCGCGGCGGAAACCTTCGAACGGGGGCCTGTCGTTGCGAGCCGGCGCCGAGGCTGCGCCGCGTCCGCGTGGTCCGCGACTACGGTATGTTCGATCGTCGTGAAGCGCCACAATACTATGCGGCCGTGGAGCCAACGGGCTAGCTGCGACGACAACCGTTGACCCAACCGGGACTGCGCGGGAGCGGTTGCAATGGCTGAGGGCTGCAAAGGTTGAGGTCGACCACAATGGGAACGTGATCGCTGAGCCCGGAACCGCACCAATCCGTCATAACTGCCGACGGCCAACTCGCTCACGTGCGCCAACATCGGCGCGTTGAGAAAGATGTAGTCGATGTGATAGCAAGGCCCGTCTTTCTTGCGGTCGCGCCAATAGAGCGTTGGCACGCTCTCGCCGCCCTGCATCTCACCACGCAGTTCGTGATAGGCACTGACCAGGCCAAGCTTGGCCAGCGAGGCAACGGCGTTAGCGTGGTTGATCCGCCAACCAGGCCGATGCCAGAAGACGTTGTTGTTGAAATCTCCCGCGACGATACTTGCTCGCTCACGTCAGAAAGCTTTTGTACTTGCTCAGCGCGCGCCGCAGCGGACCGAGCTGGTGTTTGCGATTGATGCCGGCGCTGGCATTCTGGGCCCAGACGGCAAGCAGATTGCACTCGACGGGTCAGGAGATGTGCACGGGCGCGATATGGCGAAGTGTCGGGTAGAATGGCTCCGCGAGCCGGGCGCGGTATCCGTTGCAGGTGAAGACGGCGAGGCCCTTTGTTGCGATTGTCGCCGATCCATACCGGGTCACCGCTCACAGCGCCTAGAGCGCGCCGAAGGCGGCTAGACGCTGCGGTTCGGCGCACTCGCAAATGACGGCGATATCGGGCCGCAGGCGCATGATCGCGTCGAACTTGCGATGCAGCGCCATACAGCGAATTCCAGGCAACGATCCGCATGGGCGGGCATCCAGGAGGCGGCAAAACGCTAGGGTTAGCCGAGCCGCAGCGCGGAGAGGAGGCCCGCGCGGGCTGTTGGCCAAACTATCCTGACAGCTGCCGACAGGCGGGCTCCCCAAGTCGGAGGCGTGATGCTAGGCTGCCGCGCGGGCTAGCTTTCGCCTTACACCAACACCTGACCTCGGGTGCTGCGGCAAGCTGGCCCGTGCTGCGGCGAAACCACGAACCCGCGTTCCATTTGGCAGGCCATGCCCATTCCAGATTTCGAGGCTCGCTTTCTCGCCAACACGCCCGACGGCATCCTGTTTGCCGACGAAAAGGGCATCATCCGCTTCTGGAACGCAGGCTGCGAGCGCCTCTTTGGCCATTCGGCGACCGAAGCCGTAGGACAATCGCTCGATATTATCGTTCCCCAGGCCCAGCGCACGCGCCATTGGCAGGGTTACGCCAATACCATGCGCACGGGGCAACCCGCTACGCGGCGGGCGATCTCTTGGCGGTGCCTGCCGTGCGCAAGGATGGCTCGCGCATCTCCATTGAGTTCTCGATCGTCCCGTTCTGCGATGCCGAAAATCCGGATGCTTGGCATCGGGGCGGTGATGCGCGACGCAACCAAGCGTTTTGAGGAAAGCAAAGCTTTGAAAAAGGCGCTGGCCGCCACGCAACGATGAACCCTCCCCAGATGTCCAAGTGGCCCGACCGCAAGATCCTCGATTTGTTTGAGATCGAACACCCGATCCCTGCTCGCGCCCATGGCCGGACCCTCGACGCCGGAGCTAGCGATCGCGGTATCGGAGGCGGGCGGTCTCGGCGCCTTCGGCAGCGCCATGTCCACTCCCGAGCAGGTGCGCGCCGTGTTGGGAGTGATCCGACAGCGCACGCGCAAACCACTCAACCTCAACTTCTTCACGCACCTGCCCCTCAGCTCGATGCCGCGCGCGAAGCAAGATGGAAGGAACGCCTAGGACCTTACTATGCGGAGCTCGGCCTCGATGCCAACAAGCCGACGCCCCGCTCCGACCGCGCGCCCTTTACCGCGGAGACCTGCGCAATCGTCGAGGAGTTCAAACCCGAGTTGTGAGCTTCCACTTCGGCCTGCCGCCGCCGCCGTTGTTGCAGCGCGTGAAGCGCGCTGGCGCAAAGGTGATCGCCTCGGCAACCACTGCGCGGGAGGCAATGTGGCTGCAGCAGCACGGCTGCGACGCCATCATCGCCCAGGGCTACGAGGCGGGGGTCACCGCGGTATGTTTCTCACCGACAATCTGGCCGCCCAGGCGGGCACGTTGGCGCTGGTGCCGCAAGTCGTCGACTGCGTGTCGGTGCCGGTGATCGCCGCCGGCGGCATCGCCGACGGGCGCGGCATTGCCGCCGCATTCGCCTTGGGAGCCAGTGCCGTCCAGATCGGGACCGCCTACCTGTTCTGCCCGGAGGCCAACGTGCCGCCGCTCAATCGGCAGGCCCTTGCGACCGCCCGCGACGACGATACCGCGCTGACCAATCTTTTCACCGGTCGCCCGGCGCGCAGCATCATCAATCGCTTGATGCGCGAGCTCGGGCCGATATCCGAGGAGGCGCCGGCATTCCCGCTGGCCGGAGGTGCCTTGCTGCCGCTCAAGGCCGCGGCCGAGGCCAGGGGCTTGAGCGATTTCACGTCGCTTTGGTCTGGGCAGAGCTGCGGCCTTGGCGCGACGCTACCCGCCGCTGAACTGACGCAAAAAGCTCGCCCGCGACGCCCTCAGCCGCCTGCAATCCCTGAGCCCCCGGCCCTTGAACACCGGCCCATGGCACCGGCCCTGGAGCATTGGCGCCTGAGCTGGTCCAGAGTATGTTGGTCCAAAGTATAAGGCCGAGCTTGAGGCCGCGCGCTTAGAACCACCTAGGCCCACCGCCCCGATCGCGACTTCATCGCGGGCGCCACCGGCACCATCCACCGGCAAAATCGACGTCGGCGTGCACAGCGCAAACGCCGCATAACCGCTCGCGCTGGCGTCAATTTGCTCCTGCACTTCGGCTTGGGTGGGCAGATGCGGCCAATCGCAAACCACCGTCATAACCCCATCACCCCGAACGGCGATCAGGATATGCGTCTTGTAATCGATTGGCAGTGGGCTGTTGTTTTTGCATGTCCTGCTGCCTTTGAGCGGCTCTGCCCGAGCCTCCGCCATAGCCAGGGAACCAATGGCTTGGCTGCGGAAAGGCCCTAGGGCAAGCCCCACACGCTCAAAATGGTATCGCCGTGTAAAAGTCTCAAGACACACCAAGGTGCCAAAACAATAACGCCGATTTGCCCGACTGCCCGGCTATCCCTAGCCTCAGGCGGGACAGCCAAGAGGCTGCCCGCCGGGGCGCCATCGCTCGAGGAGGTCACAGTGATCAGTGCGCGAAATGCCGACGTCACGGAAATCCGGGTCACCTCGGTTGAGGGCAAACCGACCTACGGCGGCGAACTTGCGGTAAAGCCGCTCATCAAGGAGCGACGAGATGACGCTTTCTGGAGATCCGCTACGCCGCCGGGGTCGGCGCGCCACTGCACGCCCACACGCACAGAATCGATTGCCTACGTCGTCAGTGGCGAGGTGAAGGTCGACCGTCGGCAGCACGGCCTTCATCATGGGACCCGGCGATGTCTGCCCGGCATCCCAGAGGCGTGCTGCACGGCCTTGAGGCGATCGAGGACTCCGTGGTGGTGGAAATCAAATCGCGCCGGCGCCAGACCTCGCCACGCTTCTTTGGCCTGCGCAAATAGCCACCTTGGCGCCCTGCCGGCGCCCGAGACGCTGGCTGCGTGCCATCTCCTCGCTGGCACCGGCTTGGCGGCCGGCGGCAGGCCCGAGCAGCAGGCCCAAGCGGCAGGCAAGGGCGTGCGCATTGGCGCCGGCGCCGGCGATTGCCAGATGAGTCTTTGGCTTGGTCATGATGCGGGGCTTGCCAGGAACGTCAACAGCGCGCCATGATCCCGCTCACCGGCTACGCAGATCGCCTCTCTGTCCGTCCCGCAGAAAGCATCCGTTTTCACGTGTCGAATGCCACCGGCAGCGCGATCGCCTCGGCTACAATCGTGCGCGTGATTTCCGCCGACGCGAACCCCGCCCGGGCCTGGCATCCGCACGGAGCGGGTGTGATGCCAGCGTGCGCGCGATTGCACCCTGCCAAGCGCAAACGGTCACGCCCGGCTCCTACGGCGTGGCCAATCTCGGCACGGCCCTCGAGGGGCTCGGCGCCCTGACGGTGATCGCCACCATCTGTCCAGACGAGCGTCGCCGGCGTCAGCCGACCGATCCTGACCGCGTTTTCGCAACAGGGTGTTGGGTTTGCTCTCGCCATCGCCGAGGATGGAAGCGCGTGCGCCACGATCGGCGGCGCCATTGGCGCGCCCAGCAAAATCTCAACGGGCCTAGGCTTGCGCGAAGGCGCTTGGGCGCGGGTCTGGATGACGTGGGATGCCGCGACGGCCACCCTCACCGTTGGCCAGCAGCCCGCTTTGCGCGGTGAGCCGGACGGCGACGCCCGTGTGGCGAGCGGCGGCCACCACGGGCCATGCCGGCCGCCGGGCCAAAGGTGCTGATCGGCGCAGCGGGCGGCCAGGGCGCACTTTCAACGGGCGCATCGAGCGCCCCATGCTGTTCCACCGCCGGCTCGATAGCGCGCGAGATTGCGCGCGCCGCGCGGCGGGACATGCTGCCGGGACTGGTGGCGTGCTGGGACTTTGCTGCAAGAGATAGCCGGCACGCACATCATCGACGTCGGGCCGCGCGCAGTTTCACGGCACCCTTTGCAACATGCCGACGCGGGCCGTGACGGGTTCTGACTTGGTCTGGACGAGAGATGTGTTGGCGCCATGCCGAAGACGAGTACGCCGCCATTCATTTCCATGACGACGACATCGTCGATTGCCGCGCTGGCCGGCGACGCACGAATGGACGCTTGCCGTCCAACCTAAAGTCGGGCTCCATGCCCTGGTTCTCGAAGCCGGTCAGGCGCGGGAAAACATTCCTTCTTTGTCGTGCCGCCCGTCGGCAAGCCGCGCCGCAAAAATCCTCGTTCCTGATGTCGACCTTCACCTACGTCATCTATCAAAACAACGCTCGGCTCGAGTGGCTGACCCGATCCCGGTTGGCGCCAAACCTGCAGGCTCTGAGCAAGGCGTGGAACGGCTATCCGAATTACCCTGGCGAGCATCCGGAATTCGGCTGGTCCACTATAACTACCACACGGATAAAACCGGCATCTGTTTTGCATCTTGGCATCGCCCGATGCTGAATGTGCGCATCGGCTACATCACCTACCCGCACGAGGACCTGCGCGCTTCGGGCCTGCGCCATTACCCTGCCGATCACCATTTGCTGTCCTGGCTCGAGGCGAAGGGCTACGAGTTCGATGTTGCTTACCGATTGGGAGCTGCACCATGACGGTCACCGCGCCTTGCAGCCCTATGCCACATCGTGCTGGGCGGGAACCCACCCCGAGTACCACACGCGCCAGATGCTCGATGCGCTCGAGGCCTATCGCGATGGCGGTGGACGCTTCTGCTATCTCGGGGGCAACGGCTTTTACTGGAAGATCGCGCTCGCCCAGGATCAACCCGGCTTGCTCGAGATACGCCGTGCCGAGGGCGGCATCCGTGCCTGCCGAGCCGCCGAGGTCGGCGAATACCTGGCTACAGCTCGACGGCGAATATGGCGGCCTGTGGCGGCGCAATGGCCGCCCGCCGCAAGAACTGGTCGGGGTAGGCTTTACCGCGCAAGGCAATTTCGCCGGCTCTATTATCGTCTCAAACCGGGCGTGCGCGAGGACGCGCGCGCGTCGCCTGGATGTTCGCCGGCATCGAGGACGACACCATCGGCGATTTCGGCTTGTCGGGCCACGGCGCCGCCGGCTTCGAGCTCGATCGCACCGACAAACGCTTAGGCACGCCGCGGCACGCGGTCGTCGTCGCTGCCAGCGAAAACCACCCACCGGAGACTCCCTGGGTGCTTGCTGCCGGAGGAATATCGACCCACCTGTCGACGACGACCGGTCAGCCACCCGCCGAGATGATCCGCGCCGACATGGCCTTTTTCGAAACGGCGAACGGCAAGGGGCGCCGTGTTCTCCACAGGGTCAATTACCTTTGCGGCTCGCTGCCGAGCAATGGCTATGACAACAATATCTCGCGCCTGTTAGCCAACGTGCTCGACCGCTTTCTTGACCCGCGCCCCTTCGAGCGGCCCGCTTGAGCCCCTGCCCCTGGCCGCCGGCTCACAGCTCCTTTCGGCGAGACGGCGGAATTCATCGGGAACGGACCCTGGGCGCCCGCCGGCGAGCGAGGCGTAACGAACCGCCTCCCATCCGAAGCGATCGCGGATCGCATCAATGGCGCGGTCTGCCCGCGCCCGCGCCGCCCCCTTTCGCGAGCCGGGAAGACGCGCCTCGTCTGCCAAGGCCAAGGGGTAGCTCGAGTTGGATTATCGGGCGTCGTTCCCAGGTTCGACACGGAAATCGCCAAGAGTGAGATCGGTGCGCTCCGCCAGGGTGCTTCGTCAGGACGGCGCGCACGAGATCCTCGGCGATCTCGGCAAGCATCGCCGTCTGCGCCACCGGTTGAGGCAGCGTCACGGAGTGCGTAACCGAGCGCAGATCGGCGAAACGAACGCGTACCGACACCGTCCGGACCCGGGCGCGATTTGGCCCGCAGCCGCGCGCCAATCCGGTCGGCAAGATGCCAAAGCACCGGCGTGAAGACGCTTGCGCCGCGCCGGCCGCTTGCCCAGCGCCGACTGCGCTCCCGCCGACCGCGCCTGGTGCTCGGTCTTGATCGCGCGCGCATCGCAATTCCAGGCGAGATTTGCCAGCTTGGCTCCCAGCGCTCGACCAAGCAGCGCCCGCAATCGCTGATCCGGCATCGCCGCCAACTGACCGATCTTGCACACGCCGGCCGCGGCAAGTCGCGCCTTGGCAACGGGGCCGACGCCCCACAGCAATTCGACGGGAAGGTCGTGAAGGAAGGCGAGTCTCGGCGTCGGGGTCGACAACGAGCAAGCCGTCGGGCTTGGCCACTTGCGAGGCGATCTTGGCGAGATGTTTGGTGCGCGCCACGCCCACCGAGATCGCAAGTCCGAGCTCCGCACGCACCCGGCGCCGGATCGTCTTGGCAATCTCGGCAGGCGAACCAAACAAACGTTCACACCCGCCACGTCGGCGAAGGCCTCGTCGATGGAGAGCCGCTCGACGAGCGGCGTGTAGTCGCTGAGGAGGCTCAGCGCCGCATCGCCTAACCGTTGATAGGCATCGAAGTGCCCGGCAACAAAACGCAACTGGGGACAGAGTTCGCGCGCGCCGCCACCCCGGACATGCCACCGCGAACGCCCAAATGCCTTGGCCTCATAAGACGCGGCCAGCACCACCCCGCCCCCGACGGCGATGGGCTTGCCGCGCAGGGACGGATCGAGCAGCTGCTCGACCGACGCGTAGAAGGCGTCGAGATCCGCATGGAGGATGCTGGCTGAACCTTCCACGCAACCGGTCCTTTGCTCACCCCTCGAACCGCTCGGGGCCGAGATTGCGCCCCCTGGCGCGATGGGACCCTTGAGAGAAGAAGAACATAAAGCGAACATTGGCCGACCTTGTCAAGGGCCAAGACCCGTGGACGTTGCACCGAGGCGACGGGGCGCCCATCGCCGCATGAGGCTGGAGCAACGGCCCTAGAAGACGGGGGCATGGGACAAGAGGCCTGCGCTCGGAAAGCGCCAGGAGGCACGGGGAATTGGGCCAGCCACACCGTGGCTGGGCGCGTTGCCGCCGGCACGGCCCTCCGCACCAGCGGCGGCGAGATGCGTGGCTGCCAACCATCAGCGCTCCTTGCGCACGGTCAAAAACATGGGGCTGAAAATGCGTTGCCGCCTGCGCCAGCCGCCGCGGCAGAGTGGCTGTCGCGGCGCCACCGAGAGACCGGTCGTCGCTCATGAGCGCTGGATATGGCGCTTGGATGGAGTGGGCGGCAGCGCAATAATGGCCATGACCGTCGATCGCAACCGGAGGGACCAGCCATGAGCGTTGGCGTCGAGCTCGATTGCCTCAAGGGCATTCGCGTCGTGGACTTCACGCAGTTCGAGGCTGGGCCCTCCTGCACGGAGTCGCTGGCCTGGCTCGGCGCCGAGGTCGTAAAGATCGAAAACTTACGAACCGGCGATCCCGGGCGCCGTCTCCGGTCCGGCCAGCCCGATGATGACCCGTGGTATTTCCATCAATTCAATGCCAACAAAAAGTCGGTGACCTTGAACCTCAAGTCGGCGCGCGGCCTTGAGATCGTGCGGGCACTCCTGGCGCGGGCCGATGTCACGGTCGAGAACATGGCCCCCGGCACCATCGAACGGCTCGGCCTCGGTTATGACACCGTCAAGGCCATCAATCCCGGCATCATCTATTGCCAGGTCAAGGGGCTTTGGCGCCGGCAGCCCCTATGAGAAGAACCTGGCCTTCGACATGATCGCCCAGGCGGCGGGCGGCACCATCAGCGTCACCGGCGAAGGCGACCGCGCCCCGGTCAAACCCGGCCCGTCCCTAGGCGACACGGGTACCGGCATGCTGATGGCCATCAGCATCTTGGCGGCCCTCTACCAGCGCTCCAAGAGCGGCCAGGGCCGCCTGCTCCAGGTGGCCATGCAGGACGCGATGCTCCATTACATGCGCGTCCCATTCTCGCGAACGCAGCGCAGCGGCGAAGCCGTGCTGCGCGACGGCAGCAGCCGGTCCACGCCGGGTGGGCTTACGCCTTCGGCGCTTTACCCGTGCCAACCCGGTGGGCCCAACGATTATGTCTACGTCTTCTGCAGTCGGTTGCCAACCCTGAACATTGGCAGCGCCTGCTCAAGGTCATCGGCCGAGAGGATCTGCGCGGGGACGCCCGCTACGACACCAGCAGGCGCGCAGCGCGCGCGCCGCAGAAGTCGACGCCATCATCGCCGCCTGGACCCGCCAGCATTCCAAGCAGAGGCGATGCGGCTTGTTTGGCTCCGCCGGCGTGCCGGCCGGAGCGGTTTTCGACACGCTCGAACTGATGCACGATCCTTCATTTGTTGAGCGTGGCATCATGCAGACGGTTGATCATCCCACCACCGGTGAGGTCAAAATGCCCGCTTGGCCCGTGCGCTTCGACGGCGCGCCGCCGAAGCTCAAACCTTCACCGCAACTCGGTCAGCATGTCGAGGACGTGCTCGGCTCATGGCTGGGCATCGCAGCCACAGAGATCGCCGCGCTCCGCCAGGAGGGCATCGTCTAAAGGCCGGTCGGCTCGTGCCGGGATCGAATGTGGCTCGCGGCACCCGAACAGACCATGGGGGACCCGTATGCTCAGTCTCAAGGACAAAGTCGTTTTCATTTCGGGGCCGGCTCGGTCGGCGACGACCCCGATGCCAAGATCTGGGGCAACGGCAAGGCAACGGCCGTGCTGCTGGCGCGCCAGGGCGGCCAAGATCTATGGCGTCGATCTGCGCAAGCGAGGCCGCCGACGTCACCAAAGGCCATCATCGAGCGGGAGGGCGGCACCTGCCGCACGCGCTGCCGTCGACATGACCGAAGGCGAAGGAGGTCGAGGCGGCGGTCGCCGATTGTATGGGCGCGTTCGGGCGCATCGACGTCCTCATCAACAACGTTGGCGGCTCAGCACCCGGCAACGCCGTCACGATGAGCGAGGAAGTCTGGGATCGACAGATCGACCATAACCTCAAGACCGCGTTCCTCGCCTGCAAGTACGTGCTGCCGATCATGGAGAAGCAGGGCAAGGGCGCCATCGTCAATCTTGGCATCGGTGGCTGGTCTGCGCATGTCTCCCGAGCGTGCCCATCTCGCCTATTCGACGACCAAGCTCGGTATCCTCGCCTTTTCCAAATCGACGGCGATCGCCTATGCCAAGAAAGGCATTCGCTGCAATACCGTAATCCCCGGCCTGATGCATACCGCCCTCGTCGAGCATCGCTTGGCCAAGACCATCGGCGCCAACGACCTGCAGGGGCTGATCGACAAGCGCAATGCACAATGCCCAACCGGCAAGATGGGAGACGCATGGGACATCGCACACGCCGTGCTGTTCCTCGCCGCCGATGAGGCCCGCTATATCACGGCAGCCGAGATCCTGGTCGACGGTGGGCTGACGGCGACACGCGGGCGTGGGATAGGGCCGGCAGCCGATCGGGACGATAGCTAGCAGCGTCCGCTCGGCGATGCGGCCGCTTGCGCACGTCGCCTGGCTCAGGCCAGCCGCACATGTATGGCGCGCAAGCTAGCGTTTGGGCAGTCGCTCGAACGTCGGCAGCCCGTCAGGGAATGTGGTGGAAGGCCTGCTTGTCGACGGTGTAGATCGCAAGCTGGGCGCACCAGGTGAGACTCGGGTCATCGAGGGTCCCGACTTTGACGATGACGGCGGGCAGGCCCTGCGGCCGCGTCGCCAGATGCGTGCCGCATTCGGCGCAGAACTCACGCGTCACCGGCCGTTCAAGATCGCTGCGCTTGAACGCCTTCGGCGTGTCCTTGGTATAGCGGAAACCGGCGACGGGCATGGCGAGGAACAGGTTGGGAGCGCCGCCGGTGATGTATTGGCATTCGCGGCAGTGGCATTGCGCCTGCATCATTGGCTCGCCTTCGGCGACGTAGCGCACCTCTGCCGCAGTAGCATCCGCCTTCGAGGGTCATGGGGTCCTCCTGCAATCGCGCCGACGCGGGCGTGGCAACCAGCGCCTCGTTTAGCCCTTGAGGCGGGTTCGAGCAATGCTGGGGGCCATCACCCCACCATCCCCGCGCGCTCTTTCCGGGCCCGCCGGGGCGATCGCGCGCGAATTGGCCCTTTTGTAAGACCGCTTGTGGCCTGCAAGACCCGAGCCCGCCAGCACTTTTTGCCCCATCACGCCTGCAGTCTCTTTTCCGCCTAAATGCGGCCTGATAGGCTCGGATTCGAAAGTCTTCCGAGGGCGCCCAGAGGAGAGCCGTGACGCACCTCCAGCCGGACTGCCGCATCTATCTCGTGGTCGAGGCCACCCCGGCAGCCGTTGAACAGCTGGCGGCGGCCACCGAGGCTGCCGCTGTTGCCTGTTGCCTGATCGTGCCCACCGCTGGGGCGGCCATCGAGGCCGCGGCCGCGCGGCCGCTGGTGGCGGCCGCCCAACGGAGCCGGCGTGGCAGCCTTGATTGCCGAGGCCACCGACCTGGTGCGGACCCTGCGCGCGGATGGTGTGCATCTGAACCCCACGCGCCATCTCCTCGACGCCCATGCCGCGGCGCGCAGCACCCTGGGGCGCCAAGCCATCGTCGGCGCCGACGTAGGTGTTTCGCGTCACGAGGCCATGTCGCTCGCGGAAGCCGGCGCCGACTATATTGCCTTCGGCGCCCCATCCCATCTCAAGGACCGTCCGCGCGCTCGCGAGCGGCGGGACGATCTGGTGTCATGGTGGGGAGAAATCTTCGAGGTCCCCTGCGTGGCCTTGGACGTCGACGAGCCCGCGGAAGCCGAACGGCTGGCCCGCGCCGGCGCAAACTTTGTGGCGGTGGCGGCGCCGGGGATCGGCCGCAGCCACGCGCACGCTGGTAGCCGAGATCGGGGCGGCGATCGCCAGCAAAGCGGCGGCGGGTTGAGGGATTGACGCCAATGCGTTGCAGCTTTGCCATACTGGTGACGGCGTCCCTACTGGCTGGACCCGCGCTCGCCGAAACCAGCTCCTGGTCATCGCGGGGCGATGCCGCGGGAACCTCCCAAAGAAGGCGACGGGGCCGGCGAAGGCGCAAAAACCGGCCCGCGCCCGCCCCGAAGGCCCCTGCCGCATCGACAAGTACGACCGCCCCGGCCGACGACGGGGTTAGCAGCCATGCCAAAGGGGCACCGCAAGTCGAGGATGCCGCCTATGAGGCCTTCGATCAGGGCCGCTATCTCACAGCCTTGGAACTCGCCGTGAAAGCGGCCGAGGCCGGCGATCCCCAGGCCCATACGCTGGTCGGCCGCATCTACGGGGAAGGCTACGGGGTGGCGAAGAACTCGGCGCTGGCCGCTAAATGGTACACCCGTGGCGCCGGAGCTCGGTGATCCGGAGGCCATGTTCGCTTACGCCATGATGCTGGCGGAGGGCCAGGGCGTCGACAAGGACCACGTCGCCGCCGCGCGCTACTTCGAGGCCGCCGCCGTGCACCGGCATGCCTTAGCCAATTACAATTTGGCCCTTCTGTTCCTGCGCGGCGAAGGCAAGCCCGAGAACCCGTATCGCGCTTTCATGCACATGCAGTTCGCGGCCGAAGCCGGGGTGGCGGTGGCGCAAGTACGATCTCGGCACGCTCTATGCGACGGGCACCGGCACGGAACCCAACGCCTTCGAGGCGGCGCGCTGGATCGGCAAAGCCGCCGCGGCGGGGCATCCTGAAGCCGCGCTCGAATTCGGCGTCATCCTCTTTCGTGGCCACGGCGTTCCGGTCGACGAGAAGCGGGGCGTGGAGATGTTTCGCAGCGCCGCCGAAAAGGGCTTGGCCTCGGCACAGGACCGTTTGGCACGCTGCTATGTGTATGGCGCCGGCGTCGAGAAGAACCTGGTGCAGGGGGCGAAATGGTACCTGCTCGCCAAGGCCGGCGGCATCGAGGATGCGGGGCTCGAGAGAAGTGCTCTCTCAGCTTTCCAACGCCGACCGCAGCAAAGCGCAGAAGGCGGCAAGCGAGTGGCGCGATCGGGCGCAGGCCGGCATCGAGTGAGGTGCGCTCCCCTCGAGCGCCAGATCCCCAGCCGGCGCCTGTCGCGCCTGGCCCTTCCTCAGGCTGCGGGAGATGCCTGTGCGGCGGCGCAGAGCGCTGCCGGCCTCCTCTTGCTTTCGGTAGGTGGCAAGAAAGGCCTTCACGGCCATGGCCACCACATGGCCGATGCGCGCTTCCGGCGGCGCACCGGCGGCGTTGAACAACATTGGCTTGAAGGTGGTCGAAACGCAGGCATCGATGAACTGGGCGGCAGCGACCTCGCTGTCGTGTGGCTCTAACAGCCCCGCCGGCGACCTTGTCCTCCAAATAGCGCTGCAGGCTGGCAATGCCGCGGGCCGGTCCCGACGCATAGAACTGGGCCCCGACCTCGGGCATGCGATCGGCGATGGCGATGATGGTGCGCAACGCCGGCACGCCGTCGGGGCGGCAGAAAGCGCGTCAGTTCTTCCCCAACCCGCTGCAGCTCGCTGGCGATCGGGGCCTCCCGATCGAGCGTGAAAATCTGCTCGGCTTGAGCCCGGCACTGGTCCTCGACAATCGCCTCGAACAACTCCTCCTTGCTTTTGAGTACACATAAAGTGTACCCTTCGAAACGCCGGCCTCGCGGGCGATCGCTCCCATACTGGCGGCGTCGAAGCCCTGGGCAAGGAACATGCGCCGCGCCCCGTCGATGATCTGGGCCCGTTTCGCTCGATCGCTGCGCCCGTCCGGCGCCAGGGCCTTTGCCGTATCTGTAGTCATGGCTCGCTCGCTCTGACTTCTTTAAGCCCTTTTGCAGCCTAAGTTTTCTCGCCGTTCAAGCCACCACCGATTGGAACACAAGTAAGTGACCGAACCGTTCGGTCATTGACATAAGCGGCCCCTTTGTCTATGTCAAGCGGCGTTGACCGAACGGTTCGGTCAAACTGGGATGGGTGAACATGTTCCAAGACCAAGACCTCAAAGACGACCTCGAAGAACGACCCTCGGTTGCAGACGAGCCCGGTGCCGATCGCCCGGCTCCGGCCCGCACACAGCCGCCAGTGGCGGCCCCACGCGCAAGCGGCACTTGCGCGTCCTCGCCGCTCTTGCCGGCGCCCTGCTTCTCGCCGCGGCGGCCTACTATGGCCAGTACTGGTGGACGCAGGGGCGCTACCTCGTTACGACCGATGACGCTTACGTCGGCGCCAAGAACGCCACCCTCTCTCCCAAGGTCTCCGGCTATCTCTCGGAAGTGGCCGTGGAGGATAACGCGCGAGGTTGCGGCGGGCGACGTCGTGGCGCGCATCGATGATGGCGACTACCGCCTGGCGGTCCAAAACGCCCGCGATCAGATTGGCGTGCAGCAAGCCACCATCGATCGGTTGGGTCGACAGACCACCGCGCAAATCGCCGCCGTCGATCAGGCCAAGGCCCAGCTGGCCTCCGCCAAGGCCGGCGCGACGCGGGCCCAGCTCGAGTTGAAGCGCCAACAAGATCTCGCCACGCGCCAGATCAATAGTCGACAAGCCCTGGAGCAGGCAGAGGCCAATGCCGAACAGGCGGTTGCCTCCGTGCAAGCGGCCGACGCGGCCATCGCCGCCGCGAGCGCCAACGTCGATGTGCTCAAGGCCCAGCAGGAAGAGGCCAGGCGCACGTTGCAGCAATACCAAACGGCGCTCGCCAAGGCCGAGCGCGATTTGTCCTTCACCGTCGTTAAGGCGCCCTTCGACGGGGTCATCGGCAACCGCGCCGTGCAGGTGGGCGACTACGTGCAGCCGACGCAGCGGCTCGCCGAGTCTGGTGCCGATGGGTGCGGTTTACATCGACGCCAACTTCAAGGAGACGCAGCTTGCCGGCCTGAAACCCGGACAGCCCGTGAGCATCAGTGTCGATGCGCTCCCCGGCCGCGCGCTGGAGGGACGCGTTGCCAGCCTCGCCCCGGCCTCCGGCTCGGTGTTCTCGTTGCTGCCCCCGACAATGCGACCGGTAATTTTACCAAGATCGTCCAGCGCCTGCCGGTGCGCATTTTGGTGCCGGCCGAGGTTGCCGAGCAATCCAGTGCTGCGCCCTGGCATGTCGGTGCATCGTCAGTGTGAATACCAAACTGGATGCACCCGTCGCAACCCAGCGCATGGGCAGCGCGGCGGTGCGCACGAACGCCAACTAGCGTTGCGGGAGGCTTGGCGGAGCAATGACCAAAACAGCAAGACATGCAGGCGCTGGCGGGGCCCAAGACGACCGCATCGAACCGCACCGCCTCATCGCCTTCCTGGTGATGGTGTTCGGCATGTTCATGGCGATCCTGGACATCCAGATCGTGTCCGCCTCGCTGACCGAGATCCAGGCCGGACTTTCCGCCTCCGCCAACGAGATCACCTGGGTGCAGACCGCCTATCTGATCGCCGAGGTGGTGATGATCCCGCTCTCGGGTTATCTCTCGCGTGCGCTGGGCACCCGCATCCTGTTTGCCCTCTCCGCCGGCGGCTTTACCGCCGCCAGCCTAATGTGCGGGCTGTCGTCCACGATCAACGAGATGATCTTCTGGCGCGCCGTGCAAGGCTTCATCGGCGGCGGCATGATCCCAACGGTGTTTGCCACCGCCTACCTCATCTTCCCGCGTTCGAAGATGAGCCTGGTCACGCCCATGATCGGCCTGGTGGCGACGCTGGCCCCACGATCGGCCCAACCGTTGGCGGCTATTTGACCGACGCTCTGTCCTGGCACTGGCTGTTTTTCATCAACATCATTCCGGGCCTCGTGGTAACGGCGGCGGCGCTGGCATTGATCGATTTCGACCAGCCCGATTGGTCGCTGTTTGGCAACTTCGACTGGCTGGGCTTGCTCTCGATGGCGGGCTTTCTCGGCGCGCTCGAGTATGTGCTGGAGGAGGGCCCGCGCAACGATTGGTTCGGCGATGACAGCGTCCTGCTGCTGGCCTGGGTCTCGGGCCTCTCCGCGGTCATCTTTTTCGCCCGCGTCTTGACCGCCAGCCGACCCATCGTCGATCTGCGCGCATTCGCGGACCGCAACTTCGGCCTCGGCAGTCTCTTCTCCTTTGTGCTCGGAATCGGCCTTTACGGCCTCACCTATCTTTATCCGCTCTACCTGGCGCAGGTGCGCGGCTACAATGCGCTGATGATCGGGGAGACGTTGTTCGTCTCCGGCGCGGCCATGTTCCTGACCGCCCCGGTGGCGGGCCGGCTGTCGACCAAGGTCGATCCCCGTTTCATGCTGATCGCCGGCTTCGTATGTTTCGCCATCGGCACCTACTGGCTGACCTCTCTCACTAAGGACTGGGATTTCTGGGAGCTGTTTTGGCCGCAGGTGCTGCGCGGCATCGGACTGATGCTGGCGATCATCCCGATCAACAACATCGCGCTGGGCACGCTCGCCCCCGAGCTCGTCAAGAATGCCTCGGGGCTTTACAATCTGATGCGCAATCTCGGCGGCGCGGTTGGACTGGCGGCGCTCACCACCCTCCTCAACGACCGCACAGATCTGCACCTTGCACGCTTGCACGAGGCGGTCACCTGGTCGCGTCCGCCGGCGCTGAAGCACTCAACACCCTGACGCAGCGCTTTTCGTCTTATGGCAGCGATGCTCAGCTGATGGCTGTTAAGCAGCTGAACGCAATCGTGCATCGACGAGGGCGTCGTGATGGCCTTCGCCGACGTGTTCCTGGCGTTGACCCTGCTATTCCTGGCGCTCGCCGCGCTCGCGCTGGTCATGAAGCGCCCGCCCGCCGCCGCTCCCGCGGGCGGCGGGCATTGAGGCGGCGCCGGGCTCGGGCAAAGATCAAAGCCCAGCGCCAACGCGGCTTGCAAAGCAGACAGGCCCTGGCCAGGCGATCCGGCGGAGAAGGCCGGATCGCTTTGGCTTTGGCTCTTGATGTGCGCTCAAATTATGTGCGCTTGAAGCCTTCGAGCTCGCCTTCCGCCCAATCCAGCGTCTTTTCCAGTGGCTCGCCCCTGAAGTGGCGCACAATCATCTTGGGCATGATCGCCTGGTTCCAGATCTGGGCGGCGATCAAGTGGTGGTGCCGGCGAGCAGGCAATCGTGCTCTTCTGGTCGCCACCCTTGATTGGATAGTGCGACAGCGTGCCGACCGGCGGCCCGTTCTCGTTCCACGTCTTGAAGTCGTAGAACTTGGTGTAGGGTGGCAGGTCGTAGCCCTGGCTGGAGGCAACCTGCCGCTCGGCGGCCCGCCGGCTCGTCAAGTGCAGGAGCAGGCTCATGGCCGCCGCCTTGTTCTTGGAGAAGTTCCACACTCCGTAGAGGCGCGGCAACATCGGATTGAAGCGTCCCTTCGGCCCCTTCGGGAAGCCATGCGTCCAGCATTTCTCGGCCACCTGCGGTGCATCGCGCTTGGCCACCGCCCAGGCTGACGGCGGATTGAAGATCAGCGAGCCCCTGCCGGAGATCAGCCACTTGTTGTTCGAGGAATCGTCCCACGCCGCCGCATCGGACGGCAGGAAGGCTGCCAGCCGCTTGCCGTAGTCGACCGCCTGCCGCACGGCATCGGTCTTCGCCGTCACATTGCCCTTCGCATCGATCAGATCGGCGCCGAAGGCCTTGAACATGCCGCCGGTCCACAGCACGCTGTCGGTAGTACCGCCGAGTGGGATGCCAAAGGCGACCCCGGCCTTCTGCAGCTTTTCGGCGGCGCTGAGCAAATTCTCCCACGTCCATTTGTCCGCTTCCGGCGCAGCATCCTTGCCGGCCGGATACATCGCCTGTACGTCGATATCAGCATGCTGCTTCAGCAGATCGAAGCGACTACATACGGACATCAGCAGCGAGCCGCGGGTCATCGGCACTGTGACCCAGGTGTCCTTCCATTTGCCCAGATACTCCACCGACGGGTCGATCGGGCCGTTGCGTTCAAGCACCTGCTTCATGACGTCTTCGGTGGGTGCGAGCGAGGTGGCGTGCTCGGACGCCTCCCAGTTCGTGAATTCCATGATGTCGTGGCCGGACTTGGCCATCGCCTCGGCGGCCAGGGCCAGCATCAGCTTGTTGCCCTGACTAGTGATGTAATCGACCGTGACCTCGACCTTTTCCGAATCGGCCCATTCCTTGATGATGGCGCTCTGCACCTCGTTGGCGCCAGGCACCCAGTGATCCCACAGCCCGATCGAGAGGCTGCCTGCCGCATTGGCCCGGCGCACGTACGGCGAGGGAAACAGGGTGGCGGTTGCGGCGGCACCGGTTGTCGCAAGGAAATGGCGGCGGGTCGGTCTCAGACTTCGCATTTGGCATTTCTCCCTTCATGGCAGTCTTGGGGCAGAACCCGGAAGGAGGTGTCCATCGCCCGGTGCGGCTGCCCTGAACTCGTGAGTTTGCAGCCGGGATAGGAGGTGAGCAAATCAATTCAGACCTTGGCCGGCTGAAAACTGGGCCAGCGCGCTTGAATTATGAACGCCTGCCCCCGCCACATACGACTTTCGATGCAAGCGCTGGACCCAGACGTGGCGCAAGCGCAAAACGCATTGGCTTGCGCAAGGCCGGGGAGCGCGCTAGCCCTCAAGCCAGACCAGGAGGTTGTGGCAATGAAGCTGTCGCAAGAGAACGCGCGCCGTCTGTCTGCGTTGGTTTGGCGCGAGCGGCTGCGCCGCTTTATTCCAATCGTGCTCGTGGCAGTGGTCCTGACCGCACTGCTCACCGTGTTCCTCGTGCGCCAGATGGACCGCGCCGATCGCACCGTCAGCATCGCCGTGCACAATGGCACGGTGTTGACGGTCAAGCAGGGCGGCGGGGCACGCGCGGCAATCCTGCACGTTGAGCTCGACGACGGCCGCGAGGTGGATGCCTTCAGCGCGCTGCGGCTGACACCCTTTTCTGGTTCGCATGTGGTGATCAACGAAGCCCAGCACGCCTCCGGCAAGCACACCTTCGACGTGGTCCGCTTTGCGGAATAGGCACCGCCCCAAGGACCGCCCCAAGGCCCGACCTGGCGCAATGTGATCGAGCGCATTTTGCTGGCATCAACGGGCCAGCGCCTGCTCAACCGCGCCGATGAACGATGTCGCCGACGGACCCAAGCCAGCCAGTGCCACATAACCCGCATCCGGCCGTTTCATGTGCGCGGCGCCGGTGCTGATGCCGATCACAAAAGCTTCCTCGCCGCGCAAAGCAGGAGCGGCGATCCCGAATCGCCCGGCAGCGCATCGCAGCGGTTCAACAGCGTGTCGCCTTTTCCGAGGGCTGCAGGCGCAGCCGCGATGCACGGAGAGCAAATAGCGCCGATCCGCGCCGTAGCCCGCGCGCGCAATCTCGCCGCTGCCGAGCTCTTGCGCCACGGCACTCGCCGCGATTGCCTTCACCGGTATGGGCTTCGATGCGCAACGCCGTGGCAAGGCGGATCAGCGCCCAGTCGTAGGCGAAAAGATCGCCGCGCAGGCTTTTTGTAGCGGGTCACTGCCTCCCGCCATGTCGAGTTCGGGAGGAATGATCAGCGCCTCGGCCGTAGCGTGGCCGAGCGCTTCGTCGCGCGCGCCTGGCCGGCAACGAGTGCACGTGCTCCGGGCTTGACCCAGCGCCCGAGCCGATGATCGAACAGACAGTGGCCCGCCGTCAGCACGAGCTGCGCGCCAATAAGGGTGCCGGTGCAGTGCCGGCGGCTGACGCTATCGGCGATATTGACGCGACCAATGGCGTACCATGGCCAGGCCGAGGGCTCCATCGGCACCCGCTGGTCCTTACCGGAGAAAAAATGCGCCCCAGCGCGGATCGGGAACGGCCAGCGGCTCCTCGCCGAGCGCCGCAGTACTCACCGCAGCCAAAAACGCGGCGAGGATCAGGCCGGTGCGGCTCAATATCGTCACGACGCCAATATCTCCTCAACCCAACACGCCAACCCCAGCCTCAAATCTGACACTCAAAATCCCACACCTAAAATCGCACACCACGCACGACAGCGTAGCATCGGCGACGCTGACGCCGGCCTTAAATTAAATTAGGCTTCTTGGCTGCTTGCCGACGCCAGCGGCGGCTCGTGCGCTTGGCGTCCAATCCCGCAGCGAGGCGTTTGAGGCCTCAGCGGCGGCCTCCCGTGATTTGCGCGTTCATCCAGGTCGCCGTCGCCGTCACGCCCCCGAAACTATAAAGGTGAACACCCACCACGTTGCTGGCGCTGCCGTTACTGGCGTGGCGCGCAATGGCGGTGAGCTGGGCGCTGGGATCAACCTGCGTAAACAGGCGCACCGCCCGCATGCCCTCCGCCTGCAGCGCCCTGAGCGAAGCCGACACACCGCAGCGTTGCGCAAACTTGCGATGAGCCGGCGCGGCGTCGTCGGTCCGGCGAGCCCCACATAGACGGGGACAGCAGGCGCCCGTCGCGTGAGATCGGCACAGTACTCGACGATGCGGTGCGGCGCGAAAGAGAATTGCGTCACCACATAGGCGGCGAGGCGTTGCTCTGCGAGCGAGGGTCAGCTTTCGCCGAGGGCCGCATTGAGCGCCGCCGTCGGTACCTGCGGGTGGCCCTCGGGATAGCCCGGCAATCCCACTTGCTGCAAACCGCTTTCGGCGAGCACGCCATCCCGGATGAGCGCGGCGCTCATCGGCATAGGGCCCAACCGGCACACTCACGTCGCCCGCGATCCAACAGCGCCTTGGCAACGCCGGCCACGCGCACCGCCTGATCGAGGAACGGCGCGCACCTGGGCGCGCGAGGCGATGCGGCGCGCGGCGACGTGGGGACGGGCTCCAGCCCCGCTTCCGCAGGCGCGACCAGCGCCGCCAAGGTGTGCGGCAGTTCGTGGCGCGGCAGGTGATTGACATAGACGGGCGTCCCCGCCGGCAGCAGCTCGGCGATGCGCCGCGCATCTTCCGGCGCTTCCGCGCCCATCTCCGAGCGAGCCGCAGGCGACGAGCTCGGCGGCCACGGCGGCAACGGAGCCAGCACGGGCGCTTGCGCCGGGTAGAGAATCGAGGACAGACGCAGGCATCGTGTTCAGCCTCTTTTGCGCGATATCACGTAGGATTCATCGAGGAACCACAGGCGGCCGTGCGCCTGCAGCACCTCGCGCGTGGCGTCGAGATATTTGCGCGTCACCCAGCGACTTGCCCCAGCCGCTCGTCGTCGATCTGGGCCACGTAGACGGCGGCGTTCCAGGCCGCAAACAGCGTCGAGGTGCCGATGCTGGCGGCAATTTCCGAGGGCAGGGTGTGCATGTCGTAGCGAAACACCGCACGCTGATCGGCATAGGCATTGAAGTTGTAGTGGCGCGCATCGCGGCCGAGCTCGGCACGCGTGGCGCGCAGGATGTCGTGCCGGCTGGTCTGGAACGGGTCCTCCTCCGGCCAGATCTTGCGGATGATCTCGAGGCCGGGATCGCGGCCGCAGGAGTGGATGCCGAGCAGACGTCCGCCCGGTCGCAGCGCCCGCGCCAGTGGGCTGACCACGCGCGAGGCCTTGAAGGCGACCGGGCACGCGGGCGCGATAGGGCTGCGAGGCGATGACGAGATCGTAGTCGGCGCGGGCGCGGCCCTGACGCGGGATGACGTCGTCGAGCAGGAAGCGGAAGTCGTCGCGGTAGATGACGATCGCGGCCGGGCGCTCGTAGACCGGATTGCCGGTCTTGGGGCTGTGTCGTGCCTGCCAGACACGCGCCAGTAACGGCTCCAGCGCGGCGATCTGCTCGCTGAACTCAGCCGCCGTGCTGCCCGTCAGCGCCACCTCGTGCCAAGCCAGCGAGGTCGCCGCCGAGACGGCGTTGGGCGCCAGCCAAGGCGCCTCCGTATAGTACATGTTGGTGACGACGAGCACGGTGGCGGGGTGCTCGTGAAAGCGGTCGGCCATCTTGTCGAGCGAGAGGCGCGTATCCTCAAGGCTGATCTCTTTGCCCACGACATAGAACGGCAGGGTCGGGAAGCGGCGGTGCATGTCGCGCAGGACGCGGGTCAGCAACGTGCCGTCACCCATGCCGGCGTCGAACACGCGAACGGCGGGTGGCTCGGGATGAAGGTGGGCAAGCTCCATGCCGACGCGGCGGGCAATCACCTCCTTCTCGCTGCAGGTGTTGACGAACAGGAGATACTTCTGCCGATTGTCGAAGAAGCGGAAATTGCGCGACGGTTGCTCCTCGGCGGGCGCCGCTTGGCCTCGGGAGCGCCCGCCGCTGCACGCGCAGCAGCGGTTTCGAGCTCGGGAGGGCTCGCAGGCGCCGCGACGCCCCGGGTGGTCAGGAAGGCGCTGACGCGTTCCAGGGTTTCCGGGGTGATGCGGGCCCCATCGCGCAGGCGGGCGACGAATTTGCCGTCGTTGACGGCGCGGCGACCGAAGGTCGATTCGGCCATGCCGGCGCGGCGGCAGAATTCCGAGATGCTGTCCAGCAGTCCGACGGCGGCGTAGGCCATCAGCAAAAGCTCCTTGGCGCGCCGGCCTTTGCGCGCATCGGCGGCCCCCTAAGCTAAGGCCGGCACCAGTGGGATCACAACCACAAACACGGGAGGTAGCCAGAGTGGGATATCTCCCACTATGGCGCCGAGATGGACGGTTTTGGGCTTGAGCGGCGTGGCGGTCGCCGGCCGCGCCGGCGGTGGGCGCCTGTCAGGCCCTGCAAGCTGGGCTAGATCGGGCTCGCCCTCAGCTCCCAAAGCTTGGATTTGCTGCCCGCCGATGCCGGCCTCAGCCCTGATGAACGTCATGATCGCCGCCGCCCGCAAAGCCGGCCGCGGCTTGACGCGTGACTTCGGCGAGGTCGAGCAGCTGCAGGTGTCTGTCAAAGGCCCCGGCAACTTCGTCACCGCCGCCGACCACCGCGCCGAGGACGTACTCTATCGCGGAGCTGACGCGGGCGCGGCCGGGCTACGGTTTTCTAATGGAGGAGCGCGGCGCCATCGCCGGCCCCGACAAGACGCATCGCTGGATCGTCGATCCGCTTGACGGCACAACCAATTTTCTGCATGGCATTCCGGTGTTCTGCGATTGTCGATCGCGCTCGAGCGCGAGGGCGAGATCGTCTGCGGCCTCGTCTACAATCCCATCCTCGATGAGCTCTACACCGCCGAGCGGGGACAAGGGCGCCTTCGTCAACAATCGCCGGCTGCGCGTGGCCAACCGCAAGACCCTCGCCGACAGCGTGATCTCCACCGGCATCCCGCACCGTGGCCGGGCCGGACACGAGCGTTTCCTGAGCGAATGCAAGGCTCTGATGGCTGCAGCAAGCGGACTTCGGCGTACGGGCTCGGCCGCCATCGATCTGGCCTGGGTCGCCGCCGGCCGCTTCGATGGCTACCTCGAGCACGAGCTGAAGCCCTGGGACATGGCCGGCGGCACGATCTGCTGGTGCGCGAGGCTGGCGGCTATCGTCAACGATGTCGACGGGCGGGCAACGCATGTTCGAAGCCGGCAGCATCGTCGCCGGCAACCAGGCCGTGCACAGGGCGCTGCTGGCAGGCGCTGGCCGGGCGCCAGCCGCCGACAGCCGAGCCCAGAGCATTCCGTGTACCGAGCGCTGACAAGCAGAGGCACGAAGAGCCATCGACAGAACGCCGCAATCTGGCACGATAGTTGCCGGTTTGTGGTGCGAGCGTCTTTGGCTAATGTCGCCCCAATCGAGGCGGGAGTAACGACTCATGGCACGAGCGAGATCGGCGGACCGGCCGCCACCCTCCCTGCACCGGACCCTATCGACGCCGGGACTGTACCTGTGGCGCATGTTCGTGTTCCTGGTCCTGGTCGGGCTGCTGGTGGCCGTGCTGCACCGCCAGCTCTGGGACGCGATGCTCAACAACCCTGGCCTCAACATGCTGATCTGCTTCGTGCATGCTGGCGGGCGTCCTCTACGCCTTTCAGCAGGTCGTTGCGGCTCTATCCCGAAATCCGCTGGGTCAACGCCTTCCGCATCGCCGATCCGGGCCTCGCCATCTCGCACCGCCCCGTGCTGCTGGCACCGATGGCGACCATGCTGCGCGACCGCACCGGCTCGCTGTCGCTGTCGGCCACCTCCATGCGCTCGATCATGGATCTCGATCGGCTCGCGGCTCGATGAGGCGCGCGACACCGGCCGCTATCTGGTCGGGCCTCCTGGTGTTCCTCGGCCTGCTCGGCACCTTCTGGGGACTGCTCGGACACCATCCAGTCGGTCGGCAAGACCATCCAGCGCGCTCGATACCCGGGCGGCCGACAGCGTCACCGTGTTCGACGAGCTGAAGAACGGCCTGGCCGCGCCGCTGCGCGGCATGGGAACGGCCTTCTCGCTCCTCGCTGCTTGGCCTCGGCGGCTCGCTCGTGCCTGGGTTTCCTGGAGCTGCAGGCGAGCCACGCGCATGGCCGCTTCTATAACCAGCTCGAGGAATGGCTGTCGGGCATCACCGAGCTGGCGCCCGGCGTCGCAGTCTCAGCGACTATGGCGCAACCACCAGCTGCTAGGTCGCCGTGCATCGACATGCACCGCGCCATCTCCGAGCTCACCGAGCGGCTGACCGGCATACCCGCGGCTGCGAGAAGCGGCGCGCCGCCGGCGGAGGAGGCGCGTCAAGGACCTCGCCAAGGGCGTCGATCAGCTCGTCCGGCAAATGCGCGCCGAGCAGAAGGTGGTGCGGGAGTGGGTGGACGAGCAGGCAGCCCAGCAGTCGGAGGTGGCCTCCGTGCTCGAAGGACCTCGCCGCCAACGTCTCGCGAAAGAGGTAGGTCGCCATGGCCTACGGACGCGCACGCACGCACGGCCACCTACGGCGAGTTCTGGCCGGGCTACGTCGACGTGCTGTCGACGCTGCTGCTGGTCGTCACCTTCCTGCTCTCGGTGTTCATGGTGGCGCAGTTCTATGTCAGCCAGGAAGTCGCCGGCAAGGACACGCGCGCTCAAACGCCTGACGCGGCAGATCGCGGAGATCACCAATCTGCTCGAGCCTCGAGAAGGGCAGGGGCAGATCCCTCGAGGACGAACTCGCCAGCCTGCAGGCCTCGCTCGCCACGCTCAGAGCCGACAACGACCGCCTGGCCGGCGCTCGCCGGCCGGCGGCGCCGATAAGGATGCGCGCATCGCCGGCGCTCAGCAAGGAGCTGAGCGAGCAAGACGGCCATTTCCACCGAGGCGCTCGCCAAGCGTCGATGTGCTGAACCAACAGCTGCTCGCGCTGCGCCGGCAGACTGGCGCGCGCTGCAGGAGGCGCTGGGCGCCGCCGAAGCCAAGGACAAGGAGAGCCAGGCCCGCATTTCCGACCTCGGCGCCCGCCTCAACGTCGCCCTCGCCCGCCAGGTGCAGGAGCTGCAGCGCTACCGGTCCGACTTCTTCGGCCGCCTGCGTGAGCTGCTGAGCGATCGCAAGGACATTCGCGTGGTCGGCGACCGCTTCGTGTTCCAATCCGAGGTGCTGTTCCCCTCCGGCCAGGCCACCATGACGGCGGAAGGGCTCGCCGCCATCGACCAGCTGGCCACCGCCATCATCGAACTGGAGCGCACCATCCCCAGCGAGATCGACTGGGCGCTGCAGGTCGACGGCCACACCGATGTCGCGCCCCATCGCCAGCTCCGCAGTTCCCTCCAACTGGGAGCTGTCGAGCGCGCGCGCGACCTCGGTCGTGAAATACCTGATCAGCCGCGGCGTGCTCGCCAAAGCGTTTGGTGGCCGCCGGTTACGGCGAGTTCCAGCCGCTCGAGGATGGCGCCACCGAAGACGTGCTGCGCCCGCAATCGCCGCATTGAACTCAAACTCACCAACCGATGAGCGGCACGGCGAGGCTTGCCGCTCCCCGCCTCCGCCTCCGCCGTCAATCTCTGCAGGCTTTGGCCGAAAAATTGGCCAAAAATGGCCTGCAGGAGCGTTCTACTCGCGCGGTGGGCGCCGACGGTGATAGGCTCTGAGCGCGCGGCGCTGGGTTGCGGCCCTGATTCGGCCGCGGCGACGGCGGCAGCCCCGCGGGTCAAGCGCGGCCGTCCGTCTTGAAGAACGATACGAGGCCTGGAACGTGCACGATTGGTTTTTCAAGCACGGTGGCCGCAAGGGCCCATCGACTGGCTCCGGGTCGACGCCTGGATCGATTCCTCCCTGGCCGAAACCTGGGAGGGGCGAAGGATCGCTGGAACGGCATCACCAGCTTTTTCGCCCGTTTCCGGCTCCAGCGGCTGGAAGCGGCTCCTCAACGAGGCCTTTTCGGAAGCCTTGACGCTCGGGCTTGGCGGCTTCGCCCTGTTGTTTGTACTCGCCATCCCGGCCCTGACGGAGTTCGACGAAGAGCGCATCCTCACGGGCAAGTACAGCGTCACCTTCATCGATCGCTTCGGCAATGAGATCGGCAAGCGCGGCATCCTGCACAGCGACGCCGTGCCGCTGGAGGAAATTCCCGACCATCTGATCAAGGCCACGCTCGCCACCGAGGACCGGCGCTTCTTCGAGCACTTCGGCGTCGACTTCATCGGCACGGCGCGCGCCCTTGTTGAGAATGCGCGCGCCAACGAGGTGGTGCAGGGCGGCTCGACCATCACCCAGCAGCTGGCGAAAAACCTGTTCCTCTCCTCGGAGCGGTCGCTCCAGCGCAAAATCAAGGAGGCCTTCTTGGCCTTCCTGTTAGAATCGCGCTTCAGCAAACGCGAAATTCTCAAGCTCTACCTCGACCGCGCCTACCTCGGCGGCGGCGCCTCTGGCGTGGAGGCGGCCTCGCAATTCTACTTCGGCAAGTCGGTGCGCGAGGTGAACCTGGCCGAGGCGGCCTTGCTCGCCGGCCTGTTCAAGGCGCCCTCAAAGTTTGCTCCCCACGTCAATCTGCCCTTGTCGCGCGCGCGCACCAACGATGTCCTGAACAACCTCGTCGACGCCGGCTACATGAGCGCCGGCCAGGTGCACGCAGCGCGCTTGAACCCGGCGCGCATCATTGAGACGCGCATCACCCATAGCCCCGACTGGTTTCTCGATTGGGCCTACGAGGAGGTGCAACGCCTCGCCGAAGGCAGCGGCCAGTACGTGCTGACGGCGCGCGTTACCGTCGACCTCGCCCTGCAGCAGGCCGCCCGGTGACGCGCTGATCAATACCTTGGGCCAAACCGGCAGTAAGCGCCGCACGCCGTTTACAGGCGCCTTGGTGTCCATGGAGCCCGACGGCGCCGTGCGCGCCGTCGTCGGCGGTCTCGATTACGACGACAGCCAATTCAACCGTGCGACCCACGCGCACCGCCAGCCCGGCTCCTCCTTCAAGCTCTATGTGTACGCTACGGCCTTCGAGAACGGCTATAACCCGCGCTCGATCGTGCGCGATGCCTCGGGTCCACTGCGGCAACTGGAGTCCCCAGGAACTACACGGGCGGTGGCGGTTCGGGGCGCTCCATGATGGCCATCGACGCCTTCAAGGTCTCCCTCAACGTCCCCGCCGTCGACCTGTCGCTGCGGCTGGGCCGCGACAAGCTGCTCGAGATGACCCAGCGCCTCGGCGTGGAGGGCGTCAAGAAGACCTGCTCAATGGCGCTGGGCGATACCGGCATTACGCCCCTGCAGCACACGGCGGCCTATGCCCACGTTCGCCAACGGCGGCAAGCCGACGCAGGCCCTACGCCGTCCTCGAGCTCTTCAATTCCAAGGGCGACCTTGATCTATTCGCGCGAACGCGACGAAGCGGAGCGCCGGCAGGTCATCAGCCGGCAAGGTCGCCGAGAACATGAACCATTATGATGAAGGCGGTGGTCGACGAACGGCACCGCCAAACGGGCGGCGCTCGACTTCACCTACGGCCGTCGGCAAGACCGGTACCAGTTCGAGCTACCGCGACGCCTGGTTCCTCGGCTTCACCGGCGCGCTGGTGACGGGCGTGTGGGTCGGCTACGACGACTTCAGGCCGATGTCGTGGAACGGCTCGGGCGTCACCGGCGGCAGCTTGCCGGCCACCAGTCTGGCACAGCTTCATGTCGGTGGCGCACAAGCAACATCGCGCTCATTCCGCAGATCCCAGGCCTGCCGCCTGCATCCCAACCAGGTGGCCGAGCAGCAGCGGCTTTCGGAACTGAAGCGGATCGATCCGGCCCTGGCCCAGGCGCAGATTGCCCAGACGGCGCAGAAGAAGAACCAGCATCATGCCGGAGCAGACCCGCGACGCCCTGAAACGACTGGCCGAGACCATGCGCCGGGCCAACGGACAAGAGGCGGTCCCGGCCAGCACGGCGCCCGCCACGCCGCCGGGAGTCCGCCTGCCGAGCGCCCGCGCCCGGCGACGGCAATCCCCGACCGTCGCGCCGAAATGCCCCCGGTCTGCGACCCAGGCCCTGAAGGCTGCCGCACCCCCATGCCCCAGTTCGGCAAGCTGTTCGTCAATCTGGTTGCGATCGCCGTCCTCGGCGTGGGTGGCGAGGCTCGGCAGTGCTTGGTACATGGTGGAGGCCGGGTCGCGTCTCACCACGCGCAGCTTCGGCCCTTGGCTCACCTGGATCGCCGCCGGCCGCCCGGATGCGGACCCCTATACGCGTGCCCACACGGCACGCAATGGGCTGTTGCCGATCGCCTCGACGCTGGAGCTCAGCTTTTATGCCAAGACGGACAGCAACGGCGGCCAGCTGCAGTCGGCTTGCGACTATGCCGTCACCGTCGAGGGATTGAGGGCGCCTGGTGGAACCTCGCGGCCTATGACCGCCGGGGCGGGCTCATTGCGAACGGCGCCGATCGCTTCACGTTCAGCAGCGATACCGCCATGCGCGAACCCGATGGGCGCGCGGTCATCGTGGTGGCCCGCGATGCCCGGCCGGGCAATTGGCTACCCGTTGGTGCCGGCAAGGTGACCCTCGCCCTCACCATCCAAGACGCGGCGATGGCGGCGGCCGTGCACACGGGCGCCAGCATCAAGCCGTTGCCCACGATCCGCAAGATGGGTTGCCGATGAACCCGCGATGGCCCACGCCCGCCCTGCCGGAGCCCCGGTGGCCGAACCTGGCACCCCCGCCTCGACGTTCGCCGGGCCAGACCCGCCCCGCCCGGTTGGATCTCCAAGATCCATTGGCGCGCCGCCATCGGCGCGCTCTTGCTGCAGGCATCCTGCACGTCACGGCCACGCTGGCCGTGCCGCTCATCGGACCGGGCATGGCCTATCAGAAGCTACGCGAGCTCTTGCCCGCGAACACCATGGTGGTGGTGCCACCAGCGCTGCCGGGCAAGCAGCTCCTCCCCTTCCTGATGCCGGACGCCTACTACGGCATCTGCCGCTACAGCCTTGCCAGCGAGCCGATCACCGTCAGCGCGCCCTTGGCCGACCTCGGTTGGACGCTCCGCTTCACACGCCCCATGGCGACAACTTCTACGTCATTCCAGGCCAGCAGCTGCGCACGACGGACCTTTCCCTTGTCGTCGTCCCGGCGGCGGAGAAGAGCGGCGATCTCATTCCGGCGGCCACCCGACGCGCCCCAGTGGCGAGCGAAGATCAAATCGCCTCCCCCAGCGAGGAGGGCTTGATCATCATTCGCGCGCCGCTCAAGGGCTTGGCTTGGAAAGGCGAGGCCGAGGCCGCGCTCGCGCGGGCCAAGTGCACACCCGGCCTTAAGCCCTAAAGGCCGCCGGCTGCCACAGCGGTTCGGGCAAGCGGGCAAATAGCAAAGGCGCGCGCTCAGTCCGGCAGTTCGAGTCGGTCGCGCTTTGGCCGCGCCTTGTCTTTGTGGCGCGGCTTTGCTGGGTCGCTCTGGCGCTCGCGGCGCACGCCCGGAAAGATGATGATTTCCGCACCGGTTGTACTGGCCTCAAGGCGCGGCTCAAAACGCAAGGCGTGCGCGCGAAAGTCGATGATCATGGCGATATCTGTCCCCTAACCGCCGCCGGACGTTGCCGGCCGCGGGTGCCCCTATCGCGCGACGCAATCGATCGCGACGAATCGCTCCATTTGACGGCCGCAGACGTTAACGGATCGTTAAACCTTGCCTCGCCGCGGCCGCCGCGCACGACCTCAAACCGGGGCCAGCCAATCATCCAGGAAATGGCGGCCCTGCCGGTCCTCGACCACGATGATCCAAAGGTCGGGATCGAAGGCCAACTGCTGCGCCAGGTAGCGATCGGCCTCGGCCTCGGCAGCGGGCAGGCTGGCCAGGCACGGCTGCCAACGTCGCTCGGCGTCCTTGGCCCCGAGGCTCGCCGGCGCCGGCCCGAATAGGCCGGCGCTGCCGTCGAGCCGGCTGACCTTGATGTAAATGGCGCCCGCATCGGCACCGCCGCGGCGCCTCGAGGAGGGCATGGGGCACCTTCCACGGCGCAGCGGCGCAGATAGGCTTTGACCCAAAGTTCGGATTTCAGGCGCATGCCCGCCAAGCATAGGGCGGCGGCGGCGCCGCTGTCACGAGCCCGTGAGGCTCGTGAGGCTCAGGCCGTGAGGCCCGTGATGAGGCTCAGCGGCGCGATAGCTTCTGGGGACGCGGGCGCCGCTAGTTGGGCCATGAGTTCGGCGCTGACCCGACCTTTCGGCACCAGGCCTTTGTCCATCTCGAATTCACGAATGGCGCGAACGGTCTCGGCCTTGAGCTGGCCATCCGCGGGTCCCGGTTGATAGCCGAGCGCGGCGAGGGTGCTGCACAAAGCGCACCAGCTCGGCCGCCTCGGCCGAGCCGACCTTGCCCGCGGGCTCCGCAGCAGGGCTGCCGCCGAACAGAATGCGCGTGAGCAGGGCCTCGCTCGCCTGCCCGGTCAAGCACCAGGCCGGTGTCACTACTCGTAGGCCATGATCGCCGCCCGAGTTTGCGGGCGCAGCGTGCCGTCGCTGGACAAATTGCCGTAGCCCTTCTGGCGCAACTCGCGCTGAATGGCGCGGATGGTGTCGGGGCTCGCGGCGTCGGGCTTTGTGAACCGGCGGCGGCGCCGGTAGTTTCGCTGGTGGTCCAACCCTGCTGGAGGCCGGGATTGGCGCGCGCCCCGCCCGTGGCGCGCTTGTCCGAGACGTCCTCGGCGGCCGCGGGACGCTCGGCCACGACACTCCGAGGCGGCCTTGGGCCGCGGCTGCCCCGACAGCGCCAGCGGCGGCTCGGCAGCGGTACTGCCGCCCAGCGTGGGCCGCACCTGTCGAAACAGCGCGTTGTAGTGGACCGCCACCGCCAGCAGGAGAAACACGCAGAAGCGCTTGGCGCGTGCGCCGTGGCGTCATCAGCCTTACCTCTCGATGAAAGACAAGCCGCCGCTTGCCCAGGCTTAATCTTTCGAGGCCGTTTGCTAACGAACTGTGTAACGCCTGCCGCAAGCGGCCAGTTTGCCCGCAAGAAATGCATAAAATTTGCGATAATTTTGCCTCCGATTGCCAAGCGCGGCTTTGCCGGAGCGCTACCTTTGTTCTGCTATGGATCGCGCAATTGCGCCTGGCAGCGGTGCTAGCAAGCCAAAGAGGCGGCAGCGCGTCATGTTTCTGTTCAGGATCGTATTCTGGCTTGGGCTCGCCGTAGTGTTCTTGCCCACCGAGGAGACCCAACAGGCCAGGCTCTATGAAACCGCGTCGGCGACGGTGGAGCGCATCGCCACCTTTTGCGACCGCAATCCCAAGACCTGCGCGGCGGGCGCGGAATTTTGGTCGACCTTCGTGAAAAAGGCCGAGTTTGGCGCCCGCGTCGCCACCGATCTGATCACCTCGCGCGGCCAACGCAGCGAGGGACACGGCGCAGGCCGCCGCACCGCGGGCCGAGCGGGGCGGCGGCGGCCGAGCCACGCCTGACGCCGGCTCCGCGCAATACGCTAACGCGCGAGGACCTGGGCCCGACCTGGCGCGCCCCGCCACCGCGCGCCGGCGCCTGAGCTTGGCCTTTTGCCGCGATTGGCTTGCGCCTTGGCGCCCCGAGGCCATATGCATAACGGGATGACCGCCGACCGCGCAGCCTTTGGCGCAGGCGTTAGAGTTCGTGTTCCGTCATGTCGATTGATGCCATCCGTTCGGACTTTGCCCTCCTCGACGACTGGGAGGACCGCTACCGCTACGTCATCGAGCTCGGGCGTGCGCTGCCGCCCCTGCCCGAGGCCTTGCGCACGGACGGCAACAAAGGTGCGCGGCTGTGCCAGTCAGGTTTGGCTGGCGAGCGAGGCGCGTCCCGCCGCCCCGGGCAAGGCCCCCGTTCTCGCCTTCCAGGGCGACAGCGATGCCCATATCGTGCGCGGCTTGATTGCCATTCTGTTTGCGCGTTCTATCGGGACCGCACGCCGGAAGAAATCCTGCGCACCAATGCACTAGGCGGTCTTCAACGAGCTGGGCCTGGACGAGCATTTGACGCAACAACGCTCAAACGGCTTTTTTCCATGGTCGAGCGCATTCGCGGCGATGCTGCGGCGCTGTGCAATCGGCCTGAGAGGCTCCTGACGGCTCCAAGCCCAAGCCGAGCCGCAAGCGTTGGCGCCAGCAGCGAAGGCCGGCACAACCCTGGTGCACCGGCACAACAAGCTCGGCACAACTAGCCTGGGGACGATGAACCGACGGGCGATCGGCGGCGGCCGGCCCTGACCGCTTTGGGCTTTGACTCACGGGCGGGCAACCGCGGGCCCTCTGTTTGGGTGCGGCGCGCGCGGGTCGAGGCCTATTTGTCGCGACGGGTGCCAAGGCCCATCTGCTTGGCAAGCTGCGAGCGGGCCGCCGCATGGCTGGGCGCCACCATCGGATAGTCGTGCGGCAGCGCCCACTTTTCCCGGATATTCCTCCGGCGATAGGTTGTAGTGGGTACGCAGGTGCCGCTTCAGGGACTTGAACTTCTTGCCGTCCTCCAGGCAAATAATGTAGTCGGGCGTCACCGATTTCTTGACGGCAATGGCGGGGCGGGGCTCCTCCCGCTCGACCGGTCCTGGTCGCTGCGAAGCCTTACCGAGGGCTTCGTGCACATCTTGGATGATGCCTGGTAGGTCCCCAGCAACAACCGTGTTGTTGCTTACATAGGGCAGAGATGATCTCGGCGGTGAGTCCCACTCAGATCGGTCCTATTCCCCTGTCCATGTGATCCTCTCCGTTGCTCGCGCAAAAATCGCGGCCTCGAATCCTCCGACCTTGATCCAAGCCGTTGCCGCGCAAACTTCGTATGCCCGTTTTTACATTATGGGCTATGGCTTTACAATGATAATGCTGCAACACAAAGAAATAAGTCGCGACTGCGCAAGCAACCGCAGCCTTGATCTAAGCCTTTGCGAACTTATATATAGGCCACAGCTTCGCCCCAATGTTGCAAGTGCATGACATTTTGAGCGTATGGCTTGCCCAATACTCCGCCTGACCAGAGTTCAAAGGGCTGCTACAACGTTCCTGCACCGACACGAAGACTTGAAAAGGCTGCTCTCGAACACGGCGCCCCGGCCGTCATAATGGGTGCCAGCGGTTCTGATAGCGCCGCCCTCAACAACGCCAGGCCCCGAACGCCCATGACCAAAGACGCACCCGACGCTGCCGACAAAGTCGTCAAGAGCGACGCCGAATGGCGCAGCGCGCTCACCCCGGAGCAGTACCACGTCACCCGCCAGCACGGCACCGAGCGTGCCGGGACTTCGCCCCTCAATCGGGAGAAGCGCGCAGGGCACCTTCACCTGTGTGTGCTGTGGGGCGCCCCTATTTTCTTCGACCGCCAAATACGACTCCGGTTCCGGCTGGCCCAGCTTCGACAAGCCCGCCAGCGGGGACGTGGTGAGCGAGCACGATGATGGCTCCCACTTTATGGACCGGACCGAGGTCCGCTGCGCCCGCTGCGAAGCCCACCTCGGGCACGTCTTCCCGGACGGGCCGCGCGACACCACCGGTTTGCGTTACTGCATCAACGGCGCCGCGCTCAAGTTCAAGCCGACGGAAACCTGACGCGATCGCCCTCGCGCCCGCGCTCGGGTCGCCGCCCACTTCGGTCGGCGCCCGAGGTGCCACGCCTGCCCGCGCCCTCCCAACAGGTATCCCCAAATGCACGGCCTCAATCGACCACTCACCCGTCTCGCTCCGCCCGTCGCCCAACGCCGGCCGGTCTTCTCGGTCCGCCACCGGCGTCGAACTGGTCGATGAGTACGCCTGGCTGCGCGCCGACAACTGGCAGGAGGTGATGCGCGATCCCGCATTGCTCGGCCCCAGCAGATCCGCGCCTACCTCGAGGCCGAGAACGCCTACACGCGAGGCCACACTGAGCGACACCGCTGACGTTGCAGGACACCCTGTTCGCCGAGATGAAGGCGCGCATCAAGGAGGACGACAGCTCGGTGCCGGCCCCGGACGGCGACTTTGAGTATTTCACGAGCTATGTGATCGGCGGCCAATATCCCCGCGTGTGCCGGCGCCCGCGCGGCGGCGGGCCTGAGAGCCGTGCTCCTCGACGGCAACCGCGAAGCCGAAGGCCATGCCTATTGGCAGCTCGGCAGCCATCGCCCACAGCCACGACCACAAGCTCCTGGCCTATGCCGTCGACGAAAAGGGATCGGAGCTCTTCACCATCAAGATCCGCGATCTGGCGACCGGCGGGAGACCTGCGCCGACGCCATTGCCGACACGCGCAGTGCCATCGTGTGGGCCCGCGACAGCGCAGACCCTGTTCTACGTTCGCCTCGATGCCAACCAGCGCCCGCTCTTACGTCTATCGCCACCGCGATCGGCACGCCCGCCAGCGCCGACGTGCTCGTCTACGAGGAGAAAGATCAACGGCTTCTACGTTGGCGTCGGCCAGACCCAGTCGGGCACGCTTCGTCACCATCGACGCCCATGATCACCAGACCAACGAAGCCTATCTGATCGACGCCGATCGGCCGGAAAGCCAGCCCGCGCCTGGTGGCGCCGCGCGCAGCACGGCCACGAATACGCGCGTCGAACACCACGGCGAGCGGCTCATCATCACCACCAACTCCGGTGGCGCGGAGGATTTCCGCATTTGCGAGGCGCCCGCTGGCGGCGCCCGAGCCCGCCAACTGGCGCGGAAATCTCGGCGCACAAGCGCGGGCGCCTCATTCTCGAGACCATCGCCTTCAAGGATCACCTGGCCCGGCTCGAGCGCGAAGACGGTTTGCCGCGCATCGTCGTGCGCCGTTTCGCCGACGGCAGCCGAGCATGCCATCGCCTTCGACGAGGAGGCCTATTCGCTGGGCATGTCGGCGGCTTTACGAGTTCGACACCACGACGCTGCGCTTCACCTATTCCGTCGATGACGACCCCGGCGCAGGTGTTCGACTACGACATGGAGACGCGCGCGCGCGCTGCTGCGCAAGACGCAGGAGGTGCCGAGCGGTCACAACGCCGCCGACTACGTCACCCGCCGGCTCTATGCGCCCGCGCGCGCGACGGCGAGACGGTGCCGATTTCGCTGCTTTACAGGAAGGGCACGCCGCTCGACGGCTCCGCGCCGCTGTTTCTCTACGGCTACGGCGCCTATGGCATCACCATCCCCGCTGGCTTCTCCACCAGCCGCCTGTCCCTGGTCGATCGCGGCTTCGTGTTTGCCATCGCCCACATCCGCGGCGGCAAGGACAAGGGCTATCGCTGGTACACCGACGGCAAGCACACGCAAGAAGGTGAACACCTTCACCGACTTCATCGCCGCCGGCGAGTTTCTGGCCCAACAGGGCTACACGCGTCGCGGCCGCATCGTCGCCAACGGCGGCTCGGCCGGCGGCATGCTGATGGGCGTCATCGCCAACATGGCGCCCGATCTCTTCCTCGGCATCATCGCCGATGTCCCCTTCGTCGACGTCCTCAACACCATGCTCGACGAAACCTTGCCGCTAACGCCGCCGGAGTGGCCCGGAATGGGGCAACCCGATCGCCTCCAAGGAGGATTTCGACAGCATCCGCGCCTATTCGCCCTACGACAACGTGGGGGCCAAGGCCTACCCGCATATCTTCGCCTATGCGGGCCTGACCGATCCGCGCGTCACCTACTGGGAGCCGGCCAAGTGGATCGCGCGGCTGCGGCGGCACAACACCAGCGACAATCTGATCCTGCTCAAGACCAACATGGAGGCGGGTCACGGCGGCGCCTCGGGCCGCTTCGAGGCGCTCAAGGAGACTGGCCGTCGACTACGCTTTTGCGCTCAAGATCACGCGCAATGCCGACGCTTAGGCAAGGCAGCGCGGGGTGTCGCCGGTCGGCGCCACCTTCGGGCCCTCCTCAGCAGCGAAAACCACGCACATGAGCGCGAAGGGCGCGCCCCTTCGCGCCTTGCGACCACCGCCTCACACGTCAAGACTGTCGTCGCCGAAATCGCCGTCGCTATCGGCGCCGTCGTCCTCGCCGCTGTCGTAGTCGCCCTGATCGTGGGCAGCGTGATCCTGGTCGTCGGCCTGCTCCAGTTCCCGGTCCTGCTCCAGATCCTGCTTGCGATCCTGATCGGCCAACGCCTGCTTGGGGTCTTCTCTGGCGCCGGTCTCGGCTTTGGCGTGACTGCCGCCCATCATATTGCGGATGCTTTCGGCCGCCAGCACGCCGCCGGCAACCCCGGCCGCCGTGGCCATGGCCGAGCGCATAAAACCACCACCACCCCCGGCGGGCTGGCGGCGCCTGCCCCGGTGGCGGGGCGGCGAACCCCAGGCCGAGGGCCGGTCGTAGGGGAGGGCGTTGCGCGGGCCCCAACCTGGGGAACGCTGCTCGGCGGGGGTCCGGATCGGCCCTGCGGCCGGCGAAGCCGCCGCTGAGAAAGCCGCCGGAGCGCCGCGGCGGCCCGCCCTGGCTTTCCTCCAGGGCGCGGAGACGGTCTTCGAGCTCCACAACTCCTCGCATTGGCCGCTTCCAGCGCCTGCTCCTGCACCAACACCGATTGCGTCAACATGTAGACGACGTCGGGCATGGCCCGCACGCGCTCCCGGATCAGGGCTTCGGCCTCCCTGTCCTTGTCCGGCGCGCCATAGCCTCCTCATGCGATCGAAAAGGTCTTCGATAAGCCTGCGTTCCTCTGGCGTCATGCGATCCTCCTCGAGGACGACGTTACTCGCCACAATATCGGCATTTGCCGCCGTTTCCACAATGCCACCCCGCCCTTGGGCCCCGGGGTCGGCGGGCCAGCCCCGAGATTAGAACCCCGCCCCTGGCCGCCACTGGCCACAGGCTTTCAACCCGTGCCTCCGCCCCGCCGAGCCCGCGCACGCCCACGTACCAGTCGTGCAGATTGACCGTCGGGTCACAGTGGCCGGGGACCAAGAGCACCTTGTCGCCGCGCGCCGGCGCGCGGGCGCAGGCGGCAACGTCGAGATTGCCGTGCTCGTCCGATGGCCGCAGGTAGACCGCACCTGGAAGCTGCCACGGCACGGGCATGCCGCTGTCGATGGCAAGCGCCTTCAGCCCGGCATCGAGGACGCGTCGCTCCGGCACCGTCGCGCTCATGACGCTGGCGTAGACGAACAAGGCATGCTCGTAAGCGGTCAAAGGGCCCACCGTCGGTCCGCTTGTTGCGGGCATAATCCGCGTCCATGAAGACATAGGAGCCGGGCTGCAGCTCGTTGTAGACCCGGCTTGCCGCCTCATGCTCGTAGGTGCCCGTGCCGGCGCCGGAAACGATGGCGGCATCGAGGCCAACGGCCGTAAGCGCCGCCAGCGTGGCGCGCACGTGCGCGACGGCGCGCGGCAATGTGTGCCGCCCGCTCGCTCGCCTCGCGCACGTGCTGGGCTGAGCCGTAGTAGGCCTGCAGGCCCTCAAAGCGCAGGTGCTTGGAGGTGGCAACGCGCTGGGCCAACGTCGCCGCCGCCGGGCCTGGGGGTACACCGCAGCGTCGGCCCCCAACATCGATTTCCACCATGATGTCGATGCTGGCCCCGACCGCGGCCGCCGCGCGCCTCGATTTCCTCGACGTTCTCGGCCGCATCGACGCAGACGCCGATCTTGGCTCGACGCTGCCAGCGCCGCCAAGCGGGCGAGCTTGCGCGCGCCCGCCACTTCGTTGGAAACGAGCACATCCTCGATGCCGCCCGCCACCATGATCTCCGCTTCGGCCACCTTCTGGCAGCAGATGCCAACCGCGCCGAGCGCAACCTGGCGCCGCGCCACCTCGGGCGACTTGTGGGTCTTGGCATGCGGGCGTAGGCGCACGCCGGCTTGACCGGCAAAGTCGGCCATGCGCCGTAAATTGCGCTCAAAGGCATCGAGATCGACGATCAGGGCCGGCGTATCCACGTCAGCCAGTGACATGCCCAGGGCGGCGGGGGATGGGGTGACATCGGCTTCTCCTACTCCACGACCAAAACCATTGCGACGTCGCCGAGCGTCAGGCAAGGGCCGGCGGCAGGCTGACGCCGAAGCAGACCGCCCGGCTGGCGCCGCCATGGCGTCGCTGGCTTCGGCACCGGTGCTGCGGCCTTCCCCCGCCCCTTGCCTGACAAAGGGCCCGCTCGAGCTGGGTCTTCGGCCGCCCGGTCATGGCGAGGTCGCCGCGCCACTTGCCGTTTCCTGCCGTTCGGTCCGGCGCTGGTGCCGCCTCCTCCCTTGCCCTCGGCCGAGGCCTGCGCCGAAATCGGAGCCTTGCAAGCCGCTCGGGCCGGGACCTTGACACGGGGCGCGCGCGCCGACCTCCCGCGGCAAGCTCGACCGCCTGCAACCGCACACCCACCGCAGCTACCAAAGAGACCTCGATGGCTCTGGACTTGGCGATCAGCGCTCCGGGCCGAGGCTTCACGCCTCAAGCCGTCGACAGGGCTCCGCACAATAGAGAAAGCGGCCGCTTGCGCGGCCCTCCCTTGGAACGTTGCTCGGTGGTGGCGGCTAGGCGGCCTTGGCGACTTTGTCGGCCAGCTTCTTTTCGTTTTCCTGGGTTCCCGCGGACCTCAGCGCGATATCGAAATAGCGCGTGCGGCCGCCGATGCGCTCCTTGCGGATACCAAAGGACTTGAACTCCCTGCTGAAGGTCGGCATCGCAAAAGGCTCCTTGTCGCGTTCCTCGCACCAAGAACAGTAGCTCTCGTAGAGGTCTTGCGAGGTGAGGCTCGATCCTCCCGAGGCGACGATCCGCTCGCGGTAGTAGCGCTCGACATCGCTGTCGGGCAGGAGGGGCTTGGCAGCGATCTTGTTGTCGTTGGCACCGAACCTGCGCACCGGCGGCACCTCCTCGGGCGCCGTCTCCTCCTCCACCTGCGGCTCTGGCTCGGCCACCGGCTGCACCGGGCGCACGGCCTCGCGCCGAGCCGTCTCCGCCGCCGCCTGAACGGGACGGGCGGGAGCCTTGGGGGGCCGGCTGGTCGTGCAGACGCCAATGGGCAAAGGCGACATACATGCCGAAGCCCGAGCCGATTTCGATCAACAGCGCCACGAACAGCGTCAGCGCCGTCTGCACCTTGTCGACCTTGAGACCCGACAGCTTGGCGAGCACGCTCGCCTGCGGATCGGCCTCGGCCAGCACGGTACCGCCGGCGGTATTGGCAAGGCGGGCGCCGATCTCGGCGATGCGCGTCTCCAGCTTCTGCGCCTCCAGCGCCGAGGCCACCTCGGCGTTGAGCTTGTGGAACTGCTGACAGAATTCGCGATTGGATCGGCCGGTCACGTCGGTGCAGCCCGACGTCGTGCTCCAGGCCCGTTGGCCTTTCAGCCCGTTGAGCTCGCTATGGACGGTCTCCGCCGGACGGTGCTGCGGTATCCAGCTCAGTTGCTCCTGCGCCCGTTTGGAGTCGGCGCGCAAATCGGTATAGGCGGCCGCTTCGACGGCGCGCTTGCCGCTGGTATCGAGCCGGTTCAGCGCCGCATGTCCGAGCGCGGAGGTCATCGAGTAGCCGGTCACGACCGTCCACACCAGCGCTGCCGCCAGCGCCTGTGACCACATCCTGTTGCGCAGGGCCGCAAAAAGAAGAACGGCACCAGCGCCTTGAAGCAATCGGCGGCCGCCGATGCCAGGCCGTAGATTTGCCCGTCGATGGCCGATTTACCGAGAGAGAAACCGAACCGGTAGTTCATGGCGGCAGAACACCGCCAGCAGGATGCCGGCAGCGACGACCCCCATGAGCCCTAGAACATGTCGCATCATCTGATGCCCCCTTCGTTCTGACTGCACCGCGGATCGGCCAGTCAGGGCGACGCAGCACGCGCGCCAGGGAAGCCGCACATACCGCCATGCTTGGGAGGGCGCCAGAGGCAAGCCCTGCACCCCTACCAGTCGATGTTAACCGGTACACCCAACGCGCTCACATGCTTGGCGGCGCGGCAGACCTTTGAAGAATTATGCACATGACACTCACCCGATCAGGCGTCGCGTTATGCACAAGTCGCCAAGGCCCGCTGTTTGACAACGCATAAACCTGTAGACGGCCCCCTGTTGGGCCAACGCTACGCGATTCGTTTCTTTTTGTTAACGGATTCAGCCAGCTATGTCCGCTCGGCACCACCGCGCCAGCATCTTCGCCCCGCCGCCAACAAGCGCTTGCACCGCGAGGCTGCGACCACACTGAGTCCGGCTATCCACTGTTCATCCACTGCCCCAGGGGCGTTTTCCACAGCTGCGATGTTAAGGCATCACCAGTTCCACTTGTGCCACATCGCCGGCGCGGACGGAGAGTCGCGCCGAAACTGTTGGCCTGAATGTCGGGCAAGAACCGTGTAACGGCCGGGGCCAGGATGTGCGTCGGCAGCGCCCCGACGCTGTCTTTGATCGGTTCTCCGCGCAAATTCGTCACACTCCATTGCGTATCGGCGCATGGCTTCGCCACCGACCCGTTGCACCAGCCTGAAGGTGACCTTGGCCGCCGCATGGCTGAGCATCGCCTCCGTCAGCTTGCCTGCCTCCACCGTGACATCGGCCCGCGCCGTCGCGTTGCGCATCGCCGTAGGTGCTGACAAGGCTGTAAATGCCGGCATTGAGCCGGACGATCACGCCGGTCTTGATAGCGCTGACGACCTTGGTCTTTTGGCCATACTGGTCGCGCTCGTCGGAGAAGATGTCATAGGTGACGATCCGGTCGTTGATGGCCTCCCGTTTCGCCAGCACCCCCGTGACGCGCAGACCGCCGGCGTTGAGCACGAAGCGCTCCTGCCGCTCCTGGCCCGCCTGCTCCGGGGCGACCACGATTTTCGCGTCAGGTGCGCCCGCCCGAAGGCAACGTTGACGAGGTAACTCCCGGGCTCCAAGCGCAGGGTCGGACTGGCGTCGCGGTGTTGTGCAACAAAGCTCGCCTTTTCCGGGCCTTGGCCGACCCGATAGACGCGCCACACCAGACCTTGCTCAATGTTCTGCCCGTCGTCGGTCAACAAGGCCGTCAGCGAGATCTGCCCCACCCCGCCGGGCACGCTCGGCTTGCCGCCTCCCGAGGAGCGCGGCACGATGGTGGTGTTGGGAGGCACCTGCAGGCCAGGGGCGGTGGCCGGGCCACTGCCGTCTCGACCCGGCGGCGGCGCCTGCACCTGCCAGCCGGCTGCGGGTTGTTGGGCGCTGGCCGGCGCCACGGCCCAAAGCGATGATCCCAGGATCGACGCGACGGCCACGACGCAGCACCGGCGAGCCGCCGCCCTGCGCCGCATCCGCGTGGTGTGCATTTTGGATCCCCGTTTTGGCTCGACCCGGCGTGGCCTGGCTCCGCCTGCGGCCGCCACGACCAGCGGGCGTCGCACCGGTTTTGCGACAGGTCAATCGTTCCCCAGTTCAATGAGCCGCGCCTCGCCGGCTCTGAGGTCGACTACGCGCTGATAACGCTTTTCTTGTGTCTCTACCTCGAGGGCATATCGGCCCGCCGCGAGGATCGCGACCGGCTCGAACTGGCCGCTCGCCCACACGATGCGCCCAGCCTCGTCACTCACGGTCCAGAACGGCTCGCCTTGCGCACCGGCACTGCCAGCCGCGAGCGAAGGCGCACGTTGGCGGCGGCGAACTCAGGGGCAAGCTGCAGCGTCTGGCCCCCTTCAATTCAAACTCGCGAACGGCGCGCACGTGTGCTGGCCGCATAGCGCGCCTCGACGCGGTAGCGACCGCTCGCCAACAACAGTTCGGGCGTCGGCCGGCTGGTGGTGATGGTGAGGGGTTCGGCGCTATCGAGTTGCTCGATGCGGTAGGATACGGGCTCGCCGGTCTTCTGCGCCGCCCCCGCCAAGCGGCTTTCGAGCACAAGCTTGCCGGCCGCCAGCGTCAGCGTGCGCCGCACCACATCGCCCGGGCCCACCGCGAGGACCTCGCGGCCTTCCAGACCACCTTGCCGCACGCTGACATGATAGGTGCCAGGCGGCACGACGAATTCCGCTTCACGGGCCGCCGACTGGGCGATTTCGCGTCGGCCACCGGGGACGTCGGGATCGTCCTCGGCAATGCTGAAGAGGGCGCATCGAGCTCGCCCAAGCCGTCGCGAATGGCGGCGGCGAGCCGCACGCGGGCGCCATTGAGGGTCATATCGACGCGACCCCGGCTGCCGGCAGGCATGACGATCGGAGCGCTGGGCGCGCACCAAGCCCTCCTCGACGAACACGACATAGCGACCGGCCGGCAGCAAGAAGGTCGTCTCACTGCCCCGCACCGAGGCCAGCAACGCACCGGCACGGCCATCACTCTTGCCGCCGGCCGGAGCCTGGCCCGCATCGGCGACGCTGATCACGCCGTCCCCGATCGGCGCGCCCGATTTTTGCCATTGCGCCCTCACCCGCAACGTGCCGGCGTTCAACACCACGTCGGCAACGGTGGGGCCTTTGTCGCCAACCTCGACGGTTTGCGTGATGCTCATGGTCCCATCGTGCGCATCGATGCGGTACTGACCCGGGGCCAGGGCCACGTTGGGATTGGCGGCGCGACCCTCGAAGGCGGGCGTGCCGCCTTGCCCGACGCGCGTCACGCTCCAATGCATCAACCAGGCGACGGGCTCGTTGCCTTCGGCCAACAGCGTGCGCAGGAGCAGGCCCGGCCGGCCATCGTTTTGCGCGGGCAGCGCGACGGGGCTCTCCTCCTTCCCCTTCGGCGACGGCAGCCTGGCGCTCTCGCTCGGCGCTGGCATGCTGTTGCTCGCCAACCGCAGCGCGTCCTCGATCGCCGCCTCCGCCTGCTCGAGTGTTCTGCACCAAGAACAGGCGCCCGCCCGTCGCCTCGGGCAGACAGGTCATTTTGGCGAGATCCTCGGGTTTGGGCGCGAGACTGATGACATGGGCCCTGATACCACCGGCGCGCAGCTCGCCGGCGAGCGTGCACAGGTCGGGCTGGCAATTGTCGGCATCGTCATGGATCAGCAGGAGTGTGCGTCTGGAGGCGTCGCTCGGCAGCGCCTTGGCGGCTTCGCGCAAGGCCAGCGTCAAAGGGCCCCGCCCCTTGGGGTTGAGGCGCTCGAGCGGAAACATGATGCGGTCCATGTCGATGGAGCTCGGCTCGGCGCATCACCTCAACGTCGCCGCAATCACCGCGACGGTGACCGAAGCTCGTCAGGCCCAACGCGCGTCTGGGGTGCCAGCTTGGCCAGCGCCCGTCGCACGCCCTCGCGGGCAACCACCAGCTTGCTTTGCCGCGTCCCCTCGATCGGGCCCCACATGGACCCCGAGCCGTCGAACACGATCACCACGGCGGCAGCGTCCCCCGGCTGCGCCCGCACGCCGGCACAGGCCATGAGCAGGAGGGCCGCCGCCAGACCGCAAGGCCGCAATCCCCAACAGTATTGGCGCAGGCTCGACACCATGAGGTCCAACGTTCCCAACTGCGGGTCCGGCACCGGCACCCCATTGTACTCGCTCAGAACTTGGTTTAGCGAGGACGCATCGCTACCCCAGAGTGCGTCCGATGAGTCAAATCACCCTCGAGTTGCTCCTGAAACGGCGGTCCGTCAAGCCGATCATGATGACCGAGCCGGGCCCAAACCCCGCCGAGCTCGAGGCCATCCTGACCGCGGCCGCCCGCGTCCCCGACCACAAGAAGCTGGATACCCTGGCGTTTCATCGTCTTCGAGGGTGAGAGCGCGCGCCGACTTCGGCCGCATCTTGCTGAAGGCTTTGCAGGCGGAGGAGCGGGAGACGCCGTCGGCGGCGCGCTTGGAAACGGAGCGAACGCGGCTGATGCGGGCGCCCACCGTGGTGGCGGTCATTTCGCGGGTGACGCCCAATCCGGCGGCCCCAGAATGGGAGCAGGTGCTTGTCCTGCGGTGCCGCCTGCTTCAATCTTTGCCTTGCCGCCAATGCCCTGGGCTTCGGTACCTCCTGGATCACGGAATGGTATTCCCATAGTCGCACCGTGCAGGCAGCCTTAGGGCTCCAGCCGCCACGAGCGGGTCGCCGGCTTTATCTACATCGGCACCGCCAAGGAGCACCAACCCGATCGCGACCGCCCGCAGCTCGATGAGATCGTCAGCCGCTGGAACAGCTGAGCCACCGCAGGAGACGCAGAAAAGTGTTTTACGAGACCCGCGACAACAAGCATGGACTGAAGCACGATCCCTTCAAGGCGCTGTGCGTACCGCGGCCGATCGGTTGGATTTCGACCGTCAACAAAGCCGGCATTTGCAATCTTGCGCCCTACAGCTTCTTCAACGCCGTGGGCGAGCGGCCGACCTACGTCATGTTTAGCTCGGCCGGTCGCAAGGATCTCGCTCAGCAACATCGAGGATACGGGCGAGTTCGTGTGCTCGCTCGCCACCTACGACCTGCGCTTCAACATGAACATGACCTCGGCACCGGTGCCGCATGGCATCGACGAGTTTCCGATCGGAGAACTGACCGCGGCAGCAAGCCGGCTGGTGAAGCCGCCGCGCGTCAAGGAGAGCCCCGCCGGCGTTCGAGTGCAAGCATTGGAAGACGATCGACCTGCCCGGGCTGGAACCCGGTAAGCCGTCGACCTACTCGGTCATCTTTGGGCAAGTCGTGGGCATCTACATCGACGATGCCTTCATCAAGGATGGCCTGGTCGACACCGGCGCCATGCGCCCGATCGCGCGTCTCGGCTACATGGACTACGGCGTGGTGAACCCCGAAAAACGTCTTTGCCATTGACCGGCCCACGGCCGAACAGGGCATGGCAAAGCTCAAGGTACGCGCGGCGGAATAGCCTTGAACGTCCCCGCCATGCCGCCGGTCGCCGGCAAGATCCTCGCCTGAGCGAAAAAGACCGGCGCCAGGGCTCGCGATACCGCCAGCACCCAAGCCCCCGCCGCGCCGCGCTGTTCGAGGCCATGCCCTGGGGCGGACAATGCGCCCTGCTGCTTGCCGGTTCGCTGCTGCTGGCCGCGCTCTTTGCCGTGGCGCGGCTGCCGGCCGCCTTGCTGTTGGGCCCGATGATCGCCGCGATCTTTTGGGCAGCAACGGTGCCAGCCTTGGCGTGCCGCGCCGTGCCGTGTTCGCCTCCCCAGACCATTGTTGGCTGTTTGATCGCGCGTTCGATCACCGGCGACATCGTGCACGCCTTCCCTCAGGGATTGGCCGCTCTTGCTCGCAACCGTGCTGGTCATTATTGCCACCAGCGGCGTCCTCGGCTGGCTGATCAGCCGCTGGGAAGTGCTGCCCGGGTCGACCGGGGTGTGGGGCAGCGCGCCGGGCGGCGCCCTCGGTCATGATGATCATGGCAGGGGCGTTCGGCGCCGATGCCCGCTTGGTCGCCTTCATGCAATATTTGCGCGTGGTCCTGGTCGCGGCGGTCGCCTCGCTGGTCGCGCGCTTTTGGGGTCGGCCAACCCGGCCCAAGCGCGCAAGTTGGCTGGTTCACCGCGCTTGACTGGGGCGGCTTCCTCGCCACGCTGTTGATCGCCGGCCGGCGGCGGCCTGATCGGCATGGCCTTGAGAATTCCGGCCGGTGCCCTGCTCGTGCCGATGGCGATGGCGGCGCTGCTCGAGGCCATGGGCCTCGTCAACATCGTGCTGCCGCCATGGCTATTGGCGATCACCTACGCGTTTCTGGGTTGGAGCATCGGCCTTAGTTTCAACCGTCAGATTCTGCAGCATGCGGCCCGCGCGCTGCTGCCGATCATGCTTGCCATCGGCGTCATGATCGCGGTGTGCGCGGCGCTCGCCGCCGTGCTGGTGCATTACGCCGGCATCGATCCGTTGACGGCCTATCTCGCCACCAGCCCGGGCGGCATGGATTCTGGTGGCGATCATCGGGGCGGCCAGCAAGGCCGATCTGTCCTTCGTGATGGCCTTGCAGGTCGTGCGTCTCGTGATCGTGCTAATCCTCGGACCACCGCTTGCCCGTTTCGTCGCCCAGCGGCTGTAAAGCGCCTCTCATGGTCGGGCCGCCTTGGCGCGGGCCAACAAGCGCTCAGCGCGCGCGACGTGGGCCCTGTCGACCATGTGACCGCGGATGGCGATCACGCCGGCTTGCGGATTGTCCTCGAAGGCCTGCACGATCTCCTCCGACTCGGCAATCTCCTCCGCAGCCGGCGTAAACACCTCGTTGATGACGGCCGACCTGATTGGGATGGATCGCCATTTTGCCGCTGAAGCCGTCCCGCGCCGCCGCCACGCACTCGCCGCGGAAGCCTGCCGCATCGCGAAAGTTGACGAACACCGTGTCGATGGCGGCGACCTCGGCGGCCGCGGCCGTCAAACAGGCACAGGTCGCGGGCCAGGCGAAACGGCGGAGGTCCAGGTGCGGCCGTCATCCTCACGGTTGCTGCGCGCCCCGATCGCCGCCGAGCAAGGTCCTCGGCCCCCCAGGTCAGCGCCAGTAGCCGCGTGCTGGCGCCGATATAACTATGCATCTGCAGTAACGAGATGCGGCGTCTCGGTCGTGAGCGCGATGATGCGCGTGCCCCGTCCCGGCTTGGCGGCGCGCTCTGCTCGGCGGATCCGAGCGCCACGGAAAGCGTGTGGACGTCCTCGCCCGAGCGCGCTTTCGGCAACAAGATGGCGTCCGGGCCGTGCGTCGATGACACGCGGATCAGATCGTCCTGCCAGTAGGTGCGTGTCGAGCGCATTGATGCGCACCAGGATTTGCGGCCTGGGCTCGCGCGGCTACCGTTGCCTCGATGTAGGCCTTGGCGAGCGCGCGCGCCGCCGGCCTTGCTGGCGGCGCTGACCGAATCCTCCAAGTCGAGGATCAGCCGTCGGCACCGGTGCCCAAGCCTTTGGCAAGCTTCTTTCATCGTCGGCGGGAATGAACAGCAACGAACGCATCTCTGCAACCTCACAGCTTTGGCCGTTTGCGCATCATGCCCTGTCGCCGGCACTCCGCCACCAGTTCACCGCGCTTGATTGTAGGCCTTGTGCAGGAACTCGACGATGCCGGCATCGGCACGCGAGCGGGTTTCGCGCGTGGAGAGGATCTCCGTCGTCACCCGCAGGGTATCGCCGTGAAACACCGGTTTGGGGAACTTCACCTCGCTCATGCCGAGGTTGCCGATCGTGGTGCCGAGCGTGGTGTCGTTGACCGAAATGCCGATCATCACCCCGAGCGTGAACAGGCTGTTCAGCAGCGGCTTGCCCCATTCGGTCTTGCTCGCAGAACTCGTGGTCGATATGCAGCGGCTGCGGGTTGTGGGTCAAACAGGAGAACAGCGTGTTGTCCATCTCTGTCACGGTACGGCGGATCTCGTGCTCGAACACACGCCCCACCTCGAAGTCCTCCAGATAGAGTCCCGGCATTGTCACCTCAACGCTCGCCTGTGGCACGGTCACTGCCGCGCCCGTCCGGCCATGGCCACGGGTGATCATAACATCCAGCCGTTGCAGGCGAAGGGGTCGCTGGCAGCGAACTCTGCCCTGACCGATTGGGCCCCGATGCGCGAGGGTAGAGCGCACGGCGCAAGCCGCGCAGGATCCGGCGGTCCTAATAGCGGAACTGTTCGGAAAGGATGCGCTCATCGAGGCTGTGGCCGGGATCAAACAGCAAAAGCAGATCGATGTGGTTGACCTGGGCAATCTCCACCCGCGTCACCGATCGGGTCTCATTGCGGTCGGCGACGGCGCTGACGGGGCGCTTTTCCGGCTCCAAGACCTCGAACTCGATATTCGCCTCATTGGGCAAAGCGGCACCGCGCCAGCCGCGCGGTCGGAACGCACTAATGGGCGTCAAGGCCAACAGCGGCGCCTTGATCGGGATGATGGGCCCGAACACCGACAGATTGTAGGCCGTGTCGAACCGGCCGGGGGTGGCCACCAGTGCGCCATCGCAGACGAGCTCGTCGAGCCGCACTCGGCCGTCGATCGAGATCCTGAGCTTTGCCGCCTGATGCGTCTGGCGAAACAGCGATACCTCGTTGATGCCCAGGCCGTTCGTTGCACGTCCCCGTTTTGGTCGTAGGCGGTCATGGCCAGCGGATGGATGATGCTAGTGCCTCGGCGCGCCCAAGGCGACCGCGCAGGTCATTTTCGCTGTAATCGTTGGTAAGAAAGCCAGACCGAGCCCCGATTCATGCCATAGATCGCGATGGCATCCTTCATGATGCGTGCGCAGGGTCTGCAGCATCAGGCCGTCGCCGCCGAGCGCCACGATGACGTCGGCGTGCATCAGATCGGTGTTGCCATATTTCTGATCAAGCCGTTCGCGGGCGTCGAGCAATACGTAAACTGAACGAAGCACAC